>Ga0316613_10000002_pt1 | contig 482259 bp, 439 predicted proteins | sample OWC_soil_day10_C_2_FD_207647 | JGI IMG/M metagenome (GOLD analysis project Ga0316613, IMG submission 207647) | Wetland soil microbial communities from Old Woman Creek delta, Ohio, United States - OWC_soil_day10_CT_b | ecosystem: Environmental > Terrestrial > Soil > Wetlands | place: USA: Ohio... | reverse complement strand
TCTTGCCGGCGATCAGGTTTTGACGGAATTGATTGGGAAATGCTGAATAAGCCTGAGTCATGATTCTTTCCTCTTAGCGCACCAGACACGGACGCTTGTGGTCGAATTTCCAGTTGGGGATCAGGAACTGCATCGCCTGCGCGTCGTCGCGCGCGCCCAACCCCATCGCCTTGTACGCCTGGTGAGCCTTCTCCAGCTCCCCCATGTCGATTTCGATGCCGAGCCCCGGTTTGGCCGGAACGCGGATCATTCCGCCCTCTATCCTGAGCGGTTCGCGAGTCAGCCGCTGGCCGTCCTGCCAGATCCAGTGCGTGTCGATCGCGGTGACCTTGCCCGGCGCTGCGGCGCCGACGTGCGTGAACATCGCCAACGAAATGTCGAAATGGTTGTTCGAATGCGAACCCCAGGTCAGGCCGAACATCTCGCATAGCTGCGCGACGCGGACCGATCCCTGCATGGTCCAGAAGTGCGGGTCGGCGAGCGGGATATCGACCGACTGCAGTTGTACTGAGTGCGCCATCTGCCGCCAGTCGGTGGCGATCATATTGGTCGCCGTCGGCAGCCCGGTGGCGCGGCGGAACTCGGCCATCACTTCGCGCCCGGAAAAACCATTCTCGGCGCCGCAAGGGTCTTCTGCATAAGCCAGGATGCCGTGCTTGTCGCGGCACAGACCGATCGCCTCTTTGAGCGACCAGGCACCGTTCGGGTCGAGCGTGATTCGCGCCTCGGGAAAGCGTTCGTGCAGCGCGATAATGGCCTCCATCTCGACGCTGCCTGCGAGGACGCCGCCCTTGAGCTTGAAGTCGTTGAAGCCGTAGCGTTGTTGCGTCGCTTCGGCGAGACGAACGATAGACTCGGGCGTCAGCGCTTCCTCGTTGCGCAGGCGGAACCAGTCGTTATCGGCGCCGGGCTCGCTGCGATAGCCGAGCGAGGTTTTGTTGCGGTCGCCGATGTAGAAGAGGTAACCGAGGATAGCCACCGCATCGCGCTGCATTCCCTCGCCGAGCAGGGACGCGACCGGAACGTTCATGAACTGGCCCATCAGGTCGAGCAGCGCCGACTCGACGCCGGTGATGGCGTGGATCGTCGTTCGCAGGTCGAAGGTCTGCAGGCCGCGGCCGCCGCTGTCGCGGTCGGCAAACGTCTTGCGCATGGCGTTGAGGATATTGTTGTACTCGCCGAGCGTCTTGCCGACGACCAGCGGACGTGCGTCATCTATGGTCTGGCGGATCTTTTCGCCGCCGGGGACTTCGCCGAGCCCGGTGTTTCCGGCGCTGTCCTTGAGGATCACGATGTTGCGCGTGAAGAAGCGGCCGTGCGCGCCGGAAAGGTTGAGCAGCATGCTGTCTTCGCCGGCGACCGGGATCACCCGAAGTTCGGTGACGGTCGGCGCGCCGCTGCAGTTCGTTTGTACTTGAGTCACGAAGGTTTCCATTCGATGTGCTTGCGGATTAGCGGCTCTTGCGGCCGAGGCTCGGCTGCTTGGGGTCGTATTTCCAGCCCGGAACGATGAACTGCATCGCCATCGCGTCGTCGCGAGCGCCGCTGCCCAGACCCTTGTAGACCTCGTTGGCCTTGAGGATCCGGTCCATGTCGGGCTCGATTCCCAGGCCCGGTCTTTGCGGCACCAGGACCTGCCCATTCTCGATCCTGAGCGGTTCTCGGGTCAGTCGTTCCCGGCCCTCCTGCCAGATCCAGTGGGTGTCGATCGCGGTGATCTCTCCGGGCGCAGCGGCGGCAACGTGGGTGAACATCGCCAGCGAAATGTCGAAGTGGTTGTTCGAATGCGAACCCCAGGTCAGGCCGAATTCGTTGCACATCTGCGCGACGCGGACCGACCCCTGCATCGTCCAGAAATGCGGATCGGCGAGCGGAATATCGACGGCGTCGAGCTTGAGCGAATGGTTGAGCTGGCGCCAGTCGGTGGCGATCATATTGGTCGCCGTCGGGATGCCGGTGGCACGCTTGAACTCGGCCATGATTTCGCGGCCCGAGTAACCTGCTTCGGGACCGCACGGGTCTTCGGCGTAGGCCATGATGTGTCCCTGGCCTCTGCACAGTGCGATCGCTTCGTCGAGCGACCAGGCGCCGTTGGGGTCGAGCGTGACACGCGCGTCGGGAAAGCGCTGCTTGATCCCGGCAATCGCCTCCATTTCGTCGGCACCGCTCATCACGCCGCCCTTGAGCTTGAAATCGCTGAAGCCGTAGTAGTCGGCCGCCGCTTCGGCTTGGTGAACGATGGCTTCGGCGTTCATTGCCGGTTCGTGACGTGAGCGATACCAGTCGCTCTTGGCGCTGCGGTCGGCGAGGTAGGGCAGGTCGGTCTTGTTTCGATCGCCGATATAGAACAGGTAGCCGAGCATGCGCACGGCGTCGCGTTGTTGACCGTTGCCGAGTAGCGCGGCGACCGGCACGTTGAGGAACTGACCGAGCAGGTCGAGCAACGCCGCTTCGATTCCGGTGATGACGTTATCCATGCGCAGGTTGATTTCATGCGGTTGCTTGAGCACTGCCGCTTCGGCCGCCGAGCTCACCTGGTGCACCGTCGATTGATGCGCGGCCTTGCCGCCGCCGCTGAGCATCTGGCGAACGCCGTTGAGGATGGTGTTGTAGAGCCCGAGCGGTTTGCCGATCACCAGCGGGATCGTGCGTTCGAGCGTCTGGCGAATGCCTTCGCCGCCCGGCACTTCGCCGACGCCGACGCGACCAGCGTTGTCTTTCAAAATGACGATATTGCGCGTGAAAAACGGTCCGTGCGCGCCGCACAGGTTGAGCAACATACTGTCGTTTCCGGCGACCGGGATGACTTGCATGTCGATGACGATCGGCGTATCTCCCCTGCCAATACTCGCTACAGCTTCAGTCATTGATGACCCCTTGTTTTGTAGTAGCTGATTTCGTGCTGCGCTTTCGACGGCATCCGAGGCGATCTTTTTCTTAAGATTCATATGTCGTCGTATGTCGGTTTTCGAAGTATAATGAGGTGGTACTTTTTTGCAAGCAGAAAATTGAACTTCTTGAAAAAGCCGAAATGGCCCCGTTAGCAACTATCGTTTTACCCCGCCGGCGCTCTCTGAGTCTCGTTCAGGAGGTCATGAACGACTTCAGCGCGAAGATTCAGCGCGGCCTCTATCTGCCTGGCGAGAAGCTGCCGACAGAGCCGGAAGTGATGGCTGAGCAGGGCGTCAGCCGTACAGTGGTGCGCGAAGCTATGTCACGATTGCAGGCCGCTGGTTTGGTCGAGACCCGGCATGGCGTCGGAACCTTCGTTCTTGCCCCTCCGGTCGGTGCCGTGGATGCCCTGGCGACCAATCTTACGATCAATGACGTGCTGGCCATGCTGGAGCTGCGTATCAGCGTCGAAACCGAAGCGGCAGGGCTGGCGGCGCTGCGCCGCAGTGACGAGCAGCTGGCGCTGATGCAGCGCGCACTCGATGACTTCGACGAGAATGCCAGCAAGGGCGAGAGTTCGGTCGATGCTGATTTTCAGTTCCATCTGCAAATCGCGTTGGCGACCGGCAACAAATATTTCGAAGATTTTTACCGCCGTCTGGGTGTCTCGACGATTCCGCGGACCCGCCTGGATATCTCGAAATTCATGCCGGAACCGACGCAGACCTATATGATTCGGATCAACCTCGAGCATCGCAACATCCTCGATGCGATCGCCCAGAAGGATCCGCAGACCGCCAGCGCCGGAATGCGCATGCATCTGACCAGCAGCTATAAGCGGTTGCGGCACGCCATCGAATTGGCCGGTCAGCACGATGGCGCGGCGTGAGAATTGCTGCTTGCTGAGCGCTTTTTCTCGTTGGTCGTCGTATGACTGTCTTTGGGAGGGGGACAAGACCCGCCGAGGATTTTCTTGCTGACTCAGACGGCGCCTTGTGCCTCGACGTAGAGCGCATAGAGCGAATGGCTGCTGGCCAGGTACAGGCGGTTGTTCTTGGGCCCGCCGAAGGTCAGGTTGGCGCAGCGCTCGGGCAGCTTGATGAAGCCGATCGCGCGGCCCTGTGGGTTGAACACCATCACGCCGTCGAGATCCTCGGGCCGGCCCTTGAGCTGATACACCAGGCGTCCATCGACCGCGCTCGGTGCTGACTGCAAAACACCGTTGCTGCCCCAGCCGCACCACAGGTTGCCGTCGCGGTCGACCTTGAAGCCGTCGAGCGCGCCCTGGTCGGCGGCGTCGATCAGCTTGGTTCGGGCGCCGACGGTGCCGTCGTTGGCGACGTCATAGCTCCAGATGCTGCGGTTGGGCGTGCCCTGGCACTCGACGACGTAGAGCTTCTTCTCGTCGGGCGAGAAGGCCAGGCCGTTGGGGTTGGCGATGTCGGTGATCACCGCGCTCAGCTTGCCGTCGGCGCCGATGCGAAACACATTGGTGCTGGCTTGTTCGGGCTCGGCCTTGAAGCCTTCCCACTCGCCGCTGATGCCGAACAGCGGGTCGGTGAACCAGATCGAGTCGTCAGACTTGACGGCGATGTCGTTGGGTGCATTGAGCTTCCTACCTTCGAAGTTGTCGGCGAGCACCGTGATCTGGCCGTTCTTCTCGGTGCGCGTGACGCGACGCGTGACCGAATGCTCGCAGGTGACGAGGCGTCCCTGGCGGTCGCGGGTATTGCCGTTGGCCCAGTTGGATGGCTTGCGGAAGACGGTGAAGCTGCCATCCTGCTCGCTGTACTTCATAATGCGGTTGTTAGGGATGTCGCTGACCAGCAGGTAGCCGCCGTCGTCGGGGAAATACACCGGGCCTTCGGCCCAGCGCATGCTGGTCGCCAGCTGCTCGATCGAGCTGCTGTAGAGGCGGTACTTGGCGAAGCTCGGGTCGAGGATCTGCACCGCGGGGTCGGGGTAGCGTGGGTTGGGCGTGAATTTGGATAGACTTTGCTCGTTTTGCATCACTACTCCTTGAACGTTTCATTGCGCTTCTTGTTGATGGTTGGCGAAAGCACGACGATCGGCGCGACGACCCAGAGCGCCAGCATCGTCGCGCTCAGTGGCCGGGTGATGAAGATGCTCAAATCGCCGCTCGACATCAGCAGCGTGCGCCGAAAATTGAATCTTGTCTTGAGGTAAGCGAATGAAAATTGTCGTACTCGATGGGCTGACGCTCAACCCCGGAGATCTGAGCTGGGACGCGCTCGAAAAGCTGGGTGAATTGGCGGTGTATGAGCGGACGCCTCCGGAACTGGTCGTCGAACGGATCGGCGACGCCGACGCCGTATTCACCAACAAGACCGTCGTTTCGCGCGAATTTTTTGCGCAGAGCCCGAGCGTCAAGTTCGTCGGCGTGCTGGCGACCGGCTACAACGTCGTCGATATCGCTGCCGCCAGCGAGCGTGGAATCCCGGTCTGCAACGTGCCGACCTACGGAACGATGGCGGTCGCGCAGTTCGCCACCGCGCTGCTGCTCGAGCTGTGCCATCGCGTCGGAAGACACAGCGACGACGCGCGTTCGGGAAGTTGGGCGAAGCGCACTGATTTTTGCTACTGGCTCAATCCGCTCGTCGAGCTCGACGGCAAGACGCTGGGGATCGTCGGCTTCGGCCGCATCGGCCAAGCCTTCGCGCGCATCGCGCAGGCGCTCGGCATGTCGGTGCTGGCCTGCGACGACCATCAGGACAAGCGGCTCGAAAGCGAGTCGCTGCGCTACGCGACGCTCGGCGAAATCTACGCGCAGGCCGACGTCATCAGCCTGCATTGCCCGCTGTTCGACAACAACCGAGGGATGATCGACGCCGCAGCGATCGCCAGGATGAAGCCCGGTGTGCTGTTGATCAACACCTCACGCGGTCAGTTGATCGTCGAGCAGGACCTCGCCGATGCGCTCAATACGGGACGGATTGCCGGCGCCGCGCTCGACGTGCTGTCGTGCGAGCCGCCCGCTGCCGACAATCCGCTGCTGGGTGCCAGCAATTGCATCGTCACGCCGCATATCGCCTGGGCCACCAAGGAAGCCCGCGCGCGAATCATGGCGACAGCCGTCGAAAATCTGGCGAAATTCGTCGGCGGCTGCGTCCAGAACGTCGTCAATCGTTAGCGGCTGACTTCGACTCGCCGCTGCCTTGGCGCCGACGGCTTGGGCTGCCGCTCTTTTCGCTGCTGCCGGAGGCGTCGCTGGTCGGCGCGACGAGCATCCCGTATTTGCGCGCGACCTGCTGGTGGAGTTCTTTCGCCGAGATGACCTTGGCGTTGCGCAGCTCCTTGGCCTGCGCCAGGCGCAGGTAGCGCGCGCCGCGTTCAGCGAGTTCCTCGTTCCAGCCCTGGCGGTCGAGCAGCGTGAAGATCGCCTTGCTGGCGTTGACCAGAAACTGCAGGTTGGGAACGCGCTCGGCAGCTTCGATCAGCATCTGCACCGAACCCTCCAGGTCGCCGCTGCGCGCGGCCAGAACGCCGCGGTTGTTGAGCTCGACAATTTCATTGCCGACCTTGGCGAGCAGCGACTGACCCGCTTCTTCGTTGCCCGTCTTGGCGAAAACGCCTTGGATCTGCGCGATCATGCCGCGGTCTTCGTTGTTTTCGGCGGCGACCTTTTCGAGGATCTGTTGCGCCATGGCTTGATCGCCGGTGGCCAGACAGGCGTGCGCCAGGTCGACCGAAATCTTCTGCGAAAAGCCGTTCTGGTCACCGTCGCCCTGCAGTTCCTGGTGCATCGCCAGCGCCCGCTCAAGCGCTTGCTTGGCCTTGACCGGCTCGCCTTCCTTTTCGGCGCACAGGCTGTCCATGATCAGCACGGCCAATTCGCCGTGCTTGCTGCCGCGCCAGTCACGGCGCAGATCCTGGGTCACCTTGCGGGCGCCGTCGGTGTTGCCTTTGTCGAGCATGACGCGGGTCAGATTGGTGTAGTCGTCGATAATCCGCAGCGACGATCCGCGATGGCGGTTAAGCACCTTGCCATAAGCGCGCTCGGCGGCGTCAAGGTCGTCGTTGCGCACGGCGACATCGCCGACCATTCGTTGCCGCAGCGAGTTATTCGGCGAGATGGCCGCGGCCTTCTGCAGAACGTTCTGCGCTTGCGCGAAATTTCCCGTTTCCTCGCTGACGCTGGCGACAAAATCGTAGGCCGACAGATACTCGGGAAATTCGTCGATCACTGCGCTGCCCAGCGCTTCGGCTTCGTCGAGCCGGCCCAGACCGCGCAGCGCACAGGCCAGACCCATGCGCGCCCACGGCACCATGGCGTTGTCCATGACCAGTTGATAAACCGCTTGAGCTTCCTCATGACGGCCGAGCACGTTGAGGATTTCGCCCTTGAAACGCAGTGCGTCGTAGAGAAAACTGTCGTCCTTGCCGATCAGGCCTTCGCAAGCCGTCAAGGCATCGGCAAAAGCGCCCTGGTCCAGATGCACGAGAACCGGTTCGAAAAACTGTTTCTTGCAGATCGCCTTGGCCAGCCGAATTTGCAGTTGATCGGCGGTGAACGGCTTGATCAGGTAATCGTCGGGACCGAGCTCGGCGACCGAGACCACGTTGTGATAGGCGCGCTCGGCGGTGATCACGATATAGACCGTGGTCAGCGAAATCAGGTGCTTCTGGCGCAGCTCCTCGAGCAGTTGCTGCCCGTCGCGAGCGTCGTCGAGGTGGTAGTCGGCCAGAATGATGTCGAAAGAGTAGGCGCTGACCTGCCGCAGCACTTCGGACGAGGTGCCGGCGTTGTGGATGCTCTTGACGCCCAACGTCGACAGGATGATGCGTATCGAATTGCGCGCCGTGGTATGGCGGTCGACCAGCAGTACCCGCATGTGCGCCAGATCCTTGGCGGCTTTCTGGATCGTACCGGCGGGAAGGGGAGAGGCTGGGGCGCTCATTGCGGCACCTTACGCGACTCGTTGCCTTCGGGCAAGCCGGGCGGCGAAGCCCTGACCAGCTGGCGCCGAGCCGCTAGCGAATGGCGCGCCTGCCTGGCGTTGCAGGGCGCACCGCGCCTGCTTCGCCGGCGGACTTGCGGGGCGTTCGAGGATCGGTCGAAACCTGTTATTTTTCAGCGAATTGGCGTAGAATCCGCATCCCTTCAGCGTTCCCGGACTAGACGTATTCCTCATGCAGTTTCCTGACCGTTTCGACGTCATCGTGGTCGGTGGTGGCCACGCCGGCACCGAGGCCGCGCTCGCCAGTGCGCGTATGGGCGCCAAGACGCTGTTGCTGACGCACAATCTCGATACGCTCGGGGCGATGAGTTGCAACCCGTCGATCGGCGGTATCGGCAAGGGCCATCTGGTGCGCGAGGTCGATGCGCTCGGTGGCGCGATGGCCGCCGCGACCGACGAAGCCGGCATCCAGTTCCGCATCCTCAACGCCAGCAAGGGGCCGGCGGTGCGTGCGACGCGCGCGCAGGCCGATCGCGTGCTCTACCGCCAAGCGATTCGCCAACGACTCGAGAATCAGCCGAACCTGACGCTGTTCGCCCAGGCCTGCGACGATTTGATCGTCGAGGGTGATCGCGTCGTCGGCGCGGTGACCCAGCTCGGCGTTCGTTTTGCTGCGCAGAGCGTGGTGCTGACCGCCGGAACCTTTCTCAACGGATTGATCCACGTTGGGCTGGCGCACGCCCCGGGCGGGCGTATGGGCGATTCTCCCGCGCTGTCGCTGGCCGCCCGCCTGCGCGAACTGCAACTGCCGGCCGGGCGCCTCAAGACGGGGACGCCGCCGCGCCTTGACGGCAAGACCATCGATTTTTCGGTGATGGAGGAGCAGCATTCCGACACGCCGCTGCCGGTCTTTTCGCTGATCGGCAACGCCAGCACCCATCCGCGCCAGCTGCCGTGCTGGATCACCAGCACCAACGAGCGTACGCACGACATCATCCGCGCCAACCTCGACCGTTCGCCGATGTATACGGGAGTCATCGAAGGCGTCGGCCCGCGCTACTGTCCGTCGATCGAAGACAAGATCCATCGCTTTGCCGGCAAGACCAGCCATCACGTCTTCCTCGAGCCGGAAGGGCTGACGACGCACGAAATCTACCCCAACGGGATTTCGACGAGCCTGCCTTTCGACGTTCAGCTCGCGCTGGTGCGTTCGATTCGCGGCCTCGAAAACTGCCACATCCTGCGCCCCGGCTACGCCATCGAATACGATTATTTCGATCCCTGCGGACTCAAATCATCGCTCGAAACCAAGGTCATCAACGGACTCTTTTTCGCTGGCCAGATCAACGGCACCACCGGCTACGAAGAAGCCGCGGCGCAAGGCCTGCTGGCCGGCGCCAACGCGGCCTTGCAGGTGCAATGCAAGGAAGCCTGGACGCCGCGGCGCGACGAAGCCTATCTCGGTGTGCTGGTCGACGACCTGATCACGCGCGGCGTTTCCGAGCCCTATCGGATGTTCACCAGCCGTGCCGAATATCGCCTCTCCTTGCGCGAAGACAACGCCGACCTGCGTTTAACCGAGCACGGTCGGCGCTTGGGCCTGGTCGATGACGCGCGCTGGGCGATCTTCTGCGAGAAACGCGAGGCGATAGAGCGCGAGCAGCAGCGCTTGAAATCGACCTGGGTCCATCCATCGAAGGTATCGGTCGATTCGGCGACCCGCGTCCTCGGCCAGCCGATCGAGCGCGAATACACGCTCTACGAGCTGTTGCGCCGGCCCAACGTGACTTACTCGTCGCTGATGAGTTTGCGCGCAAGCGACGATGAAACGGCAGAGGCTCGCGGATTGAGTGACCCCTTGGCCGCCGAGCAGGTCGAGATTCAGGCCAAGTATCAGGGCTATATCGACCGTCAGGTCGATGAGGTGGCCAGGACGCTGTCCAACGAACAGACGCGCCTGCCGGAAACGATCGATTACAGCCGCATCGGCGGGCTGTCGATCGAGCTGCAGCAAAAACTGATCCGTCACCAGCCGCAGACGATCGGCCAGGCGTCGCGGATCCAGGGAATGACGCCGGCGGCGATCGCCATCCTGCTCGTTCACCTCAAGCGCGGTGCGCTCGACGCAGCGCGCCGCACGGCATGACCAACAGCATGAATGCCGCGCTGCAGCTTGAGCAGGGGCTCGTTGAAATGGGCGTCACGCTGCCGCCTGCCGCGCAGCAGAAACTGCTCGCTTATGCGACTCTGCTCTACAAGTGGAATCGGACCTACAGCCTGACCGCGCTGCGCGAGCAGGACAAGGCGGTCAGCCACCATCTGCTCGACTCGCTGGCGGTGCTGCCTTGCGTTGCCGCCGGGTCTTTGCTCGATGTCGGCAGCGGCGGCGGCATGCCCGGAATTCCGCTGGCGATCGCGCGTCCGGAGCTGCGCGTCACCTTGCTCGACAGCAATTCGAAGAAGGCCGCTTTCCTCAAGCAGGCGGCGATCGAACTCGCGCTGCCCAATATTTCCGTTCACTGCGGGCGAGTCGAACAGTATCATCCGCAGGATTGCTTTTCGGCGATTACCTCGCGGGCATTTTCCGAACTCGCCGATTTCGTTGCGCTGACGCGCCATTTGCTGTGCGCTGACGGATGCTGGCTGGCGATGAAGGGGCTCTGGCCGCACGACGAAATTGCTGGTCTGCCGCACGATATCGCGGTCGACGAGGTGCGTCGCCTGGCGGTGCCTGGCGTCGATGGCGAGCGCCATCTGGTGCTGATGAGTTTTGGCGGCGCTGCGCGTCACGGGGAGAGTTGAGTTGGTGAAAATATTGGCGGTGACCAATCAGAAAGGCGGCGTCGGCAAAACGACGACGGCGGTCAATCTGTCGGCCTGTCTGGCTGACCTCGGTCAGCGCGTGCTGATGATCGACCTCGACCCGCAGGGCAACGCGACGACGGGCTGCGGCGTCGTCAAGCGCGCCGCGCTGCCGACCGTCTACCAGATTCTGATCGGCCGTTCGACGGTCGTCGAAGCGCGCATCCGCACCGAGTTCGGCTTCGACATTCTGCCCGCCAACCGCGAGTTGGCCGGCGCCGAGGTCGAGCTGATCGAGATCGAAGGGCGCGAGTACCGGTTGCGCGAAGCGCTGGCGCTGGTCCAGGGCGACTACGATTTCATTCTGATGGACTGCCCGCCGGCGCTCAATATGCTGACGGTCAACGGGCTGGTTGCGGCGCAGGCGGTGATGATCCCGATGCAGTGCGAGTATTACGCGCTCGAGGGGCTGACCGATCTGGTCGCGACGCTCAAGAAGGTTCGCGTCAACCTCAATTCGAAGCTCGAAATCGAGGGCTTGCTGCGCACGCTGTTCGATTCGCGATCGACGCTGACGCAACAGGTCTCGGGCGAGCTGGTCGAGCACTTCGGCAACAAGGTCTATCGCACGATCATTCCGCGCAACGTTCGCCTGGCCGAAGCGCCGTCGTACGGCAAACCGGTGATCGCCTTCGACCGCAGTTCGAAGGGCGCGCAGGCTTACCTGGCGCTGGCGCAGGAAATGCTGGATCGACGCGACGGCGTGACGCCTGTCGCGCTCGAACAAGGAGTCGCACAATGAAACTCAAAGGGCTCGGTCGCGGTCTCGATGCACTGCTGGCCGGCAACGAAACGCAGGGCCGCGAGCAGCAGCGTGCGCTGCCGGTCGGTCGTCTGCAGCCGGGCAAGTACCAGCCGCGCACCCAGATGGACAGCGATTCGCTGGCCGAGCTGGCGGCGTCGATCCGCGTGCAGGGGTTGATGCAGCCGATTCTGGTGCGCCCGATCGGCGAGGACCGCTTCGAAATCGTCGCCGGCGAGCGTCGCTGGCGTGCGGCGCAGATGGCGGGCCTGACCGAAGTGGCGACGCTGATCCGCGAGATCCCTGACGAGTCGGCGCTGGCGATGGCGCTGATCGAGAATATCCAGCGCGAGAACCTCAATCCGCTCGAAGAGGCGCAGGGCTTGCAGCGCCTGATCGACGAGTTCGCCATGACGCATCAGCAGGCCGCCGATGCCGTCGGGCGTTCGCGACCGGCGGCGTCCAATCTGCTGCGCCTGCTGCAGCTGGCGGCGCCGGTGCAGGAATTGCTGATGGGCGGCAAGATCGATATGGGGCACGCGCGCGCGCTGTTGCCGCTGTCCGGCGCGCTGCAGATTCTGCTCGCTCAGCGCGTGGTGCAAAAAGGTCTGTCGGTGCGCGATGCCGAACGGCTGGCGCAGCAGGCGCTCAAGCCGCCCAAGGACGTCGAGGCCAGCAAACCCGATCGCGACGTGCTGCGGCTGCAGGACGAGCTTTCCGACGTGCTCGGCGCGCAGGTGCACATCCGTACCAACCGCAAGGGCGCCGGGAAAATACAGATCGAGTTCGGCGACCTCGATCAGCTCGAAGGCATACTTCAGCGCCTGCGCTAGTCGATTCGCTGCGCCGGAACGCGCCCAGGTCACGCGCTTCAAGGTGTCCGGCGATCAGCCGCGCACGCCGATGGTCGATGCGTTATTCCATGCCTGTTTCGCGCGAAGTGGTATATTATTGCTCTGCATCAATTTAATTTGACCTGGATAAACAAAAGGTCTTATAGTTGACCAAACGACTTGTTGCGGATTGTTTCTTTCATGTTTAGAGCTATCCTTTTTCAGGTCGGAGCGGTGATAATTACTGCACTAGCGGCTGGTTTGTTCGCAGGAACGCGGGGGGCAGTGTCGGCGGCATTGGGTGGGGTGGCGTGTACGCTGCCCAATTTTTTGTTCGCCTTGCGTCTGAGGTTGGTGGTCAATCGCCCCGGCGCTTCGTATCCTGCCAACTTCTTTCTTGGCGAATTCGTCAAGGTCGCCGCAACCGTCGGTTTGCTGGTTGTTGTTGTAAGGGAGTATTCCGATCTGCACTGGCCGTCCATGCTGATCGGATTGGTGCTTGCTTCGCAAGCGGGTTTCTTAGCTTTTTGGAAAAAGTCCTGATCATGGCTACTGGTCACGAAGCTGCAGCGCCCAACGCCGGCGAATACGTTGTTCACCACCTGACTCAGCTCAATACGTCGGGGCATGCGCAGACGTCGATCATCGACTTTAGCGTCATCAACCTCGATACCGTTTTCTTTTCGATCCTGATGGGCGCGATCGGGCTGTTCCTGATGATGCGCGTGGTCAAGGGGGTAACCTCCGGCGTTCCCGGGCGCGGTCAGGCGGCGCTTGAGATACTGATCGAAATGGTCGCCAACCAGGCCAAGTCGATCGTGCACAGCGAACAGTCGCGAAAATTCGTCGCGCCGCTGGCGCTGACCGTCTTCGTCTGGGTGTTCCTGATGAATTCGATGGACTTCCTGCCGGTCGATCTGCTGCCCTGGATCTGGCAGCACCTGACCGGCAACCCGCACGCCTTCCTGCGCGTCGTGCCGACCGCTGACCTCAACGGCACGCTCGGCATGTCGGTGAGCGTCCTGCTGCTCTGCTTCTGGTACAACATCAAGGTCAAGGGTCTGGGCGGCTGGGTGCACGAACTTTTCACCGCACCGTTCGGCAATCATCCCTTGCTCTATCTGCCCAATTTCCTGATGCAGATGATCGAGTTTCTGGCCAAGACCGTCTCGCACGGCATGCGGCTGTTCGGCAATATGTACGCCGGCGAACTGCTGTTCATGCTGATCGCGCTGATGGGCGCGGCCTACGGCGGGTCGGCGGGGCTCACCGGTCCGCTGTTGTGGGTCGGTCAGGTGATTGCCGGTACCGGGTGGGCGCTTTTCCATATCTTTATCGTTGTGCTGCAGGCCTTCATCTTCATGATGCTGACGTTGGTGTATATCGGTCAGGCGCATGAAGGACATTAACCGTAAGATTTGTCGTCGTTTTTAACTTAGCAACTCAATTCGAAGGAGTGGTCATGGAAATTGTTCTGGGTAATGTGGCGTTGGCCTGTGGTCTGATCATCGGTCTGGGTGCTATCGGTGCTTGTATCGGCATCAGCCTGATGGGCGGCAAGTACATCGAAGCCTCGGCGCGTCAGCCCGAATTGATGAACGAACTGCAGACCAAGATGTTCATGCTCGCCGGTCTGATCGACGCGGCCTTCCTGATCGGCGTCGGTATCGCCATGATGTTTGCCTTTGCCAACCCGTTTGTCCTCAAGTAGCCGGAACTTTCCCATCAACCTTTCAGAGGGAAGATTACCGTGAATCTGAACGCAACTCTGGTCGCCCAGATCGTTGTGTTCTTCATTCTGGCGTGGTTCACGATGAAGTTCGTGTGGCCGCCCATCATGAAGGCGCTCGACGAACGTGCGACGAAGATCGCCGATGGCCTGGCTGCCGCTGAACGCGGCAAGCAGAGCCTCGATCTCGCTGCCAAGCGCTCGGCCGAAACCGTGCGCGAGGGTAAGGAAAAAGTCGCTGAAGTGCTGGCCCAGGCCGACAAGCGCGCACTGCAGATCATCGAGGCCGCCAAGGTGCAGGCCAAGCTCGAAGCCGACAAGATCTTTGCCGGCGAAAAGGCGGAAATCGAGCAGGAAGCGGCGCGCATCAAGGAATCGCTGCGCGAACGCGTCGCCGAACTGGCGGTCGCCGGCGCCGAGAAAATCCTGCGCCGCGAAGTCGATATCAAGGCGCATGCCGAGATGCTCGCTTCGATCAAACAGGATCTGTAACGCTCATGGCCGAATCAGTCACCATCGCTCGTCCTTATGCGCAGGCGGTGTTCCGCCTGGCGCGGGAAAGCGGCTCGCTGGCGGCCTGGTCGGATCGCTTGCAGCGACTTGCAGCTGTCGCGCAAGACGCCGAAATGACCCAGGTCGTTGGTAATCCGAAGTTTTCCGCCAAGCAGGTCGCCGATCTGTTCGTTTCACTGTCCGGTGAGTCTGACCACACCCCCGGCAACCAGGAGTTGGTTTCATTGATCGGCATCCTGGCCGAAAACGAACGGCTCGACGTGCTGACGCAAATCCAGGAAATCTACGAGCAACTCAAGAGCGCGGAAGAGGGAGTCAAGGACGCCGTAGTGACCAGCGCCTATCCTCTCGACGACGCACAACTCGCAAATCTGATGAGCCAGCTGGAAACCCATTTCGGCAGCAAACTCCAGCCTCGTGTCGAGGTGGATGCTGCGTTGATCGGTGGGGTCAAGGTGGCGGTAGGTGACCAGGTCCTCGACGCTTCCGTTCGCGGCAAGCTTGATGCAATGGCCACGGCGCTTAAGAACTAGGAGAACTTCATGCAATTGAATCCGTCCGAGATCAGCGAGCTGATCAAGAGCAAGATTCAGAATCTGGATGTGGGCGCCGAAACCCGTACGCAGGGTACCGTCGTTTCGGTGACTGACGGCATTTGCCGGGTGCACGGCCTGGCCGACGTGATGCAGGGCGAAATGCTCGAGTTCCCGGGCGGTGCTTTCGGCATGGCGCTCAACCTCGAGCGCGATTCGGTCGGCGTGGTGGTGCTCGGCGAATACGAACAGATCACCGAGGGCGACATCGTCAAGACGACCGGCCGCATCCTCGAAGTTCCGGTCGGTCCGGAACTGCTCGGGCGGGTGGTCAACTCGCTGGGCCAGCCGATCGACGGCATGGGTCCGGTCAACGCCAAGCTCTCCGACAAGATCGAGAAAGTCGCGCCGGGCGTGATCTGGCGCAAGTCGGTTTCGCAGCCGGTGCAGACCGGTCTCAAATCGATCGACTCGATGGTTCCGATCGGCCGCGGGCAGCGCGAACTGATCATCGGCGACCGGCAGACCGGCAAGACCGCGGTCGCCGTCGATACGATCATCAACCAGAAGGGCAAGGACCTGATCTGCATCTACGTGGCGATCGGTCAGAAAGCCTCGACCGTCGCCAACGTCGTTCGCCGCCTCGAAGAACACGGCGCGATGCATTACACGATCATCGTTGCCGCGACCGCCGCCGAGTCGGCGGCGCTGCAGTACATCGCGCCGTACTCCGGCTGCACCATGGGCGAATACTTCCGCGATCGCGGTCAGGACGCGCTGATCATTTATGACGATCTGACCAAGCAGGCCTGGGCCTACCGTCAGGTGTCCTTGCTGCTGCGCCGTCCGCCGGGCCGCGAAGCGTATCCGGGCGACGTCTTCTATCTGCATTCGCGCTTGCTCGAGCGCGCCGCGCGCGTCTCCGAAGCCTGGGTCGAGAAGTTCACCAACGGCGAAGTCAAGGGCAAGACCGGGTCGCTGACCGCGCTGCCGATCATCGAAACGCAGGCCGGCGACGTTTCGGCTTTCGTTCCGACCAACGTCATTTCGATTACCGACGGCCAGATCTTCCTCGATACCGACCTCTTCAACTCGGGCGTTCGTCCGGCCATCGACGCCGGTATTTCGGTGTCGCGCGTCGGCGGTGCGGCGCAGACCAAGGTGATCAAGAAGCTCGGCGGCGGCGTTCGTCTGGCGCTCGCCCAGTACCGCGAACTGGCCGCTTTCGCGCAGTTCGCTTCCGACCTCGACGATGCGACGCGCAAGCAGCTCGATCGCGGCCGGCTGGTCACCGAATTGATGAAGCAGCAGCAATACTCGCCGATGGCGGTGTCGGAAATGGCGATTACGCTGCACGGCGTCAACAAGGGCTTCTTCGACGACGTTGCGGTCAAGAACGCGCTTGAAGTCGAGCGCCAGATGCACGGCTTCGTCAAGGAGAAATACGCGGCGCTGGTCAGCAAGATCGAGACGAGCAAGGAACTTGATGCTGACGCTGAGCTCGAGCTCACCAAGGCGATCGAGGAGTTCAAGGCCACGCTGGCCTGATCGGTCTAGGAGATCGCCATGCCGAGCGGCAAGGAAATACGCAACAAGATCAAGAGCGTCGAAAGCACGCGCAAGATCACCAAGGCCATGGAGATGGTGGCCGCTTCGAAAATGCGCAAGGCGCAGGATCGGATGCGCGCTGCCCGCCCCTACGGCGAGAAGATCAGACGGGTGGCCGGCAATCTGTCGCACGCGCTGACCGACTACAGCCATCCCTTTCTGGTCAAGCGCGAGGCGGTCAAATCGGTCGGCCTGATTACGGTGACGTCCGACAAGGGTCTGTGCGGTGGCCTCAATACCAACCTCTTGCGCCTGGTGCTGTCGCGCATGAAGGAGTGGGACGCCGAAGGCAAGACGCTGCAGGTTACTGCGATCGGCAACAAGGGCTTGGGGTTCATGATGCGCAGCGGCGCCAATCTGGTGTCGCAGGCGGTCGGCCTGGGCGATACGCCGCACCTCGAAAGCCTGATCGGTCCGGCCAAGGTTCAGTTCGACGCCTATATCAAGGGTGAAATCGACGTGCTGTACCTGGCCTATAACCGCTTCGTCAACACCATGAAGCAGGAGCCGATCATCGAGCAGTTGTTGCCCTTGTCCGGCGATCTGGTCGGCAGCAACAGCAAGAATCACTGGGATTACCTCTACGAGCCCGATGCCAAGGTGGTGATCGACGACCTGCTGGTGCGTTACGTCGAGGCCTTGCTCTATCAGGCGGTTGCCGAGAACATGGCGTCCGAGCAGAGCGCGCGAATGGTGGCGATGAAGTCGGCTTCGGACAACGCCAAGGACGTGATCGGCGAGCTCAAGCTGGTCTACAACAAGGCTCGTCAGGCAGCGATCACCAAAGAACTTTCGGAAATTGTCAGCGGCGCAGCGGCTGTCTGAGACGCGAACCTAGTTTAACGATTGAGGATACGACGATGAGTCAAGGAAACATTGTTCAGTGCATCGGCGCCGTGGTGGACATCCAGTTCCCGCGCGATGCGATGCCCCGAATCTACGATGCGCTTCTGCTCGATCCGTCCGAGGAACACGGCGGTTGCGAAGCGGATCTGACCTTCGAAGTCGAGCAGCAGCTCGGCGATGGCGTCGTGCGGACGATTGCGATGGGGTCTTCGGACGGCTTGCGGCGTGGCATGAAGGTCAACAATACCGGCGCAGCGATCTCGGTCCCGGTCGGCGACGCGACGATCGGTCGCATCGTCAACGTCCTCGGTCGGCCGATCGACGAAGCCGGTCCGATCGCGACCGAAGAGCGTCGCTCGATTCACCAGTTGGCGCCGAAATTCGACGAACTGTCGCCGTCGGTCGACCTGCTCGAAACCGGCATCAAGGTGATCGACCTCGTCTGCCCGTTCGCCAAGGGCGGCAAGGTTGGCCTGTTCGGCGGTGCCGGCGTCGGCAAGACGGTCAACATGATGGAACTGATCAACAACATCGCCAAGCAGCACGCCGGTCTGTCGGTCTTCGCCGGCGTCGGCGAGCGGACCCGCGAGGGCAACGACTTCTACCACGAGATGAAGGACTCCAACGTTCTCGACAAGGTGGCGATGGTTTTCGGCCAGATGAACGAACCGCCGGGCAACCGTCTGCGCGTCGCGCTGACCGGTCTGACGATGGCCGAGCGTTTCCGCGACGACGGTCGCGACATCCTGTTCTTCGTCGACAATATCTACCGCTACACGCTGGCCGGCACCGAAGTCTCGGCGCTGCTCGGCCGCATGCCTTCAGCGGTCGGTTATCAGCCGACGCTGGCCGAAGAAATGGGCCGCCTGCAGGAGCGCATCACGTCGACCAAGGTCGGCTCGATCACCTCGATCCAGGCCGTCTATGTTCCGGCCGATGACTTGACCGACCCGTCGCCGGCGACGACCTTCCTGCACTTGGACTCGACCGTCGTGCTGTCGCGTGACATCGCCTCGCTGGGCATCTACCCGGCGGTCGATCCGCTCGACTCGACGTCGCGCCAGCTCGACCCGCAGGTCGTCGGCGAGGAGCATTACCAGGTCGCGCGTGCGGTCCAGATGACGCTGCAAAAATACAAGGAACTGCGCGACATCATCGCGATTCTGGGAATGGACGAACTGTCGCCCGAAGACAAGCTCGCCGTCTATCGCGCGCGCAAAATCCAGCGTTTCCTGTCGCAGCCTTTCCACGTCGCCGAAGTATTCACCGGTTCGCCCGGGAAATACGTCCCGCTCGCTGAAACGATCAAGGGCTTCAAGATGATCTGCGACGGCGAATGTGACAGCATTCCCGAGCAGGCCTTCTACATGGTCGGCGGCATCGAGGAAGTGTTCGAGAAGGCCAAGACGCTTTAAGCGCAATCCAGTGGCGTCGTGCGGCCGGCTGGCGCCGGGCACGACCCCGTAGGGAAAGGAAACCATGCCACTCAGAGTTCATGTTGACGTTGTCAGTGCCGAGGAACTGATTTTCTCCGGCGAGACCGACTTCGCGGTGTTCCCCGGCGAGGCCGGCGAGTTGGGCATCTACCCGCGGCACACGCCGTTGCTGACGCGGATCAAGCCCGGCACCGTGCGCCTCAAGATCCCGGATCGCGAAGAGTACGAACTCGTCTATGTGTCGGGGGGCGTTCTCGAAGTGCAGCCGACGCTGATCACGCTGCTCGCCGACACGGCGATTCGCGCGCACGACCTCGACGAGGCGAAGTCGATCGAAGCCAAGCGTCGTGCCGAAGAAGCGCTCAAGAAGCGCGACACCGACATCAGCTACGCGGCGGCCGAAGCTGAACTGGCACAGGCGGTCGCCCAGCTGGCGACGATCAAGCGGGGCCGCAATCGGCACTGAGCGATCGCGGGAGTTCGATTCCTTAAAAAAGGCAGACCGCGCGGTCTGCCTTTTTTACATCTGCGTGGTGCGTCCCGGCCCCCTCCATAATTTTTGCTGACTCGAATTAGCAAAGCAATTGACAGCAGATTGGCTCAGTGAGTAGTATCTGGCCACAATAAATAGCAAGTGGCAGTTGAACAGTCTGCCGACGGCGTCACTGTTCAAAAAAGGACCGATTGATTCGAACTTTTCAAGACAGCAAGGGGAAACGACATGAACAGCAACGGTAGAAGAAAATTCAGCGTCCGCAGCACCGCGATCCTGCTCGGCGCCGTACTTGCCGCCGGATTCTCGGCGACCAGCGTGGCCCAAACCACGACCATCCGCTGGGGCGAGTCGCTCGCCGCCAACCACCCGCAAGTGATGATGGCCGAGCGCGTCGCCAAGGAGGTCAAGGAAAAAACCGGCGGGCGCATCGATATCCAGGTGTTCCCCAACAGCCAGCTCGGGTCGGGCAAGGAAATGGTCGAGATGGTTTCGTCCGGCGCCATTCAGATGGTGACCGAAGGCGCCGGCGCGGTCGCGGCATTCCTGCCGCCGCTGTCGGTGATCGAAGCCCCCTACCTCTGGCGCGACCCGGCGCACATGAGCAAGCTGGCGACCACCCCGTTCTTCGCCAAGCTCAACGACGACCTGGTGAGCAAGCGCGGCATGCGCATGCTCAACGTCACCTATTACGGCAAGCGCCACCTGACGACCGGCAACAAGGCCGTCAAGACGCCGGCTGATATGGTCGGCTTCAAGATCCGCGTCCCGCCGGTCGATGTCTTCCGCGCGATGGCCGAAGCCTGGGGCGCGCGCGCCACACCGATCGCCTTCGGCGAACTCTACCTCGCGCTCAGCCAAGGCGTCGTCGATGGTGAAGAAAACCCGTTGCCGACGATTCAGAGCGCCAAGCTCTATGAAGTGCAGAAGTACCTGGTGCTGACCGGGCACATCCTGACGCCGCGTATCGTGATCGCCAACGAAGCCTTCCTCAAGGCCATGACGCCGGCCGACCGCGCCATCTTCCACGCCGCGCTGGCCAACGGCGAAGCCTGGCAGAACAAGGAACTGCTGGCGCAGGAAGCGAGCGCGGTCAGCGCGCTCAAGGCGCAGGGGATGACGGTGATCGAGCCCGATGTCGCGCTGTGGCGCAAGCCGGTTCTCGACACGGTGCCCAAGAAGTTCGAGGACAAGTGGGGCAAGGGCACCTTCGAAGCATTGCTGGCGCTCTGAGGGTAACCGATAATGAGTCAGGCCAAAGCTGCTTCCGTGATTGCCCTGCTCGATCGCTGTCTGCAGGTGTTCACGGGTTTCTTGGTGGCGGTGCTGTTGTGCGTCGTCACCGCCGGGATTATCTACCGGGCGTTCAACGAGCCCTTGAGCTGGACCGACGAAGTCTGCGGCTTTCTGATGGTCTGGCTCGCCTGCCTGGGCTGGATGATCGCCACGCGGCACGGCTCGCACATCCGTATCCGCTTGCTGCTCGATAAGCTGCCGGCGAGCGCGTGGCGCAGTACCGAAGTGGTCATCCAGGTCGCCGTCGCGCTGGTCGGCGCCGTCGTCGCCTGGAAGAGCATCCACCTGATCCAGGTCAACTCCGACATCGAAGCGATGTCGCTGCCGATTTCGGTGGCGTGGATGTACGCGCCGCTGCTGCCGGCGGGGCTGGTGACGGTGGGGCAGGCGCTGACCGACATGTTCGCGGCGCGGCCTGCCGAAGTCGAGGAGGTGTCGCCGTGGTAGGGCTGATGAGCAAAATCTTCGGCGGCTGGCTGGTCGTGATCCTCGCTGGCATGCCGCTATACACCTCGATGGCGCTGGCGACGCTGGTGTTCGTCTGGATCACCGGGATGCCGGTCGGGACGCTGCCGCAGAAAATGGCCGGGGCGATGAACTCGTTCCCGATCGTCGCCGCGCCGCTCTTCATCCTGATGGGCAATATTCTGGGCGCGGCCAAGATCACCGACCGCATCGTTCATTTCGCCAGCGCGCTGATCGGCTGGATTCGCGGTGGCTATGCGCACGCCAGCATCCTGACGTCGATGATCTTCGCCGGAATGGTCGGCTCGGCGGTCGCCGACGCCGCCGGTTCCGGCGCGATCGAAATCCGCGCCATGCGCGCGGCCGGCTACCGGCCCGAAACGGCGGCGTCGATCACTGCCGCCGCGGCGACGATCGGACCGATCATCCCGCCGTCGCTGCCGATGGTGATCTACGGCGTGACCGCCGACGTTTCGGTCGGCAAGCTGTTCATGGGCGGGCTGATTCCGGGGCTGGCGATGGGGCTCGCGCTGATGCTGATGGTCGGCGTGGTGGCGCGGCGCGAGGGGATGGGGCGCATCCCCTTCGCCGGTTTTCGCGTGCTCGGCCGTGCTTTCATCGACTGCTTCTTCGCCATCATGACGCCGGTTGTTATTCTCGGCGGCATGTTCAGCGGCTTCTTCACGCCGACCGAAGCGGCGGCGGTGGCGTGCCTCTACGCGCTGTTCTTGGGCTTTGTCGTCTATCGGACGCTGCAGTGGAAGCACATCGGCCCTATCCTGATCGACACGGCGGAGACGACCGGGGTGGTGATGGTGCTGGTGATGGCCGCGGCGACACTCGGCTGGTGCATTTCGATTTCGCGCCTGCCGACGGCGCTGACGCCGATGCTGCTCGAGAACATCCACAGCCCGTACGTCTTCCTGCTGGTGGTCAATGTCTTTCTGCTCGTCGTCGGCTGTTTCATGGAAGCGCTCGCCGCCTTGCTGATCCTGATTCCTATCCTCTGCCCGGCGGCGACGAGTTACGGCATCGACCCGGTGCAGTTCGGCGTGATGGTCGTTCTCAACCTGATCATCGGCACGGTGACGCCGCCGGTCGGCGTCGTGCTGTTCGTCGTCACGCGGATCGCCGAGATCTCGTTCGAGACCATGTCCCGAGCGATTCTTTCCTGGCTGGTGCCACTCTTCTTGGTGCTTGCGCTGGTGACGTTCTGGCCGCCGCTCACCACCTGGCTGCCGCATTATCTGGCGCGCGTCCAGTAGTCACTCGCGCCGGCACGATCGGCAAGTCGTTTGGGCGTAGCGCAGATTCAGAGCACTTTCGGTTTGCGCGGCGCGTTGGCGAACAGGCGATCGTAGAGCGCGTTGGGCAGCGCTCGCAGCAGTTTGGCGACGATCCCCATCTGCCAGGGAATCACGCTATAGCTGGCGCCGCGTTCGATGGCGCGCGCGAAGCGCTGCGCGGCTTGGTCGGCGGCCAGCAGGAAAGGCATGCGGTAGGGGTTGATCGCGGTCATCGGCGTTGCGATGTAACCGGGAGCGATGGTGACGACCTTGATTCCCGAGCTGCGCAGTTCGAGACGCAGGCTTTCGAGGTAGGTGATCGCTGCCGCTTTCGACGCGCTGTAGGCTTCGGCGCCGGGCAGGCCGCGGATGCCGGCGATCGAGGCGATGCCGACCAGTCGTCCGGGCTTGCTGAGCAAGGCCTGCTGGCGCATCGCAGCGATGAACGGCGAGAAGGTCGCCGCCATGCCATAGACGTTGATCTCGAAGATGCGTTTGATCACCTCCAAATCTTCGGCGCACTCGGTGAGCGTTCCTGACGAGACGCCGGCGTTGGCGATCACGATGTCGGGCGCACCGCAGTGCGCGACGAAGTCCTGCGCCGCAGCGCGCAGCGCGGCAGCGTCGGTGACGTCGAGCGGATAGCACCAGACCTGCGGCGCACCGCAGAGCGTTGCGGCGAGCGCTTCGAGCGCTTCGCCGCGCCTTGCCGCGAGGCCCAGCACGGCGCCCTGGCTGGCATAGTGTCTGGCCAGCGCACTGCCGATTCCGGAAGACGCGCCGGTGATGAAGACCTTCGCTGCGGGACGCACGAAGCGGCTTACTTCTTCTTCGGGTCTTTCTTCGGGGGCGGGTCTATTTTCGGGTTGCGTTCAGAACGCCTCTTGTCGATCACCTTGTCGGTCAGCGTCAGCAACTCGGCGTGGCTCTTGATGTCCTGGCCGACGACCAGATAGCGACCGTCGACCACCATCGCCGGGACGCCGCGAATCTTCGACGCTTGCGCGAGCTGCTCGGCGCGCTTGATCTTGCTCATTACGCCAAACGAGTTGTAGGCATCGGAAAAGGTCTTGGCGTCGACGCCTTGCGCGGTGACCCAGTCGATCAGACTTTTGTCGTCGACCAGCTTGAGCCCTTTTTCGTGGATCGCGTTGAAAACGGCGGCGTCGAGCCGCTTGACCTCGCCGATCGCTTCGAGCGAGTAATAGAATTTGGCCATCAACTGGTAGAAGGGGTTGCCGAAACCGACCGGGACGCGCCGGAAAGCGACGTCGGCGGGCAGCTGGGCGGCCCATTTGACGACGTAAGGGTTAAGGTCGCTGCAGTGCGGGCAGGCGTACGAGAAGAACTCGATGACCTCGATCTTGGCCGGATTGTCGGTCGGCTGCGCCGGGTCGATCAGCGCGTAGTCGCGGCCGACGGCAAGCTGGGCCTGTGCCGCAAACGGCAACAGCGTCAGGACTATGGCGGCGAGCCATGCGCTCAGGTGTTTCTTCATTGCAGTATCCTCAGTCTTTCTTGACAGCGTTCGCTTCGATTCCCTGCTTGGCCAGATCGGCGCGCATGGCGTGGACGTCTTCCGCTTTTTTGAACGGACCGAGGCGAACGCGGTACCACACCTTGTCTTGCAGCATGACCTGCTGCACCGAGGCTTCAACACCCATCATCGCCAGCTTGGCCTTCTGTCCGTCGGCATCAGCGGCGCTTTGGAACGAACCGGTTTGCAAGTAGACCGGCTCCTTGAGCGCAGTTTCGCTCTTGTCTTTCTCAGCCTTGCCTTTGGCCGTGTCAGTCGGCTTTGGTTCCGTCTGTTTTGGATCTGGCGTGGCGTCGGAATTGCCGGGCAGGATCTTGTAGAAATCGAAGCGCGGTTTGTTGTCGCCCGCCTGCGGGATCGGATCGCCGGGCTTGCCCGGCAAAGCCATCGGCGCTGCCGCTACGGGGGCGGGCGCAGCGCCGGCGGGCTGCGCGACTGGCGGCGGTACAGGCGAGGGCTGCCCCTTGTTGGTAAAGGGCGTTGGCGTCTTGAAGATGTACCAGACGACGCCGGCCGCCGCGAGTACGCCGATAACCAGTCCGATGAACAGGCCGAGCAGCGTGCCGCCGCCCGATTTCTTGCGCGACGCTGAACTGGTGCTTCTGCGGGGTTTCATATCACGACTCATGACTGTCTCTCTGTTCCACGGTTACATCGATTGCGGGCAACTGACGCCAAGGATCGCCAGGCCGTTGCGGATCACTTGGCGCACGGCGACGACCAGCGCGAGACGCGAGCAGGTGAGCGCCTTATCGTCGACGATCATGCGTTCGGCATTGTAGTAGCTGTGGAACAGCGCGGCCAGATCCTTGAGATAAAAGGCAATCAGATGCGGCGCGAGTTCCGCTGCTGCCGAATCGATGAGCTCGGGGAATTCCGCAAGCTTGGCGGCGATCGCCAGTTCGTGCGGGTTGTCGAGGCGCGCGAGGTCGGCTGCGGCGAGCGCCTGCTCGTCGCCGTTCCACTGCGCGAGCAGCGAGCAGACGCGGGCGTGCGCGTACTGGATGTAATAGACGGGGTTCTCGTTGGTCTGGCTTTTGGCCAGATCGAGGTCAAAATCGAGGTGTTGATCCGACTTGCGCAACACGTAGAAAAAGCGGCAGGCGTCGTTGCCGACGTCCTCGCGCAGCGTGCGCAGTGTCACGAACTCGCCCGAGCGAGTCGACATCGACGCCTTCTGGCCGTTGCGGTAGAGCACGGCGAACTGCACCAGCGCGACGTCGAGCACCGCCGGGTCAAGCTCGAGCGCGGTGAGCGCGCCCTTGACGCGCGCGATGTAGCCGTGATGGTCGGCGCCCCAGATATTGATGATGCGCGCGAAACCGCGTTCGTACTTGTTGAGGTGGTAGGCGATGTCCGACGCGAAGTAGGTGTAAAGGCCGTTGTCGCGCTGCACGACGCGATCCTTTTCGTCGCCGAAGGCGGTCGACTTGAACCACTTGGCGCCGTTCTGGACGTAGATATGGCCGGCTTTTTCGAGTCGTTCGACGCAGCGGTCGACGAGGCCGGTGTCGAACAACGACTTTTCCGAGAACCAGACGTCGAAATGAACGCCGAACGCCTCGAGGTCGTTGCGGCAATCCTCGAGCTGCTCGCTCAGCACATGGCTATGCACGTAGTTCCACGCTTCGCCGAGCAGCGTCTTGGCGTTCGCAATCAGTGCGTCGAGATGGGCTTCGCGCTGTGCCTTGGCCTCGTCGTCGGTGCGCTCGGCGTCGGGCAAGCCCGGCGTGCCGCGCAACAGCTCGGCGGTCTGACGCACCAGCTTGTCGCCGTGCGCGATCTTCATCTGCGCGGCCATGTCGGCGACGTAATCGCCCTGGTAAGCGTTGGGCGGGAAGGCGACTGTGGCTGGCGCGTAGAAGTCGAGGTAGCGCAGCCATGCCGAGACCGCCAGGATGTCCATTTGTCGACCGGCGTCGTTGACGTAGTATTCGCTGGTGACATCCCATCCCGCATAGGCCAGCAGGTTGGAAAGGCTGGCGCCGTAGGCGGCGCCGCGTCCGTGACCGACGTGCAGCGGGCCGGTCGGGTTGGCCGAGACATATTCGACCTGTACCTTTCGGTGGTCGCCCTGCGTCGAGCGACCAAAGGCCTCGCCCTGGCTCAGCACGCGACCGACCACGCCGAGCTTGGCGGCGGCCGTCAGATGGAAGTTGATGAAGCCGGCGCCGGCAATTTCGGTTTTTTCGACCAGCGGCGAGCGCGGGATTTCGCCGAGCAGCAGTCCGGCCAACTCGCGCGGATTGCGTTTCATCGGGCGCGCCAGCTGCATCGCGAGGTTGCATGAAAAATCGCCATGCGACGCCTGTTTCGGGCGTTCCAGCACGATCGCGGCGTCGGCCTGATCGGCAACGACGCTGGTCAGCGCGGCGCGCATCAACGCGGTGAGATGGGTCTTGATATCGTCAGTCATTGGAGCGCTTTTTGGTATGGGGCAAGGACGCGATTATACGATGAGCGGCCTCATCTTCGCTCGTCGGCGACGATTGCCCGGAGGCTGGCCCGATCAATTGACTCGCCTCGCCATGAAATGTCGCTCGGTGTTGCCCGCAGTTCGACCTGCGGATGGTAGATACCCCTATAATTTGTTCTCTTCCAAGTCATTGAGCGGCCGGGTCAGACCATGAAATATCACGACTTGCGCGACTTCATCGCGCAACTGGAAAGCATCGGCGAACTCAAACGCGTCGCTGTGGAAATCGACACCCGCTTCGAGATGACCGAGATCTGCGACCGCGTGCTACGCGCCGGCGGACCAGCGATCCTCTTCGAGCAGCCGAAAGGCAGGAATGGCCGCATTGCCATGCCGGTGCTCGCCAACCTTTTCGGCACGCCACGCCGCGTCGCACTGGGCATGGGCCAGGAGTCGGTCGGCGCGCTGCGCGAGGTTGGCAAGCTGCTCGCCTACCTCAAGGAGCCGGAGCCGCCCAAGGGCCTCAAGGAGGCCTGGGACAAGCTGCCGATCTTAAAGCAGGTGCTCAATATGGCGCCCAAGGTCGTTTCTTCGGCGCCGTGCCAGGAAGTCGTCTGGGAAGGCGATGACGTTGATCTTTCGCGGCTGCCGATCCAGCACTGCTGGCCGGGCGACGTCGCGCCGCTGATCACCTGGGGGCTGACCGTCACGCGCGGGCCGAGCAAGCCGCGGCAGAACCTCGGCATCTACCGCCAGCAGGTGATCGGCGCGAACAAGGTGATCATGCGCTGGCTTGCGCATCGCGGCGGCGCGCTCGATTTTCGCGATCATTGCCTGGCCAACCCCGGCCAGCCTTTCCCCGTCGCGACGGTGATCGGCTGCGACCCGGCGACGATTCTTGCGGCGGTGACGCCGGTTCCCGACAACCTCTCCGAGTACCAGTTCGCCGGCCTGCTGCGCGGCGCCAAAACCGAGGTCGTCAAATGCCTCGGCGAACTGCAGCGTAAAGCCGAGCTGCAAGTGCCGGCGTCGGCCGAGATCGTCCTCGAAGGCTATATCGCTCCCGACGAGACGGCGCTCGAAGGGCCCAGCGCGCTTGCGCGCTCCACCAATTCGGCATCGCCGAAAGGCCTTGATGGCTGGGAAACAGCCATCGAAGGTCCTTTTGGCGACCACACCGGTTACTACAACGAACAGGCGAGCTTTCCCGTGTTCACCATCGAGCGCATCACCATGCGCCGCGAGGCGATCTACCACAGCACTTACACCGGCAAGCCGCCGGACGAACCGGCGATGCTCGGCGTGGCCTTGAACGAAGTCTTCGTTCCGTTGCTGCAAAAGCAGTTTCCCGAGATCGTCGATTTCTACCTGCCGCCCGAGGGCTGCTCGTACCGCCTGGCGACGGTCAGTATCCGCAAGCAGTACCCCGGTCACGCCAAGCGCGTGATGTTCGGCATCTGGAGCTTCCTGCGCCAGTTCATGTATACCAAATTCATCATCGTCGTCGACGACGACGTCAATATTCGCGACTGGAAGGAAGTGATCTGGGCGATGACCACCCGCGTCGATGCGGCGCGCGATACGTTGATCGCCGAGAACACGCCGATCGACTACCTCGATTTTGCCAGTCCCGTCGCCGGCCTGGGCAGCAAGATGGGAATCGACGCGACCAACAAGTGGCCGGGCGAAACATCGCGCCAGTGGGGAACGCCGATGGTCATGGATGAAGCGGTCAAACGCCGCGTCGACGACTTGTGGGAGGGCTTGGGGCTTTGATTTTCGAAATCGGCGACCATGACGCCTAGTCTGCCCGCGCCGTCTGCGCAGGTCACCGCCGCGGGCGTCGCCTTGTGCGCTGCGCTCTTGGCGTTGCTGGCGCTGCTGGTGGCCGCGCTGGTCAGCAGCGATGCTTCGCTGCTTGCCAATCCGCTGTTCTGGGCCAGCCTGATGGCGCTGCTGGTGATCGCCGTGATCAGCGCATCGACCTTGCTTTGGCGTCAGCGCGAGCGGACCCTGCTGCTCGAGTTGCAGGCGCAGTCGGACAGTTTTCTGCGGCAATTCTACGACCTGCCGTTCATCGGTATCGCCTTGAGTTCGCCGACGTCAAAGCGCTGGCTCAAGTGCAACGATCGACTGTGCGAAATTTTCGGCTATTCGCGCGCTGAAATGACCCGCATGGGTTGGGACCAAATGACCCACCCTGACGATCTGGCGGCCGATGTCAGGCAGTTCGACCGGCTCATTCGCGGCGAGTCGGACGGCTACCAGATCGACAAGCGCTTCATTCGCAAGGACGGCACGACGGTGCTCACCTCGCTCGACGTCAAGTGCGTGCGCCAGTCCGACGGAACGCCGGAATATTTTTTTGCGACGGTACAGGATATCACCGAGCGCCAGCAGGCCGAAGCCAAGATCGCCCGGCTGACGAGAATGTATTCGGCGCTCAGCGAGTGCAACCAGGCCATCGTTCGCTGTTCGAGCGAGCAGGAGCTGTTTCCGCTGATCTGCCGTTTCGCGGTGCAATTCGGCGGAATGAAGATGGCGTGGATCGCTCTGCTCGATCCGGCGACGCGAGAGTTGCGCAAGGCCGCGAGTTTCGGCGAGGGGACCGAGTTCTTGCAGGATCTGCAGGTTTCGGCCAACGCCGAAAGCCCTTTCGGCCGTGGCGCGACCGGCCAGGCGATACGCCGGCAGGAACCGGTCTGGGTCCAGGATTACCTCAACGACCCGATTACCGCGCCGTGGCACGAACGCGGCGCGCGCGCCGGCTGGTGCGCCTCGGCGTCCTTGCCGCTGACCTGCAATGGCGTCGCCGTCGGTGCGTTCATGTTGATGGCCGGCGAGGTCGACGCCTTCGACGAGGCGATTCGCAGCCTGCTCGTCGAAATGGCGCAGGACATCAGCTTTGCGCTGGGCGCCTTTGCCAAGGAGGCGCAGCGTCGGCAAATCGAAGCGACGCTGCGCGAGAGCGAAGGGCGCTTTCGCGACCTTTACGAGAAAGCGCCGCTGGCTTATCAGTCACTCGACGTCGAAGGCAACATCCTGGAGGTCAACGACGCTTGGCTGGCCTTGCTCGGGCGAACCCGCGACGAGGTCAGCGGCCGCTTCATCGGCGATTTTATGAGCGAGGTCTCGCTCAATGCGCTGAATGACGTGTTTCCGAAGTTCCGGATGCAGGGACGCGTCGACGGGCCCTTGTTCCATTTTCTCCACAAGGACGGAACGCAGCGCTTGCTGATGCTCAACGGGCAGATCGCGCGCGATGCGGATGGCAATTTCCTGCGCACGCATTGTATCCTGACCAACCTCACCGAGCGTCTGCAGTCGCAGCAGCAACTCAAGCTCGCCGCCACGGTGTTCGAGCAGAGCGCCGAGGGGATCATCATCACCGACGCCGAGCACCATATCCTGATGGTCAATCGGGCGTTCTCGAAAATCACCGGTTACAGCGCCGCCGAGGCCTTGGGGAGAAAACCGAGTCTGCTTTCGTCGGGGCACCATGAAGCGCATTTTTACCGCGCGTTGTGGGCTGCCGTAGACACCTGCGGCCACTGGTCGGGCGAAATCTGGAACCGCAGCAAGGACGGCGACATCTACCCGGAGATGGTCTCGATCCAGCAGGTTCTCGATGGTGATGGCAAGGTCAGCCATTACGTCGGAATCTTCAGCGACATCTCGGAGCACAAGGCCAACGAAGCGCATATCCAGCACTTGGCGCATTTCGACGCGCTCACCGGCTTGCCCAACCGCAGCCTGCTCGCCGACCGCGTCGGCCAGGCGCTGAGCAGCGTCGAGCGTAATGGCGAGTCGTTGGCGCTGGTTTTCCTCGATCTTGACCGCTTCAAGAACGTCAATGACTCGCTCGGCCATCGCATCGGCGACGAGTTGTTGATTCAGGTCGCGCAGCGCCTGCAGTCGGGGCTGCGCGGCGAGGATACGGTGTCGCGCCTGGGCGGCGACGAATTCATCCTGGTGCTGCCCGGCGCCAGCGCCGACGGCGCGGCGCGCGTGGTCAAAAAGATATTGAAATCGCTGTCCCGCCCCTATCGCATCGAACAGCACGAATTGATCATCACGCCGTCGCTCGGGATCGCCATGTACCCGGCCGACGGCGACAGTTACGAAGCCTTGTCGATGTGCGCTGACGCGGCGATGTACCGCGCCAAGCAGGGCGGTCGCCAGACCTTCCGCTTCTTCACCCGGGAAATGCAGGAGCATTCGGAGCGCGCGCTGCAACTGGAAAACGCGCTGCGCCGTGCGCTTGAACTCGACCAGTTGCAGCTTCACTATCAGCCGCAGATCGCGCTCGGCGACGACCGCGTGATCGGCGTCGAAGCGCTGCTGCGCTGGCAACATCCCGAACTTGGCAGCGTTTCGCCGAGCGACTTCATCCCGGTCGCCGAAGATAGCGGGCTGATCCTGCCGATCGGTCAATGGGTGGTGCGCACGGCGGTTCGCCAGATGAAGTCGTGGATCGACGGCGGCATGGCGCCGCTGGTGATTGCGGTCAATCTCTCGGCGGTTCAGTTCAGGCAGGCCAGGCTGGCGGAACGGGTGGCGCAAATCCTCGACGAGTTCGATTTGCCGCCGTTCTGCCTCGAACTCGAGTTGACCGAGAGCGCAGCGATGGAAAATCCACTGGCCGCGATCGAAGTGATGGACGATCTGTACGAGCGCGGGATTCGTCTGGCGATCGACGATTTCGGCACCGGTTATTCGTCGCTCTCGTACCTCAAGCGCTTCAAGGTCTCCAAGCTCAAGATCGACCAGTCTTTCGTCCACGACATCGCGCGCGATCCAGAAGACGAAGCGATCGTCGAGGCGATCATCGGCCTGTCCAAGACCCTCGGCCTGCAAACCATCGCCGAGGGCGTCGAGACGGCTGAGCAACTGGCCTTTCTGCGCGCCAAGGGCTGCCATGAAGTACAGGGCTACTATTTCGCCAGGCCGATGCCGGCCGCCGACTTCGAAGCCTTCGTCCGCGACTACCGGCCTGCGTCGGTTTAGTTAGACCAACAGTAACCACAACGACACAACGGGCACAACGAAGTGAAGAAAGACCGGCTGGCTAAGCGCGGCAAGTTTAGAACAAAAGGCTTTTCGTTGTGCTCGCCGTGCCGTCGTGGTCGATTTTTGTGCTTGTTTACCGCTCGGCGACCCATTTGAGCAAGGCGTCGATCGCCGGTTTGCCGAGACGCGACTTGGGGTCGTTGATCAGAAAGACGACGACCCAGCGCTTGTCGCGGCTATCGAGCGTGTAGCCGGCAATCGCGCGGACCTCCTCCAGATAGCCGGTTTTAAGGTGCGCGCGTCCGGTCGCGGCGCTGTTGCCCAGCCGCTTCTTGAGCGTTCCGTCGACGCCGGCCAGCGGCAAGGAGGCCATCAGTTCGGGCATTACCGGGCTTTTCCACGCGGCGAGCAGCAATTGGGCGAGGCCTTCGGCCGAAATCCGTTCGCTGCGCGACAGCCCAGAGCCGTTGTCGAGCACCAGTTGCGGCAGTTGCAGCGGTTTGCCGGCGAGCCACGCGGTGATGCGTCGGCGCGCGCCGTCGGGGCTGGCCGGGCGCTCGCCGGATAACGTCAGAAACAGCTGGCGCGCCATCACATTGTTGCTGTACTTGTTGATCTCGCGAACGACTTCAGCGAGTGGCGGCGATTCGGCGACCGCCAGCGCGTGCGCGGCGGACGGCGTCAGTCCGTCGCGCACCGTGCCGCGCAGCGTGCCGCCGAGTTCGCGCCAGAGCGCGCGAAAAAGCTGTTCGACCTGGACGTCGGCGGGCCAGGGAGAAAGGCTGAGCGCCTTGTCGCCGCAGGCGGCTGAAAAATTTCCCGAAAGCTCGATGCGGGTGCCGTCGACCTTGACCTTGATCCGCTCGCGCCAGTCGCCGCAGGCGTCGGCCGTCATGAGCAGACGGTTGTCGACACGCAGGTCGTCGCCCGGTGTTTCGCTGAGCACGCTGACGGCCTTGCGTTCGCCGTCCGGGTGCAGCGTCAGGCGAATGCTCTTGAGGTTGATGAGCAGCGCATCGGGGCCGGCGTTATACGGACGCAGCGGTTCATTGTCGAAGGCGGCGGGGTCGTGCGCAGGCAAGGAAAAGGCGCTGCGGTCGAGGACGAGATCGCCGTCGATGCTGGTCACGCCGCGCGCGCGCAACTGCCGCAGCAGCAGCCAGAACTGCTCGAGTGCCAGCCGCGGGTCGCCGCTGCCGCGCAGATAAACGTTGCCGGAAAGCTGGCTCTGGCCGTTTGGCGCTGGCGCGTCGGCGAGTACTTCGGTCTTCCAGGTGTAGGCCGGGCCGAGCAGTTCGAGCGCGGCGTAAGTGGTGACCAGCTTCATCGTCGACGCTGGGTTCATCGCCTGCAGGGCGTTGTGCCGCAGCAGCGGCTGCGGCTGGTCGACGCCCTGCACGACGACGGCGACGCTGCGCTCGGGGATTCCGGCGTCCTTGAGCGCAGCGCTGACCGAAGCGGGCAATTCGCTGCCCCATGCCGGGGTGGCCAAAAAGACGAGCAGCGCGGCGAGCAGCGCAGCGAGGCGGTAGCGGGGCTGAGGTACGGATTGTTGCGACAGGCTTGGTTGATGCATGTAATATCCCTTTAGTGATAAGGGTTCTTTCGGCGACGAAGCGAAAGAAGGCGACGACGTCAGTTCCGATTTGGCAGGCGATCGGCAAGGCGCTGAGTATAAATGATCGGCGAGGCCTGGCAGTACTCGATTTGGCGCGGCTCAAGAAGTGCGCCGGATTGCCGTAAACACGCTAACCGGACACCGGCCTGCCAGAACAAATTGACACCCTGGAGATACTAAGTGATTGACCGCATGAAACTGAAAACAAAAATCGCCCTGTTGGTCGTTGCCGCCTTGTTGGGCTTGGTCAGTCTGGTCGTCGTTTCCGCCTATGACATGAAAAAGGATTTGCTCAACGGGCGCAAGGAAGTCATCCAGTCGGTGCTCGAAGGAACGCATTCGACGCTGACCGCCTATCAGGCGCAGGTCGCGGCCGGCACACTGACGCTCGAACAGGCACAGAAGGCGGCGGCCGAAGCGATCGGCATGGTTCGTTACGGCGGCAAGGACGGCAAATCCGAGTACGTCTATTCCTTCACCACAGAGGGCGTCGGCGTCTATCACGTGATCAAGGAACGCATCGGCCAGAACATGCTCGAAAAGATCAAGGATGCGCAGGGCAACTACACCTGGAAAGATCTGCTCGCGGCGGCCAAGCAAAGTCCCGGCGGCTCGTACACGACGACCTTGTCGCCGCGCCCCGGTCAGCAAGGGACTTTTCCCAAGCTCGGCTACGTCATGCTTTTCGAGCCGTGGTCATGGGTCATCGGCACCGGCGTTTACGTCGACGACATCGAGGTCGAGTTTCGCCAGCAATTGTTCTACAGCCTGGTGATCGCCGGGATTCTGATCGTGTTGATCGGCGGCCTGGGTTTTGCCATCGCGCGCGGCGTGCTGCGTCAGGTCGGCGGCGAGCCTTCCGACGCCATCGGCTTCATGTCGCGGGTGGCCGCCGGTGACTTAACGGGAACCATGCCGGCAGCGTCGCACGGCAGCATGCTGGCGTCGATGGGCGAAATGGTCGATTCGATCCGCACGATGGTTTCGGAAATCGGCCACAGCTCGACACGGCTGACGCAGGGCGCCGAACAGATCAGCACCGCGTCGCGCGAAGTGGCGACGGCGTCGCAGCACCAGTCGGACGCGACGTCGTCGATGGCGGCGGCGATCGAGCAAATGACGGTGAGCGTCAATCACATTTCGGACAACGCCAAGGACACCCAGCAGAACTCGCTCAATTCGGTCGCCTTGTCCGAGGAGGGCTTCGGACGCGTCGAAGCGGCGACGCACGAAATCAGAGAGATTGCGACGACGGTCAGCGACGCGTCAGCGCGGATTCGCAAGCTCGAGGAGCGCGCCGACCAGATCTCGTCGATTGCCGGGGTGATCAAGGACATCGCCGGGCAGACCAATCTTTTGGCGCTCAACGCGGCGATCGAAGCGGCGCGCGCCGGCGAGCAGGGGCGCGGCTTCGCGGTGGTCGCCGACGAGGTGCGCAAGCTGGCCGAAAGGACGTCGGCGGCGACGATCGAGATCGAGCAGATGATCGGCGGAATCCAGCAGGATACGGTGCAGGTGGTCGGCGTGATGGACGCCGCGCTGCCGCAGGTCGCGGCGGGCGTCGAAGCGGCGGAAAGCGCCGCCGATTCGCTGCGTAGAATCAAGGACGGCGCGCAATCGACGTTGACCAGCATCCGCGAAGTCGCCGATTCGACGCACGAGCAAAGCGTCGCCAGCAACAGCATTGCGCAGAAGGTCGAGGAAATCGCGACGATGGTCGATGAGACGACGGCGGCGATGCATTCGACGGCCGAAACTGCTGCCGATCTGGAAAAGATCGCCGGCGAACTCACCGTGCTGGTCAGCCGCTTCCGCTGCTAAAAAATACGATGCGGTGATTTTTATTTTCTGTAGATGCTATTTGGGTGGTCGTGGCAAGCTGTCCGGGTGGGTTAATCAGGTCGTCGGGAGGGGGCAATGATTTCATTTGAACGGATGCGCGTCAGTACACGGCTGTTGGTCGCTGGTCTGGTCGTTTTCATCGGGTTGGCGTTGATGGCGGCTTATACCCTGATGCAGATCAGGACCGATGCGCTCGGTGCGCACAGCGATCGAATCCGGGATCTGGTCGAGGTGTCGCGAGGCATTATCGGTAATTATCAGAAGCTCGAGGCCGATAAGAAACTGACTCGCGAAGAAGCCCAGCAGCAAGCCAGGGAAGCCTTGCGCAGCTTGCGTTTTGGCGGCGATGACTATTTTTTTCTTTATGACTTCGACGGTCGGGCGCTGATGGTCGCCGGCAGCCCGAAACTCGAGGGGCAGGTGCTGCTCGGCAAGACCGACGCCAAGGGCTTCAAGCTGTGGGACGCCATGGTCGAAAATGGCAAGGCCGGCAAGGGCTACCTTGACTATATGTTTCCTCGCGCCGGACAAACCGATCCGAAGCCCAAGCGCGCCTACGTGATCGGCATCCCGGAATGGCAGTGGGTGGTCGGCACCGGCGTCTATGTCGATGACGTCGACGAGGCGGTCAGGAAAGCTGCGCTGAGTTACGGCTTGATGTCGCTGTTGGTGCTGGCGGTGGTTGCTGCGGTGGCTTTGTTGGTGTCGCGCAGCATCGTCAGGCAGTTGGGCGGCGAACCGGCGGCGGCGATCGATCTGATGTCGCGCGCCGCGGCGGGAGATCTGACTGTCGACGTGCACTCGTCATCCAAAGGCAGCATTCTCGATTCGGCCGGCGAGATGGTGCGCGCGATCCGTACGATGGTTGCCGAGATCGGGCAGAGCTCGGCGCGCCTGACGCAGGGCGCCGAACAGATCAGCACCGCGTCGCGCGAAGTGGCGACGGCGTCGCAGCACCAGTCGGACGCGACGTCGTCGATGGCGGCGGCGATCGAGCAAATGACGGTGAGCGTCAATCACATTTCGGACAACGCCAAGGACACCCAGCAGAACTCGCTCAATTCGGTCGCCTTGTCCGAGGAGGGCTTCGGACGCGTCGAAGCGGCGACGCACGAAATCAGAGAGATTGCGACGACGGTCAGCGACGCGTCAGCGCGGATTCGCAAGCTCGAGGAGCGCGCCGACCAGATCTCGTCGATTGCCGGGGTGATCAAGGACATCGCCGGGCAGACCAATCTTTTGGCGCTCAACGCGGCGATCGAAGCGGCGCGCGCCGGCGAGCAGGGGCGCGGCTTCGCGGTGGTCGCCGACGAGGTGCGCAAGCTGGCCGAAAGGACGTCGGCGGCGACGATCGAGATCGAGCAGATGATCGGCGGAATCCAGCAGGATACGGTGCAGGTGGTCGGCGTGATGGACGCCGCGCTGCCGCAGGTCGCGGCGGGCGTCGAAGCGGCGGAAAGCGCCGCCGATTCGCTGCGTAGAATTAAGGATGGCGCGCAATCGACGCTGGACAGCATCCGCGAAGTCGCCGATTCGACGCACGAGCAAAGCGTCGCCAGCAACAGCATTGCGCAGAAGGTCGAGGAAATCGCGACGATGGTCGATGAGACGACGGCGGCGATGCACTCGACGGCCGAAACTGCTGCCGATCTGGAAAAGATCGCCGGCGAACTCACCGTGCTGGTCAGCCGCTTCCGCTGCTGAACTGACTCAGTTCTCTCTCAAAAGGCTGCTGCGGTTTCCCGCAGCAGCCTTTTTTCATGGGCGCTCAGCTCAGCCCGTTGTAAGTGCGGAGTAAGCATTGCGGAATATTGTGGCTCGCGTAGTCGGCAGCATAGGCTCGATAAAACCTATCACTGAGGAGGCAACCATGGTTGACGAAGTCGCCGCACGGGTCGAGGCGAACCCAAAGTACCACCAGCTGGTCAGCACGCGCAGCAGCTACAGCATCATCATGACGATTCTGGTGATGGTCGTTTATTACGGCTATATCCTGCTCGTCGCGTTCGACAAGGAGTGGCTGGCGACCAAAATCGGCGCCGGCATGGTGACCTCGATCGGCATCCCGCTGGGCGTCGGGGTGATCGTGATCACCATCATCCTGACCAACATCTATGTGCGTCGGGCCAACACCGAGTTCGACTCGCTCAACGCCGAAATCATCAAGGAGGCGAACCGCAAATGACCCACCACCTCGCACGCAACAGCCTCGCGCTGTTTTTCGGCCTGCTGGTCGCCGGCGCCGCGCTGGCCGCCGGCGCCGATCTCGGACAAACCGTCAAGCAGGCGACCAACTGGGTCGCCATCGGAATGTTCGGCGGTTTTGTCGCGATCACTCTGGGAATCACCAAGTGGGCGGCGTCGAGAACGCGTTCGGCAGCCGATTTCTACACCGCCGGCGGCGGCATCACCGGCTTCCAGAACGGCCTGGCGATCGCCGGCGACTACATGTCGGCAGCGTCTTTCCTCGGTATTTCGGGCCTGGTTTTCGGCAGCGGCTTCGACGGACTGATCTTCTCGATCGGCTGGCTGGTCGGCTGGCCGGTGATCACCTTCCTGATGGCCGAGCGCTTGCGCAACCTCGGCAAGTTCACCTTCGCCGACGTCGCCTCGTACCGCTTTGCGCAGACGCCGACGCGTATTTTCGCTGCCTGCGGCACGCTGGTCGTCGTCGCCTTCTACATGATCGCGCAGATGGTCGGCGCCGGTCAGCTGATCAAGGTGCTGTTCGGCCTCGAGTATCAGTACGCGGTGATGATCGTCGGCGTGCTGATGATGTGCTACGTGCTGTTCGGCGGAATGACGGCGACCACCTGGGTGCAGATCATCAAGGCGGTGATGCTGCTGTTCGGCGCGACCTTCATGGCGCTGGCTGTGCTCTGGCAGTTCAAGTTCAACCCTGAGTTGCTGTTCGCCAAGGCCGTTGAAGTCCACAGCAAGCACGACTTGATTATGTCGCCGGGCGGGCTGATCAAGGATCCGATCTCGGCGATCTCGGTCGGCATGGCGCTGATGTTCGGCACCGCCGGTCTGCCGCATATCCTGATGCGCTTCTTCACCGTGCCGAGCGCCAAGGAGGCGCGCAAGTCGGTCGGTTGGGCGACGACCTGGATCGGCTATTTCTACATCCTGACCTTCATCATCGGCTTTGGCGCGGTCGTCATGCTCACCCAGGATCCGGGTTCGTACTATGTCGACGGCGATCTGGCCAAGGGCCTCAAGGGCGGCGGCAACATGGCGGCGATCCACTTGGCCAACGCCGTCGGCGGCAACGTCTTCTTGGGCTTCATTTCGGCGGTCGCCTTCGCGACGATTCTGGCGGTGGTCTCGGGCCTCACGCTGTCGGGCGCCTCGGCGGTATCGCATGACCTTTACGCCACGGTGTTCATGAAGGGGCGCGCCGATTCGGCCAAGGAGCTGCGCGTTTCCAAAATGACCACCGTTTGTTTGGGCATCGTCGCGGTGATTCTCGGTATCGCGTTCGAGAAGGAAAACGTCGCCTACATGGTCATGCTGGCTTTCGCCATCGCCTGTTCGGCCAACTTCCCGATCCTCTTCATGTCGGTGCTGTGGAAAGATTGCACGACCAAGGGGGCAGTGGCCGGCGGAATCGTCGGTCTGGTCAGCTCGGTCGGCCTGACCATCGTTTCGGCGTCAGTGTGGGAAGCGGTGCTGCATTTCCCCGCGGGCAGTGCGTTGTTCCCCTACGCGTCGCCTGCGCTGTTCTCGATGAGCGCGGCCTTCCTGACGATCTATCTGGTTTCGATCATGGATAACAGCAAGCAGGCTCAGCTCGAGCGCTCGCTCTATCCGGCGCAGAAGGTGCGCTCGGAAACCGGACTGGGTTCGAGCAGCGCATCAGGCCACTGAGCGTCACGCAGCCCGCGTCGGGTTCTCCCCGGCGCCAGGCGGCCCGGGGATTTTCAATTCCCGGGCCGCTTGTCGGTCTACCCTTTCAGTCACTGCTTTCGCGTGTGGTGTCGTCCATTCCGATGCGGCCGATGAACGGCAGGCGCAGTCCGGGGCTGTTGACGTCGATGCCGAAATTGAGGCCCAGGATGTTGATTTCGATCCCTTCGCCCCAGCCGATATTGACGCCCAGCAGGCCGAGTAGCGACGCTTGCACGCCGCTGCCGGAAGACGAGAAGCCGAGCGGCCGGTCGATCGTGCGGTAGTCCTTGCCGATCGCGTTGGCCGGCAAATCGAGCTTGAGCGCACGAACCTGGCGGCCGATGTGAGCCAGGAAAGTGTTGCTGTTGGGGCCGGGATACGCTTGGTAGCTGTGCGCGTAGGGATAGTCTTTTATCGCCGCCTCGATCTCGTCGATCATCGTTTCGACGCCGTTGCCGCGCTGATCGACCAGCAGCGTCGGCACTGCGCCGTACCACAGGCCGTCGGGCAGCGCGTAGTTGCGCTGGACGACGTCGGGTCCGCGCCAGCCGATCACGTCGTAGCGCGTGAAAACCGTTTCGCCGGAGCGCTTGAAAATGATCCACGGATGAACGGCGACCAGGCCGCGCCAGCCATAGGTCGGTGCCGCGTAAACCTGGACGATCGCGGTGTCGGCGAGCCGCGCCGGATCGGGGGCGATCCCCGCCGAATGTCTGGGCGCCGTCAGCCAGCTTCGCTTGTCGCCGCCGCCGTCGGAGAGCGCCGCGTTGGCGACGCTCAGGCCGAACGACAGCGCCAGCAAGGCGGCGAAAGCTTTCTCGAAACGTCTCGTGGTTTTCATGGGAATCATTCCGCAATCAGTCGATTTTCGGGCCGCGTTCAACACGGCGCTTGCTGCAATTTGCCGTCGGCGAGCGAACTTCGCGATTGTAGCAAGGCGGTGAGCAGACAGCCGACGCCCGCTGCCGCGACGATCCAGCCCATAGTCCACGGCGTGCCGTCGGCGAACCAGCCGAGCATCGCCGCGCTGAGCACGCCGCTGCCGTAGTGCATCGCACCGAGCAGCGACGACGCGGCGCCGGCCTGCTTCGGGAAAGCCGCGAGCGCGCTGGCGACCGAGTTGGCGACGATGAATCCGCTCACCGACATGAAGCAGAAAATCGGGATCGCGAGTCCCGGAACGCCGCCCCAGCCGAACTTCGCATCGACCGCCAGGGCGATTCCGGAGAGCGCTGCGATCCACGTCCCGAGGCGGAAGATCCGTTCGCTGCCGAGCCGCGTCACCAGCCGTGTGTTGATCAGATTGACGACCATCAGGCCGACGATGTTGACGCCGAACAACAGTCCGAAGGCCCTGGGCGAGACGTGGTAATAATCGACGTAAGCGAAAGGCGTTCCGGCGATGAAGGCGTAGCAGCCGCCGTAGTAGAAGCCGCCCGATACGGCATAGACGTTCAGCCGCGGATCGCCGATGAGCGAAAGATAGCTGCGCAGCGTACTGCCCAGCGGTTCGCTCGAACGATGCGTTGCGGCCAGCGTTTCCGGCAGCGCCAAAAGCGCGATCAGCGCCAGCAGACCGACGATCGCCAGGATCCAGAAAATGCTGCGCCATGACCAGACGGTCAGCATCTGAGCGCCGAGCAGCGGCCCGAGCAGCGGCGCGACCGCCATCATCAGGATCAGGATCGACAGCATCTGCGCCGAACGCTCGCGCGGGTAGAGGTCGCGCACCATGGCGCGCGCCAGTACCGGTCCGGCACAGGCGCCGACCGCTTGCACCACGCGCCAGCCGAGCATCTGGCCAATCGAAGGCGACGTCGCGCAGCCGATCGAGCCGACGACGAACAGCAGCAGCCCGGCGGCGATCGGCAAGCGTCGGCCGAGCCGGTCGCTGATCGGTCCCCAGAACAGTTGTCCGAGACTGAAGCCGATCAGGAAGGTCGAGATGGTGAGCTCGACCAGCCCGATGTCGGTGTGCAACTCATCGACCAGTGTCGGCAACGCCGGCAGGTACATGTCGGTCGAAATCGACGAGAACGACATCAGCGCGCTGAGAATGACCAGGATGGAGAGGTCGCTGGCGCGAGCGGATGAATCTGCTGTGGCCTTATTGACCAAGGTATTGCTCGTCACTGACCTTTTCCAGCCATTGCACGACGTTGCCGCCTTGTTGCTCTGCGATCGCCAGATGGGTCATCGCGACGGTCGCACTGGCGCCGTGCCAGTGCTTGACGCCAGCCGGAATCCAGACGATGTCTCCGGGTCGCATCGGCTCGATCGCTTTCCCCCATTGCTGGACGCAGCCGAAGCCCGCGCTGACGACCAGCGTTTGCCCCAGCGGATGGGTGTGCCAGGCCGTCCGTGCGGCCGGTTCAAAAGTCACGACCGCGCCGCTGATGCGCGCATCACCGGTCCCCTTGAACAGCGAGTCGAGCCGCACGTCGCCGGTGAAAAATTCGGCCGAAGGCTTGACCGATGCTTGGCTGCCGACGCGCAGGATGCTGATGTCAGCTGGCTCGTCGGCGATCGGCGTGTCAGCGTTGTTGATCGATTTCATGAGTTTCTCCTTCATTTGATGCTTGGTGAGTTGGGGGGGGGGTATTACTGATTCAGCCGCGCGCTCGGCACCAGCAGCTGCGTGTGATGCGATGCTTGGTGCGCGCCGGCCAAGGTCGGGTCGATCGCGACCTGAAGAAGCGCAGCGCATAGTGCGCGAGCACCGCGTAGAGCCCGACGATCGCGACGTACTGGGCGAAGAAGCCGACCACCGACTCGTCAAACTCCCAGTTGCCGAACGAATAGTAGGCCGTCAGCCTCGACCAGACGCTACGCTCGAACGAAGCGACGACGCCGTAGGCGGCAACGACTAGCGCGGCGACTTGCAGCGATGCTCCGCGCAGCCGCTGCGGCAGGAACGCATCGGCTACGTCTGCGCCGAGCTTGCTCGCCTCGGCCATGATCGGCTTCCAGTGCATCCCGAGGTGCACGCCGGAGAGGATCAGCACCCAGTACGCTGCGGCGGTATGCAGTTCGCGCGGCAGCAGATCGAGTTCGACCTGGGTTAGCGCGAAGAGCAGTTCCGAGTTGAGCACACCGCTTACCACCGTCAGCAAAGCCGCGGCCAGCAACAATGCGTTGAGCGTCGTACTGGCGACGCGCAGTGCCGCGTACCTGCCTTTGCCGAGCGCGACGAACCATCGCCAGTTCCAGGCGCCGTGCACGACGAACGGCGCCAACATCGAGACGCCGATCAGTTCATGAACCGTGCTGCCGGTCAGCCGGTAGGCGAACTCGAGCAGGATCAGCGCGGTCATCACCAGGTCGAGCGACAAGCGCTTGATGAGGGGCATGGGCGCCGTTCTCCTAGGCGGTCATGCCGATTTTGTCGAGCCACTGGGCGAGCTCGCGGTGCGCCGAATCGGAGCTGACCTTTTCGATGCCGCCGCCGCGCAGCGCGATCCCCTCAAGGATCGTGGCGTTGGGGCACAGCGATCTGATGTCGCTGACGCCTCGGCCAAGGCCGCTGCCTTCGTGCGTGCAGAACGGGACGATCGTCTTGCCGGCAAAACGGTAGCGTTCGAGGAAGCTGAAGAACGCCATCGGCAGCGTTCCCCACCAGTTGGGGTAGCCGATGAAGACGACGTCGTACGAATCGGCGTGGTGGACCTCGGCGGTGAGCTGCGGCCTGAAGTTGGTTTCCCGTTCTTTCTTGGCCTGATGGGTCGTCGCGCGGTATTCCTCGGGATAGCTGTGTGCTGTCTTGAGCTCGAAGAGGTCGCCGCCGACGCTTTGCGCAATCTGACTGGCGACTTCGCGCGTCGTCCCGGTGCGCGAGTAATAGGCGATCAGCACCTTGTGCTGCGCTGCCGCCAAGGCGCGCGAGGAAAGCAGCGGCGCAGTGACACCGGCGGCCAATCCGGCACCCGCGACCTGCAGCAGCTTGCGCCGCGAAAGGTGCGTGCTGCTCATGCGGCTTTCTTGAGCGAGGCCATGTCGATCACGAAGCGGTACTTGACGTCGCTCTTCTGCATGCGTTCGTAGGCTTGGTTGATGTCCTGGATATTGATCATCTCGATGTCCGACGTGATGCCGTGCTCGCCGCAGAAGTCGAGCATTTCCTGAGTCGCCGCGATGCCGCCGATCAGCGAACCGGCGACCGCCTTGCCGCCGATCACCAGCGCGCTCGAGTTGAGCGCCGGTTCCAAGGGGCCAAGGTAGCCGACCAGCACCAGCGTTCCCTTGAAGGCGAGCGTCGGCAGGTAGGGATTGGTGTCGTGCACGTAAGGTACGGTGTCGACGATCAGATCGAAGCGACCGGTGACCGCGGCCATCTGCGCTTCGTCGGTCGACAGCACGATCTGGTCGGCGCCCAGGCGCCGCGCGTCTTCTTCCTTGCCCGGCGACCGCGTAAACAGCGTGACTTCGGCGCCGAGCGCGCGGGCGAGCTTGATCGCCATATGGCCGAGACCGCCGAGGCCGACGACGGCAACCGAACTACCCGGGCCGACGTTCCAGTTCCTGAGCGGCGACCAAGTGGTGATTCCGGCGCACAGCAGTGGCGCCGCGCCTTTGAGGTCGAGTCCGTCGGGGATGCGCAGCACAAATTTCTCGGCGACGACGATTTGCTCCGAGTAACCGCCTTGCGTGCGCTGTCCGTCGTGGCGGTCGGTGCCGCCGTAGGTGTAGGTCGATTCGGCGCAATGCTGTTCGTGGTCGGCCGCGCACGCCGGGCAGTCGCCGCACGAATCGACCATGCAGCCGACGCCGACGCGGTCGCCGACCTTGTACTTGCTGACCTTGGTGCCGACGGCGGTGACGCGGCCAATGATCTCGTGGCCGGGGACGATCGGGTAGCTGGTCCAGCCCCAGTCGTTGCGCGCGGTGTGCAGGTCGGAGTGGCAGACGCCGCAGTAGAGGATCGCTATCGTCACGTCGTCCTGGCGCGGTGTGCGGCGGTCGAAGCGGTACGGCGCGAGCGGGGCGGTCGGGGAGAGCGCGGCGTAGGAACGGGTGGTCATGATGTTTCCTTTGTGTAATGGTTGATGGCTAGCGTCCGACCAGCTGTTGAAGCTGGGCCGGATAGCGCTCGCCCTCGACCTTGATCGCCGACAGCGCCTGCGCAATGTTCTGTAGATCATCAGCGCTCAGTTCGACCGACGCGGCGCCGAGGTTTTCCTCGAGCCGGTGCATTTTGGTCGTTCCCGGGATAGGGACGATCCACGGCTTTTGCGCCAGCAGCCAGGCGATCGCGATCTGCGCGCGAGTGACTTTCTTGTGCGCCGCCAGGTCGCCGAGGACGTCGACCAGCGCCTGGTTGGCGTGGCGAGCTTCGGGCGAGAAACGCGGAACGACGTTGCGAAAATCGCTCTTGTCGAAAGCCGTGTTCTCGTCGATCGCGCCGGTCAGAAATCCCTTGCCCAGTGGGCTGAACGGAACGAAGCCGATGCCCAGTTCAGCGAGCACGGGCAAGAGCTCGCTTTCGGGTTCGCGCCACCACAGCGAGTATTCGCTTTGCAGCGCGGCTACCGGCAAGACCGCGTGCGCACGGCGAATCGTTTCGACGCCCGCTTCGGACAGGCCGAAGTGCCTGACCTTGCCTTGCGCGATCAGGTCCTTGACGGCGCCCGCGACGTCCTCGATCGGCACTTGCGGATCGACACGGTGCTGATAGAAGAGGTCGATGTGATCGGTCTTGAGGCGGCGCAGCGAAGCTTCGGCGACCTCGCGGATGTTCTCGGGCCGGCTGTCGAGCCCGGCCGCGACGACGCCGCCGCGAAAGCCGAACTTGGTCGCGATCACGACGCGGTCGCGCATCGGCGCCAGCGCCTCGCCGAGCAGCTCCTCGTTGGCGAACGGGCCATAGGCCTCGGCGCTGTCGAAGAAGGTGACGCCGAGCTCGAACGCACGGCGGATCAGCGCGATGGCCTGCTGTTTGTCGGCGGCCGGGCCGTAGCCGAAGCTCAGTCCCATGCAGCCCAGGCCGATCGCCGAGACTTCGAGAGTGCCCAATTTGCGTGTCTTCATGGTGTTGCTCCTTTTTTGGATGGTTGACGAGTTTTTCAGCGCGATATTGCGGCGGCGCCGTGCAACGCGCGCGCGCCGGGTATCAGCAGGGCGCCGCGGTGATGATGGCCGGTGTGGGTCGGCGAGAAGGGCATGAGACGATTCCGGGAATTTGGTTTGAGTGGACTTTAGAAGAGTCGTTATCATTAAACTAGTCGATAAATAAGTGATCCAGAGACAAGCAAAGATTGACAATCGACGTGTTTCGAGGAGTTTTTTGTGCCGATCAATGAACTGCGCGCCATCACCACGCTCGCCAAGGCCGTCGAACTCGGCAGTTTGAGACGCGCCGCCAAGGCGCAGGGAATCAGCCCGCAAGCCGCGAGTCAGGCGCTGGCGCAACTCGAGAACGACCTTGGTGTGCGGCTGCTGCATCGAACGACGCGCAATATCGCGCTCACCGACGAGGGGCGGCAGTTCCTCGAAACGGCGCAGCCGGCGCTTGCCGCGCTCGACCGCGCGTTGCTGCGCGCACGCTCGGCCAAGGATGGCGGTGTCGGACCGCTGCGCGTCGTCGGGCCGCGCTCGTGCTTTCTTTCGGTGCTGTGGCCGACGATCGACGCGTTTTGCAGTTTGTATCCCGACATCCAGCCCGATGTTCAACTGGACGACCGGATCGGCAACTGGGTGCAGGATCGCGTCGATGTCGGCTTTCGCATCGGCGCGCCGCCAGAGGAAGGATTGATCGCTCGCCGACTGTTTCCGCTCCAGCTGATCATCTGCGCTTCTCCCGACTACCTCGCGCGGCACGGCGCACCTGATTCGCTTGAAGAACTGTCTGCGCATCGCTGCAGCGTGTTTCGGCATCCGGAGACGGGCAGGCTGTTGCCCTGGTCGGTCAAGGTCGACGGCGAGGCCGCGGTGCGCGATATCGCGCCAGCGTTATCGACCAACGACGCCGAATTGGAGGTCGCGGCGGTCATGGCCGGCCAACTGATCGGACAGCTCACCGGAATTTCGGCCGCCGCGCCTATCCGCAGCGGGCGTCTGGTTCCCTTGCTGACGGCACACACCGCCGACCACCACAGCGCTTATCTCTACTACGGCAGTCGCACCGCCCAGCCAGCGCGGGTTCGCGCGTTCATCGACTTTTGCCTCGAACGTCTGGTGGACAACGCCGACTACGTCCTCGGCGACCAGGAACTGGCTGATGCCGAAGCGCGTGGGCGGAAATTTGTCGTTGATCACGGCGTTTGAGAGCTTTAGCCCTGTGTTTTCCGGGCTTCCGAGGACTCTCAATCAGCAAAGAACGGCCGGTTTTGATCATTGAATCTGAGAGTTTGGCGCGAAATGAGCATCGAGATTGAGAGTTTCGCAAGAAATTAGTGGTTCGCCGAAATGCTGATTGACAGAGTTACAACGATGATTGCTATAGGAAGCGTTAAGAACTATAGTGCGTGCCATGGAAAGCACTGCAGGGAAATTCGATATTCCGGAGATTAAGAAGCTTGCCGTCGAACTTGGTGGGCGAATCCGGACTGCGCGCATCCGGCGCAAGAGGCGCCAGGAAGACCTGGCGCTAACGACAGGCCTGTCTCGGTCAACGATTCAGGCGATTGAACGCGGGGATACCTCCTGCAGTCTGGGCAATGTCTTGCTCGTACTCTGGACGCTGGGGCTCAGCCGCGAAATTGATCTAATTGCTGATCCCGGGCTTGATCGCGACGGCTTGGCGCTGTCGCTCGATACGCAGGGAAAGCGCGTCCGTGTGCGAAGGAAGCTCGACAATGAGTTCTGAGACGCTGTTCGTGTGGATATACCTTCCCGGTTCGGTATCGCCAGTTGTCGCTGGTCGGTTGCAGATCAATACCACGGCCGCCGGCGTCAACGTAGGACAGTTCGTCTATGGAAAATCCTATCTTGCCCGGGGAAACGCGATCAGCATTGATCCATGCACGTTGCCGTTGCGCGACATACCGAGCGAATTCTCGTCGTTGGGCGGCTATCCGGGCGCCATCATTGATGCCTGTCCGGATCACTGGGGTATTCGCGTCATTGATCGTCTGTACGGGCAGCAGGTATTCCCGTCCGGATATCTTCTGACAAATGACCCGGGCCGGGCTGGCGCGCTGGCATTTTCGCGAGCCGCCGAGGAAATGCCGCGAGAACTGGCGAGCCGCCAATTCTCGTTGGCGGATCTACTCGGCGCGGCCGAAGCTGTTGAGGCCGACCGTACAGTTGATCCCGAGTTACTCCAAGCCCTGCATCCAGGGACAGGCGGTGCGCGCCCCAAGTGCAACATCGTTGAGGACGGCTCCGTCTGGATCGCCAAATTTCCCAGCCTGGTCGATGATCCGACGATCAGCGTACCCAGGCTTGAACACGCGACAATGAGTCTGGCGAAAGCCTGTGGTGTCAATGTCGCAGAGACCCGTCTTCGTTCAGTCGGGGAGCGCGAGGTTTGTCTGGTGCGCCGCTTCGATCGCGTGGTGGCCGATTCTGGCGACATTGCCAGAACCGGTTTTGTGAGCGCCCGCAGCGTCTTCTATGCCGATCCGGCATTCGCCGCCCACGGGACGGGGTCGTACGCGCGTCTGGCACGGTGGCTTGGCCGCTACGGCGTGCCGGTCTCACAAAGGACCGAGATCTTCCGGCGCATGGTCTTCAACTGCGCGGTCCGGAACACGGATGATCACGACCTGAATCATGGTCTGGTGCAGAAAAAGAATGGCGACTTCGATCTGGCGCCTGCTTATGACATCGTTCCTGCCCTGAAAACCAACAAGGTGAGCCATCATGTCTTGCTGATCGGCGATGACGCGAGCGGTACCGTGGAGAATCTGTTGAGCAACGCCGAAGCATTCGGCCTCGAGAAGTCCGCGGCGCTCGAAATCGTGAAAGAGGTCGAAGACACGGTGCTTACGCAATGGCGCGATATCTTCTACGGATGTGGGTTCGGCGATTGGGAGCTGAACAAACTGGAGCGATGCTTCTATCCCTTGCCGACTGGCGACATCGATCTCGACGATGTCCGCGCGCCAAGGCCTCGCTAACGCGGGCACTTTTTTTGGCGAGCGCGAGTACATACTCTCGACAGAGCTCGCGCTGGTCATTGATTTCGACTCTCAAGTTCGTGATCAAGGCTCTCAAGTTGGGTGATCAACGACAAAAATTATGTCGTTGATCACGGCGTTTGAGAGCTTTAGCCCTGTGTTTTCCGGGCTTCCGAGGACTCTCAATCAGCAAAGAACGGCCGGTTTTGATCATTGAATCTGAGAGTTTGGCGCGAAATGAGCATCGAGATTGAGAGTTTCGCAAGAAATTAGTGGTTCGCCGAAATGCTGATTGACAGAGTTACAACGATGATTGCTATAGGAAGCGTTAAGAACTATAGTGCGTGCCATGGAAAGCACTGCAGGGAAATTCGATATTCCGGAGATTAAGAAGCTTGCCGTCGAACTTGGTGGGCGAATCCGGACTGCGCGCATCCGGCGCAAGAGGCGCCAGGAAGACCTGGCGCTAACGACAGGCCTGTCTCGGTCAACGATTCAGGCGATTGAACGCGGGGATACCTCCTGCAGTCTGGGCAATGTCTTGCTCGTACTCTGGACGCTGGGGCTCAGCCGCGAAATTGATCTAATTGCTGATCCCGGGCTTGATCGCGACGGCTTGGCGCTGTCGCTCGATACGCAGGGAAAGCGCGTCCGTGTGCGAAGGAAGCTCGACAATGAGTTCTGAGACGCTGTTCGTGTGGATATACCTTCCCGGTTCGGTATCGCCAGTTGTCGCTGGTCGGTTGCAGATCAATACCACGGCCGCCGGCGTCAACGTAGGACAGTTCGTCTATGGAAAATCCTATCTTGCCCGGGGAAACGCGATCAGCATTGATCCATGCACGTTGCCGTTGCGCGACATACCGAGCGAATTCTCGTCGTTGGGCGGCTATCCGGGCGCCATCATTGATGCCTGTCCGGATCACTGGGGTATTCGCGTCATTGATCGTCTGTACGGGCAGCAGGTATTCCCGTCCGGATATCTTCTGACAAATGACCCGGGCCGGGCTGGCGCGCTGGCATTTTCGCGAGCCGCCGAGGAAATGCCGCGAGAACTGGCGAGCCGCCAATTCTCGTTGGCGGATCTACTCGGCGCGGCCGAAGCTGTTGAGGCCGACCGTACAGTTGATCCCGAGTTACTCCAAGCCCTGCATCCAGGGACAGGCGGTGCGCGCCCCAAGTGCAACATCGTTGAGGACGGCTCCGTCTGGATCGCCAAATTTCCCAGCCTGGTCGATGATCCGACGATCAGCGTACCCAGGCTTGAACACGCGACAATGAGTCTGGCGAAAGCCTGTGGTGTCAATGTCGCAGAGACCCGTCTTCGTTCAGTCGGGGAGCGCGAGGTTTGTCTGGTGCGCCGCTTCGATCGCGTGGTGGCCGATTCTGGCGACATTGCCAGAACCGGTTTTGTGAGCGCCCGCAGCGTCTTCTATGCCGATCCGGCATTCGCCGCCCACGGGACGGGGTCGTACGCGCGTCTGGCACGGTGGCTTGGCCGCTACGGCGTGCCGGTCTCACAAAGGACCGAGATCTTCCGGCGCATGGTCTTCAACTGCGCGGTCCGGAACACGGATGATCACGACCTGAATCATGGTCTGGTGCAGAAAAAGAATGGCGACTTCGATCTGGCGCCTGCTTATGACATCGTTCCTGCCCTGAAAACCAACAAGGTGAGCCATCATGTCTTGCTGATCGGCGATGACGCGAGCGGTACCGTGGAGAATCTGTTGAGCAACGCCGAAGCATTCGGCCTCGAGAAGTCCGCGGCGCTCGAAATCGTGAAAGAGGTCGAAGACACGGTGCTTACGCAATGGCGCGATATCTTCTACGGATGTGGGTTCGGCGATTGGGAGCTGAACAAACTGGAGCGATGCTTCTATCCCTTGCCGACTGGCGACATCGATCTCGACGATGTCCGCGCGCCAAGGCCTCGCTAACGCGGGCACTTTTTTTGGCGAGCGCGAGTACATACTCTCGACAGAGCTCGCGCTGGTCATTGATTTCGACTCTCAAGTTCGTGATCAAGGCTCTCAAGTTGGGTGATCAACGACAAAAATTATGTCGTTGATCACTTAACTTGAGAGTGATTCTCCAGTATTGGCAAGGTTCTCATCGGCTCTCATTCAAAGCGGTAAACAGCAATTTGATCATCGAATATGAGAGTTCGTGGGGAATTGATCATCAAAAGTGAGAGTTTTCTTAACTGCTCAACAAACCGAACGGTGCTTCTGGGTGTTTCTCGGCCAATGCCGCCATTTAGCCGAGCAGGCACCTACGGCTGCTTTACACAGAATTCGGGGCATGCCCTTGCTTGAGTCCCTGTTCCAATGAACTCGCAAGGGCAGCCGTTTTGGCAGCTGCCGCATTGCGCGGGCATAGTCGAGTCATGAACAGCGGCGTGTGTATTTGGGACGAATGCATCGACACGCCAATATGTCCAACATCCAGTAGTTGCAAGGCGTTGACTCCCACAGCTACGCGGCCTGCGAGCTGCGCGCGCACCCGAAATCATCTTAGACGAGCTACGTCACCGGTGGCGCTAGGTAAAATGCGGGCTATGCAACTATCAACGAGCAACATTGGCATGGACACAGCACTTACCGTCGAGGATGAGCAGCGCCACGCAGCCCAAGCCGCGGCGGAACACGCGCACAATCGCTTCGCTCCCGTGACTTACCAGGGCGAACAGTGGAGTCTGAGCCATCTAGACCCGTTCGCGTTCTATCACGACCCAGCCCTCGGTTATCAACTCCAAGTCGTCGTGATTTTTTCGTGCCACTGCTTCACGCATGGGATCGAGAAGGATGGTCGTTGTCCAATTCCTGCGGAAGAGCTGTATCAGGCCGACGGAGAAACTCGCGTGCTCGACACCGTGCGGTACGCCCTTTCTCTCGACGTGCTCGTCCCGCTAATCAACGCCCTGCATCAACGTCACATCATTGTCGCTGAGCCCGGGAACAACTACGTGACGTTCGAACGTCCCACCGCCACCGGCGAAGTCGAACATTACGGCGTATTTTTTTCCGTGACCAAGGCCAAAAGCCGTAAAAAGCGCCTCATCCTGCGGGTACAGTCAGCCTACTTGCGCCCGCTGACCGAACGGCAACGGAAAGCCAAAAAGGTTAAATTCGACACGCTGCTACGAGCGGCGTATGAAGGGCGAACAATCAACGCCTAGAAAGACAATGGCCGCCCGGAAGGCGGCCATCGCGTGCGAGTCTCTCTCGGGTTTCCCCTAGCCACTCCAGGTGGCACCTGACGAATCAGGCGGCGCTACGTTTTTGCATTTGCGCACTCGCTCAACGTAGTTTTGAATTGCGTAATACCTAATTCGAATGGTACGGGTTGTTGACGGTGTCGTCAACTAACTGCTATTCACCAGGGCCTACCACCCAGGAAAAGAGTGGCTTGCACGCGGTGCCCGATGGTTACCGATTAGGCTCTTGGTTTTTCCGGTCCCAGCGAGCGCATTAATGGCAAACAACTCCTTGCCATCAGTTGCCTTGAGGATCGTCGAGAAGCAGCATCAACTCTATCAAGCCAGTCGAGTACGATCCTCCACCCGTGCCAGCACCCAAACCAGCCTCTACTTGAACCCCGTTCTTCCTCCAAACATTAGCAAACCAGGGCTGTCGCTCAAGCGGCACCCCGGGAGGACGGTAGTCTTGTTAGCATAAGAGCCATTAGCCATATGCTAGGGAGAGTCGTAGCAATGAAAGACGGTGCCGTTTTCTTTTCGACAAATACGGACGGAATATATTTTCCGTTCCTTCTGCAAGAGCAGGACGAGAATGGTTGGGTTAGCTATCACATCGCCGCATTCCTCATGTTCAGCAACGGGGCGTGGCACCGCATCGGAGAAAGTTTTCCACAGATTGCAACCGAATCGAAGATCTACCCGCACGCGTCCGATTATTGGCCCCTCGACGACAATGGTCAGCGTATGGGGGGCAGGGTTGATGCCGAACTGGCTACGGTGGCTCTTCGTGAGGCTTCTATAATTACTGTGCCTTACGCAGCGGGCGATTCATTAGATGCTTGGAGTGTAATTACTTGCGGCGAACGCTTAGCCGACTTGATCTGGCAGCGCGCTCCGGTGGACCAGGCAGTGTTGCTATTCGATCGCGAAGGCCATTTCCAATGCCGCTATCCGTCACTCTATGGCAAGAGCCGGGCGGATATTCTTGATCGAGACCGGCGATCGGAGAATGTTAGGAGCCGACTCAACGCATTGGCGAAGCAGTACGACGCTGTCGAGGCGCCGCTATTCGAAGAATTCAAATCCAAGACTCAACCTCTCAAGGCATACCAGGGCAAGCTACCGGGGAAAATAAAAGCTGTAGAAGCGTTCGTCAGGAACACGCGGCGCCGTGCCGCGACAAAGGCTATGAACACATTCAGTTGGTGGCTGAACGGATATCCGGGGGATGCACCATCTGATGACGAAGTGTATGCCGCCTACGTAGAGTCGGTTGAGCAAGAAGTACAACGTGCGCGCGAAAGCATCGCGGATCTCGCGAAGACGACCGTTTCTCGTTTGACCAAGAAGGCTGATGCTGTTGCTGACCTTGGTCCGTTGATCACATCCGGCGTGGCGAAGGCGAGATACAAAATGAAGAACGCAGTACTCGACACCGGAAAAAAAAACGGGACCCTTCGAGGGATCGAGTTGAATGGGCAGTGGCATTGGGCCCAGAACGATATTCGAGCCGCGGCTGGTGTATCACATCTCGCCATACAATATCCCGAAGACATACCGCAGATTCTTGACCCGCACAACCTGAAAAACTGCTACTCGGTCTGTTGTGACCTAGCAGAAAAGTTTGACGCGACCTGCCAAGTCGATATCCAGGTTTCATTTGGCCACTTGCACTCGCGGGCGTTGAAACCGGTCAGGAAGCATTGGATTCGGAGCAGCGGGGACTTCCTGCAAAGGTATTACGCACATGATGTCGTCGCGTGGATCCATTCTGACGAATGTCGAAAGCTGGTGGCGAGAGCACAACGAAGCGCAGATCAGACGGCGAAGCAAAAACAGACCTCACGGCAAAAGCCATTGGCTGTTGAACGGCCAGCAGTAAAGACTCGCGCGGCTGATCATCTGACAATCATGACTAGTAGCAAGGAAAGTCACGGTTATCATGACTTTCTATCGGAAGTCGACCTGAGCGAAGTGCCGCATGAAGTGGTGTCCCTTGGGTACCGCGAGCAAGGCATTCTTGATCACCTGGTGCAGCGTTCGTTCAAGGCTGGCGACATTATCTGCATCGTGCGCGGCGGCGGTGACTTGCTCCATCCGTCATTCAAGCCCTTCGACCACTTTGATTCAGCAATCCAGCTCAACGAGCTGAAGGAGCGTGGCGTCATTGTGGTTACTGGTATCGGTCACAGCAGAGATAGCTTTGTTGTGGAACGAGGCGCAACCTTTGTCGAATCGACCCCAGTTAAGGCCGGGCAACGAGTTCGAGAACTGCTGCAGGCAATGTAGGTCCGACAATGACTCGTGCTCATTCGTATGGGCTGACTATAGGCCGATGGTGGCAGCCAACAAGGAAGGTGTCTGCGGATCTCGGAAGTGTTGCCGTCGGCGGTGACGCTAACGTCAGTTATATGACAATATGGTTTGTTTCCGTTAACACAACCTCTGGGTGGTGAGTGAAAGGATTGTTTGTGCAAAGTCAGAAAAAAGAAGAGAACTCGCTATTTATCTCATATGCGTGGGGTGGATCCATCGAGAAAAAGGAATGGCTTCGCGATAAAGCCATTGGTGTCCTCAGTAGTTATTTTCAAACTTTTTGGGATCGCGATAGCATTCAATATGGGTACTCCATAGATGACGTGGTATGGAGGGCTCTCGCAGCAAGACCACTAACGGTGTTCTGCTTTTGTGACCAAGACTATTGCCATGCTGCAAGAAAAGAGGGGGCTGGTTTATGGCGTGAGCTTGCAATGCTGGAGAAGATCGCTCAAGACGTCGAGGTTAGAATTGTCCCTTTACTCCTCGATACCTGTTGTGTCGATCTGCTTCCCCCATTGTTGATTGGTCGATCTTATCTGGACCTGACGCAGCTTGTGTCGCGCAGTGTTCATCTGGCTAATATCCTGTCGCTCGTCGTGCTAGGGGCAACACAGGCAGAGGTCACCCAGTACATAGCTTCGGAGCTTCGAATTTCGGATCTGAGAGACCGGGCCGATGCATACTTTTCACATTATCCAATCAAGATCTGCGGAAATGCTCGCACTCACAGAGTATCGTTAAATACGGGATTGCCACTACTGCCACCGGATTGGATGCGCGTTAAGCCCGAATGGTCAAATGTTGTTGCTGACGATGATGATGACTTCAGTCCAATGAATGGGATATGGCACTGGGATCATTGGTCTCCATCCCTTGGAATGCGCGCATTGGGCACAGCCGTTTGCGCTGCGTTTTTTCCTGGCAGGACGACCGAAAACGAAGTTGTTGCGATCGAGTCGGCTGGAAAAATCTTGGCCGTCGATGAGTTCTCCAAGATCAAGAGAACCGAGCCGTTTGTTTTCAGCTCTCATGACCTTACGCGGTTGCTGCTTTCTTCGCCCGAGGGTGCCAATGCTTTGGCCTGTCTCCTTCCTTGACCTGCTTAACCGTATCCATTGTCGATTCCAGATCATTGATCTGCAAAGGGGGCGCAACAGTCCAACTACTACTCACTCATGAGTTGGTGACGCCGACACACACGATAACCGGCCCGGCTGGTGTGATTCGTTGGTAGCAACTTGGCATGGAAGAGATCGGCAGCATCACCAGCGGGACACCGATTGCCACTAACCGGGGTGCGTCACAAACGGTTGAAAACACCGTAAAAGCCCGCCTTTCAGCGTGCTTTACTCCGAAAAACACGTCTAAATTTGACGAGTACGCCTTCATCTGTTCATCATGGCCGAATTGCTACCTTTTGTTTCCTCAAAGAGCACTGAATTCCATGAAAATCGCGCTCTATTCCGACCTACACCGGGAACTCTCCACTTGGGAGCCGCCGGCGCTTGACGTTGACGTAGTGATCCTCGCCGGAGACATCGGCAGCCATACCCACGGGGTGGAATGGGCAACAAAGGCCTTTCGACAAGCGCCGGTCTTTCCCGAAATCGTTTATGTCGCGGGGAATCACGAATACTACGACGCCCATCTCGGCCTTCTGGCCGAGCTACAGAAACCGGTCTGGGCGCAGGCGGGTGTCCACTTTCTGGAGCGACGCAGTCTTGAGCAATCGGGACTGCGTATTCTCGGTTGCACGCTCTGGAGTGCTTTCGATCTACATGGCGCCGGCAACGTCGCGGCCGCCATGAGCGTTGCCGGGAATTCCATCAACGATTATTGGACGATCTACGCCCGCGAGGGAAAACGACTGGAGCCGCGAGACACGTTGCGCCTGCACCGCACGGCCGTGCGCTGGCTGGACAGCGAGCTAGCCAAGCCGTTCGACGGCAAGACGGTGGTGGTCACACACTTCGCGCCGCATCGCCGCTGCGTCGCACTGCAACATGAAGGCAGCGACGTGTCGCCGTACTTCGTGACGGATCTGTCACGGCTGATGGTTAAGCATCGCATCGACGTCTGGTGTCACGGCCATACGCACACGAATAACGATTTCGTGGCCGAGAACGGCTGCCGCGTGATGTCAAACCAGCGGGGCTATCCCAGCGAAAAGAGCATCGGGTTTCGCGAGGATTGGGTGATCGAGCTATGACGATTCTTTTTCTCGATTTCGACGGCGTTCTGCATCCGGAAAGTCTCAAGGAAGCGCAGCGGGATCAGCTTTTTTGGGGTATCCGGATTCCATGATTGAAATCGTGTTGTGCGGCGCAATATAAATTTTGCTTTGAACTGGCGACTATTCTGACGGGCAACACCCGGCCACGAGCCGACGGTCAAGGTGGCGATCCAATTTCAATCGTCGGGACGTACGCTGAGCCAGTCGAATGGCCGGTATTCGGCAAGCAAATCGTCGGTGGAAATTTCAGTCCCCGGCCATTTGCAATCCTTCGGGAAAGTGTCCAAAAACAGCCGTTGAAGCATCCAGAGTGTATGCTGGTGCCCCATGTTTCCAGGTGCTGCTTTTCACGAAGAGGATTTCAGCGAGATTTGCAGCGCCGAGTTGATGAGCGGGCGCTGGAATGATGCAGCAAAGCGACTCCCGATGATAGAGTTGACGCCACTCGCCCCCAATAATTTATAGGAAGGAAGACCATGGCCTGGATCTATTTGCTTTTTGCCGGTGTTTTTGAAATTGGCTGGCCAATTGGCCTGAAAATGGCACAAGAAGCGGAAACAAAAATTATCGGCATCGTGGTTGCCGTGGCATTCATGGCAGTTAGTGGGTTTCTCCTATGGCTTGCCCAGAAAGAAATACCGATTGGCACCTCATATGCAATATGGACAGGCATTGGTGCTGCCGGCACGTTTATTGTTGGTGTTCTTTTCTACGGAGATCCAAGCAGTTTCGGACGTTACTTGGGCGTGGCATTGATTGTGGCCGGTGTAGCCACCCTTAAACTCTCGCACTAGAATCGTCAATCTCACCCCGACGCGCTAGCCATTTCTTGTTGGGTCCCGCCTCGGCTACGACGGCCTCTCGTGCCAAACGTTGAAGGTCCGCTTTCCACGGGCCTGATCGGCGGGATTAGGTCGAGAACATCCGGTGACGACGGGCCGCTTCCTGGCGACGGAATTCCATCTGCCGCTTCCCGGCGATGAACTCGACGAGATGACGGGCGTGTCGCGACCCACAAGAGACATTAGTCGTCTCGGTGGCCGTGTGGCAGATTTCTGAGTCGAGCGGTCATCCACGGCAAGGGTTGACAGAGAAGTCCTCGGCCGTGAAATGCGCGTCAGTCCGGCCCTCGTTCCAGCGCGACACGATCGCGGCCACTCTGCTTGGCTTCGTAGAGAGCCACATCCGCCCGGTTTACAATGGTTTCTGCCGTATCCCCGGGCCGATAGCTGGCTACCCCGAAACTGCAGGTTTCTTGGCCAACCACCGCAAACGAATGTCCTGCGACGGCGGCCCGTATGCGTTCAGCTAGCATGTGGGCGCCATTGAGGTCGACGTGCGAGCAGATGACTAGGAATTCCTCGCCGCCCCACCGTCCCGGCGTGTCCGTATCGCGTACCAACTCGCGCACGATCGCGGCGAACTCCCTAAGCACGCTGTCACCAACCTGATGGCCGTGGGTGTCATTGACCGCCTTGAACTTGTCGATGTCCGCCATAATTACGGCGACGGACTGTCCATATCGTTCAGCTCGGGCCAATTCGTTAGCGAGAACTTCATCGAGTTTGGTCCTGTTATACAACCCGGTCAACCGGTCTGTAACAGCAATCCTCTCGAGATTTTGATGAGCCAAGGTGAGATCGGCGTTGATGGCGTGCAACTTTTCTTCACGGTCTCTTATCGCCCCGACGAAGTAACTCAATGCACCGGACATTTCCCCGATTTCGTCACGATCATCAATCGCGATGGCCCCCCCGCGGCCCTGCGCGTGATCGCTCATGGCTGTGCGAAGAGCAGTGAGCCTTTTGATGACGCTCCTGTTGATGTAGAGCAGCAGGAGAAGTGACACAAATAGCGCAAGCGCGACAGTCGTGGCCAACAATCTGGAGGTCCATTCGATGACCGCAACCACATTGGTGTTTCGCCCATCGACTTCGCTCTGCGTGTTGGCGAACAAATCGGCTGCGGCAATCACCAGGCGCGAAGACATAGCCTCTGCCTGGCTGACCATTCCGAGTTCAATTTTCTCGGAGTCGAGGAATTGCAACCGCCTCGTCGCTAAGTTCGGGGCGGTTCCCGCGTTCTCGCCGAGAGCCTTGTGTAACGGAGCAAGGCGAATCTGCAGTTCTGGTGACATTCGTCCGTATCTGCTTTCGGCCTCCTGCCATAAACCATCCAGTCGGGTTGCCAGACGCTCAAGCTGCGGTTTGTTCTTGTAGCCCGGAATGGAAGTCGTGTTCGACACGATGGTAGTCGCAGAGTCCGTCCAGGCGACCAGCAACTGCAAGTCGGGCGCCTCAGGCCGGATCGTCTTCCGCAGAACACCTCCCCATTCACGAAGGTCCTCGCCCAGCTTAAGCGTCCTGTCCCATCTGTTCTGCATCTCGTTTTCGACATCGATACGCTGGCCGACGACTTCGGCCAGTTTGGCGAAATGCTGGCGAAGCCCGTCGCCCGTGGCGCGAATGTTCTCGACCGCCTTGGAATTCACCCCAAGTGAAATAAGCGACTGCATGAGGACGTCCAGCGACGTGAACTTGTCGTTGGCCTCCCCAACTTTGGTCGCAAGAGTGAATCGATTGTCAATCTTGCCGAAGTCTCGCCCAATGAAGGCGATGCCTTGGCTTTCCTGCGACAAGCGCGATGCCGCCACCAGTAGGGGAACCTCGGAATGGACCGTCCTGGCGAATTGCTGCCCCACTTGATCGAGTGAAAGGAAGCCCGCGAGACTGGCCGTCGTCGTGGAAGCAGCTATCGCCAGTAGGCCTCCCATCAGGCGAAACGCGATCCCGAACCGTTTGTGTGCCATGCGTCGGTCGATTTTCTAACGCACTGGCGGGGCGTACATCAGGCCGCCGTTCGACCACAGTGCGTTCAGACCCCGGTCCATGCCCATCGGCGTATTCGGGCCGAGGTTGCGATCGAATACTTCGCCGTAATTACCGACGGCGCGGATGATCCGCGTGGCCCACTTCTTGTCCAGGCCCAGCGCAGCTCCGAGTTCGCCCTCCAAACCGAGTAGCCGGCGGATTTCCGGATCGGTGCTGTTGGCGAAACTGTCGACGTTCCGGGAGGTAATCCCCTTTTCCTCGGCCGCTACCATCACCAGCATCGACCACTGCACAATGTTGAACCATTGGGGGTCGTCATCGCGCACCGTCAGACCCAGTGGCTCCTTGGATACGATCTCGGGGAGAAGGACGAAGTTCTCCTTTGGCATGCCGCTGGCCAGGCGGGCACCTGCCAGAATGGATCTGTCCGCGGTTATCAGATCGCATTTCCTTAGAGAGAGGCCTTCCATCAAGCCCTTGGCTGACTGGAAGGTTACTGGAGTCAGGTCCGGATAAGGGCCTCTGGTCAAATCCTGCAAATTCCGATGCGTTGTCGTCCCTTCACGCACGCATACCTTGGCGCGACCGAACGACTTGAGATCCTTGGCCTTGCCGCCGGCATGCGCGAGGAACCCCTGACCGTCGTAAAGCACTGGCCCGACGAAGCGAACGCCCGTCCCCGCTTCGCGGCCCAGAGTCCAGGTGGTATTGGCCGACATTACGTCGATCGCGTTGCCGCGGAGCGCCGCGGCCCGAGTACTTTCGGTTGCAGGAACGAAACGCACCGCGTCCGAATTCCCTATAGTCGCCGCCGCAATCCCCCTGCACAAATCGACCCAGAAACCGGTCCATCTGCCGGTGGCAACAATAATTGAAAATCCCGGAAAGTTGGCGTCGGTGACCCCGCACCGGACCTCGCCCGTCTGCCGTACCCGGCCCAGAACCTCTCCGGCCTGCGAATTCGTTGCACCAAAGCCGACCAAGCCGGCTATAACCATGATCCGAAAGCACATCCTCATAAGAGTTTTTTCTTTCGATTGATCGAAAGATCAATACCTTTCAGTATTTTTTGGGCAGACACGATGTCGGCAACAAGAAACTGCCATACCAGAAGCTGCGAAAAATAGACCTTCCTAGGCCATATGCTCGTTGTTCAATAACTCCCAACTGAACAATGTGTATGTACGAACACAACATCGCGACTGTGTTTAATGATCATTTTATCCGAGATTGTCCATTAACCATCTTGCAGCCCTTAAATGACGCGGAGCGGAAGCGTTGGTCAAGAGTTCGGAGAACCCGGCGCCTTTGCGGTGGTACATTGACATCATCAATTTGTCCTGGCTGGCGTCCTGTTGCCAAGATCCGCCGATAGCGACCAACCAACCACGCGGGGGCGAGAGGCTTTTCTGGATTCTGGGACGCATGACGGCCTAGATGTGTTTGCTCAGCCATCGAGAAGTATGGCGACAACACTTCGGAGATTCATGCGGGTTATAGGCAATATTTTGCGGGCTAAACCCTGGGCGTAAGGATGCAGAAACGAGTGTCAGCAACAGGTACTACGTAGCTATCGAACAGATTGCATTCGCCGTCTGCTGAGGTACGGAAACCAGCTCTGCGGCAGGTTTCAGTGCGAAGCTGCCCTTTGTATGTCCGCGCTGGAGGCATACTGATCGGCTGCTCCTGGCCGGGAGTTTGAGGTCAGCAATGGCGGCTTCGGAGCATTCTACTCGCGGAACCTCGGTTTTGCTGACTGGCGGCTTTGTCGAAAGCTGATGGGCCGAAATGGGTCGGAAACACCCGGTGACGACTGGCAGCTTCCCGGTGTCGGAATTTCACTGACAGCTTTCCGGCGATGGATTCGAAGAGATGACGGTCGCGTCGCGACCCTGATCTGCCTGATGACGACGACAAGTTCGATGTCGGCTTTATAATCGCCAAGCTGCCTGTCAAGAATCGGTCCTGACGGTCTCCATGCTAACCATTTCACGTTGCTTTCATGAAAGTACGCTTGCGTCCTGTAGGAGGGGTGGTCTTGCCAAGGCCGGAATTGCCCCTCTATAGCAGTTTCTGTTCATATGCGGTAGATATCAATTAACTCCCCCATGGATGAATTTTGGGAAAAACCATTGAACTTCGTTGCTCTTAGCTTCAAGCACTCCATACCGTAAGGACCGTATTGATCATGGGCAAGCAATGTAGCAAGAAGAAAAACAGCCGATATCTTGGAATCTATACTCTGGCGAATGGTCAGTCCGCATTCGGTGAGCTAAGGCTAAAGGGCGCGAATACACTACTCAAGCTACACGCAGACCAAGTCCTTTCGGCTGAGGCATTTGATAGCGGCGTTAAGGGAATCGCCAATACAGGTGAGCGCCTAACCCTGATTGACTGCGTCAGTCCGAGCACGGGGAGTACCTATTCCGAGGGCGATCCAATTAAGTACCACGCGGATGTCTTTCCGCACTATGTCGCCATCGGTCGGCACCATCTTAAATCGGATCAACCGTACGTCGACTCCATACACTTTACAACCACGGACCTGAAAGCTCTCTTTTACGACTTTGACGCGTTCGGTCAGGTGACCGACGCAAAAACCATTATCGATTCAGTGTTGCTAGAGCGTCGCCGTATGCGGCCAGTTGAGTCAGGAGAACATCCCATAGTGGCTTACTTTACTGGAAAGCATTGCATTGCCGATGTACCCACGGCGATTGGCAGGGTGTCAGTGCACCACCAGCCTAGCTATAGCATGGGCGGGCCATCTGGCGTATCCATAAAGAACCGCATCGTCGTAACGATCGAGCCAACGCATCCGGTGATGTTCAGTGAGGCTATCGCCAGAATGTATGAGGTCGCGGGCTTCTTGTCGATGGCGGCAGGTCGACGCCAAGGAGTAGACAAAATCCAAATCAGCACTACCGAAATTCTTGATGACATGCCATGCAGTCTGAGTATCTACCCGAGCTATCACCGAGGAGCAAGGGGCAAGGACGAACAACATAAACCTCACCCGGGAGATGTTCCGCTTGACCCGATTCGGCATCCTACTGAGTTCAACGAGGTATTCTCGGATTGGATCGGTCGACACAGCAGTTGGCGAGTTGCAAGATCAAGATACTTGGGGTGCTTACAAAAAGGCAATAAATACGGCACAGAACGCCTAATCGCAGCAGCAAATATGTTCGACATACTACCGATAGCTGCGGTGCCCGTGCCCTCCGAACTGTCTGCCGAATTGATAGCTACCAGAGACCAATGCAAGGTTCTATTTAGAAAGCATCCCGCTGGAATCGACCGAAACAGCGCACTGGATGCACTTGGTAGGTTAGGCAAACCATCGCTGCCAAAGAAGGTTGCCCATAGAGCGTCGATCGTTGATTCGAAGCTTGGAGGGAGGTTTCCAGATCTTCAATTCTTGGCTAGCGTGGCTGTCAAATGCCGCAATTATTTCGTCCACGGTAGTTCTGGTGACATCGACTACCAAAAAGTGGAGTCATTCTTGCCGTTTCTCACTGATTCTCTCGAGTTCATATTTGCGGCATCTGATTTCATCGAGGCAGGCTGGGATGCGCAACGGTGGGTCACTAACTTACACGGAGATGGCCACAGCTTTGCTCGATTTAGTCACGGATATAGCATTACATTGGCCGAGCTTCGGCGCGTTACTGCTAGCGTGTGAAAACGACCCTTAGCATTACTAGCGAGAGCGACCGCAGTATCGGTCCTCAAGTCCGAAGGCCTGCGGAACTGGCAGCCTGCTTCGGGATACTATACCGGCCGTTCAAGTTAGAGAGTTCTTGGTAGTTACAACAGCTGCTCTTGGCCGGTCGTGTGAGGTCGGCAACGGCGGCTTTGGTGCATTCTACGTCGCGGAGGTGGGGTTTGGCTGACCGGCGGCTTTGTGGAAAGCTGACAGGCCGCAGTGGGTCGGGTGCCGTCGATCAGTATCGTCTAGTCCTGCATTGCCTATCACAAACAATTTGTGCGCCGCAGCAAGCTGACCTCGCATCAATCACGGAATCCGGATACCCCTTTCTTTCACCGCATTTTGCGTGCCGCACCCGACGTAACGTTGTCTTTTCGGCCTCCTGGCGGCTGATGTATTCCATGGACGACATGGTGCGGATGGCAAGCCGGGGCGCACCGGAGTTGCTCGCCCGGTTTATCGGCTTTACGCCGCACCTGGAGGCACGGGATCGTCCCCAGGGAACGATCGCGCAGCGCGAAGAGGAAATAAACGCATGGCAGGCGATGAACGGACAGAAAGGCTGGCGCTGGTTGGCCTTGGATGACAACGCGAGTAATTTCGCTCCGGGACGTGATGGGCTCTATTTGGTCGATTGGCAGACGGGGGTTGTTGAAGAAGATGTTCATGAGGTGCTGGAGATTTTGCGGTGATCCCCGTTCATCATTTCTGCACTTCCGACCAAGCGTCCCGTCACCCTGCCGGAGACGTAAATTCCATCAAACTCGATGGTGGCATATTCAACGCCTCGGCCAGTTTGCAGATGTTCACCAGCGCAATATTGCGCTGCCCGCGCTCCACGCCGCCGAGATAACTGCGCGCCAGGCCGCTCTCCAACGCCAGTTTCTCCTGTGACCAGCCTTTTGCTCGACGTAGTTGGGCCAGATGCGTGCCGAACGGAACTCTCGGATCAGCGATCGCCATCTTTCCCTCAACCCAAAAGAGAAAGATGCTATGAATTGAGCCACTATGAGGCGACACTATATGAGTGACAATTCGGGATTAACCCGCTAGTCTTGTCACCCATAGAGGTCTTTTGATGAAATTCCCAAGAAATAATATGAAAAAATCACTCTGGAAACGTGCCCTGGGCTTGTTTCTCATGGTCTGTGCGATCGGCGGCGTCAACGCCAATCAAAGTGAAATCGCCGCTGCATCGAAACGCCTTTTTGGACTGCAGGTGACGGCAGTGCGCGAGTCGTTAATCGCAGGCTTTTACGGCATCAATACCAGTCCGAGCGAAATCGGGCCACGATTCTTTATGGATCAGAGCCTGACGGTGCATGGCAACACGTTTACCGGCTATTCCCACAACGCCGGGAACCGGCGCAGCCAGGACCTTTACCCGCAAGAAGCGCAGGAGTTGTTCCTGTCCATGCTGACCGCTCTGAAAAAAGAGCGCCTGCCAACCTACAAATTCGGGGACGGCTCGCGTGAAGTGCTGCTTTTTACGGCCTATGACTGCCCCTCCTGCCGTGCGCTGGAAAAGAACCTTCTGCAACAGGCCAAGCAACTCAACGTCACGGTCTACTTAGTGCCGCTCGCACTGCGCTACGAAGTCGATGCATCCTCACGGATCCCGGTCCAGAACCTCGTATGCGCCACGGATCGTGAAGCAGCCTGGCAAAATTTGATCTTGAAGAGAGCGATTCCGCCTGCAATGCGTTGCCCGGAGCAGGCCGATGACTATGCGTATCTCGCCCGCGCCTTTCCCGTGAAGGTTCCGCAAACCGTTCCTTGGGCCATCACCCTCGCCAGCGGAAAAATCCACCAGACCGTTTCCAGAGACTTTGCCGAAATCTTCGGCGGACGCTGAGCTCCTTACAAAAGCCATCGTCGCACCATTTCATCACCAGGGAGTCCCGAGCGACGAGCGTCGCCTCGCGTTCGGCAAGCCATAGCTGCTCGGCCCGGATCATCGCAACAGATCGCGCAGCCACTGCGCACAAGCCGCCGCCTCCGACGCGGGCCAACGAATCTGCACGACCGTCTGCTGACGACGGATTTTGAGCGCGATGCTGCCGGGCGAGTCTTCGTTTGATCGCTGCACGGCCACCGACACCAGCGTCGGCGCCGAGCGTTTCGCTGACACTGCGATCATTCTTGATTGCGGGCACGGTGGCACTCTGGTGTTGATTGCGATACGCCTTGACCCAAGTGCGCAGAAAATTGGCGTTGAGTCCGTTGGCGAGCGCCACGGCCGCAAGCAGGCGTCGATTACTCTCGCCTTGAATTCCGGTGCATGCCGCCGATTGCGGCGGGGCGCCAGCGCTGAAAGTGTATTTGTGTCCATGTGTCGTGGACACAATCGTCGCCGCCCGGCTCACTCCCGCCGGGTGATCCGAAACGACGTGAGTTTGCCATGAACCCACAAATCGGAGTTCTGGATTAGAGGTTCCAGATTCGACGCATAGGCCGCGTCATCCGGCGATTGAGCGGACCCGTTGGGAAGACTTCGGACACACGGCGCATGATGGCTGGCGACGATGGTCGCCTTCCAGGCGTTGCCTTCCGCATCCTCGGAGATCGCAAGCTGTTCTTCGAGGAAATGCCGTCCGGTCTCGTGAAGCAAAAGGGTGGTGTACGGTGTGATCCGGTTGCCTTGGCGGCGACCAGAGACGCCAGGCTCGATGACCCGGCCTCGGCGCACGCCGTAGATTACCGCGTAGTCGGTCATCGTCGTCTGGGAGTGAGTTGAGTCATCATTGCATCGCGTTGCTCGAGGCCGAAGAGCGCAAAGTCGGTCCACAGGAATGCCGAGTCCAGCGCACATCAAGGTGCTTGGATGGCACGTTGATGCCGCCCACCCGAATCGAGCGGATCGGGACTTCGTCGGCGGCCCTCCCTCAGCCCGTTGCTACGTTGTCTAGCGAGTGATATGGCGACGAAGCCCAAAAAGCACGTTTTTCAATGTTTCGATTGAGGGGGAAAAACGCAAAAAGCGATGCAGGGTGGTTGAGCGAAAACCACAGAAATGACCTAAAAGAACGTCAGTTTTGCTCAGATATCATCAAGCGGGATAGAAATAGGGATTTGTTTTTCTTCGAAATCGCACACAATCTAAAAGTAAATATTTTTAATAATCATATAGATAGGTTGACTTGTCTGGCGGGTGGCGATTAGGATTTTTTGCCAATAAGCCATTCGTCTCATGTCATCGGGAATGGTCACGTCAGCAACATCCTGAAGGAGGAATAGCCATGTAAACGAGAAAACCGGACTTACCTCAATGGCTTGCCCGGTCTCCGCCTGTTTGCACAGGGATATTGCTTGTCTGGTAAACACAGTATCTCCATCGGCAGCAGCGGTGTCAAGCCCTTTTTGTCGCCGTTTTCTGCGCACTGCCACTGCGGATGTCTCGGTGCGCACTGGAGATACATATGTCAAAGAAGCTCTCATCACTGCGTTTTCCTACGCCCAAGAGAAAGCGCAAGGCAAAGAAGCCTACGGCCGATCGAGCCCGATTCCTGATCGATCAGTGCCCGTACAAGATAACGGGGGTAGTTCATATTCCAGGGCTCGACCTTTCTCTACCTCCGGAACACGAATCCCACCTAGAGAATTGCGCGATCAAACTGTTCGCGCTTTGCAGCAACGTCGCCGGCATAGGAAGCCAGACTCAAAGAATCGTCTGGACGGACACGGATGGCAAGGCACGGAAATACACCATCGACCTGACAGTCACTCGGGACAACGGCAACGTGATCTGGGTCGAGATCAAGCCAATTGGCGAGATCGTGAAGGAAGAGATTCTCGAGAAGCTGATCCACGTCGCGCGCCAATACGCAAGTGACGGAAAGCGATTCGACATCGTTTCAGCGGAGGCCATCCGAAAGGAGCCGCGGCTCTCGATTGCGGTGCGCCTCCGTGGCTTCCTGACGCAATCGGTACCCGTCGAGATTCGCGCTGACATTGAGCAATTGCTTGCCGATGGCGCGAAGCCGATTCGTAGTCTGCTGCAAGACCTGGGCGGCGATCACTTCTGGGGTCACGTCCTTGCCCTCATCGCCCAGCGTGTTCTATGCATTTCATGGGAAGAGAAGTTCTCGATGGACATGCGGGTCAGCCTCCCAAACCAACCTTTCGGATACCTAACTTATGAGGCGATTACACATACGGGTCGGTTCCGTCCTCTTCTACAAGATGTGGTTCTGGGTCGTCGACCGGCGGATCAACAGCTCCTGGCGGCTGCGCGCGCTGAAGACCGGTCGGTTTCTCTGCCTTCAACACTGGGAGCTGTCGGAGAATTTCCAGCACGGGCAATGCAAGTTGGTCGCATCGGAAGACGGTTTGAGGATGGAAACGATGGATCTGTCATGCCTGAGAGCGCTGGTGCGCCAGATGATGCGGTCTTCTGGGCCGTCGGAGGAGTGAGCCATGACGATTGAAAGACGCCATCGTCTTCGCTTGAAGCTCAAATTCCGCGGAGTGGCTGAATCGACGCAGTACGCATATCACAAAACGTCAACGGAGGAACTCCATCGTCGTCTGGACTATGTGCTCACATGCATCGCTCGCCCCTCGGACTCACCGAGCCTGAAGTTCGCGATCTCAGAAGTCGCGTGCCGGCGGAAGGAGTTTCCGGCGCCATCGGTCACTACGGTGTGCCGCTGGGTTCACCTGTACTACGTGAACGGTGCTCCGACGAGTTGTGGCCGCCCGCTTCTGGGCCCGGGAAAAGAGCGCGCTTTGAGACTCCACACCATCTATGGGGAGTAAGAAATGGACGCAACTAAGTTTGTCACTGTAGGGATGCTGATCGAAATGAGGGGATTGCGAAGCAGGTGGTTCGCGTTCTGACGGGAAAAGTCACACCGCACGCGGTGGATATACACAAGACATCCGATGACGAAACAAGTCTGATTGCCTTGTCGGAAAAGGATCAGCGGGATCTCGACATCAGGATGGCGTTTGTTCGGGGCATCTTGAAACGAAAAATAACGCGAGGGCAGCTTGAGCCCCTCCGTGAGGCCGCGGATGAAATCAGTCGAGAGATTAACGCGCTCCGGAAGAAAGATGAGCCGGCGATAAAGGCACCCTCTCCGCCAACGCTAAATCGTTGGCTCGCCAGATTCGAGAAGAGCCGCTGGGATGTTGTTTCGGTTCTGCGCAAAACGGTCTTTAGGAAGAAAGTTGTGGGCGTCTCGGAAAAGAGCGAGGCGCTGCTCGCCGAAAGCTTGGATGCCAAACTGATGACGGAGGGTTGCGGTCGGATGTCGGAAATTTACGCCGACTACGAGCAAAGGGTAGCGTCCTTCAATCGGGAAGAAATCGTCGCTGGACGAGCGTCGATAGAGGCCGCCAGTCGTTCAACCTTGGTCAGGCGATTTCTCGCGATACCGAGCTTTGAGAGGGACGCTGCAATCCATGGAATACAGGTCGCGAGAGTCAACCACCGCGTTGCCAAGGGGCACTTGCCGAGCGCCTTTGCTCTGGAATTTGTCGAAGTCGACCACGGCCAACTCGACCTGTACGCGATCGACGACCTCCTTTTTATCCCATTAGGTATTCCTTGGATCACGATTCTGCGGGACCGGCATACTGGGATTGTCCTGGGCTTCTACATCTCGTTCCGGCAAACATCCTTGCAGAGCATTTTTGGCGCGATCCGGCATTCCATCATGCCCCACAACCGAATCGCTGAGCTCTGGCCGGATATCAATTCCCCGTGGCCTGCTGGGTTCGCTTTCAGTTATGTGTCGGATCGTGGCGCGGATTTCTTGTCACCGCGTTATCGACTGGCACTGTATCAAATGGGTAGCGATGCCTTGTACTGCGAAGTCCGCACGCCTTGGCACAAAGGACCTATCGAACGGTATATCGGCCAGACGAATCGCGAGTTGATCGAGACGTTGCCTGGGAAGGTCTTTCCGTTCCGCAAAGCGCCGTTTGGCTACGATGCTCGCAAGCAGGCGGTTGTCCGGTTTTCAACCTTGGTCTATTTGGTGCATAAATGGATTGCTGAGGTCTACCACCACCGTCCGCATTCCAGAAAACTCGCCTGTCCGCTCGAGCGATGGGACAAGAGCGTCAGTGAAATGCCGATTCCCATACCACCGTCGCCCGAATCGTTGATCGTGTTGACCGGCGAAATGTACGAGCGGACCATCAGCCAAGAAGCGATCGTCCACGACTGGCTCAATTACGCTAGCTCGCGGTTGGAGGACATCTGCAAGGATCTTGGCCGCGTCAAGATCCCGTTCGTTTCCAACCCAGAGAATCTTGGTTTTGGCATGGCCATCGATCCCAGGACAAATAGCCAGTTTCGCGTCGATTGCATGTCGCCGGAATACGCGAATGGTTTGAGCCGGGCGCAGCATCAATACATTCGGCGCAACACCAAGATTAAGCTTTCTCGCGATAACGCGGTGGCTACATTCTTGCGGACCCAACGGGAAATCCAAGAATCCCTGGCTGAAGAAATACTGTCCAAGGACAACGCCGATAAGGTCCGGCTGCATAAAGTGGCGATCCGTGCCGGAATCGACTCAAAAGCCGTTCTGGATGGGAAAGCCAGATCGGTCGCCGATATCATCAAGCTGAGCAAAGGTACCGCCGAGAGTGCATCGAAAGAGCCTGTCGTTCCAGCGGTGCATTCCTTTACTGATGTTCCATCGTTTTCCTGTCTGTGAGGGGCCATCATGATCCAACAAAGCACCATATCGCGTCGTGATGCGGCCCCCTCCCATCATGCCGCGTCCGTTGTCAGGGATCTGTTCGCGGCTGCCAAAACACCCGGCCCCACCCGGGAAGACCCACAACAGGCGTTGAAGGCCGCAATTGCGGGTGATAAACGGCTCAAACTTCTGTTTTTTCGTCGGCGCGTCGTGTTGTTTCCTGCCTTCGATGTAGCGTTGCGGACCGCGGCGTTCCTCATCCGGCAAGCCGAGTTTCTCGACGAGCCTGGGGGGCTAATGATTCTCGCCGAAGGCGGTTGTGGCAAGAGCTTCATCGGCGAGCAGCTTGCCCTGGATTTCCCGAGAACTGAGTCACTTTACGAGCTGCACGTCCCCATTGTGTTTATCACCATCCCAGAAGATCGTGATGAAAAGAGCCTAATGGTCAATCTGCTGTCTCAGCTGGGGGAGCGGGTTGGCAAGAATGATTTCACCGCGGCTGAGCTCGAAAGCAAACTGATCGAAGCATTTCGGCGGGTCAAGTGTCGCTGTATCTTCGTTGACGAGGCTCAGCGCCTCGATACCACCACCAAGAACCGTCGCCAAGCGGACCGCAAGATGGGGCTGATCGGGGAGCGCCTGAAGACTCTCTACAGCAAGGCGGGCGTGGCGATTATTCTAGCCGGTACGCCATCACTGCAGGAGTTGGTCCTCTCTGACCCTCAGTACAAGACACGGTGGTCGGCGTCCGTGCAGCTGGAGCCTTTTGCTATGGGGCCCGAATTTCAAGGGGTTCTCAACGCCCTTGCCACACTGGTTCCACTTGCGGGCAACACTGACTTTTCCAGGTTTGAAGTGGCCTCAGCGATTTGGACCAGCTGCGATGGGTATTTCCGGCGCCTCAAGAATCTCCTGTGCAACGCGCTGGCGATCGCGATCGATGAGTCGGCAACCAGCATCGCGCCGCATCATCTCCAGCAGGCGTACCTGAGAAGCTCGGACTTCAACAAGACAAATCCGTTCGACGCGCTTCTTCGATGACGTTGCTTGAAACATACCGTTTGCCCGTCCGGGTTCCGCCGCTTGCTTCAGAGTCGCTTCGGGGATATCTGATGCGTGCGGCGGCGCAGAACGGTCTCAGCGGCATTGATCGATTGATGACGGACGTTGTTGGTGGTGCAAGGCTGCCGATAACGCCCCCTCGCGCCCAACGCCTGGCCGACTATTGCCGGTGCGATGTCCCCGAATTCTTCCAGCTGTTTGGAATTGAGTATCGCTCGGGAGACGGTAGCCGGAGGTGGCAGATCGCAGATCAATGGGTCACCAAAGACTATTTGATCCGTGCCGGTCGTCCGGCAATTTGCCCGACTTGTCTGCGAAGCGAAGGTTATCTACGCGGACAGTGGGACCTGACGTTCTACGCCGCGTGCTCCGTTCACGGCCTGCGATTGCTTGAAACATGCCCCGCGTGTCGCCGGCCGGTATCAGCCCATCGGGCTCGAATCGATGTCTGCAACTGCGGGCACTCGTTCGTTTCTGACGAAACGCCGCCTGCTCCCGAAGAGGCGCTTTGGCTGGCCTCGCTTGTCGACCTGCGGGTGACGAATACGGTCCACCGCGTCAGGTGGAAAACGTCCGAGAAAATGGGCCGTGCCGTTGATCGCCTGGCCTCGCTCGATCTCGATGCATTGTTCAAAGCCATCTGGTTCTTTGGGCACTGCTTTGCAATCCACGAGCCACTGCAAACCGGTCACGGTCGGCAGAAGGCCTCGGTTGACTCTGCCGAGCAGATCATAAGGGCGGCATTCGACGTATTGTTGGACTGGCCTGATTCATTCTTGCTTGGTCTCGAGCGGTGGCTCTGGCGTTTCGATCCTGATGGAAGGCGTCATCCCGAGTCCTGCTTGATGCCGATTCATCACTACCTCGCGCGGGAGCTGGCTGGATCGGAGAGCGCATTTATCTCCGTCGCCTACGAGCGATTTCTCCGGGACGCCTGGAAGAGTAGGAACTATGTTCCAACAAGGCAAAAGGCGACCCAGCAGATGGAATTGTTCTGATGGATGGCTCATCCAAGCGCAGTACATCAGAGCACCTCTATCCTCGTATCTATGGATGCGCCCCGTTGGCTGAGGATGAAGCGCTGAGCAGCTGGATCATGCTGGTCGCAGTAGCCAAACGCTGGTCGGTCAAGGAAATCCTCAGATCTTGGAATTACCGGGTCGCTAGCGCTTATGCTGCCGATATTTTGGTCCATATTCCGCCTTTGTCCGCGATGGCCAGCATGACTTTCGAGTCCGGGCTTCGCTTGACGGAGACGCACTGGGCCGGGGCGACGATATTGGCAGACACACGTTTTTCCTGTCTCAGCAGCCATAACGACGGCGTGCCGATACACCTCTTTTGTCCGAGTTGCTTGGCCCAGGATCGCAAACCCTACGTACGTAAGCGTTGGCGTCTCGCCTACCAGTTCGTCTGTGAGCGTCATAATCAGCTATTGCACGACTGCTGCCCACAGTGCCACCGAAGGATCGATTACTCGCGGTTCCACGAACACCGGCCAACGACCAGCGTTACTTTGTTCTTTCGGGATTGCCCTCATTGCCGTTTCGATTTGACCCAAAGCAGAGGCATTACGACGCCAACTGAGTCGTTCCGGCACTTGGTTGAGGCGCAGCAACTATTCCATCGCTTGGTGACATGTCCGTTCTACAGGCATCCGAGAGCCGGAACAGTCTCTTCAGCGAAGATTCTGCAAAGCTTTTTGATTCCTCAAAATGATTCCTATCCGGCAGGATCTCCGCTTTCGCGATATTCGGGAATCGACTTTCGCAGGCTTTTTCTTAACCGCTGTGAAGAAATGATGTCGCTTTTGCTTCGGACCAGGCGAATACCGTCGGAAAAGTTTTGCTCCGTAAAGGCAAGTTAGCTCAGGGGTTGGCTAGTCTCGTACTGGATCTATTTGCTTTAGGGTAGGCGACCACAACCGAGCACTGATCGATCGTCAGCGGAAAGACAGTTTGGTCGGCTCCCGCCGCTTTGCGTAGCGGGACCGGCGTCGCAGCAATAGTATCTACACGCGTTCTTAACTGCTTTCTGGGCCAAAAGCACAGGAAGTATTCGGCCACAACAGCGACCGGTTTTGCCGAGAATGGAGAAGAGCACATTCATTCTTTTTCATGTGTCCAACGGCTGTCTTGGCCTTGAATAATAGGTATGATGCTGACAAGTCGGTAGAAAGGGAATACTCTAAGAATGCCGTTTGTTATGGTTGGTTAGGGGCTTTGTAGAGGATCTCTGCATAGGCTGATCTCTTCCCTCGTTTTTGGGTTCCCCGCGGAGTGCGGGACATGTGATTCCATGGGCCGCAGATTTAAGGACGAAATCAAGAATATTCCGCAAGCCATCGGGTGGGCTGCGGCTCAGGACGTGGCGATTGCGCAACGCGCATTGCTTAGTGCCTCATCCAGACCTCTATTTGCGATTGGTTCTGGTGGGTCTTTTACGGTCGCTACATTTGCCGCCTCCTGCCATGAAAAGCGATTTGGTCAATTTGCCCGCGCTGTTACGCCGATGGAATACAAGGAAACCGGTGGAGCAATCCGGAATGCCGCGGCGCTGATGCTTTCAGCTGAGGGAAAGAACAAGGACATTCTCGCCGCGGCCCACAGTGCCCTTGCCTTTGAACATATCGCACTTGCATTGACGCTCAAAGTACAAACGCCTTTGGCTGCGTTCGCGGAGTCCTACGGCGGTACGGGCGTAGTTGCTTACGAAATGCCGTGGGGCAAAGACGGTTACCTAGCAACAAATAGTCTCATTGCCATGATCATTCTTCTGGCAAAGGCGTATTGTCCCGAGAAAGAGCGGAATTTTGCAGCTGCGCTAAATTACGTAACTCCGCAATGGCTCACGGGCCGACGCGAAGTGATAGCTCGGATTATTCACGACTACGAGGTCGGTACTCAGGTACTAGTGCTTTTTGGAAGTGCCGCTCGTTCAACCGCCATTGACGTAGAGTCAAAGTTCGCAGAGGCGGCTCTCGGCACGTGTCAGTTGGCAGACTACCGACAGTTTGCTCATGGGCGCCACCTGCAGCTAAGCCACGCAGAAAACGCAATCGTTATTGCGTTCGTCAGTGACGAGGAACGAACTCTTGCAGAGGCTACGCTTGCGTTGATTCCGGAGAGTGTCCGACAGCTTGTCCTAGACGTTCCCGTATGTGACGACGTGGCAGCGGTACAAGGCGCCATTGATGCCATGCTCATCACGGACGTTGTGGCGGATATTTTGGGCATAGACCCTGGCCAGCCCGAGGTGCCGGAGTACTGCCGCCTTATCCATCAGCTTGACCCCGACGTGCTAATGAAAGAACGCCCGTCCCAGACGCCTGCCCCTGTTGCACGAAAATTGAAGCGTGCGAATATAGACGGTAACACGGTAGCTTTGTTTTCGAACGCGTGCGCGGTGTTTTCCAAGAGACTCGAGGAAGCGAACGTCAAGGCGCTGGTTTGCGACTTCGATGGCACGTTCTGTGAAACCTATCGCCGCTTCGAAGGTTTAGACGAGTCTCTGGTCACGGAGATAGAGCGGATTACGAGTTACGAAATACCTATTGCTTTCGCTACCGGCCGCGGTGATTCCCTAATGAAGGATCTCCGAAACAAACTCTCGCCACCAAGTTGGAAGTACATCTACATTGGCTATTACAGCGGATCGGTAGTGGCAAGGTTGGACGAGGAACCGAATTTTCCGGAAAAAGATCCTTACTTCGCGCATCTCGAGTCTTGGTTAGTGGATGCGGGAGTCAGCGCAATGGTTGAGGCGGGCTGCAAAACGAATTGCGGCCAGTTCGGACTCCGCTGCGAAAATCATTCATCCCGCCATGAGGCTGTAAGTGCGATAAAACACTGGATCCGATCTCAGGCTCTCTGTGGTTGGAGGGTTTATTGTTCTGGCCATTCAATCGATGTCCTCTCTTGCGCGGCAGGAAAACGCAAAGTACTTGACTTTCTGGTCGACAGATTTGGGGTGGATTTGGGCACTGAAATCCTTCGCCTTGGGGATTCTGGAGACTTCGACGGAAATGACTTCGAACTCCTAGAAGATGGTCTTGGGCTCAGCGTCGACTCTGTGTCGGCGGATCCTGCCAATTGCTGGAATCTTCTTCCTTCAGACCGTCGAGGTGTTGTTGGTACCAAGTACTACCTATCTCATCTTCAGCCGAAGGGCGATGGTGCACTTTCTATCGCGACGCTGGTCGCCAACTGCTATGACGGGGGCCGTGGCGTATGAGGCGAGAACTAGCAATTAACCTTATCTCCGACCTTATGGAATGGAGCGATGCGGAGGCGACCAGAGAGTACGCTTGGCTAAAGCTCATGGTCGATTACAAGTTCGATCACTACCACGGGTACGGGCCTGGCATTCATTTCTATGTCCGCTTAATCAGCTGGCTCGGCCAGTTTAAGGGTCTTCCCGAACGCCAATTGGCCTACCGCTATCTCCGTCACCATTTGGTATTTGTGGGGCAACCCGAACTCCACCAGCTAATCAAACTAGCAATGCCGGAAATGGAGAAGGAGGCTCGCCGAACAGTCGCAAGTCGGCATAACATTTCTTATTATGAGACTTGGACAAACAAAATCGCTCAGCAAGATTTGAAATTGATGTCCCTCCGTACCTTGTATGTTGGCCTCAGCGATGGGGCCCGTATTGATGTTTTCAGGCGAGAGAACGACGGGCTACTGACCAATGAACAGGTCGTCGCTTCCTGCGAAATTTCTGATGAGAAGTGGGAAAGTTTAGGCAACAAACTAGCTGATCGCCTCAAACAGTCAGGCTTTCCTCGGGCCGAGTGCAAGTTCGAACGCGTTTGCCTGGTCGATGACTTTACTGGCTCTGGCACGACGCTGATTCGCCATGACGAGACTACCGCGGTTTGGGACGGAAAGGTCCACAAGTTCTGCCGTCAGGCCGAACAACACAAGGATAAGAGACCGCAGCTGGCTGAGCGCTGTCATATTCAAGTCCACCACTATTTGGCGTCGGCCAAGGCAAAAGAAAAGATTGAGAATCTTGTGCCGAAGTTCCAATCGACTATGTCAAGGTTCAATGTCAAGACTTCATACTCATGGGTACTAAGTGCCGATCCAAGTGTTGTGATGGGGCCTGGTTCAGACGATGATTTGATTGAATGGATTGAGAACCACTACGATCCGTCTATAGAGTCAACACACAATTGCAAGGACGGAAGGCCCATTGCGTTGGGCTATAAACAATGCGGATTGCCTATTGTTCTTGAGCACAACACACCAAACAACTCGATCGCTTTGGTTTGGGCGACCTCCAAGCCAGATAGCCGGAACCCTCACATCATGCGCCCGTTGTTTCCGAGAATAGATCGGCATATCGACAATGGACAATCCGTTTAAGAAGCGTGCAACAGAATTTATTGAGGAGCCGGTTGCCCTGCTCTCTCTCCTGAGCGCAGAGCCCGTACGTCATTTCTTCGACAAAGACGCCGCGACGTACTTTGACCGGCTGACGTTGGTCATTGGGACGCCAGGGAGTGGGAAAACGACGCTAGCTAGACTGTTGGAGCTAGACACTCTGGCGGAGCTTGTTCGCTTGGTCAATAATAAAGATACAGAGAGCAGGCAGCTCGCCGGCTCGCTAACTGAATACGGCATCCTCAATAATGGCTTGCCGGCTTACCTTGCGCAACGGGTCCCATGCGGCTCAAATCTCCGCAGTATCTGGGAGCTTCCGTATACGGATCGTACGAAGCATGGTTTGCTGCGCACATTCATCCAAGTCAAAGCTTGCCTTGGATGGTTGAGAAAGCTAGAGCGCCTCAAGGTGGACCTTCGAGCTGTTCAGATCAATTTGAAACCAGGCGAAGAAGCTCACGCCAGCCTCCTCAAGAGCGCCGACATATTGGCTTTCAGAGAGCACGCACGCCAAGTCGAGGAGGCAGTGCTGCGAACGATCACCTCCCTTGTTCCTCCTGATGAAATAAGTCTTGAGGGCTCGGCCGCAAATTCGTCGTACATTCTCTTCGACTGCATCGAATCAATATACGTACCAGCCATTCCAAATTTGACTGACGCGCCCTTCCTGCTTCGACCAATGATTATTCTGGACGATGCCCACGAACTGCACACGAAACAGTTCGAAGATGTCCAGACCTGGATGTTGAACAGAGAATGGTCGATGTCTCGGTGGGTCATCACACGGGTGGACGCGATTGGAGCGACTGACTTCCGCAAAGCAATTAGTGACCTGGAAAATGAGGCGGAGACCCCCGGAAGCACGACGGGCCGAGACCGAATCGTTAAGTTGCTCCAGGGTGAAAAGCGCGACCGTGCGCACTTCAGACGGTTCGCTAGAGACGTTACACGCCGCTACTTTAGTCAAATGCCTGCGTTCCAAAAGCGGCGTGTTGAGAAGCTAGAGGACTGTTTATCGCGAGCGAATGTCGGCATTTCCAAATCAGAAATTAAAGAATTGGAAAAGGAAAATACCTCACTGATTCAAGAATATCGCTTTCCCAAGGACGCAGTCGATACTCTGTCTAACCTAATTCCGGACGACATTCCAGAGGATGAGCGTCTGGCCGTTCTACGTATTCTGTTGCAGCGAGAAAGACGGAAGTCACCGCAAGTTGATCTTTTCGGTGACCTAGCCGAGTCCGACGAGGAGGACGAAGCAGAAGACGCCGAAGAGGTCGGCACAGCGGACGCCACGGTTCGAAAACCTCTTAAGGCGGACGTAATTGTAGGGGCACAGCTCCAGCTAACGCATCAATTCGATCGACCTTTTTACCATTCATTTGAACGCATCGCTGATGCAAGTGGCGACAATATAGAGACTTTCATCAGTCTCGCAAGCCCATTGGTCGACGAGTTGGAAATTCAGCTACTCCGCAAGAAGAAGCCCGAACTCGACGCCCGCCAACAGCACTCCATTCTGACAAAACGCGCCAAAGAAATTATGAGTCAGTGGGACTTCCCCCACTGTGAGTCCGTGAAGCGACTGGTCTCTTTCGTTGGCAATCGTTGCGTTGACAAAACAAGAGAGCAGAACGCGCCTCTGTCGGATGGTGCGAATGCGTTTGGTATTCCGCAGGATGAAATGGACAGGCTTGAAATTGCTGCTCCAGAGCTTGTTCAGGTGATTCACTATGCGATCGCGTATAACGCCATTACGCTTAAGGAGCACTACAAATGTAAGAAGCGTCTGTGGTGTTTGTTCTTGCTTGGAGGCATTCCGATTGTCGCCAACCGCCTCACACTTAGCCGAGGCGGGTTCTGCGAAGGTCATCTTCGGGATTTGCAAGAAAGCGTCGCATCATGAGCAAATTCTCGATTGAAAATTGTATATCTCATAGCGATTCTGACGCATCCGGTTTTATTGCGTACCTGAGTCTGAAGCAAGATGCAAAAATACTCTTCATCGGAGCAGTCGGGCTCGAACAAGCGTCAATGTACTGTGCCACCCAATTTGCTACCGGCCCAAAGGTGTCCTTTAAGTTTCTCGTGGAGAAGCGCCCGTTTGTGCCTCCAGCGCTTCTTCAGCTAGGGCAGGAGCATCAGAGATACTTGACGGGTGTAATTTCGGGGCCGCCAGTCTTTGTTCCTCTTGATGTTATTTCGGTAGACGGTGCCACAACAGGCGGTCGTAACGTGACGGCATTGGCACAGCCGTGGTTCACCGAAGAGCGCTATACCGACGTCGTGGTCGATGTGACAGGTATGTCGAGAGGCGTTTTCTTTCCCCTGGTGAGTCTCGCCTGTGAAAAGGGCGGAGAGCACAACTTCAATGTCCACATTCTCGCTGCTTCAAACGAAAAACCGTCCGTCAAGATTCGCTCAGAGGCAAGCGATCGGGCAGAATGGATGCATGGCTTCCAGGGGGACGTTGAATACGACCGCAATAGTGACGACCTCAGGCTTTGGGTTCCTCAGCTTAACCAGAACGCGCTCAACCAGGCTGATTTGATGCAACGTCATATTCAGCCGACGCCTGCCGAGGTGTGTCCGATTATCCCGTTTCCTTCACGACATCCTCGCGAGGGCGACGAGTTGATAAATGAGTACGCTGAATTGCTGTTTGATCGCTGGGAAGGCAACCTGCTCAACATCATGTACGCGCATGAATCCGATCCGATTGACGTCTACCGCTCGATTCACCGCATGCACAAAGCCCGTGAGCTAGTATTTAATGGAGAAGCTTGGAACAAGAAGGCGACTACAGTACTTTCGCCCGCGGGTTGGCGGCTAGGTAGTGTAGGCATGTTACTTGCTGCGATAGACTTGTCACTGCCGGTCCTGTATGTGGAGACTGTCGGGTATAATCTAGAAGGTTCAGTACCAACTTCTGTGTCGGTTACGGAACCTTCTTGTCTTTGGCATATTTGGTTAGTTGGGAGTGTTTATGAGGATGAAGTCTGCACCGCGCGGTCGTAGGCGTTCGTCTGAGTGCTTGGCGGTCGGATCGGGCCTGATCGCGCTTGACGTAATTCTCGACGAAACCTCATCTCCGATTGGCTCCGCTGTTGGAGGCTCCGCCGGCAACGTGCTTGCTGCATTGGCCTATCTCGGTTGGAACAGCGTGCCAGTATGCGAGCTAGGGCAAGACGATGCTGCGCAGAAAGTTCGCAAAGAATTCCTCAGCCTCCAAGCAGATTTACGCTTTGTGGTCCAGCGTGAAGAGGCATGTACGCCCATCGTCTATCAGATGCCGGCTGACGAGGATCAGCGCGAAACTCACATTTTCAGTTTCAGGTGCCCCACGTCTGGCGTGCGGCGTGGCTTTTCGCCTCCGTCTGACGCTCTTCTGGGTGAAAAGGTCTACCAACGCATCCCTCGGCCAAGCGTGTTCTACTTTGATCGAGTCACCGACGTTTCGTTGAATTTAGCGGAGAAGTATCGAGCAGGGGGCGTTCTGGTTGTGTTCGAACCTTCCGTAATTCCTAGTAATGTAGATGACTTTCAACGCGCGGTCTCTGCCTCACACATTCTTAAGTACGCGGACAATCGCTTTGAGAACTTCCCGCTTGATGTAAGTGGCGTTCTCTTGGAAATCAAGACCATGGGGGTGCAGGGGTTGCAATTCCGCATTCCCGCACGGGGAGGCTGGACATCGCTGCCAGCAATAACCGCTCAGTCGGTGGCTGATACGGCCGGGGCAGGCGACTGGTGCACCGCGGGGCTCTTGCTCTCACTGTTCGATACTGGCGCGCGCCCTGATATCTCATATGATGCAATTTATGACGGCTTAAGATATGGTCAGTCTCTTGCTGCTCTGAATTGCATGTTTACCGGAGCAAGAGGTGTTACAGAGCATTGGTCGGCACTTCAAATCAAACGCCGCGCCGAACAGCTCGTGGAAAAGTCGGCGATATCTGGACGGACCACTCTTTGAAGACGCAATAAGACAAAAACGAGAGTGGCCCTTTTCTTAAGTAGGGAAAGCTTCTACGTCTAGTTTCTTCGGGGCGATTTTCTTCTTACCCCGATGCGCTTTTGTTTCCGGCCTTGTTCCGTCTTGCTCTGAGCGAAGCTCGTCCCGCAGCTCCATCAGCAGTTTCCCGAGCATGTTTTTGCCAACGCCGTTCACTTCACCCCAAAGGCGGTTAACGGAATTATCGACCTTGGCTACCTCGACGAGTCTAGCGTTACCAGTTGAAAGCAGAAGTTCTTTCATGTCCCGGTGCTGCGAAAACTTTGCACGTAGTACGCCACGCATCCGGTCAAACTTCGTCTTCGACCAATGCGGAGCGACGTCCCACACATAAAGACCATGGGCGGCCATTGCCAATAGTGAAGGCGTCGGCGCGGCCATCAACCATTCGCGAACGCTGTCCTTGCGGGCCTTACCCGCTTGGTAAGCATGCTCCGAGGTAGGATATTCCATGCCTTCGAAGATGATTGGTCGGCGATACAAGTTGCTGAATACGCCGAATGGTTTTTCGTTAGCGCGATAAAACTTGATTTCTTCCATCCTAGATGTCCTGCCTTCACTTCGATTTGGCTGCAATCTTGCGTTTCGTAGTGTGACCGCTTTTCATGTGCGGTCCGCTCAAATTCGGTGCCGGTGGCCTCCACACCTCAATTGCCTTTTCTATTTCGCCGATAGGCAGTTGTGCCAGCATCTTCAGGACGGCCTCGGCCGCGGCAGGACTGCTGCCACCTCGCATCCACTCGGCGTACGTACGCGTGGCAACCCCGCCGAGCCTAGCCATCTCAGCATATGAAAGTCTTCTTTTTTGCATCAACTGAACACATAAATGAATATGTATAAGAGTTTTTTGCAGTTTAGTTGTTGTTTCTAGCATGTCTGATGCAGAATACTGCATTTTCAGAAGAAATAAAAGCGAAGAAGCAACACTGGCACGCTGTGCTCGGGCCGACAAGCAGCCCGTAGATCTGTCAACGAAAACCGGAGCGATTCAGGTCAGGTGGACCAAACCAAGTGACGGTGCGCGGACGACGTGGCCTTGTCACGCCTCTTTACCCCTGATGTAATAGCTAGATGCCGAACTATGACTTCAAGCAGCTTTCGCCGTACGACTTCGAGCAGCTTGCTCGCGACCTAATCCAGGCACGAGACAATGTTGTTCTGGAATCTTTTACGACCGGCCGTGACCACGGAATCGATTTTCGTTACGCGCATGCAACGGGCAATGCCATCGTTCAGTGTAAGCACTACGCCGGAACAGGCCTTACGGGGCTAATGACTGACCTAAGGAAGGAGGTGGTCAAAGCTGTAAGGCTGAATCCGACCCGCTACATGCTTGTAACTTCGGTCGGCCTTACGCCGTCCAACAAGGCAGAAATCCAAACGCTATTTGGTGACATGCTGGCGACCGGTGACATTATCGGAAAGGACGATCTAAACAACCTGCTCGGCCTCTACCAAACGATCGAGCAGCAACACTACAAGCTGTGGTTGGCTAGCCGTGCGGTACTAGACCGGGTCATTCACAACGCCTCGCTCGTGCAGACTGAGTTCGGGGTAGAACGAGTCCACCGCGACATATGCCGCTACGTGCGAAGCGCCGCTTACCCACGTGCGCTTGAGATGCTCGACAACGATCATGTCGTGTTCATCTCCGGGGCGCCCGGTGTCGGTAAGACTTCGCTCGCCAACATGCTGCTCTACGCTTATCTCGAACGGGGGTTTGAACCCGTTTTAATGCTGACGGACTTCCAGACTGGCCGCGACCGCTATCAGCTTGGCAGACCGCAAGTTTTTTATTTCGACGACTTCATCGGTGCGACATTCCTTGGTGACCGCGCCTCGGAGTTTACTCGTAATGAGGACCGTTCGATTTTGGATTTCGTCGAGATGGTCCGGGCGTCGCCTACTGCGCGGCTGGTCATGACCACCCGCGAGCATATTCTTCAGCAAGCCATCGCGACGTCCGAGAAGCTTAAGCACTCACGCCTTATCGATAGTCGCTGCGTTCTGCAGATCGGCGACTACAGCCAGAAACAGCGCGCCGAGATTCTATATAACCATATCTATTTCAGCGATTTGCCTAACGAATATCGCGGCACTTTGCTGGCTGACCGCTTTTACCGCGAAATTGTCCAGCACGCGAAATTTAACCCGCGCCTGATCGATTGGCTGTCGACCTTCCGACGCATCAGATCAGTTACCCCTGAGCGCTACCGTGCCTTTATTCGGAATTTGCTTGCCGATCCCGCTGAAATTTGGCGCTACGCATACGAGCAGCAGATAAGTGATGCTGCGCGCAGCGTACTGCTCACTCTGTACACGTATAGCGGAAAATGCGGATCTGACGTTTTGGAGAAATCTTTCCACTCCTTACACTTGTTGCGTGCCCACCGCTACGGATTTAGAACCGAGCCGTCGGACTGGCGTCGCGCGCTCGGGGAACTTCATGGTGCGTTCATTCGTCCTGGTGACCAGATTGAGGTCATCGACCCGTCGGTTCTCGATATGCTCAACGCCGTCATACGGCAGGACACGCTTAACGCGCTCGATATGATTGAGGGCGCCGTTCGCTTCGAGCAGGCGCGTAGAATCTGGATTTTCGCACTTGACACGGGCAGTCAAGCACTCGTCCAACATCTTGCAAGCGAATCCACACGCGTTGCAGCCGCGTTCGAGCGCCTGCTCTCGGCACCGAGAAAGGCGCAAAGGTGGGCCGGTAGTACCGTCTACTTTGACGACAGCGGCGAGCGCCGGGTCGCTACTCTTATCGAAGTGGCTGAAACGCTAAACTCGTACCGAATTTCGGAGGTTATGGCTTCCGCCGTCGCAGCGCTTATCACCGGCTGGGGAGATGAGCCGCCCGATATTAGCGATGGGGTTGCGCTGCTTGTTCGGGTAAGACGCAGCGACCTCGTTTTTAAGCCAACTAATGCAGAGGTGTGCGAGCGGATTATTCGTGCTTTAGTGCTGGAGGCGTCAACTGGTTGCCGGTCATACGAACTCCACGAATTGTTGGTAGCGCTCGACCCAAGTGACGTGGATGCCGAGCTTTACGCCCTTCTGAACACTGCGACACACTTATATCTTGAGCGCTATTTCAGTGACGATCTGCACGACTGTAAATCGGAAGGCGAATTCGACGATCTCGAGGTGGAACTAGCCTCGATCGCCGAACACACAGATATTAATCTTGATGACCCTATCCAAAAAATTCGGGAAAGCAAGGCCGAATTCGAGGAGCAGCAGGCAGCGTACGAAGACCACCAATATGAGGAGTGGAAAGAGCGGCGCTACGAAATTCAGTCTAGTGATCGCGAACTCGACGACCTTTTTGACTCTCTGCGTCAACCCGGATTGTCATGAACTAGCTTCCGATCCGAGTCAGTTTGCATTCCGCGGCATCGCTATTGACAGCGATCTGGCAAAAACGGAAGGAACGGCAGGTAATCGGCACCGTTCTGCCATTGCGGCGTTGGCGTGCCAACGTCTGGTTTGGCCGAAGTGCGGTGATTGATCTTCCCCACGTTTGATGGACCCCCAAGGAAGGGCATAAAGGTAGGCTCAGGCTGATGACCTGTCGGCCATGTGCGGTACGTATGTTCGTTGCGCCTTGTTGCCTCTAAAAGAAATTCCAATGCCCGTCCGTTCAAAGGGGAAATTGCGTTCGCAGGACCCAAAGACAGCCCTTTGCTCATTGCTGAACCCCGAGATTCTCCTGAATGTATAGGCGGCAGCGTTTTGATCGGGTCTGAGTTAGTGCCTACGGGACCCCTTGTTTAATGGGTGATTCGGAGATAGCGAGTACACACTATCGACATAACCCGCGCGTTTCCTTGAGTTCGACTCTCAAGTTCGTGATCAAGGCTCTCAAGTTGGATGATCAACGACAAATTAATATTGCCCCGCACCTTGAAATAATGAGCTTGCGCCCCTATTATTGGCACTCGTCAGCTTTGAGTGCTAACAGTCCCGAGCGGACTCGTTGGCCAGGCAACGATGAATTCGTTTTATTTATGCTCAAAACCCCAAGGAGAAACTGCATGAAAATCCGTCCTCTGCACGATCGCGTGATCGTCAAGCGCCTCGAAGAAGAACGCAAGACCGCTTCCGGTATCGTCATTCCTGATGCCGCCGCAGAAAAGCCCGACCAAGGTCAAATCATCGCCGTCGGCAAGGGCAAGATCCTCGAGAACGGCGAAGTTCGTGCGCTCGACGTCAAGGTTGGCGACCGTGTGCTGTTTGGCAAGTACTCCGGTCAGACCGTCAAGGTCGATGGCGAAGAACTGCTGGTCATGCGCGAAGAAGACCTGATGGGTGTCGTCGAACTCTGAGCGTAGCCCGCTCGGCGCACGACCCCTGCTTCATCGCAAGACTCATCTCAATACCGAATTATTAGGAGTATCTCAATGGCAGCAAAAGACGTTAAATTTGGCGATTCCGCACGCGCTCGCATGGTCGAAGGCGTGAATATTCTGGCTGACGCCGTCAAGATCACCCTCGGCCCCAAGGGTCGTAACGTGGTCCTCGAGCGCTCGTACGGCGCCCCGACGGTGACCAAGGACGGCGTTTCCGTCGCCAAGGAAATCGAACTCAAGGACAAGTTCGCCAACATGGGCGCGCAGATGGTCAAGGAAGTCGCTTCCAAGACCTCCGACATCGCCGGTGACGGCACCACCACCGCCACCGTTCTGGCCCAGTCGATCGTCCGCGAAGGCATGAAGTACGTTGCCGCCGGAATGAACCCGATGGATCTGAAGCGCGGCATCGACAAGGCCGTCGTCGCCACCCTCGACGAGCTCAAGAAGATTTCGAAGCCCTGCTCGACCAACAAGGAAATCGCCCAAGTCGGCTCGATCTCCGCCAACTCCGACAGCTCGATCGGCGACATCATCGCCGAAGCGATGGAAAAAGTCGGCAAGGAAGGCGTCATCACCGTTGAAGACGGCAAGTCGCTCAACAACGAACTCGACGTCGTCGAAGGCATGCAGTTCGACCGCGGCTACCTGTCGCCCTACTTCATCAACAATCCGGACAAGCAAAGCGCGATCCTGGACAACCCGTACATCCTGATTTTCGACAAGAAGATCTCGAACATCCGCGATCTGCTGCCCGTGCTCGAGCAAGTCGCCAAGGCTGGCCGTCCGCTGCTGATCGTCGCTGAAGACGTCGATGGCGAAGCGCTGGCGACCCTGGTCGTCAACAACATCCGCGGCATCCTCAAGACCTGCGCTGTCAAGGCGCCTGGCTTTGGCGATCGGCGCAAGGCCATGCTCGAGGACATCGCTGTCCTGACCGGCGGCCAAGTGATCGCCGAAGAAGTCGGCCTGACCCTCGAAAAAGCGACGCTTGCCGAACTCGGTCAAGCCAAGCGCGTCGAAATCGGCAAGGAAAACACCACGATCATCGACGGTGCCGGCGATGCCGCGACCATCGAAGGCCGTGTCAAGCAGATCCGTGCCCAGATCGAAACCTCGACCAGCGACTACGACAGCGAGAAGCTGCAAGAACGCGTTGCCAAGCTGGCCGGCGGTGTGGCGCTGATCAAGGTCGGTGCTGCCACCGAAGTCGAAATGAAGGAAAAGAAGGCGCGCGTTGAAGATGCGCTGCACGCGACCCGTGCTGCCGTCGAAGAAGGCATCGTCCCCGGCGGCGGTGTGGCGCTGCTGCGTGCCCGTGTGGCCCTGGCTTCGCTCAAGGGTGACAACCATGACCAGGACGCCGGCATCAAGATCGTGCTGCGCGCGATGGAACAGCCGCTGCGTGAAATCGTCGCCAATGCTGGCGAAGAGCCTTCCGTCGTGGTCAATGCCGTGGTCAATGGCAAGGGCAACTACGGCTACAACGCCGCCACCGGCGAATACGGCGACATGGTCCAGATGGGCGTGCTCGATCCGACCAAGGTGACGCGCACCGCGCTGCAAAACGCCGCGTCGATCGCTGGCCTGATGCTGACCACCGACTGCATGGTTGCCGAACTGGCCGAAGACAAGCCGGCCGGCGGCGGCATGCCTGGCGGTATGGGCGGCATGGGCGGTATGGGCGGCATGGACATGGGTATGTAATCGACCGGCAGATCATGCCAGTCTGAACGTATCCGTTCAAAGAAACCCCCGCCGGGCGCAGCCCTGCGGGGGTTTTTCTTTTTCGGGTGTATGACGCGAAAATAGTGGCACAATGGCTCGATTGTGACCACCGCGGAGAAACGCAAAGCGCGGTGGGGGGGCCGAGGCGGGTGTTGGCGGGGGAAAAGTGGTGGGGAGCGCCCGGTGCAGTTTCGGGCACTCCCCAAGTTCCGGCCGAAGCCAAAACTCCTAGGACCATAAAGGAGAACAGCTCGCGTAGCGTAGGGCGATCGACTTACAAAAACCTTACGCGGGCCAGTCTTTGAAAGGTGATCATGCGAATTCTGCTTGCCGAAGACGACCGGATCATCGCCGACGGACTCGGACGATCGCTGCGCCAGAACGGCTACGCCGTCGACTGGGTGGCCAACGGTGCCGATGCCGACCATGCGTTGACTACGGGAAGCTACGATCTGGTCATTCTTGATCTTGGTCTGCCCAGGATGTCCGGCCTCGATGTGCTGCGCCGCCTGCGCGCGCGCAAATCGAAGTTGCCGGTGCTGATTCTGACCGCGCTTGACGGCACCAGCGACCGTGTCAAGGGACTCGACCTGGGGGCCGACGACTACATGGCCAAGCCCTTCGAACTGCCCGAACTCGAGGCGCGGGTTCGCGCGCTGACCAGGCGCTCGACGGGGACGACGCCGCTCATCGAATTTGGCGCGTTGGCCTTTGACCAGACCGATCGCTGCGCGCTGCTCAACGGCGAGATGCTCGATTTGTCGGCACGCGAACTGGGCCTGCTTGAGATACTGATGTTGCGCGCGGGCCGGCTGGTGAGCAAGGATCAGCTGGTCGAGCACCTCTGCGGCTGGGGCGAAGAGGTCAGCCACAACGCGATCGAGGTCTATGTGCATCGCTTGCGCAAGAAGCTCGAAGCAAGCGGCGCAACGATCGCCACCGTTCGCGGGCTGGGGTACTGCTTTGAAAAGTCTGCGCCAGAAGCCCGGTCCTGACACCCAGCGCTCGCTGTTCGGCGAGATCCTGGACTGGATGCTGGCGCCGCTGCTCTTCGTCTGGCCGATCAGCATCGCCGTCACCCACTACTTTGCCACGACGGTCGCCAACTACCCTTATGACCAGACGCTGCGCGAGCAGGTCGCGGCGATTTCGCGCCAGGTCAAATTCGTCGACGGCCGGCCGCAGATCTCGCTGCCCGGATCGGCGCGCGCCTTCCTGCGTTCGGACGAGATCGACAGCGTCTATTTCCACGTGCTCGGGCGCGGCGGCAAGCTGCTCGCCGGCGATTCCGAATTGCCCGCGCTGAAGCCGGCCGAGGTGCTGCAGAAAGCCGATCTGGGCGAAGTCTATTTCCGCGATGACGAGTACCAGGGCCAGGACCTGCGCATCGCCTACATGGTCCTCGGCGAGCCAGACGCAAATCCTGAACGCTGGGTGCTGATCGAGGTCGGCGAGACGCTTGAGAAACGCTCGCAACTGTCGAACAAGATCATCGCCAGCGTGATCCTGCCGCAGTTCGTGATCATTCCGCTGGCGCTCATCCTGGTCTGGTTCGGGCTGTCGCAAGGCTTGCGCCCGCTCAATCGCCTGCGCGAACGCATCGAGATGCGGCGCGAAGCCGATCTCTCGCCGATTGCCGCGGCGCGTGTGCCGGAAGAGCTGCAGCCGCTGACCGAGGCCTTCAACTCAATGCTGGCGCGCATGCAGCACAATATGGACGCGCAGCGTCGCTTCATCTCCGACGCCGCGCACCAGATGCGCACGCCGCTCACCGGGCTGAAGATGCAGGCGCAGCTGGCGATGCGCGAAAGCGATCCGCGGCAACTGCGCTACGCGCTCGAAAACATCTCGAGCAGCGTCGATCGCGCATCGCACCTGGTCAATCAGCTGTTGGCGATGGCGCGCGCCGAAGCGAGCGAGCATTCGCAGCAGGCGTTGGAGCCGGTCGACCTCGACCAGTTGCTGCACGAAATCGTTGAAACCTGGGTCGTTCGCGCGCACGACCGGAGAATCGACCTGGGCTATGAGCCCGCGGGCCCGGCGTACATCCTGGGCAATGCCTTCCTGCTGCGCGAGATGATCAACAACCTGCTCGATAATGCGTTGCGCTACACGCCCGACGAGGGCCGGGTGACCGCCCGCGTGGTACCTCAGGGCGACTTCGTGCTGCTCGAAATCGAGGATAGCGGGATCGGCATCGCCGACGACGAGGCGCACAAGGTCTTCGACCGCTTTTACCGGGTCGAGGGGACCGGCGTCGAAGGCAGCGGACTGGGGCTCGCCATCGTTCGCGAAATCGCCGAGCTGCACCGCGCCGCCGCGAGCCTTCGCCCGCATCCTCCCAGTGAGCAGGGGCAGCGGCCGCCCGGCTCGGTCGCGCGCGTGGTGTTCCCGGCGCATCGCTTCCCCACCCCGGCCCTGGCCATCCCCGAACACGTTCAAACCGGTTTTGCCTGAGGGTGGGCGAAATAATTACGTCAATTCGTTCGTTTGTTTTTGACGTAGCAGGGATGAGTCGTTATAATGCGGCCCTTCTTGGCCAGTTAGCTCAGTTGGTAGAGCAGCGGATTGAAAATCCGCGTGTCCGTGGTTCGATTCCGCGACTGGCCACCAGAATACAAACGGCCTCCAGCAATGGAGGCCGTTTTCGTTTGTGAAGTTCGAATTCCCCGGCAAGCACTTTCGCGCAATGCTTTTGCTGTAAGCCTACAGCTGCGCCTGGCTGGTCAAGTCAAACAACTGATCGTGATGGGGCTGGTCCGGGGAGATTTTCTAATAGATTGATGGTTGCCGGAAGTGAATCAGACCAGCACGACGTCGGCGACGCCAACAGTAATCCGAAGGTTTGCCCCATAGCAGATGAGCTTGCGCATCCCTCGACTCACGCCCGATACCAGGAAATAATTCTCCAAGGTCGTTCCTTTGCTTTTGGCTCGCTTGGCGATTTCTCGAAAGGCTCGTTGATTCAGACGGACAATGCGTCCAACATATTTGTCAAGGTTCATTCAATACCTCTCTGTCGTTCTGCAGTTGACCGAGTCAATATAGGTCCACCTGCAGTTCGGCGGCTACAAGAACTTTGTTGTAGTTCTGTAACAGCATGACGATGTCAATATTTCGTGCCTGTCAGCATATGTGAGCATTTGTGCAGGGGATCGTCAGCGGATATGCTGCGAGCCGCTCCAGCGCAGAATCTCGTAATTGACCTTGGAAAGCATGAACAATGCATGCGCAATACCAGACCGCAACTGAACAACTTGCCGAGGCGCAGCAGGCTCTCGGCGATTCGACGGTATTCATCCGATCAGTAACGGAATTGGCCGATAAGCGTGAGGTCTTTGCCAGCGAAGACATCTTTTCACGCGGCAAGATAAAACTGGTGAATCGGGGGGTGAAGCTAACCGGCCAGTTCTATGAGCGACTGGTCGCGCACAAGTTGCTGAAGCCGATTGAGCAGTCCATCGAAATAGCCGGCGCGCCGGAATCCTCGCGGATCATTGCGTTGGTTCTCGACGAGGCCAGAAAGATTCCGTCATTGCAGCTGTTTGGTGACGGCTTGATAGAGCAGTTGGGCGGCTTGCTGTCCGGGGTGAAGATTCCAGAACAACTGGCAGTGAAGATTTCCATCATGCAGGAGGAGCGTCCGCGCTTGTTCACGCATTCGCTGCTGGCGGCCGTTATCTCGATGGTCCTGGGGATTCGCGGCAAGCTTGCGCCGCGTGAATTGCAAAAGCTGGTATTGAGCAGCCTGTTGCATGATATCGGCGAGCTCTATATCGATCCGAAGTTGTTCGATAAGCAAAGATGCCTGTCTATAGACGAACGGCAGCACGTCTATGCCCACCCGATCACCGGGTTTCTCGTGTTGCGCGAATGTTCAACGCTCCCGAGAGGCGTCGCGGAAGCGGTTCTGCAACACCATGAGCGACTCGATGGTTCCGGGTATCCCTATCGTCTGTCGGCGGAAAACATATCCCGGATATCGCGCTATCTTGCCGTTGCCGAAGTGACGTCCTCGCTGATAGAGAAGCATGGGGCAGACAAGCGTATCGGCATGAAATTTCGGATGAATATCAAGAAGTACGATCCCGAAGCGGTAACGACGATTTTTCGTTTGCTCGAGAACTGTGAAATCGATGTCGCACAGGACTTCGATGAGTCGCGCCTGGCAGCTCGCCTTGGACAGCTCGGCCGTTTGTTTACCGAATGGGATGCGCTGTTGGCGAGCTGCTCGCCAGCCGAAGCGACTGAAATCAGATCGATAGCCCGCCGTCTTGACGGTTTGCGCATGATGGTTCTTGAGCCGGGGTACGATCAGCATCACCTCAATGATCTCATGGACATCGCTGGCGAGATGGACCCCGACGTTTGCATCGAATTGACGGCGCTGCAGGACGAACTCACCTGGCATTTTGGCGCACTGTGCCGCGGGGTAGAGCGCGATCAGCGGGCGGGCGTGCATATTCCCGAGGGGATCAGGTCCGGGTTCGATGCCTGGTTGAGCCAGGTGCGGGAATTCGTTGGCGAGTAAGCGCTTTGGCGGCGGCGCGTCGGCGAAAGTGCTTATGGCTTTGCTCTGAAATCAGCCGGAGGCGGTGATCACCCCTCCCGGCTTTCGGTCGTTGCCTCGTTCGAGAATTGAATATAGCCCCCTTTGCGCGATACGAGTTCCGATCAGCGCTGCGCGCTGGCGTGGCGCTGGCCTTCTTCTGGTAACTCAACTAAACTCGCCCGGTTGGTTCAATCGGCCTTTCGGAGTCTCTCCAGCCGATTCTCACCCATCACCGGGGATGATCATCGAAACCTGCCGTCTGAATTCCAGCCACTTGCAACTCGGGTTGCCGCTGCCCGGCGATCTCTATGACGAGAACGGCAAGATGCTGCTGGCCAAGGGGCTGATCCCGAATTCGCAATCCCAGCTCGACAAGTTGCTGGAGCGCGGCTTGTACGTAGAGATCAGCTTGTTCGAATCGTATTTTGGACGCTCGGGGTCGTCAAAAACGACCAGCGTACAGAAGAAATTCGATCCTTTTCTCCTGCGCCGGACAATGAAACTGAGCCTCAACCGGCTGCTCTACGGTGTCATGCGCGGATCGGCAAGCATGGCGCAGCTGATTGAATTTGCCGAAGACTTGCAGGGGTATGCCGAGACCGACGGCGACGCGATGATTGCCGCCTGTTTGCTCGACCGCGAGGAAGAGTCGCGCGCGGCGGCCCACAGCCTGAGTTGCGCAATACTCTGCGCGTTGCTGGCAAAACGGCTTCACTGGCCCGATGCCTGCCAACGCAGTGTGGTATGCGCCGCCTTGACCATGAATCTCGGCATGCTCGATCTGCAGCAGCGCCTGTCGCATCAGGCAAGCCCGTTGGCGCCGGCGCAGCTCGAGCTGGTTCACGCTCATCCGGATGCCGCCGTCGCCGCGCTACAGGGTATCGCCGTCGACGATTCGATATGGCTTGAGTGCGTCAGGCAACACCACGAGAAAGCAGAAGGCAAAGGCTATCCGCGGCAACTGGCGGCGCCTGCCGACGAAGGTCAATTGTTACGGCTCGCCGATGTTTTTTTTGCTCGCGCCAGTGCGCGCTCCGATCGTTCTCCGCTGACACCGACACAGATCGTTCGTGCGCTGTTTGTTGAAGAAGGGCAAGGCGCCTGCGCGGCGCTCGTGACCGCGATGGTCAAAACGCTGGGGGTCTATCCGCCGGGGTGTTTCGTCAAGCTCGCCAGCGGCGAAGTGGCGGTTGTTTTCCGCTGCGGGGACAGCCCCACTACACCGGTGGTCGCCTCCGTTACGAACGCCAGCGGTGCGCCGACCATGCAGCCGGTACGCCGTGATACCTCGCGTGAAGCCTACGTCGTCGTTGGCACCATGGTTCCGGACAAGGTCAGCGTCGGCTACGACCTCGCGAAATTGTGGGTCAGTAACGCGAAAAACTGAGATGGCCATTCGGTGGCGCACGTTGTGGGTCGCCGGACCTTCCTCAGTGCTTGCCCGATTGCGTTGAAAGACGACATAAAATCGCCAAGCAGCCGACGTTTCGGTAGAGTCGATAAAAAAGCCGTTCCCCCCGGAGTGGTCGGCCCATATCGATGTGAAGATCCACTTGTCGCCAAGGAGAATTGATCGTGGTCAGCCGTCGAGTCTTTTTGAAATACTCAATGCTCGCAATCCCTGGCGTCAACCTGTCGGCATGTGGTGGGGGCGATGATAGTGCGGGCACCTATGGCACGGAGGCCGTCGAATGGCCGATATCCCCGAATGTATATACCACCGCCGAGCGGCAGGTTCTTCCTTCGGTGTTGCCGGCGGGCGTTCCTCGGATCAATCCGGCAGAGGTGCCGCTCTACGCGCAATATGGCTATAGCGCCTGGCATGCCGATGCCGGCAGTGGTCTGGCGTACGTCAGGCGAACCGACCTGGCGCCCTCAAGCGCCAACGCGAGCAATGGCGCGCGGCTGTTGTCTTTCTTTGCCATCACCGATATCCATCTGGTCGACAAGGAGTCGCCGGCGCAGCCGCTCTACGGCGATTGGGTCGCACCTTACGGCGCCGCCGGCAACGGCGGTTCGGGGTGGTCGCCGATCATCGTCTCGACGACCCAGGTGCTTGACGCTGCGGTGCAGACCATCAACGCATTGCACCTCAAAAAGCCGTTCGATTTCGGTATTTCGCTTGGCGACAATATCGACAACACCCAGTACAACGAACTGCGCTGGTTCATCGACGTCCTTGACGGCAAGGTCATCACGCCCAGCTCCGGGGCCAATGCGGGCGCCGCGACGATCGACTATCAGAAACCCTTCAAGGCTGCCGGTTTGAACAAGGAGATCCCGTGGTTTCAGGCCATCGGCAACCACGACCAGTTCTGGAAGGGGTCGTACTACGAGAACTCGATCACCCAGGCCGCGCATGTCGGATCGACCGTACTCAACATGGACAGCGACAACAAGGCGAACTCCTTTGCCGCTACCGGCTACTATCAGGGCGTCGTGGACGGCTCGACGGCTTACGGCACGGTGATCGACTATGGTCCTCAGGCCACCTTTACCACGCCGCCGACGGTGGTTGCCGACGCCAATCGCCGTTCGCTCTCGACCAGCAGTTCGTCGAGTCTCAACTGGATGCGCGAGTTCTTTACGACGACTTCAAGGCCGGTCGGTCACGGCTTTACGCAAGCCAATCTCGACAATGATTTTGCCTGCTACAGCTTTGAGCCGAAATCCAGTCTTCCGCTCAAGGTCATCGTGCTCGACGATACGGTCGGCGGCTTGGGGCAGAATCTGCCGCAACCCGACTATGCCCGTGGGGCGCTTAGCCAGAAGCGGCTCGACTGGCTCACCGGCGAGCTCAATGAGGGACAGCAGAACAACAAGTTGATGATCATCGCTGCGCATGTTCCTATCCATCCGCAACAGACTTTGGATCCGAACTCCGGCAACTATCCCTTATTCGTCGCCCCACCGAGCGTCGTGACCGATACGCAATTGCTCAGCACCCTGCACAATTATTCGAATCTGATCCTGTGGATCGCCGGGCATCGGCACATCAACGTCGTCACGCCGCAGCCGGCGCCGGCCGGCAATGGCGCGGGGCTGGGCGCCGAATACAGCTTCTGGGAAGTCGAGACGGCGTCGCTACGCGACTTTCCCCAGCAATTTCGAACCTTCGAGATCCTGCGCAATAGCGACGATTCCATTTCAATATTTGTTACCGACGTCGATCCCGCCGTCGCTCCCGGTTCTCCTGCCGCGACGTCACGCGGCTATGCGATCGGCGCCGCGCGGATCTTCAGCACCCCGCCAACCATCCCGGCGGGAGCGGCGGCTGGCGTCGCTTCGCTCGCTTACAACGCCGAGTTGGTCAAGCAGCTGAGCCCGACGATGAAGACCGTGATCCACAACCTGGTTCTGCCGCAGTCTTAACTGGAAATTCCCAGCAAGCCCATGATTCCGGCGATGAAGGTCAGCGGGTGAGTGGGGCAGCCTGGGACGTAGAGCGACGGCTTGAAGGTCTCCAGAAATCGGCGGTCGATCGCATCGCAGTCGGCGAAGACGCCGCCTGAAATGGCGCAGGCGCCGACGGCGATCACCAGCTTGGGTTCAGGCATCGAATCCCAGCACGTCTGCAGCGCGCTGACCATATTGCGGCTGATCGGGCCGGACAGCACCAATCCGTCGGCGTGGCGAGGCGAGGCGACGAGGTCGATGCCGTAGCGCCCGAGGTCGAAGTTGACGTTGCCCCAGGCGTTGATTTCCATCTCGCAGCCGTTGCAGCCGCCGGCGGAAACCGAACGCAGCTTGAGCGATCGGCCGAAACGCTTACGCAGCGCTGCGCAGACCTTGACCGGGTCGATGTTCGGCTGCGCCGCACTGAGCGTCAGCGCGGCGCGGCTCGTCGATGCGAGCTTGAAGTCGTTGTTGAAACTGAATTTTTCGCTCGGGCAGAGCGATTCACAATCGCCGCAGAGCACGCAGCGGCCCAGGTCGATTTGCACCGGCGCCAGCGCAATGGCCTGGCTCGGGCAGGCGGTCTGGCACGCGGTGCAGCCGCTGGCGCACGGCGCTTCGCTGATCAGCGGTTTACCGCGAAAGCCGACCGGGATCGCCGCAGCCAGATCGGGAATGAACTGCGAGCCCTGGGCTTTGCGCACCGAGATGGATTTGAAGAGGTTGTGCATTAGAGGTCGTTGCCGCAGTAGGAGAGGTCGAAGCTCTTGTTGCAGATCGGGAAATCTGAGATCGGGTTGTCGCGCACCGCCATCGCCAATCCGAACCAGTTGGCGAGCGACGGGTCCTGCAGCTTGTAGTGCAGCAGTTGGCCCCGGTCACCGGTCTCGAGTACCTGAACGACCGGTCCGCGCGCGCCTTCGATCAGTGAGACGCAAAGCGCCTGCGGGCGCAGCGGCGCGCAGAGCACCGCGCTGTTGAAATGATCGGCGGACAGATCGAGTTCGGCCTCGCTGAGGATGGCAAGCAGCCAGGCGATCGAGACGTCGATCTCGCGCATGCGCAAGACCATCCGCGCCCAGCAGTCTCCGGTCGCTTCGGTCAGTGAGTCGATCGGCCGCTGCGCATACAAACGTCCCGGCAGCAGGCCACGAGCGTCGACCGCGACGTTGCTGGCGCGCGCCACCAGGCCAGTCAGGCCCAGGTCCTGCGCCGTCTTGCGGCTGACCACGCCGGTGCCGTTGAAACGCGCCTTGACGCTCAGCGCCGCGCGCATCAGGTCGTTGATCCCGGCGACGTCGGTCGCTGTCGCGGCGAGCGTCTTGATGAGGTCCTGTCGCAAGGCCTCGGTGATCCCGCGCGCGCGACCCGGGCGCAGCCAGCCGCGACCGAAGCGGTTGCCGCAAACGCGCTGGCTGGCGTTGATCATCGCCGTGCGCAGCCGGCCGTAGGTGCCGGTGCCCTGGACGAAGGCGATGTCGGTCGCCAGGCCGTTGAGCGTCGCCAGATGCATCGCGATGCGTTCCATTTCGAGCGCGATGCCGCGCAGCACCTCGGTCTCAAAAGTGATCGCCGTGTCCGACAGCGCTTCGACTGCGCTGCAGTAGCCCCAGGCATAGGCCACCGCCGAGTCGCCGCAAACCGACTCGACGCTCGCCGCCAGCGTCAGCGGCGGGCGGCGCAGCAGCAGCGCTTCGGCGCCGCGGTGCTGGTAGCCGAGCTGGATTTCGAGGTGGTGAACTTTTTCGCCCAGGCACATGAAGCGGAAGTGGCCCGGTTCGATCACCCCGGCGTGAATCGGCCCGACGCCGACCTCGTGAACCTCCTGGCCGCGCACCTGGAAAAACGGGTAGTCGGCCATCCGTTGCTGGCGTTCGCCCTCGAAGCGCACCGGCTTGAGCCAGGGGTGGCCGTCGGGAGTCAGGCCCGTTTGTTCCCACAGTTCGCGCTCGTAAATCTGCGCCGATGGATGGCTGGCGGTCAGCGCGGGGTAGTGCTCGCCGGCCAGCGCGCTGGCGCGCAGCACGGTCAGCGATCCGCCTGCTGGCTGAAAAACGGCGGTGACGACGATCGCCCCGGAGTCGTTTTCGTCGCGCCGACCGAACAGGGTGAGCAAGCGCTCACCGGCGTCGAGCCGCTGCGCGCAGGCGGCGGCGAATTCGGGCAGCGCGCTGTGTTCGAGTTCGCTGACCTGGCAGCTCAGCAGCGGTGCATTCATCAGATCCCCGCAATCGACTGGGCCACCGCGCGCAGCAGCTGGGTGATTGAATCCGGCGTGTAGGTGCCGAGCATGATCAGGATCGCGACAAAGCCGAGCTTGGGCAGCGTCGTTCGCAGCGATTCGACGACCGCCGGCCCGCTGCGCTTTGATTCGTCCCAGAGCATCGGAAAGACGGTGTTGCCGGTCGCGACGAAGATGATCGTGAGCATTCCGCACATCACGGTGAAGGCCATCAGGTTGCCGGCCTGGACGATTCCGGAGAGGATCAGCATTTCGGCGAGGAAGCTGGCAAAAGGCGGGAAGCCGAGCAGCGCGAAGATGCCGACGGTAAACAGCAGCCCCGAGAACGGCATGACCCGGATCACGCCGTTGAGCGGCGCCACGTCGTTGGTGCCATAGACCGCGCGCAGACGACCGGCGGTGAGGAACAGCAAGGTTTTGACAAAGGCGTTGCTGACGATATAAAGCACCACGCCGTAGGCCGCTGCGCGGCCGACCGAGAGTCCCAGCGCGATGACGCCCGACGAACTGACGCAGGCGTAGGCGATCAGCCGCTTGTAGTTGCGCGTCGCCATGATCTGCACGGCGGCGACGACCAGCGACAGATAGCCCATGATCAGCAGCTGCTGCGCGACGAAGTTCATGTCGAAACCGTGGAACACCTGCAGCACGCGAAACACCGCGACGACGCTGATATTGAACTGCACCGCAGCGAGCAGCGCGCTGGTGCTGGTCGGCGCGGTTTCATAGGTTTCCGGCAGCCAGCCGTAGAGCGGTGCGAGTCCCAGTTTGCCACCCAGGCCGAAGAGGATGAAAGCCAGTCCCAGGCGCTGCCAGCCGTCTCTGGCCGTGGTCAAGGCAGCCGACAGTTCGTCGATCTGAAAGCTGATCTCGATGCCGCGCAAGTCCGCCGACTGGGCCAGGCACATGAAGCCGAGAAAGCTGATCGCCAGCGTTGTCGCCGAGTAGAGCATATAGCGCCAGGCGACTTCCCTGGGCGCCTGCGCGTCACCGCGGGCGACCAGCGGCGCGGCGCACAGCGTGCTCACTTCGATCAGCGCCCACATCAGGATCAGGTGATTGGAGAGAATTCCCAGATTGAGCACGACCATGAACGCCAGCGACAACGCCGCGCGGCTGCGGATGTCTCGCGTCAGCCGCAGCGAACTGCGCTGGCGCGTGAGCATGTAAACGCTGATGCCGAGGAAAACGGTATTGATCACCAGCACGAAGAGCAGCGACGTGGCGTCGAGCACCAGGAAGCGCTGCGCAAAGTAGAGCGGCAATTCGTCGAGCGGATGGGTGACGAAGACTGTGACCGAGGCCAGCCAGGCGAGCGAAGCGATGGCGACCAGCGCCGGCGCGGCCCAGTGGGCGGTGCCCGGTGCGGCGACGCTCTGCGGAGTCAACACGGCGGGCGCGCTCATGGCGTTTCCTTGGCAGCGGGTACGCTTGGTCGGGGCTCTCCGCCCAGCAGGTGACAGCCGATCGTCACCGTCAGGACATAGACCGCGCTGATCGTCAGATGCACTGGCCATGGCCAGGGTTCGGGCATCAGCGACTCGAACAGCGCGAGCGCATTTTCCATGAACAGCAGAGCGATCAGCTGCGCCTTGGGTTCGTGGTTGGTCGATAGGATCAGCAAGGCGATCACCGTCGTCGCAGCGACCACGCCGAGCGTCAGCGCACGCACGTCGGCGCGTGCGCCGTCGCCGAACTTGAACGCCAGAATGATCAGCATGACGGCAATTCCCCAAGTGAAGAAGTTCGACGGCATCAGGCTGATCCGGCTCTGCGCTTGTCGTTTGAGCGCGCGGCGCAGCAAGTGGGGAACCAGCACGGCACGCACCAGCAACACCTCAAGGCCGAGCAGCAGGGTGTGCGCCGAAAAATCGTCGCTCAGCGTGATCCAGCCCAGCGCCAAGGCCTGCAGGCTCAGCCAGGTCGGTGCCGACGAGATGCGGCTGAAAAATACCGGGATGACGGTCGCGATCAGGCAGAAAATCAAGGACAGCGTCATAGTCCGCTTCCTCCCAGCCCGATCACGACCATGGCGAAGAGCGCGGCCGCCGAGGCGATCGACAGATAACGCGTCACCCAGCGCATCGGCAGCCGCGCACTCAGTGACTCGATGCAGCCGACGACCAGCGCCACCGCCAGCATCAGCCCCAGCGAGGCGAGCGCGCAGGCGAGCGGGTCATCTGTTGGCGAGAACGGGTTGATCAGCGCGGCGATCAAGCCGGCGTAGAGGCTCATCTTGAGCGCCGCGGAAAACTGCATCGCGGCGAGCTCGGGGCCGCTGTGGTCGAGGATCATCACTTCGTGGATCATCGTCAGTTCGAGATGGGTCAGCGGATCGTCGACCGGAACGCGCGCCGCTTCGGCTTGCAGCAGGATCAGCAGGGCCACAGTCAAAGGGGCGACGATCAGTGCGTAATGCGGCGTGTCGTGCAGCGCGCCAATGAGTGCGGCGAAGCTCGTCATACCGGTCGCCGCGCAGGCGGAGCCGATCAGCAGAAACAAGGCCGGTTCGGCGTAGGCCGAAAAAGACGCTTCGCGCGCCGCGCCCATGCCCTCGAACGAACTGCCGACGTCCATCGCGCAGAGCATCAGCGCGATCCGCGCAAAGCCCAGCGTGTAGGCAACGACGATGAAATCGTGGTCGAACTGCAGCGGCGCGTAGCGGCCCAGGATCGGGCTCATGCTTGCCGCCAGTACGCCGCAGACCAGCACCACATAGGCGCCGGCGCGAAACAGCGGGCTCGCGGTGTGGCTGAGCACCGGGCGTTTGCCGAGCAGTCGCACGAGGTCATAAGCCGATTGCATCAGCCGCGGGCCTTTGCGCCCGACCCACCAGGATTTGGTGCGGTTGATGACACCGACCAGCGCGACCGGCATGGTCAGCACTAGCAGCCAGTGGGTCAGCGATAGTGTCAGGTTCATGGCAGCGCGCCCTCGGCGAGAACGACCAGCGCGGCGATGATGACGATCGCCGCAAGCGCGGCCGAGAACGCCAGGCGCGGATCGTCTTCGCGCATTTTGGCCGACAGTTCGACGGCTGTTTCGTGGCCATGGTCGATCACCGTATAGAGGCGCCGCTCGACCGCATCGACGCAGTCGGTGATGACGTAGCTCTCGCTCGGGAAGTAGCCGGCCGGGGCTTTTTGTCGCTTGACCATGACCATGACGCTCTTGAAGTTCTCGGCAAAGTCGGTCGAAAAACTCGCTCCCGTGTATTGCATCCGGCTGTTCGCCGCGTCGTAGCCGCAGCCCCAGGTCGCGCTGCGCAGCGGCGCTTGCGGCCACAGACGCGAGCGCAGCCAGAGCACGGCGACGATGGCGGCGATGAGCGCGCCTGAAATCGCGCCGATGCGCGACAAGGTGGCGAAGATCGCGCCCAGCGTCTGATCGGTAATGACCTCGGGGATGGCTTGCATGAACAGGCGGGCAGGCTCGGCGACGAGCGTCAGGCCGAGCACCGGGACGACGCCGAGCAGCACCGTTCCCAGCGTATGGACGAGCATCGGCACCAGCATCCAGCGGCTCGCTTCGTGCGCTTCGGGCAACGTGTCGTCGCGCGGATTACCCATGAAGATCACGCCGAAGGCGCGCGTGATCGAGAGCGCCGAAACCGCGCCGACAAAAGCCAGCGCTGCGGCCACCAGAGCCAATGTCAGGGTCGCCCAGATGCCCAGGTGCTCGCCGGAAAAAAGCCCTGAGTAGATCATGAACTCGCTGGCGAAACCGTTGAACGGCGGTAGCGCCGAGATGGCCACGCCGCCGATGATGAAGCACGTGGCGGTGCCCGGCATCAGCTTGATGAGGCCGCCGAGCCGCTCCATGTCGATCACGTGCTTGATCTGGTAGACGCTGCCCGCGGCGTAGAACAGCTGGCATTTGAAGAAGGCGTGGTTGAGCACGTGCAGCAGGCCGCCGCCGAAGCCCAGCGCGACCAGCGCTGAATTGTCCCAGGCCAGGCCCAGGCAGCCGACGCCGAAGCCGATTCCGGCGATACCGACGTTCTCGGTCGACGAGTAACCGAGCAGACGTTTCAAGTCGCGTTGGCCGACGGTGTACAGGCCGCCGACCACCGCCGAGGTCACCGAGAAGGCGATCAGGAACCAGCCCATCCACTCGTCGGGCTTGCCCGAGAGCAGCAGAAAGCGCAGCAGGGCGTAGAGACCGGCCTTGTGGATCACCCCCGACATCAGCGCCGAGACGTGCGCCGGCGCCGCGGCGTGGGCGCGCGGCAGCCACGAGTGGAACGGAAAGAACGCCGACTTCAATCCGAAACTGGTGACCAGCAACAGAAAAACCACGTTGCGCAGCGTTCCCGGGTGCTGACTCATCCAGCCGCCCAAGTCCTTCAAATACCACGACTGACTGTGGGTGTAGAGAATCATCACCGCGGCGATCAGGAAGATCAGCCCGACGTGCGTCGACACCAGGTAATTGAACCCGGCGAAACGCACTTTCTGATTGGTGTAGTCCCAGATCACCAGCTGCCACGCGGCGAGCGCCGCGAGCTCCCAGCCGAACAGGAAAGTGACGACTTCCTCTCCCGTATAAACCAGCAGGAATGAGAGCGAGATCATATTGAGCAGCGCGAAGTGCACGCCGAGGTGGCGCGGTCCGGCGAAGTATTTGTGCAGATAGCCGACCGCATAGACGCTGCCGAGCAGCGTCATCGGCAAGGACCAAGAGAGAAAGAACGCGCCCAACGCGTCGAGCCGGAAGTGAATGCCGCCGATCGGGTAGGCCCAGGGCATGCCGCCGGTGACGTCGGGGCCGCCCATCAGCACCGGGATCACCGCCGACCAGACGAGCGCGGTCGCGATCGCCTGCGACGCCAGTCCGAAGCCGGCGCGGATCTTGTTGCTGGTGTTGAGCAGGCAAAACCCGGCGCCCAGCGTCAGCACGAGCACCGCGAGGATCAGTTGGTTCATCGGGCAGTGCGCCAGAGCGCGCGGCGGTGAACGCCGATCTGCTCACAGGATTTGGCGAAAAACCTCGGTGTTTCAGCAGGTATTGATGACACGTTCCCGGTGGCCCAGTTTTTTATCGAACGAAGATGCGAATTGTATACAAATTGAGAAATGTTTCAATTACAATGAAACGCACATATATGGAGAGGGGAGAAGGTATCATGGAGGTCCGTACCGCCAGACTCACGATCCTGATCGATCCGAGAAAGAAAAAGCTGTTCGAAGAAATCTGCGCGCGGCAGGATCTCAACTCGTCACAAGTCGTTCGCAGGCTGATGCGCCGCTACCTGCTTGAGAACATCCCGGCCGACGAAGTGCCTGATTGGCTTGCTCCGCACGCTTCGAAAAACGACGACGTCAGCAAATAAGCCCGCCTTCGCTGGCCGAGGCGTCGTGCCTTCGGTCCGTGCCCTGACTGTCTGCGTGGGCCAGGAAACGCAGCCCCCGACTTCGCTTAATCGCCTTACGCATCGAATAATTCGATGTGTCAGTTAGCAATATTCGACTTGTTGGATGCGTGTCCGCCTTCTAACATGCGGCCGCTTGAATCTATCCGCTTGCGCCTGCTTGCGCGGCGCAAGCGGATAACGGGTAAAGGGCTCGACTGAACGAGCTGAGGAAGCCGCACGGCTCGGTTCCTTGTGCCTTCTTCGACGGGCCAAATGAAACCAAGGGGGAAAATCGATGGGCATGGATTATTTCGTCGCGCTGATGCAGATCATGATGGTCAACATCGTGCTCTCCGGTGACAACGCCGTAGTGATCGCACTGGCCGCGCGCAACCTGCCGGCCAGGCAGCAGAAACAGGCGGTGCTGTGGGGCTGCGGCGGCGCCATCGTGCTGCGTATCCTGCTCACCGTCGTCGCCGTCGCGCTGCTCAAGATCCCCTTCCTGCAGTTCTTCGGCGCGCTGCTGCTGATCTGGATTGCGGTCAAGCTGCTGATCGAGGACGACGAGGGCGGCGCCCATCACCAAGCCCATGACAGCATGTTCGGTGCAGTCAAGACCATCCTGATTGCCGACGTCGTGATGAGCCTGGACAACACGCTGGCCGTCGCCGGTGTCGCCAAGGGCAACTGGAGCCTGCTGATCGCCGGGCTGGTGCTGTCGATTCCGCTGATCGTTTTCGGCAGCACCCTGATCATGAAGGCGATCGACCGTTTTCCGATCATCGTCTACATCGGCGCCGGCCTGATCGCCTACACCGCTGGCGAAATGATCGACTCCGACCTGGCGATCCAGCCTTATCTGCCGAGCATCTTACACGGTACGGTTTATCTGGCCGTGGCGCTGACCGTCGGGGTGATCGGCTTTGGCTGGTGGTACAACACGATCAAGGGGCGTGATGCCAAGGACGTTCTGGTTGCCGACGAGCACGCCGCAGAACGCCTCGAGGAAGCGATCGACTGAGCGTCGGTCGCGCTCGAACGAACCCTCTTTACAGGCTCCCGTTTTCGTTCTGCCCGCCTCGGCACCGTCAGCCCGACGGCACGCTACGCCGGGTTTCGCTTTACACTATGCGCCAATCTACGAACTTTGCGATTCGGACGAGCGGACATGCCCAGAACGATCAAAGCGCTGGCAATCTCGGGACTATTGATCGTCGCGCTCGGTGCCGCGGCGGTCGCCTGGATCTGGTATCCGTGGGTCTTTTCGCCGCACTACACGATCCATGTCGCGACCGGTCCGATCGGCAGCGCCGGGCAGAAATTCAACGCCGCGTTCAAGCGTGAAATGGCTGACGAACACCCGCGCGTGCGTCTGGCGCTGGAGGAGAGCGGCAGTCTGCAGCAGAGTGCCGAAGATTTTCAACGTGGCAAGTATGATCTGGCGGTGGTGCGTAGCGATCACCCGGCAGCGGCGAGCGGCGGAACGATTGTCATCTTGCGGCGGATTGCTCTGGTGATCATGGTTCCCGCCAATTCGCGCGCCACCTCGATGGCGGATCTGGTCGGCAAAAAGATCGCCGTTCTTGAAGGTACGCCGGACGACGATCCGCTGCTGCGCACGGTGACCGATTTCTACAGCATCAGGTCGTCCGAAATTGAACGGATTGCGCTGGCCGATCTGGGCGCGGCGTTCAAAAACAAGCGGCTGGCCGCGCTGATCGCCACCGGCTCGACCGGGCCCGGGGTGGTCGCCGATGCCGTCAAGGCCATCGTCAAGGCGACCGGCAAGGCGCCCAGATTCATCGACTTGGGGACGCAGGAAATCACTGCACAAAACCCGCTGTACGAGGAAATGACGGTCCTTCCGGGAGCGTTCCTGGCGGCCCCTGCGGTCCCCGCCGAAGAGCTGACGACGGTCGCCGTAGCCGTTCGGCTGGTCGCCAAAAATTCGATGCTCAACGACGTTGCCGGTGAGATCACGCGCTTGCTGCTCTCGACGCGAGCCAAGCTTGCCGCGTCATTGCCGCAAGCAGGTCAGGTCGAAGCGCCGGAAACCGACAAGAAAGGCGTGCTGCGTGCCCATCCAGGCGCCGCCGCCTACCTCGACGGAACTCAGGAGAGCCTTTTCGATCAGGTCATGACCCAGCTTTTCAATTTTTCGATCATCGGCGGCGTGGTCGGTTCGCTGGCGCTATGGCTCAGCGGTTTCTGGCGCAAACACCGTCCCGACGAGATCCAGAAAAATCTGGCGCGGCTGCCGGCGATGATGCGCGAGGCCAAGTCAGCCCCGCTCGATCAGCTGGGCGCGATCGAAGACGAGCTTGACGTCCTGTCGGGCTGGTTGCTCGAGCGCTTCGTGCATGAAAAGATTGCGCCGGATCGGATCAACGGCGTGGCGGTGATCATTTCGCATATTCGCCTGCTGATCGAGCGTCGGCGAAAATCAGCCTGATGGCCGGCATTTCGCCGCCTTTTTCGACACGTTCTGCAGGCTATAATCGCCGATTTCAACCGTTGCTCAAACGACATGCGTAGCGCAACCCTCGCCGTAATTATCGCCTGCGTCGCTGGCTGCGCGACGCTGACCCAGGTCGCCCTCGACAAGCGCTTCGGCCCGGCCGATCCGACACGTTTCGACCACGCCACGAGCGCGGCCAACATCTCTTACCGCAAGGACGTTCGGCCGGTTCTCGAGCGTCGCTGCGTCGTCTGCCACGCCTGTTACGATGCCTCGTGCCAGCTTAAGCTCGGCGCCTGGGAAGGCGTCGCGCGCGGCGCCACCAAGGCGGTCGTCTACGATGCGACGCGTCTTGACGAGGCGGAACCGACGCGACTTTTCGTCGACGCGCAGCAAGCCTCGCAGTGGCGGCAGAAGGGCTTCTACCCGGTGCTCAACGAGCACACGTCGACGCCCGCAAACAACCTCGCGGCAAGCGTGCTTTACCGCAGCCTGGCGCTCAAGCAGGCGCACCCCTTGCCTGCCGACCAGAAAGTGCTGTCGAAAGACTTCGACTTTTCGCTCGACCGAACGCAAACCTGTCCGCGCCTCGACGAGTACGACGCCTACGAGCGCGACCATCCGCTGGGCGGCATGCCCTACGGGCTGCCGGCGCTTGCCGACGCCGAGCTCGATACGTTGACGCGCTGGTTGGCCGCCGGTTCGCCCGACGACGAGCCGCAGGCGCTAGCGCCTGAACAGGCGCGTCAACTGCGCGACTGGGAGGCCTTCCTCAACGGCGATTCGCTCAAGGAACGGCTGATGAGCCGCTACCTCTACGAGCATCTCTACCTGGGCCACCTGGTCTTCGACGGCGACCAAGAGCGGCGTTCGTTCCGTATCGTGCGTTCGGCAACGTCGCCGGGAACGCTGACGAAGCCACTCGCGACGCGCCGGCCTTATGACGATCCGGGCGTCGCGCGCGTCTATTACCGTCTCGAACCCGAAGGCGAAACGATCCTGGCCAAGACGCACATGCCCTATCTACTGTCGGCGGAACGCATGAAGAAGTTTCGCGGCTGGTTCATCGATCCGGCTTACCCGGTCAATGAGCTGCCGTCGTATGCGCTGGAGCTGGCGTCGAACCCGTTCATCACCTTCGCCGCGATTCCCGCCGCTTCGCGTTACCGCTTCATGCTCGACGAGGCTGAGTTCTTCGTCATGAACTTCATCAAGGGCCCGGTGTGCCGCGGCCAGATGGCGCTCGACGTGATCGACTCGCGCTTCTGGGTCTTCTTCGTCGATCCTGACCACGACACCAACGCGGCGAGCGCCGAAGTGCTGGCGCGCCAGGCCAACAATCTGCGGCTACCCGCCGCTTACGGCAGCGACTCGCCGGTGATCTCGGCGTGGCGTGAGTTGTCCAGGCTCGAGACCAAGGTGCTCGCCGCCAAGAACGAGCTGCTCAAACAGCAGCTCGGCGGCGCGACCAAGGCCGATCTGTCGCTGATCTGGGACGGCGAAGGGCGCAACCCGAACGCTGCGCTGACGGTTTTTCGCCATTTCAACAGCGCCTCGGTGGTCAAGGGGCTGGTCGGCGGGCCGCCGAAAACGTCGTGGGTGATCGGCTACCCGCTGTTCGAGCGAATCTATTACCTGCTGGTCGCCGGTTATGATCCCTACGGCAATATCGGACACCAGCTCAACAGTCGCCTGTACATGGATTTCATGCGCATGGAGGGCGAATCCAATTTCCTGACGCTGCTGCCGCGCGCGTCGCGTCAGGCGATTCGCGACTACTGGTACCGCGGCGCCAGCGACGACGACAAATCGTACATCGACGGCGCCAAGAATCCGCTCGACCAGGAGAGCGGCATTGTCTACCGCAGCGACGATCCGCAGCGCGAACTCTACGGCCTGCTCGGCAAGCGTCTGGCGCCGGTGCTCGGCTCGCGCTTCGATCTGGCGCGCGTGGCCGATGGCGAGCTGCGCCGTCAGCTGCAGCGCCTTGCCGCAGTGCGTGGCGCCAGCCTGTCGTGGCTGCCGCCGGCGGCGGTACTGCGCGTCGACGATCCGCCGCGTGCGCCGCAATATTTCAGCCTGCTTTCGATCATTGGCCACAGCAACGTGACGCACCTGTTGCTCGAAAAACATACGCTGCTGCCCGCCGAGAACACGCTGACCGTCGTTCCCGGCTTCATCGGTGCCTATCCGAACGCGATTTTTCACGCCAGGTCGGCTCAATTGCCGGCGCTCACGGCGGCGATCAGCAGGCTGGGGTCTGAGGCTGACTACCGCGCGTTCGCCGACCGCTTTGCGATCCGTCGAACCGATCCGGACTTCTGGGCGGCGAGCGACGCCATGCTCGATGCCTACGCGCGCTGGGCGCCGCTCGAAGCTGGTCTGCTCGATTACAGTCGGCTTGAGAATCGCTGAGCGCCACCACTTTATCGATGAGGAATCAGAAGCCATGAAGATCGCACGAACCGTCTTGTTGATCTGCACCGCCTGGTGCTGCTCGCTGGTCTGGGCGGACCCGGCGGCCTGGTATCTGTGGCGCAGCCCGCACGCCGAAGGCGCGATCTGCTCGCAAATTTCGCCGGGAGAAGGTTGGGTCGTCATCAAAGGCCCTTACCAGGATGGCGTGTGCAAAAAAACCGGTATTCCGCAGCGCTGAGGGGCTTGCTGCGCTTATTGCCACATCCCGCGCATGCGCGATGCCAGGTCGATCGTGCGTTGCGCCAGCGCATCGACCCCGGCCGGCGCCGGCGCTGCCGCCGGCCAGACCTGACTGGCAAAGCACGCTAGCAGCCGATTGGGAATGAAGCGCGTGCGATTGGCATAGACGTGCCGGTCGCCGCTGCCCGCTTGCCCCGAAACATAGAAGCGTTGCGGCAGCATCAGTTCGAGATGGTCCTTGGCGCGGGTCATCGCGACGTAGAGCAGGCGGCGCTCCTCGTCGATCTCCTGTTCGCTGCCGGTCGCCAGGTCTGACGGGATGCAGCCGTCGATGACGTTGAGGATAGAAACCGACGACCATTCGCGCCCCTTGGCCGAATGGATCGTCGACAGGATCAGGTAGTCCTCGTCGAGCAGTGGCGCGCCGGCCTCGCCGCTGGTCGCGTCGGGCGGGTCGAGCGTGAGCTCGGTGAGAAAGCGTTCCTGGTTCGGGTAGGTCGCGGCGATCCGCGTCAGTTGCTCGATGTCGGCCTGGCGCGGTGCGGCGTCGTCGAACAGCCGGTCGATCTGCGCCAGATACCACTGGCCGAGTTGCTCGAAGGACGAAGGCCAACTGGGGCGCCCGCCAAGGCGCTCGACCAGCGTCGCGAATTCGAGCCAGGCCGGTTGTGCGCTCGGTGGCACCGGTTGTTCGGCAAGCAGCGCGCAACCCGGCGGTGCCGCCTGCAGATTATCGAGGATCCGACTCGCGCTCTTGGCGCCGATTCCCGGCAGCAACTGGATCGCGCGAAAGCCGCAGACCCGGTCGCGCGGGTTCTGCGCCCAGCGCAGGACCGCCAGCACGTCCTTGACGTGGCGGGCTTCGAGGAACTTGAGTCCGCCGAATTTGACGAACGGGATGTTGCGCCGCGCGAGTTCGAGTTCGACGCGGACGCCGTGCGCCGAAGCGCGAAAGAGCACCGCCTGCGCCTTGAGCGCGAGTCCTGTTTCGCGGCGCGCCAGCACCTGGTCGACGACGTAACTCGCCTGATCGACCTCGTCGCGCACCAACACCAGCTGCGGCGCTTGCGCCGAGACGCGCTCGCTCCACAACTCCTTGCGATAGCGTTCGCTGGCTTCGCCGATCACCGCGTTGGCGGCGGCCAGGATAGTCTGCGTCGAGCGGTAGTTGCGTTCGAGCGTGATCAGCCGCGCGGCAGGCGAGAAGCATTGCGGGAAATCGAGGATGTTGCGCACCGTCGCACCGCGGAAACTGTAGATCGATTGGGCGTCGTCGCCGACCACCGTCAGGCCCTGGCCATCCGGTTTCATCGCCAGCAGCAGTGCGGCCTGCAGGTGGTTGGTGTCCTGATATTCGTCGACCAGCACGTGGCTGAAGCGCGCGCCGATTTCGGCCGCCAGGTCGGCTTCGCCGACCATCTGCGCCCAGTAGAGCAGGAGGTCGTCGTAGTCGAGCACCTGTTGCGCTTGCTTGGCTTTGACGTAGGCCAGGAACAGCGCCTTGAGTTCGGCCTCCCACTCGGCGCACCACGGGAAAGTGCTGTGCAGCACGTCGCGCAGCGCGTCCTGGCGATTGACCGCCGCCGAGTAGATTGAAAGGCAAGTGCCTTTGAGCGGAAAGCGCTTGCCCCTGTCAGCCAGGCCGAGCTCGTGGCGCGCGAGATTCAAGAGGTCGGCCGAGTCGGCGCGGTCGTGGATGGTGAACGCCGGGTCGATGCCGATGCGCGCGGCGTACTCGCGCAGCAAGCGCGCGCCGACGCTGTGGAAGGTTCCCGCCCACGGGAAACCGGCGCTCGCCAGCTGCGCGTGCCGGCGCGAAAGCTGGCCAGCGATGCGCTGCACGCGCCGCGTCATTTCATCGGCGGCGCGGCGCGAGAAAGTGAGCAGCAGGATGCGCGCGGGATCGGCGCCCTGCGCCAGCAGGTGTGCGACGCGATGCGCCAGCGTCATGGTCTTGCCCGATCCGGCGCCGGCGATCACCAGCAGCGGTCCGTTCGAGTTTTCGACGCCGTCGCCGTAGGTCGCCGCCTCGCGCTGCGCGTTGTTGAGCCCGGACAGATAAGCGGGGATGACGGCCGGCTCGCTCACCGCGCTGAGTTTTCGGCAAGCGGCATAGAAGCCCGGGCCGCGGCCGGAATCGGCGCGCCGGCGAGCGCCAGCACGATCGGTTCGTCGCAGTCCGGGCAGATGCGCAAGCGCGCATTGGCGGTGCTGGCCGCATCCATGGTCTGGGGGTCAAGCGGGCTGTGGCAGTGGGGGCAGATGAAACGTACGGTCATGGGGGGTCCTCGATTACTGTGATTATATACAGCTAATCGACGTGCGCAAGCGAACGACGCAAGGTGCAGCGATGGTGGGGAACTGCACGCGCTTGAGCGCGTAGCGGATCGGCAGCGCCGCCAGTTATCAGGCGGTGCAGCTTCTTCCCGTACTCATCGCGCGTGAGCGAATTGACGAAGCACGAAAATCATCAAACCGAACGAGCGATCGAGCAGCCGTTTCGCTTGGCCTGGTCGGCACCGGCTTGGGAAGCCTTTTTTGAAGACGGCTCACGATTCGAGAAGCACTTGCCGTTTTCTGTTTTCTGAACGGGACGAAGCGACGTTTTTTCGACGATCGAGGCAACTTGCACAATGGAATTTGAGACCGAGACGATATTCGTCACAATCGTCACCAGTGAGGCCAGAACGATCAGGCTGCAGAGCAACACGCCAGCAGCCAGAACAAGCGCTCGGGTGCAGGAGGTCGATGCGGTGCTGAAAACTCCGGCTGTTGAATTGGTGACCATCGATGAGCAACGCGCCAAGTCGTTGTCGGTTTACTCCGATTGTCTCGATAATTTTCGATGGCCGGGATCAGCCCCCGGCCATCGATCATGACTACAAGGTCACCGCCAGCGGTTTGAGATTCCAGGTCTGCTTGCAGTATTCGGCGATGGCGCGGTCGGATGAGAATTTTCCGCTGAACGCGCTGTTGAGGATCGACATCCGCGTCCACTGTTCCGTATCCTGCCAGGCCGCACTGACCTGCTGCTGGCAGGCGATGTAGGCCGCGTAGTCGGCGAGCACCAGGAACGGGTCGGAGTGGATCAGGTTGTCTACGAGCGGGCGGAAGACATCGGCGTCGCCGCGTGAGAAATGTCCGCTGCCGATCAGCTCGAGCACTTCGTGCAGTTCATCGTTACGCTCGACGAAGGCTGCTGGCCGGTAGCCCGATCGCCAGGTGTCTTCGACCTCTTGCGCGTTGAGACCGAACAGGAAGAAATTGTCGGCGCCGACTTCCTCGCGAATTTCGACGTTGGCGCCGTCGAGGGTGCCGATGGTCAGCGCGCCGTTCATCATGAACTTCATGTTGCCGGTTCCCGACGCCTCCTTGCCGGCCGTCGAGATCTGCTCCGAGAGATCGGCTGCCGGGTAGATCAGGTGCGCGTTCTTGACGTTGAAATTGGGGACGAAGGCGACCTTCATTCGCGTATTGACCTGCGGATCGGCGTTTACCGTCTCGGCGACGGCGTTGATCAGCTTGATGATCAGCTTGGCCATGTAATAGCCCGGCGCGGCCTTGCCGCCGAAGATGAAGGCGCGCGGCGCGACCGCCAGTGCCGGATTCTTCTTGAGTCGGCAATACTGCGTGACGGCATGCAGCACGTTGAGGTGCTGGCGCTTGTATTCGTGGATGCGCTTGACCTGGATGTCGAACAGCCAGCTCGGGTCGAGCTCGATGCCGGTGCTGGCGCGCACCTGGGCGGCCAGCCGGGCTTTGTTGTCCTGTTTGATGGCGCGCCATTCGCGCCGGAAGCCGGCGTCGTCGGCGTGGCGCGCGAGTCCGCGCAGTTTCGCAAGATCGGTGAGCCAGCCGCGCCCCAGCGTGCGATCGAGCAGGTCGGCGAGTCCCGGATTGGCGAGCGCCAGGAAGCGGCGCGGCGTCACGCCGTTGGTCTTGTTGCTGAAGCGCTCTGGCCACAGTTCATAAAAGTCCTTGAGTACGCTGGCCTTGAGCAGGTCGGAGTGCAGTGCGGCAACGCCATTGACGGCATGGCTGCCGACCGTCGCCAGATTGGCCATGCGCACCCGCTTGTCGCCTTCCTCGCCGATCAGCGACATGCGCGCGACGCGCGCTTCGTCGCCCGGGAAGCGTCCGCGCACCTCTTCGAGGAAGCGCCGGTTGATTTCGTAGATGATTTCCAGGTGGCGCGGCAGCATTTCGCCGAACAACGGCAGCGGCCAGGTTTCCAGCGCCTCGGGCAACAGCGTGTGGTTGGTGTAGGCGAAAGCCGCCTGGGCGATGGCCCAGGACGCGTCCCAGTCGAGCCGTCGTTCATCGACGAGCAGGCGCATCAGCTCGGCGACGCCGATCGACGGATGCGTGTCGTTGAGCTGAACGGCGAACACCTCGGCGAAGCGCTCGACCGCGACGCCTGCCAGGTCGAGGATGTGCAGCATGTCCTGCAGCGAGCAGGAGACGAAGAAGTACTGCTGGGCGAGGCGCAGGCGCTTGCCGATCGCCGGCTCGTCGTTCGGATAGAGCACCTTGGTGATCGTCTCCGAGATCAGCTTGTCTTCGACGGCCTGGTAGTAATCGCCGGTATTGAAGGCCTGGAAGTCGAACGACTCGACAGCCTCGGCGCTCCATAGCCGTAGCGTGTTGCAGTTGGCGACGTCGTAGCCCTGGATCGGCGTGTCGTAGGCGCTGCCCTTGACCACCCGGAGCGGTATCCAGCGCATGCGGTCGTTGCCCGCGTCATCGCGATAATGCTCGGTCCGCCCGCCAAAGTTGACGTAATAGGCGACCTCGGGCTTGGCGACCTCCCACGGATTGCCGTAGCGCAGCCACTTGTCGGTGACTTCGGTCTGCCAGCCGTCGCGGATCTCCTGCTGGAAAATACCGAATTCGTAGCGGATGCCATAACCGACGGCGGGCATTTGCAAGCTGGCCAGCGAGTCGAGATAACATGCCGCCAGTCTTCCCAGGCCACCGTTGCCGAGCCCCGGTTCGGCTTCGCACGACAGAATCAGCTCGAAGTCTTGCCCGAGTTCGGCGAGCGCGCTACGGACCTGCGCTTCAATGCCGAGGTTGAGCAGGTTGTTGCCCAGTTGCGGCCCGATCAGGAACTCAGCCGACAGATAGCAGGCGACCTTGCGACCCATCTTGAAACAGGTCTCGGTGGTGCTGATCCAGCGCCGCTGCATGCGGTCGCGTATCGCCAGCGCGAGCGCCCGGTAATAGTCGCTGGGCGTGGCGACGGCGGCCAGGCGGCCCAGCGAGTAGTGCAGGTGATCGACGATGGCCTGCTTGAGGGCGGCGCTGTCCATTGCGGTGCGTACATCCGCGTTGGTGGCATGAGTGGCGTCAGGTAGCGAACTCCTGTCCGATGCCGCGAAGCTTTTGCGTGTCATTTTGGTTTTTCTCCTCTGCGCGTTGGTTTTGACTTTGACCACTGCGCATGATGCGGCCAAAAATCCCCAAAAGCTAGTTGAGCTGGCCATTGGGCCTGGGCAGTCGCGTGCAACGATCGGACGGTTTGTTCGATTGTCGCGGATCGATCGAGAGTGCTCGTCAACGGGATGGTTTCGTTGTAAAGTGGCCACCGCTTCGCGGTGCATATTCAGCGGCTCCAAGCCGCCACGGTAAAAAATGAAGTGCAGCCTAAGGCCATGTTTTTAAAGCTGGATAAACTATAATGGCGCTGTTTTAATAGCACTTTCGTCGTCTGTTTTACGCACCTATTGGGCAATCATGATCTCGCCAGTCAAATCCGACCGAGCAAGCCTGCGCCGCGCCCGTGAACTGATGCTGGAGCGCGGTGAGGTGCCGCTCGGTTATCTGGTCAGTACCTTGCTGGCCAAATCCTGGCGTCGTAGCGTCGACGCCGGACTCGCCCCCGAGGGCCGGCTGCCCGACGCCTGCCGTCTCGATGCTGCCGAACTGGCACGCGCCACCGAACGCCAGCGCGATCTGATCGCCAATGCCCGGCCGGTGATGGAGTACCTGCATGCCCAGACGCGTGAATCGGGCAGCATGGTGATCCTGGCCGACGACCGCGGCGTGCTGTTGCAGGCGCTTGGCGATCCAGACTTCCTGAGCCGCGCCGACCGGGTGGCGCTGGCCCCCGGCGCGTCCTGGCTCGAGCGTCATCGGGGCACCAACGCCATCGGCACGGCGCTGGCCGAGGCACGTCCGCTGGTGGTGCACGGTGGCGAGCACTTCCTTGAGCGCAACGGCTTCCTGTCGTGCGCGTCGGTGCCGCTGTCCGGACCGGACGGTCGCCTGCTCGGTGTGCTCGACATTTCGGGCGACGAACGCCAGCATCATCCACATACCTTCGGCCTGGTGCGTGCCGCCGCGCAGATGGTCGAGAATCGTTTGTTCGACTCATATCACGCCAGGAACCTGCGCATTCGCTTCCACGCCATGGCCGAAGGCATCGGCACCTTCGCCGAAGGCATCGCGGCGCTCACCGACGACGGCTGGATCATCGGCGCCAACCCGGCCGGACTGGCGCTGCTCGGCCTGTCTGCCGGCGATCTGAAAGTCACGCCGCTCGAGCGGATTCTCCAGTTGCGCCTCAACGATCTCTTCGACTGGAACCGCCGTCGCCCCGGCGAGCCGATGCTGGTCGCGCGAGCCGACGGCAACCGACTGTTCGTCCGCCTCGAGCCGGCGCTGGCGGGGCGCAACACCGCTCCAGTTAGCGTGCCGGCTGGCGTGCGTCCACGCAGTGCGCTCGACGCCCTCGACACCGGCGACGAACGCCTGGCGGCGGCGATCGAGAAGGCGCACAAGCTGATCGGCAAACCGATCGCCTTGCTGCTGCAAGGCGAGTCTGGCGTCGGCAAGGAGAGCTTTGCACGAGCCTTTCACGCATCCGGTCCGCGTCAGGACGGCCCGTTCGTCGCGGTCAATCTGGCCGCGTTGCAGGATAGCCTGATCGAAGCTGAACTGTTCGGCTATGCGCCGACACTGTGCCGCGAAGGGGCGCTGGGACGCATTCGCGAGGCGCATGGCGGCACGCTCTTTCTCGATGAGATCGAGACCATGCCGCGGGCGATTCAAGCGCGTTTCCTCAAAGTCATGCAGGACCGTCGGACGACGCCGATCGGCGGCGAGCCGGAGCCGGCCGATTTCGTTTTGATCTCGGCGACGCACAGCAATCTCAAGACCAATATCGAGGCCGGGACTTTCGACGCCGACCTTTACTACCGGATCAACGGCCTGACGCTGCAGCTTCTGCCGCTGCGCGAACGCAAGGATTTTCCCGCCATCGTCGCCCGCCTGCTGCAGGAGCTGGCGCCCGATCGCGGCATCAGTCTGGAGCCGGCGGTCGCCACCGCCTTCGCCGAATATTCATGGCCCGGCAATTTGCGCCAACTCAGCAACACGCTGCGCGCCGCCTGCGTGCTGCTCGACGAGGGCGAGTCGCGCATCGGCTGGCAGCACCTGTCCGACGACCTGGCCGAGGAACTGCGCTGGCAGGTCAAGTTGCCGCCGAGCGCCGACGGCGAGGCGACGGAAAACCTGCGCGAGCTTTCGCAAACGACGATCGCCCGGGCCATCGCCCTGAGTCACGGCAATATGTCGGAGGCCGCGCGGCGTCTGGGGATCAGTCGCAACACGCTGTACCGGCGTCTGAACGCCAAAGGCTGATCGCCGCGGCGAAGCTCGCGACAAGGCCCGTGGGGCATGGTCGCACCACGGGCCGGATTGTTCTCAAGTCAGCACTGGCGAGTACGCTGGTGCTGGCTTGATGCCTGGCTATTTGAGCGCCGCGGCGCCGGCCAGGGCCACCTCGTTGTCGTCTTCGACGCTGCTGCCGCTGACGCCGACGGCGCCGATGATGTTGCCGTCCTTATCCTTGAGCAGCACGCCGCCGGGGAAGGTGATCAAGCCGTTATTCGAGAACTCGATGTGGTACAAGGGCTTGCCCGGTTGCGCGAGCTCGCCGAGCGCTGCGGTGGACATGTTGAAGAGGCGCGCCGTTTTTGCTTTCTTGATTGAAATGTCGATGCTGCCGAGGAAGGCGCCGTCCATGCGGACAAAGGCCTTGAGGTTGGCGCCGGCGTCGACCACCGCGATGTCCATCAAGGTCCCTTGCTTGACCGCTTTGGCGCGTGCCGCCGAAACGATCGCCATCGCCTGCTCGAGCGTGACATCGCCGCCGCCGGCTGCGATCGCCGAGGTGGTGATTCCGAAGACGCCGAGAAAGCACATCATGAACGCCAGTAGTGCTGATTTCATACTGATTCTCCTTGATCTATCTGTGTTACAAAGGCCCTTGGGCACTCGGTGAAGCTGCCCGTTGGTGCTGAATTTTCTGATCTTCAAGCGTAGTGCCGGATATTTTTGCGCGGTGGGTCAATGGCCTCCTTTCGTTTGATTGGGAAACGCTGCGCGCAGTATTGCGAGTCGCCCAAGCGGCCAGCAATGCAAACCGGGCGTTTGGACAAAGCGATGTGTCAATTCGTGACACGGCCTATTTTTCGCTCGCACAGGGCTCGCCAATCCGGTGCAAAGTCGGGTACAAAGACACTTGTTCGTCGTGGCGACCCGGGCGTATTCCCGGAATTGTCGCCAGACGCTTTTTTCCTTGCTCGTGAGGACTCTGCCAAGTGAATGACCAGCAATTGCTGCGCTACAGCCGCCACATCCTGCTCGACCAAATCGGCATCGAAGGGCAGCAGCGCCTGCTCGATGCTCACGTGCTGATCGTCGGCATGGGCGGCCTGGGGTCGCCCGCCGCACTTTATCTGGCAGCCAGCGGCGTCGGCCGGCTGACGCTGTGCGATGACGACACGGTCGATTTGAGCAACCTGCAGCGCCAGATCATCCATCGCACCGCAACGGTCGGCGAGCGCAAAGTCGATTCGGCCAAAGCGGCCCTGCACGAAATCAACCCCGAGGTCGACTGCCTGGCGCTGCCGCAGCGCGTCGATGCGCTGCAACTCGCTGAACTGGTCGCTAAAGCCGACGTCGTGCTCGATTGCTGCGACAACTTCGCGACGCGCTACGCCGTCAATCGCGCCTGCCTCGCGCAGCGCAAGCCGCTCGTTTCCGGGGCGGCGATCCTGACGCACGGCCAGCTCGCGGTATTCGACTTTCGCCGCGCCGACAGCCCCTGCTACAACTGCCTGTTTGCCGAAGAGAGCGAGGCGCCTGAGTTGCGCTGCGCGACGACCGGCGTCTTCGCGCCGCTGGTCGGCATCATCGGCACGATGCAGGCGGCCGAGGCGATCAAACTGCTGGTCGGCATCGATCGCGGCCTTACCGGCAAGCTGCTCTTTGTCGACGCTATCGACATGAATTTCATGCGCAGCGATCTGTGCAAGGATCCGTCGTGCAGCGCGTGCGGCGATCACGCCAGCGCCGAACGACGCGGTGAACATCAAATCGCCGAACGACACGGCGAAAATGGAGTCGTCGAACGACACGGCGAATGCGCGGTCAGACCCGCCGTCCGCTGATCGTTGTGCGGCGCAACCGAAGCTGATGCGAGAGGTGTTGCTGAAATGAACGAACTGACCCATTTTTCCGAAGCCGGCCGCGCGCGAATGGTCGATATCTCGGAAAAGACCAACACGAGTCGCGTGGCGATCGCCAGCGGCGTGCTGCGCATGCAGCCGGCGACGCTGGCGCGCATTCGCGCCGGCAAGATCGCCAAGGGCGACGTGCTGACTGTCGCCGATGTCGGCGCGGTGATGGCCGCCAAGCACACGCCGGACATCATCCCGATGTGTCATTCGATCGCGCTTTCCGGCGTCGATGTCGCCTTCAGCGAGGTCGACGCCGACGCTCAAGGCCGCGTCGGCATTCGCGTCGTCACCACGACGACCTGCGTCGGCCAGACCGGCGTCGAGATGGAAGCGCTGTGCGCGGCGAGCGTCGCGCTGCTCACCATCTACGACATGTGCAAGGCGATCGATCGCGGCATGGTCATCGAGTGCGTTGCGCTCGACGAGAAGCGCGGCGGCAAGAGCGGCGTCTGGAAACGCGGAGAGAGCCAATGATCAAGGTGCTATTTTTCGGGCCGGTCGCCGAGCGCGCCGGCTGCAATTCGCTGGTGGTCGAGTACCGCGCCGGGCTGCGCCTGCAGGCGCTGCGCGACGAACTCGCCGCGCAATACGCGCCGGCCTTCGCGCTGGTCTGCTTCGTCGCGGTCAACGGCGCGCAGGTGCACGACCTCGCGCAGCCGCTTGCCGACGGCAGCGAAGTGGCGTTCATGGCCAAATTTTCAGGAGGTTAGGATGAGCGCTGCAGTCAGAATCCAGATCGAAGATTTTTCGCAGGACGACGAGATCGACGCCATGCGCGGCAGTTCCAAACGCATCGGCGGAATCGCCACCTTCCTCGGTTGCGCGCGCGATTTTTCCGAAGGGCGCGAGGTCTCGGAGATTTCCTTCGAGGCTTACGGCAGCATGGCGCTCGCCGAAATGAACGCTTTGCGCAGCGAGGCGATCGAGAAGTTCGCGCTGATCGACGCGCGCATCGTCCATCGCATCGGCACGGTCAAGGGCGGCGACAACATCGTCTTCATCGCCGCCGGCGCCGAACATCGCGCCGCGGCTTTCGACGCCTGCCGCTGGTTGATCGACGAGCTCAAGGCGCGAGTGCCGATCTGGAAGAAGGAAATCACCCCCGAGGGGGACTCGTGGGTCGTTCCACATCCGTAAAGCAGACAGGGGGAAACATGGAGAATCTCAAGGCAAGCGAGGCGCAGCGCGTCATTTTCGCGACGGTCGGCCGGCTCGGCGTCGAGACGGTGGGACTCGAAGCGTCGCTCGGCCGCGTTCTGGCCGAGGATATTCTCGCCAACCGCGACCTGCCGCCGTTCGACGTCTCGGCGATGGACGGTTTTGCGTTGCGTGCCGCGGACAGCATTGGCGCGCCGGTGACGCTGGCGGTTACCGAAGACATCAACGCCGGCGACCTGCCGCAGCGCGCGGTCAATTCCGGGCAATGCGCGCGGATCATGACCGGCGCGCCGATGCCGCCGGGCGCCGATGGCGTGATCAAGGTCGAGGATACCGATGAGCCGGTTCCCGGCAGCGTAGAGCTCAAGGTCGCCATCGCCGTTGGCAATTTCGTTCGTCCGCGCGGCGAGAGCATGCACCTGGGCGACCGCGTGCTCGACGCCGGGACGACGATCACGCCGGGCGTCGTCGGCGTGCTGGCGACGGTCAAGGCGACGCGCTTTGCCGTCTATCGCCGGCCGCGCGTGGCGATCCTGTCGACTGGCGACGAGCTCGAAGGCTTGAACGATCCGGTCGACCCGAACAAGATTCCCGATTCAAACACCTACGCGCTGATGGCGCAGCTGCAAGCGCTCGGCATCGAGCCGGTGATCCTCGGCATCGCGCGCGACGATCAGGTCGAGCTCGAAAGCTATCTGCAGCGCGGGCTCCAGTTTGACGTGTTGCTGGTCTCCGGCGGCAGCTCGGCGGGCGTTCGCGATTACGTTCGCTCAAGCATCGAAAAGCTCGGCGTGGACATCAAATTCTGGCGCGTCGCGACGCGGCCAGGACATCCGCTGGCGTTCGGCGTGACCGACACGACGGTGTTTTTCGGCTTGCCGGGTTATCCGGTGTCGAGCATGGTCTGCATGGAGCAGTTCGTGATTCCCGCGCTGCGGCGCATGATGGGTGAGCAGCACCCGTACCGGCGCACGCTCAATGCGCGGCTGGCGAGCGCGTTTGCGACCAATCCCGGGCGAACCGAGTTCGTCCGCGTGCAATTGACGCAGCAAAATGGCGAGTTCGTCGCCCGCCCGACCGGTAGTCAAAGCAGCGTCGTTCTGCTGTCGATGGCCAAGGCCGACGGCTTCATGGTCGTTCCCGCCGCGTGCCCGGGACTCGCTGCCGGTGACCAGGTCACCGTGCAGCTCTTCGATAGCGCGGCGTGGCAGGACCATATGGGTTTTGAGGAGTAGACATGAACGACGCACGAATCGGCATCCTGACCATCTCCGACCGCGCCAGCCGCGGTGACTATGAAGACAAGGGCGGCCCGGCGCTGCACGCCTGGTTGGCGCGCGTGCTCACCAGCCCCTGGGAGGCGGTGGCGCGCGTGATCCCCGACGAGCAGCCGCTGATCGAGGCGACGCTGATCGAGCTTTGCGATGTCGTCGGCTGCAGCCTGATCGTCACCACCGGCGGCACCGGTCCTGCGGCGCGCGACGTGACGCCGGAAGCGACCGAAGCGGTCTGCGAAAAGATGATGCCGGGTTTCGGCGAGCTGATGCGCAGTGCCTCGCTCAAGGTCGTTCCGACCGCGATCCTGTCGCGCCAGACCGCCGGCATCCGCGGCAAGTGCCTGATCGTCAATCTGCCGGGCAAACCGTCGGCGATCGACGACTGCCTCGACGCCGTATTCCCGGCGATTCCCTACTGCATCGACCTGATAGCCGGCGCTTACCTTGAGTCAGATTCAGCGCAGTGCAAGGCTTTTCGTCCGGCGCACGCGGCCAAGCGTTGATTGCCGGGCTGGAATTGGTGGAGGAGAAAGACGATGTCAGCCTGCATCGAACTGCACGCCTTCATGGGCCTCGCCGACCTCTTTCGTGAGCGGCAGTGGGCGAACCCGCATGACTTTGCGCTCGACCACGAGACCTCGGGCGCCGAACTGCTCGACGCGCTCGATATCCCGCGTTCCGGCGTCGAAGTGATCTTCGTCAATCGCCGCGCGATCGCCGCCGACTGCGCGGTGATCCGTCCGGGCGATCGCGTCGCGCTGGTGCCGCCCGGCGTCCCTGGCCCGCACCGCGTGCTGCTCGGTTTCAAGAACCGTTGATCAAACACCGGTTTTTGCCAGACGTAACGCTTCGCGCTTGATCTTCGCTTGGGGGGCTAAGCAGAGCATTGATAGGCGGCCAGTTGCGATCACTCTGTAGGACTGTTTGATATTAAGCAGTCAGTTGGAGCGGTTGATCCCGCGGCGAACAAATCGACCGCTTCTTGAGTACTGGGTCGTTGCGTTTTCCCGGTAGCTCAGCTGGCCATTGACGAAGACGTGTTTGACGCCTTCGCTGATCTGGCAGGGGTCTGCGAAGCTTGCCCGATCGCGAATGGTCCTGGGGTCGAAAACGACGATGTCGGCGTAATTGCCTTCGGCGATCTGGCCGCGCTGCTGTAGCCCAAACTGCGCGGCGGGCAGGCCGGTCATCTTGAAGACCGCACTTTCGAGGCGCAGCAATCCGATCTCTCGGCAGTAGTGGCCGAGCACCCGCGGGAAGGTTCCCCACAGCCTCGGGTGCGGGCGAGTATCGTGCGGCAGGCCGTCGGAGCCGATCATCGTTCGCGGATGCGCCAGCACTCGCCTGACGTCGTCTTCGTGCATCTGAAAGTAGCAAGCGCCGCCAGGCTGCAGGCGCAGACAAGCCTGATTCTGATTGATCCCCCAGAGCTGCGCGATATCGGCGAGCAGCCGCCCGGCCATCTCGGGAAACGGCTCGGACTGGGTGATCAGGATGTCGATCGCCGGATCGACCAGATCCTCGCGCAGTACCGTCGATCCAGCGGTATAGGGATAAACGTCAAGTCCAATCGGTTGGCGTGTCGCCAGCCGGTCCATCAGCGCCAGGGTCTGCTGCGTACGCCCCCAGTTGGCCGGGCCGGCACACTTGTGATGCGAGAGAATTAGCGGCAGGCCGGCACGGCGGGCCGTTCGCGCGGCTTCCTCCATGGCGGCGATGATGCCTTCGAGTTCGTCGCGAATGTGCGTCGCATAGACGCCTCCGGCCTGCGCGACGACTGACGTGATGGCGACCAACTCAGGCTCGTCGGCGGCAAACGCGGCCCGGTAGAAGACGCCGGACGACAGGCCTAGCGCGCCGTCGGCCATAGCCTGGCGCATCGTCTGCGCCATGACTTCGCGTTGCGCCGAGCTGGCCGCCCGGTCGAAGTCCTGCATCGCAGCGGCGCGCAGACTGGTATGGCCGATCAGCGCGGCAACATTGACCGCCGGTTGCACGGCATCGACCGCGTCGGCGTAGGCGGCGAGGCTTCCGTAGCAGAAGCGGTCGGTGCCGAGCAATCCGAGCGGTTCGATCGGGCTATCGGTGATCAGCGGCGCCAGCGAGATTCCGCAGTTGCCGGTGATCACGGTGCTTACCCCTTGTGAAATCTTCGAACGCATCTGCGGTGCGGTGAGAACGATGGCGTCGTCGTGAGTGTGTACGTCGATGAATCCCGGCGCGATCACCAGTCCCGAACAGTCGATGATGTCGTGCGCTGCCGCAGCGTCGATTTTCCCGATCTGCACGATGCGCTCGCCATCGACCAGGACGTCTGCCGGATAACCGGCCGCCCCCGACCCGTCGACGATCAGTCCGTCGTGCAGCAAGGTAGTTGTACTCATTTGCGTATTACTCCTGTTCCCGTTCGGCCTTGGTCCAGGCCATAGTCATGGCGACGTGCGCCTCACTGTCGATGCCATGCTCCTCGAGCACGCTACGAAACTTGCGTAGTCGTTCGGCGGCCCGCGAACCAAGGCGCTGGCCGACCAGTACGGTGAGAATCTCGACGGCCAACAAATGTGCGATATAGGCCTCGGTGCCGACGCGCATCACCGCGTCCTCGGGCACCGATGTGCCCAGAACGATGTCGGCTTCCCTGGCCAGGGGAGTATTGGGCTGAGTCAGTGCGATTACGGTGGCACCCTGCGAGCGCGCAAAGCGCGTCGCTTCGAGCAGCGTCGGCATGCGTCCGACGTGCGAGACGGCAACCGCGACGCCCTTGTTGCCCAGCGTGCACGCCGAGATCAGTTGCTGGTGTGCGTCGAAATAGGCATTTGAATGAACGCCAAGGCGGAACAGGCGGGCCTGCAGATCGGTGGCGATGAAGGTCGAGGTGGCGCCCGCCGAGTAGCAATCGACGCGTTCGGCGGCGGCGATCACCTCGGCCGCGCGCTGCAGCGCGGCGACGTCGAGTTGACGCTCGAGTGTCGCCATCGAGGCGGTCGCCGAACGCACGATCTTGCCGACGATTTCTGCGGGGGAGTCTTCGGAACTCACGCTACGGTGCAGGTACGAGCCGCCGATCGCGATGTCCTGCGCCAGCGCAACCATGAACTCGCGTACGTTGGAAAAGCCGAAGGTGCGGCAGGTGCGAACGATGGTCGGCATCGAAACGCCGGCGCCCTGCGCCAGTTGCTCGACGGTCGCGCCGACCGCGCCCTGCGGGTCCTGGGCGATCAGGTCGACAACACGCTGCTGGGCCGCGGGCAAGTTCGGATAGTGTTCGCGCAGTTGCTGAAGCAGGCTGTTCATGGCGATCAGAAGCGGGTGGTGACCGCGGCGCAGACGACGTAGTTGTCGTCGACGACCGGTAGCCAGCGCCATTTGTCGAAGGTTGTGCACGGATGCGAGATCCCCAGGCCGATCAGGTCGCCGACCGCCGGACCGGCCTGGCCGGCGGGATAGTGCAAGTAGGCGTGCTGATCGTTGAGCGCGGTCAGTTGCCAAGCGTCGGGGATGACGCGCGGAAGCAGCTCGCCAGCGACTTGGTGGAAGCGCGCGATGGGCAGTTCGAGATCGTAGGAAATGTCGCGCTTGCCACAGGACAGGATGACGAGCCCCGGCTCCGGGCAGGACTGGACCATCGCCCAGACCTCGATCGCTGGCAACAGGCTGTCGCTGCGTCCGATGCGTTCCTCGACGCGTTGCAGCAGGCGCTTGTACGAGCCGTCATCGTGTGTGACGTAGCAGCCCGAACGCAGAATGCCGGTCACCGGTCGCGACAGCGTCGGTAGCAGCCCGTCGGTGACCAGATCGAAGAGCGCCGAGCCGCCAGCGGTCATCAGGATCTGGTCGCCCGAGAAATAGCCGCGCTGGTCGCATTGGCTGGCCGCCTCGACGACGCGCTGCATCAGCGCGTCGACTTCGCGGCGGTCGTGTTCCGACTCGCCCTTGGCGACGCTGCCTTCGTAGCATTCGATGCCACCGAGCGCCAAGGCTGTGCTGGCCTTGATGCGCGCGGCGAGCTGCAGCGCCTGGTCGAGCGTACGGCAGCCGGTGCGCTTGCCGGCGATGCCGATCTCAAGCAGACAGTCGAAGCGAGTGTTCGAACGGCGGCGCTGCCGCCAGCGCTCGATGCGCTCGACCTGGGCGATCGAATCGACGAGAAACCAGACTTTAAGCTGCGCGTCGTTGCCGAGCATCTGCGCCAAGCCGTCGAGGTCGGCGTCACAGACGACCTGATTGGCGATCAGCGCGCGCTTGATGCCGCTCTCGAGGCCGACGCCCAGCTGATAGACGGTGGCGAACGACAAGCCCCAGGCGCCTGCGTCAATTTGCCGCCGGTAGATTTCGGGCGACATCGTCGTTTTGCCGTGCGGTGCGATTCGCAGCCCGCGTTCGCGCGCAAAGTCCTGCATCCAGGCGATGTTGTGACGCATGGCGGAGTCCCTGAGGATGGCGATCGGAAACGGCAGGTCGCCGGCCATGACGTTCCAGTGGCGGCCGGCGATTTCGTCGATCGAGCAAGGCGCGGCGGCGGGCGGAAAGCCCTTGTAACGACGGTCGAGAATCGTTGTGGCGTTCATATTGGAGCTCCTTTGTTTGGCAGCGGATTGAGATCGTCGCGCAGACAGGCTTTCCAGTGTCCTGGCGCGACTTCAGCGAGCGGCGGCGCCTGCTCGGCGCAGGCCGGCAGGGCGTACGCGCAGCGGGTGCGGAAGACGCAGCCGGACGGCGGATTGGCCGGGCTCGGAATATCCCCGATAAGCAGCGGACGCTCGGCGTTGCGCTGCGCCGGGTCGGGGATCGGTGCGGCGGCGAACAGCGCCCGGGTGTAGGGGTGCAGCGGGCGATTATAAAGCGCGCGGGTCGGCGCGACTTCCATGATCTTGCCCAGGTAGAGGACGATCACGCGATCGCAGAGGAACTCGACGACGTCGAGGTCGTGCGAAATGAAGAGCATGGTCAGGCCGAAGCGTTCCTTGAGGTCGCCCAGCAGATTGACGACCTGCGCCTGGATCGAGACGTCGAGCGCCGACAGCGGCTCGTCGGCGACGATGAAGTCGGGTTCGACGGCCAGCGCTCGGGCGACGCCGATACGCTGGCGCTGGCCGCCCGAAAACTCATGCGGGTAGCGTTCGGCGTATTCGGCGCGCAGGCCGACCAGCTCAAGCAGTTCGGCGATACGTGGCGCGCGGGCATGGCCCTTGGCCAGACCGTGGGTGTCGAGCGCTTCGCCGAGAATCTGGCGGATTCGCATGCGCGGGTTGAGGCTGGCGTAGGGGTCCTGGAAGATGATCTGCAGGCGCGAACGCAGCGGCCGCATCTGGCGCTGCGAGAGCTTAGCGAGGTCGTGGCCGGCGTAATGGATCTGCCCGTCGGTCGGATCAAGCAGGCGGATCAGCATGCGCCCGATAGTGCTTTTTCCCGAACCTGATTCGCCGACCAGACCCAGTGTCTCGCCCCGGCGGATCGAAAAGCTGACGCCATCGACGGCGCGCACCGGGTGCGCGCCGCCGCCGAAAAATTTGCGCAACCCACGCGCTTCGATCAGCACATCGTTGTCGCTCATTGCTCACTTCCTTTTTCTGCCAGGATGCAGCGCAGCTTGCCGGAGGCGGTATCGGCCAGCTGCGGCATGGCCAGGTCGCACGCTTCCTGGCGCTGCGGGCAGCGCGGCGCGAAGGCGCAACCGGGCGGCGGTTCGAAGGGGCTGCAGACCTGGCCGGCGATCGCCTGCAGGCGCGGCCGCGTTGTTCCGGCGGCGCCACGCACGGCCAGCGCCGGCAAGCAGGCAAGCAGCCCGCGGGTATAGGGATGGCGCGGCGCGGCGAAAAGTTCGTCGACCGGCGCCGACTCGACGATGCGCCCGGCGTACATCACCGCGACCTGGTCGGCGTACTGCGCGACGACGCAGAGGTTGTGCGTAATGAACAGCACGCTCATCCCGGTCTCGCGCTGCAGGCGCTGGATCAGCGCCAGGATCTGTGCCTGGATCGTGACATCGAGCGCCGTCGTCGGTTCGTCGGCGATCAGCAGCGTCGGGTTGCAGGCCATCGCCAGCGCGATCATCACGCGCTGGCGCATGCCGCCCGAGAGCTGGTGCGGATACTCGGCAAGGCGTCTTGCGGCGGCCGGGATTTCGACCAGGTCGAGCATGCGCTTGGCGTGCTGCAGCGCTTGGCTGCGGTCCATTCCGAGATGCAGGCGCGCCGATTCGGCGATCTGTTCGCCGACGGTCAGCACCGGGTTGAGGCTGGTCATCGGCTCCTGGAAAATCATTGCCAGTTCGTTGCCGCGCAGGCGGCGGTGCGCGCCCTCGGCAAGGTCCAAGAGGTCTACGCGGCGACCGTCGCGGCAGGTGAATATGGCCTGGCCGCCGACCTGCGCTTGCGAGCCCTTGCCATGCAACGCCATCAGTCCGAGGCTGGTCACCGACTTGCCTGATCCCGACTCGCCGACCAGCGCCAGCGTGGCGCCGGCGGCGATGTCGAAAGAGACGTCGGCGACGCTCTGGACGCGGCCGCGATCGGTCATGAACGAGGTCGAGAGCTGGCGCACCGAGAGGCGCGGCGTGGCCGGAATGGCGGGTTGGTTTGTGTCGAAGGGCTGCGCGCTCATGTGGTTTCCCTGAGTTTCGGATCGAGCAGGTCGCGCACGCCGTCGCCGACGATCTGCAGGCACAGCGCGGTCAGGATGATCGCGACACCGGGAAAGACGATGGTCCAGAAGGCCTGGTCGGCGTACTGCAGGCTCGACGCGATCATCGTTCCCCAGGTCGGAATTTCGGGCGGCACGCCGACGCCGAGGAAGGACAGCCCGGCTTCGGCGAGGATCGCGTAAGCGAAGATGAAGGTCAGTTGTACCAATACCGGTGACATCAGGTTGGGTAGGATATGCGCGTAGAGGATGCGCGGCGTGCCGACGCCGATCGCGCGCGCGGCGTCGACGAACAGCAGTTCGCGAATCACCAGCGTCGAGGCGCGCACCACCCTGGCGACGCGCGGCGTGTAGACGATCACCAGCGCCAGCACGACGTTCCACAGCGAGGCGCCAAGGATAGAGACCAGCGAGATGCCGAGCAGGATATCGGGGAAGGACATCATGGCATCGACGACGCGCATGATCGGCGCGTCGAGCCGGCGAAAGAATCCGGCCAGCAGACCGAGCACGGTTCCCGCGATGACGCTCAGGCAGGCCGTCGCCACGCCGATCAGGATCGAATAGCGGCCGCCCCAGACGATGCGCATCGCGAGGTCGCGCCCGAGTTCGTCGGTCCCCGCCCAGTGGGCCGCCGACGGCGCGCGCAGGCGATCGAGTACGGCGATGGCGTTGGGGTCGACATCCGAGAGCAGCGGGAAGATGAGCGCCAGTGCGGCGATGGACAGCAGCAGTAGCGCGGCGATCAGCACCACGCGGCGGTGGAATAACCTTTTTAACAAAGCGGTCAGTGGATTCATTTCACACCCGGATGCGCGGGTCGACCAGCATATAGATCAGGTCGATCAGCAGGTTGATCAGCACGTAGATCGCGGCGATCACCAGTAAGGCGCCCTGGATCACCGGGTAATCGCGACGCAGCACCGCGCGCACCACCAGATTGCCGACACCGGGCAGGTTGAATACCGTCTCGGTGACCACCGCGCCGCCGATCATCAGCGCGGTGGTTAGGCCGACGACGGTGACGATAGGCACCAGCGCGTTGCGCAGCACGTGCTTGAGAATCACCACTCGCTCGGAAAGGCCTTTGGAGCGCGCGGTGCGCACGTAGTCCTCGTTGAGAATGTCGAGCACCGAGGCGCGCGTGAAGCGGATGATCAGCGCTGAATTGAGCACGCCCAGCACCACCGCCGGCAGCACCAGGTGATGCAGTCGTTCGATCAGCGACACTCCCGGGTTGCCGTAGCCCGACGCCGGAAACCAGCCGAGCTTGACAGCGAAGATCTGGATCAGGATCAGCCCCATCCAGAAGCTTGGGACGCTGGCGCCGAGCATCGCCACCGCGCTCAATATCTGGTCGACCAGGCGGCCGCGCCAAACCGCGGCGATGAGGCCGCAGGGAATGCCGATCAACGCCGCGATGGCCACCGCGAACAGCGCCAGAAAGGACGTCGGCTCGGCGCGTTCCGCCAGTGCCTGGGTCACCGGGCGCTGCAGAAAGATCGAGTTGCCGAGATTGCCCTGCGCGACCTCCTTGACCCAGTAGCCGAACTGGCTCAGCAGCGGTTGGTCGAGGCCGTACTGCACGCGCACCTGGGCGATGTCCTCGGCGCTCGCCTGGTCGCCGAGCAGCAAGGCAATCGGGTCGCCGGAAGCCAGCCGGGTCAGGGCGAAAACCATGACCGCGACGAGCAACAGCACGCACAGCGTGCCGCCCAAACGCTTGAGTAAGAAACGAAACATGGGGCTTAAGTCCGCAATGGCGGGCGCCTAGCGTTTTGAGCCGGGCGCGACCGCGGTGAAGTGATGGCTTATCGGCTTACTTGCCGGCGACCTTGGCATTCCAGAAGAAGGGCCAGGCAGACGGGGTATAGCCTTGCAGACGCTGGGCGCGCGCCGAAAGGCTGTTGAACTTGCCAACGTTGATGTACGGCACTTCGTCATAGACCACCTGCTGCACCTTGGCCCACAACGCGCCGCGCTTGACCGGATCCATCTCCTTGTTGAACTCGGTCAGCACCGCCAGTTTGGCCGGACTGTTCCACCAGCCCGGCGCGCCGTCGCTCAACTGTGGCGGCGAGAGCATCGGCTCAGGGAACTGGCCGGAGTGCGTGACGTAGATGTCCCACAGTTTGGGATCGTTGCGCCGCTGGACCAGCGTCGCCCAGTCGACGACCTGCAGTTCGACCTTCATTCCCGCGCGCTTGAGTTCCTCGGCCATCACCAGCGCCATGTTGTAGTGGAACTCGTACTGGCGGCTGGCCATGATGCGGATCGTCTGGCCGCTGTAACCGGCCTTGGCCGCCATGTCCTTGGCCGCAGCGGGGTCGCGGCGGTTGTACTTGTCGGTACCGGCGAGCGAGTAGAACGGCGTTCCCTGCGGGAAGTGGTTGCCTTCGACGGCGAAGAAGCGCGTGTCGCCAAATGCCGCGGCCATCATTTCGCCGGGGCCGAAAGCGGCTTGCACGGCTTGGCGTAGCGCTTGCGAGGCGAGCACGCCTTCCTTAGTGTTGAGCACCAGGTAAGGGAAGCCGAACGACTTGGTCATGATTGGCACCACAGCGGCTCCGGCCTTGTCGAGGCGGGCGACGGCTTCGACCGGCAACTGGTCGGCGTAGTCGAACTGGCCCGACAGCACGCCTTCGACACGAGTGCTGGCACTCGGCACCGGCACGAAACGCAGTTCCTCGATCAGCGCCTCGCGCTTTCCGGCGTAGCCCGACGCGGCCTCCTGGCGCGACGAATAATCGGCGAAGCGGGTGAGCAACGTGTATTGATCGGGCTTGCGTTCCTTGAGCTTGTACGGCCCGGTGCCGACGAAGTCCTTGAGTTGCGGCGCGATGCTTTCCTTGGCCATGATCGCCGCCATGCCGGTTGGCAAGGCCAGTTGCGAAAGCAGCGGCGCGTAAAGCGTCTTGAGTTTGAGCTCAACCAGGTAAGGCCCCTTGGCGCTGATCGACAAGACTTCCTTGCCGACCGACTTGCCGCGTGGCGAGACCTCCATCCAGCGTTGCAGCGAGGCCACCACGTCGTCGGCGACCATTTCGCGCCCGTTGTGAAACTTGACGCCGTGGCGCAAGGCGATGCTATGCGTCAGTCCGTCCTTGGAAACCTTGGGTAGGCCGTCGGCCAGCATCGGCACCACGTTCCATTTGGCGTCGAAGGTGTAGAGCGGCTCATAGACGTGCTGCATGATGGTGCCAACCAGATCTGCGGTACTGCCCATCGGGTCGAGCGTCTGCGGTTCGGCGATCATCGCTAGGTTGGCACCGTCCGCCGCCAGGGCGGTTGGCGCCTGCCAGAAGGGGAGGATGAACGCGGCGGCGGTGAGCAGACGGGAAAGAACTTTACGCAGGAACAGGGCTGGCATGGCTGGACTCCTTGTTGTAAAATTACACGAACAAATCGTAATATCGTTTGTTTCCGGCGTCAACACCTTATTTATGAGATGTTTGTGTAATAATTTTACATAGGAGTTGAGTCATGTCAGTGGAAATGCTCGGTCAATCCCCCATAGCTTCGGATCGTCAACTGCGTCCGCTGTCCCCTGCGACGCGCGCTGGCGATTTTGTTTTCGTCTCCGGTCAGGTGCCAACCGATGACGACGGTCAGATCGTCGCCGGCGGTATCGAAGCGCAGACGCGGCAGGTCTTCAAGCGGCTCGAAGAGGTTCTGGCGCTGGCCGGCTGCACGCTCGCCGACGTCTGCAAGGTCGGCGTCTGGCTGGCCGACGCGCGCGATTTCGGAAGCTTCAACCGGGTCTACATGGAATGCTTTGGTAGCCATCGCCCGGCACGTTCGACGGTCGAGTCGCGCATGACGATCGATGTGCGGCTCGAAATGGACGTCGTCGCCTACCAGCCGCAGCGCGGCTAATCAGTTGGGAGTTCCTCCGGCTCTGCCGGGGGATATTTACCGGTGTTGACAGGAAGTCCCTTGGGGACCGTTTCGCGGAACAGGTGACGGACCGCTTGTCGCCGACAATGGTGGCGGCGCTTGCGCCAATGGGCCGACGCTCGCCGAGAGCCGCGCTTTCTTCAATACGGCGAGGTGACACGAAACGAGAACGGAATCAATCGTTGCCCTCTGGTTTCAGTCCTTTGATACGCCACGTTTAGCCCCGGTGATGAGTCGTGCTCCGCGCTTGTAGGTCAGGAACGACCAGAGCCAGTTGATTGACACGCTGATTCGGCTACGAAAATCGATCAGAAAATAGATGTGCACGATGCCCCATAACCACCAGGCGATGGGACCTTGAAGCGAAATCCAGCCAAAATCCGCAACGCCGGCCCGACGCCCGATGGTGGCCATATTGCCAAGGTCGCGGTAACAAAACGGCGCAGGGGCGGCCTGTCCTCGCAACTTCGCGCGGATCACTTGCCCGACGTAACGTCCTGCCTGCTTGGCTGCGGGAGCGACCCCGGGAAGACGCCGCCCGACGGCATCCGTCAGGGAGGCGGTATCCCCCACGACAAAAATTTCCGGGTGGTCAGGCACACTGAAATCAGCATCGACCATGACCCGTCCCGCACGGTCGGCGTTTGCGTTGAGCCAAGTGGCGGCGGGCGATGCCTTGACGCCGGCCGCCCAGATGACGGTCGCCGCAGGAATTCTCTCATCGTCGACCGTCACACTGCTCGCGTCGCACCCAGTGACTCGCGAATTGATCTTCACCACCACCCCCAATTTCTCCAGAGCGTGTTTTGCTGCCGCTGATAGGTCTTCAGGGAACGCCGGAAGCACACGAGGGCCGGCTTCGACCAGCAGCACGCGAGCCTGGCGTGGATCGATGCGGCGAAAATCCTTCACCAGCGCCGCTTTGGCCAGTTCGGCGATGGAGCCGGCCATTTCGACACCGGTCGCGCCTCCGCCAACAATGACGATGGTCAGGTTGGCGTCACGTTCGGCCGAATCCGTCGACATCTCGGCCATCTCGAAGGCCATGAGCAGACGCTCGCGAATAGCGATGGCATCCTCAACCGTCTTTAATCCGGGGGCACAAGTTTCCCATTGATCGTTGCCGAAATAGTCGTGCCGCACGCCTGTGGCGAGGACAAGAAAGTCGTACTGCAGATTACCCTCGATCGCGCCATTGTCGATCCGCACGGTTCGCGCCGCAGTATCAACCCCAATCACCTTCCCGAGGATGACGACCAGATTCTCCTGCTGCGAAAATACGCTTCGTATGGGGGCCGCGATATCGGCAGGGGACAACCAAGCCGTCGCCACCTGATAGAGGAGCGGTTGAAACAGGTGATGGTTGCGCTGGTCGATCAGAACGATATCAACCGCTTCGCTTTCCAGCGCCCTGACTGCCGCTAGCCCGCCAAATCCAGCACCGACGATTACAACAACGGGACGTTTTCTTTCCATGGCACCAACCTTGTAGACGAGGAGACTCAGGACTTTTCGTATCTATGAGCCACTCAAAAAAACAGAAAACCACACGAATCAGTATGCAGTGAACAAGCTCTCTTTGATCGATTGAGCGCGAAAATTGTCCGCCAGCCAAAGGCGACGAAATTATTCGCATTTTTGGTGCGACTGAGCACCCTAGCCGATTCTACAATCAACGATCGGTAACTACCGGTTGCGGATCAATCTTGGCTGGGCGCCAACGGTGGCCGAGGTTGACGTCCTGATTGTCCGCCGAGATTTCGAAAACCTGGTTTCCGATCACGCGGCCGACCTTGATGACAAATATGTCATCAGGCCGGAGTGGGGCGCCGACGCCCCTTGTCGCTAGCGCCGCCGATGAAACGCCAGCCTTGGGCGCATCCTCCGGGTCCGCATGACATGGCAGGGGGCGCCCGTGGCCTGCGGCGAGCGGCCAACGCCGTTCGACGGTGCGAAGCTGCGGGGGCACCTCGAATGGATCGCCGAACTCATGGCACTGCTCGCGCCGATTGCTTGCGCGCGACATTCGAGAAGATATTCGAGCATGGCTTCGCGCTCCTGTCGTCGTCCGTCGTTCATCTCAGTGTCCACCGGCAGCGGCGTCGACGACCCGCGTTGGTTTCGGCGCCAGCCAGATGACCGAAGCAGCAACGACAAAGGCGATGCCGACCGCCGCCATGATCTGGTTGGTCGCCAACATGACCGCCTGACCGTTGATCAAGCGGTCGATCGACTGCAGAACCGCATCGGCCGCCATGCCCGAGTTTTCCAGCAAGGCGCGAACGCTCTGATCGCTGTCCGACAGGCCGACGAGTTCGGCGTGATTGCGGGTGATCTGGTCGTCCCAGAGCGTCGTGATCAACGACGTCGCAAAGGCGCCTGAGAGCGTGCGCAGGAAATTCATCAGCCCCGCCGCCGACGCCGTTTCGCCTTCGTCGACGCTGGCCAGCGCCAGGCTGGTCGTCGGGATGAAGAAGAACGGCATGCCGATCCCCATCAACATGATCGGCAGCGATACGTCCCAGAAGCCCATATCGGTGGTCGCAATGGTCCGCAGCAGAGTAACCAGCCCGAGCCACATCACGCCGCCGAACACCAGGCGGCGCAGATCGACCTTGCTCGACAGGATCGCCACAATCGGCGCCGCCAGCACGGCAAACACCCCGGACCACGCCGTGGCCATGCCGGCGGTGGTCGCCGTATACCCCATATAGGTTTGCAGCCATTGCGGCGTCAGTACATTGATGCCGAAGAAAGCAGCGAACGCCAGGCTGATGGTCAGCACGCTGACCGAAAATCCACGATGACGGAAGACCCGCAGATCGACGATCGGATGTTCTTCATGCAATTCCCAGATCAGGAAGGCCGCAAAACCAATGATGGCGATGACGGCCAGCGCGATGATCGCGGGGGACGAGAACCAGTCGAGTTCCTTGCCTTCGTCGAGCATCAGTTGGAGAGAGGCCACCCACACCACGAGAAGGATCAGGCCGATCCGGTCGATCGGGTTTTTGAGCAAAGGCTGTTCATAGCGCTTGAGCATTTTCCAGGCGATGAACGCACAACTCGCGGCGATCGGCACGTTGATGTAGAAGATCCACGGCCAGCTGTAGTTGTCGCACAAATAGCCGCCGAGAATCGGGCCGACGACCGGCGCGACCAGCGTGGTCATCGACCAGATGGTGAGCGCGGCCGTCGCCTTTTCTTTCGGGAAGATGCGCAGCAACAGGGTTTGCGACAGGGGCATCAGGGGGCCGCCGGCAAAGCCCTGACAGATGCGGGCAAAGACCAGCATCCCCAGTGACGTCGATAGACCGCAGATTGCCGAGCAGACGCCAAACATCGCCATCGCGATGGCAAAGACGCGCACGGCGCCGAAGCGTGCCGCCAGCCAGCCGGTCAGCGGTACGGTGATCGCTTCGGCCACCGAATACGAGGTAATCACCCAGGTGCCTTGGCTGGTGGTTGCGCCAAGCGCACCCGAGATGCTCGGCACGGACACATTGGCAATGGTCATGTCGAGCACGGCGATGAAGTTTGCGATGGCGAGGATGATCGCCGCTGACCAGAGCATGGCGCCGGTCAGTGGCGCGTCACCGTGGTGCAAAGTCGTGCTTGGGTTCATCTCACAGTGCTCCGCTTAGCTGTTGCCACGCGTGTCGATCTTGGCGGTCATCGATAGCCCGACCTTGAGCGGATTGGCCTGCAGTTCGGCGGGGTCGAGCTTGATGCGCACCGGAACGCGCTGCACCACCTTGATCCAGTTGCCGGTGGCGTTCTGTGCCGGGATTGCCGAAAACGCGGCACCCGAGCCGCCCGAGAAGCCCTCGACGGTGCCGTGATAAGTGACGGCGCCGCCGTAAATGTCGGCCTGCAAGGTCACCGGTTGGCCGGCACGGACATTTTCGAGCTGCCCTTCCTTGAAGTTGGCGTCGACGTGCATCTCCTGCACCGGCACCACGGCGAGCAGTTGGGTGCCGGCCTGAACGCGCTGGCCGAGTTGAACCTGACGCTTGGCGACCACGCCATCGACCGGCGCGCGGACCACCGTGCGTTCCAGATCGATGGCGGCCTGATCGCGGCGCGCGCGCGCCAGAGCGACTTCCGGATTCGTCTCTTCCGTCGTATTGGCGATCAGCGCGGCATTGACGCCCTTGCTGCCGATCGCCGCGTCCCGGTTGGCCTTGGCTTGCGCCGTCGCGGCTTGCGCCACCGCCAGGCTGGCCTTGGCCGCGGCGAACGAGTTTTGCGCCCGGGTCAGTTCGTCGCCTGAAACCGACCCGGAGGCCGACAAGGCTTCACGACGCTGCAGATCGATCTTGGCGCGCGCGAAATCCGATTCAGCCGAGGTCAGCTGCGCCGCTGCGCGCTTCTCGTCGGCTTCGCGCGCAGCGATCTGGGCGGCCAAGCCGCCGTCGTTGGCGACATAGCCCCTGACCCGGCGAATGGCGCTGCCCAGATCGGCTTCAGCCTGGATGAGAGAGAGCTTGGCGTCGGTCGGATCGATGACGACCAGCACATCGCCTTGTTTGACGAACTGGGTATCGGTCACTCGGACTTCTCCGATGGTCCCGCCGATCGACGGCGTCACCTGGGCAATCTCGACGGCCGCATAGGCGTTGTCGGTCGACACAAAATGCGCAGCATAAAGGAACCAATAGGCACCGGAGGCCAATGCCGCAGCACCGACCACGCCGGCGAGACCAACCAGCAGTTTCTTGCGCCGCGCTTCATTGGCCGGGGCGATTGAAGCAGGAATAGTGTTTTCAGACATGATGGGTACCTCTCGGTCAATTGGAAGGGGAGAGCTGTTCGCTATAGCCGCCGCCGAGCGCTTGCATCAGCGCGACATCGAGGGTGAAGCCGCGCGACTGCAGGTCGGTCAAGCTGCGCAGGCTGCCGAGCAGGACGTCTTCGGCGGAAAGCACTTCGATATAGGTGGCCAGTCCGCCCTGGTAACGATTACGGGAAATCTGATGGGCCTCGGCGGCCGCCGCCACCGCTTCCTCGGCCTTGGCTAAACGGCGACCGAGCGCCTTCTGGCTCAGGCCGGCGTTGGCAACCTCCTGTAGCGCCTGGGTCACCGTCCGGTTGTAGTTGGCTACCGCTTCATCGTAGGCGGCGGCGGTGCCGCGCAATTCGCCGCTCAGGCGCCCGCCGGTAAAGATCGGCAGCGAAATGGCAGGCCCGATGCTGCCGACGGTCGAGCCGCCTTTGCCCAACAGATCCAGGCCAAGCGACTGCAGTCCGATGAATGCCGACAGGTTGATGTTCGGATAGAACTCGGCCTTTTTCTGATCGATGCGTCGCAACTGCGCTTCGGTGCGCAGGCGAGCGGCGACCACATCGGGACGGCGCCCCAGCAGCGCGGCCGTCAATTCGTTCGGCAAGCCGACCGGGCGGCGCAGGTCGACGGTCGGACGTGCTATCGTCAGACCGCGATCCGGCCCCGCACCGAGCAGAGCGGCCAAGCGGTGACGTTGCAGGCCGATCTGCTCATCGATTTGAAGCAGATCGCCCTCGGCGTTGGCGCGCTTGGCATCGGCTTCACGCAGGCTACCCTTGGTTTCAAGACCATTGGCAAAGCGCTCGGCGAACAGCGTCGCCGTCTGGCTGCGTACTTCCACCGAGCGGGCGGCGGTGTCACGCGCGGCGAAGAGACGCGCCAATTCCATGTAGTCGGTGGCGATGCTCGCCGACAAGGTCAAACGGGTCTGCGCCAGTTCCGCCCGGCTGGCCTCGGTTTCCGAGGTGGCCGCCGCCAGCGCGGCGCGATTCTTTCCCCAGAAATCGAGTTCCCAGCTCAAATCGAGCGTCGCTCGTCCATAGTCCTGCCAGCCGTCGGGCGTCATCGACTTGGGTGTCAAATAGTTGTCACTCTGCCGTTGCTCGGTCACCGAGCCGTTGGCGGAAAGTTGCGGCAACAGCGGCGCTCCGGCGACTTGCCCGGCCGCTTCGGCACGGCGCAGACGGGCGCTGGCGGCAACCAGGTCAGGGGCGTCGCGCAGTCCTTCGTCGATCAGCGTGTCAAGTTGCTGATCGGCGTACGCCCGCCACCAGCGATCGTCGGGCCAGCGCGTGGCCGGCGCGGCAAACGACTGGCTTGCCGCGTAGCTCTGGCTGTCTTTGGGGACGGCCAGTTGGTCGAGGAAAGGGATCTGGGCGCAGCCGGTGATGGCCAGCGCGAGTCCGGTTAGAAAAATTCGCCGTGGCAACGCGGCTACGGCGGGTCGATACAGGATCATACTTCCTCCAAAACTAAACAGTTTGTTTTAGTTTATGCTTGAGTTTTTCGCGTGTCAAGTTAAACTGAACAGGTTGATTTAGTTTTGGAGCCGTAAATGAAAAAAAAGACAGAAGAGAAACGCCAAGCCATCGTCGATGCGGCGGCAGAGGTGTTCCGCGAGTTGGGGTTCGAGCGCGCATCGATGGCGGAAATTTGCCGGCGCGTCGGTTTTTCTTCGGCGACGCTCTACAACTACTTCTCTTCGAAGGAAACGCTGTTCTATGAAGTCGTGTACGAAGCGAACGAGGCCGAGTTTCAGACGGTCCACGAACTGCTCAATCACGCGACAGAAGATATTGCTGACGCCTTGCGCCATTTCGGCGAGCGCTTGCTGGCCCTGATCTATTCACCTGACATCATGGCTGTACGCCGGCTGGTGACCGCCAGTTTCGGTCATGGCGAATTCAGCCGGAACTGCTTCGAGCAAGGGCCGAAGCGCAGCATAAGCGAGCTTTCAGCGTTCTTGCTCGAAGCAATGAAGAACGGGAAACTGCGCCAGTGCGATCCGGTCGTGGCGACCTTGCACTTAAGGGGCCTGCTTGAATCCGAACTGCTCGACACGTTCATCTTTCAGATCGAGGGCGATATCGACCCCGAGCGAATCAAGGGTATTGTCGGGCGTGCGGTAGCGGTCTTCATGGCCGCCTACGGACCCCCATCAGCGCGGCAAGACGTCTCCATCGGCGCCTAAATTTCTGAGCGGTCTCCGCGGCCTTGCGCCGCGCTGCCGTTGGCGTATCCGGTGCCCAAGACGGTCTTTCGCGCCAGGCCCGCAGCACGTGCGGCCCGGTTTCAAGAACCGCTGATCAAACGGCGGTTCTTGCAAGGCGCCGTGCTCAACCTTCATCCGTGGCGCAAGGCTCATTCGCGCACGCCGCCGCCGAGCACTTTGTAGAGAGTGAGCAGATTGGTTTGCCGCAGAAGCCGCGTACTGACCAGCGAGAGTTGTGCGGCATAGAAGGAGCGCTGATAGACGAGCACCGAGAGGTAGCTGTCGACGCCATTCTTATAGCGCAACTCGGCAAGCTGGTAGCTCTGCTCGTAGGAATCCGTCTGCGCCTGCTGGGCGCGCAGCGCGCCGTCGGCGGTGCCGCGCTGGGCCAGGGCGTCAGCCACTTCGCGGAACGCGGTCTGCACGTCTTTCTCGTAGGTCGCGACCTGGATGTCGCGCGCGACCTCGGCCTGATCGAGCGACGATTGCAGCCTGCCGCCGGTAAAGATCGGCAGGTTGATTTGCGGCGCGAAGGTCCACAGGCCATTGCCGCCGTTGAACAGCCGACCCAGTTCGGCGCTGCCGCTGCCCGCGTTGGCGGTCAGCGAGATGCTCGGAAAAAAGGCCGCGCGGGCGGCGCCGATGTCGGCATTGGCGGCCTTGAGCGCATGCTCGTCGGCGCGCAGGTCGGGGCGGCGCAGCAAGACGTCGGAGGCGAGCCCGGTGGGCACCTCCGGCAACACCGGCGCGCCCTTGAAGAGCCCCAGCGGCGGCCGCAAATCATCGGGCAGCGGGCTGCCGATCAGCAGCGCCAGCGCGTTCTCGCCCTGTGCCACGCGGGTGGTGTAGGTTGCAATGTCCACGTCGGCGCCGTCCACGCTCGCCTGCGCCGAAGCCACGTCGATCTGCGACGCGACGCGCGCGTCATGGCGCTTGCGCGTCAGGCGCAGGGTGTGCAGCAGGCTGTCCAGCGTATCCTTGGCGATCTTCAGGCGCTCCTGGTCCGCTGCGAGGGTCAGATAGCCGCTCACCACCTGAGCAATCACGCTGATCTGCGCGGCGTCTCGGGTTTCCACCTGTTGCAGCCAGGCTTCGCGGGAAGATTCGGCCTGATTGCTGATCTTGCCGAAGAAATCCAGCTCATAGCTTGAAAATCCGAGGGTAGCGCTGTAGTTGTGGCTGATCCGCCCGGCCGATTCGCCGACCACGTCGCGCGCGCCCTTGGCCTGGGTCGCCGCGCCGGCGGCGCTGACACTCGGGAACAGATCGGCACGGCTGACGCCGTAGGCGGCCCGGGCGCGCTCGACGTTGAGCGCGGCGATGCGCAGGTCGCGGTTGTTGGCCAGCGCCATCTCGACGAGCTGGCGCGCACGCGCGTCGGCGACGAAGGTTTTCCAACCGGTATCGATGGCGCTGCGCTCACTGTCGCGGGCGGCGCCGGCGTAGGCCCCCTGCGTCGGCCAGTTCTGTGGCACCGGGGCGTCCGGACGCTCGTACTGCGGCGTCAGCAGCGCGCCGCAGCCGGCGAGGAGCAGGGCGGCGACGGCCGCCGGGAGGATACGTGGCATCATTCTGGAGTCCTCTGGTTCTGTTCGGCAGCAGCGGGCTGCACGGCTTTCGACCGGGTCGGGAAGACGCCGCGGATCACCACGAAGAACAGCGGAATCAGGAAGATCCCGACCGCCGTCGAGGCGATCATTCCGCCGAGTACCCCGGTACCGATCGCATTTTGTGCGCCGGAGCCGGCGCCGTTGGTCAAGGCCAGCGGCAACACGCCGAGGCCGAACGCCAGCGAGGTCATCAGGATCGGGCGCAAACGCATGCGCACCGCGGTCAGGGTCGCGTCGATCAGGCTGTGGCCCTGCTCCTGCAGCGACTTGGCGAATTCGACGATGAGGATCGCATTCTTGGTCGCCAGGCCGACCGTGGCGAGCAGCCCGACCTGGAAGTACACATCGTTGGAAAGTCCGCGCAGCGTGGTGGCGAGCACGGCGCCGAGCACCCCGAGCGGCACCACGAGAATCACCGAGAAGGGCACCGACCAGCTCTCGTAGAGCGCCGCCAGACACAGCAGCACCACCAGCACCGAGAGCGCGTAGAGCATCGGCGCCTGCGAGCCGGCCATGCGTTCCTGATACGACAGCCCGGTCCATGAATAGCCGATGCCGCGCGGCAGCTTGGCGACGAGCTTTTGCATTTCGGCCATGGCCACGCCGGAACTCACGCCGGGCTGCGGCGAGCCCTGGATTTCCAACGACGACACCCCGTTATAGCGTTCCAGGCGCGGCGAGGCGAAGGTCCACGACGCCTTGGTGAAGGCCGAAAAGGGCACCATGTCGCCATGGCTGTTCTTGACGTGCCAGCGGTCGACATCCTTGGGCTGCATGCGGAAGGGCGCATCGCCCTGCACATAGACCTTCTTGGTGCGGCCGTTGTCGAGGAAGTCATTGACGTAGTTGCCGCCCCAAGCGGTCGACAGCGCCGTATTGATCGACGCGAGGCTCAGGCCGAGCGCGCCGGCCTGGCGTTTGTCGACTTCCAGGCGGTACTGCTGCGTGTCGTCCATCCCGTTGGGACGCACCCCGGTGAGCAGCGGGCTCTGCGCGGCCATGCCGAGCAGCATGTTGCGGGCGGCCATCAGCTGTTCATGGCCCAGGCCGCCCTGGTCCTGCAGTTGCAGGTCGAAGCCCGAGGCGTTGCCGAGGTCCATGATGGCCGGCGGAGCAAAGGCGAACACCATCGCCTCGTTGATCTGCGAGAAAGCGCCCATGGCCCGAGCAGCGACGGCGGCGACACTCTGTTCGGGGCGTGGGCGCAGGCTCCAGTCATTGAGCTGAACGAAGACCATGGCGGTGTTCTGGCCATTCCCGGCAAAACTGAAGCCGGTGACGGCGAACACCGAATCGACGTTATCCTTCTCGTCGACGAGGAAGTGTTTCTCGACCTTCTCGATCACCTCCTGGGTGCTCGCCTGCGTCGAACCTGGCGGCAGCATTGCCGAGACGTAGAGGATGCCCTGATCCTCCTCGGGCAGGAACGACGTCGGCATGCGCGCGAAAAGCACGCCCATGATCAGCACGATGGCCAGATAAATCGCCACCGAGCGGCGCTTGCGCTGCAGGATGGCGGCCACCGCGCCCTGATAGCGGTCGGCGTTGCGTTCGAAGACACGGTTGAACCAGCCGAAGAAGCCGCGGTGGTGACGTTCGTGGTCTTTCTCCACCGGCTTGAGCAGCGTAGCGCACAGCGCCGGAGTGAGCACCAGCGCGACCAGCACCGAGAGCGCCATCGACGAGACGATGGTGATCGAGAACTGGCGGTAGATGACACCGGTCGATCCGCCAAAGAAGGCCATCGGGACGAACACCGCGGAGAGCACCAGACCGATGCCGACCAGGGCGCCGGTGATCTGGTCCATCGACTTGCGCGTGGCTTCCTTCGGCGAGAGCCCTTCCTCGCTCATCACGCGCTCGACGTTTTCGACCACCACGATGGCATCGTCGACCAATAGCCCGATGGCGAGCACCACGCCAAACATGGTCAGCGTGTTGATCGAATAGCCGAAGGCATAGAGGATGCCGAAGGTTCCCAGCAGCACCACCGGCACGGCGATCGTCGGAATCAGCGTGATACGGAAGTTCTGCAGGAACAGGTACATCACCAGGAAGACCAGCACGATGGCTTCGCCCAGCGTCTTGATCACCTCGATGATCGAGATCCGCACCACCGGCGTGGTATCGAACGGATTGACCACCGACATGTTTTTCGGGAAATACTGACCGAGTTCGTGCAGCCGGGCGGTGACGGCCTTCGCCGTCTCCAGCGCATTGGCGCCGTTGGTCAGGCTAACGGCGACGCCGGTGGCCGGCTTGCCGTTGTAGCGCGAGAGCGTGCTGTAGTCCTCGGCACCGATCTCGATTCGCGCGACATCCTTGAGGAATACCGTTGAACCGTCGCTCTTCGTCTTGAGCAGGATGTTGCCGAACTGTTCTGTCGTCTGCAGCAGCGACTGCGCGGTGATCGTCACGTTGAGCTTCTGCGCCTTGACCGAAGGGGTGCCGCCGAGCTGGCCGGCCGAGACTTCGGCATTCTGCGCGGCGATCGCGCTGCTCACGTCCGCCAGGTCAAGCTTGTAGGTGTAGAGCTTGTGCGGATCGAGCCAAATGCGCATCGCATGCTTGGCGCCAAACAGCTGAACGCTGCCGACGCCTTTGACTCGACTGACCGGATCGAGCACGTTGGCCGACACGTAGTCCGAGAGATCCGTGTCGCTCATGCTGTTATCGTCCGAGACGAAGCCCAGCACCATCAGGAAGTTGGAATTGGCCTTGGCCACCGTGATGCCCTGCGTCTGCACCACGCTGGGCAGCTTCGGCGTCGCCAATTGCAGCTTGTTCTGCACCTGTACCTGGGCGATGTCCGGATTGGTACCGGCGTCGAAGGTCAGCGTAATCGACGCCGATCCCTGTGAATCGCTGGTTGAAGCCATGTAGGCCAGGCCGTCGATGCCCTTCATGTTCTGCTCGATGACCTGCGTGACGGTGTTTTCGATGGTCTGGGCTGACGCGCCAGGATAGCTCGCCGAAATGCTCACCTGCGGCGGCGCGACGTTGGGGTACTGCGAAATGGGTAGCTCGACGATGGCCAATACGCCGGCCAGCATGATGATGATGGCGATCACCCAGGCAAAGATCGGCCGGTCAATGAAGAAACGTGACATGGATAGGATTTCCCGGCAGTCGGATTAATTGGACGCAGGTGCTGATGCGGCAGCGGCAGCCGGTGCGATCTGCACCGCAGCGCCGGCCTGCACATACTGCAGTCCGCTGATGATGAGCTGATCGCCCGGACTCAGTCCGGCGCTGACGAGCCACTGATTGCCCACCGAGCGCGAGGTCTGCACCTCGCGTTCCTCCGCCTTGCCGTCCTTGCCCACCACCATCACGGTGGCCTGGCCCTTGGCGTTATGCGTGACGTAGTTCTGCTGCACGAGGATGGCCTGTTCGTTGACGCCTTCGATCAGCCGGGCCTTGACAAACATTCCCGGCAGCAGCCGATGCTTCGGGTTGCGGAAGATCGCGCGCAGCGTCACCGAACCGGTGCTGGTATCCACCGAAACATCCGCGAACTGCAGCTTGCCCTCCTGCGGGTATTCGCTGCCGTCCTCAAGCGTCAGCTTGACCCGCGCGGCATTTTCGCCGGCCGCCTTGATCGCGCCACTGGCCAGCTGATTCTGCAGTTCGAGCAGTTCTCGGCTCGAACGTGTCACGTCCACATAGATCGGATCGAGCTGCTGAACGGTGGCCAGCGCCGTGGCCTGGTCGGCGGTGACCAGTGCCCCGACGGTGACGCTCGATTTGCCGATGCGCCCGGCCACCGGGGAATACACATGGGTATAGTCCAGATTGATTTTGGCCGTCTGCAGCGCCGCCTCGGCCTGTTTCAGTGCCGCAGCGGCGTCATCGTAATCCTGCTGACCGATCGCGTCGCTGGCCGCCAATTCCTTGTAGCGCTGGGCCTTCAGGCGCAGCGCCACGACGTTGGCGGCGGCGCTCTCATAGGTGGCGCGGTAACTGTCCGGGGCGATCTGATAGAGCGGCTGCCCGGCCTTCACTTCGGCGCCTTCCTCAAAGAGGCGTTTCTGGATGATGCCGCCGACCTGCGGGCGCACTTCAGCAATCGTGTGCGCCGAGGTGCGGCCGGCGAGTTCGGTGTCCAGCGCCACGCGCTGCGCGACGATCTGCTGCACATTCACCACCGGCGCCTGCTGCTGGCCCTGCGCTTGAGCCTCGTTGCTGCCGGACTGGCAGCCGGTCAGTCCAGACGCGATGGCGGCAGCCAGCAGAAAAACCGGAGGAGTCCTGAAATGGGGGGGCATGGAAAGGCCTTGTCTCGAAAATGGGGGGAAAGAAGGGCGTACGCTGCGCCAGGGGTCGCTATGGATTTCCAGAAGTTGGCTCAGAGTGAATCGGTGAACGCCAGCAGGCGGCCCTGCAGGGCGGTCCGCGTCGCCTCGTCGAAGCGCAGCACACCGGAGGTTTCGGCGAGCCACAGGCCGTCGGCGGCAAAGCGGCACAACAGCAGCATTTGCGCCAGATCGGGAGCGCGCGCCGTATCCTGGTCGATCAGATTCTGCATCCACTCGCCCTGCTCCCGGGCGAATTCCGGCAGCGCCAGAGTGAGCAGGAACATCGCCTTCGTGCATAGCGGATCGATCTCAGCAAAGCACACCCGGATATACGCCCGAGTGGCCCGTTTGGGACTCTCTGGCTCCTGCGCCAGAGCCTCATTGAACATCGGTTCGAACATCTCTTTGAGCGATTCGCATATCCCTCGGAGCAGGACGGCCTTGCTGGAGAAGTGATATTGCAGACCGCCCTTGCTGACGCCAGCGCGTCTTGCCACTTTGTCGAGCGTCAGCGATCCGTATCCCTCGCTAACGATCAACTCGATGGCAACCCTCAACAACTGGGAACGGACTTGATCTGGCTGCTTGCTACGGTGGTGAGCTTCGGACATTTAAAACAATCCATACGGAAGGATTGTTGATTTTTTCACAAAAAGACATGGCTGTCAAAAATACAAGAGGCGATCGGGATGACGAACTTTTGGGCATGTCTTGCTTACCCGTTGCTTTGGCATGAAAACACTCTGTAATCTGGTCAGGCTGGTACGGGTGTTGTGCGATGAGCGTAGCGTTGGCACGACGCATGCGCCACGCCCTGGTAAGCTCGCGGCATTTGCGTCGTGTCGGGGCGGCCCGGTTTCAAGAAGCGCTGACGACCTCCTGGCCCAGGTTCACCGCCCGGATGTCGTCGGCGAGCCGGTCGAGTGCGGCGAAGTCTTCGGCCCTGGGCGCGCCGCCGGTATTGACCGCGTCCAGCCAGGCCACCTTGAGGTTGGGCAGCAGCGCCGTCAAGCTTTCCGGCATCCCGGTTCCCCAGCCGTACGAGCCGATGATAGCCGCGTATTTCGTTTTCGGCCGCAAGGCGTTGGCCAGGTAGGCGGCGTAGGCCATCGCCGGGTGCGGGCCGTCGAGTACGGTCGGCGAGGCGAAGACGATCGTCGATGCTTCGACCAGCGCCGAGGCGAAGCGCCCGGAGTCGAGGTCGACGACGTTGAACGGCTGCACCGAGAGGCCTTTTCCCATCAGCCGGTCGACGAGATAGGCGACCATTTTTGCCGTGCTCTCGTACATCGAGAGGTAGGGGATCACCACCTGTGGTCGCGTTTGATCGCCGGCCCAGCGGCGGTAGAGCGACAGGATGAAGTCGGGGCGCGCATGGACCGGGCCGTGGCTGGGCGCGATCATCTCGATGTCGACGCCTTCGAGGCGCTTGAGGTGCTTATTCACGTTGGGCCGGTAGGGCATCATGATTTCGGCGTAGTAGGTGAGCGCCGCGCGTTCGACGCGCGCTTCGTCGCTGGCGTAAAGATCGGAGGTCGCCAGGTGGGCGCCGAGGAAGTCGCACGAGAAGACGATGCGATCTTCCTGGAGATAGGTGATGGTCGTATCCGGCCAATGCACCCAGGGCACCCACATGAAGCGCAGCGACTTGTCGCCGAGCGAGATCACCTGCTCGTCCTGGATCAGCGTCAGCGCTTCGGCCGGCAGCTTGAGCGCCGCTTTGAGCAGGCTGCGGCACTTGACGTTGGCGAGTACGCGCGCTTCGGGAAACTCGGCGAGCAGCGCGGGGATCGAACCCGAGTGGTCGGCCTCGGCGTGGTTGGAAACGATGTAGTCGAGACGCGCGAGGCCCATGCCCTTGAGTGCCTTGATCAGGTCATCGCTCATCGACGGATGGACGGTGTCGATCAGCGCGGTCTTCTCGCTGCCCTTGACCAGGTAGGCGTTGTAGCTGGTGCCTTCGGGCAGCGGAACGAGTTCGTCGAAGAGCTTGCGGTCCCAGTCGATGGCCGACAGCGAATAGACCTTGGGCTTGAGTTCTCTGACAATCATGGGTTGATCCTTTGCGGTTGAGGTGCGGGTGCAAGGCAAATTCCGCCGCGCAGGTCGGCGGGGCGGCCGTTGATCAGGCTGACGCAGAAGCCCTGCGCGCCGTGCTCGATGACATTGACACAGCCGTAGTCCTGGGCGATGCCGAACAGGCTGGCGACCGGTCGCGCCAACAGATGGCACAGCAGCAGGCGGTTGACTCCGGCGTGGCCGACGACGACGGTGTTGCCGTCATGGCGCAGGATCTCTTCCCAGACGGTCAGTACGCGCTGCCGACAGTCGGCGAAGCTCTCGCCGCCGGCGACTCGATAGTTTTCGAGGTCGTCGCCGCGCGCCGCGTAGTCCTTGGGAAAGCGCGCGGCGACTTCGCGCCGCGACAGGCCTTCCCAGTTGCCCAGCGAAATTTCACGCAGCTCGTGGCGTACTTCGATCGCGATCGCCTTCTGGCCAGCGATGATCCGCGCCGTCTGCTGCGAGCGCGCCAGGTCGCTGCAATAGATCGCGTCGATCGGCTTCTCGCGCAAGACTTCGCCGAGCACCTCGGCCTGGGCGATTCCGTCGGGCGCGAGCGGCAGGTCGAGCTGGCCGATGAAGCGTTCGCGGCTGCCGGCGGCGAGCGCGCCGTGGCGCAGCAGATAGACCTCCGTCATGGCGACGGCTCGACCACGATGCTTCGCTTGCCGACGCGGCCGGGCAGCCGGTCGTCGCGCGCGATGCTGACCGAGAATTGCAGGCCGTTGGCCATCGCCGCGGCGATCGGCGGGATTGCCGCGAGCGCTGTGCTGACCTCGGCGACCAGCGCAGTGTCGCGCTGCGTCGCAGCGACGCGAGCGACTTGCGTGACTTCGACGTGCAAGCTCGGCGGCGGTCCGCTGCGCCAGCTCGGCACGAAGTCGGCGACGAACTCGATCGCGAGCAGCGCTTCGTCGAGCGCGCCGATGGTGAGCGTGCCGCCTGCGCCGAGGTCGACTCCCGCAGCGACCCGCCGCTCGATTCGTCCGAGTCGCGTCAGCGGCGAGCCGCAGGCGCAGGGTCCCGGCAGCCGGCGCGAAATGTCGCCGCTGCGATAGCGCACGAGCGGCATGCCGCGCCGCGTGAGCGTGGTGAACACCACCTCGCCGGGTTCGCCGTCGGCGACCGGTTCGCCGCTCACCGGATCGACGATTTCGACGAGCAGCTCGCTCTCGCGCAGGTGGTAGCCGGCGTGCGCCGCGCAATCGACGCCGCCGCCCAATCCCATCTCAGTCATCCCGTAGTGTTCAAAAATCTCGCAGCCCCAGAGTTGCGCGAGGCATCGGCGAACGGCAGCGCTCGCCTGGTCGGCACTGAGCAGCACGCTGCGCACGCGCACCGGCTGTCCCGTAGCCGCCGCGTAGCGCGCCACGGCGAGCAGCGGCACCGGCGCGCCGACGACGACGTCGGTTCGCTCGCGGCGCAGCGCGGCGGCGGCGGCGGCGAGATCCTGCGGCCAGCCATAGGCGATCGGCGTCGCGCACTGGCGGCTCAAGGCTTGGGCCAGCAGCTCGCCGACGCTGCCCGGCCGCTCGCCGGGGAACAGGATCAGCACCCGGTCGCCGGGCTGCGCCAGAACGCGCATGCCGTGGTCGAAAAAATCGAGCGTCGCCGCCTGTTCCTGCGCGGTGAAGAAAATCCGTTTGGCGGGCCCGCTGGTTGCCGAAGTTTCGAGCGTGACGATGCGGCTCACCTCGCTCTGCGAGACGCAGAGCAGCGGCGGATCGTTGGTCCGCAGATCGTCGGCGGTGGTGAATGGCAGCTCGCGCAGCGCGTCGAGCGTACTCAGGCCGGCTGCGTCGAAGTCCGCCAGCCGGTGTCGGTAGAACGGGCTCTTCGCCTTGGCCCAGGCCAGCGTTTGGCGCAGTTGGCGCAACTGATAGGCGGCGAGATCGGCGCGCGTCAGCAGCGCTCCGGGACTGCCGATCTGCTGCGCGGTCCAGGCGTCGAGGGGATTGGTCGGGAGCATAGGCTCAGGCCTCGACGCTCGCCGGCGTTCGATAGAGCGAGTCGCCCGAGAGCGAGGTGAGGTTGTAGGCGCAGAACGGAACGATTCGCCGGTCGGGCGAGACGACGTGGATGAAGCACTCGCGCAAGCGTTCGAGATCGAGGTTCCAGGCGTCCTGGAAAGCCATCGCCGAGAGGCAGAAACTATGCTGGCGGTCGGCCAGGAACGCATCGAAACTGGCGACGTCGATTCCCTGTAGCTCGTCGCCGCTGCGCGCCTTGTTCGCCACCCAGTGCGCGGCGACGAAACGGCGCGCGCGCGCCGCGTCGGCGGACGGCACGCCGCAGCCGCAGGCCGGCGCGCTGTGCTCGGCTTCGCCCGCCGGCGCCGCGCAGCAACTGCTGGCGGGCGCGGCTGAGCGCAGCGCGCCGTCGCGGCCGACGAAGAACTTGCCGGTAAATGAGCAATAGGCGTTCTCGGCCGACCCCGGAGCGAAGTCGGCGGCGCGAACGCGGCCGCCGGTCTGCGCTTCGAGTTGCGCCATGACCTCCGGCAGCGTGATGCGGTCATCGTCGGCGGGCGGCTTCGGGTAGCGGCCGAAGTAGCTGATCGGCTGGAAATGTACGGCACGCACCGCCGGGACGCGCGCCAGCGCGAAATCGACGATGGCGCCGATCGCATCGACATTGACGCCGGGGACCAGCGTCGGCACCAGCACGACGCCCAGACCGGCGGCGGCGCAGCGGGCTATCGCCTCTTTCTTGACCGCCAGCAGGCGGGCGCCACGAATGGTCTGGTAGACCGCGTCGCTGACCCCGTCGAACTGCAGGAAGACGCAGTCGAGCCCGGCGTCGACCAGGCGGCGCGCATAGCCGTCCTCCTTGGCCAGGCGAATGCCGTTGGTATTGATCTGGACGAAGCCGAAACCGAGCGAACGGGTCAGCTCGATGATTTGCGGCAGGTCGTCGCGCAGCGTCGGCTCGCCGCCCGAGAGCTGGATGTTGAGTTCGCTGCCGTGCGCCTCGAGCAGGCGCAGCCAGCGCTCGATTTCGGAAAGGTCGGGATCGCACTGGTCGTCGGCCGCCGAGGCAAAGCAGATCGGGCACTTGAGGTTGCAGCGCTGGGTGACTTCGAGCAGCACGCAGCAGCTGTGCTGGCGGTGATCGGGGCAGAGCCCGCAGTCGTGCGGACAACCGCGCACGACGCTTGTTTCGGTGTGCGGCGGCGGCGCGGCGCGGCTGCCGCGTTCGCCCCAGCGGTGATAGCTATCGAGACCGCGCCAGATCACGGTCTTGAAGCGACCGTGTTGGTCGCACTCTTTGACGAGATAGACGCTATCGCCTTCGGCGACGCGTTGCGCCGCCACGCGCTGCAGGCAGACCGGGCAGACGCTCTCGGTCGACGCCAGGATTCTTGCGCTCACGGCAACGGCCGCACGCCGCTGTCGGCGAGGATCTTGGCGATCGGCGCGCGCGCTTTGCGCTCGACCAGCGCCAGGATCGCGCACGCCGTCTGGTAGCGGCGGGTGGCGCCCTGCAGCGCCTCGGGGCGGTCGCGAAAACGCTCGAACGACGGGGCGTAGCGCTCTTCGAGCGAGACGATCCGGTCGCCGCTGACCAGCTTGTCGGCGAGGAAGACGATCGCCGCCTCGTTGGTCGTGCTGCCGTCGAAGCTCATCGACATGTGCTGGCGGATCACGTCGGCGACCGCCGGATAGCCGAGTTCCTCGACCAGCGCTGCGCCGACCTCGGCATGGCCGGGCTGGCCCTTGGCGATGTCGTGCAGCAGGCTGGCGGCAAGCACCAGACCGAGGTCGATGGCGACGCCGCGCGCCGCCAGCTTTCCGGCGATCGTCCGCGCCACTGCGGTGACGGCGCGGCCGTGCCGACGCAGCGCGTCCGAAGTCGGCCGCGTCGCCAGGATCGCTTCGCATTCGGCCGGCGTCGGCAGGTGGCGGCGCAACGCCAGCGCGGCGAGTTGCGCGTAGTCTTCGGGCGTGTCCATGTCGAGAACGACGCCCTCGTCGAGCACGTCGACGTCGGCCGCTTGGTGCGTCTGCAGCAGCGCGCGCAATCCGCCATCGCCTTGGCCGGCCAGGATTTCGGCGAACAGCGAACGCGCGATCAGCGGCGGGTGGCCGCGCCGCCCGCTAAAGCGCGGGTAGGTGATCGGCGCCTGCTGCGCGGCGATCGTCGCCGCCAGCGCGGCGATCGTCGCCGGCCGCACCAGCGGGATGTCGACCGGCAACAGGAAGCAGGCGTCGACGTCGGCCGGCAGCGCTGCGATTCCGGCCTGGACGCTCGAAAACATGCCGCGCTCGTAAGCCGGGTTGGCGATCGCGCCGACCTCAAGCTCGTGCAGCAGCGGCTCGAGCTGCTCGGCCTGGTGGCCGGTGACGACGCCGATCCGGTCGATTCCCGCCTGGCGGAAGCTGCGCACGACGCGCGCCAGGACGGTCTGCCCGCCAAACGGCAACAGCGCCTTGGCGCGGCCCATGCGCGACGAATAGCCGGCGGCGAGGATCAGCGCGGCGAGTTTGGGGGAACGTTCATTCATTCTAAAGACCTCAGTTATAACCACAGCGACACGGCGAACACAGCGAAATTCCTAAGTTTTTACTCCAACCCGCCGGGTGACCCCAGAAACCATCGCAAGCAATTGTTTTTCCGCTGTGTTCGCTGTGTTCGCCGTGGTCAACTGCTTTTTCCAGGTTCATGGCCGCGCGCCCTGTTCGGCGCCGCTGCGCCCGTCGAGTTCGAAGCCGTTGGCCTCGAGGATTTCAGTCGCCTTGTGCACGGCGTCGAGGATCAGTCCCGGGCAGCGCTCGCCGCGCAGCTGCGGCTTGCGCTCGATGATCTGCGCGCAATCGATGCCGCCGTAGCGCGGCGTATATTCGGCGCGGAACCAGTCGACGTATTCTTCGAGCATCAGCGGCAGGCTCGGGTGGTCGTCGCGTTCGCCGTCGCCTCCAGCGTACAGGCCGATCAGGCAGCAGCCGCCGGTCAGCGCGCCGCAAGCGAGGCCGCAGCCCATTCCCGAGGCCAGCCCGGACATCGCGCGCAGCAACTCCGGATTGCTCTGGTCCTGCGCGTCGAGGCCGATCTGCACCAGGATGTGGCTGCAGCGGTAGCCCTTGAGCGAGAGCTCGGCGACGCGAAACGAAATGTCGGTCATCGGCGCGATTCCTTTACTGACTTGCTGGCGATCATTAGAAAATAACCCGGCCGCGATCGGCGCAGGCAGGCGCCCAGCGATGCCGCGTCGCCGGGCGCGGCGCCGCGCCACAGGCTGTCGAGCGAGCCGCTCTCGAAAATGAGTCGGGCGACGAAGGTCTTGAGCACCGCCGAGTGGTTCTCCCAGCGCTCGATCCGGAAACCGGCGTCGATCAGCCGGGCGACGATTTCATCGCGCCCGCGGTGGCTGGCGAGGCAGCCAGCCAGCGGCGCGGGGCCGGCGGCGTCGCAGACGCGCGCGTAGACGTCGGTGATCGCCAGCGGCGCGCCCGGGCGCAGCACGCGGTGGCATTCGGCGAGCACGGCGGGGGCAAAGCCAGCCAGCGAGAGCGAGCATTCGGCGAGTATTCCGTCGATCGATTCGGTGGCAAAAGGCAGTCGCGCGGCGTCGGCGGCGAGCAGCGAGACCGCCGCGAGACCCTCGGCGGCGGCTTGTGAATGAGCCGCGAGGCGCTCTGCGGCGGTGGCCAGCGCGCGCAGCGACCGATCGACGCCGATCGCCTGGCAGCCGGCGCGGCGCAGCAGCTCGGTGCCGGCCGCTTCGCCGCAACCCAGGTCGACGATCGTCTGACCGGCGGCGAAGCCCGCGCAGCGCAAGGCATGTCGTGTCAGGTCGAGGCCGCCGGGACGCAGCGCTTGGTCAGCGTCGGCAAAATGGCCGCTGTGGTAGGGCGGCGCGGCGAGCTGACAATCCATTACTTGTCCTCCAGCGCGCGTTCGACGTCGAGCATCTTGCCCAGCGCCAGCGCCTCGGGAACGTAGGTGAAGCCGCAGCCCGGGCAGCGCAGCAGATCGACCGGAAAGTCGTTGCCCAGGTAGCTCGCGGTGACCTTGCCGAGCACCAGCGGCTGTTGGCACTTGGCGCAGATCAATTGGCTGTCGCTGGGCGCGGGTGGTATTTCGCTCATGGCCTTGATTCCAGTTGCATGCGATGGCTGTAGGCGCGATGCACGACGTAGCGCCCGTCCGCAAGCGAATATTCGACCCAGTAGGTCATGCTCACCAGCCGGTGGCTGGCGATGAAGTGGCCGCTCTGGCGGTCGATCAGCTTGGCGCCGCTGTCCTCTGCGTGGGCGATGGTTTGCCGGAGGTCGTCTTCGAGGATCAGCTTGCGTTCGAGGTCAGCGTGCACTTCTTCGCTGATCGCAAGCTCGATGGCGTTGACGGGTTCGTTCACGGTCTCGCTCCAGAGTTCGCGCAACAGGTGGCGCTTGAGTCTGCCACGATTTTCCTGGCGTTGCGAGAAGCCGGGGTCGGGGCGTGCTGCCGCATCGCCGGCGACGGGAAAAAGAAGGTCGAGGACATGGAGCGCGCGCTTGCCGCGGCGCGCGAAGTTGTCTCGGCACATCGCGCAGTAGGTCAGATAGTCGGCGTCGTTCTGGACTATGCAGCGGTCGACGATCTGGTCGGTGATGGCCGGGCTGACGAACGAAGCGAGGCCGCCGAAACCGCAACACGAGGAGCGCTGCGGTCCGTCGAGCTCGGCCGTCGAGATCGCGCAGCGATCCGCCAGTTGGCGAACGCCATCGTGGATCGCGGTTTCATGGCGCGTCGTGCACGGATCGTGGATCGCCAGCGCGGCGCTGCGCTGCGCTGCGCCGGCCGGCAGCTCGCTGCGCGCCAACACCGACCACAGCGATTCCTGCGCGACCGTGGGGTGGTGGTCGGCGATCATCCGGTAGCAGCTCGAACACGCGGTCAGTACCAACGGCCGTCCGAGTTCCTGCCATTGGCGGTCAAAGTCGGCGCGCACTTCGGCGAACAGTTCCTGGCGCCCGGCCCATTGCGCCGGCGCGCCGCAACAGCCGAGCAGCAGGCCGACGCCGCCGTCGATCGTGGCGCAGAGGTGGGCGTAGGTCTGCTCGACCTGTTCGGGCGACGACGCGGCGAGTTGGCAACCCGGGTAGAAGAGCACGGCGCTGCGGGAAAAACCGGGTTGGTGACGCGCCAGCGCAAACGCGTCGCTGCGCGAATAAGCCAGGTCGCGCAGCGCGAAGTCGTGGTGCGACGGCGGCATCTTGCCCTTGGCGGTCATCCCCTGACGCGCCGACAGACAGACTTCGCCCATCGCCAGGTGTTCGGGGCAGACTTCGGCGCACAGGCCGCAGAGCGTGCACGAATCGATCAGCCGGTTGGTCTTGCGCGGCCCCATGATGATCGTCTCGTTGTTGTAGATCTCGCGCACATAGCGCTTCGGGTAGGCGCCGAAGTGCTCGAGGAAGGGGCAGGCCCTGACGCACTCAAGACAGTGGCAGGGAAAGCAGCGCGCCGCCTCGGCGATCGCTTCGGTCCTGCAGAAGCCGCGCTGCACGTCGGCCGGCTGCACCGCGGGCAGCGGCGCGAAGCGCGCCGTGTTGACGTAAAGGCGTGTCGGCTGCGGCCCCTGGTTGTCGCGGCTGGCGGAGAGCGAAGCGCCTTGCAGCAGGCGGTCGATCGACAGCGCGGCGTAGCGACCGTCGTGCAGCGAGCCGATCGGCGAGTAGCGCGTACCCTGGCGTTGGCTGCCGCCGGCAAAAATCTTCGGGTGGCTGGTGGCGAAGGTCAGCGGATCGATGGCGATGCGCGCGTCGGCGATCAGCGCCAGCACGCCGTCGAGCGCCGGCTGGGCCGCGGGTCCGAGTCCGAGGTAGACGGCATCGAACTCGTCGGTGAGCGTGGTCAGCGTAGCGAGGGCGATCGCTTCGCCGAGCCTCAGCTCGACGCTGGTTGCGGCAAAGCGCGCCAGATCGGCGTCGATGGCGCCGGCCGGCAAGCGCGGGTCATCGCGCAGCCGCGCGAATGCCTGCTGCCGCGCCTCGAAAACGACGACGCGGTGACCCTTGATGGAAAGCTCGGCGGCGACGCAGAGGCCCGAGATGCCGGCGCCGATCACGGCGATGCGCTTCTTGGCGAGCTGTTTGTTGGTGCGAAACGGCGCAGCGACAAAGCCGTTGGCGGCGTCGACGCAGGCGCGTTCGAGCTCATGAATACGGATCGGATCGCCGGCCTCGCCGCGCTTGCACGCGGCCTCGCAGGGGTGGTCGCAGAGCTCTGCGATGATCGCCGGAAAAGGAATGATTCGTGAATAAAGCGCTTGGGCGAGTTTGAAGTCGCCCTGGCGCAGCAGTTCCATCATCGCGCGCACGTCAACGTGTACCGGACACGCGGCGTTGCACGCCGGCGGCGACTCCTCGATGCAGTGCGATTCCCAGTCGCGAACCTGTTGGCCGTCCATGATCGGTCCTCGTCAGTGCGGCGGGGAACGCGGCTAGCGTTCCCCGCCGGCTTGCGTTTAGTTATGCGCCGGGATGATCGCCGGCTTGCCCGCTGCCTTGAGGTCGAGTCCCGCCTTCACAATTTCGGGAAGCGCCGGTATCTTCATGATACGAACGCCACAGGCATTGTAGATGGCGTTGAGGATCGCCGGGTGACCCGCGGTCAGCGGCCCTTCACCGGCGCCAGCGGCACCGAACGGGCCGAGCGGACGCGGTGTTTCGAGGTAGAGGATTTCCATGTCGTCGGGGATGTCCCGCGGATAGGGAATGCCGCAATCGAGCAGTGTCGTGTGCTTTTCGAGATCGTCGAAGTCCTCGGAGAGCGCCAGCCCGATGCCCTGGGCGAGCCCGCCGTAGATCTGGCCGTCGACCGTCACCTTGTTGATGATGGTGCCGAAGTCGACCGAGGTGGTGTACTTGACGACGGTGACCTTGCCGGTTTCGAGGTCGACTTCGACTTCGGGGACGAACACTTCGTACATGTAGATCGGGAACGGATTGCCTTGGCCGGTGACCGGATCGCATTCGGTACAGCCCTGGGCGACCCACTTGCCGTCGTAGCGGCACGGGATGTTCTCGGCGACCATTTCGGCGTAGCTGCGATAGCTGCCGTCAGGCTTCTTCATCGCGTGCAGCAGCATTTCGCACGAGTTCTTGATGGCGTTGCCGACAAAGACGTTGGAGCGGCTGCCGCCCGACGGGCCGGCGTTCGGGCAGTCGGTGGTGTTCATCACCAGATGAATATGTTCGGGCGTGATGCCGAGCGGACGCAGCGTTTCATGAACGAAGGTCTGCGTGCCGAGGTCGGAACCCTGGCCGTGATCCTGCCAGGCGTTGTAGGCGGTAACGCCCTTGGCGGTCAGCTCGATGGCGGCGTTGGAACTGTCGGGACCGTCGAGGCCGCAACCGTAGATGCCGATGGCGATGCCGATGCCGCGCTTCTTGCCGGGAACCGCGAAGTCCTTGCAGCGCTGCTTGCCCGCTTCCCAGGCCGGGCGGACCAGATCGAGCAGCTTGTCGAGGACGAAGACTTCGGGAACCTGGCCGGTCGGCGTCGTCGCGCCGGGGCGGTAGACGTTCTTGTAGCGCAGTTCGAGCGGGTCCATGCCGATTTTCTCGGCGAGCATGTCCATGGCGATTTCGGACGACAGGAAAGCCTGCGGCGAACCGTAACCGCGGAACGCCGACCCCCAGGCGTGGTTGGTGCACACCGTCTTGCCGTGGCCGCGGATGTTCTTGATGTCGTACGCGGCGCCGGTGAATTGGCCCTGGCGAACCGTCACCAGGTCACCGAACTCGGAATAGGGGCCGTGGTCGAGCCACCATTCGGTTTCCATGCCTTGCAGGATGCCGTCCTGGTCGGCGGCGAGCTTGCAGCGCACGTTGGCCGGCGAACGTTTTCCCGTGTAAGTGATGTTCTGGTACTGCGTATAGACCAGCGAAACCGGTCGCTTGAGCGCCATGCAGGCGACGCCGAGCAGCGCTTCCATGGTCGGGCTGAACTTGTAGCCGAAGGTGCCGCCGGTCGCGTTCTGCACCAGGCGCAGCTTTTCCGGTGCGATGCCGAGGCCCGGCGCGATCATCGCGTGGTGCAGGTGCAGGCCGATGCTCTTCGACTGGATGGTCAGAATGCCGTCGTCGTCAAAATAGGCGCAGCCGCAGTCAGGCTCGATGTGCAGGTGAGGCTGGCGGCTGCAATACGTTTCCGACTCGACGATATGGGTCGCGGCGGCCATGATCGGCGCCGTTTCCTCGCCCTTGATCATGCCTTGTTCGTAGTAGACGTTCGGCACGCCGGGGTGGATTTCGATCGCGTCGTCGGCCTGGGCTGCCCAGCCGTCCATATAGGCCGGCAGGACCTCGACGTCGACGCTGACCTTCTCGGCGGCGGCGCGCGCGTGCTCGACGGTGTCGGCGCAAACGATGGCCAGCGCGTCGCCGAACTGGAAGATCTTGTCGCGGCACAGGATCGGTCGATCCCAGCCGTCGCCCTTGTTGGTCGGGAAGGTGATCAGTCCGGTGATGGCGTTCTTGCCCGAGACGTCCTTCCAGGTCAGCACGTCGACGACGCCGGGCATTTTCTTCGCTTCGCTGGTGTCGATTCCCTTGAGGTTGGCGTGCGAGACCTTGGCCTGGACGAGCGCCAGGTGCAGGGTGTCGGGCGGCATGTGCATGGTGACGTCGGCGCCGAAGTCCCAGGTGCCGGTGACCTTGGCGACCGCCGACGGGCGGCGGAATTTCGAGCCGAGGATGCTGCCGTTGTCTTTGGCTTCGCTGCGGGCCAGCAGGTCTTCCTTGCTCTTCTCGCCGCGCATGATCGCCGCGGCATCCATCACGGCGTCGGTCAGCGGCTTGTAGCCGGTGCAGCGGCACAGGTTGCGGTTGCGGTTGAACCAGGTGCGAACGTCCTCGCGCGTCGGGTTCTGGTTCTTGTCGAGCAGCGCCTTGGCCGACATGATGAAGCCGGGAGTGCATACGCCGCATTGGGCGCCGCCATGCACCATCCAGGAGATCTGGATCGGGTGCAGCTGGTCGGCGGTGCCGATGCCTTCGATGGTGACGATCTTCTCGCCGTTCTCGTACTTGCTGATCGGAACCATGCAGGCCTTGATCGGCTTGTTGTCGATCAGCACCGTACAGGTGCCGCATTGGCCGGAGTCGCAACAGACCTTGCAGCCGGTCATCAGCAGGTTTTCACGCAGTACGTCGGCGAGCTTCTTGGCCGGGTCGGTGATGAGCGGGCGGTCGACTCCGTTGACGTTGATGATGATTCTTTTCATGACGCTCTCCTTGAGTATTCGAATGAACTGAAAATGGGCTGCAAGAATTTGGTGATTGATCGGCCTAGGCGATTTTGTGTGGCTTGTTCTCCTCGGGCTCGGGACGCAAGCCGCGGCGGGACAAGGCCGCGGCGCAATGGCGCCGACAGGCGATCAGTTCGGCGACGACCGAGATGGCGATTTCTTCTGGATTGTCGGCGCCGATTTCCAGGCCGATCGGCGCATGCACGTCGGCCAGGCGCTCCGGCGTCACGCCTTCCTTTTGCAGCTCCTGGAAGATCCCGGTGACCTTGCGCCGTGACCCCATCATGCCGACATAGCGCGCCGGGGTGCCGAGCGCCCAGCGCAGCACGCGCATGTCGGTGAGATGGCCGGGGGTCAGCGAAACGACGTAGGCGGCGGGGTTTGGCGCCAGTTGCAGCATGGCGACGTCGAGCTCGGCGACGACGATGCCTTTGGCGTCGGGGAAACGTTCGCGGTTGGCGAAGGCTTCGCGCTCGTCGACGATCACCACGTCGAAGCCGGCCGAGCGCGCAATGCGGTAGGTGGCGAGACCGGTGTGGCCGGCACCGAAGATGTAGAGCGTCGGGTTGGGGACGATCGGTTCGACGAAGATATCGAGGCTGCCGCCGCACACCATTCCGGCGTCGATCCCGGGTCGCTGGGTGAGATTGAAGCTGACGGTCTGCGGTTTTTCGCTTTTGATGACTTCACGTGCGATGGCGATCACTTCGAGCTCGCCGGCGCCGCCGCCGATGGTGCCGACGATCGTCCCGTCGTCGCGCACCAGCATCTTGGCCGACGACGAGCCGGGGATCGAACCGACGGTATTGATGATCGAGGCCAGCGCACAGCTCCGGCCTTCTCGCCGCAAGAGGATGATTTCTTCATAGACGTCCATACGATCCTCGCTCTATCTTCGGTTTGCTGACGAGTGTTTACGCGGGAACGCAGGCGTCGGTGTTGCACAGCTCGGCGCACATCGGGCTGTCGTAGGTTCCCTCGCAGTCCTTGCATTTGTCCGCATCGATCGAGAACTGTTTGCCGACGTGACTGATGGCGCGGTTGGGGCATTCGGATTCGCACGCGCCGCAGGCATTGCACAGGTCGGGGATGATTTTGTGGGCCATGAAAAACTCCTTGAAAAATAAATATCGCAATTGCTGAGTCGGCCGCCATGAATCGCGAGGGCTGCAGCAGGCTGCCGCACTGCCGGCGAACGAAGTGATGCGTTGCATCAGCCCGATTCGCAGTGTGGTGACGCAGTATTCGGCGCGGCTTTTGCGCGCGCAATGGAATGTCGCTGATCAACGCTTCGGCGCTGTCCCGTTTTGTGACAGTCGCATCGTTGAGGCGAAGGAAGGGAGGTTGGCATGCTGTCCCGAAACGGGACAGTGGGGTCGTTGGCGGCGAGTTATTGTTGACTCGCGGTCGGTGGTTCGGCTAGTCGCGCAGCTTTCCGGGGCGAGCGTTGCGGAAGCTGCGCGGTGCGTGCGAGAAGATCGCCGACCAGGCGACGATGACCCAGAAGAGCGGCACGCGCAGTTCGGGCCAGGCGATCATCGCCGCCACCAGAACGAGTTTTGCCAGCATCGAGAGGCCGGCGCCTTCGATCAGATGCGCGGGCCGGTGCCAGAGGTCGAGCAGCCAGACCAGCACCCCGCTGATCAGCACCGCGACGCCCGCATGCTCGGGCAACGCGGTGGGCGGCGTGCGCAGCAGCGTCGCGGCGAAACTGATCACCGCGATCAGGTGCGCGCCGCGCAACACGACGCTCGCCCAGCGACGGCCGCGAAAATCGCGAAGCTCGCCGCCGCAGAACATCAAATCAGGCCGTTGAAGGGCTGCACGTCGACCAGGTCGCCGACCGCGATGTCTTTGCCTGTTTCGGGCAGCACAATGAAGCAGTTGGCGCTCGACATCGAACTCAAGACGCCCGATCCCTGGTTGCCGGCGAGTCGGACCTTCCACTGGTCGCCGTCGGCGAACAGCACGCCGCGCGGAAATTCGCGCCGCCCGGGCGATTTTTCGATCGCCGAGACGCAAGGCACCTTGAACGACGGACGCTCGGGCAGCGGCGAGCAGCCCATCAGTTTGAGCAGCGCGTCGACGACCAGCTGATGGAAAGTCACCATCACCGCCACCGGGTTGCCGGGCAGGCCGAACAGCCAGGCGTCGCCGATGCGGCCGAAAGCCATCGGCCGGCCGGGCTTGATGTTGAGCTTCCAGAACATGACGTCGCCGAGGCGCGAAGTGAGCTCACGCACGTAGTCGGCGTCGCCGACCGAAACGCCGCCGCTGGTCAAGATGACGTCGGCTTGCCCAGCGGCTTGCCTGAGCGCCTCTTCGAGCGCGGCGGGATGGTCGCGAACGACGCCCAGGTCGATGAGGTCGACGCCGAGCTGCGTGAGCACGCCGAACAGCGTGTAACGGTTGCTGTCATAGACCTCGCCGGGCGCCAAAGGGCGGTTGAGCGAAGCGATCTCGTCGCCGGTCGAAAAAAAGGCGACGCGCAGGCGGCGATGGACGGTGACTTCGCCGATGCCGAGCGACGCCAGCAGGCCGAGCTCGGCGGGGCCGAGCCGCTGGCCGGCGGCCAGCGCCGGCTTGCCGCGTGCCAGATCCTCGCCAGCCTGGCGAACGTGTTGGCCGGCTTGCTGCCCCGGCGGGACGAGCAGTGCATCGCCGTCGATGCGCACGTGTTCCTGCGCGACGACGCTGTCGGCGCCCTGCGGCAGTACGGCGCCGGTCATGATGCGTACCGCTTGACGCGCACCGACGATCCCCGAGAAGGCGTTGCCGGCCAAGGCCGTGCCGACGACGGCGAGCCGGGTGTCGCCGTCGGCCGCCAGGTCGGCGATGCGAAAAGCGTAGCCGTCCATCGCCGAGTTGGTATGCGCCGGAACGTCGAAAGGCGCGACGATGTCGCGGTAGAGCATGCGGCTGAGCGCGCCACGGATCGGCAGCGTTTCCCAGCCGCTCACCGGCGACAGCGCGTCGAGCAGCATCTGGCGCGCTTGCGCCACATTCAGGGGCTTGTTGGTGAGCATCGGATCGCCTGTGGAAAGAACAGGCGTCCATTATGCGTTGCCCGGCTGTTTCCTGAAATAGCGGGCAGGCGCACTGCCGTGATCTGTGGCAAAAAGTGACAGCGCCACGAAAAACGGTACGATTCGCTTGAAGACGCCGTTCGCCGGTCGAATACTGCAGGCCTGTCCGGCGTCGTCCGAATTACTCTCTGGAGATCCATATGCACATCCCCGACGGCTATTTGAGCCCGGCGACCTGCGCTGCTGCCTACGCGATCACCGTGCCGTTCTGGGTCGTCGCCTTCAAGCGCGTCGAACGCTTGCTGCACACGCGCATGGTGCCGCTGCTCGCGGTCTTTTCGGCGTTCAGCTTCGTGATCATGATGTTCAACCTGCCGCTGCCGGGCGGTACGACCGGCCATGCGGTCGGCGTTGCGGTGGCGGCGATCGTGCTCGGGCCGTCGGCGGCGATGGTCGCGATCTCGATCGCGCTGCTGATCCAGGCGGTTTTTTTCGGCGACGGCGGCATCACGACCTATGCCGCCAACTGCTTCAATATGGCGGTCGCCGGCTCGCTGGTGGCGTACTGGAGCTATGTGCTGATCGCCGGCAAGTGCGCGCTCGATTCGCCGCGGCGCGTCGTCGCGGCGGCGATCGCCGGCTATCTGGCGCTTAACGTCGCGGCTTTGCTGACGGCGATCGAATTCGGCGTGCAGCCGCTCTTTTTCCACGACGCCGCGGGAATGCCCTTGTACGCGCCGTATCCTCTGTCGATTGCGCTTCCGGCGATGATGATCGGACACCTGGCGATCGCCGGGGTCGCCGAGCTGGTGATTTCCGGCGGTCTGGTCGCCTATCTGCAGCGCGCCAATCCCGAGCTGCTCGCCGGCTCGATGCCGAGCGTTACGAGCGCGCGCGCCGCCGTCGTCAACTCGACGCGCCGGCTCTGGTGTTGGCTGGCCGGCTTGATGCTGCTCTCTCCGCTCGGCCTCATCGCCGCCGGAACGGCGTGGGGCGAGTGGGGTGGATGGGGCGCCGACGACTTTGCCGGTGCCCAAATCCGCCAGCAAATGCTGCAGGCGTCGGGCGGCGTCGCTCCGCCCGCAACCGTTCCGAGCGGGCTGGAGCGATTGGCCAGCGTGTGGCGCGCGCCGATCCCGGACTATGCGCCGGCCTTCCTGCACGACCTTTACGTCGGCTATATCGTATCGGCGGTGATGGGCGCCGGACTGATCGTGCTGCTCTTGCTGCTGATCGGCAAGTGGGTCGGCCGCCAGTCGGCCGAATTTTGAGCCGGCCGGTGCTGAGCGAAGCCATCTCGCTGCCAAAGCCACCGCGCCGGCGCCATCTGGCGCAGCGGCTGGCACAGGGGCTGCTGCGCGCGATCGATCGGGCGCAGACCGCCGAGTCGCTGGCCGCCGGCGACGGACTGTTGCAGGGACTCGATCCGCGCATCAAGCTCTCCGGCGCGCTGGCGCTGATCGTCAGCGCGGTGCTGACGCCTTCGCTGGGCGTCGTGGCCGGCCTCTTTGCGCTGGCCTTGCTGCTTGCCTGGTGCTCGCGGCTGCTCACTGCCGGCGTCTGCCAGCGATTGTGGCTCAGCGTGCTGCTCTTTTCCGGAACGGTCGCGTTGCCGGCGCTCGTCGTGGTTCCCGGCCGCGCGCTCTGGCAACTGCCGCTGCTCGGCTGGACGGTCAGCGAACCGGGGCTGCGCAGCGCCGCCTTGCTGATCGCTCGCGCCGAGACGTCATCGACGCTGGCGCTGCTGCTCATCGCGTCGACGCCGTGGACGCATGTGCTCAAGGCGATGCGCTGCGTCGGCGCGCCGCGCGTGCTGGTCGCCATCCTGGGCATGACGCACCGCTACATCTTCGTGCTGGCGCAGTGCGCGGCGCAATTGTTCGAAGCGCGGCGCAGCCGCATCGTCGCGCCGATGAACGGCGCGCAGCAACGCGCGCTGGCGACGGCGGCGGCCGGCGTGGTGTTGAGCAAGGCGTTTTGGCTCGCCAACGAAGTGCATCTGGCGATGATTTCGCGCGGTTATCGCGGCGAAGTGCGCCTGCTCGACGATTTCCACACCCGAGCGCGCGACTGGCTGGCGCTGCTTGCCGCGTTGAGCGTTCCGCTGCTGATCCTTTGGGCCGAGCGATGAACGATTGCGTCTTCGATTTGAGCCACGTCTCTTTCGCCTACCCGCAGCAACCGGCGCTCGACGATCTGTCGCTGCGCATCCGGCGCGGCGAGCGCATCGCGTTGCTCGGCGCCAACGGTTCGGGCAAGTCGACGCTGCTGCGCCTGCTCGATGCGCTCTACTTCCCTTGCCGGGGAGAGCTCAGAGCCTTTGGCGAGGTGATCTCGGAAGCCGCGCTCGCCGACGACGAGGTCAATTTCGCTTTCCGGCGCCGCGTCGGTCTGGTTTTTCAGAACCCCGACGTTCAGCTCTTCAATCCGACGGTTTTCGACGAGCTGGCTTTCGGCCCGCTGCAGCTCGGCTGGTCGAGCGAAGAAATATTGCGCCGGGTCGAGGCGATGCTGGCGCGCTTTGCCATTGGCCACCTCAAGCATCGCGCCGCGCATCGCCTGTCAGGCGGCGAGAAAAAACGCGTCGCGCTCGCTTCGGTGCTGGTCATCGACCCCGAGGTGCTGTTGCTCGACGAACCGACCGCCGCACTCGACCCGCAGAGCCAGGGCGAAGTCGTCCGTTTCCTGAGCGAGAGCCGAGACACCGGGAGAACGATCGTGACGGCGACGCATGACCTCGAGATCGTCTACGACATCGCCGACTTCGTCTATGTGCTGGCCGACGGCAAGGTGGTGGGCGCCGGCGCGCCGGCAGAAATTCTCGCCGACCAGGCGCTGCTGCGGCGAACGCACCTGGCGCACGCGCATTGGCATGTGGCTGCCGACGGTTTGGCGCATGCTCATGTGCACGCGCATCGACACCAGCACCACACGCCGATCGACGGCGACTCTTCCGAGAAGTAGCGCTGGCGACTTGCCTGGGATCTGGGTACAAAAAGCAGCTAGACTGTCACGAAATGTTACAGTTGGATTAAAAGCCGCTCGCTTGCATCGAAGTCACCGCTCGTCTGTGGAATACTGCCGATGGTCCGGCTGGCACCAGCCGATCCGCCCTCGTCGCAGCGACCTCAAGGCGTTCAGCGCGAAAATGATTCACCGTTCAAGGAGACCTTCATGCCCGACCAAGTCATCCGCGCCAAGCATCATGCCGACGCCCGCGTTTCGGCCTGAACGGGAGAGCAAATCGTGAGCCTGTTCAAAAGATTGAGCTCTGCGGCCAAGACCGGCGTGCAGACGCTGGAGACGACTTCGGCGGCGCTCGCTTCGGCGCTGTCGGGAATCTCCGGGCGGACCACCTTTGTCGTCGGCTATGTTTCGCCGCACCTCGATCTCGATTCGGTGGCGCGCCAATTTTCGCAGCGCTTTGCCGGCGTCCCGCTGATGTTGTGCTCGACGGCTGGCGAGCTGTGTTCGAGCCAGGGCAGCATCTATTGTCGAACCGGCGAGCAATGGGATCGCATCGTCTTGCAGTGTTTCGACGATTCGCTCGTCGAACGCGCCCAGGTCGTCGCCGTTGCGCTGGGCTCCGACGATTTGCGGCGCGGCGCTGCAGCGATGCCGCTCAAGGAGCGCATCGCCAGGATTTCGCGGTCGATCGAATCGCTCAAGGTCGACATCGAAATCGACTACCGCGACACCCTGGCCTGCGTCATGATCGACGGCCTGTCATTGTCCGAGTCGTTTTTCATGGAAGCCTTGTACGACTCCGGGCGATTTCCCTGTCTATTCGTCGGCGGCTCGGCGGGAGGTAAACTCGATTTTCGCAACACTTGGATTCACGATGGACAGCGCAAGCTCGAAAACCATGCGGTGGTCGCCTTCCTGAAAATAGCCAAGGGCACTCGCTTCGGCGTCTTCAAGAGCCAGAATTTCGAGCCGACCCAAATCGGCTTTTCGGTCATTCGCGCCTCGCTGGTCAATCGTTACGTCAGCCACGTCATCGACGATTCGGGCCGGGTCGTTCCGTTCATCGAGGCCTTGTGCGCGCAACTGCGCTGCTCTTGCGGTGAGCTTGAGCAGCGGCTTGGCGAATACTCTTTCGCCATCCGCGTCGGGCAGGAGCTTTTCGTCCGCTCCGTTTCGCGCATCGATCTGGCCGAGAGCCGAATCCATTTTTTCTGCGACATCGCGCCGGGCGAAGAGCTGCTGCTGGTCAAGCGGACCAATTTTGTCGACAGCACGACCCGCGATTATCGCAACTTCATGCAAGGCAAGCCGGGCGCTCCGGTCGCCGGAATCCTCAACGACTGCATCTTGCGGCGCCTCAACAACGACAAGACGCTTGGCGGCCTCGACAGCGTTTTCGATTGCCGGCAACTGGCTGGTTTCTCGACCTTCGGCGAGATACTGGGACTCAATCTCAACCAGACGCTGACCGCGGTATTTTTCTTCAAGGTGCCCGCGGGAACGTCGTTTCACGACAACTATGTCGATCATTTCGTCGCCCATTACAGCCAGTTCAAGTCGTTCTTTCTGCGCCGCCAGATCGGCAAGTTGTCGGGGCTCGGACGGGTCATGGCGCAGCAGATTTCCGACTACAAGAATCAGCATTTCGACAGCCAGCTCGATCCGGAGATTTTCGATCAGAGCATGAAAGCGGTTGCCGCGGGGCTCAATGAGCTGGGCGCCGCCCTGCAGAGCGCCGACGCATCGCGAATCGACACGGCCAGGCATATGGAAGACTGTTCGCGTGATCTGTACTCGTCGGTCGAAGGGCTGACGGTGCACATCGGCGATCAGGACGCGATCGTTTGCGAGGCGGGCAACAAGGTCGATGCGCTCGCCGCAGACGCGGTGCACGTCGCCGAGAGCGCGCGCCTGCTGGCCGAGTCGAGTACCCGCATCCGCAGCGTCGTCGAGGTGATTCAGCAAATTTCCGACCAGACCAACCTGCTGGCGCTCAATGCCGCGATCGAAGCGGCACGCGCCGGCGAGGCCGGCCGCGGCTTTGCCGTGGTCGCCGACGAGGTGCGCAAGCTGGCGGAAAAAACGCGCACCAGCGCCGGCGAGATCGGCAGCGACATTTCTGCGTTGGCCGCCAGTATTGGCGAGGTCGCCAAGAAAATCGACCAGCAGTCGGCTGACGTCGAGAGGGTCTCAGGAATGCTGAGCAAGATCGAGGAATTCAGCGTCAAGACGGCGCAAACGGCGGCGCATACCAAATCGGTCGCCGATACGCTGCAGCAGCTGACAAAGGTCTGAGCTTGGTGGCGTCGCCGCATGTTTGAAACCCTGCGTCAAGCACTGTCGCTGCTCGCCCATCTGGATAATCAGGTGCTGGCCATCGTCTGGCTGTCGTTCAAGGTCAGCCTTGCCGCGGTGACGCTGGCGGCGCTGCTCGGTCTGCCGCTCGGTGCGCTGGTTGCGGTCGCTTCGTTTCCCGGGCGCGGCGCGCTGACGGTCGTGCTCAACGGCATGATGGGCTTGCCTTCGGTCGTCGTCGGCGTCGTCGTCTATCTATTTCTTTCGCGCTCCGGGCCGTTCGGCGACCTCGGCCTGCTCTACTCGGCGCCGGCCATGATCGCGGCGCAGACGGTGCTGGTCACGCCGTTGATGGCCGCGCTGACGCGGCAGATCGTCGAGGACGCCTGGCGCGAGTATGCCAACGAGTTCAACTCGATGCGCTTCTCGCTGCGCCACAGTGTCGTCGAGTTGCTCTATGACTGCCGTTTTTCGCTGGTTGTCGCGGTGCTGGCCGGCATGGGCCGCTCGTTGTCGGAAGTCGGCGCGGTGATGATCGTCGGCGGCAACATCGAGGGCTTCACGCGCGTGATGACCACCGCCATCGCGCTCGAAACCGCCAAGGGCGACCTGCCGCTGTCGCTGGCGCTGGGCGTGGTGTTGCTGACGGTGGTGTTGCTGCTCAACAGCGGGGCCTATCTGATGCGGCAATGGGCAATGCGCAAATTCGGCTAGATCGCTGGTGACGAGCGAAAGCCTGCTTCGGCATGAGCGTCGCAGCACGCAAAAAAGCTGTCACAAAATGTGACAGCGGCAACAAAAATCGCCAGCTTCTCCTTGAAGCGTCTCTTCGTACGTCGAATACTGTGTACTTGTCAAGGGGGGCGCAGAGCAGCGCCGCCTCGGGTTCAAAGCGTAGTAAAAATATTTTCAGATCACGGATATCGAGGCGCGCCGCGCGAAGATTCCGTACCGTTCAAGGAGAAACTCATGGCTTACAAAATCATCCCCGACCTGTGCAACGGCTGCGCCGCCTGCGAATCCGAGTGCCCGAACCGCGCCATCAGCCATGTCGGCAAGGATTACACGATCGATCCGGGCAAGTGCCAGGAGTGCGAGGGCGTCTATGACAGCCCGATGTGCGCCCAGCTGTGCAACACCGACGCCTGCGTTCCGGCCTGAAGCCGCCGATCAGCATTGCGCAACCGAAACTGCGCGGGCAAGCGTTAGCTGCAACCAATCAGGAGTGTGTCATGGATAAGATCGTACGCATCAATATGGCCGAGCTCACCAGCAGCGTCGAGCCCGTTCCGGCGGAATGGGTTGGGCTCGGCGGACGAGCGCTGACCTCGACCATCGTCGCCAAGGAAGTTCCGCCCACCTGCCACGCGCTGGGGCTGAGCAACAAGCTGGTGTTCGCCCCTGGCTTGTTGTCCGGCACCTCGGCGGCCAACTCGGGTCGCCTTTCGGCGGGCGCCAAGAGTCCGCTGACCGGCGGCATCAAGGAATGCAACGCCGGCGGCACCGCCGCAAAAATGTTCGCCAAGCTCGGCATCAAGGCGCTGATCATCGAATGGATTCCGCGCGAGGACAAGTGGTACAGCGTGCATGTGACCAAGGACGCGATCACCATCGCCGAAGAGTCCGAACTGATCGGCAAGGGCAACTACTGCCTGATCAACAGTGTTCAGGCACGCTACGGCAAGCCGGTCGGCGTCATGTCGGTCGGCCCGGTCGGCGAAATGAAAATGCTTTCGGCCAATATTTCGGTCGCCGATCCCGAGTCGCGAGTCCGTAGTCTGGGCCGTGGCGGGCTCGGCGCGGTGATGGGTTCGAAGAAGATCAAGTACATTTCGATCGACGATTCCGGAACGCCGCCGGTGATGCCCAAGGACGCCGTCAAGTTCAAGGGCGCCGCGCGCATCTTCGCCAAGACGCTGCTCGACCACCCGGTCAGCGGCCAGGGGTTGCCGACCTACGGCACCAACGTGCTGGTCAACATCCTCAACGAAGCCGGCGGTCTGCCGACACGCAATTTCACCAGCGGCCAGTTCGCCGGGCACGACAAGATTTCGGGCGAGACGATGCACGCCACTATCGTCGCGCGCGGCGGAACGCCGACGCACGGCTGCCATGCCGGCTGTCAGATTCAGTGCTCGCAGGTCTACAACGACAAGAACGGCCAATACGTCACCTCGGGTTTCGAGTATGAAACGATCTGGGGCTTGGGCGCCAACTGCTGCATCGACGATCTCGACGACATCGCCGAAGCCGACCACATCATGGACGACTTAGGCTGCGACAGCATCGAAACGGCGGTGATGTTCGGCGTCGCGATGGAAGCCGGGGTACTGCCTTTCGGCGACAGCAAGGAAATGCTGCGGCTGTTGCGCGACGAGATCGGCAAGGGTACGCCGCTCGGCCGCGTGCTCGGCGGCGGCGCCGCGCAGCTCGGCCGGATCTATGGCGTGACGCGCGTTCCGGTGGTCAAGAACCAGGGCATCCCGGCTTACGATCCGCGCTCGGTCAAGGGAATCGGCGTCACCTATGCGATGGGAACGATGGGCGCCGATCACACCTCGGGTTACGCCATCGCCACCAACATCCTCAACGTCGGCGGTCACGTCGATCCTCTGTCGAAGGTCGGTCAGGTCGAGCTCGCGCGCAACCTGCAGATCGCCACGGCAGCCATCGATTCGACCGGAATGTGTCTGTTCATCGCCTTCCCGGCGCTCGACATCCCGGAGTGTCTGATTTCGCTGATCGACATGATCAACGCGCGCTTTGGTATCAACCTGACCGGCGACGACGTCACCGCGCTGGGCAAGTCGGTGCTCAAGATCGAGCATCAGTTCAACCTCGACGCCGGTCTGTCCAAGGAGCACGATCGCCTTCCCGAGTTCTTCAGCAAGGAGTTGCTGCCGCCGCACAACGCGATCTGGGATTTCACCCCCGCCGAACTCGACGCCTTCTGGAACTTCTGATCGCCGATCCGGGCCCGGCGTCGGCGTCTGCCGCGCCGGGTTTGTTCACCGACCTGCGTCCGGACAAGGTGTTGCGAATGAAAATCAGGCTCAAACTTTTCGCTACGTTGGGAAGCTATCTGCCGCCGGGCAGCAGCGGCGGCGAAACGCTGATCGAATTGCCGGAAGCGGCGATCATCCCGGACGCGCTCGGCATGTTCGGCGTACCGCTTAACCTAGCGCACATCGTGTTCGTCAACGGGCGTCATGTCTTGCGCCCGAACTTGCCGACGCACCCCTTGCACGACGGCGACACGCTGGCCGTCTTCCCGGCCATCGGCGGCGGCTAGCAGCGGCCGCAGTGGCGCGAAACGGGCTAAGTAGTCAGGGAGGCTAGGCGACTTCCTGGGCATTGAGTAGCCGGATACGCGCTTGATGCAGAAACTCGTTGAGTTCCCGGACGTTGGCATAGGCATCTCCGTGAGTTGCGTTGGCGAGCCGGCGCCCCATTTTCTGCGCGACAAACAGCACGTCGGACAATTCATCGATGTTTTCCCGCCGCGCCACTTCGCTTGTTTCGTCCAGCATGGCGATTTCCTTTGTCCGTGTATTGCTGCGTTAGTCCTAAAAATTCCGGCGATGCATCGTTCGGCGTCCAGCGCGCCCATGCACGGCAGATTGAAGCAACTGTCCGTTGGCGTCTGTCTGCGAGCGAACAGAGCGCTTAAGGACGCCTCCCGGCTTTGCGCTGTCGATCTGCGGTCGTCGAACGGCTGAACTATCGCTCAAGCCGCGGTGGCCGTTAATCCGACTTTTCGCTTGAAAAAAGCGCCGAAACAAACGAATATGCCGCCCCTTCGGCTGATCGTCGGTGCGTCGCTGCACGCGGCCAGCGCACGATTTTTCCTCAACCCAGTTCATTCCCGAGCGGCCATGTCCTTCAAAGAATCTCCCTCGCAATTTCAAATGATCGACGTGTCGTTGATCGAAGCGGGCTCGTCGCCTGCGCGTCAGAACATCGACGAAGCCAGCCTCAAGGGGCTGGCCAATTCGATCCAGATGAAGGGCCTGATTCACCCGCTGGTGGTGCTCCCCGCCAACGCCGCTGGACGGCATGCCCTGATCGTCGGCGAACGCCGCTGGCGGGCCGCCGTTCTGGCCGGCGAGAAAACGGTTCCGGCGCTGATCCGTCAGTGCGAGCCCGGCGAAGCGCTGGAAATCCAGGTTTTCGAAAACCTCGGTCTGGGAATGCGCGCGGCGCTCGAACCCCGCGAGATGGCCAATGCCATTCAGGCGATTGCCGAACGCTTTGCAACGCGCGACGCCGCCGCCGAGCATTTCGGCCGCAACGCTTCCTGGCTCAATCAGGCGACCGCCGCCGCCAAGCTCTCGGCCAAGGTCACCGCGCTGCTCGATTCGGGGAAAATTTCCAGCGCTGGCGCTGCCGTTCAACTCGAAAAACTGGCGCAGAAAAACGAGGTCAAGGCGAAATCACTGATTGGCCAGATCGAGGAAATGCCGGAAGGGAAAAAACTGTCGAGGAAAACCGTCGATAGCGCGCTTTCCGCCGAAGGCGGCCGGCGCAAGAAAAAGGAAGAGGCGCCGGCGCCAGAGCAGTCCGCCGGCCCGGCGACGGCGGCCTCGACGGGCGGCAGCGAGCCGCTGCCGCCTTGGGAGGACGCGCCCGCCGCACCGAGTCGACGCCGCGTCAATCGCCACAAGGTCGAGCGGGTTGCCGAAATTCTCGGCATGGCCGACAGCGACGAGGAAGAGATCCTGGTCCAGCTGATCGATGCTTTTCTGGCGCTCAAGGGCGAGGCGACTTCGACGCCTTGAGTGTGTCGCTGGCGCCGCTAGCGAGCGGCCAGGCCGCCGCGCTGATGACGCTCCAGGCACTGGTCGAGCTGGCTTCTCGGCGCCTTTTGAATCTTGCGCAGAAGCTCGTGCGACACCTCGCGCAGTTTATAGCGGCGGCGCAATTCGTCTTCGAGGTAGCTCAGCAGACTGGCCGCCATCTGCGCGTCGGCCAGCGCGCGGTGGGCGCGACCGGCAACGGGCAGCCTGGCGAAGTCGACCAGGACGCCCAGTTTGTGGCTTGGCGCTTGCGGCAGCAGCCGCCGCGCCAGCAGCATCGAGCAGGCAAACTCCTGGTGCCGACGGCGATCGATGCGGGCCAGTTCGGCGTCCCAGAATTTGCAGTCGAACGAAGCGTTGTGCGCGACCAGCGGATGGCTGCCGACAAAATCGGCGACCTGCCGCATGACTTCGGCGGCTGGCGGCGCCTGGCGAACCATGGCGGTGGAAATGCCGGTGAGCTCTTCGATATACGAGGGAATCGCGACCCCGCAATTCATCAGGCTCTGGTAATGGTCGACGACCTTGCCGTCGCGCAGCAGCACGGCGGCAATTTCCGTCGCGCGGTCGCCTTGGGCGGGAGACAAGCCTGTCGTTTCAAAGTCGATTACCGCGACCAGTTCCATACATTCAATCCCATCGTTTCTGATATTCGGCGGCGATTGTCTCATTTGGCAAGGGGCGCCGGCGCATCTTCTTTACCGTCGGCTTGTCACACGTTGTTACAGGTTGGTACGTAACAATGCAAAAGAAGCAATAGACACCGGCTTCGTCTGTCAATACAGTGCGTCCTGCGATGTGGAATAGTTTTTTATATTACGGAAGGAAAAACTATGAACACGATGAACTCGTCGGCCATGACGATTGCGGTTCTTGCGAACCCAAGCACGGGTGTTTTGACCCCCGCGCCAGTCGGACCCCTGGGAATTTGATTTCCTCCAAGCGGCCGCGATAACTCTCGGTCTCGAGTCGCCAGCCTGGTGCGGCGACCCAATTATCCTCTGCTCAAGAACTTGAGCGCCTATCTTGGTGTGATTGTTCCATCGAGATTCAATACATCAAAGACATCATCGATCTCTGGCGAGAGTCGGTGTTGTTGAAAGGATTCAACAATGAACGAACTTAATACGAAGACTCATGATTCCGATCATTTGCACGACGTGGCATCGATCGACCTCGGGCAGCTGCTGACGTCTTCCCTGCCGCGCCTGACGCTGCTTCCGCTGGTCAAGGCGAGGGTCAAGCTGGTCATCGCCGAGCACGTCCAAGCGTCGCCCATCGCCAGCTCGACCAGCGATGACATGGCCGCGGCGAAGGTGGTGGACTATCTGCGCGGTGCTTCGGCTATTCCGCTCCAGCCTGAGCTATGCACCCTCATGGCGCGGGTCGGTTTCGACAAGGCGCTGTTTACCTACGGCAAGGCTGACGGCGTTCCGGTCGGGTACGCGGAAGGAATATGGCTGCTGAAATTCGTCGAGCCCGCCGAGAAGGACCCGGCAAAGCCTCCGGATTTGTCGTGGCTGCGCTTCCTTGGCGGCGATGCCACTCGGCATTGATCTTCCCCTTGTCGTCGGCTGGTCAAGAGCCGCCGGTTGTTGACGCGGAAGGATTTCTCGGCTCGAATCGAGTCTTTGCGGTGGAATTCATTCGATGAGCAGACCGATCAACAAGGACACCACGCTGTGCATCTCGCTGGCGGCGCGGCCGAGCAATTTCGGCACGCGTTTCCATAACTTCCTGTACGACGCGCTCGGCCTCGATTACCTCTACAAGGCGTTTTCGACCACCGACCTGGCGGCGGCGATCGGCGGCGTGCGGGCGCTGGGAATCCGCGGCTGCGCGATCTCGATGCCGTTCAAGGAAGCGTGCATCCCGCTGGTCGACGAGCTCGACGCTTCGGCCTTGGCGATCGACTCGGTCAATACCATCGTCAACACCGCTGGTCGGCTCAAAGCGTACAACACCGACTACCTGGCGATCGCCAGACTGCTGGCCGAACACCGGCTTTCGCCCGACCTCGTTTTTGCGCTGCAAGGCAGTGGCGGAATGGCCAAAGCGGTGGCCTGCGCGTTGCGCGACGCCGGTTTCAAACAGGGCTATATCGTTGCCCGCAACGAAGCGAAGGGCCGCGCGCTGGCCGCGCTCTACGGCTTCGAATGGCGCGCGAGCATGGCCGGCGTTCGTGCCGGACTGCTGATCAATGTCACGCCGATCGGGATGGCCGGCGGCGCCGAGCAGGATGCGCTGTCGTTCAGTGCTGCGGCGATCGCCGACGCCAGCGTGATCTTCGACGTCGTCGCGCTGCCGGCGGTGACGCCCTTGATCCGCCAGGCGCAGGCGTGCGGCAAGGAGGTCATCACCGGCGCCGAGGTCTTTGCCATTCAGGCCGTCGAGCAGTTCGTGCTGTATACCGGGGTGCGGCCAGACGACGAGCAATTCCGGCAAGCGGCCAGCTTCGCCCGCGGCTGAGTCGTCGTCAGTTTTTCGCGTCGGGGAAGAACAGCTGTTCGCCGTTGATCTTGTACGCGGCGATCACTTCCTGGCCTTCGCGCGAAGTGATCCAGTCGATGAACTTCATTCCCGATTCTTTCTTGACGTGCGGATGCTTGGCGGGATTGACCAGCATCACGCCGTAGGGATTGAACAGCCGCTTGTCGCCGGCCAGCACGATCTCGATGTCCTGGCGGTTCTTGAACGACAGCCAGGTGCCGCGGTCGGCCAGCGTGTAGCCGCCCATCGCCGCGCTCATATTGAGCGTCGGTCCCATTCCGGCGCCGGCTTCCTTGTAGCCGGCCCAGGCTTTCGGATCGACGCCGGCGTCCTTCCAGAAGCGCAGTTCGGCGGCGTGTGTGCCGCTCTTGTCGCTGCGTGAAATGAACGGCGTCGTACCGGCGGCGATTCGCCGAAAGCCTTCGACGACGTCGGTCGTTGTCTTGACCCGCGACGCGTCGGACTTGGGACCGACGATCACGAAATCGTTGTACATCACGTCGCGGCGCTCGATGCCAAAGCCCTCGGCGACAAATTTGTCCTCGGCCGCCCGATCGTGCACCAGCAGCACGTCGGCGTCGCCACGCCGCCCGGTGTCGAGCGCCTGGCCGGTGCCCAGCGCCACCACCTTGACCTTGATTCCGGTCTTGGCCTCGAAGCGCGGCAGGATGAAGCCGAACAGCCCGGACTGGTCGGTCGAGGTCGTCGAAGCGACGACGATAGCTTCGTCGGCGAGCGCGATGCTGCCGAGCAGGGTGATGCAAAAACCGATGATCAGCTGTCGAAAGCGACTCGCCATGGTAGTTCTCCTTGAATGAAAAGTTTGGCCTCGGCCGATTGCGGCCGGGCGAAGAAGCGCGACGACGGCGCGCGCTCGATGACGCGGCCCCGGTCCAGAAAAACGACGTCGTCTGAAATGCGCATGGCCTGGCCCAGGTTATGGGTGGTCATCAGGATTCGCGCGCCGTCGGTCCGGATTTCGCGAACGATGCGTTCGACGGCCTCGGTCGCCGAAGGGTCGAGCGCGGCGGTCGGCTCGTCGAGCAACAGCAGTTGCGGACGCATCGCCCAGGCGCGCGCCAGCGCCAGCCGCTGGCGTTCACCGCCCGACAGCCGGCGTGCGCTGTCGCTGGCGCGATCGGCGAGACCGACCCGTTCGAGCGTCTGCAGCGCGCGCCGCCGCGCTTCGGCACACGACAGCCCGAGCGGCGCCAGACCCAGTCCGGCGTTGTGCAGCACCGAACTGCGCAGCAGCACCGGATGCTGGAAGACCATGGCGATTCCAGCGGCCGGCAGGCCGTCGCCATGCCAGTCGATGACACCGCCATCGGGTGCCTGCAGCCCGGCCAGAACGCGCAACAGCACGGTCTTGCCGGCGCCGTTGGGTCCGATGATCACGGTAATTCCTTCGGCGTCGATATCCAGGTCGACGCCGCACAGCACGGCGCGGCCGCCGGGAGTGAAGTGGATGTTGGAAAGCCTGATTGGAAACAAGGTCGCTGGCAGCTTAGCGTTCAGTGCAGGAAATGCACGGGTCGATGCTATTGACGATGATCGCGATGTCAGCGATCTTGGCCCCTTTGAGCATGAAGCGCAACGCATCCCAATTCATGAAGCTCGGCACCCGCCACTTGACGCGCTCGGGCCGCGGCGAATCGATCGTCCGCACGTAGTAAATGAGTTCGCCGCGCGGCGCCTCGCACTTGGCGATGGCTTCGCCCGGCGGGATCGGCGGCCGTTCGCTGGTGCAGCTGATCGGCCCGTCGGGTAGTTGATCGAGGCATTGGCGGATGAGGTCGATGGCGGTGGCGGCCTCGGCCAGGCGGATCATCGCGCGCGACCAGACGTCGCCGTCGGCCAGCGTATGCACCGGCACCTCGAGGCGGTCGTAGGCGGCGTAGGGTGCCTTGGTGCGAACGTCGTAGTCGATGCCGCAGGCGCGCGCCACCGGCCCGACCACCGAGCAGTCGACGGCGTCGGCGCGGGTCAGCACGCCGATGCCGCGCGTGCGGCCGAGGATCGATCCGTTCGTGCGGTAGAGCGCGGTAATTTCGGCGACTGCCGGCGCCAGCCGGTCGAGTTGCGCCCTGAGGTAGGCCGCGCCCTCGCCGTCGATGTCGTAGCGTACGCCGCCGACGATGTTGGCGCCGATGTCCATGCGGTTGCCGAAAACCGTTTCCTTGACGTCCTGCATCATCTCGCGAACTTCCATGACGTGCATGAAGAGCGATTCGAAACCGACCAGATGAGCGAGAACGCTGACGTTGAAGAGGTTCGACGCGACGCGCTTGATCTCGTCGGCGATCACGCGCAGGTATTCGGCGCGCGGCGGAACGACCAGACCGGCGATCTGCTCGATGGCCATGGCGTAAGCCTGCGGGTGGCTGTTCGAACACAGCGAGCAGATGCGTTCGGTGAGCACGATGTTCTGGAAGATGTTGCGCTTGGTCGCGAGATACTCGATGCCGCGATGGACGTGGCCGGCGTGGATGTCGACGTGGGCGACGGTTTCGCCGGAAACGTCGATGCGAAAATACATCGGTTCTTCGAGCGCGACGTGCAGCGGTCCGACCGGAATGGTGAAGTTGCTCATGACTTGCTCCCCGTCTGCGCCATTATTTTCTCCCACAGCCCCTTGGTGGTGGCGCTGTTGGCCAGCGCCGAAAAGGGAATCAGCCGTTCCAGAACGGCGCCGTCGATCGATGGATCGATGAACAGGCGGCGCGGGTCGGGATGGCCGCTGACGACCACTGAATAGAGTTCCATCAGCTCGCGCTCGGGCCAGTCGGCGCAGCGGAAGAGCGGCGTCAGCGAGGCGATATTGCCGCCGAACGGCACGTGCGCGATCAGCGTCACGGTGTCGCCGTTGACGTCGAAGTGGTAGTTGATCTCGAAGGTCTTGCCGTCGCTGGCGACGCCGCCGAAGAAGGTCGGCAGCACCGCTGCTTCGCCTTCCGCCGGTGCCGGCGTTGCCGGCGCCTTGGGCTGCAGGATGGTGATCGTCGATAGCCGGGCGCCGAGGTTTTTCATGAAGGTCGCTGCCGGCAGCAGGTCGTCCTTGCTGGCCAGCGTGCACCAGGCGCAGCTGACGCCCTTGGCGTCGGTCTTGCTGGTGAACTCAATTCCGGCTGGCGCGGTGGTCGCCAAGCAGAGCTCGAGCGTCTCGGGCAGTTTGCTCATGATGTGGCTCCTCGTTCAGCCAGGGCCTTCTTGCGGCAACCCGGGCAGAGATTGCGTTGTTGTTCGATTTCCTCGGCGCTAAATGGCGGATTGACGCCGACCGGGTTGGGCGCGCTCGACAGCGTCTTGGCGCCGCACGCGCTGCAATTAACATAAGCGATGACTTCGCGGATGGCCATGGTGAACTCGTCCTCGACGGCGTGCGCCAGGTGCCAGTCGGTGGTCTGTTGGATCGCGTCGGTTGGGCAGTAGTGTTCGCACAGGCCGCAGAACACGCAGCTGTTGTGCCACATCATGAAGCGCAGCCCTTCCGGCGTCTTGTCGAAACGGATGGCGCCGGGCGCGCAGACCTGCTCGCAGGCGCGGCAGCCGGTGCACGAGGCGAGCTTGAAGGCGACGCGGCCGCGAAACTTGTCGGGCGTCCACGCCGGGCCGAAGGGGTAGCTCACGGTCGATGGGCCGCGCACCAGGTTTTGCATCAGATTTTTGATGAAGTTCATGAGCGTTCCTGATTGGGTTCAAAGGCGCTCGCGCCAGATCGCGATGGCCTGGGCGATTCCTTCGATGATGGCCTGCGGGCGCGGCGCGCAGCCGGGGATGTTGACGTCGACCGGGAGGTACTTGGAGAGCGGCGCCAGCACCGCGTAGCTGTCGCGGAAGATGCCGCCCGAAATCGGGCAGACGCCGACGGCGACGGTGACCTTGGGTTCGGGAACTTCGTCATAGACGCGCAGCACGCTGTCCTTGACGCGCGCCGTCAGCGGCCCGGTGATCAGCACGATGTCGGCGTGGCGCGGGCTGCCGCAGTACTGGCAGCCGAGCCGCTCGACGTCGTAGCGCGGGATCAACGCGGTGGTCGCGCATTCGACGTCGCAGCCGTTGCACGAGCCGGCGTTGATGCGATAGATCCACGGCGAGAGCGACGCCATGCGGCGCGTCTGCGTGGAGAACATTTGTTTCAGAGAAGTCATGGCATTTTCCTGTTCAGGCCAGTGCGACGCAGGCCAGGGAAAGAACCGCCAAAGCCAGCGGCCATTTGAGGAAGAAACGGAAAGCCTGGTCGATGCGCAACCGACCGCAGGAAACGCGAACCACCGAGACGCCGATCAGCATCAGCGCGATCAGTTTTACGAGGTGCACCGCGAGGCCAGCGATTCCGTCGGGAGCGATCGGGTAGAAGAGCGCGACGCCGAGGCCGAGGACGACGACCGCCTTCAAGGCCGACATGATCTTGAAGAGGCCGAGCGCCGGGCCCGAGTATTCGAGCAGCGGCCCTTCGAGCACCTCGGTTTCGGCCTCGGGAATGTCGAACGGAATGATTCCCAGGTTGGCCGGGTAGAAGGCCAGGAAGGCGGCCAGCGCCGGCCACAGCAGCGGGTCGAAGAGAAAGGCGCCATGCGTCTGCTGATAGGCGATGATCTCGGGCAGCGAAAAGCTCACCAAGCCGCCCTGGCCGAGCCCGGTGCGCATCGCGACGGCGGCGACGACGAGCACCAGCGGTCCTTCGTAGGCCAGCATCATGGCCATTTCGCGCGAAAAGCCGATGGCCCCGAAAGGCGATCCCGACGCCGATCCGGCGATCATCAGCACGACCGCCGGGACGGTCAGCAGATAGAGCAGTACCAGCAGGTCGCCGAGCAGCGGGTCGGGCGTATAGAAGCCGGCGATCGGCACCAGCGCGGCGGCCAGCGCCATCGCCACGGCGCCGATCAGCGGCGCGCCGAGAAAGACCGGCTGACACGCGGTATCGGGAACCATGGTGCGCTTCTTGGCGAGCTTGACGAGGTCGTAGAACGGCTGCGCCAGCGGTGGCCCGACGCGACCCTGGAGGCGAGCCGCGAGGCGCCGGTCGAGTCCCTTGAGCGAGAGGCCGAGCGCCAGCGCGAACAGGCCGCCGGGGAAGATCAGCATGGCAAGTGGAGTGTAGAGCGATTCGATCATGATAATTCTCTCTTTAAGCCGGCTTGATTTGAAGGTGGTCGATCGGGCTCGCGTCGTCCTCATCCTCGTCGCTGTAGCCGGTATCGTGCTTGGCGTGCAGCAGGCCGCGAATGGCGGCGTCGGGCGATTCGAAGAGGTTCGAGGCATTGACGTTGAGCTGCGCCGAGGCGATGTCGGCAACGCCGCACAGATGGATCGGCGAGCGGATCACCGCCGCGCCGCGGCCCTGGCGCAGGTAGAGCGCGGCGATCAAACCGCCGGCCAGCAGCAGCAGCGAGAGCAGCGCCGGATGGAAGCCGCCGGTTCCCGGCAGCACGCCGGTCCAGCTCATTTCGATCGGCGTCATGCCGAGTTCTTGCTGGATGGCGGCGATCGGCACCAGCAGCAGGCCGGGCAGCAGGCCGACGGCGATACAGCCGGCGACCAGGATGCCCATCGGCACCAGCATGATCGCCGGCGCCTCCTGAGCATGCTCGGCGGCTTCGCCCGGCGAACCCATGAACGCGGCGTGCGCGAACTTGAGCACCGCGGCCAGCGTGAACAGGCTGGCGATCAGCGCGAAGATGCCGAGGATGTAGTGACCCGAGCCGAAAGCGGCCTGGTAGATCAGCCACTTCGAGGCGAAGCCGTTGAGCGGCGGAATCCCTGCGAGCGACAGACCGGCGAACAGGAAGATGGCGAAGGTGAGCGGCATCTTGCGGCCGAGGCCGCCGAGCTCATCGAGCGTCGTCGCGTGGCTGGCCACCATGATGCAGCCGGCGCAGAGGAACAGCAGGTCCTTGAGCATCAGGTGATTGACGAAGTGCATCAGGCCGCCGGCGATGCCGAGCGGCGAGCCCTCGCTCATGCCGATTCCCAGCGCCATGGTGATGTAGCCGAGCTGGCAGACGGTGCTGTAGATCAGCAGGCGCTTGATTCCGGTCTGCACGACCGCCATGGCGCCGGCGTAGAGCAGCGTGATGCCGCCGATCAGCGCGACGGCGTACATCAACAGCGGCATCCCAGAGACGACGCCGAGACGATCGAACAGCGCTGCGCCGCCGAGCAGCGCGAACAGCTTGAGCACGCCGTAGGGACCGCTCTTGAGCAGCACCGCCGAGATGTAACCCGAAACCGGCGTCGGCGCGGTCGCCGGGTGCATCTGGTAGTCGATGCGGATCGGCAGCATCGCCGCCTTCATCAGCATGCCCAGAACGATCAGTACCAACGCCGCGCCGAGCCAGGGGGTAGCCATTTCGGGCGCGGACTGCGCGATCGCGGCGAAGTCGAAGCTGCCGCTCGCCGTGCCGAGCAGGGCAATGCCGAGGAACATGAAGCAGGCGCCGACGGTGTTGAACATGAAGTACTTCATCGCTTCGCGACGCGCGTCGCCGGTCTCTTCATGGACCAGCGCGACGTAGAGCGCCCAGCTGCTCATCAGCTCCCAGAAGGCGAAGAAGTTGAAGAAGTCGTGGCTGCCGGCCATTCCGATCAGGCCGGCGATGAGCAGCGCGAAGGCGGCATAGAAGCGTGGTTGGGCGTGGCCGTGCGCCAGGTAGCCGGTGGCGTAGGCCAGGTTGAGCGTGCCGACGCCGGCAACCAGCAACGCGAAAGCGAAGGACAGCGAATCGTAGCGCTCGGGTTGCGCCAGTACGGCGACGAAGGCGGCGAGTGGAACGGCGATCGCCAGGCGCGCCGCAGCGGTCGCCGATCTCTTGCCGGCCAGCCAGATGATCGGTGCGCCGAGCGCGGCGATCAACGCTGCGGCCGGCCAGTCGAGTCTCAGGTCGGGAAGCAGCACGGGCGGCAAGCCGGCGCGACTGGCGACGAGATCGCCGATGGCGCGCACGGCGTCGAGCTGGACGCCCGGGGCGACGCCGCCGAAGAGGATGGCGGCGGCGAGCACGGCGAGCGCGATCAGCATCGACGCCGGCGCTTCTCTGACCGCCGACCCATGGTACGGCTGGAAGAAGAGCACGCGAACGACGCGCAGGTAGTAGAAGGCGGCGACGACGCTGCCGATGAGCAGCAGCGCGGCGACGTCGACGCGGCCGGCGTCGGCGGCCGCGGTGATCATCAGGAACTTGCTGATGAAGCCCGAGAACGGCGGCAGTCCCATGATCGAAATGGTCGCCAGCGCGTAGCAGCCGGCCGAAAATGGCATCACCTTGCCGAGCCCGGCGAGCTCCTTGATCTGGCGCTTGCCGCTTTGCAGGATGAAGGCGCCGGCGGCGAAGAAGAGCAGCGTCTTCATCACCGCGTGGTTGCTCACGTGCAGCAGCGCGGCCGAGGTCGCGAGTGCGCTACCCAGGCCGAGAACGGCGGCGATCTCGCCGATCTGCGCCAGCGTCGAGTAAGCCAGCATGCGCTTGATCTCGGTCTGCAGCAGCGCCATCACTTCGCCATAGATCAGCGTCGCGCAGCCGAGGATGACGAGCACCATGGGCAGGTCGATTCCGGCGCCGGCGAAGCGCGCCAGAGCGGTCGCGCCGAAGACCACGTAGAGCACCTTGACCATACCGAAGATGCCGGCCTTGGTCAGGATCCCCGAGAGCGGCGCCGAGATCGACGACGGCGCTTCCGGGTGGGCGAGCGGCAGCCACGAATGCAGCGGCACCAGGCCGGCCTTGACGGCGAAGCCGGCGAAGAAACACAGCGCGGCGAGCAGGCCGACGCCGGGCGCGACTTCGCCGATCTTTTCGGCGACGGTCGCGAACTCGAAACTGCCGATCTGCGCATGCACCAGCAGAATGCCGAAGTGCATGATGTAGGCACCGGCGGCGCACATCACGAAGTAGACCAGACCGGCTTTGAGCGCTTTCGGCGTCTGCTCATGGACGACCAGCAGGTACGAGCTCCAGGTCATCAGCTCCCAGAAAACGTAGAAGTTGCCGAATTCGTGGGCGGTCGCGAGACCGAGCAAGGAACCGATCAGCAGGAAGACGAAGAAGGTGTAGCGGTTGGTCTGCTCGGCATGCTTCATGTAGCCGCGCGAATAGACGACGACGAGCAGCCCGATGGTGACGAAGATCAGCGCGAAGAAACGCGACAGCGGATCGAGCCCGGGTTCCTGCAGCGTCAGCACCACCGTCGCGGCGGCGATGAGCAGCGCGGCGATGTCGCGCCAGCGCGTCGATACGCGGCCGATGGCGTAGAGCGCAAAGGCGCCAAGATATGGCACCAGCATCAGCGTCGACCACGGCGACTCGAACTGCGGAACCTGCGTCACATCGAGCACGCCGGCGAGTGCCGCGGCGTGATGCAGGAAGGGCTCGGGCCAGATGCCCATATAGACGGTCAGCGCGCTCAGTACGGCGATCGGCGCGATCAGCCACGACGGCGCGGCGCGCAGTTCGCAGGGGCCGCTCGCCGGTTCGAGGCAGACGCGCTGGATGACGCGGATGTAGTAGACGGCGGCGATGATGGTCGCCAGCGTGCCGACCGCGGCGAGCAGCCACTGGCCCTGTTCGATCGCCGCGTAGAGCACCAGGAACTTGCTGAACGATCCCTTGAACGGCGACAAGCCCATCACCGAGAACATGCCGAAGCCGAACAGCGTGGCGGCGATCGGCATGCGCTGGCCGCTGCCGGCGAGGTCGTCGAGCGACGCCGAGCCGCTGCGGCGGATCAGCCACCAGGCGCTCAGCACGACCAGGCCGCGCATCACCAGCTGGTAGCCCAGGTGCATCAGCGCGCCGGTGTCGCCCGCCGCACCGCCGAGGCCGACGCCGAGCAGCAGGTAACCGACCTCGGCGAGCGTCGAGATGGCAATCAGTCGCGGCAGATTGCGTAGCGAGAGCAGGGCGAGGATTTCGCCGAGCAGCAGAATGATGGCGCCGAGCCAGGCCGTGATGGCGGGGTCGAAGCTTGTTGAGGCGAGCATCTTTGAATCCCTTCCCTTAAGTTCCGATCAATGAAGCGGCGCTGAAAAACCGCTTCGTCGCGTTACGCTAATCGTAGTATCGAAGCTCGAAGATGCTGCGGCAATGCAAACTGGCCGATTGGAAAATTGATTGTGTCAATTTGTGACAGAGCCTATTTTTTAGGCGGCGAGGACTCGCCAAGGCGGCCGCGATCGCTTACAAAGACGCTGTGGGCGGCCCTCGTCGACCCTCGACGGAGAACACGGGATGCACGAAACGGCGATTGTCATGGGACTGATGCGCATCATCGAAACGCACGCGGCACGCGTTGGCGTTCGCCGCGTGCTGCGGGTCAGGCTCAAGGTCGGCCGGCTGCGCGCGGTCGAACCGCAACAGCTGTGTTCGTGCTTCGAGATGTTTGCCGAAGGCACCGTCGCCGAAGGTGCCGAGCTGGTGATCGACATGCTCGGCGTGCGCGGCCGCTGCCGCACTTGCGCGAGCGAGTTCGACGTGGCGCGCTACCACTTTGAATGCCCGGCCTGCGCCGGCATCGACATCGAAGTGATCCAGGGCCAGGAGCTCTACATCGAGAGTTTCGAAGTTGATAGTGCCGTGGACGGCGAACTCAAAGGCTAGCCGCGAGTCATGCGCTACGCTTCCTGCTGCTAGCCAAGCCTTAGCTTGAGAAACAGCAGCACGAAGAGCGAAGTGACCGAGGTCAGCAGCAGCGAGAAGACAAATGCGGTGCGGATCACCTGATTCTCTGCGCCGAGTTTGTCGATTGATGCGGCGGCATTTTGCAGCTTGGCCGGGGAGATCACGCTGGCGAGTCCGCCGCCGAAGGCCAGCCCGGCCATCAGCAGAATCATCCCGTAGCTATCCATGTTGAGATTCCTGGCGGTGGTCAGCGTGTACTTGCCGAACATGGCCACCGTCGACGCCTCGCTGCCGGTGACAAAACCGCCGAAAAGCCCGATATACGCCACGACGGCGCCGTACGCGTCGGAGAAGTACTGCGCCGAATAATCGGCGAGTACTTTGACCATGCTCGGAACGGCAAACGTCTTGGTCGCCATGCTGAAACCCGACATGTTCATGATCTCGCCGATGGCGAAGAAAATGGCTGCGGAAAAAACCGGGCGCGGTGCGCGCTTGCCCCAGACGCGCAGAGAGTCCTTGAGCTGCGCGCGGCTCGGACGGATGATCGGAATCGAGAAAATGACGCTGGCGAAGATCCAGGTATACGCTTGCCATAGCGCGCGGGTCTCAAGCGGCGCGCCGTTGGCGGTCAGGCCATTGATCGGCAGGCGAAGCTCCCGATAGAGATAATTGAAGGCGTCCTGCGGGACGTTGAGCGCAACGATCAGCACCACCAGAATCAACCACGGGCTCAGCGCCCGCCACAGCGGATAGCGCTTCTCGTACGCCAGTTCTTCGGCGCTGAGCAGGCTCTTGTCGATCAGCTTGCGGCCGCTGGCCTTGAGGTAGATGATCATCGCCAGGATCACTGCCAGGCCGCACAGAACGCCGGTGAGAACGACCAGATTGTCGTAGCGGTTGGTGACATAGGAGACGAGTCCGATCACGATGCCGCTGATCAGGCAGGGCAACCAGCCTTCCTTGAGCGCAGTCCACTTGCCGACAATCCAGAGCATGCTGACGCCGATCATGGTCGAGACGACCGGAAGGAACATGAAGAACACCCGGCCGGCGTCGGAAAGGGTGATTTCGTTCCCTCTGCCGAGAAAGCCGTTGGCCACATCGACAAATACCACGATCGGTGCGCCGAGAAGCGCGTAGGTGCATAGCGCGTCGTAACCGATCGCCGGCAGCGCAATCGCGACATACGTCGAATAGCCCATGGCGACGAGAATCGGCGGCAGCAGGGAAACCGGGGTTGCGCCAACGGCAACCATCAGCGTCCCGAAGCCGATATTGATCATCATGATCTGGACGGCGCGGTTCTCTCGGGCAATGGTCTTGATGAAAATGATGATCCGCCTGAGGGCACCCGTTTTTTCCATATACGCCATCTGCAGCAGCGACATGGCGACGATCAATGAGACCGAGAACGACCTGATGATTCCCGCCGCGGTCGAACGAAGGATGACTTCAATGCTCGTCTCAAAGGCGAACAGCGCAATCAGCGAGATCGCGATCCAGCCGATGATTCCGCTGACATCGGCCGGCTTTTTCCACAGCATCAGCATCGCCAGAATGATGAAGATCGGCAGCAGGGTCAATAAAAGGGATACGAGCGACATGGGTCGAAATCTTCCTCTTGAATTATTGATAAAGGCGGGCCGCAGTGGTCAGTCGGATTCAATGTCCAAATACAGCAGCATTATGAGGCGAGTGCAGCGCAAGCCGGCGCATAATTTCGCTCGTCCGCCTGGTTTCAGAAAAGCACGATTCGAGTCAAATCAGCTCGTCCATCACCGAAAAGAGAGCATCCCGGTCCTGGAAAACATCCTTGCTCAGCGCCTCGATTCGCTCGCCGTCGTGCAGCACAAACAGCGACTCGGCGATGCGCCGCGCCTGACCCAGACTGTGCGAGACGACGAGCAGCGTATAGCGCGACTTGAGCTCAAGCAGCAAGTCCTCGATGCGCTGCGCTGCCTTGAAGTCGAGCGAGGCGGTCGGTTCGTCGAGCAGCAGGATTTGCGGCCTGAGGGCCAGCGTCCTGGCCAGACAGAGGCGCTGCTGCTGCCCGCCGGAGAGCGTCGACGCGGCTTGCGACAGGCGATCCTTGACCTCGTCCCATAAATGCACCTCGCGCAAGGCCTGCTCGGCACGCGCTTCGGCTTCATCTGCCGGCAGCGAAAGCGCCACCTTGAGCGGCATCTCGATATTGCGCAGGATCGACAGCGGCAGCACATTGGGCGACTGGAAGACCATGCCGACGCGCCGCCGCAAATTCTCGACGTTCGTTGTCGCGGCATAGGCATCGACCCATTGCTCGCCAAGCCGCAGCTCAACCTGGCCGCTGGTCGCGCATCCGGGCAGGCACTCGTTGAGCCGGTTGAGCGCACGCAACAGCGTCGTCTTGCCCGAACCCGAGCGGCCGACCAGGAAAGTCGGGCCGCCGCTGGCGATCTCCAGACTCAGATGGCGAATGACGTGCTTGCCGGCGAAGCTTACCGACAGCTTCTCGACGCGGATGGCCGCTTTCATTGATCGGTCTTTCACTTGATTTCCAGACCCGCCTGCAGGCGGCGGGCGGCAAGCAGCAGCAGCCCGGTCAGGGCAAGCAGGACGAGCGCGGTGGCGAAAGCCTGCGCCAGTTCGGCCGGCGACTGATACTCGGCCGCCAGATAGTAGATGTGGAAGGGCAGCGCTTCGTACTTGGCGGTCAGGGAACCCGGCGTGCCGGCGTTGGCGACGACGCCGGTCATCAGGATTACCGCGGTATCCTCAGCGGCGCGGCCGATCGCCAGAATGACGCCGCTGAAAATTCCCGGCGCCGACGCCGGCAGCAGAATGCGCCGGATGAGCTGCCAGTGCGACAGGCCCAGGCTGGCGCCGGTCAGCCGCAAGGCGTCCGGCAAACTCTCGATGGCCAGGCGGGTGCTGCTGATCAGGTAGGGCAAGACGAGCAGCGTCAGGCAGAACGCCGAAAGCAGCAGGCAGGTATTGGCCTCTGGCGCGAAGCTTCGGCGCAGGAACAGGATCAGCGCAAAGCCGAACAGTCCCATCAGGATCGACGGGATTCCGGCGAGCAACTCGATACAGAACGAAAACGCGAGCTTGGTCCGCCCGCCGGCGTACTCGGCGAGAAAAATCCCGCTGGCGACGCCGAGCGGGACCGCCATCAGCGCGACTAGCGCGACCAGATAGAGCGTTCCCAGGCACGCCGGCCAGATGCCGTCGAACACCGGTGCGCCGTGCAGCAGCGCGGCCAGCGGCGGCGTATCGCCGAACCAGAGCGCGACCTGCAGACTCGGCAAGCCGCGCCGCAGCAAAAATCCCGTGACCATCGCCAGCAACGCCGGAACCAGCAATGCCGAGAGCCAGGCGAAGGCGACCGACAACTTCTCCTGACGATCAGCCATGTGCCGTGGCACCGGTGCGAATGCGGCGCAGGCCGAGATTGACCAGCACCGTGAGCAGGAAGAGGATCAGACCGCAGGCGAACAGCGAATTGTAGGCGGCACTCTGGCTGTCGGTGGCGACCACCAGCGCGATATGCGCGGTCAGCGTGCGCATCGGATCGAGCAGCGAGAGCGGCGGCTGCGGCGCGTTGCCGGCGAGCATCAGCGGCACCAGCGTATCGCCGAGCGCGCGCCCGAAACCCAGGATCGCCGCCATCACCAGGCCGCGCGACGACAGCGGCAGCGTCAGCTGCAGCATTTCCTGAACGCGGGTCAATCCGAGCGCCGCTGCCGTCAGCCTGATCTCGCTCTCAAGCCGCTGGAACTGGTTGTCGAGCAGCAGCACGATGGTCGGCAGCGCCAGCACGGCCAAGGTCAGCAGCGCCGCCAGCCAGCACAAACCCGATCCGGAGGAAGCGCCGCGAATCAGCGGCACCAGCGAAAAAGCGGCAACCAGTCCATAGACCACGGTCGGCACGCTGCTCATCAGACGGACCGCGACCAGCAGCGGTCGCGCCGCCCAGTCGGGGCCGAGTCCGTGCGCGAAACAGCAGACGCCGAGCGCCAGCGGATAAGCGACCAGCATCGACGAGACGGCCAGCGCCAACGAGGCGGCAATCATCGGCAAGATCCCGAACTCGTTCTGCAGCGGCCGCCAGTGCCACGAAAACAAGGCGGCAAGCTGGTCGCCCTGAAACAGCGGCAAGGAAAAATAGACCAGAAAAGCGAGGATCGCCAGCACCGCCAGCGCCGAGACGGCGGCGGCGCAATAGAGCAAGCGCGCAGCCATTCTAGTGCAGCGGCAGATACCCAGCGGCGGCCGTCATCCGTATTCCCTCGGGCCCCATGATGTAGTTGATGAAGGCCGCGCAGAGGCCCTGCGGCGTCCCTTTGGTGTTCATGTAGAGCTTGCGGACGATGGGGTACTTGCCGGAACGCGCGTTCTCCTGCGTCGGCGCGACGCCGTCGAGCGTCGGCGCCTTGATCGTCTCGTCGAGGTGGCCGATCGAGACGTAACCGATGGCGTCACTATCGTCGGCGACGGCCGACTTCATCGCGCCGTTGGAGGCAACGACATTGGCCGTTTCGACGATGGCGCCTTTCTTCAGCAGCTTCTCCCAGAACACCTCGCGCGTTCCGCTCGCCTCGTCGCGCGTGTACAGGTGAATCGCCGCATCGCGCCCGCCGACGCCCTTCCAGTTGCTGATCTTGCCGGCGAAAATCTGCTGCACCTGCTCGGCAGTGAGGTTGGCGACCGAATTCTTCGGGCTGACCGCGACGGCGACGCCGTCGAGCGCGAAGGCAAACGATTTGAGCCCGTACTTGGCGACTTCGTCGTCGCTCAACGGCCGGCCGGTGTTGCCGATGTCGACGAGTCCCTCGCCGACCTTCTGCACGCCGACTCCGGAACCGCCGGCGGCGACGCTGATGCGGATTTCCGGGTTGGCCTGCATGATGCGTTTGGCGGCGTCCTTCATCACCGGGATGTGCGCCGTTCCGCCGGCGATATCGATCTTGCCTTTCTTGCCGGCGAAAGCGTCGAGCTCGCCAGCGGCAGCGGCGCCGGCGAGCAGCGCCGAACAGATCAGCGCCAGCGTCAGGCAGCGCGTTCCATGGGTGATAAACCGTTTCATCGCCTCGTCCTGTGAAATAAGCAAAGGCCGCCACTATACGTCAGCCCTTGGGCCATTGAGAAATGCAGCGCCCCCGGCGCGCCAAGCTGCCCGACCATCGCGCCTGTCTCGAAATGACACAGCAACTTGGCCGGATCGCCCGATCCCATTGCGCGCAGCGTTCGCGCCGTCAATACTGGGAGCACCAGATACGAGGGCGGTCTGCAACGGCAGCTGCCCGACCACGGGATACCGACATGGATCAGCTTTCGCCTCTCGCTCAAATTGCCCGCCGGCCGGCGCTGACCGACGGTTTTGGCCGCGCCATCACCTATCTGCGCGTGTCGCTGACCGATCGCTGCAATCTGCGCTGCTTCTACTGCATGGGCAAGGAAGTCAAGTTCCTGCCCAAGGCAGAGGTACTGAGCCATGAGGAAATGGATCGTCTGTGCGCGGCGTTCATCCGCCTCGGCGTGCGCAAGCTGCGCCTGACCGGCGGCGAGCCGCTGGTTCGTCACGGCGTGATGAGCCTGATCGAGCGGCTCGGCGCGCGCGTCGCCGCTGGCGAGCTTGACGAGCTGACGCTGACCACCAACGGCACGCTGCTCGCCAAGTACGCGCCGGCGCTGGCCGCCGCCGGCGTGCGCCGCGTCAATGTGTCGCTCGATACGCTCGACGCCGCGACCTTCAGCCAGATCACCCAGCGCCCGGGGCTCGCCGACGTGCTCGGCGGAATCGATGCGGCGCGCTCGGCCGGACTCGCGGTGCGCATCAACGCCGTCGCGCTGGCCGGAATCAACGACGCCGGGTTCGATTCGCTGATTCGCTGGTGCGGCGAGCACGGCTGCGATCTGGCGCTGATCGAGCGCATGCCGCTGGGCGGCATGCCGGCCGCGCACTACCTGTCGCTCGACGCGGTGCGCCGCGAGCTGGCGCAGCGCTGGACGCTGACGCCGGCCGACGGCGACGCGGGATCGGGCGGGCCCTGCCGTTACTGGAAGGTGCTTGAGACCGGTCGCCGGGTCGGCTTCATCACGCCTTTGAGTCACGGCTTTTGCAGCGACTGCAATCGCGTTCGCGTCACTTGTACCGGCGCGCTGGTGATGTGCATGGCGCAGCCCGGCGACATCGACCTGCGCGCAGCGCTGCGCGGCGGCGCGACCGACGAAGGCCTCGAAGCGGCGATCATCGCCGCGATCAAGGACAAGCCGGTGGGGCACCAGTTCAATCTCGGCGAGGCTCCCGGAGCGAGCCAGCGGATGTGGCAACTCGGCGGCTGAAAATCGCCGATCAAACCGTGCAGCCGCGAGGCTGCCAACCAAGGAAACGACCATGTGTGACAACTGCGGCTGCAACGTAACCGACGCCAATCGGCACCTGCTCGACGGCGACGGGACCCATACCATCGAAGTGCTCGAAAACCTGCTGCACGAGAACGACATCCAGGCCGATCACAATCGCGCCCATTTCGACGAGTACGGCGTGTTCGCCGTCAACCTCATGTCGGGCCCCGGCAGCGGCAAGACCAGTCTGCTCGAAGCGACCATCGACGCGCTGCCCGCGGGCTTGCGCGTCGCCGTCATCGAGGGCGATCTGGAAACCGAGAACGACGCCGAACGCATCCGTCGCCACGGCGTCGCGGCCGTTCAGATCACCACCGGGATGGCCTGCCACCTCGACGCGCACATGGTTCATGACGCGCTGCACGAAATCGCGCTCGAAGGCATCGACATCCTGTTCATCGAGAACGTCGGCAATCTGGTCTGCCCGGCGAATTTCGACATCGGTCAGCACACCAACGTGCTGCTGCTGTCGGTCACCGAAGGCGACGACAAGCCGTCGAAGTATCCGGTGATGTTCCATGCCGCCGATTTGGCGCTGATCACCAAGACCGATCTGCTGCCGTATATCGACGAGTTCAACGTGGCGCGCGCGCGCGCCAATATCCGCGCGCTGCGCGGCGATCTGCCGATCGTCGAAGTGTCGTCGAAAAACGGCAGTGGCCTGGCCGCGTGGCTGACGTGGCTGCAAGCCGGCGTCGCTGCGCGCCGGCGCGCCGGGCAGGGCGGCTAAGCAGCGCCATGATCGCAGCGGTCGCCGCCTGCGTGCCGCCGAACGACTCGGCCGAAGCCCGGACGCGCCGGGTCATCGACCGCTGCGCCGGCTGCGGGCACTGTCGCGAGTTGATGGACGATTCGTCGTGCCGCTTCATGCCTGAGCTTTATCGCCTGGTCGACCGCGAAGCCGCCGACGGCGAGCCGATTTCGTCGCTCGCGATGAAGCGGCTGCTCGCGCTGTGCACCAACTGTGGAATCTGTCCGTGCGCGCCGGTGCATACCTGGATCAACGAGGCCAGGGACGGCTTCGTTGCGCGCGACGGGCTGCCGGCCGCGCTGCGCCTGATCGAGAATGTCCGGCTCGTCGGACGGGTCGGCGGCGCCATGCCGCGCCTGGCCAATCTGCTGGTCGGCGACGGCGCGCTGGCGCGCGGCGTCAAGCGCGTGATCGGCATCCATCCGGCGCGCCGTTTGCCGCGTTTCCCGCGCGACGGTTTCTCGGCCTGGGCGCGGCAACGCGGCCTTTTTCGCGCGCCGCAGACGAGCGGTCGCAAGGTCGCCTATTTCGCCGGCTGCAGCGCGCGCTACTATTTTCCCGAGGTCGCCAAGGCGACCGTCGAGGTGTTGCAGAAAAATGGCGTCGCGGTCTATCTGCCCGAACAGAAATGCTGCGGCATGCCGACCCTGCTCGAGGGCGACCGCGCGTTCACTTTCGACCTGGCGCGCTTCAACGTCGCCGAGCTGGCGCGCTGCGTCGCGGCGGGTTTTGACATCGTTTGTTCGTGTCCGAGCTGCGGTCATCTGCTCAAGACGGTGCTGCGCGACGGCGCTCAATATTCGCCGGACTATCGCGCGCTGGTCGAGGCGATGGCCGACCAAGCGCACGGCGATATGGCCGAGGTCAGCGCCCGGCTGGCGCGCGACGACGCGGCGTTCACCGGCCGTGCCAACGGCCGTTCGGCGCATGGCCGCCAACCCTGGTTGCTCGGCATGGTGTCGTGGAAGGTGTTTAGCGACCAGGGCTACTTCGCGTCGATCGATGGCCTGCCGCGGCTGCGCGTCGCCAACCATTGTTACGACCTGGGCGAGTACCTGGCCGAGCTCGACGATGCCGGCGAGCTTTGCGCCGAGCTCGGGCCGGTGAGCGGCAAGATGGCGTATTTCGCGCCTTGCCATCAGCGCCAGCAGGGAATCGGCCAGCCGTGGATGGGGCTGCTCGGCCGGGTGCCGCAGATCGATCTGCGACAGGTCGGCGACGATTTCGATTGCTGCGGCCAGGGCGGCATCATGGGCTTCAAGAAAGCGTTTCACGAGACCTCGCAAAGCATCGGCGCGCGCCTCGCTGACCAGCTTGCGGCCGCCGCTCCCGAGCGACTGCTCAGCGATTGCCTGAGCTGCCGGGTGCAGTTCGAGCAGATGCTGCCGTTTGAAGTCTTCCATCCGGTCGAGATCCTGCGCGAGTCGTACCGGAACTATCGGCATGATCGTTTGCCGCAATCCCTCGCCAGCGTTGCGCCGGGGCCGGCGGTGGCGGCTGCATGAAGCGCGAAGATGCCGTGGGCACTGATGAAAGCGCCGAGCGCATTCGCGTGCGCGGCATCGTGCAGGGCGTCGGTTTTCGCCCGATGGTCTGGCATCTGGCGCGCGAACACCGGCTGCGCGGCTCGGTGTGCAACGACGGCGACGGCGTCGCGATCGTCGTTTGCGGCGCGGCGGTAGCGCTCGCCGCTTTCGTCGATGAGTTGCCCGGCCGCTCGCCGCCGCTTGCCCGGATCGACGTGGTCGAACGCGAGCGGCTTGCCGAGCTGCCGCCCGAGGCTGATTTTCGCATCGTCGAAAGCGGTACCGGCAGCGTGCACACCGGCGTCGCCGCCGACGCCGCGGCCTGTCCGGCGTGTCTTTCCGAAATCGAGGATCCGCTGGCGCAGCGTTTCCGCTATCCATTTACCAATTGCACCCATTGCGGTCCGCGTCTGACGATTGTCGAGGCGATTCCCTACGATCGTGCAGCGACGACCATGCGCGGTTTCGCGCTGTGCCCCGCTTGCGCCGCCGAATACGATGACCCGCGCGACCGCCGCTTTCACGCTCAGCCGATCGCCTGCCCCGCTTGCGGGCCGCGCGTCTGGCTGGCCAGCGCCGCGGGTAATGTGCTCGGTGGCGATGAATTGGCGGGGCTCGATGCGCTCGACGCGGTCGACGCTGCGTGTACGCTGATCCAGCGCGGCTTGATCGTCGCCATCAAGGGCCTCGGCGGTTTTCAGCTCGCCTGTGACGCGGGTAACGATGAGGCGGTCGCCACCTTGCGTGCGCGCAAGAAACGCGAACGCAAGCCCTTCGCGTTGATGGCGCGCGACCTCGACGTGATGCGTCGCTACGGCCGGATCGACGACGCGCAGGCGGCGCTGCTGCAAAGTCCGGCGGCACCGATCGTCATCGTCGATGTTGCGCCCGACGCGCCGGCGCGCGTCGCCGCTTCGGTCGCGCCGGGGATCGCGAGCCTGGGCTTGATGTTGCCCAACACGCCGCTGCACCATCTGCTGCTGCAGCGCATGGGGCGGCCGATCGTGCTGACCAGCGGCAATCTTTGCGACGAACCGCAGTGCATAGCCAACGACGACGCGCAGGTCAGGCTCGGTGCCATCGCCGACTATTTCCTGCTGCACGATCGCGCCATCGCGCGCCGCGTCGATGACTCGGTAGTGCGCGTGATGGCCGGCGCACCGCGCTTGCTGCGCCGCGCGCGCGGCTACGCGCCGACGCCGCTGCCGCTCGCCGCGGGCTTTGCTGCGGCGCCGCCGGTGCTGGCGCTCGGCGGCGAACTCAAGAACACCTTCTGTCTGCTGCGCGACGGACAGGCCGTCTTGTCTCAGCATATCGGCGACCTTGCCGACGCCGCGTGTCATGCGGACTATCTGCGCGCGATCGAAAGTTACCGGCAACTCTTCGCGTTTGTTCCGCGTCGAATCACCGTCGACCTTCACCCCGAGTACCTGTCGCGCAAGCTCGGCCTGGACATGGCGCAAGCGCAGGGCCTGGGGCTCGACGAAGTCCAGCACCATCACGCGCACCTTGCCGCGTGTCTGGCCGAAAACGGTCAGGCGCCGGATTGCGCGCCGGTGCTCGGCGTCGTTCTCGACGGACTGGGCTACGGCGACGATGGGACGCTGTGGGGCGGCGAGTTTCTGCTCGCCGACTATCGGCAGAGCCGGCGGCTCGCGACCTTCAAGCCGGTGGCGATGCTCGGCGGCGCGCAGGCGATTAGCGAACCGTGGCGCAATACCTACGCGCAGCTGATGGCGACGATGGGCTGGGCGCGCTTTGCCGCCGACTTCGGTGCGCTGGACCTGTGTACTTTCCTCGCCGGCAAGCCGCGTGCGCTGCTCGACGCGATGCTCGCCAAGGGACTCAACAGCCCGCCGGCGAGCTCGGCCGGCCGCCTGTTCGACGCGGTCGCCGCGGCGGCCGGCGTCTGTCGCGAGCGCGCCGGGTACGAGGGGCAGGCGGCGATTGAATTCGAGGCGCTGGTCGACGCGCGCGCGCTGGCCGAGGCAGACGAGCTGGCGTATCGCTTTTCGATCGATCGACCGGCCAGCGGTTTGCCGCAGATCGATCCGTCGTCGATGTGGCCGGCGCTGCTGCGCGACCTCGTCGCCGCGACGCCGGTCCCGCTGATCGCCGCGCGTTTCCACAAAGGGCTGGCGATCGTCATCGCGCGCATGGTCTGCGCGCTCTACCGCGACGAGTGCGACCAGGATGGCGGTGCGGCGAGAACGGTGGCACTGTCCGGTGGCGTCTTGCAGAACCGCGTGCTGCTCGAACAACTGGTCATGCGGTTCGAACGTCACGGATTTACGGTGCTCACTCACCACCAGGTGCCGGCCAACGACGGCGGGCTGGCGCTCGGCCAGGCGGCGATCGCCGCGGCGCGGGCGCTCGCCAATTCAACGCAAGGATAGGAGAACAGCATGTGCTTGGGGATACCCGGACAAATCGTCGAAATTGTTGAAGGCGTCGACGCGGCGGGCAAGCTCGCGATAGTCGACGTCGGCGGCGTCAGGCGCGAGGTCAACATCGCCTTCATCGTCGACAAGGAGCATACGGTCGCCGATTGCGTCGGCGACTGGGTGCTCGTCCATGTCGGCTTCGCCATGGTGCGCATCGACGAGGGCGAAGCGGCTGCGACGCTGGCGCTGCTGCGCGAGATGGGCGAGTACCAGACCGAGATCGACAGCATGCAAACGTCGGCGGCGGGAAATCCGGCATGAAGTACGTCGACGAATTCCGCGATCCGGGCAAGGCGCTAGCGCTGTCGCGCGAGATCCACGCGCTCACCGCGACCATCGCGCGCGCCAAGCGGCAGCCCCTGCAGATCATGGAGGTCTGCGGCGGCCACACGCACTCGATCTTCCGTTACGGCGTCACGCAGTTTCTGCCCGACGAAATCGAGTTCGTGCACGGTCCGGGCTGCCCGGTCTGCGTGCTGCCGATGGGCCGCGTCGACGATTGCGTCGCGCTCGCCGAACGGCCCGAGGTGATCTTCACCACCTTCGGCGACGCCATGCGCGTCCCCGGATCGAAGAAGAGCCTGCTCAAGGCCAAGGCCGACGGCGCCGACGTGCGCATGGTTTATTCGCCGCTCGACGCGCTCGCCTTGGCGCGCCAGAATCCCGAACGTGAAGTGATCTTCTTCGGCCTCGGCTTCGAGACGACGATGCCGAGCACGGCGATGACGGTGCTGCAGGCCGATGCCCAAAACGTCAGCAACTTCTCGCTGTTCTGCAACCACATCACGATCATCCCGACGATCAAGGCCATCCTCGATGAACCCGATCTGCGCCTCGACGGTTTCCTCGGGCCGGGCCACGTCAGCATGGTGATCGGCAGTGCCGCCTACGACTTCATCGCGCGCGACTACGGCAAACCGATCACCATCGCCGGTTTCGAGCCGCTCGACGTGCTGCAGTCGGTGTGGATGGTCGTCAAGCAGATCGCCGAGGGCCGTGCGCAGGTCGAGAACCAGTACGCACGCGTCGTTCCGCGCGACGGCAACAAGGTCGCGCTGGCGGCGGTCGCCGAGGTCTTCGAGCTGCGCGAATTCTTCGAGTGGCGCGGCCTGGGATCGATAGCCCATTCGGGGGTGCGCGTTCGCGAGCGCTACGCTGCGTTCGACGCCGAGCGCAAATTTGCCTTGCCCAACCTCAGAATCGCCGACCCGCAGTCGTGCCAGTGCGGCGAAGTGCTCAAGGGTCAGCTCAAGCCGCAGCAATGCAAGATATTCGGCACGGCGTGCACGCCACAGACGCCGCTCGGCGCGCTGATGGTGTCGACCGAAGGCGCCTGCGCCGCCTTCTACAACTACGGACGGATCGATACTTCTGGCCTGTCCGCCAGCAAAGCGACCAAGGAAGACCAGCATGGACGATAAGAGCAGACGGCGCGTGCGCACGCTGCGCGAGAGTCACGTCAATCTGTCGCACGGCAGCGGCGGCAAGGCGATGCGCGATCTGATCGAAGACGTCTTCGTCGCCGCCTTCGACAACCCGCAACTGGCGGCGATGGAGGATCAGGCCGTTTTTCCTTTTGCCGAGCTCGCGTTGCACGGCGACCGTCTGGCGTTCACCACCGATACCTTCGTCGTCGATCCGCTGTTCTTTGCGGGCGGCGACATCGGCACGCTGGCCGTCGCCGGCACCGTCAACGACCTGGCGATGAGCGGCGCGCGGCCGCTCTACCTCTCTTGTGCGATGGTGCTCGAAGAGGGCCTGTCGATCGAGGTTCTGCGGCGCGTCGTCGCCAGCATGCAGCGCACCGCGCAACTGGCCGGCGTGACCATCGTCACCGGCGACACCAAGGTCGTCGAGCGTGGCGCGGCCGACAAGCTGTTCATCAATACCGCCGGCGTCGGCGTGGTGCCTGCGGGCGTATCGATTTCGGCGGCCAATGCCCGCGTCGGCGACGCAGTGATCATCAACGGCACGCTCGGTGATCACGGCACGGCGATCCTGATCGCGCGCAACCAGCTTGGAGTGAGCTGCGACGTGGCGAGCGACTGCCAGCCGCTCGCCGGCCTGGTCGCGGCGATGCTCGCCGCCTGTCCCGACATCCATTGCCTGCGCGACGCGACGCGCGGCGGCGTGGCCACCGTGCTCAACGAATTCGCCGAAAGCTCGAACGTCGCGATTCGCATCGACGAGGATGCGCTGCCGCTGCGCGAAGAGGTCCGCGGCGCCTGCGAAATCCTCGGGCTCGACCCGCTTTACCTAGCCAACGAAGGCAAGCTGATCGCCATCGTCCCCGGCGAGCACGCTAGCGCGGTATTGGCGGCGATGCGCGCGCATCCGGCCGGAGAATGTGCGGCGATCATCGGCGAGGTCTGCGCCGCGCCGGCAGGAACGGTCGTACTCAACACCTGCTTCGGCGGCCAGCGCATCGTCGACATGCTGGTCGGCGAGCAGCTGCCGCGCATCTGCTAGTGGTCTGCTTGGTAAGTTGTTGAACTGGATGAAAACGATGAATTTCGCTCTGTGGCTAGGCGCGAACCGGAGCCATAGCCGTAGCTATGGCGAGGATGAGCAACAACGCCACGGAGTGAAAGGCGCGTTTTCATCCCACAGGGATTTCCGTTGGTCATGTTCGATTATTTGCCAAGCAGACCACTAGGTGGCTGGCGGCTTCTCTTCGTCGTCGCCAGCGAGCAGTGTGCGCAGGCCGACATAGGGCTTGGCTGGCGGCTCGACTGCGGTGGCAGTCGGCGTCAGCCGCTCGAGTTCGGCGGCGAGAACGGCGTTGCGCGCTTGTTGTTGGGCGGCTTCGCGTTCGAGTTCGGCGACCTGGCGGCGCAGACGGCTTGCCGACCATTGCCCGCGAATCACCGACGGCGTAGACACCAGTCCGGTGATCAGTACGCCAAGGCCGACGGCGACCAGCAGCACGACGGCGAGCGATCCCTCGAAGTTCCAGAACGCCAGCGTGACGACGACGGCTGAGTTGTTCTGTAGCGCGAAAACGACGGCGCCGATGGCGAAGACGATTCCGGCAATCAACATGAGTTGCATTTTTGTTCTCCTGGTTGGGTCCTTGGGCTCGCGGCCTTCAGTCGGTTTCCGCAGCGACCGTGAAAGTTTAGATCATCGTGCGCAAAAATCTGTTCGTCAGCGCACCTTGGCTAACGGCTGTGCAGCAGTGCGCGCTTGAACGACAGCACGTGATTCTCGACCGCGGTGACGACCGCAGCGGCGTCGCCGCGCGTCAGCGCGTCGATGATCAGCCGATGTTCGGCCTGAACTTCGGCGAGATGGCCTTCGGCGGCCAGTGAAATCGTCCAGAAGCGCTGCGTTCGCGCATGCAGCACCTTGAGAATTTCGGTCAGGATCTGGTTGCGCGCGGTCAGCGCGATCTGCTCGTGAAACAGTCGGTCGGTGTTGATCACCTGGTCCATGTCACGGCGCAGCACCGCGTCGTCGAAGCGCTGTGCCAGGCTGGCGAGCTGTTCGAGGTCGCTGCTGGTGATCCTGGCGGCCGCCAGGCGCGCGCACAGGCTCTCATTGGCCAGACGCACGTCGATCAGTTCGAGCGCGCTGTCGATCGACAGCGGCGCGACCATCACCCCCTTGCGCGGAATGATCTGGACCAGGCCCTCGTTCGACAGGCGGTGCAGCGCGTGATTGATCGGCGTGCGGCCGAAAGCCAGCTCTTTCATCAGGTTGGCGGTGTTGAGGTAGTCGCCCGGCTTGTAGGCCAGGGTGGTCACTCTCTCCTTGAGTTGGGTGTAGGCGAGTTCGTTCTGCGACAGGCCCTGCAATCGTCCTTTTTTTGGCGGAATCTTTCGGCTGGGTCTTACTGGTTTTGTCAAAGCACACCCCTTGCAGCGTTTTATTTGGCCAGGCGAACACTCTGGATCGCGCCGGGAGCCCGAGAAAGCGGCTTGACATAGTATAAACCGCATGTTAAAAATGCAGTGAAATTTCACTGTTCTTTCAGTAGCTGCGTGCCACGGGAATAACGGGAATCCGTGGTTCGACCCTAAACCCCGTTGATAAGGAACCAACCGTCATGAACAAGCGCTTTGTTTTTACCGCGGCTCTGGCCGCGCTGCTGAGTTTCTCCGTCCATGCGCAAACGCTGCCGCGTACCCAGCTCAAGGTAGTTGGTGGCCTGAGCAATCTGTCAGCTTACAACGACTACGAAAAGCCGTTCTGGACCAAGGTCGTGCCGACGCTGTCGAACGGTCAGGTTACCGCCGAGATCAAGGGTTTCAACGAGATGGGGCTCAAGGGGCCCGAGTTGCTGCGCTTGATGTCGCAGGGCGTGGTCGAGTTCGGCACGGCGACGCTGTCGTATTTCTCGAGCGACAATCCGATCAACGAGGCGGTCGACCTCGCCGGTTTGGCGCCCGACGCCAAGACCGCGCGCGCCGTGGTCGATGCTTTCGCCCCGGTTTACGCCAAGTTTTACGGGCCGGGATCGGGAATCAAGATTCTCGGCATGTCGCCGTATCCGGCGCAGGTGCTGTTCTGCAACGCCGAGATCAAGAGCCTGGCCGACGTCAAGGGCAAAAAGGTACGCACCAGCAGCCGCACCCAGGCCGAGTTCATCGAGGCGCTCGGCGGGTCGGGCGTCACGCTGGCGTTCGGCGAAGTCGTTCCGGCGATGCAGAACAAGGTCATCGACTGCGCGATCACCGGCTCGCTGTCGGGCTATTCGGCCAAGTGGTTCGAGGTCGCGACGCACCTCTACGCGCTGCCGATCAACTGGAACTCGCAGATCCACGGCGTCAACCAGAAGGCTTGGAACAAGATCGATCCGAAGGTGCAGGCCTTCCTGCAGACCAATATCACGTCGATGATCGACAATATGTGGGACGCTGCCGCGGCGCAGACGCAGCAAGGCTACGACTGCAATTCAGGAGCGGCCGCCTGTACGCTGCCGGTCAAGGGCAAGATGGTCATCGTTCAGCCGACGGCGGCCGATCGCGTGCTGCTCAAGAAGCTGATGCAGGAGATCGTGCTGCCCAAGTGGGCGGCGCGCTGTTCGGCGACCTGTGTGCAGGACTTCAACGCGACGATCGGCAAGGCGGTCGGCATGACCGCCAAGAAGTAAAGCCCGGCGCGCGCCACCGAAAGCGGCGGCGCGCGTCAGCGGATCAACCCATGTCACACCCACGAGGGATACTCATGTCTGCTTCTCCTCCGGCCGTTCTCGGCCGTCTGTTGCGCAGCGCTGAAAAGCTGTCGCTTGGTGCCGTCTGGTGCGGCGGCGCGCTGACGCTGGCCAGCGTCTTCCTGATCGGCTTCGACGTCGTTGCGCGCAAGTTCTTCGGGTTCACCACCGGCGGCGCCGACGAGTTGTCGGGCTACGCCTTCGCGATCAGCACTTCGTGGGCGCTGGCCTTCGTCGTTCTGCAGCGCGGCAACGTCCGCGTCGACGTGCTCTATCAATTGCTGCCGGTCCGCGTCGCGGCGCTGCTCGATTGGATCTCGCTGGTCGCGCTGGCGGTCTTCATGGTGATCCTGACCTACTACGCGTCGTTTGTCGCGGAAACCTCGTGGCTGCAAAGTTCAGCGGCCAACACGCCACTCGGCACGCCGCTATGGGTGCCGCAGGGACTGTGGGTGATCGGTCTGGCGTGGATGTGCGTGGTGCTCACGCTGATGCTGATCCGCGCGTCGACCGCGCTGGTCACCGGCGACCTGGCGACGATCAAGGTGCTGTGCGGCGTGCGCTCGTCGGAAGAGGAAGCGCTCGACGAGGCGACCGCCGGCGAGCGAATGGTTCGGGGAGAAATCGCATGATCGCCACCGCGATGGTTCTGCTGCTGGTGCTGATCGGCCTCTCGATTCCGGTCGGCGCCGCGCTCGGCGTGCTCGGGCTGCTGCTCGATCCGCTCTTTTCGATGCTGCCGCTGACGCGAGCGATCGGCGAACTGGCGTGGAGTTCGAACACCGAGTTCCTGCTCGTCGCCATCCCGCTGTTCATCATGCTCGGCGAGATCCTGTTGCGCGCCGGCATCGCCGAAAGCATGTACGGCGCCATGAGCCTGTGGCTGTCGTGGCTTCCGGGCGGGCTGATGCACGCCAACATCGGCGCTTCGACGCTGTTCGCCGCGACCTCGGGGTCGAGCGTCGCCACCGCGGCGACGGTCGGCACCGTCGCCATTCCACAGATCAAGCGTTACGGTTACAACGAGCCCTTGTTCTTGGGCAGCATCGCGGCGGGCGGGACGCTCGGCATCCTGATCCCGCCGTCGATCAACCTGGTGATCTACGGCGTGCTGACCAACTCTTCGGTGCCGCAACTCTATCTCGCCGGTTTCATCCCCGGCTTCGCGCTCGCCGCGTTGTTCATGCTGACCGTCATTGTCGCCTGTGTGCTCAAACCGGAATGGGGCGGCCAGCGGATCAGTGCGACCTGGGGCGAGCGTTTCGCCAGCCTCAAGCATCTGTTGCCGCCGCTGTTCATCTTCCTGATGGTCGTCGGTTCGATCTACGCCGGCCTGGCGACGCCGACCGAGGCTGCGGCGCTCGGCGTGCTCGGCGCGCTCGGGCTGGCGGCGAGTTTCCGGCGCTTGTCGCTGCGCATGCTGCGCGAGGCGGTCGAAGGCACCATGCGCGCAACCGCGATGATCATGCTGATCGTCATCGCTGCGGGCTTTTTGAACTTCGTGATGGCGGCGACCGGGCTCACCGAATCGCTGACCAGTTCGATCAGCGGCCTCGGGTTGTCGGCGGGCTGGATGCTGCTGGTGGTGGTGATTTTCTACGTGATCCTCGGCTGCTTCATGGAGACGCTGTCGATGATGATCGTCACCATTCCGATCGTCGCGCCGATTATGACCGCGCTCGGCTACGACCCGATCTGGCTGGGCATCGTCATCGTCGTTCTGGTCGAGACGGCGCTGATCACGCCGCCGGTCGGCATGAACCTGTTCGTCGTGCAAAGCCTGCGCAAGGGCGGTTCGCTCAACGCCGTGATCGTCGGCAGCCTGCCCTTCGTCCTGGCGCTGTTTCTCATGGTGCTGCTGCTCGCGCTGTTTCCCGACCTCGCGTTGTGGCTGCCGCGCGTGATGGCCGAGTGAGTCGCCGCATGCTTCAACCAAACCCTATTCGCAGGAGAATTCAATGAAACTTTTTTTTGAAGTCGAAGCGACCGACGGCGCGCCTGCGCGCCAGCTGGCGGTCGACATCGATACCTTCATCGTCGCCGGCTGGGCCGGTCGCGACCTGGCCGCCATCGAGCACCATATCGAAGAGCTGGCGGCGCTCGGCGTGCCGCGTCCGAGCGCCGTTCCGCTCTACTACCGTGTCGCCGAAAACCAGTTGACGCAGGCCAGTTCGATTCAAGTGCTCGGGCCGCACGGCTCGGGCGAGGTCGAGACGCTGGTCTTCGTCGCCGACGGCGAGCTCTACGTCAGCCTGACTTCCGACCATACCGATCGCCAGGTCGAGACGCAGAGCGTCGCACTGGCCAAGCAGATGTGCGCCAAGCCGGTCGGCCGCAGCGCCTGGCGTTTCGCCGAAGTCGCCGATCACTGGGACGAACTGGTGATTCGCTCGACGATCGTCGAGGACGGCAAGGAAGTGCGCTATCAAGACGGCACGCTGGCTGCGCTGCGCACGCCTGGCGATCTGATCGCCGGCTACGGCGGACTGCCGCCGGGCAGCGCGATGAGCTGCGGCACGGTCGGCGCGATCGGCGGCATCCGGCCGTCGCCGTCGTTCGCCATGGCGTTGTACGATCCGCGTTCGGGGCGTAGCCTGCGCCACCAGTACGCGATCGAGGTGCTGCCCGAGATCGCCTGACTACCTTACTTGGGAGCGATTCAATGACCACCATTGTTCAACATCAGGCCGCGCTGCGCGCCGGCTCAAGTTCGTCGCAAGACCTCGTCGAGGCGGCGCTGGCGCGAATCGAAGCGCCGCAAGGCGAGGGCGCTCGCGTCTTCACGCGAGTTTATACGGAAGCGGCGCGCGCCGCGGCATCCGCCTCGGATACGCTGCGCGCTGCCGGGCTGTCGCGCTCGGCGATCGACGGCTTGCCGATCTCGATCAAGGATCTTTTCGACGTCGCCGGCGAGACGACGCTCGCCGGGTCGGTCGTGCTGCAGGGCGAGCCGGCGGCCAGCGAGAGCGCGGTGATCGTCAAGCGACTGCAGGCCGCCGGCGCGGTACTGGTCGGCAAGACCAATATGACCGAATTCGCCTATTCGGGCCTGGGAATCAATCCGCACTACGGGACGCCGAAAAATCCCTGGGATCGCGCCACCGGCCGTATCCCCGGCGGTTCGTCGGCGGGCGCCGCAGTGTCGGTGAGCGACGCCATGGCGGTCGCCGCAATCGGCTCCGATACCGGCGGTTCGGTGCGCATTCCCGCCGCGCTGTGCGGGCTGACCGGCTTCAAGCCGACGGCGCGCCGCGTGCCGACGCGCGGCGCGCTGCCGCTTTCGGTCAACCTCGATTCGATCGGACCGATTGCGGCCAGCGTCGCCTGTTGCGCGCAGCTCGACGCCATCCTCGCCGGCGACGATGCTTCGCCGTTGCTTGCCGCCAGGCTGCAAGGGTTGCGCCTGGCGGTGCCGACCACGGTCGTGCTCGACGGGATGGACGCGCACGTCGCAGCGTCGTTCGCCTCGGCGCTGACGCGGCTGTCGGCGGCCGGTGCGCTGATCACTGAAATCGCCGTTCCGGCTTTTGGCGAGTCGCAGGCGATCAACGCCAAGGGCGGTTTCACCGCCGCCGAGGCGTGGGCCTGGCATCGTGCGTTGATCGCGCGTGCTGGCGAACGCTACGATCCGCGCGTCGTTTCGCGAATTGCTCGCGGCGAAGCGATGGCGGCGGCCGACTACATCGATCTGCTGGGCGCGCGGGCGCGCTGGATCAATGACGTCGAAGCGACCATCGCCGGCTACGACGCGCTGCTGATGCCGACCGTCCCCGTCGTCGCGCCGGTCATCGCCGATCTGGTCGCTTCCGACGAGGCTTATTTCCGCACCAACGGGCTGATCCTGCGCAACCCGACGATGATCAACTTCCTCGATGGCTGTGCGCTTTCACTGCCTTGTCAGGCGCCCGGCAGCGCGCCGGTCGGCCTGATGGTCGCTGGCCCGGCGCTGAGCGATCAGCGCATCCTGGCGATCGGTCTGGCGATCGAAGAGAGTTTGCGACCCGCGTCGTAACGGCAGCGCCGGTCGGGCGAGGATTCAGCCCAGGCGGCGCAGGTGGATGGCGACCGACAGTTGCGCGCCGAGCCAGCCGAGCGCGGCGCCGATCGCCGCCAGCGCGCCGACGTTGGCCGCCGACAGGCCGTGCAGCGCGAAGCTGCCGCCGTAGAGCGCGATCAGTTCGTCGACCGGGGCGGCCAGCAGATGGCCGCCGAGCACGACCAGCAGCGCGGCAAAGAGTCCGCCGAGCGCGCCCTGCAGCGCGCCGAAGTAATGGAAGGGGCGACTGATGAACGCGTCGGTCGCGCCGATCAGCTTGGCGACTTCGATCTCGGCGGCCTGCGCCAGAATCTGCAGGCGGATGGTATTGAAAGTCACCGTCACCAGCGCGCCGGCGAGCAGGCTGGCGAGCATCGTGACGGCCAGCTTGCCGATGCGCAGAAAGGCGTCGAAACGCTTGATCCACGCCGAATCGAGCTGGACGTGGGCGACCTTGGGCCAGCCCGAGAAGGTCTTGGCCAAGCGTTCCATGGCCTGCGGCTCGGTATCGGTCGGTTCGACGACGAAGGCGTCGGGCAGCGGATTCCTCGGCAGGCTGGCGACGATTTCGGCCATCCCCTCGGACGCTTGCAGTTGTTTCAAGGCTTCGTCGCGCGCGACGAAGCGCCAGTTGCCGGGCTTGGCCGCAGCCAGGCGCGATTCGATTTCGCCGATGTCCTTCTTGCCCGCGTCGATCGTCATGAAGACGCTGATCTGCTGGACGCCCGAGGCGCTGCCGGTGACCGCGCCGAGGTTGTCGATGATCAGCCAGCCGGCGCTCGGCAGCGCCAGCGCGACGCCGATTACCAGCAGCGACAGCAGCGAGCTGAGCGGTGTGCTGGCAATGCGGCGCAGCGCGCCCTGCAGCGCCGCGAGGTGTTGCGCGAGATAGCGGCTCATGCGGCGTCTCCGACCAGATGGCCGCGTTCGAGCTGCAACACGCGCGGCGAGGCGCTCGCCATCCACTGCGGATTGTGGGTGGCGATCAGCAGCGTGACGCCGACCTGATGGAAGGCGCGAAAGATCTCAAGAATGGCACCCGCCGATTCGGCGTCGAGATTGGCCGCCGGTTCGTCGGCGAGCAGGATCGCCGGGCGATTGACGACCGCGCGCGCGATCGCCAGCCGTTGCTGTTCGCCGCCCGACAGCGCGATCGGATTGGCCTTTTCGCGATCGAGCAGGCCGACCTTGTCGAGCGCGGCGCGCGCGCGGCGCGCCGCTTCCCGCGCCGGCAGGCCGACGATGGCCAGCGGCAGCAGCACGTTGTCGAGCACGCTGCGGTCGAAGAGCAGCTTCTGGTCCTGAAAGATCAGCCCGAAGTTGCGGCGCAGGTAGGGGATCGCGCTTTTGCTCAGCGCCGCGAGGTTTTTTCCATTGACCACGATGCTGCCCGAGGTCGGTCGCTCGATCGCCGCCAGCAGGCGGAACAGCGTCGATTTTCCGGCGCCCGAGTGGCCGGTGAAGAACACCATTTCGCCCGCGTCGATCTCGAAGCTGACGTCGCTGAGCGCTTGCAGTCCCTCTGGGTAGCGTTTGCTGACGGCGGTGGCAGAGATCACTTTGAAAACCTTGAGTTAACCACGGCGGGCACGGCGAACACGGCGAGAAAAACTGCTCTTATGGGTTGTTTCATGTCACTCATCGGGTACCTAACTATAGCAATCTCGGTCATGGCTTTTCGCTGTGACCGCTGCGTCGCCGTGGTTCGCTGCTTTACCAAACTACTCGAACAGCGCGTCGACGAAGTCGCGGGCATTGAATGGGCGCAGGTCGTCGATGCCTTCGCCGATGCCGATGAAGCGGATCGGCTTCGGACACTGGCGCGCGATCGCAGCGATCACGCCGCCCTTGGCGCTGCCGTCGAGTTTGGTGACGACGAGGCCGGTGATGCCGATCGATTTGTCGAAGGACTGCACCTGCGTCAGCGCGTTCTGTCCGAAATTGGCGTCGAGTACCAGCAGCGTCTCGTGCGGCGCGCTCGGGTCGGCTTTCTGGATGACGCGGCGGACTTTGGCGATTTCTTCCATCAGATGCAGCTGGGTCGGCAGACGGCCGGCGGTATCGGCGAGAACGATGTCGATGCCGCGCGCCTTGGCTGCGGCGATGGCGTCGAAGATCACCGCCGCCGGGTCGCCCGATTCCTGCGAGATCACCGTCACCTGGTTGCGCTCACCCCAGGTCTGCAGTTGTTCGCGCGCCGCGGCGCGGAAGGTGTCGCCGGCGGCCAGTAGTACGGACAGGCCCTGGGCGTGAAAGTGCTTGGCCAGCTTGCCGATCGACGTCGTTTTTCCGGCGCCGTTGACGCCTGCGATCATGATCACGTACGGGCGTTTTTCGGAGATGACCAGCGGTTTTTCGAGCGGCAGCAGCAGTTCGTGCAGCGCGTCCGCGAGCGCCCCCTGGATTCCCTCGGGGGTGTCGATCTGGTCGCGCTTGGCGCGTGCCTTGAGCTCGTCGAGCAGGTGCGCAGTCGCTTCCAGCCCGACGTCGCTGGTCAGCAATAGCGTTTCGAGTTCTTCGAGCAACTCGTCGTCGACCTTGCCACGCGAGAAAATCGATTTGAGCTTTCCACCGAACTGCGCGCGAGTTCGCGCCAGTCCCGCCTTGAGTCGCTCGCGCCAGGAGAGCTCGGGCGGCGTTGGCGCCCGATCGCCTGGCGCTGCGCCGCCCTTGGCGTCGGCGGACTTCTTGAGGAAAGAAAACATGGGACCTTTTGTCGCTAGGGGGTTCGGTGAAAGTGTTGAATGCGGCGATGGTAAGATGCGCTCGCCGCTGACCTGAGGGGCAAATTTTAACAGAAGCGTCCCTCGGCTGCTGATGCGGGGAGACCGGGCGTCCGGCGAGCTTGCCGGCGTTGACCGCCCGTGGCGGGACTGCCGCCAATCGCCGGGGCAACGAAGGCAAGGGCGGGAGTAATGTAAATGGCCCGAAGTCGATTCTTTCCGTTGTCTGCGTCGTGCGCGTTGTGGTTAAGTATCGGTTTTTCTGGCAAACAGGTTAATTTTGAATACAGTACGCATCATCGGTGGGCAATGGCGGCGGCGGATCCTGTCTTTTCCCGATTCGGAGGGGCTGCGCCCGACGCCGGACCGCGTTCGTGAGACCTTGTTCAACTGGCTCGGGCAGGATCTCTCCGGGCGGTCTTGCCTCGACCTCTTCGCCGGCAGCGGTGCGCTGGGCTTTGAAGCCGCGTCGCGCGGCGCGCAACGGGTGGTGATGGTCGACAAGTCGCCGAAGGTGCTGGCAGCGCTTGAAGAGAATGCGCGCCTGCTCGATGCCGGCGAGCGTTTGCAGATTGTTCGCGCGGATGCGGTAAAATTCGCCTCCTTGCTGCGTTCGGCAGGTTCGCGCTTCGACGTGCTGTTTCTCGATCCGCCGTATCAGCAGGGCTGGGTGGACCGCGTGGCGCCGTTGCTGCCGGACCTGCTGGCCGCTGACGGCGTGCTTTACGTCGAAGCCGAACACGGTCTGGAATCCTGCGGCGACTGGCGTACGGTGCGGCGTGGCCGGGCCGGGCAGGTTTGTTATCACTTGATGCGACGAGGCGAGACCCATGAGGACGCTGAATAAGCGAACGGCAATTTATGCAGGCACTTTCGATCCGATGACGCGGGGTCACGAGGATCTGGTGCGGCGCGCTGCCAATCTTTTCGATCACGTGATCGTCGGCATCGCCGAGAGTCGTTCGAAGCGGCCGTTCTTTTCGCTCGCCGAGCGCGTCGAGATTGCGCAGGAACTGCTGGCGCAGTATCCGAATGTCGAGGTCTGCGGCTTCGATGGCCTGCTCATGGATTTCTTGCACAGCAAGTGCGCCAAGGTCATCCTGCGCGGCCTGCGCGCCGCGTCGGACTTCGAGTATGAATTCCAGATGGCGGGAATGAACAGAAATCTCTATCCCGATGTCGAAACGATCTTCCTGACGCCGGGTGAGCAATACATGTTCATCTCGGCAACGATGGTTCGCGAGATCGCCATCCTCGGCGGTGACGTCAGCAAGTTTGTCCATCCGGCCATTTGCCAGCGGCTGGCCAAAAGAGTATCCGAAAAATTTCAATGAACTGAAGGAAAAGCAACTATGTCTTTGATTATTACCGACGAGTGCATCAATTGTGACGTTTGCGAGCCCGAGTGCCCGAACGAAGCGATTTCTCAGGGCGAAGAGATCTACCAGATCGACCCCAACAAATGCACCGAGTGCGTCGGCCATTACGATACGCCGCAGTGCGTCGAGGTCTGCCCGGTCGATTGCATTCCGAAGGACCCCGCGCATGTGGAAAACGAAGACCAGCTGTGGGTCAAGTACACCAAGCTGACGGGCAATAAACGCCCGGGCTGATTACCGTCTCGATGCGCCGCCGCGCTTGCGGCGGCGGGGCCGTCAGGCGGCGTGGCGCAGGCGGCTCGACCCGATTTCCAGCTGGCGTTCAACGTCGCCGGCGACGTTGCCGATCGCCCGCAGCTGTGAGACCAGCTCTGACTCGACGTGCAGAAGCTCGTTGATTCTATCCTCGAGCGTGTCGGTCGCCTGATGAATTCGCTTGATGCTCTCGAGCCGTCGTTTGAACTGGATCTGGTGTTCGCGGACCTGAGTTTCCATCGGCGCCATGATCGCCTTGAGCCACGCTTCGGCGTCGCGGTTGGCGCGTTCGAAGGCGTGCCTGACCTGTAGCGCGACTTCCTCGAAAAAGCGCTGCGTGACCTTGCTTTTTTCGAGCGTCATCAACTGAAACATAGTGTTGAGATGGGTATCGCACCAGCTTTCCAGGCGGTCGATATCCTTTTCGTAACGAATCAGCGAAAAGCCGTGCGGCGTGCCGAGCTTAAGACCGTGCTCGACTGCGAATTTCTTGTAGATGGCTTCCATCATGGTCAGAATTTCGCTGATTTCGCCGTCCGATTTCTTGAGGTTTTCGCGCGTTACGCGAAAGAAATTCTCCATCGCGTCGGACAGCGTTTTCGAAAAGGTCGCTTCGATCATCGTCTCGCGCGTGCTCGAAATCAGCGTGCGCAGCGAGTCGATCCCGAGGTGGGCAAAGAGCTTGTTGGTCAGCTGCGAGAAGATGCTGCGTAGCGCGTAGTAGCGCTGCAGGCCCGACTCGAACTCTTCCTTCTCGATGCGCACCTTGCCCATCATGTACTCGACGACGCCCTTGTTCTTGCCGCGCAGTTCGGTGAGTTCGCCCAGTTGTTCGCGCAGGCCGGACAGGCGCGATTCGAGCAGGCCGAGCGTGCGCCGGTGGATGTCGGAAAACTCGGCGTCGGCTGCCTCGTGAATGATTTCCTGCTTGGCCGGGATCAGCTCCTCGGACAGCGCGACTTCGAGCGCGTTAAGGCGGCTGCGCTGCAGCAGCGCGTCGTCGCCGTTGATCTTGGCGACCAACGCCTTCTGCGCCGACACCGGGAAGACCTGGTCGATCGGCAGGTCGAGCGTGGTCGCGCAACTGGCCACCTGTTTGGCGATCTCGGCGTCGATTTGCGCTGCGGATTTGAGCTCGTCCCACAGGCTGTCGATCTTGTTGAGAACGACCAGTCGCCCTTTTTTTCGCCCGCCCGGCGCGCCGATGTGATCGTTCCAGATCGCCAGGTCGGATTGCGTCACGCCGGTGTCGGCGGCCAGAATGAACAGCACGGCGTGGGCATTGGGCAGCAGCGACAAGGTCAGCTCGGGTTCGGTGCCGATCGCATTGAGGCCCGGCGTGTCGAGAATGACCAGCCCCTGTTTGAGCAGCGGGTGCGGGAAGTTGATGATGGCGTGGCGCCAGCGCGGGATTTCGACGAGGCCGTCGTCGGCGCGGCGCCGCGCCGCGCCGTTCTGGCCGCCGCTCGCAAAGCCGTATCTTTCGGCCTCTTGTGCCGAGACGCGCGTGACTTCGCTGACCGAGTGCAGCGCCTGCTGCATCGCTTCGGGCGATCCGCTGTCCAGCGGCAGTACCGTCCATTGGTCGGCGAAGCGCTTGTATTCGCTGAGGCTCGAATGGCGCTCGCGGGTCTCGATCGGCAGCAGTTCGATCGAAGGCGGCTTGCTCGGGTCGTACATCAGTTCGGTCGGGCACATCGTGGTGCGACCGGCGGTCGACGGCAGCATGCGGTTGCCGTAATCGGCGAAGAAAATGGCGTTGATCAACTCGGACTTGCCGCGCGAGAATTCGGCGACAAAGGCGACCTGCAGGCGGTCTTCGTGCAATTTGTCGAGCAGCAGGCGCAGGCGCAGGTCGGTCTGGGCGTCGGAAAGCTCGTTGTCGGACAAACATTTGCGGAACGCTTCGAGGCCGCCCGAGAGATGCGACCGCCATTCACTGTAGGCGGCAAATTGTTGAGCAAGGGTCATGAACGGTTCCCGCAGAGCAAACGAATAGCCACTTTATCACAAAGCCTATCTCGATCAATGAGATGAGTTCTGCTTTCGCGGTGCGGCGCAAACGTTCGCCGCCCAAGCCAAAGCTGATGCTCAAGCATTGCTCGGCGACCTTTGCCGGACGCCATCGGCACTCCCGGAGCAGCGCGGCAAACCGCGTATAATTCGCGGCTTAGTCCATTTTTGACCATTGCCCGCCATGCAAGAAAAATACCAGCCCCAAGAGATCGAACTCGCCGCTCAGGCGCACTGGAACAAGACCGGCGCCGCGCGTGCCATCGAGGACTTGAGCCGGCCAAAGTACTATTGCCTGTCGATGTTTCCCTATCCTTCGGGCAAGCTGCACATGGGCCACGTGCGCAACTACACGATCGGCGACGTGCTCTCGCGTTTTCACCGCATGCAGGGCTTCAACGTGATGCAGCCGATGGGCTGGGACGCCTTCGGCATGCCCGCCGAGAACGCGGCGATCCAGAACAACGTACCGCCGGCGCAATGGACCTACGCCAACATCGAATACATGAAGCAGCAACTCAAGCGCCTCGGTTTCGCGATCGACTGGGAGCGCGAGCTGGCGACGTGCAAGCCGGATTATTACCGCTGGGAGCAATGGCTGTTTACCCGCCTCTATGAAAAAGGCCTGATCTACAAGCGCCTCGGTACGGTCAATTGGGACCCGGAAGATCAGACCGTTCTGGCCAACGAGCAGGTGATCGACGGGCGCGGCTGGCGTTCTGGCGCGTTGATCGAGAAGCGCGAAATTCCGATGTACTACATGAAGATCACCGCCTACGGCGAAGAGTTGCTCGCCGACCTCGACCAGCTCACCGGCTGGCCCGAGCAGGTCAAGACGATGCAGAAGAACTGGATCGGCAAGAGCGAGGGCGTTCGCTTCGCTTTCCCGTATCAACAGGGCGGTAAGTCCGAAAAGCTGTGGGTGTTCACCACCCGCGCCGACACCATCATGGGCGTGACCTTCGTCGCGGTGGCCGCCGAACACCCGCTGGCGACCCACGCCGCCAAGAGCAACGCCGAACTCGCCGCGTTCATCGATGAGTGCAAGTGCGGCGGCGTCGCCGAGGCCGACATGGCGACGATGGAAAAGAAAGGCATGCCGACCGGCATTTTCGTCGACCATCCGCTGACCGGCGAGAAAGTCGAAGTGTGGGTCGGCAACTACGTGCTGATGGGTTACGGCGACGGCGCGGTGATGGCCGTCCCGGCGCACGACGAGCGCGATTTCGCTTTCGCCAAGAAGTACGGAATCGCCATCGTGCAATCGGTCGGCGCCAAGGAGGGCGGCAAGGAACAGGTTTTTTCGACCGAAGCCTGGCAGGAGTGGTACGGCAGCAAGGACGTCTACTGCGTCAATTCGGGCAAGTACACGGGTCTTGCCTACCAGGACGCGGTCGATGCCATCGCCGCCGACCTCGCGGCCAAAGGTCTGGGTGAAAAGAAGGTGCAGTTCCGCCTGCGCGACTGGGGTATTTCGCGCCAGCGCTACTGGGGCTGCCCGATTCCGATCATCCACTGCGCGAGCTGCGGCGACGTCGCGGTTCCCGACGAGCAACTGCCGGTGGTGTTGCCCGAGAACGTGACGGTGACCGGCGCCGGCAGTCCGCTCGCCAAGATGCCCGAGTTCTACGAATGTACGTGCCCGAAATGCGGCGGCGCGGCGCGGCGCGAGACCGATACGATGGATACCTTCGTCGAGTCGTCGTGGTATTTCCTGCGCTATTGCTGTCCGGACAACGATCAGGCGATGGTCGACGAGCGCGTCGCTTACTGGTGCAAGGGCGGCATCGACCAGTACATCGGCGGCATCGAACACGCCATCCTGCACCTGCTCTATTCGCGCTTCTGGACCAAGCTGATGCGCGATACCGGCCTCTTCGGCGATAGCGGTCTCGGCGAACCGTTCGCCAACCTGCTGACGCAGGGAATGGTCGTCGCGCCGACTTTCTACCGCGAAGACGCGGGCGGCAAGAAGCAGTGGATCAACCCGGCCGACGTCGATTTCACCAGCGACGAGCGCGGCCGTCCGGTCGGCGCGACGCTGCGCGCCGACGGCCTGCCGGTCACCATCGGCGGCATCGAGAAGATGTCGAAGTCGAAGAACAACGGCGTCGATCCGCAGGCGCTGATCGACGAATTCGGCGCCGACACGGCGCGCCTGTTCATCATGTTCGCGAGCCCCCCCGACCAGTCGCTCGAATGGTCCGATGCCGGCGTCGAAGGCGCCTACCGTTTCTTGAAGCGCGTCTGGCGCATCGTCTTCGAGCACGTCGGTGATGGCCTGGTCGCCGCCTATACGAGCGAAGAAGCGTTGTCCGACGAGCTCAAGACCTTCCGCCGCCAACTGCATCAGACGATCGGCAAAGTCGCCGACGATTACGGCCGGCGCAAGCAGTTCAATACGGCGATCGCCGCGGTGATGGAGCTGCTTAACGCCTACGGCAAGCTTCCCGCAGCTTCGGCGAACGTTCGTGCGATCCGTCAGGAAGCGCTCGAAGCCGTAGCGCTGCTGCTCTATCCGATCGTCCCGCACGTCTGCGAAGCGCTCTACGCCGAGCTCAGACCGGGCCAGGCGGCGGGCGCGCAGGCTTTTCCGAAAGTTGATCAGGCGGCGCTGGTGCAGGATGAAATCGAGCTGATGCTGCAGGTCAACGGCAAGCTGCGCGGTAGCCTGCGCGTTGCCGCCACCGCCGACAAGGCGAGCATCGAGGCGGCGGCGCTGGCCAGCGAGGTTGTGCAAAAGCATCTTGCCGGACAAGCGCCGAAGAAGCTGATCGTTGTTCCGGGTCGTCTCGTCAATATCGTCGTCTAGTCGGCAAAGGACTCAAGAGATGCGTCGTCTTCGTCTATGTTTTCTGGCCGTTCTGATGGCGCTCATCGCCGGCTGCGGCTTTCAGCTGCGTGGCGCGTATTCGCTGCCCTACGAGAGCATCTATGTTTCCGGCACCGACTATTCGGTGGTCATCGCCGGCCTCAAGCGCGCGATCCGCGCCTCGGGGTCGGCGCGCCTCGCTGACTCTGCCCAGGACGCTCAGGCGACCTTTCTGATGACGGTCGAACTCAAGGAAACGATTATTCTTTCATATTCCAGTTCGGGCCGAGCGCGCGAAAAGCGCTTGCGCTACCGCTATGGTTACCGCGTCGTCGACAAAAAGGGCGGCGATCTGGTGTTGCCCGGCCAGGTCGAGCTCTATCGCGATCTGACCTACGCCGACTCGGACGTGCTGGCCAAGACGCAGGAAGAGGAATTGCTCTGGCGCGACATGGAAACCGACCTGATACAGCAGCTGATGCGCCGTCTGGCGGCAGCCAAGCCGACGCCGCCGGCGGCTGCGGAGTAAGTCATGCTGCTCAAGGGCGAGCAGCTGGCGGCGCATCTTGAACGTGAGCTCAAAGCGGTCTATGTCGTCTATGGCGACGAGCCGCTGCTGGTCATCGAAGCCGCCGACGCGATCCGCGCCGCGGCGCGCCGCGGCGGTTTCGACGAGCGCAACGTGCTCACCGCGATGGCCGGTTTCAACTGGGTCGAACTGCACCACGCAGCGGGCAATATGTCGCTGTTTGGCGGCCGCACGCTGATCGACCTGCGCATTCCGACCGGCAAGCCGGGGCGCGAGGGCGGCGCGGCGATCCAGGATTACTGCGCCAATCCTTCGCCCGACGCGCTGCTGCTGGTGACGCTTCCCGGGCTCGACTGGAGCGACGAAAAGGCTGCCTGGCTCAAGGCGCTGACCGACGCCGGGGTGGCCATCAAACTGGTCCCGCCCAACCTCGCGCAATTGCCCGCATGGATCGCCGGCCGCCTGCAGCGGCAGCAACAGAGCGCTGAAGGCGACGCGCTACGCTTCATCGCCGAACGCGTCGAGGGCAACCTGCTCGCCGCGCATCAGGAAATCCTCAAGCTCGGCTTGCTGCATCCGGCCGGCGAGCTCTCGCTGCAACAGGTCCAGGACGCGGTGCTCAACGTCGCGCGCTACGACCTCGATGGGCTGCGCGAAGCGCTGCTCGCCGGCGACGTGGCGCGTCTGACGCGAACGCTCGACGGTTTGCAGCAGGAAGGCGAGGCGCCGCCACTGGTGCTCTGGGCGCTCACTGAAGAAGTGCGCGCGCTGGCGCAGGTTGTGGCCGGCTTGCAGCAGCGTCAGTCGCTCGATGCGCTGCTCAAGGAGGCGCGCATCTGGGGCGCGCGGCAAGCCTTGTTCAAACGCGCAGTGCAGCGCGTCGATGTCGGCCGGGCCAATGCGGCGCTGGCGCATGCGGCGCGAATCGACCGCTTGATCAAGGGCGCTGCCGGTGCCGGCGATGTCTGGGATGAGTTCTTGCGTCTCGGGCTGGGGATTTGCTGAAGCTTGGCCGCGTGCGCCAATGCGCACGCCACGATTATTCCTTGTCGGGCGGCGGTTCGTCGGGCGCCAGGTGTTCCCACAGGCAGTCGTCGCGCCACTTGCCTTCGTCGTTGAGGCCCTGGCAGCATTTTTCCTGTACCAGGCATTCGCCCTCGCAACTGTCGGCGACGACGATCACGCGCAGTTCCGGGTCAATCTTTCGTTCGCCGTCCCAATAGCTGCAGGTTGCACAGACTTTCACTTCGGCGGGGATAATCAGTTTTGGAGTCATGGTCGGTTGGATGCAGGATTTCGTAGCGGTCAGAGTGTATCTCTTTCCAATGGTTCCATTAAGGCTTTTATTCGATCGCTGGCTATAATCGCGTTTTGGTCGTAGAAAGCAGGTCAGTCGTGGAGCTTCAAGCCTATATGCAGCGCGTCGGTCGTCAGGCGCGCGACGCGTCACGCGCCATCGCGCGCGCCGACAGTCGGGTCAAGAACGATGCGCTGCGCGCGATCGCCAGCGCGATCAGGCGCGAATCGACCGCCTTGCTCGCCGCCAACCGCGATGATCTGGCTGCGGCGCACGCTGCCGGTCTTGAGCCGGTGATGCTCGAGCGGCTGACGCTTTCCGAAAGAAGCGTCGCCGTGATGGCCGACGGCGTCGAGCAGATCGCCGCGCTGCCCGACCCGGTCGGCGAGATCAGCGATCTTAAATTCCGCCCGAGCGGGATCCAGGTCGGCAAGATGCGCGTTCCGCTCGGCGTCATCGGCATCATCTACGAGGCGCGCCCGAACGTGACCGCCGACGCCGCAGCGCTGTGCCTCAAATCCGGCAATGCGGCGATCCTGCGCGGCGGTTCCGAAGCGATCCGCAGCAATCGCGTGATCGCCGCGCTGGTGCACGAAGGGCTCGCGCTCGCCGGCCTGCCGGCCGACGTCGTGCAGGTGATCGACACCACCGACCGCGCTGCGGTCGGTCAGCTGATCACCATGCGCGAGTACGTCGACGTGATCGTGCCGCGCGGCGGCAAGGGGCTGATCGCGCGCCTGCTCGCCGAGTCGCGGGTGCCGATGATCCAGCACCTGGACGGCAACTGCCACGTCTATGTCGACGACGACGCCGATTTCGACAAGGCGATGGCTATCGTCGAGAACTCGAAGACGCAGCGTTACGGTACCTGCAATACCGCCGAGTCGCTGCTCGTCGCGCGCGCCGCCGCGGCCCGCTTGCTGCCGCCGATCGCCGCGATGCTGACCGCCAAGGGCGTCGAGATCCGCGGCTGTGAAGAGACTCGGGCGCTGGTTGCCGAGGCGCTCGCGGCGACCGACGAGGATTACGCTGCCGAATTCCTGGCGCCGATCATCTCGGTCAAGGTCGTCGCCGGAATCGACGAGGCGATCGATCACATCAACCGCTTCGGATCGCACCATACTGAAACTATTGTCAGTGAGAATTACTCCAAAGCCTTGCGTTTTCTGCGCGAGGTCGATTCGTCGTCGGTCATGATCAACGCCTCGACGCGCTTTGCCGACGGCTTTGAATACGGCTTGGGCGCCGAGATCGGCATCTCGACCGACAAGATACACGCGCGCGGCCCGGTCGGGCTCGAAGGCTTGACCAGCCAGAAATGGATCGTTCTGGGCAGCGGCCAAGTGCGTCGCTGAGTTCCTTGAAAAGCCACCGGCGGGAGGTGAGATGACTTTGCCTGACAACTATCAACTGGTCGTTGCCGCGCCGGGTTTTTGCATCGGGCTGCGTTGCGACGAGATCGAGATCCATTCGCTCGAGTATCTCGAACCCGGTCGCGAAGCGAATCCCGCGAACGCGCTGGCGGCGGAAGCCGAGTGCCAGTTGCGTGCCTATCTGGCCGACCCGGATTTTGTCTTCGGCCTGCCGCTGCGTCCTTCGGGGACTGCCTTTCAGCGGCGCGTCTGGGGTGAGATCGCGGCCATCCCGAGCCACCAGACGAAGAGCTACGGCGAGCTTGCCCGCGCCCTGCACAACGCGCCGCGCGCGGTCGGCCAGGCCTGCGGCGCCAATCCCTTCCCGCTCGTCGTTCCGTGTCATCGGGTGATCGCCAGCGACGGCGGCCTGGGCGGCTTTGCGCGGCAGCGCGGCGGTTTCCTGCTCGACGTCAAGCGCTGGCTGCTGGCGCATGAACTTGGAACAGATCATTGACCACGGCGACACAGCGATCACGGCGAAAAAATTCCTATGCTTTTCAGGTCACCCCTATGGGCGTATCGGGGTGGTTTTCAACTCCGAGGGGTTCGCTGTGCCCGCCGTGTCGCCGTGGTTCGATTCGAGGTTTCTAGATGAAGGACGCCGAGGCGAATCTGGACGATCGGGCTGAAATCGACGCTTTCTGCGACACGCTGTGGCTCGAAGACGGGCTGGCCAAGGCTTCGCTTTCGAGCTATCGCAGCGACCTGCTGCATTTTTCGAACTGGCTTGGCGAGCAGCAACTGCCGGCGTTGTGCGCGGCCGACGAAGCGTCGCTGATGCGCTTTGTCGCGGCGCTTTCGCAAACGCTGCGCGCCTCGTCGCAGGCACGCTACATTTCGACGTTGCGCCGTTTCTACCGTTACCTGCTGGCGCGCGGACGGATAGGCGCCGATCCGATGCTCAAGATCGCCATGCCGGTCAAGCCGTCGCGCTTGCCGAAAGTCCTCTCCGAAGCCCAGGTCGAAGCGCTGCTCGCCGCGCCGGAGCTTGACGCCAGTCTGGGGCTGCGCGACCGCGCCATGCTTGAAACGCTCTACGCCACGGGGCTGCGCGTCTCCGAACTGGTTGGCCTGAAACTGCACGAAGTCAATTTCGAGATGGGTGTGATCCGCGTCTTCGGCAAGGGCAGCAAGGAGCGCTTGGTTCCGCTCGGCGAGGAGGCTATCGACTGGTTGCGGCGCTATCTGGCAGAAGGCCGTCCGGCACTGCTCGAGGGGCGGCAGAGCAACGATCTCTTTGTCACCACGCGCGGTGCGGCGATGACGCGCCAGGCCTTCTGGTATCTGATCAAGCGCTACGCGCTGCAAGCGGGAATCGACCCGGCGCGCTTGTCGCCGCACGTCATGCGCCACGCTTTTGCGACCCATCTGCTCAACCACGGTGCCGACCTGCGGGTCGTTCAGTTGCTGCTCGGGCACTCCGACATTTCGACCACGCAGATTTACACGCACATCGCTCGCGAGCGGCTCAAATCCTTGCATGCCCAGCACCACCCGCGCGGCTGACGTTGCCTCTGGTATGCTGCTCGGTCAGCTTCAGGAGAAAGATCATGAAATCCGGCAATGCCCCCGAAACCCAGGCGACCATTTTCCTCAACCAGCACGGCGTCGCGCATTCCAATCACCTCTACGACTACGAAGAGCACGGCGGCACCAAGGTCTCGGCGCGCGAGCTCAACGTCGACGAACACTCGGTGATCAAAACGCTGATCATGGAAGACGAGGCGGGTAAGCCGCTGATCGTGCTGATGCACGGCGATTGCAAGGTGTCGACCAAGGAACTGGCGCGCCAGATCGGCCACAAGAAGGTCGAATCGTGCAAGCCGGGGGTCGCCAACCGGCATAGCGGCTTTCTGGTCGGCGGCACCAGCCCGTTTGGCACCAAGAAGCCGATGCCGATCTACATCGAGAAAACCATCCTCGACCTGCCGCTGATCTACATCAACGGCGGCCGCCGCGGCTTCCTGGTCGGCGTCCATCCGCACGACCTGGTGCGCGTACTGTCGCCGACCGTCGTCGAAGTCGCGCTCAAGGGCTGATCAGGTCGCCTCGCCGCGTTCGATGATCACGCCGACGCGCCGAACATCACGCATCACGCCGATCTTGGCGATCGAGACGCGTACCCAGGGCGCGCCGAAATCGTCGAGCAGCAGGCTGGCGATGTATTCGGCGAGCTTTTCGAGCAGCTTGAAATGCCGCGCTGCCAATTCGCTGCGCAGGCGGTCGACGACGACCGCATAGTCGATGGTATCGCCGATGTCGTCGCTGGCACCGGCGCCGACGGTCGAGGTGCCGATCTGCAGCGAAATCTCGACGGTCTGCGGCACCGACCTCTCGCGCGGGTAGATCCCGATCAATGTCGAGAGGCGAAGGTCGTCGATAAAGATGATGTCCATGCGGCGGGAGGTCGGGTCAGTGTAAAATCGGGGGCCGGGCGGTCGCACCGAGCCCGGTAGTCTGCGCATTCTAACCCAGGCCTCCTTCCTGTTTTCGGGATTCACTCATGTCCAATACCTTGATCGCTGCGCTCGCCGTGCTGTCCGCCTATCTCCTGGGCTCCGTTCCGTTCGCCGTGGTCTGCAGCCGGCTCTTCGGCCTCGCCGATCCGCGCAGCTACGGCTCGAAGAATCCGGGGGCGACCAACGTGCTGCGCAGCGGCAACAAGGCCGCCGCGGCAACGACGCTGCTCGGCGACATGGCCAAGGGCTGGCTCGCGGTTTTTCTGGCACAGACCTACGGCCCCGGTTACGGCTTCGCCGATGGCTTGACCGTGTTTGTCGCGCTTGCCGTCTTCTTCGGCCACCTCTACCCGGTGTTCCTCAAGTTCAAGGGCGGCAAGGGCGTCGCGACCGCCGCCGGCGTGTTGCTGGCGATCGACCCGCGACTTGGTCTGGCGGTACTCGTCTGTTGGCTGGTGATCGCCGTGCTGCTGCGCTATTCGTCGCTGGCGGCGTTGCTCTCGGCCGCAGCGGCGCCGCTCTTCGCCTTTTTCCTGTGGGGCAGCGACGTGCGGCTGCTGGCCGTTGCCATCATCGCCATGGCCTTGATCGGCAAGCATTGGCAGAACCTGCAGCGGCTGATGGCGGGAACCGAGCCGAAGATCGGCGCCGGGAAAAAGAAGGGTGAAAAGGCCGGGTCAGTGCGTTAATTCTGCGAGCGGCCAGCGCGGCCGCACGGCGAAAGCGCCGGCCGGCTTGATCGAAGCGCCGGCCTCAAAGCGCAGCGCGCCGGCCAGTGCAATCATGGCGCCGTTGTCGGTGCAGAACTCAAGCTCCGGGTAGTAGACGGTAATTCCATGTTTTGCCGCCGCCGCGTCGAGTTGCCGGCGCAGCTCGCGGTTGGCGCCGACGCCACCGGCGACGACCAGCCGTTTGAGCCCGCTTTGCCGTACCGCGCGCAGCGACTTCTTGACCAGGACTTCGACGATCGCTTCCTGGAAGCCGCGCGCGATGTCGGCGCGCTGCTGTTCGTCGAGCGTTTCAATGGCGCGAACCTTGGTCAGTACCGCCGTCTTGAGTCCGCTGAAACTGAAATCGAGGTCGCCAGAGTGCAGCATCGGGCGCGGCAGCTTGACTGAATCCGGTTCGCCGCGCTCGGCCAGTTCGGCGAGCGCCGGGCCGCCGGGGTAGGGCAGGCCGAGTAATTTGGCAGTCTTGTCGAAGGCTTCGCCAGCCGCGTCGTCGAGCGTCTCGCCGAGCAGTTCGTAGTGCCCGACGCCGGTCACGCGCATCAGCTGGCTGTGCCCGCCGGAGACCAGCAGCGCGACGAACGGGAAGGTCGGCGGGTTGCGCGACAGCAGCGGCGACAGCAGGTGGCCTTCGAGATGGTGCACCGGAACCGTCGGGACGCCCAGCGACGCGGCCAGCCCCTCGGCAAAGGCTGCGCCGACGAGCAGCGCGCCGGCCAGGCCCGGTCCCTGCGTATAGGCGATGGCGTCGACCTCGCCGAGCGCGCGGCCGCTGTCGCGCAATACCTTGCGCAGCAGCGGCACGGTGCGCCGGATGTGGTCGCGCGAGGCGAGTTCCGGGACGACGCCGCCGTATTCGCGGTGCATCAGGATCTGCGAGTGCAGCGCATGCGCGAGCAGCGCGCCGCCGGCGTCGGTGCTATAAAGCGCCACCCCTGTTTCGTCGCAGGACGATTCAATTCCAAGAATCAGCATGGCCGGCATTCTACCCTGGCCGGTGCCAAACAAAAGAAACAACAAAGAGCTTGGCGTTTTGTGTTGTCTTTGTTTATAATGCCCGGCTCAATTGTGTTCTGTCGATCTTTGAAACTAGGATAGAGTTAATGCCTGCCATTCGCCTGAAGGAAAATGAGCCGTTCGAAGTAGCCATTCGACGTTTCAAGCGTACTGTTGAAAAAACCGGTCTGCTGACCGAGCTGCGTGCGCGTGAGTTTTACGAGAAGCCTACTGCCGAGCGTAAGCGCAAGTTGGCCGCTGCAGTCAAGCGCCATCACAAGCGCATGCGCAGCCAGACTCTGCCGCCAAAGCTTTTTTAATACCGGATTGCAGATTGCCAATCAGCCGCCCGTTTTGCGATGGGCGGCTTTTGGCATTTCCGCTTTGGCGCCGAGCTGAAGCCCCCGCCGCCGTACACCAAGGAGATTTGCGATGACCCTCAAAGAGCGCATCACCGAAGACATGAAGGCCGCCATGCGCGCCGGCGAGACGGGTAAGCGCGACGCCATTCGCCTGCTGTTGGCGGCGGTCAAGCAGAAGGAAGTCGACGAGCGCATCGTGCTCGACGACGCGGCGGTCGTTGCCGTGATCGACAAGATGCTCAAGCAGCGTCGCGATTCGATCACCCAGTACGACGCTGCCGGACGCGCCGATCTGGCCGACGCGGAGCGCTTCGAGGCCGATCTGCTGACGGCCTACATGCCGGCCGGTCTGTCCGACGCTGAAATCGGCGCGGCGGTTGCCGCCGCCATTGCCGAATCGTCTGCCGCCGGGCCCGGTGACATGGGCAAGGTGATGGCCGTGCTCAAGCCGAAACTGGCCGGGCGCGCCGACATGAGCGAGGTTTCGAAACGAGTGAAGGCGGCGCTGGCGCCGCAGTGAGGCGGCCGGCGATAAATCTGAGGCGCCGTAGTCTGGTGAATGAGCCAGTGCTCCGGCTTTCTTCGTTGCGCCGCAACGCGCATTGCTGGTCGCAGTCATGATCCCCGAATCGTTCATTCAGGAACTGCTGCATCGCGTCGACGTCGTCGATCTGATCGACGGCTACGTGCCGCTCAAGAAGGCGGGCGCCAACTTCGCGGCGTGTTGCCCGTTCCATAACGAGAAGTCACCGTCGTTCACCGTCAGTCCGAGCAAGCAGTTCTACCATTGCTTCGGTTGCGGCGCGCACGGTTCGGCGATCAGCTTTCTGATGGAATATTCGGGCCTCGGCTTCATCGACGCGATCAAGGAGTTGTCGCATCGCGTCGGCCTGCAGGTTCCTGAAGACGAGGGTCGGCGAACGCACGACGGCCCCAAGATCAGCGGGCTGACCGAGGTCATGGCGCGCGCGTCGAAGTACTACTACGAGCAGCTCAAGCGTTCCGAGAAGGCGATCAATTACCTCAAGGGGCGCGGCGTTTCCGGCGAGATCGCGCAGAAATTCGGCATCGGCTATGCCCCCGAGGGCGGCCAAAGTCTGGCCGCCGCTTTCGATGATTACGGCGCCGCCGAACTGCAACTCGCCGGTCTGGTCGGCAAGAGCGACGATGGCCGTTTGTACGACCGCTTTCGCGATCGGGTGATGTTCCCGATCATGAACCAGAAGGGCGAGACCATCGCCTTTGGCGGGCGTCTGCTCGGCGATGGCAAGCCGAAGTACCTCAATTCGCCGGAAACGCCGCTGTTCGAAAAGGGGCGCGAAGTCTTCGGCCTGCCGCAGGCGCGCGCGGCGCTGCGCGACAAGGACACGGCGATCGTCGTCGAAGGCTATATGGACGTCGTGGCGCTGGCTCAGCACGGCGTCGGCAACGCGGTGGCGACGCTCGGCACGGCGACCACCGCAACGCATGTGCAGAAGTTGCTGCGTCAGGTCGATCGAATCGTCTATTGCTTCGACGGTGACGCGGCGGGACGCAAGGCCGCCTGGCGGGCGTTGGAGAACAGCCTGGAAGCGTTGCCCGAGCAGAAGAGCGTCGGTTTTGTCTTTTTGCCCGAGGCCGACGATCCCGACAGCTTCGTGCGCAACCAGGGGACGGAGGCGTTCGAGCGCCTGATCGCGCAGGCGATGCCGCTTTCCGAGTTCCTGCTGCGCGAATTGGCGTCGCATTGCGACATGACCAGCGCCGAGGGCAAAGCCAAGCTGGTGGCCGAGGCCAAGCCGCTGCTCGGCCGCTTGCAAACGCCTCTTTTGCGGCTACAGTTGGTTAAGCGTTTGGCCGAGGCCAGCGGCTTCTCTCAGCCGGAGGTCGAGCGCTTGTGCGACTTGCGGCCGATTGTGCGGGCTGCGCCGGCGCGGGTGCCGAGGCAGGCGCCGTCATTGTTGCGGCCGCTGTTGCGCTTGCTGCTGCAAAAGCCGGAACTGGCAAAAGGCCTGCCGCTTGGTGCGTTGGCGCCCAACTCGGCAGAAGCGCGGGCGGTGGGGTATCTATGTCAAACGATCCTGGCGGCGGGCGAGCCGACACCGCCCTACGCGGCTTTGCTCGAACGATTGCGTGGCAATGAAGACGAGGGCATTTTTCGTGAAGCGGCGGCCGAATTGATGCAGCAACCTTTCGCTGAAGAGGATATCGATGCCGAGTTCGACGGGGTGGTTCACCGTCTGCTTGAGGCGGAAACGCGGCGAACGTTTGAGGTTTTGAAACAGAAGGTTGCAAAGCTTGGACTCTCAGGGCTTTCGAGTGAAGAGAAACAGCAGTACGTGCTTGCGTCAACCACCAGCGGACGCACGACCGAGCTGAATAGATCAAGCTAACTTGTGGTAAAATCTAGGGTTTTTCCAGTACAACGCTAACCGGGAATTGGTCATGGCAAGGGAAAAGGTAGTAAGCAGCAAGTCAGCAAAGGCTAAAGCAGCCGACCTGTTGGCGCAAATCGGCAGTCAGCCTTCACCGATCGACGACGAGACGCGCAAGACGCGGCTCAAGACGCTGATCAAGCTGGGCAAGGAACGAGGTTTCCTGACTTATGCCGAGGTTAACGACCATCTGCCCGATGACGTCGTCGATGCCGAGCAGATCGAAAACATCATCAGCACCTTCAACGACATGGGCATCCAGGTCTATGACGAGGCGCCCGACGCCGAGCAGTTGCTGATGTCCGACGCTGCGGCGCCGGTCGCCGCCGACGATGCCGATGTCGAAGAGCAGGCCGAGCAGGCGTTGTCTACCGTCGACTCCGAGTTCGGCCGCACGACCGACCCGGTGCGCATGTATATGCGTGAGATGGGCTCGGTCGAACTGCTTACCCGCGAAGGCGAAATCGAAATCGCCAAGCGCATCGAGGACGGTCTCAAGCACATGATCCAGGCGATCTCGGCGTGTCCGACGACGATTGCCGAGATCGTCGATTGTGCCGACAAGATCTCGTGCGACGAGATGCGCATCGACGAACTGATCGATGGCCTGATCAACTTAAGCGCCGAAGAAGTCATCGAGGAGCTCGCCGAAGACGAAGAAGCGGAGATCGAAGCCGATGAAGCAGACGACGGCGAAGCGGCCGAAGGTGCTGCCGCCGCGGCGTCGCTGCTCAAGCTCAAGGAAGAAGGCCTGGAGCGGCTCAATGTCATCAAGGCGCTCTACGGCAAGGCGCATGCCGCGTTGGTCAAGAAGGGGTCGCAGGACAAGACCTATCTGAAGCTGCAGGAAAAGATCTCGGAAGAGATGATGGGAATCCGTTTCACCTCCAAGACCATCGAGCGCCTGTGCGAATCGGTGCGCGGTATGGTCGAGGAAGTCCGCGGTTGCGAGCGCAAGATCCAGCGCATTTGCGTCGATACCGTGCGCATGCCGCGCCCGCACTTCATCAAGGTCTTCCCCGGCAACGAGCTTAACCTCGAGTGGGTCGATGATGAACTGGCTGCCTCGGGCAGCAAGGCCTACGCGCCGATCCTCACGCGCAACGCGCCCAACGTCAAGGAAGAGCAGAAGAAGCTGCTGGCCCTGCAGGACCGCATCGGTATTCCGCTCAAGGAACTCAAGGACATCAACAAGCAGATGTCGACCGGCGAAGCCAAGGCCCGTCGCGCCAAGCGCGAAATGACCGAAGCCAACTTGCGGCTGGTGATCTCGATTGCCAAGAAATACACCAATCGCGGCCTGCAGTTCCTCGACCTGATTCAGGAGGGCAATATCGGCCTGATGAAGGCGGTGGACAAGTTCGAATACCGCCGTGGCTACAAGTTCTCGACCTACGCTACCTGGTGGATCCGCCAGGCGATCACGCGTTCGATCGCCGACCAGGCGCGCACCATCCGCATCCCGGTGCACATGATCGAGACGATCAACAAGATGAACCGCATCTCGCGCCAGATTCTGCAGGAAACCGGCCTCGAAGCCGACCCCGCGACGCTGGCCAAGAAGATGGAAATGCCGGAAGAGAAGATCCGCAAGATCCTCAAGATCAGCAAGGAGCCGATCTCGATGGAAACACCGATCGGCGACGACGACGACTCGCATCTGGGCGACTTCATCGAGGACTCGGCGACGCTGGCGCCGACCGACGCCGCGCTCTTCTCGAGCCTGCGCTTCATCACCAAGGACGTGCTCGACACGCTGACGCCGCGCGAAGCCAAGGTGCTGCGCATGCGCTTCGGCATCGAAATGAATACCGACCACACGCTGGAGGAAGTCGGCAAGCAGTTCGACGTCACGCGCGAGCGAATCCGCCAGATCGAGGCCAAGGCGCTGCGCAAGCTGCGTCATCCGTCGCGTTCTGACAAGCTGCGCAGCTTCCTCGACAGCGGCAGCAGCTAAGCCTTTCGGGCCTGTAGCTCAGTTGGTTAGAGCAGAGGACTCATAATCCTTTGGTCCAGAGTTCAAGTCTCTGCGGGCCCACCATAAAATCAACGGCTTACGAGAAATCGTAAGCCGTTTGTCATTACTAAAATAAATTAGTAGGCTATTAGTAGCCGAGATCCGATATCTCAAACGCTGGGTCGCTTCTCGGCCTTTGTCGCAATTTAGGTAGTCACCAAACCGGTCCGCAAGGAGACATTAAGCAGCTATTCAGCTAGGCTTCTGATTGACACCATGGCGTCATCAACCGTCCGTTAGTCAAAATCGGCTTCCAGGTGACTCTGGCAGGGCCGGTTAACAAAAGACAAATCGAAAATAATGCAACCTATGAGAACGCTTGTCTCCTTTGCAACCCGCTGGGGGCCGCAATTTGGTGGGATCAATAGCTTTAACCAGGATCTACTAGAAGCCTTTGCGGCCGCTTTTTCTCAGCATATCCAAACTGTCTGTGTCGTACTTCATGCGGACGAAGAAGAAGTTCGGGAGGCTCAAAACCGTCAGGTTTGTCTGGTATCCCTTGGGTTAGGCAATCAAAAGGAGTTCTCTGCCAGTTTCGCAGTCAACGCTTGGCAAACCTTGCAGACATGTGGGGTAAAAGGCGATCCAGGGCAAACGGTCTGGCTTGGCCATGACCGTATTACAGGGGATGTCGCATTAAACGCCGCAAAAAAGTACGGCGGTCGATCAGCACTCATTCACCACATGAGTTATGACTGTTACGAGTCGTTCTCTGAAAACAGTGTTCTTGCCGATCAAAAGACCAACGCACAACAAAAGCTTTTCAGACAAGCCTGCATTGTAATGGCCGTCGGCCCGCTCTTGAGCGATGCATTGGCAGAGATGCTGGACCGCACTGATATCCCCATGCTAGTACCTGGATTGCCTGATATCCAGGTCAAGAATGTGTTCAAGACTTTCCGCGGGTTTATCAGCGGCCGCCTCAGTGAAGACGCGAAGAAAATCAAACAAGGGCATCTGGGTGTCGCGGCTTTTGCCCATGCCATCCTAAGAGCGGATTCCGACTCTGGTCTGCCCAATGTTCTACGCGGTACTAGAGAGCCAGAATTAACCCTTAGGGGCGTGGATCTTGAGCACTACAATTCTGAGGGTCATGTTGATGCGGAGAAAGACCTAAAGAGCTTCGCGGAAAGACATGCGGGGCGTGCCATCCGAATGCACGCTATGCCTTTCACTACAGATCGAAACGACCTGTTCAACGAATTGCGTAGCGCCAGTGTCGCCATGATGCCATCATGGCATGAAGGTTTCGGGCTGGTCGGTTGGGAAGCTATCGCAGCAGGCGTCCCGCTTATTGTCAGCCAAAAAAGCGGACTATATCGTCTGCTTGGGGAATTGGAGAACGGCCTTTACACCAGCCTCGTTTATCCCGCTGACATTGCCGGAAGCAACACAGAGCCTTTTTTCCAGAAAAAGGATCAAGAAGCATTGGCATGCCTAATTATTGAAATCGCAAAGTCGCCCGAACAAGCGAGGGGGAAAGCGGTGCGATTGCGTGAAGCGCTGCTTCAAAAATATCGCTGGCCAGACTGCGCACGTTCTCTTGCCGAAATATTGGGCTGGATGCCAATTCCAGATACTGCCGATCCCTGGCCTGAGCCCAAACCAATCCGGCCGGATCAGGAAGCCACAGCCGGGCAATCATTCAGCGGCGTTCTGGAAATGCCTTGCCCCACTTGGCAGGCCAATGCGGGTTTCAGCAATAGCTGGCTGTTGCGCGCAGAAGAAGCGGTAATCCCTTTCGACTCCGATCGCGAACCTTTTCTGGAAGAGCAACTAAGGTGGGCGTATTCACCGGATTTTCCGATTGCCATTCGGTTGCTCACCGGAGTTGGCGGAACAGGCAAGACGCGTCTGGCGCTTGAATTATGCATCCGACTGCAAAAGCAGGGCTGGCAAACCGGCTTTCTGCCCAGTGATGCAAGAGCAGGGAACACGGTCCAGTATTTGGTCAAATCTGCCAAGCATGCTTGCCTAGTCATCGACTACGCAGAAACGCGCCAGCGGCAATTGCTTGACTTGGTTAGGTCCTTGCGTGCTGCCAGAACCACCCCACAAATCCGAATTTTACTGTTGGCGCGTGATGGCGGTGAATGGTGGAGTTTGTTACCCACCAAAGATTCCGCTTGTGAAGCGATTCTAGGCGGCATGGCGACCACGGGACCATACCCGCTGCCGCAACTGCACGATAGCCAGGAAAGCCGCCAAACTGCCTACCGGTGTGCCATGGCGGCATTTGCCGATAAGCTGTCTTTGCCCGACCAGCCCGGTGTACCCAAACTGGATGGCGAGCATTTCGGCTACCCCCTTTATGTGCAAATGGCAGCATTGCTCTCACTGTACGGAGAACAGCCAGGGTCAGCAGAGTCGGTAGCCCGCTCACTCATCAGCCACGAACGCCGTTATTGGACAAAAGCCCTGTCTGCACTACCCGACATGGCAATGCAACAAGATGAATGCGCAGCATTGCTCATGGCACTGGCAACGCTGGCAAACAGCCTGCCCTCCGCGCGCGAATGCGAGACGCTGTGGGTAGCTTCAGGGGGCGACAAGCGTGTACTCAAGCCGCTGTTCAATACGTTGGCCCAGCTTTATCCTGGCCGCCAGGGAGTGCAAGGTTTGCGGCCCGACTTGCTGGGGGAAGCACTTGTGGCGCAATGTTTGCTTGGGGCAAACGGCAACGAACTGCTTAATGCGGTATTAGGAAGCACAAATTCCACTTTGCGCCGCGCCAGCCTATCCGTGCTGGCGCGTTTGCTCCGCAACCGGGAGGAATTCTCTTCTATCATCGAACCAGTATTGACCGAGCACTTTGTTCACTGTGTAGATGATCTGGTTGCCGTGATTGTCGAAACCCCCAGCCCGCTTGTCCGCTTGGCAGAAAAAGTCTTTGCCAGTCTGTCCTCCGCGCGCAAGAGCCAGGCCTGTGGCATCCTGGATAAACACATCCAGCATGAAATTACTCCGCTGGCTGATTTGGCGGTTCTGGTTAGTCGGGCGAAACTCGAAAAACTTGAACACAAAACAGGGAGAACCACAGATGAAGACCTAGCCAGCAAAGCCCGGGCACTAGGCAATTTGTCAGTCAGCCTAATTTGGCAAGGAGACGCTGAAGAAGCCGCAGATCAGGTCAGGCAGGCGCTCGAGATTTTCGAGAAACTCGCGCATGTCAAAGCCGAGTGCTTTGAGCCGGATTGGGCGAGGTCCCTCGACAATTACGCCAGCAGTTTGAGGGAGTTGGGCCGCAGCGATGAAGCAGAGGCCAAAGCCAGGCAGGGGCTGGTGATTTACGAGAAACTCGCGCACGCCAAGCCCGAGCGCTTTGAGTGGGATTGGGCGAAGTCACTCTCCAATTACGCCAACCACTTGAGCGACCTGGGCCGCAGCGACGAAGCAGAGGCCAAAGCCAGGCAGGCACTGGAGATTTTCGAAAAACTCGCGCATGCCAAGCCCGAGCTCTTTGAACAGGATTGGGCGATGTCCCTCGGCAATTACGGCAATCGCTTGAACAACTTGGGCCGCAGCGACGAAGCAGAGGCCAAAGCCAGGCAGGCGCTGGAGATTTACGAGAAACTCGCGCACGTCAAGCCCGAGCGCTTTGAGCCGGATTGGGCGAGGTCCCTCGGCAATTACGCCAACCGCTTGAACGACTTGGGCCGCAGCGACGAAGCAGAGGCCAAAGCCAGGCAGGCGCTGGAGATTTACGAGAAACTCGCGCATGCCAAGCCCGAGCGCTTTGAGCCGGATTGGGCGATGTCCCTCGACAATTACGCCAGCAGCTTGAGCGAGTTGGGCCGCAGCGACGAAGCAGAGGTCAAAGCCAAGCAGGGGCTGGAGATTTACGAGAAACTCGCGCGCGCCAAGCCCGAGCGCTTTGAGCCGGAATGGGCGAGGTCCCTCGGCAATTACGCCCACTACTTGAACGAGTTGGGCCGCAGCGACGAAGCAGAGGTCAAAGCCAAGCAGGGGCTGGAGATTTACGAGAAACTCGCGCGCGCCAAGCCCGAGCGCTTTGAGCCGGAATGGGCGAGGTCCCTCGGCAATTACGCCCACTACTTGAACGACTTGGACCGCAGCGACGAGGCTGAGGTCAAAGCCAGGCAGGCGCTGGAGATTTACGAGAAACTCGCGCACGCCAAGCCCGCTCGGTTTGAATACTATTTCATATCCTCGGAGATTTTTGCCGACCAGTGCGGATGGTTGGCGGGAAAACAGCCCTTGGCGCCGGAGTATCCAATTGCCTGCCATTCAACACCACGCCAGCAGCGCGCGCTGGATTGCAGGGAGGGCTTCTTGACGGCTTTTTCCGCCAATGAGCCAAGCCGAATTCGTGAAGCTATCGGCAAAGTCGAAGCATGCTGGGCAGTTATGGATACCTCGCAAAAACGATCCGAGGAAGATTACAGAATCTTGCTTGCCGGGCTGGCAGAGTCCCGGCAAATTGTAAGCACCCTTACTTGCAACTGGCGTGAAGACTTGGCGCGATTCCGTGCCCAAAGAAAAGGACGGTTGCCATTGTGGATGCAAAAAATTGCCCTCCGTGCTGGCTTCAGCCTCTGTTGACCGATCCAAGCGAAAAGGGGGTTACCTTACCATTTGGCTATTGCTCTCTCGATTAATGCTTCATAAGCGCTGCTAGTCGAGTAACTGCAAAATAATATCCATAGACCTTCGTGCAACAACTTCTCAACTTTTATGGTCTCAGGCTCGTAACAAGCCGCATTGAAATTGAAGAGAGCTTTGCGAACGTATCTTTCTGACCGTCCGTGCATATTCGAGCTGTCGATTTTTGGCGCCATATGACATGGCTCCAATGGTTATTGCCGTGGCTGCGTGCAACGCGATAAAGTGCGTCTGCCTGCTTTATTGTGGCACTGCGCTTTATTTTTCGCGCAGCCTGTTTGAATTTTCGACCAGTGCATCTGTCGTCGGGATATAGCGTATGAAAATCTCCTGTATTTGCGAAAGTTGGAGGCGTGCTGTCCGGGTTACCCACCGCGCCGCTCGCCTCTTGCCGGACATAGTCGGCGGGCGGCGGCGCCGTGGATAACCCTACGCTGCGGGGGTGGCTCTGACGTTTGGTGCGGGCCGCTGCGCATCTTGGGGATTCCCTGTAGCCAACGGGCGGGCCTCCGTTTTGCGCGGGCGGATGTCTACGATGATTTGCTGGACGTTGTTGCCGTTGGTCACGGTGTCCCACTCGATTTCAAATTCGGCAGGCAGCGCAGCGTCTTTTAGCCGGTCGAAGACATCCGAAACACCGGCATTGAAATCCATCGTGCAATGCCCGCGCCGATTGCCGTTGCGGTCATCCATTCGCGTTTCAACGAAGACGGTTGTCGAGTCGAAGGCCTTGCCTTCGATGTCGCCCTTGAACTTCTTCATTCCTGTGACGCGTTCGATACTCTTATGCATTTGTATTCTCCTTGAAGATAGGATGTGAAACCTTGGGCCGGCGTCCATCCCGAAACGCCGAGGCGATTTAGTCTTGCTCTGGTTTCATGACCTTCTGGTAGATCAGGTCGAAGCTGCCGCGACCGCAGCCACCGCAGTGGTAATTCCAGGCTGGCGCCGTCTCGATCACGTTCTCGTTGGTGTCCACGCGCTCCCACACGACGTTTTTGTGCTTGCAGAAAATGGCGCGGCACAGGTAAACGGATTTTCGGTAATAGCCGGTCATATGCCGGTCCCTGTGCGGTCCCAATACCAGTCGGGGGCGACCATCGGCATGACGGTGATTTCGCGAACCTTGATGCGTGTCGCCAGTTCGACAACGCGGCAGGGTTGCGATATGTCGATGCCGAACTCGCGCAGCAGGCGACGCCGGTGGCGGTAGTAGGTCGCGCGTGGCATCAGGCGCGGCAGGTCCTTGCCCATCTTCCAGGCCAATGCGGTGCCGAGCAGCTCGGCAGGGAGTTGCTCGAACATCTGGTCGAGAGATTCATACGCGGCTTTTTCACGGCGGATGACCTCGGCCTTCTCGTTGAAAACCTGCTGTAGTTTGGTCATGTCGATGGCTCCCCAGTAGCGCAGGCCGTTTTGCATGAGAAATCGGGATTTCAGGGTCGCCTCGAAGCGCACCATGCCGACGCGCTCGACGAAGTCGAGGATTTCGGGCAGTGGTGGCCGTTTCTTCTGTTGGCGGGAGACGAGCTGGTGAAACTTGGCGTAGGCTTTTGCGTACCAGTATTTCGAGCCACGGCCATAATCGACGGTGAAGCCGTCAGGGAAGGCGCCGGTGCGCATGCGGCTGATGGATTGAGCCGCCAGATGTTGCATGAAGGGGGCGACGTTTTCGGCGCAGCCAACGGCGTAGTTCGCGGTCAGGTCCAGACGCGTGAAGAAGGCGCCGGTGAATTTCGAGAATGCCGAGCCGTATTCGAGGAACGATTCGCCCTTGGCGAACGGCGGCAGGTCAAACATCGCGAGGATGCGGTTTGCCTTGCCCATGACTTCATCGAGCGCGAAGCCGAAGATGTTGTCGCGGCGGTGGAATCGTCCGACGTTGCCGGAGAGTCGGACGGTCCAGCCGTCCGACTGAATCTTGACCCGGCTATCGTGCGAGCCCTCGCATTCAAAGGCTCGATCTACCTGCCATTCGATCATGCCGTCTTCGTCGATGGCGAGGACGCGACCATCGTTGACGGCCTTGATGCCGCCCTCCGGGTGTAGCTGCTGGACGGTAACCCAGTCGATAAAGAGCGGGGAAAGTGGCCGGGCGATCATGGCCGACTATCCCGATTAGTCTCATACGTGAGACTTCCTTTACGTGTTACTAGCACGTAATGCGCTTTGCATGCGCCGGGGCTCGGTGCGGCGGGCGCCGCTTCGCGCGCGTCCGGCGCTCCAATCCCCGGCGCGGAGCAGTACCTATTCGGGGCTCGCTCACGCAAATGAGCGTCGCATCCAAGAAGTGATCGGGATCGCATGGCGAACCCTCACCCTTGAACGGTCGAGACGCGTCTACGCGACTCGATGAAAGCGTTTAGGTCGCTGAGACGATAGCGGACGGCGCGACTGCCGACGCGGATGAACGGCACCTGGGCGCCAGCCCAACGATCCCGTTCGAGGAAGGCGACGCTAACGCCAAGAAGGGGCGCAGCGTCCTTGGTGGTAAGAAGTTTGTCTTGCATGACTGCCTCCGTTTGAAGATGACGGAGGCAGTCTGCGCACGTAGATGCACCACAAAAACCCGGTATCGGCGATAGCAGGGATTAAATAATGGCGGGTCTAGTAAGACCGGTATATCTTTCCCATACAAATCAATCGTGTATATTTTTTCGGAAAGCCTGATGCATGTATTTCAGGGAGAGCTTTGGCAGTGCTAGAAGGGGAGTTTTAGGTCGATTTTGTAGTTCGGTTCTGGAGGGCGACCTGCCTTTCGTGAACCTCTGATTGGATCAACCTCGGCGATCCAGTTTTTTACGGTGTCCTCGTCCTTGTAATTGTCACCGTTGCCAAACTTTCTTATGGCGTAGCTTCTTGCCATATGGGCAGGATGAATTTTCGGTTCCAGGTCCCACAATGTCATGGCGATGGCTTGACAGCGGTTTTTGTCGAGATCCTCGTCGTAGTGTCGACCGTTAGGTTTTTTATTTGAGGTATCGGTAGTGACCACTTCCTTTTGCCACATAGGTGGTGGTTCGAGATACTCCGCATGGCACCACTTTAAGATGTCGGCTCGCATTACATAGATGCCGTCATATAGCGCTTTGTCGAATTTACTGCTCTGGATAGAACGAAGCAGTTTTACGCGAGTTCTATTGATGTTCATGAAAATGACAAAAAGATACAGGTCCTCGTCAGGGATACGCCAGCTTCGTCCTCTCTTCGCCTCTCGAAGTGAAACCAGCTTTCTCAGGTATGCCCATACCATTTTTAGGATGTGCTCCCTGACGTCTTCGGATAGCGATTCTCCTGACGAACAACTTGGGTCTTGTCCACTCCAGTTGTGAGCAACTTCCCAGATGCTCCGAAATTCGGAACGAGGAAACATCACAGCCGCCTCTTGAGGTGTGTCTTCTTTTACGTTTCGGAACTTGAAAAAGTGCACAGAACTCATTCCTTGTGTAAGGGGGCAATCACCGATTCGATACCTTTAACTGAATCGGTAGCAATTTTATGCGGCCTTCTTGATCTTGATTGGCGGCGCGAGGCCGGCGACTGCTGCCGTGTCGATTAAGGCATCGAGCGAGAAGAGATCGACCATGCCACGCGTCAGGTCGGATATGCGCGGTTGCGTGACTGCGAACTTCGGTCTGGGTCATCCCGCATTCTGAGCGTGCACGCATGCTCGCCGCTTGTTGTGGCGTGTACTCGATGGCATCCCATACACTCGAAAATTGCATAGCGTTTATTTCTTTTGACGAGCCGCCTTGCTGACTCGCTCCAGGAGCGCAGGAGTGACTTCGAAATTCCGTCCCTCGATTTTGCTGACATAGCCTTGGGTGACATCAAGACGCTTGGCAAGCTCCTGCTGCGTCAGTCCGGCCTCAACGCGTGCAACGCGGATCGGGTTTTTTATGTAGTCACCAAGCACAAAGGGGACGAGTTCATCCTCCTTCGACTTTGGCTTCTTGGCCTTGTTGATGGTTAGCGCCAAGTATTCGTCATACGGTATGACGGCAAAGGCGGGCTTGCCTTCGTCGAAAATGATCTGTGTTCTGGCGGTCATCGGTAAACATCCTTTCTATGCCCAACCCTAACGACCTCAATAATTTGAATGCCGTCGTCGCGGTTGTACTTCACGCGGTAATTGCCGACCCGCAACCGGTATTGAGCTTCGGGATCATTCGTCAGCGCTTTGACATTCAGGGTCGGGTCATGCGGATTGTTCCCGAGCATGCCGATTGCTTCGGCAATCCGTTCCTGAATAGTCACCGGCAGACTTAGCAACTGCTTTCTGGCGCGATTGGTTACGAGTACATTGTAGCGCATAGGTAATATTATTACTAATAGTTGGTAATATTCAAACTGTGGCGAAATTCGACAAGCTGATCACCTCGGCGCTTTCTCTCAGCCCCGCCGTTCTAAGCATGTAGTCCGTAATCCGCTGCATCGGCACGCGCAAGCGTTCCACATCGGCAATGATGTAGCCCGCCGTGACGTCGTTAGTCATCTTGTGATTGAGCAACCGCTTGAGGGCGTAGGCGGGGATATCGAGACTTTCGGCAACTGTAATGAAGGTGCGCCGCAGATCGTGCAGGGTGAAGGTGATTTCCGTCGCTTCGGTGATGGTGTCCATGTACTTGCGCGGTTCGTAGATATGGCCCGTGCGACCACTGCCGGGGAACACGAAATCATTGATGGCTTCGGCCTTGCGCCGGCTCAGCAAGTCGAAGAGGAAGTCGGAAAGCGGCAGCGTGTGGTCTTCGTGGTTCTTGGTATCGAGTATGGTCAGCGTTCGGCCAACAAGGTCGACGTTTTCCCAGCGGAGCCCGGCGCCTTCGCTGCGACGAAGGCCGGTGAGGATCAGCAGCAGCAGATAATCGCGCAAGGTCGGGCTGATACATTTTTCCAGGTCTAGCACGGCAGTGAACCACGCTCCGAGTTCATGGGCCTTGATCACCGTCTGTCGGCGCGGAACCCGATACCAGGCGCGAGTCTGTGAAAGACGAACGACCGGATTCGTGACCAGGATTGAATTGCCTTTCGCGTCCTCGTAGCGCCCCATCGCGAAATTGAAAAGGCTGCGCAAAAAGCGCATCGACTGATTTGCTTGCACCGGGGTTTTGACGCCCATCAAGCCATGACGGCGCTCGATCATGTCTTTGGTGATGTCGGTCAGCAGCTTGCGTTTCCAGTCGCCGAAGTGCTTTTCGAAAGCGCGCTTGTAGCCATAGACGGTGGCCGGCGCGAGGTTCTTGCGCGCAATCAGGAAATCGTCGAAAGCATCTTGAAGCGTGATGCGCTTGATGCGTTCATCGCGTGAGACTTCATTGGGGTTGGCGCCCTTGGCGATCTGGCCGAGGATGATACGCGCTTGATTGCGCGCCTGCTCGGAGGTGAATACGCCATGCTTGCCGATCGTCACGCGCACGGTGCGATTGTTGATCTTTCCTTCGGCGAAATAGACCTTGCTCGCGGATCCCACGCGCAAGCCGAAACCCTTCAAGTCGTCGTCGCGATAATACGTTTGGCCGCTGGCCGGAAAAGGGATGCTGTCGACGATGCTTTTTGTGAGTCGGATACCCATACGGCGACCTCTGTAAATGACAAACGCAACAAGCGCCAATGACAAAAGCAAAAATTAGTAGCCGTATAGTAGCCTAGATATTTCAAATAGTCGACTATTGTGTAAGGTTATGTAATACAAGTGCATCTTTAGATGTGGCGATAAGATGCTGAATATGAACGTATATTAGTAGTTTGTCGAATATAGTCAAAAAACGTCAAACAGCTTCAAACAGGCCTGTGTCCACACTCATAATCCTTTGGTCCAGAGTTCAAGTCTCTGCGGGCCCACCATAAAATCAACGGCTTACGAGGAATCGTAAGCCGTTTTTACTTTTTGGAGACTGACTGGTTGGCGATCGGTGCTCCGGATAGCCGTACCAGTCATTCGGTGGGAGGTTTGGCTCGGTTGCTCAGGCCAAGAAAAGCCCGCTGGACATCGGCGGGCAAAGGCTGCAACAGCAGCAACAGGGAGGAGACAACTGCATCGTCTCACTCTTTGGGGGCGCTGTGCATCCGTACTAACCGCCAAATCTCGGCGGGAATTACGGAGGGATTTTGTTGCGCCCGACGCGACGATGAGCTGGCCGATTGGCCGCGCTATGAGGGATGACGCGAAGGGCCTGCCTTCGGTCATCCACCGCTGCCCGGCGGCTACGCCAAACCGGTTCCCGAAAACACGTTGCGCAAAAACACGCGCATGTCGTCGGCGCTGACCGGCGCCGGGTTGACCCGCGTCGATCCCTTGAGCGAGTTTTCCACGAGCATTTCGAAGTCTTGTTCGAAGGCTTCCTGTGGGACACCGATTGCAGCGAAGGATCCCGGAATGCCGAGCGATTGCGTGAGCGAGAAAACGGCCGTTGCCAAATCGCTGGCGCCGATACGCCGCGCCAGGTAGTCATAGCGTTGGCGGGCCCACGGGTCGCGGCTGTTGAAGCGAATGACGTGAGGCAGCGCCACCGCGTTGAGCAGGCCGTGGCCGAGGCCGAAGCGTCCGCCAAAGGCGTGGGCGACGCCGTGGTCCAAACCGGTTCCGGCGTTCGAGAAGGCGCAGCCGGCCATGCACTGGAAGTGGTGCACTTTTTCCCGCGAGTCGATATCGCCATTGAGCACCGAGGATTCTAGATGGGCGAACAGCCCTTCGACGGCGCCGGCGGCAAGGCAGCTGGCGAATTCCTCGACTGCCGGGTTGGTGAAGCATTCAATGGCGTGGGTCAGCGCGTCGACGCCGGTCTCCGCGGCGACGTGCGATGGCATGGATAGCGTGATCTCAGCGTCGAGGATCGCCAGATCGGCAACCAGCGAGGGCGCGCGGGCGCCGATCTTGAGCTGGTCGGCGGCAAAAGTGAGTACGGCAAACGGTGTCACCTCGGAGGCGGTGCCCGAGGTGCCGGGGATGCAGATCAGCTGAATTTTCTGCCGCTCCTGCGGCAGACCGGTTCTGAACGCGGTTTCGATGTCGAGGTCGGCGTGCTCATAAAACAGTGCCATCAGCTTGGCTGCGTCCATTGCGGCGCCGCCGCCGACGCCGATCACCGTGTCTGGCGCGAACTGACGCATTGCCTTGATTCCGTCGCTGACGGCTGAAACCGGCGGGTTGGCAGGTACGCCGGAGTGCACCAGGACTTCGATGTCGCGCGCCCGAAAAATCGCTTCGATCTTGGCAATGGTTCCGTTGGCGAACATTGACTGTCCGCCGGTGACGACAAAGACGCGTTTGCTGACCACCGTCTGCAGCCTCGCCAGCGAGCCGCGTCCGGTGATGATTGATCGGCCGTGAAATCGTAGTTCTTTCAAAATGGATTACCTTTCAGAGAGAAAAAAGGGCTATTTTGCCAGCTTTGCGCCGCTGACCAGGATCTTGCGCAGGCTGTAGATCACCATGAAGACTCCGGAAACAGGCATGCTGGCGTAGAGCAGTTTCTTTGGCATATTGATGATCGGCGTCCAGTCGCTAACCCGTAGCGTCAGGTTGAGCGAATAGTAAGTGAACACCCCGATGAAGGCCAGTCCGACGAGGTTGGTCAGAATATCGAGAGCGAAGCCGGTCTTCTTGTCTTTGAACAGGTCCGGGAAAAAGGTGATGGTGAAGTGCTCGTTTTCGCGCCAAAGCGCTGCCGTTCCCAGAAATACCATCCAGGCAATCAGCATTTCGATGACCTCGTCGAACCACTCGAATGAGACGATCGGGAAGAAGCGGACAAAAACATTGACCGCCAGCAGGACGAAAACGACGCCCAGAATGCTCACGCTTCCCCAGCGCAGGACTCTTCCGATGGCGCAATCCGTAGCTTCTAAGATGTTCATGGTGTGTTCCTCGCCCTAACTGAACATGCGCGGAACCCATAGCACCAGGCCTGGGCAATACGCGCAAATAAGAGTGACCAGGGTGATGCCGATGATGTACGGCATCAGTTCCCTGCTGAGTTCGCCGATCGGCACGCCGCTGATGCTCGACATGGTGTACAGGCACATCCCGACGGGTGGGGTGAGCAGGCCGATCATCGAGCAGAGAATCATGACGACGCCAAACTGCACCGGGTCGATTCCGTACTGCGCAACGATCGGCATGAAGACGGGGACGGTGATCACGATCACGGCGATCCCTTCCATGAAGCAACCGAGAATGAGCAGGATGAAAATGAAGATGGCCATCACCACGTTGGCGTTCGTTCCCAGTGCGGTGAGCTCGGCGATGACCTGTTGCGGAATGGTCTGGAAAATCAGCAGCCAGCCGAAGAATCCGGCAACGGAAATGATGAACATGATGCGGATGGTAAACAGCATGGTTTCCCAGCCAATGCGCGGCAGGTCAGACCATTTGATCTCCTTGTACACCAGCAGGCCAAGCACCATGGCGTAGACGCACGCGGCGACGGAAGCCTCGGTCGGCGTGAAAAAGCCGCTGACGATGCCGCCGATGATGATTACCGGTGCCATTAATGGCAGGAATGCCTGCTTGAAGCTGGCCCACACTTCTTTCAAGGGCGCTCGCTGCTGGCGCGGATAAGCGCGTGTTTTAGAAATGAAATAGACCGAAACGGCCATTACCAGCGCCATCATGAAGCCGGGCAGGAAGCCCGCCATGAACAGTTGACCGATCGAGACACCGGCCAGGCTGCCGTAAATGACGAAGGGAATGCTCGGCGGGATGACCGGCCCGATGGTCGCTGCGGCGCCGGTGATGGCGGCGGTGAATTTCTTGTCGAAACCGCGTTCTGGCATCGCTTTCATCGCCAGCATGCCAAGGCCGGCAGCCTCTGCGACGGCGGCGCCGCACATCCCTGACATAATCAGCGCGGCAACGATAACGACTTGGGCGAGTCCGCCCCAAGTATGCCCGACCAACGTCGACGCAAAACGGAAAATTCGGGTGGTGACGCCGCCCATATTCATCAGGTTGCCGGCCATGATGAAGAACGGGATGGCCAGTAGCGTGAATCCGGTGGTCGACGAATACATGCGCTGGGCGACCATCGTCAGGTTTTGAAATTCATCGAGACCGATGAAGAAGAGCATGGCGGTGATTCCCATGCTGGCGGCCACATTAACCCCCAGGGCCATGAACAGAATCAGCACGCCAAAAATGGTGAGCGCTAACATGATTGAACTCCCTCGCTTATTGATCTAAAGGCGTTGAGACTGGAGAAAGCCCGGCGGCCTGTTTCGGTCGCGCCGGGCTCCTCGCGGATTCGCTCCGTCTACTTCGTCTCTTCAGCCATCTTCACGAAGGCGTCGACATTTTCCTTGCCGGCATACTCGCCGATTCGGTCGTAGGCCGGTTTCATCTTGGCCTTGAAATCGGCCTGTTTGGGCGTCGTCACCTGCATTCCCTTGTCTTTCAGCTGCTTGACCAGGTTAGCTTCGTCCTTTTGGATCTGGGCGCGCATCCAATTTCCCGCTGCTTTGCTTTCTTCCTTGACGATTTTCTGCTGCTCCGGGCTGAGTTTCTCCCAAGTCTTCTTGCTCATGACGTGCACCCATGAGTTGTAGACGTGATTGGTCAGCGCCAGATGCTTCTGCGCTTCATAGAACTTGTTGTAGAAGATGACCGATAACGGATTTTCCTCGGCGTCGACGACGCCTTGTTTGAGTGCCATGAAGAGTTCGGGGAATGAGATCTTGGTTACGGTGCCGCCCAATGCTTCCATTGCCGCCTGCAGCTGGACTTCCGGCGGCGTCCTGATCTTCAGGCCTTTGACGTCGTCAGGCGTGTTGATCGGGCGTGCATTGTTGGTGAGATTTCGGAATCCCCATTCCCAGTTGGCCAGGAAAATCAGCCCTTGCTTGTCGAGGTCGGGAGCCGCCCATTGCATGAACGGGCCGTCCAGGACCTTGTAGGCGTGATCGGCATCCCTGAAGATGAAGGGCAGCATGACTACCGCAAACTTCTTGGAATACTTGTCCAGCGCGCCCTGCGTTGGCAGACTCATGTCGATGGCGCCCATGATGTTCTGCTCCAGCTGCTCGGGAGGGGAGCCCAGTTGGTTGTCCGGAAACACTGAGATTTTGATGGCGCCATTGGTGCGCTTTTCGACCGCTTCGGCAAACATTTTTGACGCCTGATTGCCTGGATGCGATACCGGCGCGTAGTGACCGAGTTTCATCTTGATTACCGTCGGTGCATCCGCCGCCAAGGCGGCGCCGTTCATCAAAAAGGCAATGAGCAGCGTGAGACAGTGAGATCTTTTCATGTAGCGACCCTCCCGAGTTATTTTGCTTGAATTGCTTTACTTCACTTGGCCGTGTTTCCTCATCAGTTCCACGTGCTCGACGCGCGGCGGCGAGAAAATATCAATGCCCTTGAATCCCGTCAGCGTATGCCCGCCGTGCAGCATGTTGGCTGGGTGGACGCAGACATCCCCGGCTTCCATGTGGATGGTCTTGCCGTCGATGAAGTGCTCTTCTGTTCCTTCGAGAATGATGAGGATCTGCTCGCAGTCGTGCGAGTGAATTGGAAATTCAGCCCCGGCTTCCTGTTCGATAAAGCTCACCAGGGTTTTTTCGCCCAGGATGAACCGGGTCTTGGCCTTCTCGTTGAAGGCGATATAGGGAATGTCCTTGATCGAATGGATGTACTTCTTCTCTTCTGACACGGTCTTGACTCCTTGTAAGTGGTTCGTGAATTGACAGCGGCTTGGTTCTTTCTGCTCTCGAAGGTATCTGGTTTCAATCAGGCAAAGGCTTGTCGCCTTGGTCCTGCTTTTTACCGATGGCCTCCTGCGTAAGGCATGTGCAATTTATCCGTGTTTTTTGTGCTTGTAAAGAAAAATGAATTTATGTGGCTTATGTTTTCGGGAGAAAATAACATAACTTGTTGAATATTATCGGTTATTAAATTCTTGTCGTTTAAAAATTGGTCAGGCCACTTTTATTTTGTTTTCTGTATGAGTTGTAAGTTTTGCGACTTTGTTAGGAACTAATGCGTTTTGTGTGCGATTTTGGTCTTGCCAATCTGTGGTTTTGTCTCTGCTGTCTGTCCGGTTCGGCAGTCCAGAGGCGAGTATTCGCCGCGTTCCTGTCGGGGGCGTTGTCGCTGTCAGGAAAGCAACGGGTTTTTCTGGTCAGATATCTGCCGAAGTCTTGCTGCTTGACAGAAAAAATAGAGCGTGCAACCCTGCGTTGCTTGCCAACGATGGTATTGCTGCGTTGGGAAAACCATTTTCAGGATCTTGTATGCCCATCGAATCCGTCGAGAGCCGACGTCTGTATCGCCAGATCGCCGATCAGATCAACCGCCTGATCGACTCGGGCGAATACCCGGCAGGTGGCCGTTTGCCTTCGGAGCGCCTGTTGGCGACGCAGTTGAGCGTCAGTCGTCCGACTTTGCGCGAAGCCCTGATCGCGCTGGAAGTGGAAGGGAGGGTCGAAATTCGCGGTGGTGCCGGGGTGTTTGTCCTGGAGCGGCAGGATGCGTCGAGCTTTGAGGCCCAGCCCCTGGCGTTCTCGATGAAAGTCAGTGCCTTGCCGCCGCCAGGGCCATTTGAAGTGCTCTACGCGCGCGATCTGGTCGAGCCAGAAGTGGCGGCGCTGGCCGCCAAGCATGCCACTCCCGAGCTGATCGCCGACTTGGCGCGCACGCTGGGCGAGATGGTATGCTGTTCAGCCGACGATCCGAAGCATCTGGAATACGATCACCAGTTTCACTTCAGCCTGGCCGAAGCCACCGGTAATGGGGCGTTGGTCAAGACCATGCAAACGCTTTGGAGCATGCGTCTGGCGCCGCTCTATATCCGTATGGAAGATCACTTTCATACCGAGGCGATCTGGCAGCGCTTGATCATCGAGCACCGTGAGATATTGGAGGCAGTCAAACGCGGCGACGCCAAGGCGGCGCGTACCGCCATGCATCGTCATTTGAAAAATGCCCGCGCACGCTTCGTTTCGACTTGGCAGGAAAACTGAACAGCGCTCGCCTCCGCTGCGGAAATGCGCTTACAGCGCGAGATACAGGGCGAAAGGCACGAAGATCAGCGAGGCGATGGTTCCGCCGACGACGATTGCCGAAACCAGGCCAGGATCCTGTTTGTATTGTTCGGCGAGGATGTAGTTCATCACCGCTGGCGGCAAGGCGGCATAAAGTATCAGCAGGCCTTGCATCGGGACCGTTAGCGGCAATAGCTTGATCAGCGGCCAGGCGATCAGCAGGCCGGAAATCGGGCACAGAAAGGCGCCGACGATGCCGACGCTCCAGCGTTCGACGCGAAAACCGGCGAAGCCGACGCCGAGTGTAAACAGACCCAGCGGAATCGCCGTCTCGCCGAGCATCCGGCCGCTCGTCGCCAGCCAGTCGGGTAGCGAAAGGCCGCACAGGCTCATCAGTACGCCGCCGATCATTGCCCACAACATCGGGCCTTTGAGAATTCCGCGCAGGCTGGCGTGCGGTGCCAGAATGCGAATGCCGATCGTGAAGTTGACGAGGCTGAAGATCATGAACAGCGCGACCGCTGCCGGCAGCATTTCCGGGCCGAAGGCGAACAGCGTCAGCGGGAAGCCCATGTTGGCGACGTTGGTGAATACCATCGGCGGAATGAAGGCTTGTGGGCTGTAGCCCAGCAGTTTGGCGGCGCCCCAGGCGATCAGTCCCGATCCGAGCATGACGGCGATGCCGCCGCCGATCAGCGGCAGGTAGTCGAGGATGTAGAAATCCTTGGCCGCCATCGAAGTGAAAATCAGCAGGGGATAGAGCAGGTCGGTGGACAGACGGTTGATCCACGTCATGTCCGGTCGGCGAATGCGGCCGTAAGCGTACCCGATTGCCGAAATGATCAGCACCGGGGTGATGATGCCGATGATGCGAAGAACGAGTTCCATGGTTTTTCTGCCGGGACGGTGGTCAAAGAGCGAAACCCGGCCTGCCGGTGTGCGCTGCGGATCGCAAGTTTACCGGATCGACGTTGCATCGGGGAGAATGCCGGACAAATGATCCGCTTTATTGCCAATGGCCGGCGTGGCCACTAAGATGCGGACTCGCTTGGCGTGCCGGCCAGGGAAATAAAGAAGGCGGCAAAGATGACAGATAATTCAAGTGAAATCGGTTTCGGACTGGTCGGCGTCGGCATGATCGCCAATTACCATGCGCTGGCGATCAAGGCGCTCGCTGGTCAGCACAATATCCGGCTGGTCGGCGTCCTCGGTCGCCTGATCGACAAGACCAGGGATTTCGCGCGGAAACACGATGTGCCTTTTTATACCGACGATGCCGCGGCCTTCTTTGCGCGTCCCGATATCCAGGTCGTCTGCATCGTGACGCCCAGCGGCTTGCACCTCGAACCGGCGCTGCGGGCGATTGCCGCCGGCAAGCACCTGATCGTCGAAAAGCCGCTTGAAATCTCGGTCGAGCGCGTCGATGCCCTGCTCGATGCGGCGCGCGCTGCCGGCGTCAAGGTCGCGGCGATCTTTCAGGCGCGCTTCTCGGTCGGTGCCCGAGCGCTCAAGGAAGCGCTCGCTGCGGGGCGTTTCGGCCGCCTCTGCCTGTGCAGCGCCTACGTCAAATGGCGGCGCACTGCCGAGTATTACAGCGGCTGGAAAGGCACGCTGGCGATCGACGGCGGCGGCGCGGTGATCAACCAGTCGATCCACGCCGTCGACCTGCTGCAATGGCTGGTCGGGATGCCGGCCGAAGTCTTCGCCTGGAAAACCCGCCGCGTGCACCTTTCGATCGAAGCCGAGGACACCGCCTGCGCGACTTTCCGTTTCGCCGACGGCGCGCTCGGCTCGCTCGAAGCGACCACTGCCGCCTATCCTGGCTGGGAGCGGCGGATCGAAATCTGCGGCGAATTCGGTTCGGTGGCGATCGAGGATGACCGCATCGTGCGCTGGGATTTTCGCGACACGCGGCCGGAAGACGAAAAGTGGCTGGCGCTCGGCGCCGGCGACGGTGCCGCCTCGGGCGCCGGGTCGCCCGATCAGATCAGCATCGCCGGCCATCAGCGGCAGATCGAGGACATGGTGCTGGCGCTGCGCGGCGATAAGCCGCTGTTGATCGACGGCGATCAGGCGCGCAACGCGGTGGCGCTGGTTCGCGCCATCTACGAGTCGGCCGAACGCGGCGTGCCGGTCAGGCCGGCAGCAGGGAGATAGGGTGGAAAAGGTCATCCACCCCAAAACTAGCGATAGCGGTTGATCGTGTCGCGCGTTTCCTGCGCGACGCGCCGCGCGGTCGCCGCGTAGTTCTCGTCCTTGCCGGCGTAGAGAATGGCGCGCGACGAGTTGATCATCAGTCCGGTGCCGTTCGCGGTGCGGCCTGCATCCATTGTGGCCTGCACGTCGCCGCCCTGGGCGCCGATGCCGGGGACCAGCAGCGGCATCTCGCCGACGATTTCGCGAACGCGCGCGATCTCGGCCGGGAAGGTGGCGCCGACGACCAGCGCGCACTGGCCGCTGCTGTTCCAGTCGTTGGCGACCAGACGCGCGACGCGTTCGTAGAGTTTTTCCGGCTGACCGTCGCGGCCGATGTCGAGAAATTGCAGGTCGCTGCCGCCCGGGTTGGAGGTGCGGCAGAGCAGGATCACGCCCTTGTCGGCGTAAGCCAGGTAGGGGGCGATCGAATCGCGTCCCATATAGGGGTTGACGGTGATCGCGTCGGCGCCATAGCGCTCGAAGATCTCGACCGCGTATTGCTCGGCGGTGCTGCCGATGTCGCCGCGCTTGGCGTCGAGGATCACCGGTATCCCGGGGTGCTTGGCGTGGATGTGCGCGATCAGCGCTTCGAGCTGGTCTTCGGCGCGGCGCGCGGCAAAGTAGGCGATCTGCGGCTTGAAGCAGCAGACGAGGTCGGCGGTGGCGTCGGCGATGTTGCTGCAGAATTCGAAAATGGCGTCGGGTCGGCCCTTGAGGTGTGCCGGGAATTTCGCCGGGTCGGGGTCAAGGCCGACGCACAGCAATGAGTTGTTCTTGGCCCAGGCGGCGCCCAGCGATTCAATGAAGGTCATTTGTTTTCCTCAGTTTGTTGGTCAGTAGCAAAGGATGTTGGCGGGGCGGCTACCGTCTTCTTGAGACGCTATTTTAAGCGCGCCGAGCGATGCGGGGCACTGGCGAGCCGATTTTTCATCTTGGGTGTGTAGCACGAGTGTGCTACATTGGCGTGACTGACTCACGCCAATGGAGAATGCCGTGTCCACCACCACCATCCGCTTGCCAGAAGACCTCAAGGCTCGAGTGGTCGAAGCAGCGAAACGTACAGGAACGACCGCGCATGGCTTTATCCTCGAGGCCATTGCGCAGAAGGCTGAACGCGATGAACGGCGCGCCGATTTCGAAGCGCTCGCCGAGCAGCGCATGGCGCGCCTCGCCGCCTCGGGAAAAGCGGTGGCTTGGCAGGAAATGCGCCGCTATCTCGAAGATCGCGCTGCCGGGAAGGCGGCCAAGCGCCCGCTGGCGCGTGATCTGGCGCGCTGAGCTTGTCGCGTATCGAGCTGGCGCCCGAGGTCGGCGACGATTTTGACCGTATCGTTGACCACCTCGCCGAGCATCGTGTTGAAAATCCGGAGTTGCGAATCCGCGAAATCATCGAGGCGATCAACGTGCTGGAGTTCAATCCGCTGATCGGTCGCCCCGTGCTCAACGACAAGCGGGAACTGGTGATCGGGCGTCGGTCACACGGCTATCTGGCGCTCTACCGCTACGTGCTCGAGGTCGACACGGTATTCATCCTGGCCATTCGCAGCCAGCGGGAAGCTGGCCATCCCGAGTCCTAAGGCGATGTCGCCCCGGCGTGCTTTCGTGAGCCTCGATGTGCGCAGAGATTTCTCCCGTCGGTCGAAATGACACCGCCTGTTGCTCAGCTCTGCCGCGCTAACTCGCTGTTTTGGTCGGCGAATCCTTGAGCGTCACGGTGCGGTTGAAGACCGGCGCGCCGTCCTGCGAGTCGATGCGGTCGGCGACGAAGTAGCCGTGACGTTCGAACTGGAAGCGCTCTTCGGGCTTGGCCTGCTTGAGCGCCGGTTCGAGCCAGGCGGTGATGAGCTTGACGCTGTTCGGGTTGATGTCGTCGATGAAGTTGCGCTCGAGTTCGGGCGCATCGCCTTCGCGCCTTGATCCTGGCGCGGGATAGGCGAACAGCTTGTCGTAGAGCCGAACTTCGGCGGCGTAGCCGGCGGCGACCGAAACCCAGTGCAGGTTGCCCTTGACCTTGACGCTGTCCGATCCCGGGGTGCCGCTCTTGGTCTCGGGCAGGTAGTCGCAATGCACGGCGGTGATCCGGCCGGCCTCGTCCTTTTCGCAGCCGGTGCATTTGACCACGTAGCCGTGACGCAGCCGCGCCATATTGCCCGGGAACAGGCGGCGGTAGCCTTTGCTCGGCACCTCCATGAAGTCCTCGCGCTCGATCCACAACTCGCGCGAAAAAGGCATGGTGCGCGTGCCGAATTCGGGCTTGAACGGGTGGTTATGAACGACGCAGTCTTCGCTCTGGCCGGCCGGGTAGTTGTCGATGACGAGCTTCAACGGGTCGAGAACGGCGAAGCGGCGTTCGGTCGATTCGTTCATCACTTCGCGCATCGCTTCTTCGAGCAGCGTGTATTCGATCAGCGAGTCCGACTTGGAGACGCCGACGCGTTCGGCGAACAGGCGGAAGCCCTCGGGCGTATAGCCGCGGCGGCGCGCGCCGACCAGCGTCGGCAAGCGCGGGTCGTCCCAGCCGGTCACGTGTTTTTCCTCGACGAGCTGGATCAGCTTGCGCTTGGAGAGGATCACGTAGGTCAGGTTGAGGCGAGAGAACTCGATCTGTTGCGGCACCGGGCGTTGCAGCAGACCGCCGGCGGCGAGGTGGTCGAGCAGCCAGTCGTAGAACGGGCGCTGGTCCTCGAACTCGAGCGTGCAGATCGAGTGCGTGATGTTTTCGAGCGCGTCCTCGATCGGGTGGGCGAAGGTGTACATCGGGTAGACGCACCATTTGTCGCCGGTGTTGTGATGCGTCGCGTGGCGGATGCGGTAGATCGCCGGGTCGCGCAGGTTGATGTTGGGCGATGCCATGTCGATCCTGGCGCGCAGGATCTGCGTGCCGTCGGCGAATTCGCCGGCCTGCATGCGTTTGAATAGGTCCATGTTCTCCGCGACGCTGCGGCCCCGGTACGGCGAGTCCTTGCCCGCTTGCGTCAGCGTGCCGCGGTTGGCGCGCATCTCGTCGGCGTTCTGGCTGTCGACGTAGGCGTTGCCCGATTCGATCAGGTATTCGGCGCAGGCGACCATCCAGTCGAAATAGTTGGAAGCGAAGTAGAGGTTGTCCTCCTGCTCGTCCTGCCACGAAAAACCGAGCCAGCGCACGGCGTCGATGATCGACTCGACGTATTCCTTCTCTTCCTTTTCCGGATTGGTGTCGTCGAAGCGCAGGTGGCAGCGGCCGCCGTAGTCGCGCGCCAGACCGAAGTTGAGGCAGATCGACTTGGCATGGCCGAAGTGCAGATAGCCGTTGGGCTCCGGCGGGAAGCGCGTACGAATCTTTGCCGTATCAGGCGCGCCGCAGAGCTGCTGCGGTCCGAGGCCGGGCTGCCCCGACCAGCGCCGGGGGGCAAACTTGTCGGCGGCCAGTTCGGCATCGATGATGTTGCGGATGAAATTGGTCGCCGGGGCGACGGTAGGGGCATCTTTTGGGGCGTTGCTCACGGCGCAGTCCTTGATTCCAGAAGACCGCTATTTTAACCGGTGGCCGCGCCAAAACGCTTAATTGGGCGACGAAAACCAGTCGCCCGCGGCGCTGTCGTTCGGATACGCCATGAGGTGGGCCGTTCATGGTTCGCCAGGCTCACCACGAACGGCTTAACTCAACGATGTCGTACAGAGCGGGGCTTTTCCCGCTTGACGGGCTATTTCTGCTCTGCGGCAGCGGCCTTTTTCGCGGCTTTGTGAGCCACCGGTGTCATCTTGTAACGGTAAACCTCGGAGATCTCGCGGTCGTAGCCAGGATAAAAGCCCTTGACCATTCCCAATACGATGCGGCTGCCGCGATTGAACAGCACCAGCAGTTCGCCGGTCTTCGGGTCGACGCCGCCGGCCTCGATCTCGCCCTGGCGCTTGACGTCGAGGAAAGTCTTTTCACGAACGACGGGGGCGTAGGATTTATCGCTCACGTCGACGCGGTAGAGATTGTCGGGTTCGTCGAGATCGGCGGTGCCGTCGTCGGCGGTGACGAACAGCTTACCTTTCCAGTAGTGGATCCCCTGGATCCATTGCGGCACCGGCTGCAGGTGAACCTTGCGCAGGAACTTGCCGGTATCGAGGCTGTATTCGTAGATGTAGCGGCCGCTTTCCTCGCCGACCCAGGAGACCATCCAGACCGTCCGCTTGTCGGTATCGACGCAGATTCCGGAGACTTCCTGCTGGCCGCTCGACGGTTCGAAACTGAACGTCCGCTTGAGCTTCAAGGTGTCGGCATCGTGGATCGCGATCTGAATGTCCTTGCCGACGCCGTCCATGAAGTTTTCGGCACTGACGAAGACCTCGCCGTTGAACACGTCGATTCCGCCAATGTGATTGGAGGCGATCGGGTAGCCTTCAAACGGCGTTTCGTTGGCCAGCAGCAGCTTGCCGTTCTTGTCGTGCTTGTAGAGCGCCTTGCTGCCGCTCACATAATAATAATTGCCATCGCTGGCGACGCCCTGGCGGCCCTTGACTTCAAACGAGTCGATCCGGGTGTATTCGTATTTGGCTTGTTGATTCGGCTGCTTGGGTCCGGCTTGCGCCGGAGCGGCGCAAGACAAGGCGCCGAGCAACAGCGGTAGGGCAATGAGACGACAGCGTTTAAGCATGACAGACCTCCTTGAATACATCTTGTTTGACTTGGGTTTTATAAGAAATCGAAAAATTACGTTTTCGTAAACAAACATAATTTTCCAAATCGGACATTATTTCAAGGGCATGCCGTTGTCAATAGAATTGCTTGCCGGGTCAGCGAGGGATCCATTCGCATGCTGGCACCGCAGTCCTGTCTGCAGGAGCGCTTCAAGGTCTATTGCCGCCAACGAGCTCTCTAGCGATTGACTATATCCGCGCGCCATTGCAAAACGATTACCGGGCGCTTGGGCGGTTCAGCCAGTAGCGCATCAATTGCATCCTCCGCGTGGTCGATTCGACAAACTGTTAAAATCGCGCTCGTTCATCCGCTCAAGAAACGCCATCAAATTGCCCCTATCTATCTCTTTCCCGCGCCCTACTTGCCGTTTTCTCGTCCATTGAAGCGTAATTCCGAGTTCGCCGACTGCCTTGCCGTCGACCAGCGCCGTCTGCGTTCGCTGGCGCGCGACTTGCGCCACCTGTTTGGCGCCAAGCGCGATGCGGTGCTCGCCGACTACGAGCGGCTGCTCGAAAGGTCGCGTGCCGCCGTTGCCGTGCGCCGCGAACGGCTGCCCAAGCCCGAGTTTGCCGATGATCTGCCGGTCAATTCGCGGCGCGCCGAGATCGGCGAACTGATCGAAAAGCACCAGGTGGTGATCGTCTGCGGCGAAACGGGTTCGGGCAAGACGACGCAGATTCCCAAGATCTGCCTTGAGCTCGGTCGCGGCACCACCGGGCTGATCGGCCACACGCAGCCGCGCCGCATCGCCGCGCGCGCAACCGCGTCGCGCATCGCGCAGGAGCTGCAAAGCGAGCTCGGCACCCACGTCGGCTACAAGATCCGCTTTGCCGACCGAACGTCGCCACAGTCGTACATCAAGCTGATGACCGACGGCATCCTGCTCGCCGAGACGCAGGGCGACCCCTGGCTCTTGCAGTACGACACGCTGATCCTCGATGAGGCGCACGAGCGCAGCCTCAACATCGATTTTCTGCTCGGCTACCTCAAGCAGATCCTGGGGAAGCGTCCCGACCTCAAGCTGATCATCACTTCGGCGACGATCGACGCCGAGCGCTTTGCGCAGCACTTCGCAGTGGACGGAAAAGCGGCGCCGGTGATCGAGGTTTCCGGTCGCATGTATCCGGTCGAGGTGCGTTACCGCCCGGTGCAGGACGAGGAGGCCGAAAAAGACGACGAGCGCGATCTCTACGACGCGATCGTCGACGCCTGCGACGAACTTTCTCGTTGCGGACCCGGCGACGTGCTGGTCTTCCTGCCCGGTGAGCGCGAGATCCGCGAAGCCGCCGAGGCGCTGCGCAAGCACGCGTTTACGCGTGGCGGCCAGCACCCGGAAATCCTGCCGCTGTTCGCACGCCTGTCGGCCGAGGAGCAGTCGCGCATTTTCCGCGCGCACAACGGCAGAAGAATCGTTCTGGCGACCAACGTCGCCGAAACCTCGCTGACCGTTCCGGGAATCCGCTACGTCGTCGATTCGGGTCTGGCGCGCGTAAAACGCTACTCGTATCGCAACAAGGTCGAGCAGTTGCAGATCGAGAAGATCGCGCAGGCGTCGGCCAATCAGCGCGCCGGTCGCTGCGGCCGGGTCGCCGCCGGCGTGTGCATCCGCCTCTACGACGAGCAGGCGTTCGCGCTACGCCCGCCTTACGCCGATCCCGAAATCCTGCGCTCGTCGCTGGCCGGCGTGATCCTGCGAATGAAAGCGCTGCGCATCGGCGACGTCGAGGACTTTCCGTTCATCGAAGCGCCGCCGCCCAAGGCGATCAGCGACGGCTACCAGCTGCTGCTCGAGCTCGGCGCGGTGAGCGAAGACCATGCGCTGACCAAGATTGGCCAGGAGCTCGCGGCGATGCCGCTCGACCCGCGCGTCGCGCGAATGATCGTCGCCGCGCGCGACGAAGGCTGTCTTGCGGAAATGCTGGTGATCGCCGCCGCGCTGACCGTCCAGGACCCGCGCGAGCGCCCGCAGGAGCGCCAGGGCAGCGCCGATACGGCGCACCAGAAGTTCGCCGACGAGAAGTCCGAGTTCCTCTCGTGGCTCAAGCTCTGGAACTGGTACGAGGCCGAAGTCGAGCACAAGAAGTCGCAGCGCAAGCTGGTCGAGGCGTGCCATGAAAACTATCTGTCGGCGCTGCGCATGCGCGAGTGGCGCGACATTCACAGCCAACTGCACAGCCTGGCTGCTGAAAATCAATGGAAGGAAAATCAGATTCCGGCCACCTACGACGCGATCCACCGCGCGTTGCTCGCCGGCCTCTTGGGCAATATCGGCTGCAAGTCGGAGGACTCCGGCTACTACCTCGGCGCGCGCGGGATGAAGTTCCTGATCCATCCTGGCTCGGCACTCAACAAAAAGGCCGGGAAATGGATCGCCGCGGCCGAGATTACCGAGACGTCGAAGCTCTTCGCGCGCTGCGTCGCGCGAATCGAGCCGGACTGGCTCGAGAGAGTGGGCGCACATCTCATCAAGCGCAGCTGGTTCGATCCGCACTGGGAAAAGAAGGCGATGCAGGTCGTCGCCTTCGAGCGATCGACGCTCTACGGAATCGTCGTGCACCCCAACAAGCGCGTTAATTTCGGTCCGATGAATCCGGCCGAGGCGCGCGAGATCTTCATCCGCCAGGCGCTGGTCGGCGGCGAAGTGAGCGAGGAATTCGCGCGACGCTGGGCATTCTTCAACCACAACCACCAACTGATGCTCGACATCGAGACGCTAGAGCACAAGTCGCGGCGTCCCGACGTGCTGGTCGACGACGAACTGATCTACGCCTTTTACGATCAGATTATCCCCGAGGGGCTCGCCAACGGCGCCGAGTTCGACAAGTGGCGGCGCGACGCCGAGCGCGACGACAAGGAACTGCTCTACCTCAAGCGCGAAGACCTGATGCGCCACGAGGCGGCGGGGGTGACCACCGAAGCCTTTCCGCACGAGATCAAATTGGGCGGCGTCGAGTTTGCGCTCGCCTACCATTTTGAGCCTGGTTCGCCCAAGGACGGCGTCACCTTGACCGTGCCGCTGGCGCAACTCAACCAGATCCCGGCAGCGCGCTGCGAGTGGCTGGTTCCCGGGCTGCTCAAGGAAAAAGTGATCGGCCTCGTCAAGACGCTGCCGCAGAAGATCCGCTCGAAGCTGGTTCCGGTTCCCGATTTCGCTGCCGAGTTCGTCGCCGCGACTCCGCCTTCGGACAAGCCGCTGGTCGGGGCGCTGATCGCCTACATCCTGGGTTCGCGCGGGCTCAATGCGCGCGGCTGGGAGATCACTCCCGACGCTTTCCGCCCCGACGCGCTGCCGGCGCACCTTTCGTTCAACTTCAAGCTGGTCGACGAGAACGATCGGCAGCTCGGCCTGTCGCGCAGCCTCACCGAGCTGCGCGGCGAGTGGGGCGGCCAGGCCAAGCAGGAGTTTTCCGAACTGCACGAGACGCCGTCCGAATACTCGGGGATGACCGACTGGACCTTCGGCGAATTGCCCGAACTGATGGAAGTTGACGTCGGCGGCGGCCAGATGGTCGTCGGCTACCCGGGGCTCGCCGACGACGGCGAGTCGGTCTCGCTGTGCGTCTTCGATACCGCCGAGGAGGCCCGAGAGTCGCACGCGGGCGGGTTGCTGCGCCTCTACATGCTGCAGTTTCGTGAGCAGCTCAAGTACTTCGAGAAGAACCTGCCGGGGCTGACCCAAATGGCGATGGCTTTCATGCCGCTCGGTTCGCGCGACGATCTGCGCCGCCAGTTGATCGACTTGACTTTCGCTCGCGCCTGCCTCGTCGAGCCCTGGCCGACCGACGCGGCGAGCTTCAAGCTGCGCTGCGCAGAAGCCAAGTCGCGGCTCGGCCTGCTGGCGCAGGAGATTTGCCGCTTGGTCGGGCAGATTCTGACCGACTGGCAAGCGCTGCAAAAGAAGTTGCCCGCGTTCAAGGTCCATGCGGCGGCGTTGCAGGACGTCGACAAACAGCTGGCGCGGCTGATCGGCAAGCGCTTCATCGCCGACACGCCGTTCGAGCGTTTGCAGCACTATCCGCGCTACCTCAAGGCGATCGCGCTACGCCTCGACAAGCTCAAGGCTGGCGGCAGCGATGGTGCGGCGCGCGACGCACGATTGCTCGCCGAGTTTGCACCGCTATGGACCAATTATGAGCGACGCGCGATCGTTCTCGCCAAGCAGGGCGTCACGGATCCCCAAGTCGAGCAGTTCCGCTGGCTGCTCGAAGAACTTCGCGTGCAGCTCTTCGCGCAGGAGTTGCGCACTCCAGCGCCGGTGTCGACCAAGCGGCTGCAGAAGATGTGGGACGCGATTTAAATGGCTGAAGTCATGCTGGCGCTGCGGCGCAGCCTGACGACGCTCGGCCGCGGCCGCGTCTGGCTGTCTATGCTGGCGCCGGCGATCGTCGCGGTGATCGCCATGCTCGGCCTGTCGGTCTTGCTGCTCGAACGCTTGATCGCCGCTTTTGTCGAGCAGCCGCCGATGAGCTGGATCGCCGCCTGGGGCGCTTTCTGGCTCGCCAAGCTGCTGGCGGCGTTGGGCGGCTGGCTGTTGATCCTCTCGGCGAGCTATCTTCTGGCCATGCTGCTCACGGCGATCATCGTTCTGCCGCTGTTGCTGGGCCATCTGGCATCAGTCGACTATCCCGATCTCGCCGCTTTGGGGCGCGACAGCGTCGTCGCGTCGACCTGGAACAGCATCTCGGCCGCGCTGCTGTTCATCGTCGGCTGGTTGCTCACCATGCCGCTGTGGCTGATCCCCGGGCTCGGTCTGCTGTTGCCGCTGTTCTGGATGGCTTGGCTCAACCGCCGTACCTTCGCCTTCGACGCGCTGGCGGCGCACGCGACCGATGGCGAGTGGCGCGAACTGCGCCGCGCGCAGGCGCTGCCGCTACTGGTGCTGGGCCTCGCCATGGCGCTGCTCGCGCACGTTCCTTTGCTCGGGCTGCTGGCGCCTTCGCTGGCCGCGCTGGCGTATATTCATTTTTGTCTTGAGGCGTTGCGCCGCTTGCGGCAGGGCGCGGTCGTCGCGGTTATTGAAAATTCGGAGGGCAGGCAATGAACTTTGGTGCGATCATCATCGGCGACGAAATCCTTTCGGGAAAACGCGTCGACCGGCATTTTTCAAAAATGACCGAACTGCTCGGTGCGCGCGGCTTGCGGCTGTCGTGGGCAGAGTACCTCGGCGACGAGCGCGAGCGCATCGCCGCGACGCTCAAACGTACTTTCGCTGCGGGCGACGCGGTGTTCTGCTTTGGCGGTATCGGCAACACGCCTGACGACCACACGCGGCAGGCCGCCGCACTGGCCCTGGGCGTCGATCTGGCCTTGCATCCGGACGCCGAGCGCGAGATCCGCGCGCGCTTTGGTGAGCAGACCAACGAAACCCGTTTGTCGCTCGGCCGATTTCCGCTCGGCGTCGACATCGTTCCCAATCCGTTCAACCGCATCGCCGGATTCTGCGTCCGCGATCACTACTTCCTGCCGGGCTTCCCGCAAATGGCGCACCCGATGGCCGAGTGGGCGCTCGACACCTTTTACCGTCCTCTCTTCAACCTCAACCCGGTCGTCGATAAGGCTTTTTTGCTGACCGGGCCGAATGCCTACGAAAGCGCGCTGCTCGACCTGATGGAGCGCATCGTCGCCGATTACCCGACGCTGCGCCTCTTCAGCCTGCCGTCGATCGGTGACGACGGGCAACGGCGCCATCTGGAACTCGGCGTCGAAGGTGAAAAGGCGCTCGTCGACCAGGCGCTCGAAGAGATCAGGCTGGAAATCGAGCGGCGCGGCATCGCCTGGTGCTGGCGCGAATAGCCTTCTGGCGGGCTGCCAAACGAAGAAACCCCGTTTCCGGGGTTATCCTGCATTGCGACTGGCGCTTTGGCGCGCGTGCGATCAGGCTGTTTTCTTCTTGCCCGGCGCCGCTGAACTGACCGCATTGACCGTGGCATTGCTCGCCGTCGCGATATTGGCTTCGGCGATTTCGGCGGCCTGCTTGACGACGTTCTTCATGTTGTCGAAGGCGGAACTTGCGGCTTCGAGCGCCGACTTGACCGCGGCGACGGCGACATCGGAACCCGCCGGGGCGTTTTTGGCGGCTTTGTCCATCAAGTTCGAGACCTGTTTCTGGAAGTCGCCGAACTGGCTTTCAAGCTGCTTGGACACTTCGTCTTTCGACTGCGCCGAAATCTCATAGAGGCTGCGGCTATAGGCGACGACCTGTTCGACGGCAGGCTGGATCTGGGCGGCGGTGATCGTCGCGGCTTCCTTCGGGTCCTTGGCGCCGAGCAGCGCCTTGGTGTTGGCCATGCCGTCTTCGAGCATCGAGCGCGCGGTGTTGAGGTTGAGCGCGGCGATTCGCTCGGCGCTGGCCAGTGCAGTATTCGCCAGCGACAGCATGGCGTCGACGGAAGCCTTGTTGGCTGCGGCAAATTGTTCGGGGGTCGTAAACATGGTCAATCTCCTTGGAAAATAACGAGGACATGTGCAATGTTTAGAAAGGCAATCGTCTTGCTGCACTGCACCATGAAAACGATTATAGGCCCGGAAACTCCGTTGTCAAGTCTTTTATGTTGCGACGCAGCAAAAAAGTTTCGGATTGATTTTCAAAGGATCGTCGGCACAATTCATGACGATAACAAGCGATTGTGGTGCGCTGGTTGAGCCTGCGGCGACGCCGCTCGGGCGCCGCTCAGCGATCGTTGTCCGGGGGCGACGCCGCCTAGCGCGGCGTAACGGCCTGCGCTGGCTTGAGCGTCAGCGGGTCGCTTTTCTTTTCTTCAGCCGGAGCGTTCTTGCCCTTGGGCTGGATGATTGCGCGCACCCGTGCTTGCGCCGCGCCAGTTGCGGTCTTCTGGCCGCCGCTGCCGTTGGTGACGAGGTACTTCTCGGTGAGCGCGTCGTACGAGATGTAAGGCCCCTTGACCTCGTCGAGACCGTTCTTGACCCAGCCGCGAATGAAAAATTCTGTTTTTTCTTCACGCGCATCGTGGTCGATGCGTTCGGCTTCGCCCTCGATATATTCGTCCTTGCCTTCGAGTTTCTGCTTGAAGCGCGCCAGACCGTCGGCGCCGCCGGTGGCGACGCCTTTCTGGAAACCGTCGGCATCCTGCGTGATGACCAGCCGGCTGGTGCGAAGTTGCAGCGTTCCTTGAGTGACGACGACGTTGCCATCGAACACCTGGATCTTCTTGACGTCGTCCATGCTCATGCGGTCGGCTTCGATATTCATCGGCTTCTCGCTGTCAGCTTTTTCCGCGTTCGCCGGCAGGGCGAGGGCGGTCAGCAACAGAGCGGCAAGGGCGTAGGGGATTTTTGGCATCATGGCTTCTTCTTGGCGGATTTGCTTTCCAGGACGGCGAAGGCTTGAGACTCGAGGACGTAGGTTTGCGCGCGGCTGTCGATCTGCATGCCGACGCCCTTGAGCCAGGATTTGCCCTTGGTGATCAGCACGGGGCTTTTGGTGAACGCCTTTTCGTCGTCGGGAAATACCGTGAGTTCAGGGGTGTAACCGTTCATCTCTTCGTCTTTGGCCGACGCGGCGCGGGTGATCTGGACGTCGCCGTACAAATCGACCTGTTGGCCTTCCTTGTTCGAGTGTCCGCGCTCGGAACGTATCGTCACGCTGGGACGCGTCGGGTACAGATAGACTAGGTGAGGCTTGATCATGTCGCTGCTGTCGTCATCCGGATAGTGACGGATTTCGACCGAATTGAGCGTGTATTGCAGTTGCCCGCTCGCATCGAGTTTGCGCAGCACGCTGTCGGAAACGATGAAGTCGGGGTCGTGCCGGTTCTTGCCGTCACGGCGTTCCTCGGGCAGTTCGGTCGCGTAGCGCAACCAGAAGGTCAGCACGGCCAGCGCCAGCAGCAGGCTCAGCGGAAACAGAGCGCTGCCCCATTGCTTCATTTTGCGCGCGCCGGCAGATAGGGGGCGAGCGCTTCGTCGAGCTTACCTTGGGCGTCGAGGATGAATTCGCAGACTTCGCGCACCGCGCCGCGCCCGCCGATCTTGGTCGACACCATGCCGACGTACGACTTGACCATCTCGTGGCAGTCGGCGGGCGCCGCCGAGAAGCCGCAGGCGTCGAGAATCTTGAGATCGACGATGTCGTCGCCCATGTAGCCCGCTTCGTCAGCGGCAATTCCCAGCTTGGCGAGCAGGTCGTTGAGGGCTTCGACCTTGTCCGAGACGCCCTGGTAGAGGATGTCGATTCCCAGGTTCTTCATGCGGTGCTCGACGCACGTGGCCTTGCGCCCGGTGATGATCGCGACGGTGATTCCGGCGCGCTGCAGCATGTGCATTCCCAGGCCGTCAAGGCTGTTGAAGACCTTGAGTTCGACGCCGTCGTCGGTGTAATAGAGCGAGCCTTCGGACAGCACGCCGTCGACGTCGAAGGCCATCAGCTTGAGGCGGCGGGCGCGGTTGCGCGTATCGGCAAGAGAGATCATCAGATGGCTTTCGCTTGGAAGAGGTCGTGCATATTGAGGGCGCCGATCAGGCGACCGTTTTCGTCGGCGACCGGCAACTGGTTGATCTTGTGTTTGTCCATCATCTCGACCGCTTCGGCGGTGAGCTTGTCGGGGTCGATGCGGCGCGGATTGACGCTCATCACGTCGCTCACCGTCAAGCGCTGCAGGTCGAGATTGCTGACGATTGCGCGGCGCAGGTCGCCGTCGGTGAAAATCCCGAGAATCGTCCGGTCGGGCGCGATGACGACGGTCATCCCGATGCCGCCGCGCGAGATCTCGCGCGTCGCCGCGGTGACGCTGGCGTCGGCGAGCACCGTTGGCACCGCGTCGGCCGTGCGCATCACGTCGCGAATTCGCGTCAGTAACTGGCGGCCGAGCGAGCCGCCGGGGTGCGAGCGCGCAAAATCGTCGGCGCCGAAGCCGCGCGCGTCGAGCAGCGCCACCGCCAGCGCGTCGCCAAGCGCCAGCGCCGCGGTGGTGCTGGCGGTCGGCGCCAGATTGAGCGGGCAGGCCTCCTGTGCGACACCTGAGTCGAGGTGGGCGTCGGCGTCGCGCGCCAGCGACGATTGCGGATTGCCGGTGACGGCGATCAGCTTGGCGCCCTGGCGCTTGATCGACGGCAGAATGTTGAGCAGTTCGTCGCTCTCGCCCGAATTGGAGAAGGCAATCAGCACGTCGTCGCTGGTGATCATGCCGAGGTCGCCGTGGCTGGCTTCGGCGGGATGGACGAAATATGCCGGCGTGCCGGTGCTGGCCAGGGTCGAGGCGATCTTGCGCGCAATATGTCCGGACTTGCCGATGCCGCTGACGATGACGCGGCCGCGGCAATTGAGAATCAGCGACAGCGCCTGCAGAAAGGCGCCATCAACTCGTTCGATCAAGGCCAGGACGGCGTCGCCTTCGATGCGCAACACCTGGCGCGCGAGATCAAGGGCCTTGGCTGAGGGCAAAATCGTGTTCATGGCAGGGCGGTGGTTAGGATCGCGCCAGTATAACAGAAGCCCCCGCTACGCCCGCCGGCATAGCGTCCTTGCCCGACCGCGCCGCTCGATCGGCCGGCAAGTTAGGCGCGGTGGCGTCGCTGGCGCGGGTTAGCGTGCCGAGCAATGGCCGTGCCGACGGGCAGGCCAGCCTGGATGCGCCTTTTGACGGGCTTGCAGAGTAGCTGCGAGCCGCCGCTGCCGGTGGTTGAGGCGAGCCCGGTCAGAAACTCATGCACACCGTGAACAGCACGGCGTCGTTGGCGGCGGTGACGTTGATCGCTTCGGCCATATTGGCGGCATTATCGGTAATCACCCGAACCGTCCCGGTTTGCGTATTTCCGTCGTCCAGGGTGGTGTCGATTTGCCGCGCAAAGCGCCCCTGGATTCCCTGCGAGCAGACGTAAAAGCTCGCTGGATAGGGCGTCGCTGGGTTGGTCAGCACCGGCTCACTGGTGACGCCGATGACGCCACCTTCAGCGTTGCGCGGCAGGTAGTCGGCGGCAGCGGTGTTGGTCGTTCCCGTCGCCAATCCGGCGAGGCGAACGTGTTGCCAGAATAGATAGCTTTCGTCGCTTGCCGTGGTCGAGTTCCACGCGCCGTTGATGCGCGCGTTGCCAAGATTGGCTGCCGCCGCGTTGGTGCCGCCGTTGAGGTGGGTCGTCGCCGCGCGGTCATCGCCGGGCAAGGCTCGGAAGCGATCCTGGTAGGCATAGACGAAGGTTGAAATGCCGCGGAAATCGTTGGCCAGATTCTTCACCTTCGCGTTGTTGACCAGTTCCTGACCTTTGAGGACCCCGCCGAGCAGCAGGCCGATAATGACGAGCACAATGGCGATCTCGACCAGCGTGAAGCCTGATTGTTGTTTTCTCATCTGATTCCCCTGGCGATGGCGACTATGACAAATAGATTAGAGCAGGTTTCGCAATATAAGCCAATCCTCTTTTCTTGCCGGCGCTTGTGCGTCGATTCGGCAGCCTGTTGGCTACGCCGGCTTGCGGCCGATCGCGCGGTGCACGACCATCTTGCCCTTGCCCTTGAGGTAAAGCGTTTGCGGCTCGCCAAAGTCGAAGCGATCCTCCAGCCGCCGGTAGGTCGCCTGGTCGACCTGGACCATGCCGGGAACGCCTTCGCTGGTGATGCGGTTGGCCATATTGACGGTGTCGCCCCACAGGTCGTAAATGAACTTCTTCTTGCCGACGACGCCGGCGACCACCGGGCCGCTGCCGATGCCGATGCGCACTTCGAGTCGCAAGGGGTTGACGTCGAAGTCGCGCTGCAGCAGGTCGCGCATCTCGAGCGCCATGTCGACCAGTGCTGCCGAATAGTCGTCAGGGTCGTCGGTCAGGCCGCCGGCGACCATATAGGCGTCGCCGATGGTCTTGATCTTCTCCAAATGGTATTTTTCGGCGAGTTCGTCGAACGACGAGAAGATCTTGTTGAGCATCGAAAAGACCTGTTGCGCGCTTAAGCCTTCGGCGATGCGCGTGAAGTTGACGATGTCGACGAACATCACCGAGACGTCGGCAAAGCCGTCGGCAATCGTCTGCTCGCTGTTCTTCAGGCGCTCGGCAATCGGGCCGGGCAGGATGTTGAGCAGCAGTCGCTCGGAACGCCGCTGTTCCAGTTGCAATTGCCGGTGCGCCTTCTGCTTCTCGCTTGCCGAGTAGCGCAGTAGCAGAAAGACGATGGTCGACACGGCGGCGAAATTGAGTGCGAAAAAGAACACCGTGATCCGCGTCGGCACCTTGATCTGCGCGGTCGGCAGCGTATCGGCGAGATAGTAGTCGAAGCCACCCGAGAGCGCGGTCAGGCAAAGGTAGGCGAAAAACCAGGCCGCCGCCTCGCGCGGCCCGATGCACAGCACCGCGCCGATCGGCGCCAGCAGCGCCCACAGGCTGACGCCGCTGGCGCTAATGAAGTTGCCCATGCTCCACTGCGCGACAAAGGGCATGAACAGAAAGAGCGAGATCTGAACGATGCGAAAACTGTCGAAATCCTGCGTCTTGAGGTAGATGAGCAGGTTACCGACCAGCAGCAACTGGAATGCGAAGGGAACGGTCGACGAAAATTGCGGGCCGAGTCGCCAGTAAATCAACAGCCACAGCATCGAGGCGAAGCTGATCAGGCCGGTGGCGAAAACCAGCAGTGATTTTTGCAGGCGCACCTCCTCTGAGTCTCCTGGCAGAATGCCGGCATGGCGAACTTCGTCGAGAAAGCGGCGTTGATTGCTCATTGAGTGCCTGGCGCGTTGAGCGGATTGGCAGGTGTTGATTTGACTGCAAACGCCAGGTGGGGTCAAGCGATTGGCATAATAAGCGCGTCGTTCACGGAAGCTTGCCGGCGCAGATCATTCGGTTGAACAGGATGTTGGGCGAGAGCCAGGCGACGATATCGTCAAACTCGCCTCCGCTGGCCACCGTCGACGGGGCTCTGGCGAAAAAGACCGCCACCGCGCTGGCGTTGGCGTCCTCGTCGGCGTTGCTCGATGACTCGTCGGCGATGACGTTGCCGTCCTCGGTGACGCCCCAGTTGTTCTTTCCCGCCGAGTAGATCACCGCCGGCGCGCAAGGCGACTCCAGGCTGCAGGTGGCGGCGCCGATCAGGTAGCTGATCGCGCCGGCGCTGTCACGCGTCTGGACCTTCTTGCTGCCGACGGTGGTCAGCGCGAACGCCGAATTGGCATAGGCCGGGGTCGCGCTGTAGCGGATCATCTTGTTCCAGGCATCGGTTTTCTTCAGGCCCAGCGTCGTCCATGGCAGGTAACCGGTGCACGCCGCGTCGTCGGCGCAGAGCGCCGGATTTTCCGCGCCGTCGGCCAACGACGTCGCCGGGCGCGGGAGCCTGCCGTTGGCGACGGCAAAGCCGAGCAAGGCATCCTTGATTTCCGAAAACTGGCGCTGCGTCTCGCTGGTGTTCTGGAGATCTCTTTGCGCCGACAAGGGGACGAGAATCCCGCCGATGAGCAGCGCGACGATGACCAGCACGATGGTCAGTTCGACCAGCGTGAAGCCCTTCGTTCGACAGACCGGGCGACGTGTGCTCATGGTTGGCTGCGCAGTTGGTCGTTGCTCGCCGGCGACGGCTTGGCGAAGGTCGCCGACCCGCTCGACGGCGAGGCCCACGCGTCGTTGTTCGCGGCGTCTTCAAGATAGTCGACGAGCGCTGACGAGGGACGCAACTGGCCGCTTCTGGCCGAACCGGGCGCCAGCAGCACATAGCTCTTGGGCGCGCCGTCGACATTGAGTGCCGTCGAGCAGTCGACGCCGCCGGGATCGACCACGCTATTCTTGTCGACCGCATAAATCAGCACGCGGCCCCAGCCGTTTCGCAAGAACCATGGCGCTAGCGTGCCCAGTGCGTCTTCAGGCAATCGCCCGAAGCAGGCGTCGCTGCCGAAGTTGGCGCAGGTATTGTTCGACGTGATGTTGCTGATGGTGCTCAGGCAGATCGCGTCGTTGGATCGGGCCGGGTTCGGGTATTTTGTGGCGTGCGCCAGGGCGAACGCGGCAAGTGCGTTCTGGGCCTCGCTGAGCGCGCGTTTTTCGACGGCGCCGATCAATTCGCGGGTGCTCAGGGCCAGCACCCGGTCATTGATGGCGATATCGCCTTGCGCGTTCCTGAGCGGACCCGAGATGAAAGGGCCTGGCGCGCTGGCATTGTTCCAGGGGGGGCTCGCGTCGAGATAGTTTGTCGCAGCGTTGGATCCGGCGACCCGGTCCTGCCCGGCAAGCGGTGGACCGGCAGCGAAGACGATCGCTGCCAGCTCCTCGCCGGCCGGCGTCAGCAGTATCGTTCCGTCGCCGGCGTAAAGCTGAATCTGGCCTCGTGTATCGCTGTTGATCGCGGCGCTGTTCGACACCCGAAAGCTGTTGCTGAGCGCATACCACAGGCGTTCGCCGTCGGCGTCGCGCAGGTCATCGATTCCCAGTGTCTTCCACGGCAGGCGTCCGAGGCTCTTTCCCGTCGCCGTGCTGCACGCACCGGGCGCAGTTCCCGTATCGCCCAGGTCGGGGCAAGGCAGACTTCCCGGCCGGTCATGGATTTCGTCGCCCAGATCGCCCTGCACCATCGACCAGGCGATCAAGGCCGCCTTGGCCTGCGCCATCGCCTGTTCCGTGGCGCGCTCGCGAGCGAGCCGGGCGGCTGCCGTGCTGCTCGTCTTGAAGAACAAAGCCAGGCTCAGCGTCAGCGCGACAAGCAGCGTCAGCAAGAGCGCCGCGCCGCGCTGAGCGCGAATTCCGAGATAGGGTCGCCCGGGCATGTCGGTCTTACTTCGGGCCGGCCGCCAGCGGCCGGCCCGGCTTGATCGAGCCGCCGCCCAGCAGCCCGGTCGCCTCGCCGCTGTTGCGGTTAATCGTGTCGCCGACGCGGGCCTTGACCGCCGGGGCGCCGGCCGACTCGATGAGAACTTGGCCCGGGTCGCGGCGGTCAGCGGTGATGACGGTCGCTCCGCTTGGTACTTCGCTCTGCGCGACGCCGTTGATCCATACCGTGCGCTTGCCGCTGCTGCGCGTCACGACGCCGTTGATGGTCAGCGTCGGGTCTTCGACGTCCTGTCTTTCCTGAATGTTGAGTTGCCGCCGGCGATCGAGCGCTTGCCGCTGTTCGGGGGTGAAGAACAAGCGGCCGAGTTCCTGCGCGCAGGCCGGCGCGCCGAGCGCGCCGATCAGCGCCATGCCGGCGCACAGCGCTCGCCGCTTCATCGCTTGGCTCCGGCGCTGGCGCGCACAGTGATCCAGTCGATCAGGCAGTCGGCCTGCAATTGGGCGGTGCGATCGTCGCGCGGCAGCCGCCAGACCTTGCAGCTTCTGACCTGAATCAGCGCCCTGGCGTACTGACGCAGGTCGTCGAGCAATCGCGTCAGGTCCTCCTCGTGCAGCAGCCCGAGCTGCACTTTCATGGTGCTGGCGTAGAAAGCGTAGGCACTGCCCGGGGCGGTGTCGAGCGCGCGTTGCGGGGCGATTTCGTAGTGCAGGTCGAGCAGACGATGGCGCTCGCCAATCGCCTTGAGCAGTTCGACCCATTCGAGCCGCTGCTCTTCGCCGACCACGCCGCGCGCCTGGAGATTGGCAAATTCCGCCGATTTCTGCTTGATCTCGGCCTCCTCGCTGCGCACCCGCCTGAGCTTGCCGTCGATCTCGTCTCTTTCCTTCTGCGCCGCCGTTTGCGCAGTTTTGGCCGCGCGCGTCGAGCTGAGCGACAGGTGGACGCTGACGGCGCCCAGCGCGACCATCAGCAACGTCGCAGCGAGGCTCAACTGCAGCTGAGGGACGTCGGCGGTGGTGAGCTTCATGAGCCGATTCTCCTCACTATCTGCAGCATAAACGACCGCGGTTTGTCGTCTTCAACCGTGATATCGCTGCCCTTGAGCGACTTGGCCGACTCGATGTCGAAAGGTCGTTGCAGTACGGCTACCTGCAGCTTGGGGTTGGCCTTGAGCGAGTCGACCAGCAGATTGAAGGCGGCGAGCAGCTGGCGTGCGCTGGCGTTGGCGCCAAGCCTGAGCGTGCCGCGAACGATCGCCGTCTCGCTGTCGCTGGGGACGTCGGCCGCCGCTGATGCGCTGCCGGCATCACCGTCGATTTGCCAGTCGATGCCGTCGAGTTCGACCGCCGGGGCGTCGTGCAGCGCGCGGCTGATCTCGCGATAGAGGCCGACGGGCGTCGCGCTCATCTTTTCCAGAGCGAGATAACGATCGATGATTCGGCGTAGCGTCTCGTGGTCGGTCGGGATCGGCGCAAAGGTCTCGACGATTTCGCCGTAGCGCGCCCGTGCCAGCGTCGCTTCGCTGTCGAGCGTCGCGGTCTGCTGGTTGACCGCGTGAGCGTCGAACAGCAGCTTGCCCGAGAACAGCAGGCAGACGAGCAGCGATGCCGCGCCAGCGCCGTAGAGGGCCGCCCGGATCTGCCGCAGATGGTGGCTGTGCAGCTGCGCATCGTCGGCGAACTGGTTGCGCGGCGGCGCGCGAACCAGCAGGTTGAGGAACAGCTGTTCGCAATGGCTATCGGGCGGGGCGATCTTAAGTCCCGTTCGCTTGACGCAGTCCGCGATGTCAAGGAGGTGGTAGCGAATCGTCGCACTGTCGCTGCAGCTTTGCTCGATCGCCTTGAAAACGTTGGCATGTGCCAGCAGATGTACGTCGATCGCTTGGTGGCGCGCGATCAGCCGCTGGCTGACCAGGTACTGCTGGAGCTTCTGCGCTTCGGCGGAAAAACTGCGGGCGATGCTGTTGCCCTGCAATGGCGTGAGCCGGCTGAAAAAGAGTTGGCCCTGCTCGAGATAGCTCTGCCGGATGCTTTGATCCTGGACCGTCAGCAGCAGGCACGGGTCGCCGCCGATGCCGAGCTGGCGCAGCAGCGCTGGCGCCAGCAGCGGCAGCGAGTAGATTCCCGAGAGCGCGACGCGGGCGTTGGCGATGGCGTCGAGCCAGGGCGCGAAAAACGCCTTGTCGGTCAGCGCGGCGAGCAGCACGCGTTCGTCGCGGCGCTGGGTCTTTGCGTAACCGAGCGACAGCGAGCTAGTCAAGGCGGCGTTGAAAAAGAGCTGACCGAGCTTGCGTTTGATGATCGCCTGGCGATCCGACCCGCGCAGAAAGGGGATCGTCTCGATCTGGAAACCCTCTTCGGCGACGTTGGCGAGGATCGCAAAAACGCTGCGTCGATGCTGCACCAGGTAGTCGACAAACTGTTGCTGGCCGTCAACCGTCGCTGCGAACTCGCCTTCGCCGGTCAACTCGCCCGACCTCCAGCGGTAGGCGCTCATCTGGTGGGCGCAGAGGTAAAGCAGGCGGCTGTTTTTCATCGGCGCGGCCACGGCTAGGTCCTTATCCTGCTGATCACATCGTAGACCGGCCCGAGCACCGAGAGCATGATCCAGCCGAGCAGGCAGCCGAGCAGGACGGTGAGCAGCGGTTCGATCAACTGCTGCACGCGTTCGATCGACTCCTTGACATCGCGGTTGTAGAAGTAGCTGACGTTGGCGAGCGCGGTGTCGAGCGCACCGGTGCTTTCACCGACGCGCAGCATGCGGATCACCAGTGGCGGGAAAAAGCCGACGCGGTGGAAGGCGGCGGTGACGTTCTGGCCCTCGCTGATCAGTTGCTCGATGCGTTCGAGGCCCTGCCTGACGATCAGGTTGCCGACCACGTCTTGCGTCGTGCGGATCGATTCGAGGATCGGAATCCCAGATGCGTAGAGTAGCGCGAAGGTATTGGCGAAGCGCGACAGGATGATCTTGTGCAGAATCTCGCCAGCGAATGGAAGCTGCAGTTTGGCTGCGTCGAAACGCACGCGCGCCAGTGGATTGCGCTGCAGCAGCAGCCTGAGTCCGGCCCACAGCAGCAGCGGCAGCAGCAGCGCGACATACCAATAGGTGACCAGCAGGTCGGAGACGAAAAACAGCAATTGGGTCTGCAGCGGCAGCGCCTGCCCCATGTTCTTGATGAACTGCTTGAGCTGCGGAACCATGTAGATCATCAGAAAGAACGTCGCGCCGAGAACGATGCTGCCGACGAAGGCCGGATAGATCGTGAGCTTTTTCGTTTGCGACGCGAGTTCGTCTTCCCATTTGAGGGAGGCACAGAGGCTTTGCAGCACCTCGGGCAGTCGGCCGGTCGTCTCGCCGGCGCGGATCAGGCTGACGAACACCTGGTCGAAAACCTTGCTCTGGCTCTCCATCGCCTGCGACAGCTTGCGGCCGCCATCGATCGCTTCGACCAGGCTGGCGACCACTTCGCGAAAGCGCGGGTGTTCGAGGCTGTCGCGCAGATCCGACAATCCTTCGAGGATCGGCACGCCGGCGCGCACCAGCAGTTCGAGATGAAAGCAGAAGTGGATGAGTTCGCGGCGCGGCACGCCGCCGGCGCGGAACAGGCGGCGATTGCTGATCAGCTCGCCGCTGATCAGGTCAAGCTCGATTCGCTTCAAGCGCATTTCGAGGTCGATGAGGTTGAGTGCGTCGATGCGGCCCTGCACCTTGCGTCCGTCGGCGGCGACCGCCTTGTAGGTATAGAGCGACATTACATGCGGTCGGTCAGGTCGACGACGCGGCCGAGTTCATCGAGTGAGGTCGAACCGTCGAGAACGCGCCGCAGACCGTCGTCGGCGAGCGCGACGAAGCCCTGGCGGTCGGCCATCTGGCGGATTTCGCGAGCGGTGCAGCGGCGCGCGATCAACTCGTCGAGGTCAGCGTTGAGGCGCAGGATTTCCATGATCGCCAGGCGGCCACGATAGCCCTGGAACTCGCAGCGCTCGCAGCCGCCGGGTTTGAAGATCAGCGGCCGCGGGCTCTGCTCGGTGCCGCCGAGCAGACGCGCTTCGAGCGCATCGGCCTGGTACGGTGTCTTGCAGTGTACGCACAGGCGGCGTACCAGGCGCTGGGCGACGATGCCGATGATGTTGCCGGCCATGATGTCGGGCAGGATGCCGATGTCGAGCAGGCGAGGGATGGCGCCGATCGACGAGTTGGTGTGCAGCGTCGAATACACTTGGTGGCCGGTCATCGCCGCGCGCAGTGCCATCTCGGCGGTCTCTGCGTCGCGGATTTCGCCGACCAGGATGATGTCCGGATCCTGGCGCATCATCGAGCGGATGCCGTTGGCGAAATCGAGTTTCGACGCCTCGGCGACCGACGTCTGCCGCACCAGCGTCATCGGGTACTCGACCGGATCTTCGAGCGTCATGATGTTCACACCCTCGGAATTGATGTGGTTGAGCACCGAATAGAGCGTTGTCGTCTTGCCGCTGCCGGTCGGGCCGGTGACCAGGATGATTCCTTCGGGCCGTGCGATCATGCGTTTGAGTTCGCCAAGCTGGCGGTCGGTGAGCCCCAGCCCGGCGAGCGGGACCAGGCCCTTCTGGCGGTCGAGAATGCGCAGCACGATGTTCTCGCCGTGGATCGTCGGTTGCGCCGAGACGCGAAAATCGATCGGTCGGCCGCGCATCGTCAGTGAGATGCGGCCGTCCTGCGGCGCGCGCGTCTCGGCGATGTTCATTCCGGAGAGCACCTTGATGCGCACCGCCATCGCCGGCCAATACGACTGGTGCAGCGAACGCACCTGCCTGAGCATGCCGTCGATGCGGTAACGGATGCGCAGGAAGCCGGTTTCCGGCTCGAAGTGGATGTCGGACGATTCGCGCTTGACGGCGTCGGTCAGGATCGCGTCGATCAGCCTGACGACCGGTTGGCGGTATTGGTCGGCCGATGACTGCAGACCACGGAAGTCGATTTCGCCGGTTTCGATTTCGTGCAGGATGCCGTCGATCGACAGTTCGTAGCCATAGGCCTGGTCGATCGCGCGGTCGATTTCGGTTTCGCCGGCGAGCAGCGTGTCGATCTCGATCGTTTCGCTGGCCAGGCCGCGAATCTTGTCGAGCGCGACGATGTCATTGACGTCGGAAAGCGCGATCGTCAGCCGGCGAAGTTCGGCGTCGTAGCCGAGCGGCAGCAGGTGGTGGCGTTTGGCCAGTTGGTGCGGCACCAGGCTTAGCGCCGACGGGTCGATGATGGCGTTGGCGAGATCGATGCTCTGCTTGCCGAGGCTTTCGGAAAGCGCGTCGCGCAGCGTCGCTTCGGAGACGAAGCCGAGCGAAACGAGCAGCTTGCCGACCGGCTGGTTGGACTTTTGCTGTTCGAGCAGCGCGATGCGCAGTTGGTCTTCGCTGAGAATTCCCTTGGCGATCAGAATCTGGCCCAACTGTCGCGGCTGCGGCGTGGGAATCGGCTGGCCTGGCTCGAGCGCGAATGAATTCATGGTGAGCGGGCACAAATCAAGGCTGCAGTTCGGCGATGCGCTGCTTGACCTGGTTCTTGTCAAACGAGCCGCGCTGGACTCCGGGACTGCCTAACGCCATCCGGTAGTACTGGGCGGCGAGCTTGTTCTGGTGCAGGTGGTCGAGGCTGACCGCCAGGTTGAAAACGATGTCGGCGTTGTCGGGCTCGGCCGCGTAGGCGTGGAAGTAGGCCTGCTGCGCCTCGCTCCAGCGGGACTGGCGGGCGTAGAGGTTGCCCAGCGCGAAATGCAGCGCCGCCGACTCCGGCTGTGCATCGAGAGCAGTCTTGAGGCGGCTTTCGGAGAGCATCGGGTCGGCTGGTCCGCGCGTATTGATCAATCCGGCCTGCGCCGTCGCGTCGTTGGGGTCTGACTCAAGCGCGCGCAGGTAATAGCTCTGCGCCAGTTCGGTTTGTCCCTGGCGGGCGGCAATCGTCGCCAGGCCGAGCAGCGCGTCGGTGTTCTTGGCGTCGCTGCGCAGCACCTGCTGATAGTCGCGTTGCGCCTCGTCGAGCCGGCCCGCCTGCAGTCCGTCGTAAGCGCGCTCGAGCGCCGGAGCTGAACTGGGCGCGCTGCGGGCGAGGCGCAGCGCGCTGGCTGGCGCAGCCGATGCGGCCGTCGCAGCTGGCTTGGACGGCCGCACCCGCGGCGTGAGCCGCGCGTTGTCAGCGGTGGCGCTCGGCGCTGCCGTCGGTGCGCTCGTCGGTACGGCGGGCGCGGCGGCCGGGGAAGGTGGTGGCGTCGGCGGGACAAGGGCTGATGCGGGGGGCGCCGCCGCCGAGGACTGGGCCGGCACGGGGCGCAATCCGCCGGAGGCGGCTGGCAGCTGCCACCACCAATACGCGCCAAGTCCCAGTCCGAGCGCGCTGGTGATGAGCGCCAAAGCCAGCCACCGCGTGCGCTGCGACTTGGGCAACACCCTGGTGGCAAAGGGGCTGCGTTCGGCGAACCCACGCTGCGGGCTCGCTCGGGCGGTGGCCGAGCGCTCGCCATCGGGCGGCGCGATCTGTGCTGACAATTCCGGCGGCGGCAGGGAGTGCGTGCTCATCGGCGCCAGCGTGAGCTCGCTGGCGGCGGTGGCAAATTGGGGCTGGTCGGCGTGCCGCTTGGCTTCCTCGGCTTTTCTGAGCGCGTCCATCAGCAGGCTCATTGCGGCGACTCTCGCTCGGGAACGGCAAAGGGCTGGAAAACCGGCGCCGGGGCGAAGAAGTCCTGGCCCGCCAGGGTGTCCTTGAAGGCGCTGTAGTCGCCGCGCAGCGAAGCGTCCTTGATCACCGTCGGGCGCAGCAGAATGACCAGTTCCGACTTTGACGATGAATTGGATCGAGTGTTGAACAGTTCGCCGAAGAAAGGAATGTCGCCGAACCCGGGAACGCGCCCGGTCTTGTAATCCGAACGGTCTTCCATCAGGCCGCCAAGTACCGCAATGTCGCCGCTTTCGACGCGCATCAGCGATTCGATTTCGCGCGTACGGATTTGCGGAACGTAATTGGGGATGCTCGATGGAATGATCGGGTTGGGATCGCGCTTGAGTTCTGAAATGCTTGAAATGGAAGGCCGTACATTGAGTGTCACCGTATCACCTTCGCTGATCTGCGCCGTCAGACTCATGAAGAAACCGACCGAAACGGACTGCGGCGTCGTCGTGACGCCGACGGTGGTGCCGACATTGGCGGTGGTGGTGGTGTCGGACTTGACGTTGAAATAGACGTAGTCTTCCGAGACCTTGAGCGTTGCGGTCTGGTTGTTGAGTACCGAGAGCTTGGGGCTGGAAAGGACCTTGACGGTGCCAAAGGAACGCAGCAGCTCGACCGTCGCCAGCAGATTGATCGGATTGAGCGTCGAATACTTGATGACGTACGGCGAAACGGCGTTCGGAACGTTGGTCGTCAGCGTCGGCCGGGTGATGCTGTAGTCGCTGCCGCTGGTGATGCGACTCCATTCGATGCCCTGCTGATAGCCGTCGCTGAGCGTCACTTCGACGATCGTCGCCTCGATCAGCACCTGGCGCCGCGCACTCGCCATCACCCGGTCGATGAATTCCTGTACCTTTTCGTGCTGTCGCGAAGTCGCGCGAACGGTGATGACGCCCGACTCCGGGTTCGAAATCACCGACGCCGCTTCGCGAAAGGTCATGCGCTTGACCACTGTCGCGCCGCTGTTCTGCAGCGCCGCCGGGTTTGGACTGCCGGCCAGCGTCGGCGCGACCTGCCTTGCCCGCGCGGTGGATCCCGTCGGTGGCGGCGTCGGCGCTCCGGTGCCGGTCGTCGTCTGTGAACTGCTCTGCTCCGTTACGGTCTCGGTCGATCCTTCGGGGAAGATCTTGTCGGTTTCATGCAGCAGATCCTTGAGATTCTTCTCGAGCGATTCCCAGAAGCGGTTTCTCGACTTGTTTTCGATCTGGATGCGCGAGGTATTGCCGCCGCCGACGGCGCCGCTTCCGACGCCGCTCGCTGCCAGCGCGCTGGTCGAGATCTGGGTGTTGGTCGAGACGGTGCCGCTGACGTCGCGCGCCAGGTTGACGTAGTCGATCGGGTAGTTCTTGAGGTAGGGGGCGTCGGGCATCACCGCAAGATTGGGTCCGTCGAGCACGAAGCGCATGTCGACCTGCTTGGAAATTCGCGTGAGCAATTGAGGCAGCGTCTGGTCGATGGCGTTGAGACTGACCTGGCCGGTGATTCCGGGGTGGATGTCGACGTTGAGCTTGGCGTCGCGCGCGAGCGCAAAGAGAAGGTCATTGACCTTGACGTCATTGACCACCACGCTATAGGTTTCCGACTTTCCTGTGGCTCTGGGCCTCGGAAGCGAAGCGATCTGCTGCACCGGTTGTGGAATTGCACCGGGCGTTTGGGCGAGGCTGTCTGCGCGCAAATGCCCGGCCGCAGGACCCCCGTTCAACGTGGTCGGGGCGCACGCCGCGAGCAGCAGCGCAGCCAGGGTGGCGCCAAAAATTTTCAGCATGCTCGGCCTCGTTCGATGATCATCGGACGAGGTTATATTACGCCAAATGCATTATCCGGGTGGCGTATTCGTGGTGCTTTAACTGCCGTTCGGATGCGACCTCTCGGGGGTCAGCGCAGCTTGCTGACCGAGCGGATATAGGGCCTGCTGACGCGGCTGATTCTGGCGACCCGCGCCAGGTCGGCGTTGGCGGCGTCTGGCGAGGGGTAGTCGCCGTAAATTACGCCAAAGCGGTCGCGTCCGCTGAGCGCCGAGCGATAGACACGCAGCTCGCCCGCGTCAAGCGCGCTGCTTTCGAGAAAGTTCTCGACTTCGCGCGCCCGGTTCGCGTCGGCGTTGAACAACTGGATGAAGTAGTGCGTGTCCGGCACGGTTTTGAGCCAGTCTTGGCTGGCCGTCAGGCGCTCGGCCAGCAGATCTGGCGAGCTCGGGGCAGCGGCTGTCGCTGCCGAGCTGGTGGGGGCGGGCGGCGGCGACGCGGCAGTGGGCTCGGCAGGCGGCGACGAGTCGGCCGGGTCGGCCGGGTCGGTTGGCGGCGTTTCGGCGGTGGGTGGCGCTATCTCGGCGCGGATCGCCGGTGGGTCCGTTGCGGCAACCGCTACGCCGGGCGTGCTACGGTTTGCCGCGAGGTAGGCCAGTCCGGCGATCAGCACCAAGAGGGCTGCGCCAACGATCCAGCGCGCTGGCCGGGTCGGGTGGTCTGCGATCGGGTTGAACTGGGCGTCGTTGATCGCTGCCTGGACCTGCCGGTCGTCGATCAGCTGCCGATTTTCCGAGAACGCCGAAAGCAGAGCCTTGTCGGCGAGGATGTTGATGCGCCGCGTCAGACCTTCGGACGCCCGGCTGATGCGCTCAATCGCGCTCGGCGTGAACAGACTGGGGCCGTGATAGCCGGCGGCACGCAGGCGGAACGACAGGTAATTGGCGATATCGCTGCTGCGCAGCGGCTCGAGCGCGAAGTTGTGGGTGATCCGCTCCTTGAGCGGACGCATGTTCGTCTGGCGCAGGTGCTCATCGAGTTCGCGCTGACCGAAGAGCACAATGTGCACCAATTTGTGGCGGCTCGTTTCAAGGTTGGAAAGCAGGCGGATTTCTTCGAGCGTCTCCGCGGGCATGGCATGGGCTTCGTCGACCATCACCACCACCTGCCGGCCGCTCGTGTGGATCTCGATCAGCCGCTGCTGCAAAGCGCGCAACGAGTAGTGTGAGCGGCCTTCCGGCAAGGGGGCGTGCAGCTCTTCGGCGATTGCCTGGAAAATTTCGTCGCACGACAACGACGGGTTGGCAAGGTAGACGGTTTCGACGTTGGCCGGAAGCCTTTCGAGCAACATCCGGCACAGCATGGTCTTGCCGCTGCCCACTTCACCGCTGACTTTGACGATGCCCTCGTCGTGCGTGATGGCGTAGATCAGCGCTTCGAGCGTGGCGCCGCGGTTGGCGCCGGAAAAAAAGAACTCGGTGTGCGGGGTGATGCGAAACGGCGCTTCGCGCAGCCCGAAGTGTTCAAGGTACATTACTGCTCCTTGGCAGAGGATTCCATGCGCTTGTGGCGCGTGGTGCGTTTTATTCTGAGCCGGCGTGCCGTCTGGTTGGCCATGCCCTGAGCCAGTCGCCGAGCAGCTTCAATGTCGTTATGTTCGATTTCAACGCGCGAGCGAAAACTCAGCGCGCGCCGCATTTTATTGGTGATTCGGGGGGGCGGCAGCGCTTGAGCAGCTGCGGCTTTTCCGGTGCGGTGGCTGGTGGGCTGGCGGTCATGGTCGCGCGTCCTCGGTCCGGAAAAATATGGTCAATTATCCCACAATGGTATGACTGCGTTTGATTTGTCAATGAGCAAATCGGGCGCGTTGCGAACTATTTTTTTGCTGGCTGGTCTGCCTCGTCGGGGTTGGTGACCCGACGTTCAGTTATAATTGTGCTCAATTTTTCGTACGGGATATCGTTGTGTCAGCCGATAGTTTGGTCAAAATTACCGACATCAATTTCGCTTACGACGACCGGGCTATCCTCAAGGGCATCACGATGGAGATCCCGCGTGGTCAGTTGGTCGCCATTATGGGCAACTCGGGTTGCGGCAAGACGACGCTGCTGCGCCTGATCGGCGGTCAGCTCAAACCGACCGGCGGCAGCTTGCTGGTCGATGGGCAGTCGGTGCCGGGAATGAGCCACGACGAGCTCTACGCGATGCGTCGGCGGATGGGGATGCTGTTCCAGTTCGGCGCGCTGTTTACGGATATTTCTGTTTTCGACAACGTCGCCTATCTGATGCGCGAGCACACCGATCTGCCCGAAGAGATGATTCGCGACATGGTGTTGATGAAGCTCAACGCGGTCGGGCTGCGTGGCGCGCACACGCTGATGCCTTCCGAACTGTCGGGCGGCATGGCGCGGCGTGTTGCGCTGGCGCGCGCGATCGCGCTCGACCCGATGTTGATCATGTACGATGAGCCGTTTGCCGGGCTCGATCCAATCTCGATGGGCGTCATCGGCCAGCTGATCCGCAAGCTCAACGACGCGCTCGGCGCGACGACGATTCTGGTGACTCATGATGTTCAGGAGGCGCTGCAGATCGTCGATTACGTCTACTTTGTTTCCGACGGCCTGATTGTCGCGCAGGGAACTCCCGACGAAATTCGCGCCTCGTCCGACCCCTTCGTCCATCAGTTCGTCTATGGCGAAGCCGACGGCCCGGTGCATTTCCATTATCCGGCGCCGCCTTTCGAGCAGGACTTGATGCGGAGTGGCGCCCATGGTTGAGAAGAGTGTCTCCGTGCTGATCGAGTTGATTCGCGGGATCGGTCATCACGTCAACGACGGCTTGCAGCGCCTGGGTTTCGCCGCACGCTTCTTTGCCATGGTGCTGGTCTATTCGGGCCAGTCGTTCCGTCGTCTGCATCTGACGATCCGCGAAATCTACTTCTGTGGCTTTCAGTCGCTGCTGATCATCCTGGTCTCCGGTTTGTTCATCGGTATGGTGCTCGGCATGCAGGGTTACGAGACGCTGCAGCGCTACGGTTCGTCCGAGGCGCTGGGGGTGCTGGTGGCGCTGTCGCTGACGCGCGAACTGGGGCCGGTGGTCGCTGCGCTGCTCTTCGCCTCGCGCGCCGGTTCGGCGATTACCGCCGAAATCGGTTTGATGAAGGCGACCGAGCAACTCACTGCGATGGACATGATGGCGGTCAATCCGATCGCCCGCGTCGTCGCGCCGAGGTTCTGGGGGGGCGTCATTTCGATGCCGCTGCTCGCTGCGCTGTTCTCGGCGGTCGGCGTCTTCGGCGGCTACCTGATCGGCGTCGTATTCATCGGTGTCGATGAGGGGGCTTTTTGGTCGCAGATGCAGGGGTCGGTGGATTTTCGCTTTGACGTCTGGAATGGCGTGGTGAAGAGTTTTGTCTTTGGGGTGGCCGTTTCCTTGATTGCCGTTTTTGAAGGCTACGATGCGATTCCGACCGCCGAAGGCGTTTCGGGGTCAATCAAAAGAACGGTGGTTAATTCGGCGCTGGCCATTCTGGCGCTGGATTTCGTGTTGACCTCATTCATGTTCCGGGGGCTTTGATGAGTCGCAAGTTGCTTGATCTGTGGGTGGGTTTTTTCGTTGTTCTAGGTTTCGCCGCACTGTTGTTTTTGGCACTAAGGGTTGGCAACGTTTCGTCGGCCAATTTTGCCGAGACTTACCAGCTGACTGCCAAGTTTGATAACATCGGAGGTCTCAAGGTGCGCGGTCCGGTCAAGAGCGCTGGCGTGGTGGTCGGTCGGGTGAGCGAAATTCGCTTCGATACCGAGACCTACGAAGCCGTGGCGACACTGACCATCGATAGCCGCTATCGTTTTCCGAAGGATACCTTCGCGTCGATTCTGACTGCGGGGCTGCTCGGCGAGCAGTACATCGGGCTTGACGCCGGTGGTGACGAAAAGATGTTGAAGGCTGGCGACGTGTTCGCCAAAACGCAGTCCGCTGTCGTGCTTGAAAAACTGATCAGTCAGTTCATGTTCTCCAAGGCGTCCGAAGGTCCGGACAAGAAATAACGGGAAGGTTCGTTCGTGAAAACTCTAATGGCAAAGCGCGTATTTTCTGTGGCATTTGCCGCTGCGGTTCTGAGCGGTTGCGCGACCACGGCAAACAATCCCAAGGACCCTTTCGAGGGTTTCAACCGCGCCATGTTTTCGGTCAACGAAGGCATCGACGTGGTGATCAAGCCGGTCGCCCAAGGCTACGACGCGGTGATGCCGTCGCCGATCAAGACCGGCATCGGCAATTTCTTCGGCAATGTCTACGACGTGTGGACGATGCTCAACAACTTCCTGCAAGGCAAACCGAGCGAGGGCTTTTCCGACTTTGGCCGGATCGCGCTCAATACCACCTTCGGGATTGCCGGCCTCTTTGATGTGGCCAGTGCGGTGGGGATCGAGAAGCATGCCGAGGATTTCGGCCAGACGCTGGGCAAATGGGGCGTCGGTGACGGCCCGTATTTCTACTGGCCGATTATCGGGCCGCGCACGACGCGCGATACCTTCGGCTGGGCGGTCGATACCTCGGCCGACCTGGTCTGGCACGTCGACGATGTCGCCGTCCGCAATACCTTGGTCGGTGTTCGTTACATCGATCTGCGCGCCAGTCTGCTGCCGACCGACAAGGTCGTCGAGCAGGCGGCTTTCGACAAGTACAACTATATCCGCGATGCCTATTTGCAGAACCGTCGTAGCGAAATCAACGATGGCAAAGCCATTCCTGAAGGTCGTGACGACGCTGATTGCAAGCAAAGCCGGTGTTACTGAGCTCGTGTTCCTATAGAAAGAGATCGATGAAATCGTTGTTTTCGCTGTTGCTTGGCGTGTTCGTGCTGTGTGCCCCGGCCTTCGCCCAGGAAGATTCCCCTGACGCGCTGATCAAGAAGGTCACCGATGACGTGCTGACCATCGTTCGCCAGGACAAGGATATCCAGAGCGGCAATACCAAAAAGGCCATCGCCCTGGTCGAGGCCAAGGTGCTGCCGCATTTCAATTTCCTGCACATGACCGCGCTGGCGGTCGGCCGCGACTGGCGCGAGGCGACGCCCGAGCAGAAGAAGCAGCTGTCCGAAGAGTTTAAGACGCTGCTGGTGCGCACCTACTCGAATGCGCTGACCGGCTACAAGGACCAGACCATTCGCTACAAGCCGACCAAGATGCAGAACGGCGACACCGACGTGCTGGTCCGCACCGAGATCGTGCAGTCGGGCAGCAAGCCGATCGCGCTCGATTATTCGGTCGAAAAGCTTCCTGACGGCTGGAAAGTCTACGACGTCGTGGTCGCCGGCGTCAGTCTGGTGAGCAACTATCGCGACACCTTCGCCCAGGAGATTCGTGCCAACAAGATCGATGGTTTGATCAAGATGCTCGCGGCCAAGAACAAGCAGAACGAAGCCAGCAAGTCATGATCGAGAAAAAAGGTGATGGGCTCTGCGTCATAGGGCCCATGTTGATCGCCAACGCCAGCGCCCTGCTCAAAGCAGGGCGAGGTTTTTTGCGCGAGGCAGCGACCGTCGGGGACGTCGTTTTCGATCTTTCGGCGGTTGCCGAAACCGACTCTTCGGCGCTCAGCGTCATTTTCGGTTTGCTGCGCACCGCGCGTGACTGCGGCGTCACGTTGCGGGTGACCAACCCGCCGGCGAGCATGATCAGCCAGGCAGCGCTCTACGGCGTTTCCGAATCCCTCTCGTTCGCCTGATTGGCGCGCGTGTCTTTTGAGTTCTGATGCCATGGGCGTCGCCGTTTCTATCGAGCAGGTCGTCAAGTGTTTCGGTAGCCTGCGCGCGCTCGATGGCGTTTCGCTCGAAATTGCCGAGGGCGAGTTTTTTGGCCTGCTCGGTCCCAACGGCGCCGGCAAGACGACGCTGATATCATGCCTCGCCGGTCTGGTCCGCCCGGATCAGGGCAAGCTCTCGGTGATGGGCTGCGATGTGCGTGGCGATTACCGCGCGGCGCGCCGTCAGCTCGGTGTCGTGCCACAGGAACTTGTTTTCGACCCCTTTTTCTCGGTGCGCGAGACGCTGCGCATCCAGTCAGGCTACTTCGGCATCCGCCATAACGACGATTGGATCGACGAGATTCTGCACAACCTCGACCTGACGTCGAAAGCCAACGTCAATATGCGGCGTCTTTCGGGCGGCATGAAGCGGCGCGTGCTGGTCGCCCAGGCGCTGGTGCATAAGCCGCCGGTGATCGTCCTCGACGAACCGACCGCCGGCGTCGACGTCGAGTTGCGCCAGGGCTTGTGGCAGTTCGTCCAGCGCCTTAACCGCGAGGGACATACGGTAATCCTGACCACCCACTATCTCGAGGAAGCCGAAACACTGTGCGGACGCATCGCGATGCTCAAGCAGGGACGCGTCGTCGCGCTCGATACGACGAGCAATCTGCTGGCGCGCTTTGCCGGGCACACGCTCAACGTGCGCCTGGCCAATGACGCCTGCCTGCCGCCGGCGTTGCGCGCACGCGCGACGCAAAGCGACGGCTACTCCATTTTCCGCCTCGCCGGTTTCGACGAGATCGAGCCGCTGCTCGCGGCGATCCGCGTCGCGGGCTGTACGATCGACGATCTGCGCCTGACCCAGGCCGACCTCGAAGACGTCTTCGTCGGCGTGATGCAGGGCGTCAAGGTCAGCGAGGTCGTGCAATGAGCGGCTTGCGCACGCTGCTCTACAAGGAAGTGCTGCGCTTCTGGAAGGTCGGCTTCCAGACCGTTGCCGCGCCGGTGATGACCGCGCTGCTCTACCTGCTGATCTTCTCGCACGTGCTTGACGGCGAGGTGCAGGTCAATAGCGTGCGCTACGCCGCCTTCCTGATTCCCGGTTTGGTGATGATGTCGGTGCTGCAGAATGCCTTTGCCAACACCTCGTCGAGCCTGATCCAGTCCAAGGTGATGGGCAGCGTCGTTTTCATCCTGCTGCCGCCGATTACTTACGTCGAGTTTTATTTCGCCTATGTCGGCGCCGCGATGCTGCGTGGATTGATGGTCGGCGCCGGCGTGCTTGCCGCGACCGCCTGGTTCGCGCCGCTGACCTTCGTCGCGCCGGTCTGGATTCTTGTCTTCGCCATCATCGGTGGCGGTATCATGGGGTCGCTCGGAATGATCGCCGGGATCTGGGCCGACAAGTTCGACCAGCTCTCGGGTTTCCAGAACTTTCTGATCATGCCGCTGACCATGCTCTCCGGAGTCTTCTATTCGATTCATTCGCTGCCGCCGTTCTGGCAGAGACTGTCGCATTTCAACCCCGTTTTCTACATGATCGACGGCTTCCGTTACGGCTTTTTTGGCGTCTCCGACGCAGCTCCCGCAGTGAGTCTGGCCGTCGTCGCCGCAAGTTTTATCGTTGTCGCGTTGACCACGCTGGCCATGTTGCGCAGCGGTTACAAATTGAGGTATTGAACCATAATGGACCCCGAACGAATCAAACAGATCATCGCCGCATCGCTGCCCTGTGAAGGGCTGCACGTCGAGGGCGACGGCGAGCACTTTGAAGCGATCCTGGTCAGCTCCGAATTCGCCGGCAAGAGCCGGGTGGCTCGCCAGCAACTGGTCAACGCCATTCTGAAGCCGTACTTCGACAGCGGCGAGCTGCACGCGCTGTCGATGAAGACGCTGACTCCCGAAGAGCGGAGCGCGATCTGTGGATAAGCTCTTGATCGAGGGCGGTGCGCGGCTGTCCGGCGAGGTCGCGATGTCCGGCGCCAAGAACGCCGCGTTGCCGATCCTCTGTGCCAGCCTGCTGTGCGCAGAGCCCATGCGTTTTTCCAACGTGCCGCAACTCAACGACGTGTCGACGATGCTGCGCCTGATCGCGCAGATGGGCGTTACGGTCACGCCGGGCGGAGAAGACGGACTGATCCTCGACAGCCAGGGCCTTGACAACCCGACTGCACCGTATGACCTGGTCAAGACCATGCGCGCGTCGATTCTGGTGCTCGGCCCGCTGCTCGCGCGTTGCGGCGAAGCCAAGGTGTCGCTGCCCGGCGGCTGTGCCATCGGCGCGCGGCCGGTCGACCAGCACATCAAGGGCCTGCAGGCGATGGGCGCGCAAATTCGCGTCGAGAACGGCTATATCCACGCCACCGCGGCTCGCCTCAAAGGCGCGCGCATCGTCACCGACATGGTGACGGTGACCGGTACCGAGAATCTGATGATGGCGGCAGTGCTCGCCGACGGTGAAACGGTCATCGAGAACGCCGCGCGCGAGCCCGAGGTCGTCGATCTGGCCAATTGCCTGATCGCGATGGGCGCGCGCATCAAAGGCGCCGGCAGCGACAACATCATGATTCAGGGAGTCGAGCGCTTGCACGGCGCCAGCCATTCGATCATGCCCGACCGCATCGAGACCGGCACCTATCTGTGCGCTGCGGCGGTGACCGGCGGCCAGGTGCGATTGACCAATACCTCGGCGCTCTACGTCGATTCGGTGCTGCAGAAACTGCGCGAAGCCGGCTGCCAGGTCAGCGCCGAGCGCGATGCGATCGAGCTGGTCGCACCGGCGCGACTCAAGGCGGTGAGCATTCGCACCTCGCCGTATCCGGCGTTCCCGACCGACATGCAGGCGCAGTTCATGGCCATCAACTGCGTTGCCGAGGGCACGGCAGTGATTCGCGAAACGATTTTCGAAAACCGCTTCATGCACGCCGTCGAGTTGATCCGGCTCGGCGCCGACATCAAGATCGAGGCCAATAACGCACTGGTCACCGGCGTGGCGCACCTCGACGGCGCGACGGTGATGGCCACCGACCTGCGCGCCTCGGCAAGCCTGGTGATCGCCGGCCTCATTGCGCAGGGTGAAACGCTGATCGAGCGCATCTACCATCTCGACCGCGGCTACGAGCGCATCGAGCAGAAGCTGACCAGTTTGGGCGCCAAAGTCAGCAGAGTGCGCTAGCCGAGAGTTTTTCGGACACCGCGTGCCCGACCTGGCAAGGCGCCATTGCGGTAAAATCGCGCTTTTACCAAGCAGGAACGCGCCGTGGATGGCATCACCATCGCCCTTTCGAAGGGCCGAATTTTTGAAGAAACCTTGCCACTGCTCGCGGCGGCAGGGATCGAGCCGCTCGAAAACCCCGAGACCTCGCGCAAGCTGATCATCCCGACGACGCGCGACGACGTTCGCGTCGTCATCGTTCGCGCCACCGATGCGCCGACCTACGTGCAGTACGGCGCGGCCGACATCGGCGTGGCCGGCAAGGACGTGCTGATCGAACACGGCGGCGAAGGCCTCTACCAGCCGCTCGACCTCAATATCGCCAAGTGCCGCATGATGGTCGCGATTCCCGCCGGCTTCGATTACGAGCATGCCGTTCGCCAGGGCGCGCGGCTCAAGATCGCGACCAAGTACATCAACATCGCGCGCGAGCATTTTGCCGCCAAGGGGGTGCACGTCGACCTGATCAAGCTCTACGGCTCGATGGAACTCGCGCCACTCGCCGGACTCGCCGACGCCATCGTCGATCTGGTCTCTTCCGGCGCGACGCTCAAGGCCAACAATCTGATTGCCGTCGAGCACGTCATCGACATCTCGTCGCGCCTGATCGTCAACCAGGCGGCGCTCAAGCTCAAGCGCGAGAAAATCGTCGCTATCCTCGACGCCATCGCCGGCGTCGTCAATGCCAACGCGGCGAAGTCGGCCGCCGTTAAATCGTGCGCAGTTAGCTCGTGATCTCGATCAAGCGCCTTTCCAGTCGCGACGCGGATTTCAAGCCGCGGTTGGGCGACTTGCTGGCCTTCGAGAGCGCGCAGGACGAAGCGGTCGACCGCAGCGTCGCGGCCATCCTGGCTGACGTCAAGGCGCGCGGCGATGCCGCCGTCCTCGAGTACACCAATCGTTTCGACCGCCTCGCCGCCACCTCATTGGCCGAACTCGAACTGTCGCGCGACGCCATGCAGTGCGCGCTCGCAGGCCTGCCCGGCGATCAGCGCGCGGCGCTCGAAGCGGCGGCGAGCCGCGTGCGCAGTTATCATCAGCGCCAGGTCCTGCAGAGCTGGCAGTTCGAGGAAGACAGCGATGAAATGCGCGGCACGCTGCTCGGCCAGAAGGTGACGCCGCTTAACCGCGTCGGCCTCTACGTTCCGGGCGGCAAGGCCTCGTACCCGTCGTCGGTGCTGATGAACGCGATTCCAGCCAAGGTCGCTGGCGTTGCCGAGCTGATCATGGTCGTTCCGACGCCGGGCGGCGAGCGCAATCCGCTGGTGTTGGCGGCGGCCGCGCTGGCCGGCGTCGACCGCGTGTTCTGCATCGGCGGCGCGCAGGCGATCGGCGCGTTGGCCTACGGCACGCCAAGCGTTCCGGCGGTCGACAAGATCGTCGGTCCCGGCAACGCCTACGTCGCCGCTGCCAAGCGCCGCGTCTTCGGCGTCGTCGGCATCGACATGGTCGCCGGGCCGTCGGAAATCCTGGTGATCTGTGACGGCCAGACCGACCCCGAATGGGTGGCGATGGACCTTTTCTCGCAGGCCGAGCACGACGAACTCGCGCAGTCGATTCTGCTTTGCCCCGATCGCGCTTATATCGAGCGCGTCGCGCAGGCCATCGAAAAGCTGCTGCCGACGATGCCGCGTCAAGCGGTAATTCGCGCGTCGCTCGAAAACCGCGGCGCGCTGATCGAAGTGCGCGACCTCGACGAAGCCTGCGCGATCGCCAACCGCATCGCCCCCGAGCACCTCGAACTGTCGCTCGCCGACGCTGATGCCTGGGTAGACAAAATTCAGAATGCCGGCGCGATCTTCATCGGTCCCTATACCTCCGAGTCGCTCGGCGACTACTGTGCCGGACCCAACCACGTGCTGCCGACGTCTGGCAGCGCGCGCTTCTCGTCGCCGCTCGGCGTCTACGATTTTCAGAAGCGCAGCAGCCTGATCCGCGTCTCAAAGGCGGCGTCGAAGACGCTCGGGCGGATCGCCTCGACGCTGGCGCAGGGCGAAGGGCTGCCGGCGCACGCGCGCTCGGCGCAATACCGCGTCGAAGACTGAGTCTGCCAGCGCGCTAGCTGCGCCGATTTGAAATGGCGTCTCCGGCGTTGTGGTCGAGCCGCAACGAGCCCGCCGCAGCGAGTGCCATCAAACCGGCGATGGCGAACCAGGCGTAGCGGAAGTCGGAAAGTTCGAGCGTCGGCGCGCCGCGCAGCGTTTGCGAGACATTGAGCGCGAAGGCCGCGAAGGCGACGCCCATGCTCATCGCCAGTTGCTGCAGCATGGTCGTCAGCGCGCTGGCGCCCGAGCGCTGCTCGGCGCTGATGTCGGCGAAGGCCAGCGTGGTGATGGTGGTGAAGTTCATCGAGCGCGCCATTCCGGCGATGAACAGCACGCCATAGATCAACCACTGCGGGTAGTCCTGTTGCAGCAGTCCGCAAGCGGCCAGCGTGACGACGCAGAGTGCGCCATTGACGGTCAGCACACGGCGGAAACCGAAGCAGCGCAGGATAGTCGTGGTCGCGCTTTTCATCGCCAGATTTCCCGCCATATAGACGAGTACCATCACCCCCGCATATTGCGGCGAGAAGCCGAAGCCGATCTGGAACATCAGCGGCAACAGGAAAGGCGAGGCGTTGATCGCCACCCGCGAAATGAATCCGGCGGTCACCACGGCGAGCGCGAAGCTCGGTACGGCGACCGCGCGCAGGTCGAGCATCGGCCACGCCGTGCGGCGCGCGTGCCAGACTGCCGCCGCTGCCGCGAGCAGGCCAAAGCCGATCAGCGCCAGCGGCAGCAGCGACGATTGGTCGAGCCCGCCCAGGCGCGCCAGCCCCTCGACCAAGCTGGCCAGCGCCAGCGCGGTGAGTGCGAAGCCGAGTACATCGAAAGGCGCTTTGGCGGCTGGCGCGCGCTCGGGAATATGGCGCAGCACCAGCCACACGCCGAGCAGGCCGAGCGGCACGTTGAGCAGGAAAATCCAGCGCCACGAGACGTGGGTGACGATCATCCCGCCGAGCACTGGGCCGATCACCGGTGCGATCAGCCCCGGCCAGGTGATCGTGGCGATCGCTTCGATGATGCGCTCCTTGGGCGTCTCGCGCAGCACCACGAAGCGGCCGACCGGCGACATGAACGCCGCGGCCGCGCCCTGCAGGATGCGCGCCGCGACCAGCGCCGTCAGCGTCGGCGCCAGGCCGCAGAGCAGCGAGGCGAGCGTGAATAGCGCGACCGCGCTGGCGAAGACGCGGCGTGCGCCGAAACGGTCGCCGCACCAGCCGGCTGCCGGAACGAATACCGCCATGGCGATCAGGTATGAGGTGACGCTGACGCTGACGCCCAGCGCGCTGCTGCCAAAACCGGCGCCGATCGCGGGTAGCGCGGTAGTGATGATCGCGCCGTCGAGCGTTTCCATGAAGAACGCCGCGGCGACGGTCAGCGCGATGCTGCGCGATTTCTTGTCGTCCATTCTCTTCTCAGTTTGTGGCAGGGACTTCGGCAGCAAAGCCGAACAGCTTGCACGGCGTTTCCCAGAGCAATTTGCGCCGGTCTTCAGCCGCCGGAAACAGTCGCTCGACGCGCTTGAGCAGCGTGCCGTAGTCGATGCGCTCGGGGGCGCGCAGGAAAGGCCAGTCGCTGGCCCAGACACAGGCGTCGAGCGTGAACGCGTCGGCCAGCGCGCGAACGTAGGGTTCGGTATCGGCGTGCGGGAAAGGCTGCTGCGAAAATTTTGCATAGCCCGAGAGCTTGACCGCCGCTTTGCCGCGCCTTCCGAGTTCGAGCAGTGCGGCAAATCCAGGCTGCGTGATTCCGGCGCCGACGTTCGGGCGGCCGCAATGGTCGAAGAGCAGCCGCACGCCGCTGGCCTGGAGCAGCGGCAGCAGTTCGATCAGTTGATCGCCTTGTACCTGAATCTGGGCAATCATCTCGAGTTCGGCGAGCCGCTCGAGCAGTCCGCCGGCGTCGGCGTAGTACGCCGCGCCAAACAGCGCGGGATTGAAAGCGATGCCGACGATTCCGGCGGACTTGAGGTCTTCGAGCTCGCCGCGCGTCGCGTCGTTGGCGACCACGGCGATTCCCTTGAGGCGGCCGCCGTTGCGCGCAAGGGTGTCGAGCAGGCAGCGGTTGTCGGGGCCGTAGCCCGAGTTGGGCTCGACCAGCAAGGCGTGCTGCACGCCGTAGGCATCGAGCAGCTTGGTAAAGAGCGCTGGCGTGCCGCGTTCCTGTCCCGCAGGAAGGTAGAAATTTCCCGCCTGGTAGGCAAAGCGCTCGGGGTCGAAGACGTGGCTGTGACAGTCGATCTTGGCTTCGTCGAAGATGCTCATGGTCCGTGGAGTCAGTATTTCATCGGAAGGCGAATTGTATTCGCTAAACATCGGCGCCGGCTGCCGACGATGCACCTTGATCGATTGGCCGTCGAGTGCTGTCGCAGGGGGTTGTGAATGATCGAGTTATACGATGTTTTTGATCGCTATATTCGACTTGTTGGATGTAATAGACCACCCTAGCATCACTCCCGCGGATAGCTCGTCTTGCACCGCGCCATGAAATTACGACGGAGAGACAAATGAAGAAAATGTTGCTGGCGGTTTGTACGGTAGTGATGGCCCTTGGCCTGTGCGTCGGGAACGCCGAAGCGGCGCGCCTCGGTGGTGGCAAGTCGGTCGGCATGCAGCGCCAGTCGGTTGCGCCAAAGCCGGCGACACCGCCCCAGCAGGCGACGCCTGCGGCGCCGGTGCAGGGAACTCCCGCTCAGGCAGCAGCGCCCAAGCGCAACTGGATGGGACCGATCGCGGGCCTGGCTGCCGGACTCGGCATCGCCGCGCTGCTCTCGCACTTCGGCATGGGCGAAGGCATGGCCAACATCCTGATGATCGCGCTGCTGGCGATGGCCGCGGTGTTTGCCGTCAAGTGGCTGTTGCGCCGCAAGGCACCGTCTGATGGCGCGCTGCAGTACGCCGGCGCCGGCAGTGCGCAGCCGCGGTCAGCGCCCGTTAGCTACGGCTCGGCGGCGCCGTCCGGCCCGGTGCGCATTCCTGAGGGCTTTGACAGCGACGCTTTCCTGCGCATCGCCAAGCTCAACTTCGTTCGTCTGCAGGCGTCGAACGACGCCAAGAGCATCGACGATATTCGCCAATTCGTCAGTCCGGAGCTGTATGCCGAGATCAAGATGCAAATGGACGAGCGCGGCGACGTTCCGCAGCAGACCGACATCGTGACGCTCAACGCCGAGCTGCTCGAGGTGGTCACCGAAGCGAATCGCCATATCGCCAGCGTGCATTTTTCCGGAACGCTGCGCGAAGTGGTCGGCGCCACGGCAACGCCTTTCGACGAGATCTGGAACCTCGCCAAGCCGGTCTCGGGCGACCAGGGTTGGGTGATTGCCGGAATCCAGCAGCTCAGCTGAGCAGGTAAGCCGGGCCGGTCGAATTCAACAGACTGGAGTAAGCTGATGCGTATCGAAATTCAGGCCAGGGGATTTGCTTTGACCGAATGCTTGCGCGAGCATGCCGAGCGGCGATTGCAGTTCGCGCTCAGTTGGGTTGGCGTACGCGCCATCAGCGTCTGCCTGTTCGACGTCAATGGGCCGCGCGGCGGCAACGACAAGCGCTGTCGCATCCAGATCCCGATCAGCGGGGCGCCGAACGTGGTGGTCGAGGACTCCGAGTCCGATCTCTATCTGGCCATCGATCGCGCCGCTGATCGGACCGAGCGCGCGATGGCGCGCCGCTTGGGGCGCTGGCGCGAGCATCGTCATCAACGCTTGGTGGTCAAACAGCCTGACCTGGCGTGCGAGGCCCGAGTCAAACCTTCTTTACGGAGAACAGGATCATGAAAAAAGTGTTGCTGCCCGTTGATGGTTCGGAATGCGCGCTGCGCGCGGTCGCACTGGTGATTTCGAAACGCGCCTACTACGCCAATCCCGATGATCTCGAGATTCATCTGGTCAACGTTCAGGCGCCCTTGTCGCACGACATCACGCGCTTCGCAAGCCACGAGCAGATCGCCGATTTTCACCGCGAAGAGAGCGCGAAGCTGATGCTCGGGGCCGGCCAGTTGCTCGACGCGGCGGGCGTTCCCTATACCGCTCATCACCTGGTCGGCCCGGTCGCCGAGTCGATCAGCGGGCTGGCCGACTCGCTGCACTGCGATCAGATCGTGATGGGAACTCATGGCCGCGGCGCGTTCAAGGAGTTGCTGATGGGCTCGATCACGCTCAAGGTGCTGCATCTTTCGAACGTTCCGGTGCTGCTGGTCAAGTAGCTTGGGCGTTTCGCTGGATAAGGCCATGTACGACAAGGATGCCCACAGCAAGTCAATCGTTGAGTTGGTCGACACTTTCAGTAGTCACCTTGAAAACGGGCTGAGTCAGCGCGAAGCGCGCGAGCGGATCGAAAAGTTCGGCGCCAACGAACTCTCCGCGCGGCCACGGCCGGGTTTTCTGGCTTTGCTCTGGGATCAGTTCAACAACTATCTGGTGATCATTCTGATCATCGCTGCGGGCGTTTCGCTGTCGCTCGGCGAGGTCGTCGATTCGATCGCGATTGTGGTGATCGTGGTGCTCAACTCGCTGGTCGGCGTGATCCAGGAGTCGAAGGCCGAGCAGGCGCTCGAAGCGCTGCAGAAGATGGCCGCGCCGCAGGCGCAGGTGATCCGCGACGGGCGCCAGATGACGATTCCCGGCCGCGAGATCGTCGTCGGTGACATCGTGCTGCTCGAAGCCGGCAATTACGTTCCCGCCGATCTGCGCCTCGTCGAAACCGTCAATCTCAAGATCGAGGAGGCGTCGCTGACCGGCGAGTCGGTTCCGGTCGAGAAAAATTCCGCCGTCGTCCTCGATAGCGAAATTCCGCTCGGCGAGCGCAGCAACAGCGCGTTCATGAGCACGCTGATCAGCTACGGACGCGGTCGCGGCCTGGTGACCGGCACCGCAATGAACACCCAGATCGGTCTGATCGCGCAGATGATTGAGTCGTTCGAGAGCGAGCCGACGCCGCTGCAAAGGAAGCTCGAGCATCTGGGCAAGGTGCTCGGCACGGCCTGCCTGGGAATTTGCGCGGTGGTTTTCATTTACGGCCTGTGGCGCGACACGCACCTGATGCAGGCGTTGCATGGCGGCTTTTTTGAATATCTCAAGGCCGAAGAGAAGGACATCGTCAACCTGTTCATGACCGCCGTGAGCCTGGCGATCGCCGCCGTTCCCGAAGGTCTGCCGGCGATCGTCACCATTTGCCTGGCGCTCGGCATGCAGCGAATGATCCGCCACCATGCGCTGATCCGCAAACTGCCGGCGGTCGAAACCTTGGGCTGCGCCACCGTGGTGTGCACCGACAAGACCGGAACGCTGACGCAGAACGAGATGACCGTGGTGCAGGCGTGGACCGGCGGCAAGCTGCTGCGCATCACCGGCGGCGGCTATAGTCCGGAAGGCCGGTTTTTACTCGACAATGAAGATTTTGCGGCGCGCAGCGACGATGACACCGCGCTGCTGCTGCGCGGTGCGCTGCTCTGCAACGATGCGCTGCTCGAGGAAAAAACCGACGAGGCGGGAAGTCGCTCGTGGCGAATCATCGGCGATCCGACCGAAGGCGCGCTCATCGTCGCCGCCGCCAAGAGCGGCTATTCGCGCGACGAGGCGAGCCGCGCGTTGCCGCGTATTGCCGAAATCCCCTTCGATTCCGAGCGCAAGCGGATGAGCACCATCCACCGCGTCGATGGCCAAGCCGAGCGCGCCGCTTTGCGCACCGTCGGCTCGATGGCGCTGATCGCTTTCGTCAAGGGCGCGCCCGACGTCATCCTCGAACTGTGCACGCAACAGGTCGAAGGCGGGCAGGTGGCCGCTCTTTCCGACGCGCAGCGCGCTGCGATCATCGAACAGAATCACGCGCTGGCGAGCGGCGCGCTGCGCGTCCTTGCCGTCGCCTGTCGCCCGCTCGCCGAGCTGCCGTCGGCGATCAATCCGCAGAGCGTCGAACAGGACCTGATCTTCGTCGGCCTGCTCGGCATGATCGACCCGCCGCGGCCGGAAGTGATCGAAGCGCTCAAACGTTCGCGCGGCGCCGGCCTCAAGAGCATCATGGTGACCGGCGACTATCAGGACACCGCCGCAGCGATCGCTCGCGACATTGGCCTGTTGACCCCCGGCGGACTGGTGCTCACCGGTCCGCAGATCGAAAAGCTCAGCGACCGCGAGCTCGCCGACCGCGTCGATCGGCTCGAAGTCTGCTGCCGCGTCTCGCCGCAGCACAAGACGCGAATCGTCGACGCGCTCAAAGCGCGCGGTCACGTCGTGGCGATGACCGGCGACGGCGTCAACGACGCGCCGGCCTTGAAGCGCGCCAACATCGGCATCGCCATGGGGATCACCGGGTCTGACGTCGCCAAGCAGACCGCCGACATGATCCTCACCGACGACAATTTCGCCAGCATCGTCTCGGCGATCGAGCAGGGGCGGATCATCTATTCGAACATCCGCAAGTTCGTCTATTTCCTGCTCGCCTGCAACGTCGGCGAAATCCTGATCATCTTCGGCGCCATGCTGGCCGGCCTGCCGATCCCGCTCAAACCGGTCCAGTTGCTGTGGCTCAATCTGGTGACCGACGGCGCGCCGGCGCTCGCGCTCGGGCTCGAGAAGGGCGATCCCGACATCATGACCGATCCGCCGCGTTCGCCAAGCGAGCCGGTGATCAACCGCGACATGGCGATCGGCATCGGCGTCGTCGGCATCGTCGATGCGCTGGCCGTTCTGGCGCTCTTCTGGTTGGCGCTGCAGCGTTATCCGGGGCAGCTGGCGGTCGCTCAGACCATGGCCTTCGCCACGCTGTGCAGCTCCGAACTGATCCGCGCCTTTACCGCGCGCTCCGAGCACCACAGCGTCTTTTCGATCGGCGTGTTTTCCAACCGGGCGATGGTCTGGGCCGTCGGCGGTTCCTTGCTGCTGGTGCTGATGGTGATTTACGTTCCCTGGCTGCAGCCGTTCTTCGCTACCGTCGCGCTGACCGGCAGCGACTGGCTGTTGATGGCGCCGTTCTGCATCGCGTCGCCGCTGGCCATGGAGTTGCTTAAGGTGTATTTTCGCAGCCGCGCCAAGGGCGTGATCGATAACGAATTGAGCGGGGACGCGTGGAAAAACTGAAACTGGGAATCGTCGGCTGCGGCTTTCTGGCCGATATCATCGTCGATGCATGGCGCGACGGTTTGCTCGATGAGTTCGAATTCGCCGCTTGCCTGAGCCGCAACAGCGAGTCCGCCAAGCGGCTGGCCGAAAGGGCAGGCTGTGTCGCGTGTGAGACTTTGGACGAGCTGCTCGCCTTGCAGCCCGATTACGTCGTCGAAGCGGCGTCTCCAATGGCGCTAAAATCGATCGCCGAGCCGGTGCTGAACCATGGGTCAAGCCTGGTGGTGTTGTCGATCGGTGCTTTTGCCGACGCCGACTTCTACGAAAAAGTCAGGCAGGCTGCGGTGCGCAGCGGTACCCGGGTGCATCTTGCCAGCGGCGCCATCGGCGGCTTTGACGTGTTGCGCACCGCAACGCTGATGAGCGGTATCGAGGCTTCGATCAGCACCCAAAAAGGGCCTGGGTCGCTCAAGGGGACGTCCGTTTTCAGCGAGCGACTGATGACCGACAGCGCGCCGAGCGAGGTCTTTTCGGGAAGTGCCAAGGACGCCATCGCGCTCTTTCCGACCAAGGTCAATGTCGCGGTGGCGTGCGCGCTGGCGACCGCCGGCGCCGAGCGGACCGGCGTGAACGTGCACAGCGTACCGGGATTTCTGGGCGACGATCACCGCATCGAAGTGGTCGGCGAGGAAGTTCGCGTGGTCGTCGATATCTACTCGAAAACCAGCGCCATCGCCGGCTGGAGCGTCGTTGCGCTGCTCCGTAATCTGGTCGCGCCGATCGTCTTCTGAAACGGCCGCCCGCGACGCGGGCGGCATGGCTCAGCCGAGCTTCTTCAGCAGCGCCGTCGCCGCCGGCTCGGACGACGCCGGGTTCTGCCCGGTGATCAGCAGGCCGTCGGTCACGACGTAGGGTTGCCAGTCGGCGAGCTTGGAATAGTGGCCGCCGTTCTTCTTGAGCATGTCCTCGACCAGGAAGGGAACGATTTCGGTGAGCCCGACCGCTTCTTCCTCGGTGTTGGTGAAGCCGGTCACCGATTTGTTGCGCAGCACCGAATTGCCGTTGCCGTCCTTCGGATGGCGCAATACGCCGGGCGCATGGCAAACTGCGGCGACCGGTTTGCCCGCCGCGAACATCGACTCGATCAGCGCGATCGATGCTTTGTCTTCGGCCAGATCCCAGAGCGGACCGTGGCCGCCGGGGTAGAACACGGCGTCAAAATCGCGCGCCGAAACGTCGGCGAGCTTGCGCGTGCTGGCCAGTACGGCCTGCGCTGCCGGGTCGGCCTTGAAACGACGCGTCGCTTCGGTCTGCGCGGTCGGGTCGTCGCTCTTCGGGTCGAGCGGCGGCTGGCCGCCCTGCGGCGAGGCCAGCGTGATCGCCGCGCCGGCGTCCTTGAAGACGTAGTAAGGGGCGGCGAATTCTTCGAGCCAGAAGCCGGTTTTTTTGCCGGTGTCGCCGAGCTTGTCGTGCGAGGTGAGGACCATCAGTATTTTCTTCATATCTGCTCCTGTAGAAATAAGTGCGTTTCAGCCAAAGAAACGCAATTCAAACCACAACGACATGCCCGCAGGAAATACCCCTGGGGTACAACGGGCACAACGAAAAGTATCGGTTTGGAGAAAGTCATACCTCACTCGCTGAGTGACTCTCAAACAATTCGGCCTGTTGTTTTTCCGCCGTGTTCGTTGTGTTCGTCGTGGTTAACTGCTTTTCTCCGGCTCAGTCGTTGGCGACGCGAACGACCAGCTTGCCGAAGTTCTTGCCTTCGAGCAGGCCGATCAAGGCTTGCGGCGCGTTTTCAAGACCGTCGACGAGGTCTTCGCGATACTTGATCTTGCCGTCCTTGACCCAGGCGCTCATCTGCTCGAAAAACTCGCCGTAGCGCGGCGCGTAGTCGTCGAAAATGATGAAGCCCTGCATCTTGATGCGTTTGGTGAGCAGCGTTCGGGTCAGCAGTCCGAGACGATCGGGGCCGGGCGGCAAGGCAGTGTCGTTGTAACGCGCGATCAGTCCGCAGACCGGGACGCGCGCTTTGGCGTTGAGCAGCGGCAGCACGGCGTCGAAGACGACGCCGCCGACGCTCTCGAAATAGACGTCGATGCCCTTGGCGCAGGCCGCCGCCAGCTGCTGCGGAAAATCGGGGCTGTGGTGGTCGAGGCAATCATCGAAGCCCAGTTCGTCTACGACGTAACGGCACTTGTCGGCGCCGCCGGCGATGCCGACGACGCGGCAGCCCTTGAGCTTGGCGATTTGCCCGACGACCGAGCCGACCGCGCCGCTGGCGGCGGCGACGACCACCGTTTCGCCGGCTTTCGGCTGGCCGATGTCGAGCAGGCCCATATAGGCGGTAAAGCCGGGCATTCCCAGGACGCCGAGCGCGAGCGACGGCTGCGCCATGCTTGGGTCAAGCTTGTTGAGCCCCGTTCCGTCGGACAGCGCATGGCTTTGCCAGCCGGTCTGGCCGAGCACCAGATCGCCGGCTTTGAAGCCCGGGTGTTGCGACGTTTCGACGCGCGACACGGTGCCGCCGACCATCACCTCGCCGAGCGCGACCGGTGCGGCGTACGATGGTGCATCGCTCATGCGGCCGCGCATATATGGGTCGAGCGAGAGATAGCGCGTGCGTAGCAGCAGTTGCCCGGCGGCCGGCGCTGGAAGCGGGCTTTCCTCAAGGCGGAAGTTGTCGGGTGTCGGTGCGCCGACGGGACGCGAATTGAGGACGATGCGGTGATTGATGATCGGGCTAGTCATTGTATTTTCCTTAATAGACTGGTCGTCTAGTTGTTGCGTAAAAAAAGTGCTGCAACCGCGGTGAATCGGAAACTGTGTGAGCGTGCGCTCGCGTCAGCTCCCGGGCAAAGACAGCAGGCTCTGGGTGGCGGTCAGCGCCGCCTCGAGTGCGCTGCGGTCGCGCCGGATTTTGGCCAGCAGCGTGGCGCCCAGCCACAGGCTATACAAGGTCAACGCGGTGTTGCGGGCGTCGCTTTGAACTGGCAGTGAGCCATCTTTGCCGCCGTCGCTGATGCAGTCGGCGAGCGCTTCGATAATCCGCTGGGTGCCGTTGTGCAGCGCCGTTCGCATCGCTTCGGAGAGGTCGCAGACTTCGCCGCCGAGCTTCACGGCCAGACACTTGCCGTCGGCGCCCTCGCTCGACTGGGTTTCCAGCCAGGCCGTCCAGTAACTCATCAGGCGCTGCGCCGCAGTGCCTTGGCCGTGCTTGAGCAGGGCGTCGAGACGCGCCTGGTAATCGGCGAAATAGCTGTCGAGCAGCGCTTCGCCAAACAACTCCTTCGACTTGAAGTAATGGTAGAAGGACCCTTTGGGAACGCCGGCTTCTGCCAGCAGTTCGTTGAGCCCGACCGCCGAGAATCCCTTGCCGAGGATGATCGGCTTGGCGGTGTCGAGGATGTGCTGGCGGACGTCGGTGTATTCGTTACCCATGGCGACGATGATAGTCGATATTAGACCAGTCGTCTACTAAAATCTTGCCAAGAGTGATTCGCTGAATACCGTCCGCGTCGACTCTGTGTAACCATTGGCGTCTTCATGCCACCGGGCGAAAAATATGGCCAGCATTCTCATCCTCTATTCAACGACCGACGGTCACACGATAAAGATCTGCAATCGGCTCAAGCAGGTGATCGAAGAACTCGGTCATCGGGTCAGCGTGCAGGCGATCGCCGACTCGCACGAGTTTGATCTGAACGCTTTCGACAAGATCGTGGTCGGCGCCAGCATTCGCTACGGCAAGCACCAGCGGCAAGTCCATGATTTCGTCGACAGCCACCTGATGTTGCTCGAGAGCAAGGCGAACGCTTTCTTTACGGTCAACATCGTCGCCCGCAAGGCCAACAAGAACCGGCCGCAGACCAACCCCTACCTGCAGAAGTTCCTGCGCCAGACCGCCTGGCGCCCCAATGAACTGGCGGTCTTTGCCGGCAAGCTCGATTACCCCCGCTATGGCTTCTTCGACCGCCAGATGATCCGCCTGATCATGTTGATCACCCATGGGCCGACCGATCCGCAAGCCGTCGTCGAGTTTACCGACTGGACGTCCGTCGACGACTTTGCGCGACGCGTCAGTGCGATGTCGCTGCCGGCATCAGCTTAGCGAGCGGTCGAGTTCCTGGTCGTTCATCGACGCCGGATCTTCGATCGGTTCGACGTGGGTAGTGACGTGGGTGAACGGCAAGGCCTGGCGGATGTCGTGTTCGATGCGTTCGGCCCAGTCGTGACCGTATTGAACGGTCCAGTGGCCGGGAACCAGCACGTGCAGCGTCATGAACGCGCGGCCGCCCGCCTGACGAGTGCGTAGCGCGTGAAAATCGAGTCCCTGCTCGCGGTAGCCGGCGAGCAGCGAATCGATTTTCTCGAGCTTTTCGGCCGGCAGAGAGATGTCCATCAGTCCCGCCGCCGAACGGTGCATCAGCTGATAGCCGGTCCACACGATGTTGGCCGCGACCAGCAGGGCGATCGCCGGGTCGAGCCACAGCCAGTCGGTCAGCGAGACCAGCGCGACGCCGGCGATGACGCCGACCGACGTCCACACGTCGGTGAGCAGGTGGTGCGCGTCGGCCTCGAGCGTGATCGAATTGTTCTTGCGGCCCGCTTTCATCAGGATCCGCGCGGTCGAAAAGTTGATGAGCGAAGCGACGACGGAGACGATCAGCCCGATCCACACCGCTTCGAGCGGCTGCGGATTGCGCAGGCGGTCGATCGCCGTATAGGCGATGCTGGCCGCCGCCAACAGGATCAGGAAGCCCTCGAAGGCGCTCGAAAAATACTCGGCCTTGCTGTGTCCGTGCGCGTGGTCGTCGTCGGCGGGAAGCGCCGCGAGCGTCAGCATCCACAGCGCCATCAGTGCCCCCGCAAGGTTGACGAAGGACTCGATGGCATCGGACAGCAGCCCGACCGATCCGGTCATTTTCCATGCCGCGCCCTTGAGCAGGATGGTGGCGATCGCCGCGGCGATCGACAGCCAGGCGTAACGTGTCAATGACGGCGGCAAGGGATTATTGGACGCTTGATCTTGGGTCATGGTTACCGGCCTGAATTATTTGTCTGGTATGACGTCCATCGTGGCCGCCACGGATTTTCTTGTCAACGCGCATCAACGCATCTCGAACGCTTCCTGATGGAAGCGCCAGCGACCGTTCCAGGACGCTTGCAAGCTCTTCTTGAGCGCTTCGGCAAGGCCGGTCGGACCGCAGAACCAGAGCTCGGCCTGCTGACCGTCGGCCAGCTTGAGCGAAGCCGCAGTGAGCACGTCGCCATGGCGGGCGCTGTGTATGGTCAGCGCAATTCCGGGCAGCGCGGCGCACAGCGCGCGCAGGCGGTCGACCATCGAATCGGCGTCGCGGTCACGCGTGCAATAGTGCAGCTCGGCCTTGCGCGTTGGCGCTGAGTGCAGCGCTTCGAGCCAGGCCAGGAAGGGCGTGACGCCGATTCCTCCGGCGATCCAGATCTGGCGTTCGGCAGGCGCTGTGCGCGCCAGCTGGAAGCGGCCGTAAGGCCCTTCGATGCGGACTTTTTGCCCGACCTCGACGCGCTGCGCGAGATCGTTCGTGAAATCGCCGAGCGCCTTGATGAAGAAAGTGACCGTGCGGTCACCGCGGTCGGCACTGGCGATGGTGAAGGGGTGCGCGCCCTCGCTGCGGTCGAAGGTGATGAAGGCGAACTGTCCGGGGCGATGGCTCGGCCACTGCTCGCCAAGCTGGCAGGTCAGTTCGGTGATCCCGTTCGCCTGGCTGACCGAGAGCACCGAGCCGTCGGCCTGGCGGCGACGACCGATCAATCCGCCGAGCGAGATCACGCTGGCGACGACGCCGACGGCCAGAACAACGGCCAGCAACGCGCCGACCGGCTCGGTCCAGTATGCAAGCGGTGCGAGCATTGCGGCGTGCAGCGCCAGCAGCAGATAGAGCGCCGGCATGATGCGGTGCAGCTGACGCCAGTAGTGGTAGGGAATGCGCCGGCACAGCGTGATGGCAAGCATCGCCAGCACGATGTAGAGCGCCGGTTCGCCCATGTCCTTGCCGAATTCGCGCAGCACTTCGAGCAGACCGTCATACCTTATTTTCGGCAGGCGACCGTCCCTGCCGATCAGCGTCTTGATCGGTCCGCTCGACAGCTTGGCCAGCCAGTGGGCAGCGCCGAAAGCGATGGCCAGGATTCCCGACCACTTGTGCAGGCGGTAGATGCGGTCAAGCCCGTGCAGCGGCTTTTCGAGCCAGGCCGGGCGAGTCGCCAGCAGCATCGAGAGCGACATCAGCGCGATCGACAGCAGACCGGTGAGGTTCATCGCCTCCTGCCGCACGATCCACAGCGTGGCGCTAGCGGCGGGGTAGGTGGTGTTGGCCACGGCCAGCGCCCAGGCGGCGCAAATCGCTGTCAGCAGCGGCAATAAAACGGTCGTCATGACTTGCTCATTCCTCGAAATAGCCGCGCTCGGCGTCGGCGTGGCAGGCGGCGCAGTTGGCTTTGCTGCCGATCTTCTGGCTGCGCCATTCGGCGTCTGAAATCTTGCGGTGCTCGCGCACCCATTTGGGCAATTCGGTGATGCGCAGCGGCGCGTTGTCCGGCGACACGCCGCGCAGCAGCTTGGCGCCGTAGCGCTGGCCGCCGGTGTCGCCGGCGTTGGCCAGCAGGTAACGGCTGATGTGCTCGGCGGTCGCGGCGTCGACGCTGGCATCGGCGCCGAAATGGTTCTTGAGGTCACCCATGATCCGCGACCACGAGCGCTTGGGCAGCATCGCCGCGGGATACGCGAGATGGCAACTGCCGCACTCATCGCGCGTCTGGGCGTCGGCGACCGGCGGGTAGAAATGGCCGCCGCCGGCCTGGGCGCGCCCGAACAGTATGGTCGAGACGATCAGTACCAGGAGTCCCAGGGCGATCGGGCGCAAAGCGATCTTGCTCGTGATGGAATTCATCATCCGTAGTCCCTTATTGGGCGATCATGAAGGAAAGCCAGTCGCCCATTTCGAGCGGCGTGCATTGGCGACCAAGCACCTCGTTGCAATTGCGCGTGAACCATTTTTCGACCTTGGCCGGGTCGCTGTAGCGTGTCGGCGTCACCGACACGGCGAGCGCATCGATCGGTTTGCCGACCGGTGTGCGTCCGGCGCTGCGTGGGTTGTCGCCGTGGCACGAGGTACACGAAGGCGTCTGCGCCTTGCCGCCGGCGAATCGGGTGACGTGCAATTTTTCGCCACGGCTTGCGGAAAAGCCGGAAAATGCCGGATCGGCGGCTTTCGCCGCCGCGGCCAGCGAGGCCAGCAGCGCATCGCGCGGCGCGGCGACGCTGCTCACCGGCAGCAGCAGCGCGGGGAGCAATAGTATGGCGAGCAGCGCAGTCGTTGCGGTTTTCATGATGTTCTCCTGTGAAGCTGAGCGTGGCTGACACTTTGCCGCAGTCTGGCTGAACGTCAGCTGAATCCGCCGTTAATCGGCTGTTCAGCCGCGCCGGCGTAAAAATGGGACTCGATCACGGTGCTCAAGGAGGCGCGATGCGCTCGGCAGGAAAAAGACAGAAGAGGCTGGTGTTGGCGCTGACGGCCGGTCTGTGCTTGGCGATCGCGCTGCCGGGCCACGCCGACAGCGATCATGATCATGATCGCGCACGCCAGGCGCTTGAGGCCGGCGAGATCCTGCCGCTCAGGACGGTGCTCGAAAAGCTGGCGCGCGACGTTCCCGGGCAGGTCATGGAAGTCGAGCTCGAGCGCCGCGGCGAGCGCTGGATCTACGAGATCAAGCTGTTGCGGCCGGGCGGCGCGCTGATCAAGCTCAAGGTCGATGCGCGTGACGCAGCGGTGCTCCCGGCGCGCGACAACGCGCCCAAAAACTGAGATGGAGACGAGCTGATGCGCGTTCTGATCGTTGAGGACGAGCCGACCATCGCCAGCCAACTCGCCGCGGCGCTTGGCTCGGCAGGCTATGCCGTCGATCGGGCCGACAACGGGATCGACGCCCACGTCCTGGGCAGCAACGAGCCGGTCGACGCGGTCATTCTCGACCTCGGGCTGCCGCAGCTGGATGGACTGACGGTGCTCAAGAAATGGCGCGCCGCCGGACGAACGATGCCGGTGCTGATTCTGACGGCGCGCGACAACTGGCACGAGAAGGTCGCCGGGATCGACGCCGGCGCCGACGATTATCTGGCCAAGCCTTTCCATATGGAAGAGTTGCTGGCGCGGCTGCGCGCGCTGATCCGGCGCGCCGGCGGTCATGCCAGCGCCGAACTTACCTGCGGCGAGGTGCTGCTCGATACGCGTGCCGCTCGCGTCAGCGTCGGCGGCGTGATGCTGACGCTGACCAGTCACGAATACCGCGTGCTCAACTATCTGATGCATCATCCGGGTCAGATCGTCTCGCGCAGCGACCTGATCGAGCACATCTACGCCCAGGACTTCGATCGCGACTCGAACACCGTCGAAGTGTTCATCGCGCGTTTGCGCAAGAAGTTGCCCGACGGCGCGATCGAGACGGTGCGCGGCCTCGGCTATCGCCTGGTCGGTCCGTGATCGGCGGCGGATTCAGCGCGCCTGCCTGGCGCGGCTCGCTGCGCCTGCGCCTGCTGCTCGGGACGCTGGGCTGGATCGCGCTGACGATCGTCGTTGCCGGCCTGGCGCTTGGCGGTCTGTTCAGGCAGCACGTCGCACTGCAGTTTCATTCCGAACTCACCACTCATCTCGATCAACTGGTCGCGCACCTGATCGTCGACGAGAACGGTCAGCCTTCGCTGTCGGCGGCGCAGAGCGACCCGCGTTTCTCAAAGCCGTATTCGGGGCTCTACTGGCAAGTCGATCGCCTCGATTCCGAGGCGGGGAATGCCGTCGGGCTGCTGCGCTCGCGCTCGCTGTGGGACGACGTGCTCAGGCTGCCCGCCGATACGCCGGGCAACGGCGAGTTGCATCAGCATCGCATTGCCGGGCCCGACGACAGCACGCTCAGCGTGCTCGAACGCGTGGTCAGTATTGAAGGCGCAGCGGGTCTGGCGGGACGCTCGTTCCGGCTGGTCGTTGGCGCCGACGAGCAACAGCTGAGCGCGCCGGTCGAACGTTTTTCCGGCATGCTGTGGCTGGCGCTGGGACTGCTCGGCCTGGGCCTGGGGCTGGCGGTGGTGATCCAGGTGTGGGTCGGACTGGCGCCGCTCAAGCGGCTGCGCGGCGCGCTGGCGGCGGTGCGCAGTGGCAATGCGCAGCAGCTGGCGGGTCGTTTCCCGGCCGAGGTTCAGCCGCTGGTCGATGAGTTCAATACGGTGCTGGCGCAGAACGCCGAAGTCGTCGAACGCGCGCGAACGCAGGCCGGAAATCTGGCGCACTCGTTGAAGACGCCGCTGTCGGTGATCGCCAATGCGGCCAGCAGCGACACCGGCGAACTCGCGCAACTGGTCGGCGCCCAGGTCGAGCTGGCGCGAACGCAGATCGACTATCACCTGAGCCGCTCGCGAGTCGCCGCGTCGCTACGCGTTCCCGGCGCCCGGACGATGGTCGCTGCCGTACTCGACGGACTGCTGCGCGTGATGCGCCGAATTCACGCCGACCGTGAACTCGAGTTGGTCGTCCATCCTGCCGCGCTGCCGGCGGTCTTTCGCGGCGAAGCGCAGGATTTGCAGGAAATCCTCGGCAATCTGCTCGACAACGCCTGCAAATGGGCTGGTCGGCGCGTTGAGGTGTCGCTTGCGGTGCGTGACGGCGAACTGCTGATCACGCTCGACGACGACGGTCCCGGAATCGCCGAAGGCGAGCGCCAGCGGGTGCTCTACCGCGGCGAACGCGCCGACGAACAAGTGCCGGGTTCCGGTCTGGGCTTGGCGATCGTCGTCGATCTGACGCGCCTCTATGACGGGAGCGTCGAACTGGCCGAGTCGCCGCTCGGTGGCTTGCGCGTGCGGCTGACGCTGCCGGCGGCGGTTTAGATCTCAGCGTCCTTTGGGCATCATGCGCAGCAAGGTATTGTCGCGCACCACATAGTGGTGATAGAGCGCTGCCGCGGCATGCAGCCCGATCAGGAAATAGCCCGCGGTGCCGACCGCTTCGTGGATTTCCTTGATCGATCCGGCGAGCGATTTGCTCTCGGCGATCAGCGCCGGCAGATGCAGGCCAAAGAACGGAATCGGTTTCCCGGCGGCGCTCAGAATCAGCCACCCGGCCAGCGGCATTCCGATCATCAGCGCATAGAGCGCCAGATGCATCAGCTTGGCCGACAGTTCCTGCCAGCGCGCCGGCTCGGGCGTGATTTTCGGGGCGCTACGGGTGACATTGACCAACAGTCGCAGCAAGGCCAGCGCCAGCACCGACAGGCCGAGCATGAAGTGCCAGGTTTTCATCAGCTCGCGAGCGTCGCTGCCTTTGGGGAAGATTCCGCGCAATTCGATAGTCGCGTAGACGGCGATCAGCAGCAGCAGCATCAGCCAGTGAAGTCCTATGGACAAAGGGCGGTAACGTGCGCTTCGGTCGGAAATTGTTGACGCCGTGGTACTCATGATTGCGTTCCTCGTGATGGAGTGAAGAGGGCCTTCTGACACCAAGCTATCAGTCGGGTTCGAGCGTGTTGGGGGGGGGCGCGAAGATTGCGCCGCGACCTACGGCTGTCTTGGCTCGTTGGCCAGCGCTTTGGCCGTAATGTCGTGGTACAGATCCATGACGCGCGCCGCCAGATCCTGATATTCGGGGTGGCGTGCGAGCAGTGGCCGCAGTTCGTTGGTGTCGGCAAACACCCGGTCGAGGAAGTCGATATCGAAGTCGTCGAGCACTTCGCCGCGATCAACCTTGGCTTTGAGCTCAAGTGCCCTGGGCAGCCGCTGTGTTTCCAGCCGCTCAATGATGGCCGTTGCCACGCCCGCCTCGTTTGATTCATTGACCATGATCGCTCCTGTGTCTGGACAAAGATGTGCACCCATTCTACGGGGTGTAGCCGAGAACAGCTATACGCCCGGTGAAGGTGGCGCGGCATGGCCCTCGACCGATACGCCATCGCGATAGGCGAGTCATTGGCGAGCATCTCAGGCGAAATGTCGATTTATGATTTGATCATCGACCCGCGCGGCGCGGAAAAATACCGGAAAACAGCGGGAAACAGGGGTTCTATCCAAAAACCGGGCGTGATAGCATTGCGCGAAATACCAATAAGGGGAGTGCCATGAAGCGCCAATCGTCACAGTCACCAGCAGCCAGCCTTCCTCTGCGCCGGACGGCGATCATCGTCGCCGGCTTGGCGATAATCCTCTCGGCCGGCTGTGAAAAAGCCGCGCCGCCGCCGCCGATGCCGTCGGTGGTCGACGTCATGACCGTGGAGCAAAAGGACGTGCCGATTTATCGCGAATGGGTCGGCTCGCTCGACGGCGACGTCAATGCGACGATCCGCCCGCAGGTCACCGGTTATCTGATCCGCCAGAACTACGTCGAAGGCGACGCCGTCAAGAAGGGGCAGACGCTGTTCGAGATTGACCCGCGCACCTTCCAGTCGGCCGTCGATCAGGCCGCTGCGGCGCGCGGGCAGCAACAGGCCAATCACGCGACGGCCGCTGCCAATCTGGCGCGCATCAAGCCGCTGGCCGAGAAGAACGCGGTCAGCCGCAAGGATCTGGACGACGCCATTGGATCGGAATTGCAGGCCCGTGCGCTGCTCGATCAGGCCACTGCCGCGCTCGAATCGGCCAAGCTCAACCTCGGTTTCACCAAGATCGTCTCGCCGATCAACGGCATCGCCGGGATCGCCAAGGCGCAGATCGGCGACCTCTTGAGCCCGAGCGCGCAGACCGAATTGACGACGGTGTCGACGGTCAATCCGATCAAGGTTTATATCAACATCAGCGAGCGCGAATTCCTCAAGTTCCAGGAGAGCGGCCCGCAGGCCAAGGTCGAGGACGTCCCGCTGCAGCTGATCCTGCTCGACGGCAGCACCTACCCGAAGGTCGGCAAGTTTTCCTTGATGAACCGGCAGGTCGATCCGACCACCGGCACCTTCAAGGTCGGCGCACAGTTTGCCAACCCCGATGGGCGCTTGCGTCCGGGGCAGTTTGCCAAGATCCGCGCCACCTTCGCGCAGCTCAAGGGGGCACTGCTCGTTCCGCAGCGCGCCGTCACCGAAGTCCAGGGCAAATATCTGATCGCCGTCGTCGGCGAAGGCAACAAGGTCGAACTGCGGCCGGTGCTGCCCGGCGAACGCGTCGGTTCGGACTGGATCATCAGCGAAGGGCTCAAGCCCGGGGAGAAGATCGTCGTCGAGGGAACGCAGAAGGTTCGCCCGGGTGCCATCGTCAATCCCAAGCCTTTTGCGCCGGCCGACAAGCCCTCAGCTGCCGCGCCTGAAGCTGCCAAGCCTGCGGCCAAGGGGTAAGCCGCCATGTCCAAGTTCTTCATCAATCGCCCCATCGTGGCGATGGTCATCTCGATCCTGATGACCATCATCGGCCTGGTCGCCATGTCCGGCCTGCCGATCGCCCAGTTCCCCAACATCGTCCCGCCCGAAATCAAGGTCAACAGCACCTACACGGGGGCCGATGCGCTGACCGTCGAGCAGGCGGTGGCGACGCCGATCGAGCAGCAGATGTCCGGCGTCGACAACATGAACTACATGTATTCGATCAACGCCAACAACGGACAATCGACGCTGACCGTCAACTTCGACATCGCCACCGACGCCAACACCGACCAGTTGCTGGCACAGATGCGCCAGGGCCAGGCGGATTCGCAACTGCCGTCGGACGTACGCAACTACGGCGTCACCGTGCAGAAATCGACGGCGTCGCCACTGATCATGTTCGCGCTCTACTCGCCCAAGGGGACTTACGACAACGTCTTTCTCGCCAACTACGCGTACATCAACATCAACGACCAGATGACGCGGGTCAAGGGAATCGCCAGCATCACCGTGTTTGGCGCCGGGCAGTACGCGATGCGCTTGTGGGTCAGCCCTGACCAGCTCGCCAAGCTCAACATCACGATTCCCGAAATCACCAACGCGATCAACGCGCAGAACACCGTCAATCCGGCCGGAACGGTCGGCGCCGAGCCGGTGCCGAAAGGCCAGGAATTCACCTACGCGGTGCGCGCCCAGGGCCGCCTGCAAAGCCCCGAGGAATTCGGCAACGTCGTGTTGCGCGCCAATGCCGACGGCTCGATCGTTCGCGTCAAGGACGTCGCGCGGATCGAGCTCGGTGCGCAGACCTATAGCATCGAAGGCCGGCTCGACGGCAAGCCGGCGGCGCTCGTCGCGCTCTACCAGATGCCCGGCGCCAACGCGCTCGAGGCGGCCAACGGCGCCAAGGCGATGATGGCCAAGATCAAGGAGAGCTTCCCGCCCGATCTCGACTACGTCGTCGCGCTCGACACCACGCTGTCGGTCACCGAAGGCATCAAGGAAATCAAGAGCACGCTGATCGAGGCGCTGGTGCTGGTGATCATCGTCGTCTTCATCTTCCTGCAGGGCTGGCGCGCGACGCTGATCCCGCTGCTCGCGGTGCCGGTTTCCTTGGTCGGCACCTTCATGCTGTTCCCGGCCTTCGGCTTCTCGATCAATACGCTCTCCTTGTTCGGACTGGTGCTGGCGATCGGCCTGGTCGTCGACGACGCGATCGTCGTCGTCGAAGCGGTCGAGCACCACATCGAGCACGGCATGACACCGCGCGACGCGACGATTCGCGCGATGGACGAGGTGACCGGCCCGGTCATCGCGATCGCCGTGATCCTCGCCGCGGTCTTTGTTCCGACCGCCTTCATCCCGGGAATCACCGGCCAGCTCTATCAGCAGTTCGCGGTGACCATCGCCATCTCGGTGATCATCTCGGCGTTCAACGCGCTGACCCTGAGCCCCGCCTTGTGCGCGCTGCTGCTCAAGCCCAAGAGCAAGAGCCACGGGCCGCTGCAGCGCTTCTACGACTGGTTCAACCGCGGCTTCGGCCGCGTCACCAACGGCTACGTCGGCGTCTGCCGTTTCGCCATCCGCAAGAGTCTCTTGAGCCTCGTCTTCCTGATTGCGGTGGCCGGTGCTGCCGGCTTCTTCGGCACGACGGTTCCCGCCGGCTTCCTGCCCGACGAGGACCAAGGCTACGTCTTTGCCGGCGTCCAACTGCCCGACGGCGCGTCGTTGCAGCGCACCAGCGAGATCGCCAAACAGGCAGAGGAGTTGATCAAATCGACGCCGGGCGTGCAATACACGACGACGGTGATCGGCTACAGCATGTTGAGCCAGGTGACCAACACCTATAGCGCTTTCTTCTTCATCACGCTCAAGGACTGGGCCGAGCGCAAAGCGCCCGACGAGCAGTACGGCGCGATCAAGGCCGAGCTGACCAAACGGCTTGGCGGCATTAGCGGCGCCATCGGTTTCTCGTTCCCGCCGCCGGCGATTCCCGGCGTCGGCACCTCGGGCGGTGCCACCTTCATCCTCGAAGACCGTGCCGGCAAGGACATCGACTTCCTGGCGGCGAACACGACCAAGTTCGTCGAGGCGGCGAGAAAACGCCCCGAGCTCGTCGGCGTGTCGACGACCTTCCGTCCGACCGTTCCGCAGATCTTCATCGACGTCGACCGCGACCAGGTGCTCAAGCAGGGCGTCAATATCGGCGACGTCTATAAGACGCTGCAGAGTTTCCTGGGCAGCGGCTTCGTCAATTACTTCAACCGTTTCGGCCGTCAGTGGCAGGTCTATATCCAGGCCGAAGGCGATTACCGCACCAACATCGAGAACGTCGGCCAGTTCTACGTTCGCAACGCCAAGGGCGAATCGGTACCGCTGTCGGCGCTGACCTCGATCCGGCGAATTTCGGGTCCGGAATTCACGATGCGCTACAACCTTTACCGCAGCGCGCAGATCAACGCCTCGGGCGCGCCCGGCGTGAGCTCGGCGCAGGTCATGCGCGCGCTCGAAGAAGTCTTCGCCGAAACGATGCCCAGTGAAATGGGCTACGACTACATGGGCATGTCGTATCAGGAGCAGCGCGCGCAGCAGGGCATTTCGCCGATGGTGATCTTCGCCTTCTCGCTGCTCTGCGTTTTCCTGATCCTCGCCGCGCAGTACGAGAGCTGGTCGCTGCCGTTCTCGGTGCTGCTCGGCACGCCGATCGCGGTGGCCGGCGCCTTCGCCGCGCTGCTCTTGCGCGGCCAGGAGAACAACGTCTATGCGCAGATCGGTCTGGTGATGCTGATCGGTCTGGCGGCCAAGAACGCGATCCTGATCGTCGAGTTCGCCAAGATGGAATCCGAGAAGGGCGAGCGCACGCTGATCGAGGCGACGCTCGAAGGCGCGCGCTTGCGCTTGCGTCCGATCCTGATGACCTCGTTCGCCTTCATCCTCGGCTGCGTGCCGCTGGCCATCGCCACCGGCGCCGGCGCCGTGTCGCGCCAGGTGATGGGCAGCACGGTGATCGGCGGCATGCTGGCGGCGTCGTTCATCGCCATCTTCATCGTCCCGGTGACCTTCTACGTCGTCGAGAAGCTGGGGCACAAGAAGGGCGCCCCACCGGCAATTCAATCGAACGAGGAGGGAGACGGTCATGCGTAAATTTGCCAGCGCAAGCCTGATCGCCCTGCTGCTTTCCGGCTGCATGATCGGCCCCGACTACTTCCGCCCGGTGGTCGACGCGCCGCCGGCCTGGCGACTTTCCGATCAGGACGCCAAGGATCTGGCCAACAGCGTCTGGTGGGAGCAGTTTGCCGACCCGGTGCTCTCTGACCTGATCGCTGCCGCGCTGCGCGAGAACAAGGACCTGCTGATCGCCAGCGCGCGCATCGACGAATACGCGGGCCGTTACGGCATCACCCGCTCGCAGCTCTTTCCGCAGGTCAGCGCCGCCGCCGATGGCAGCAAGCAGAAGAACGTCCCGTCGGGCAGCCTGGTCAAGGAAACCTACAACACCTACGACACGCTGCTTTCGGCGAGCTGGGAAATCGACCTGTGGGGCAAGATCCGCCGCCAGAGCGAAGCGGCCAACGCGCAACTGATCGCGACCGAGGAAGGCCGCCAGGGCGTCATCCTGTCGCTGGTCGCCAGCGTCGCCGGCGGCTATACCACGCTGCGCGACCTCGACCGGCAACTGCAGATCGCCACCGATACGGCCAATACCCGCGCCGCGTCGTACCAGCTGTTCAAGGATCGCTACGAAGGCGGCGTGATCTCGCTGCTTGAGCTCTCGCAGAACAAGTCGCAGTACGAAGAAGCGCTGGCGTCCATCCCGCCGCTCGAAAAAGCGATCGCGCAGCAGGAAAACGCGCTGTCGATCCTGCTCGGCCGCAACCCAGAGCCGATCGCGCGCGGCCGCACCATCGACCAGTTGGTCGTGCCGGCCGTCCCGCAGGGGCTGCCGTCGAGCCTTCTCGAGCGTCGCCCCGACCTGCGCCAGGCGGAACAGACGCTGATCGCTGCCAACGCGCAGATCGGCGCGGCCAAGGCCGCTTACTACCCGAGCATTTCATTGACCGGGATGTTCGGCGTCGCCAGCACCAGCCTGTCGAACTTGTTTACCAGTTCGTCGCAGATCTGGCAGTACGGCGGCTCGCTGGGCCTGCCGATCTTCAACGCCGGCCTGCTCGCCGGCCAGGTCCAGGTCGCCGAGGCGCAGCAGCAGCAGGCTTTGTTCAGTTACCAGAAGGCGATCCAGAACGCTTTCCGCGAAGTCAATGACTCGCTGATCGACCAGGACCGCACCCGTGCGCAACTCGAGACCCAGCGCCAGCAGGTCGCGTCGCTGCAGCAGTACGCCGACACCGCGCGGCTGCGTTACGACAACGGCTACACCAGCTACCTCGAAGTGCTCGACGCCGAGCGCAGCCTGTTCCAGGCGCAGCTGCAATATACGCAGACGCAGCAGGCGCGGCTGCAGGCAATGATCAACCTCTACAAGGCGATGGGCGGCGGTTGGGTCGCCGAAGCGGCGAAATTGAGCGCGCCGCCGCCGCTGGCGACGAAGTAGAAGTAGCGCTAGGCGCTGCGCTTGCGGCGAGCGCCGGTTCGGGCCGGTGCTCGACTCGTCGGGCGAGCGGCTGGCGTTCTTGAGTTGCGCAACCGCGCCCCGGCGACTTACGTCGCAGCGCGCCGCCGTCTCAGTGTCTTGGCGCGCCGATTCGCCCAATCCCCTTGGCCTGCCACATTCCCCACAGCGCTTCTTCGAGATGGCGAGCGAAGCGCGTCGCATCGAACAGTGCCGAGGCGAGCACTTTTTGCCGAAGCTCGGAGCGCAACTGGGCGAGACGCGGCAGATCGCCGGCAAACGCAACGGCTTTGTCGACGTATTCGGCTTCGTTCCCAGCAATCCACTCGGGCAGTCCGGCCGCCGTCAGCAGGCTCATCCCCTGTCGGCCGATCATCGTGTCGCCGGCCAGCGTCAAGGTCGGAACGCCCATCCACAAGGCTTCGCAGGTCGTTGTCCCGCCGGGGTAGGGAAAGGTGTCGAGGATGATGTCGACTTCGCCATGCGCCGCCAAATACTGTTCGCGCGGCAATTCTCCCGAGAGCAGTAGCCGCTGCGCGTCGATTCCGTGCTCACGGCAGCGGCATTCGAAATGCTCAACGAAACGCGGGTCGGCAAACTGCTTGGCCTGCAGGCGCAGCCTGGAAGCGGGAACTCGCGCCAGCAGCTGCGACCAGCACTTGAGTACGTCGTCGTTGATTTTCGACGTGTTCTGGAAGCAGCCGAAGGTGACGTAAGCCTTCGTTAGCGAGGGGGGGGCTGAGACCGGCAGATCGCCTATCGGCTCGGTGAAGCACAAGCGCGTGTCGGGCAGGTTCCAGACTTCCTCGGTGAACTGGCTGCGCAATTCTGCGGGGACGCTGACCGGGTCGGCCAGCAGGTAATCCATCTGGGCGATTCCGGTCGTCGCGAAATAGCCGAGCCAGCTCGCTTGTACCGGCGCTGGCTGCCAGGCAAATAGCGGCAGCCTGTTGAACGCGGTATGGCCGGACAGATCGAGCAGGACATGGACGCCGTCGCGATGAATCGTTTGCGCCGCGTCAAAGTAGCTGAGCTCGCGAATCGACGTCCAGCGGCTGAAAAGCGGCCTGATGCGCCGGGTCAATTCGTCTTCGTGGCGGTTCGTCGGGTAGGCAAACAGTTCGATCCGATCGGGATTGATCCGCGAGAGAACGCTCTCGAGGAAAAAGCCGACCGGATGGCTTTTTAGATCGCCCGAAACAAGACCGACGCGCAGGCGCTCGGGGGCAGGGTCAGCCGGCCATCGTTTGAACAAGCGACGGCTCGATTGCTTGCTCACCAGTTGGCTGCATTGATGCGCGATCTCAAGCGCGCGCTGCGAAGATCCCTCGCCCCGGTGACAATAGAAAAAGAGCAGGCTGGAGTGCGCCTCGAAGTTGTTGGGGTTGATACGCAAGGCCTCGGCATAATGTGTTTCGGCCTCGGCGTAGCGTCCCTGCGCGCATAAGGCCTCCGCCAGCGTCTTGTGCGCGTCGACGAAAAAAGGAACGAGCGCCAATGCTCTCCGGCTGCAAAGTTCGGCCTCGGGAATCATTCCCTTTTTAAGCAGGATCGCCGCCAGGCCGCCATAAGCCGGCGGATACGCCGCATCGAGTTCGATCGCGCGGCGGAAGCAGGCTTCGGCCTCGTCGGATTGCTCGCTGCGCGCCAGCAGCAAACCCAGGTTGTGGTGGGCGGCAACAAAATCCGGCGACAACTCAAGCGCGCGGCGGAAATTCTGCTCGGCATCAGGAATACGGCCGAGTTCCGAAAACGTATTGCCCAGGTGGTTATGGACGGGCGCCATTCCCGGTTGCAAGGACAGCGCTTTTTGATAGCAGCTCAATGCGGCTTCGAATTGCCCGCTTTCATTCAGGGCATAGCCCAAGTTGCGGTGCGCTTCGGCCCATTGGGGCGCCAGCGCGACCGCGCGCCGTAGCGGCGGGGTCGCCTCGGCGAACGATTTCATCTCGATCAGCGCCTCGCCCAGGTGGCCGTGCGCCGCGGCGAAGTCCGGCTTGAGCTTGAGGCATTTCCGGAACAGACGGATCGCTTCCGGATACTCGCCCGACTGGAGATTCACGAGGCCCAGCAGGTTGAGCGCATCGACGTTGCTCGGCTCGGCGCGCAGGATGCTCCGATAGCCTTGCGCGGCTTCCTGCAGATGCCCCTGGCGGTGCAGCAGCAGGGCGTCGTGCAGATTCGACATGGTAGCTCGGCTCATTGTTAACGGCTTTTGACAAGGGGGTAAGCGGGGATAAAAAAACGGGAGCCGAAGCTCCCGTTTCAATTTCAAACCTGACTTAAGTCAGATTAGAACATGTGGCGGACACCCGCGCTGAAAGTGGTGGTCTTTTCGCCAGCAGCAGCGATTCCACCGATCCAGTCAACAGCGGCGGCAGTGTTCGCGTCGTACTTGACTTGCGACACGAAGGTGTACAGCGTGGTGCGCTTCGACAGGTTATGCGTGTAGCCGATACCAAAGCCCTTGTTCTTGCCATCGTCCTTGAGGGCGGAAGGGGTGTTGTCATCCTTGAAGCGGATTTCGGCGTATTCCAACATCGCCAGGCCATTCGCACCGACCGGAGCCGACAGGCCGACTTGCCACATCTTCGAACCGGTGTTCGCCAGGACGATATCGGTCTTGTTGTTCATGTCTTGGTACGAACCGTAGAGCTTGACGACCTTGAAGTCGTAACGGCCACCGATATACCATTCGTTGACGTTGGCGAAGTTCGACGTGATGGTGGTTGCCGAGCCATTTTGGCCGAGGTACACCTTGTGAGCCTTGCTCTGGCCAGCATAGGACAGATCAACGCCGAACGGGCCGTTGGCGTACGAACCAGCGATGGCATAGCGGCCGTCGTCACCGACGCCGATCGTCGGGTCGCTGTAGCTCTTGCCGGGTTCGCCGAAGGCGTAGTTGGCACGCACCGAGAAGCCGGAGAAGTCCGGGCTCACGTACTTGATCACGTTGTCTTGACGAGCGTTGCCGCCTTGGCTGCGGATCTGGCTACCATTGACGCCCTGGAGCACATCAACCGGCATCGCATTGACCACGCCGTTCGAGCTGTTTTGGCCATAGACGTCGGAAGCGACGTTGTATTGACGACCAAGGGTCAGGGTGCCCATCTTGTTGCTCAGGCCGACGAAGGCTTGACGGACGTAGAAGTTGGTGCCGTTGGTGCCGGCAGCGGTGCTGTCGCTATCCGAATCCTTGCCGTATTCCATCGTGAAGATCGCCTTGAGGCCATTGCCCAGCGCTTCTTCGCCCTTGAAACCGAAACGGCTGCCGCTCATGCCGCCGTCCTTGAGGCCGCTGAACTTGTTCGTGCCGCTAGTAGCAGCGCTGCTGCTGCTATAGGCGTAGCCTTGGTCGATCACGCCATAGACGGTCACGTTCGTTTGCGCGAAGGCAACGCCCGAAACCAGACCGGCAACTGCCAGTGCGATAATTTTCTTTTGCATTGTGAATCTCCTCTAGGTTTAAGGTTGGCAGATTTCATGAAGGCTCCACCAAACTGGACCTCTCATGGATGAGAAGCTGACCGAATGATCGCAAAGTGACAGCCTCTGGGCAACCATGATGCGTCGATTCGGTCGCTTGGTTCGCTGGTCTGTTGCGTATTTACAACAGGCCGGCCGCCGGTCAGTGCGACCGGCGGGCTCGGTCTTCAGGCAAACAGGCTGGCCAGCGCCTGTCCCGGGCTGGCTGCGCGCATGAAGGCTTCGCCGACGAGAAAGGCATTGACGTGGTTTTTACGCATCAGCTCGACGTCGGTCGCGGCCAGGATTCCGCTTTCGGTGACGACGATGCGTCCGTCGGGGATTTTCGGCAAGAGGTCGATCGTCGTCTGCAGGCTGACTTCGAAGGTCCGCAGGTTGCGGTTGTTGATTCCGATCAGCGGCGTGCACAGTTGCAGTGCGAGGTCGAGCTCGTCGCCGTTGTGCACCTCGACGAGAACCGCCAGGCCAAGGCTCAGGGCGATCGACTCGAAGTCGCGCAGCGCGGCGAGGTCGAGCGCCGCGGCGATCAGCAGCACAGCGTCGGCGCCCATCGCGCGCGCCTCGAAGATCTGATAGGGGTCGACCAGGAAGTCCTTGCGCAACACCGGCAGCGTGCAGGCTGCGCGCGCCGCCTGCAGGTATTCGGGCGCTCCTTTAAAGAACTGGCGGTCGGTGAGTACCGAGAGGCACGCTGCGCCGTGCGCCGCGTAGTCGGCGGCGATCTGCGCGGGATTGAAGTCGGCGCGCAGCAGCCCCTTCGACGGGCTGGCCTGCTTGACCTCGGCGATCACCGCCGATTGGCCGGCATCGATCTTGCTGCGGATGGCGCCGACGAAATCGCGCGGCGCCGGCTGTGCCAGTGCTTCTTCGCGCAGCGCGGCGAGCGATTTGGCCGCGCGCGCGGCGGCGACTTCGTCGCGCTTGACCGCGAGAATCCTGTTGAGGATGTCGCTCATGCCGCGAAGCTCTGCGTGAAGCGAACGAATTCGTCGAGCTTGGCGCGCGCCGCGCCGCTCGCGATCGCTTCGCGCGCCAGCGCGATGCCTGACTGGATCGAGTCGGCGACGTTGGCGGTATAGAGCGCGCTGCCGGCGTTGAAGACGACGATTTCGCGCGCGACCCCTTCGCTGTTGGCCAGCGCCGAATAAATCATTTCCTTCGACTCCTGCGCGTTATCGACGCGCAGGCTGCGGTTGGACGACATCTGCAGGCCGAAGTCCTCGGGGTGGATTTCGTACTCAGTGATCTTGCCGTTCCTGAGTTCGCCGACCAGCGTCGCCGCGCCGAGCGAGATCTCGTCCATGCCGTCGCGGCCGTAGACGACCAGCACGTGCTTGGCGCCCAGGCGCTCCATGACGCGAACCAGGATGCCGACCAGGTCCTCGTGGAAAACGCCGAGCAGCGTGTTGGGCGCGCCGGCCGGGTTGGTCAAGGGACCTAAGATGTTGAAGATGGTGCGCACGCCCATCTCGCGGCGTACCGGCGCGACGTTCTTCATCGCCGAGTGATGGTTGGGTGCGAACATGAAACCGATCCCGGTCGCTGCCAGGCACTCGCTCACCTGCTGCGGGCCGAGCTGGATGTTGACGCCCAGCGCTTCGAGCACGTCGGCGCTGCCCGAGCTCGACGAGACGCTGCGCCCGCCGTGCTTGGCGACCTTGGCGCCGGCGGCGGCGGCGACGAACATCGACGCGGTCGAGATATTGAAGGTGTGCGCGCCGTCGCCGCCGGTACCGACGATGTCGACGAAGTGGCTGTTGTCGGCAACGTCGATTCGCGTCGACAACTCGCGCATCACCTGCGCCGCGGCGGCGATCTCGCCGACCGTCTCCTTCTTGACGCGCAGCCCGGTCAGGATCGCCGCGGTCATCACCGGCGAGACCTCGCCGCCCATGATCTGGCGCATCAGCGAGGTCATTTCATCGTGGAAGATTTCGCGGTGTTCGATGACCCGCGTCAGTGCCTCTTGTGGTTTCATCGGGAGTGCTCCGTGAGAAAGTTTTTGAGCATGTCGTGGCCGTGCTCGGTAAGAATCGACTCGGGGTGGAACTGAACGCCTTCGACGGCAAGCCGTCGGTGGCGCACGCCCATGATCTCGCCGTCGGCGGTCCACGCCGTAACCTGCAGGCAGTCGGGCAGCGACTCGCGCTCGATCGCCAGCGAATGGTAGCGCGTGCAGGTGAGCGGGTTGGGCAGGCCGCGAAAAACGCCAAAGTCGTTGTGATGGACCGGCGAAACCTTGCCGTGCATCAGCTGCTTGGCGTGCACGATGGCCCCGCCAAAGGCCTCGCCGATCGCCTGATGCCCCAGGCAGACGCCGAGCAGCGGAATCTTGCCGGCAAACTCGCGAATCGCCGCCAGCGACACGCCGGCTTGCGCCGGCGCGCAGGGTCCGGGCGAGATCACCAGGTAGTCGGGGTCGAGGCTGGCGATTGCGGCGAGCGAAATCGCGTCGTTGCGATAGACGCGGACGTCCTGCCCGAGCTCGCCGAAGTACTGGACGATGTTGTAGGTGAAGCTGTCGTAGTTGTCGATCATCAATAGCATGGCAGGCTCTCCTTATTGGGCGGCGCTGGGGGCGACGTTATCGAGGCCGGCCTGCACCAGTTCCGCGGCGCGCAGCAACGCGCGCGCCTTGTTCTCGGTTTCCAGCCATTCGTTCTCGGGAACCGAGTCGGCGACGATTCCGGCGGCGGCTTGCACGTAGAGCATCTGGTCCTTGACGATTCCGGTGCGGATCGCGATCGCCAGGTCCATTTCGCCCGAGAAGCTCAGGTAGCCGCAGGCGCCGCCGTAGAGGCCACGCTTGACCGGTTCGAGTTCGTCGATGATTTCCATCGCGCGAACCTTGGGCGCGCCCGACAGTGTTCCTGCCGGGAACGTTGCGCGCAGCACGTCGAGGTTGCTGATTTCGGGCAGCAGCAATCCTTCGACGTTGGAGACGATGTGCATCACGTGCGAGTAGCGCTCGATGACCATCTGGTCGGTGACCTTGACGCTGCCGGTCACCGCGATTCTGCCGATGTCGTTGCGCGCCAGATCAATGAGCATCACGTGCTCGGCGATCTCCTTGGGGTCGGCGAGCAGATCCTTGGCATTCTTGATATCCTGCTCGGGCGTCGCGCCGCGCGGACGCGTTCCGGCCAGCGGGCGGATCGTCACTTTCCTGCCGCCCGCGGTCGCTTCCTGGCGAACCAGGATTTCGGGCGACGCGCCGACCACCTGGAAATCGTCGAAGTCGTAGTAGTACATATAGGGAGACGGGTTGAGCGAGCGCAGCGCGCGATACAAGGTGAGCGGCGACTCTCCGAACGGCAGCTTGATGCGCTGGCCGATCTGCACCTGCATCATGTCGCCGTCGGTGATGTAGTCCTTGGCGCGCAATACCGCCGCCAGGTAGTCATCCTTGGCGAAGTCGCGGATCGGCGCGCTGGCCGCCGAGGGCTTGCTCTCGGGAACGGCAAGCGGACTGCGCAAGCGCGCCGCCAGTTGATGCAGCCGCGCCTGGCCGCGCGCGTAGGCGTCGGACGCGGCCGGATCGACATAGACGATCAGGTAGATCTTTCCCGACAGGCTGTCGACGACCGCCAGCTCCTCGGTCTGCAGCAGCAGGATGTCGGGCATGTTAACGTCGTCGGGCTTGCCGAACTTGGCGAGCTTGGGCTCGACGTAACGCACCGTCTCGTAGCCGAAGTAGCCGGCAAGCCCGCCGCAGAAGCGCGGGAAATCGGGCGGCACATAGACCTTGAAGCGCGCCTGGTAGGCGGCGAGGAAGTCGAGCGGATTGCCGTCAGCGCGTTCGATTACCTGGCCGTCGCAGACGACTTCGGTTGAGAATTCGCGGGCGCGCAGCAGCGTGCGGGCCGGCAGGCCGATGAACGAATAGCGGCCGAAGCGTTCGCCGCCGACGACCGATTCGAGCAGGAAGCTGTTGGGCGCGTTGGCGAGCTTGAGGTAGATCGAGAGCGGGGTGTCGAGATCGGCGAAGGTCTCGAGGGTGACCGGGATGCGGTTATAGCCTTGCGCGGCAAGGCGATTGAAAGCTGATTCGGACATGAACGACTCCACAAACAATGACTGCAACGGTCGGCGCAGGTGCGCCGATGCGAAAAGAAGCTTAAACGGGGCTTACTGGCAGGAACGCCAGGGCCAAGCCTCCGCCCAGAATGCGGGCTCGCGATGCAGGTTGTGGTGAAGTGCTTTCATTTATTGCGGTGCGTGATCAACTGTGCGACGTAATCGATGGTCGGAACTATAGCATCGCAAGCGAGTTCCTGCACGTCGCGCCCCTCGTTGTAGCCGTAGGGCAGCAGGAAGACATGGCAGCCGGCGGCGCGGCCGGCGAGGAAATCGTTGACCGAATCGCCGATGAACAGCGTGTCGGTCGGTGAGACGTCGAGCCGGCCGCAGGCCCAGATCAGCGCCATCGGGTCGGGTTTTTGCCGCGGCAGCAGGTCGCCGCTGACGACCACGTCGAAGTAGGCCGAAAGCCCCATGAGTTCGAGCAGCGGCAGCGTGAACGCCTGCGCCTTGTTGGTGATCACGCCGAGCGGCAGGCCTTTGGCCTTGAGTTCTTTGAGCCCGTCGATGACGCCCGGGTAGGGCCGCACCTGGCGGCCGTTTTCGCGCGCGTAGTGAGCGCGGAAACTGTCGAGCGCTTCCTGCGGCGGCAAGGTCGCGTCGTCGGCGACGTCGAGCGAGCCGGCGAGAACGCGCTTGACCAGATTGGGGATGCCGCGCCCGACGTAGCTGCGCGTCGCCGCCTCGGGCAAGGGCGGGCGACCGAGGTCGCGCAGCATCGCGCTGGCCGCCGCGTGCAGGTCGGGCAGCGTGTCGAGCAGCGTCCCGTCGAGGTCGAAGAGGACGGCGCTGACGGCCAGCGGGGTGGTGGTTTTCTTCATTTTTTCTTTCGTTCAGTTGGAATCATCGACCCAGTCGATGATCGCCTGCCACTGCGCGCGGTCCTTCTCGGCGCGCGCGGCAGACAAGTCGAACAGCGTCATTCCGGCGGCGGCGAGTTGCACGTAGAGCTGGGTATCGCGCAGACAGGTCAGCACCGGCAAGTCGTACGAGTCGAGGAAGCGCTCGAGTTCGCCGGCGGCGCGCGTGCGCGCGTCGACGCGCATGCCGACGACGGCGACGAAGGTGCGCGCCTTGCGCACCGCTTTTTCCTCGAGCAGCGTTTCGAGAAAATGGCGCGTCGCCAGGATGTCGAAGAGCGACGGCTGGACCGGAACGATCACCTGGTCGACCTGCGCCAGCATGCGTTCGAGCGATTTGCCGTGCAGTCCCGCGGCGCTGTCGAGGACGACGTGCGTGCTGCCCTTGGGTGGCCTGGCCGGCAGCCCTTTGTCGACGTCCCAGCTGCGGATCGGCGGCAGGACGGCCGGGCGGATCTGCAGCCAGTCGCGCGCTGACTGCTGGCGGTCGGTATCGCCGAGCATCACTTGGTGGCCGCAGCGCGCGAAGTAGCCCGCGAGGTTGGTTGCCAGCGTCGATTTGCCCGAGCCGCCCTTGGGGTTGGCGACGAGAATTGATTTCATGTGCCGGCCTCGCTGCGTTCTTTGAGCGCCAGAAGTTCGGCGCGAACCAGGTTGATGTGCTCGCGCAGCGTGTAAAAGAGGTCGCTGAACGACAGGGGGATGTTGCGCGAATAGGCGTCCTCCTCGATGCGGTCGAGGCGGATCAGGTAGTCGGCGTGGCGCGAGCCATCGTAAGCGTGGCGCAGTTCGTTCTCGAGGAACTTGAGGTCGCCGTAGCAGCGGAAGATCTTCGAGCGAACGCGCCAGTTGTAGATCGACGGCGCGACCTTGAGCAGCGGCAAGAGCAGGATGATGATCGGCAGGATCAGCACGAACAATCGCTCGACCAGCACCGCGATCCAGAACGGCAGGTAGCGCTGCAGCAACGGCGGCCCGGACTTGTAGTAGCGCGTCGCTTCGGCCGAGAGATCGAAGCTGTGATCCTTGTAGGCGGGAAACTCGCCGGCGCGCTGGAAGAAACCGCTCTGGCCGTTGACCTCGCTCATCGCCTGCAGCAGCAGGCTGGCGAGCGCCGGGTGCAGGCTCTCGCTGACGATCACGTTGGCGGTCGTCGCCAGCAGCACGGTGTCTCTGGGCGGCGTGTCGCGAACCAGGTCGACGACGCCGCGCGGCAATACGATCTTCGACAGGAAGGGGAAGCGCCGCGCGTAGGCGTCGGCCTGGACGAAGCTCATCACGCGAACGCCCGGCGAACGCAGCAGCACCTGGACGACCGGCGCCTCGGGCGCGGCGACGATGAAGGCGGCGTCGATCTTTCCCTGCTGCAAGGCCTCGGCCGCGTTGAGTCCATCGACCGGCAGCAGGTTCTTGCCGCGCGTGGCGATCTCGTTGGCTTCGAGCAGCTGCAGCGCCAGGCCGCGAATGCCGCTGCCTTCCTCGCCGACGGCGATGCGCGCTCCGGCGAGTTGATAAAGCTTGTCGATGCGCGTCTCGCTGCGATAGAAGACCCACACCGGCTCGTAGGCGACGCTGCCGAGCGAGCGCAGATCGCTTTGCTCGTCGCCGCTCAGTACCTCGTCGATGCCGCCCTGGATCAGGGCGATGTCGGCCTCGCCTTGCTTGAGGCGTTCAAGATTCTGTTGCGAACCCGACGAGGTCAGGATCTTGAGCGTGATGCCGTTGGCCGCCAGCAGCTCGCCGTAGCGCTTGGCGTAGGCGTAGTAGGCGCCGGTCTCGCCGCCGGTCGAAATGCTCATCTCGCGCGGCGGCGCCGGCTTGACGAACTGATAGGCGACGGCAAAACCCAGCGCCGTGATCAGAACGATCGGCCAGGCCGTCGCCAGCAGGTCGCGGATCGAAACGAACTTGGCGCGCAGTTTGTTCATCAGGGCAGCAAGATCGTCGATCCGGTCGTCTTGCGCGCTTCGAGGTCGCGATGCGCGCTCGAAGCGTCGGCGAGCGCGTAGGTCTGGTTGATCTCGATCTTGACCTGTCCCGAGCCGACGACGGCGAACAGTTCAGCGCCGAGCGCGACCAGGTCGGCGCGCTTGGCGCTGTAGTGGCCGAGCGTCGGCCGGGTCAGGAACAGCGAGCCTTTTTGCGAGAGCAACAGCGGGTTGAACGGCGGCACCGCGCCCGAGGCGTTGCCGAACGAGACCATCATGCCGAGCGGGCGCAGGCTGTCGAGCGATCCGGCGAAGGTGTCCTTGCCGACGCCGTCATAGACGACCGCGACGCCTTCGCCTGCGGTGATCTCGCGAACGCGCTTGGCGACGTCCTCGTGGGTGTAATAGACGACGTGGTCGCAGCCGTGCGCGAGCGCGAGCTTGGCCTTGGCTTCCGAGGACACCGTGCCGATCACCGTGGCGCCGAGCGCTTTGGCCCACTGGCAGGCGATCAAGCCGACGCCGCCGGCCGCGGCGTGGATCAGCACGCGGTCGCCGGCTTGTACCGGGTAGGTGCGGCGCAGCAGGTAGGCGGCGGTCAGCCCCTGCAACATCATCGCCGCGCCGGTGCGGCAGTCGATGGCGGCGGGCAGCTTGAGCAGCCGGTCGGCGGGCAGGCAACGCACCTGGCTGTAGGCGCCGAGCGGTCCGCCGGCGTAGGCGACGCGGTCGCCGACCTGCAGGTCGGTGACGCCGTCGCCGATCGCCTCGACGATTCCGGCGGCCTCGGTCCCCAGGCCAGAGGGCAGCGGCAGCGGGTAGAGTCCGCTGCGGTGATAGGTGTCGATGAAGTTGAGTCCGACCGCCTCATGGCGCACGCGCGCTTCGCCGGGCGCCGGGTCGCCGACGGCGACCTCCTCCCAGCGCAGCACTTCGGGACCGCCGGTCTGATGGAAGCGAATGGCAAAGGGCATTGTTTTCTCCTGGAAAAAGGGCGATGAGCGGATGGCTTCGGGCGCAGACCGCTAGACTAGCCGCTGCTTGCCTGCGCGGCAAGCCGTGCGCCATGCATAATGGCTTTTCGATGCTTGCCAGGCCACTGCAAGGTCAATCCAGGACGCTCTGAAGTGACCTTTTGACGGCTTTTGCGGCGAGTTCTCAGAACGGGATGGTCTTGAGCAGCCAGAGCAGGCCGCTCAGCGTGAAGAAAGACGCGATGGTCGTCACCAGCAGCGCCACCGCGCAGAAATCGTCCTTGCCGTAGGCCTGCGCCAGCGTCGGATAGATGCCCATCATCGGCATCGCCGCCATCAGCACCGCCGCCGTGCGCAGCGCCGGATCGATAGGCGGCAGGCCGAGCAGCGGCAGCACGCTGAGGAACGCGAAAACGGCGAGCGGCAACACGATCAGCTTGCCGACGACGACGGGAACGACCTGTCGTCCGATGCCGCGCAGCGGCAGGCCGACCAGCGTTCCGCCGATCACGAAAAGCGCGATCGAACTCGTAGACGACGCCAGCATCTCGGCAGTTCGCAGCAGCGGCTCGGGCAGCTTCCAGCCGGTCGCCGAGACGCAGAGGCCGGCGACTAGTCCGAGCACCAGCGGGTTGGTCGCCAGTCGCTTGAGCGCGCGCCCGACGACGCGCCACTGGCCGGCGCCGCCGCGGCTGTGTTCGGCCATGAACAGCAGCAGCGGGATGACGACCGTGTTCTCGACGATCAGGTTGAGCGCCAGCGAGACGCCGGCGACCGGCGCTGCCGTCAGCAGCAGGATCGGATAGCCGACGTAGCCGCTGTTGCTGCACGCCATTCCCATCGCCCGAATGGTGCTGGTCGTCGCATCGAGCCCGGTGACGCGCCGCGTCCACAGGAAGCCTGCGCCGATCACCAGCAGCGAGCCGAGCAGGTAGGCCGCCAGATAGCTCGCGTTGATGATCTCGCCGAGCTGGCGTTGCGCCAGCGTCTTGAAGAGCAGCGCTGGCAGCGCGAGGTTGAGGACGAACTTGCCGAAGACGCGCATCTCGATCTTGGCGAAGACGCCGATTCGCGTGAACAGGTAACCGAGAAAAATGATGATGTAGATCGGCGAGGTGATCGCCAGGATGTCGAGCATGAGAGGTTCTCTGGTGGGTCACACTGGCGTCAGTTTGGCGTATTCGAGCGCCAGCCACTTCATTCCCTGCGCGCCGAAATTGACCTGAACGCGCGCGTCTGACCCGCGCCCTTCGGCCGAAACGATCACGCCCAGGCCAAACTTGGCGTGTTCGACGTTCTGCCCGATGCGCAGGCCGTTGGCCGAGGTCTGCTCGGAGACTCTGGCCGGCGCCGCCGATGAGCTACGCGACGGAACGCTGGCGGCGTACGCCGGCGCGCGGTTGACCTTGAGCAGCAGTTCCTCGGGCAGTTCTTCGAGAAACAGCGACGGCAGGCAGTAGCGCGTCTGGCCGTGCAGCATTCGCGTCTGCGCGTGCGAGAGGTAGAGCCGCTTGCGCGCGCGCGTCAGCGCGACGTACATCAAGCGCCGCTCCTCCTCGAGGCCGTCGCGTTCCTGCGCGGCGTTTTCGTGCGGGAACAGCCCCTGTTCGAGTCCGCTGATGAATACCGCGTCGAACTCGAGTCCCTTGGCCGCATGCACGGTCATCAGCTGCACCGCTTCCTGGCCTTCGCCGGCCTGGTGCTCGCCGGCTTCGAGCGAGGCGTGGGCGAGAAAGGACGCCAGCGGACTTGCGTCTTCGTCAGCGCTATCCGACTCTTCCTGCAGGAAGTTGGTCGCCGCGTTGATCAGTTCGTCGAGGTTCTCGAGCCGCTCGCGCCCTTCCTTCTCGGTGAGATAGTGCTGACGCAGTCCGCTTTTCTCGATCAGGTGGTCGATCACCTCGGGCAGCGGCAATCCGGCGGTCTCAGAGCGCAGCGTCTCGATCAGCCTGATGAAGCTGCCGACCGATGATCCAGCTTTGCCCCCCAGGCTCGCGGCGGCGTTGTAGAGGCTCGAATTGGCGCGGTGCGCGGCTTCCTGCAGCGCTTCGAGGCTGCGGTTGCCGATGCCGCGCGTCGGGAAATTGACGACGCGCGAAAACGCCGTGTCGTCGTCCGAATTGCCGATCAGCCGCAGATACGCGAGCGCATGCTTGATCTCCTGGCGATCGAAGAAGCGCAGTCCGCCATAGACGCGGTAGGGGACGTTGGCCGAAAAGAGCTGGTGCTCGAGAACGCGCGACTGCGCATTCGACCGGTAGAGCAGCGCGATCTGCGTTCGCGCAAAACCGTCGCGCGCCAGCTCGCGCACCTCGTCGACGATCAATCGCGCCTCGTCGAGGTCAGAGCTCGCTTCGAAAACGCGGATCGCTTCGCCGGCGCCGGCTTCGGTCCACAGGTTCTTGCCCAGGCGGCCGCGGTTGTTCTTGATCAGCGCGTTGGCGGCGTCGAGGATGTTGCCGTGCGAGCGGTAGTTCTGTTCGAGGCGGATCACGTTGGCGACGTCGAACTCGCGTTCGAGGTCGCGCATATTGCCGACCTCGGCGCCGCGGAAGGCGTAGATCGACTGGTCGTCGTCGCCCACCGCAAATAGACACGCCCCTCCCCCAATCCCCTCCCCACGGGGAGGGGCGATTTCGTCATCGCTGCGCGATGAAGACACGGGGTTCTGCGCTTCAGGCGACGTCGCGGATGCGGCTTCGCCGCGTGCCGTCCGGTCTTGGGGCGGCCCGGCGACGAAAGTGACGGCACTTCCCCCCGGCCCCCTTCCCGCGGAAGGGGGTGATAACGGTTCGCTGCGCTCCATGCGTTGTGACGTTCCGCCTTGGGACGGCCCGGCGGCCGAACGGCGCTGGCGTTCGCCGTGGCCGGCGAGCAGCTTGAGCCAGGCGTACTGCAGGCGATTGGTGTCCTGGAACTCGTCGACCAGGATGTGGCGGAAGCGCTGCTGGTAATGACGGCACAGCGGTTCGTTGCGCGTTAAGAGCTCGTACGAGCGCAGCAGCAGTTCGGCGAAATCGACGACGCCTTCGCGCTGGCACTGCGCGTCGTACTCGGCGTAGAGCGCGACGCGGCGGCTGGTGTATTCGTCGTAGGCCTCGGCCTGCGCGGCGCGGATACCCTGTTCCTTGTGCGCGTTGATGAAGCTCGCGAGCTCGCGCGGCGGGTACTTGACGTCGTCGACGTTGAGGTTCTTGATGAGCCGCTTGATCGCCGACAGCTGGTCGGACGAATCGAGAATCTGGAACAGCGATGGCAGTCCCGCCTCGCGATGATGCGCGCGCAGCAGCCGGTTGCACAGCCCGTGGAAAGTGCCGATCCACATACCGCGCGTATTGATCGGCAACATCGCGGTGAGGCGCGCCAGCATCTCCTTGGCCGCCTTGTTGGTGAAGGTCACCGCCAGGATACCGTGCGGCCCGACTTGGCCGGTCGAGATCAGCCAGGCGATGCGCGTGGTCAGCACGCGCGTCTTGCCGCTGCCGGCGCCGGCGAGGATCAGCGCATGCTGCGGCGGCAGCGTGACGGCGGCGAGTTGTTCGGGGTTGAGATTGGCGAGCAGATCGGACATGGCGGGCGTTTTTCCTGGAAGCAGCGCCGATTATACCGGTCGCGACGGTCGGCGCAGGACGCAAAGCGTTCTCGCGACCGCTGCGCGCCGCGCGATTTCAACGCGCCGCCCGAGGGCGCTGGCGTTGAACTGAATAGGCAGACAGAGTAGGATGAGTACCTTGATTTACTCGACCAACCGTTATTGGAACTGAAACCATGAATGCTCAACAGGTAAAACCGGGGGTTGTCTCCGGCGATGATTTGCAAGCCTTGTTCGCTTTTGCCAAGGCCAAGGGCTTCGCCCTGCCGGCCATCAACGTCATCAACACCAGCACGGTCAACGCCGTCATGGAAGCCGCGGCCGAAATCAAGTCGCCGGCGATTCTTCAGTTCTCCAACGGCGGCGCACAGTTCTACGCCGGCAAGGGGCTCAAGAACGAAAACCAGCGCGCCTGTATCGCTGGCGCCGTGCTCGGTGCCAAACACGTTCATGCGCTCGCCGAACTGTACGGCGCGACCGTCGTGCTGCACACCGACCACGCCGCCAAGAAGCTGCTGCCGTGGATCGACGGGCTGCTCGACGAAGGCGAGAAATTCTTCAAGGAAACCGGCAAGCCGCTGTTTTCCTCGCACATGCTCGACCTCTCGGAAGAGCCGCTCAAGGAGAACATCGAAATCTGCTCGCGTTACCTTGAGCGCATGAGCAAGATCGGCATGACGCTGGAAATCGAACTGGGCGTCACCGGCGGCGAGGAAGACGGCGTCGACAACAGCGATGTCGATAGTTCCAAGCTCTACACCCAGCCCGAAGACGTCGCCTACGCCTACGAACAGCTGTCGAAGATCAGCAAGCGCTTCACCATCGCCGCGTCGTTCGGCAATGTGCACGGCGTCTACAAACCGGGCAACGTCAAGCTGCAGCCGATCATCCTCAAGAACTCGCAAGCCTATATCGAAAAGAAATTCGGTACCAAGGCGCAGCCGATCGACTTCGTCTTCCACGGTGGTTCGGGTTCGACGCTCGCCGAAATCCGCGAAGCGATCTCCTACGGCGTGATCAAGATGAACATCGATACCGATACGCAGTGGGCTTTCTGGGACGGCGTCAAGAACTACTACAAGAAGAACGAAGCCTACCTCCAGGGTCAGATCGGCAACCCCGAAGGCGACGACAAACCGAACAAGAAGTACTACGATCCGCGCGCTTTCCTGCGTGCCGGCGAGGAGACCTTCAAGGCCCGCCTCAAGGTCGCCTTCACCGACCTCAACAACGTCGGCACGCTGGCCTGATCGGCGAAGCCGCGTAAGCCAAAGCCGGCTCAGTCTTGAGCCGGTTTTTTTTCGTCAGTCGAAATGATTCCGACATGACCGCGGCGGCCGCGTTTGAGCAGTTTTTTGAGCGCGCGCTCGGCGTCGCTGCGCGTCGCGTAGACCGGCTCGTGAAAGGCGTTGCACGCCGCCCAGCGCCCTTGCTCGGTGCGCAGCGCGGCGACCGTGCGGCCGCCGTCGAGCGTCGCCAGGACGCACGCTGAGTGATCGGCTTCCCAGGACGCGGTGACCAGCTCAATCGCTTCGTCGCGCGGCACGCACAGCGCGACCAGCGCGTCGATCGGCGAGTCGCAGAGCGCGCACTGGACGGCCGGGAAATAGCTCAAATTGCCGCGCAAAAGCTAGCGATCCTCGACCCGAGTTTCGACCCGTGTACCGACCCGTTGCCACGACGCATCGGGATTGAATTCGGTGATTTCTGCCGCGACGCGCGCCGTTGCGGGACCCAGATCCTTTTGATAGATCGTCCCGTTGTTGCTGACGATCAAGGTCATCACGCCGCTTTCGCCGTATTCGGCGGGGTAGGCGAGCAGTGCGAAGCCGGCCAGCATTCGGCCGTTGATCAGATAGCTGAAGGCGCCGCCGGGCGCGCTCTTGCCCTGCCGCGTCAGAATGCGGAAGTGGTAGCCGCGGTAGGCGTCGCCCTGCTGGTGCCCTTTGAGGTAGGCCGAGCTGGCGGCGACCAGCGGGCCGAAGGGGCTGGCTTCCTCGCCCGCTGGCGCCGGCCAATAGAGGCCGTCGTGGTGGCCGGGTGTGCTGCCCAGGCGGCGCGCGTACTCGAGCACGCCGTCGCCGTTGCGATCAAGCGCAGCGTATTGCCGCTGGGCGTCGAGGTAGGCGCGCAGCACCGCGATGGCTTCGCGCTCGTTGGCGCCGATGCGGCGGTTGATGATTTCGTCCTCGCCCAGTTCGCTGGCGAAGCGCCAGCCGCCCGCTTCGCGCAGCAGCGGAATCGGCAGCGGCCAGGCCTGCTCGCCGATCAGCAGCAGGCGTCGGTCGGCGCCATCGTCGGCGAGTACCCGGAAGCCTTGCAGCGCCGCCAGTAGTTGTGCGCGGGTCTGCGTGTTGTAGGCTCGATCGGGCGATACCACCAGTCGCTGGTGGCGTTCGCCGAAAAGCGCGACCAGCGCCGCGTCGTCGTCGGCTTGGCAGGCTTCGATCAGCGCGTTGACCGCTTCGTCGGGGCTGGCGAAGCGCCGCTGTTCGGCCGCCGTGACGGGCAGCGCAATGACCAGCAGCAAGGCCAGTGCGAGTCTGCAGAATCCGCGCAACTGTCGCCGCGCGAACTGGACCGCCAGAATGCCTATTTTGGACGTTTCGAATTTAGTCATCATGACCCCCTTAGCGCCGGCCGCCGCGACCGCCGCCACCGGCACGAGCGCCGCCCGCTGAGCGACCGCCGCCGCCCTGGAACGATTGCCCGCGTCCCGCCGACGACATCGATTCACGGCTTGCCGCGCCGCGCGAACTGTCGGCGCGCGCGTCGCGCCCCGAGCCATAGCCGCCAAACGCATCGCCGCCGCTGCGGTTCGCCGCCGATCGGTCGGCAGCTCCGGCTGGTCGGTCGCTGCTGCCAGCGCTCGGCCGCGAGGCGGGGGGCTGCTGCCGCGCGCCGTCACCGGTTCTGCCCGGCGTGTCGCCGACGCGCGGGGTCTGGCGGCCGGCGGCGCCGCTGACCTGGCCGGGTTTCTTGTCGGGCTGCCAGGCCGTTCCCTGCGTCGTCGACCGATTGCTTCGATTGACGTTGCCGGTATTGATATTGCCCGTGCTGATGTTGGTGTTGCGGTTGACGTTGATGTTGTTGTTGCCGCCGTTGCCGTAATGCGCTTCGTAGTGGTTGCCGCTCCAGGCCGCGCCGATCGCCGCGCCCCAGATCAGTCCGGTGGCCAGCGCGGCGCCCGGCGGATAGGGGTAGTAATAGACCGGATAAGGCGCCGGCAGGTAGGAATAGCTCGCATAGCCGCCGTAGGCGACGACCGCCGTCGGGTTGTACTGCGGAACGTAGATCACCTGCGGGTCGGCCGGGACGATCTTGATCACTTCCTTTTCAACGACCACCACCTGCTTGTCGTCGGACTTGAGGTTGCCGACCGACTGCGTTTTCCGGCGGAAGCGCTGGACCGCCTCGAGCACCGCCCCCTGGTCGGCCACCACCGCCTCGCCCAGGTCGCTGGTCCAGTCAAGGTCGTTACTCATCTTTTTGACCACTTCGGGATAGTTGAGCAGCGACTTGATCGGGTCGTGCCAGGCGTCGTTGACCGGCAGGTCCTTGGTGGTTTTTCGTTTGTCGAGAAAGCGGTCGGCTTGGACGATCTCCAGCGGGTAGGTCGACGCGGGCAGAATGATGCCGATCAGATCGTCGGGATAGAGCGCGATCGGCCCGACCAGCGTGTCGAGTTGTGCCGTGCTGAGCGGCGCCGCGCCGCTGGCGGCAGGCGCCTGGGCCATGGCGCCGGCACTGATGAGCGCCAGCCAGAGGACGAACAACAGGCTCAGCGACGAGCAGCGTTTTCCTTGCGCCAGATTGCTGAAAATCGCATCGATCATGGCTGTCTCCTTGCGTTCAATTCGTCGCCCGGCAATCGCGCCGCTGCATGGCATAATATCGCAAGTCGCCGGCGCCGCGCGACAGGGCGGCGCCGTTTCATCTGGCGGGAGCGACCGGTCGCGCGTTGCGGCTGTCTTGCTTGTGCCGCCGTGTGCGGCCAAGCCAACGATCACCAGTTAATTGGAGGACTTATGTTCCAGAAAATCACATCGTACTTCTCGGCGCTCGCCTTGAGCCTGGTTCTCACCGCTTGCGCGGTTCCCGGGACGCCACAGGGCGAGCTTGAGGTCCGCTCGGGCGTCATCGAAGAGATTCACCCGGTGCAAATCGAAAGCGCCCACCAGGCGGGTGTTGGTGCCGTGGTTGGCGGCATTGCCGGACTCGGCCTCGGCAGCCTGATCGGCGGCGGCTCCGGGCGCGATGTCGCGATGGTGCTCGGTACCGTCGGCGGCGCCTATGCCGGCAACGAGGTGCAGAAGAAATACGACAAGCCGATCCAGGGCCAGCAAATCGTCGTTCGCGCCAACAACGGCGTGCTGATTTCGGTGACGCAACCGGTCAATCCGAATCTGCGCAAGGGCCAGAAGGTTTATGTCGAAGGCAACGGTGACGGCGCCCGAGTCGTTGCGCGCTGACCCGCACTGGCCTCTGCCGGTAGCGCGGCTGGTCGGAGTGCGTTGATGCGGTTTGATGTCGTGATCGTCGGTGGTGGGCTGGCCGGACTCTCGCTGGCCTGCGCCTTGCGCGATACGCGCCTCAAGATCGCCTTGGTCGAAAGCCGCGCGCCCCTGCCTGCCGAGGGATGGGATTCGCGCGTCTATGCGATCAGTCCGGCCAGCACCGAATTCCTGCGCACTATCGGCGCCTGGAAGCATCTGGACAACGCGCGCCTGACACCGATCGAAGCGATGAAGATCAAAGGTGACGGCGGCGCGCGCCTCGCCTTTTCTGCTTATCAGGCCGGCGTCCCTGAACTGGGCTGGATCGTCGAATCGTCGCTGATGGCCTGCGAGCTTTGGGAGAGCGTCAAGCGTCAGGGCAACCTCACGCTGTGTTGTCCGGCGCGGCCCAGCGCGCTTGAGTTTTCGGCCAGCGCAGCGACGCTGACGCTGGCGGGCGGCCAGACGCTGGAAAGCCGCCTGCTGGTCGGCGCCGACGGCCGCGATTCGTGGGTGCGCGAGGCGGCGGGACTGTCAGCGATCGATACCCCTTACGGCGAAATGGGCCTGGTCGCCAACTTCGCATGCGAATTGCCGCACCGCGCTATCGCGCGCCAGTGGTTTCGCGACGACGGCGTTCTGGCCTGGCTGCCGCTGCCCGGCAAGCGCATTTCGATCGTCTGGTCGGCGCCCGACGCGCTCGCTGCCGAACTGCTGGCGCTGCCCGCCGAGGCGTTGGCGGCGCGCGTCGCCGCGGCCGGTGGCGACGAACTCGGCGCGCTCACGCAGATCACCGCGGCCAGCGCCTTCCCGCTGCGCCTGCTGCGCGTGCCGACCACCGTGGCGCGACGACTGGCGCTGATCGGCGACGCCGCGCACGGCATTCACCCGCTGTCCGGGCACGGCATCAACCTCGGCTACCAGGACGCCCGGGTGCTCGCCGAACTGCTCGCGGCGACCCCCGAATGGCAGGATCTCGGCAGTGAGCGTCTGCTCCTGCGATACCAGCGCGCGCGGCGCGAAGAGACGCTGCTGATGCAGTACACAACCGATACACTGCGCCGGCTGTTTCGTGAGAAACTGCCGGGTCTTAAGACCTTGCGCAACATCGGAATGAACCTCACCAATGCGCTTCCGGTGGCCAAGAACCTGCTCGTGCGTTACGCCATCGGCGCCTTTTAACCCCTGTTTTCGCGGAGAAATTCAATGCTCAAGAAACTGCTGCCGCTGGCTCTGGCAGCCACGTTCAGCCTGACCGTTCTGGCCGACGAGGCAAGCGTCAAGAAGGCCGTCGAAGCCAAGCTGGGGACCAAGGTCAGCAGCGTGCTCAAGAGTCCGTATCTCGGACTCTATGAAGTCTATGCCGACGGGCAGATCCTCTATACGGATGAAAAACTGACGGCGATCATCGCCGGCACGCTGATCGACGGCAAGACGATGAAGAATGTCACCGCCGAACGCATGCAGAAACTCACTGCGATCAAGTTTTCCGATCTGCCGCTCGAGCTTGCGGTCAAGCAGGTGCGCGGCGACGGCCGCCGCGTTCTGGCCACCTTCGAGGATCCGAACTGCGGCTATTGCAAGAAGCTCGCCAAGGACATCGCCAAGCTCGACAACATCACGCTCTATACCTTCCTCTACCCGATCCTGTCGCCCGACTCGCTCGACAAGTCGAATCAGGTGTGGTGTTCGGCCGACAAGGCGCGCGCCTGGAACGACTGGATGCAGGACGGCAAGGCCTTGTCCGGCAAGGGCGACTGCGATGTCAGCGCGGTTCACAAAACGGTCGAGTTGGGCCGCAAGCTGGCGATCACCGGAACGCCGACGCTGTTCTTCGCCGACGGCGAGCGCGTTCCCGGCGCCGTGCCGATCGCGCAGATCGAGAAGAAGCTGGAACAGGCATCGGGCAAGTAAGCGGCCTGCGAGTTAGGCAGCGCGGAGGCAGCGCGGGCGTTCTCGACGCTGGTGCCCGACCTGACCGCGCCAAGCGCTGTCGCGGCAGGCCTGCCCAGGATCGCCCGACTGCGCGGCTGCCGCCGCCAAACCATCTCGGCATCAGCGTTTTTCCATCGCCCGGTACGCTTGCCGAATCACCTCGGCCAAGGCCTTGAGGTCGGCAAGTCGCGACGTCGATCGCCGCGCCACCAGCGCGATCGTTCGCTTGGGCGCGGGCGGCGATAGCGGCCGTGAAACCAGCGTCTTGCTTTGCGTCAGCCCGCCGCTGACCGCCATTGCCGGAATCAGTGCGACGCCGAGTCCGGATTCGACCATCTGCACCAGCGTCAGCAGGCTGGTTGCCTCGACGACCGACGGGCGGACGGGGCCGCCACAGGCGTAGAGCGCGTGCTCGCGCAGGCAGTGCCCTTCTTCGAGCAACAACAGACGATCGGCGAGCGCTGGCGCTGGCTTGACGGTGGTCCCCTGCAGCAGCGCGTCGTCGTGGCGGCCGACGATCCACAGGGCGTCGTCGAAGAGCGTCTCGACGAGGAAATTCCCCGTAGCGTAGGGCAGCGCGATCAGCGCGAAATCGAGTTGTCCGTCGTCGATGCGCGACAGCAGATGGGCGGTCAGGTCCTCGCGCAGTGCCAGCCGCAAGTCCGCGTAGCGTTGGCGCAGCAGCGCCAGCGAAGGCGGCAAGAGAAACGGCGCAATGGTCGGAATGACGCCCAGGCGTAGCGGGCCGCTCATCGGCTGCTGCGTTTGCGCGGCGCGTTCGGAGAGGTCCTGGGTTGCCGCGATGATCGCCCGCGCGCGGTCGGCGACGTCGAGTCCGAGCGGCGTCATCAACACCGACTGACGGTCGCGCTCGACGAGCTGCGCGCCGAGCACCGCCTCAAGCTCCTTGAGGCCGGCGCTCAGCGTCGACTGCGTGACGAAACACGACTGCGCAGCGCGCGTGAAATTGAGCTGCTGCGCGAGCGCGACCAGGTACTGCAGTTGTTTGAGCGATGGCAAGGCAGTCATGGTGGTGCCAGGTTGTTATCGATAAAAACGATTATAGGTGAAAATATTATTCGTTTTTAAACTAATGTCGTTTTGGCTAAAGTGCGCTCGTACCCCTGTCACACAAGGAGATCAACATGACGCGCTTGAAGAACATCGAGAAATGGTCGACTATCGAAGACCTCTCCATTGTCATGAGTGGTCGCGGTGGAAAAATTCGCCGGATCGTCGGGCTGGGCATCAATGCCATCGGTGCCGGCGTCCTGGTTGTCGAGGGAATTCGCTGGCTGTCGATTTGATCTGTCTTTCAACCCGCCAAGGAGCATCGCCATGAACAAGAAACTCACCACCGCCGCCGGTTGTCCGGTCGTCGATAATCAGAACGTGATGACCGCCGGCCCGCGCGGCCCGCAGTTATTGCAGGACGTCTGGTTTCTCGAGAAACTCGCGCATTTCGACCGCGAAGTGATCCCCGAGCGTCGCATGCACGCCAAGGGATCGGCCGCTTACGGCACGTTCACCGTGACGAGCGACATCACCCGCTACACCAAGGCCAAGATCTTTTCGCAGATCGGCAAGCAGACCGAACTGTTCAGCCGCATGTCGACGGTCGCCGGCGAGCGCGGCGCCGCCGACGCCGAGCGCGACATCCGCGGCTTTGCCTTGAAGTTTTACACGGAAGAAGGCAACTGGGACCTGGTCGGCAACAACACGCCGGTCTTTTTCCTGCGCGATCCGCTCAAGTTTCCCGACCTCAACCACGCGGTCAAGCGCGATCCGCGAACCAATCTGCGCAGCGCCGACAACAACTGGGATTTCTGGACTTCGCTGCCGGAAGCGCTGCACCAGGTGACGATCGTCATGAGCGAGCGCGGCATTCCGGCGAGCTATCGCCACATGCACGGCTTCGGCTCGCATACCTTCAGCCTGATCAACGCGCAGAACGAGCGTTTCTGGGTCAAGTTCCATTGGCGCAGCCAGCAGGGAATCAAGAACCTCTCCGACGCCGAAGCCGAGGCGCTGATCGCCAAAGACCGCGAAAGCCACCAGCGCGATCTCTATGAGGCGATAGCACGCGGCGACTTCCCGAAATGGACGTTGGCGATCCAGGTGATGCCCGAGGCAGACGCCGAGAAGGTGCCGTATCACCCGTTCGACCTCACCAAGGTCTGGCCGCACAAGGATTACCCGCTGATCGACGTCGGCGTCATCGAATTCAACCGCAATCCGGAGAACTACTTCGCCGAAGTCGAGCAGGCGGCGTTCAACCCGGCCAACGTCGTTCCCGGGATCAGCTTTTCGCCCGACAAGATGCTGCAGGGGCGGCTATTTTCGTACGGCGACGCGCAGCGCTATCGGCTCGGCGTCAACCACGGCCACATCCCGGTCAATGCGCCGCGCTGCCCGGTGCATAGCTACCACCGCGACGGCGCTATGCGCGTCGACGGCAACTACGGCAGCACGCCAGGTTACGAGCCGAATAGTCACGGCGAGTGGCAGCAGCAACCCGACTTCCGCGAGCCGCCGCTTCTCATCGACGGCGCAGCCGACCACTGGAACTATCGCGAGGACGACGACGATTACTACGCGCAGCCGCGCGCGCTGTTCCGCCTGATGAGTCCGGCGCAGCAGCAGATCCTCTTCGACAATACCGCGCGTTCGCTCGGCGGCGCCGCCAAGGCGATCCAGTTGCGCCACATCGCCAACTGCCGCAAGGCCGACCCGGCCTACGGTCAGGGCGTCGCCCGCGCGCTGGGCATCGCGCCCGGCGAAATCGGCTAGGGAGGCTGGTGATGGATGCCGAACTCGTCGCCCGCAAGCCCGGCTGGGCTGCGCTCTGGTTTGAGCATGCGCGCGCGCACAAACCGGCGGCTTTTGGCTTTGTGGTCGCCTTGTGCGGCGTGCTGGTCTTGCTGGTCCAAAGCGTCGTGCAACTCGCCAGCGGGAGCGCAGCGCCAGGCTTGCGCCTGGCGCTTCTGGGTGGTGTCGCGGGTTTCGCGGCGACCGGGCTCGGCGCACTGCCGGCGCTGGTGCTGCGCGGCCTGCCGCAGCGCCTCGAGGACAGCCTGCTGGGAATGGCGGCGGGAATGATGCTCGCCGCCAGCGCTTTTTCGCTGTTGTTGCCCGGGCTTGAAGCGGGTGCCGCGCAGCTTTCGAGCAAGCCGCTCGGCGCCGGCGTGGTGGTGATCGGCATGGCGCTCGGCGTGCTGCTGATGCTCGGGCTCGACGCCTTCATCCCGCACGCCCACGAAACAACCGGTCCGTGCGGGCCGGGGGCCGACCGCTGCAGCCGCATCTGGTTGTTCGTCTTTGCCATCGCCGTGCACAACCTGCCCGAGGGGATGGCGATCGGCGTCAGTTTCTCGCAGGGCGACATGGCGGTCGGCCTGCCGCTGACCAGCGCCATTGCACTGCAGGATATTCCGGAAGGCTTGGCCGTCGCGCTGGCCTTGCGCGCCGCCGGTTTCGCGCCGCCCTTCGCGGTGCTGGTGGCGATTGCCACCGGGCTGCTCGAACCGCTCGGCGCGCTGCTCGGCGTCGGCCTGTCGAGCGGGCTGGCGCTCGCCTACCCGGCCGGCCTTGGACTGGCTGCCGGCGCGATGATCTTCGTCGTCTCGCACGAGGTGATTCCGGAAACCCACCGCAACGGGCATCAGACACCGGCAACATTGGGTCTGATGGCCGGTTTCGCGCTGATGATGGTGCTCGACACCGCGTTGGGCTGATTTTTTTCAACCAAGGAGAACGACCATGAGCAAGAAGACCGCTTCAATCAACATCGGCATCAGCGACGACGACCGCGCGAAGATCGTGCGTGGCCTGTCGGCGCTGCTCGCCGACAGCTACACGCTCTACCTGATGACGCACAACTTTCACTGGAACGTCACCGGGCCGCAATTCAACAGCCTGCACCTGATGTTCATGGGCCAATACACCGAACAATGGAACGCGCTCGACATCATCGCCGAGCGCATCCGTGCGCTCGGTCATCCGGCGCCCGGAACCTACAAGGAATTCGTCAAGCTCGCTTCGATCAAGGAAGTCGACGGTGTGCCCAAGACCAACGACATGATCCGTCACTTGGTCGCCGCGCAGGAGGCGACGGCGCGTACCGCGCGCAAGCTGTTCCCGGTGGTCGAGGCGGCGAACGACCAGCCGACCGCCGACCTGCTGACGCAGCGCCTTGAAATCCACGAGAAGACCGCCTGGATGCTGCGCAGCCTGCTCGAGGAGTAACTAGCCGGAGAAAAAACTACCACGGCGACACAGCGAACATGCCCCGAAGGAAATACCCTTGGGGTACGGCGAGAAACAAAGTGGGTTTCGTTGTGCCCGCTGTGTCGCCGTGGTTAAGCTGCCTTGAGCGTTTAGCCAAGAATTTCGCGCAGCGCCGCGACCAGTGCCTGGCACTGGTCGTCGCTGCCGATGCTGATGCGCAGGTGCTGGCTGACGCGTGCCGCCTTGAAGTGGCGAACGATGATCTTGCGTTCGCGCAGTTTGGCCGCGAGCTGCGCGGCGTCGTGCTGCGGGTGGCGCGGGAAGATGAAATTGGCCGCCGACGGCAGCACCTCGAAGCCCAGGCTCTCGAGGTCGGCGACGAGCTTGGCGCGCGTCTTCATCACCGCGCGCCGCGTCGTCTCCAGGTGCTCGCGGTCAGCCAGTGCGGCAGCAGCGCCGACGATCGCCAGGCGGTCGAGCGGGTAAGAGTTGAAGCTGTCCTTGACGCGATCGAGCGCCTCGATCAGTGCGCTGTCACCGACCGCATAACCAACGCGCAGCCCGGCCAGCGAGTGCGACTTGGACAGCGTGCGGATGACCAGCAGGTTGGGATGGCGCTTAACCAGTGCGATCGCGGTGGGAACGACGTCTGCGGCAAAATCGATGTAGGCCTCGTCGACGACGACCACCGATTGCGGGTGCGCGGCGACCAGCCTTTCGATTTGCGCGAGCGGCAGCAGGTCGCTGGTCGGCGCGTTGGGGTTGGCGATGACGATGCCGCCGCATTTTCCGGCGTGGCGAATATAGTCGTCGACGCGGATCTCGAGACGTTCGCCGAGCGCGACGGCGACGTGCTCGACCTCGTAAAGGCCGCAGTAGACCGGATAGAAGCTGTAGCTGATGTCGGGGATCAGGATAGCCGCGTCGTGCTTGAGCAGCGCCAGGAAGGCGTGCGCCAGCACCTCGTCGGAACCGTTGCCGACGAAAACCTGCGCCGGCGTGATGGCAAATTCGGCGAAGTGCGCGGCGACGGCTTCCTTGAGCCGGTCGGCGCCGGGGTCGGGGTAGAGGCGCAGGTTCGCGCCGTCAGCGCCGAGCTCGGCCTGCATCGCAGCGACGGCGCGCGGCGACGGCGGATAGGGGTTTTCGTTGGTGTTGAGCTTGACCAGCCCGGAGATCTTGGGCTGTTCGCCCGGAACGTAGGGCGTCAGGCGGTGAACGAGAGGGCTCCAGAATTGGCTCATGAACGGCTCGCAAGGTCGAAGGCAGCAGAAGCCTTAGATGGTATCATGCACAGCTGTTGCTGACCGCTGCCGAGCGCTGTGGCGGTCAGGATCCGAAGTTTTTCGCCACTTTGCGATGGGGCCTTCATGCGGCAAGCCGAAATTAGCAGAAATACCCTCGAAACGCAGATCACGGTGCGTCTGAATCTCGATGGCAGCGGGCAATGCCGCTGTGCGACCGGCGTGCCTTTTCTCGACCACATGCTCGATCAGGTGGCGCGCCACGGCATGATCGACCTTGAGGTCGAGGCGCACGGCGATCTGCACATCGACGCGCACCACACCGTCGAGGACATCGGCATCACGCTCGGTCAGGCGCTGGCCCGCGCGCTCGGCGACAAGGCCGGGCTGCGCCGTTACGGCCACGCTTACGTGCCGCTCGACGAAGCGCTGTCGCGCGTCGTGATCGACCTTTCCGGACGCCCGGGCCTTGCGTTCAACGTCGATTTTTCGCGCGCGATGATCGGCGCTTTCGACGTCGACCTTTGCCGCGAGTTCTTTCAAGGTCTCGTCAATCACGCGCTGATGACGCTGCATGTCGATAACCTGCGCGGCGACAACGCGCACCATCAGGCCGAGACGGTATTCAAGGCCTTCGGCCGCGCGCTGCGCCAGGCGGTCGAAGCCGACTCGCGCGCGGCGGGAAGCATTCCGTCGACCAAGGGATCGCTGTGATGGGAGCAGCGACCATCGCGGTGATCGACTACGGCATGGGCAACCTGCGCTCGGTCTGGCAGGCGCTGGTCCATGTCGCCGGCAGCCGCGAGGTCGTCGTCACCGCCGACCCGGCGCTGGTCGCTGCGGCCGAGCGCGTCGTTTTTCCGGGCCAGGGCGCGATGCCCGACTGCATGCGCGAGCTCGACGCGCGCGGCCTGCGGCAGGCGGTGCTCGACGCGGCGAAGAACAAGCCCTTCCTCGGCATCTGCATCGGCCAGCAAATGCTCTTCGAACACAGCGACGAAGGCGATGTCCCCGGCCTTGGCGTTTTCGCCGGTCGCGTCCGCCGCTTTCCGGCGGACAAGATGCACGGTCCCGGCGGCGAGCGCCTCAAGGTGCCGCACATGGGCTGGAACGAAGTCGTGCAGACCCGGTCTCACCCGCTGTGGAAAGGGATCGCCGATGCGTCGCGTTTTTATTTCGTGCATAGCTACTGCGTCGATCCGGTCGACCGCCTGTGCATCGCCGGCACCACCGACTATGGCGTCCCCTTTACCAGTGCGGTGGCTCGGGATAATATCTTCGCCATTCAATGTCATCCGGAAAAGAGCGCCCAGACGGGGCTCGCCTTGTTGTCCAATTTCATCGACTGGAAGCCCTGATCCGGCGCGGCTTTTTACAACGCGGCCTTTTACTACGCTTTTCCCTCAACTTTTCCCACGACCTTCCCAAAAAAATGCTGATCATTCCCGCGATTGACCTGAAGGACGGGCAGTGCGTCCGTCTCAAGCAAGGCCTCATGGACGAAGCCACCATTTTTTCCAGTTCGCCCGGCGAACAGGCGGCGCACTGGCTGGCGCAGGGCGCGCGCCGGCTGCACATCGTCGATCTCAACGGCGCTTTTGCCGGCAAACAGAAGAACGAGCGCGCCATCAAGGAAATCGTCGACGCGCTCGGCGACGAGATTCCGATCCAGCTCGGCGGCGGTATCCGCGACCTCGATACCATCGAGCGCATCCTCGACAACGGCGTGAGTTACGTGATCATCGGCACTGCCGCGGTCAAGAACCCCGGTTTCCTGCACGACGCCTGCAGCGCCTTCCCGGGCCAGATCATCGTCGGCCTCGACGCCAAGGACGGCAAGGTCGCCGTCGACGGCTGGTCGAAGCTGACCGGCCACGACGTCATCGACCTGGCCAAGAAGTGCGAGGGCTACGGCGTCGAAGGAATCATCTACACCGACATCGGCCGCGACGGCATGCTCTCCGGAATCAATATCGACGCCACCGTCAAATTGGCGCAGGCGTTGCGCGTCCCGGTGATCGCCAGCGGCGGGCTGTCGAGCTTGGACGACATCCGCGCGCTGTGCGCGGTCGAGCATGAAGGAATCTCGGCGACCATCGCCGGCCGCGCGATTTACGACGGATCGCTCGATTTTGCCGCGGCGCAGGCCGAAGCCGACCGCGCGACGCAGCGCTAGTCATTTTTAAAACTCTCTCACGAGAACCAACCGGAATCCGCTTTGGCTCTGGCAAAAAGAATCATTCCCTGTCTTGACGTGACCGCCGGCCGGGTCGTCAAGGGGACCAACTTCGTCGACCTGCGCGACGCCGGCGATCCGGTCGAAATCGCGCGCCGCTACGACGCGCAGGGCGCCGACGAGGTGACTTTCCTCGACATCACGGCGTCGTCCGATCAGCGCGATATCATCCTGCATATCGTCGAGGCCTGCGCCGCGCAGGTCTTCATCCCGCTGACCGTTGGCGGCGGCGTGCGCGCGGTCGCCGACGTGCGCCGCCTGCTTAACGCCGGCGCCGACAAGGTGAGCATGAATACCGCCGCGGTCGATAATCCCGACCTCGTCGCCGAAGCGTCGGCCAAGGTCGGCAATCAGTGCATCGTCGTCGCCATCGACGCCAAGCAGGTCGCGCCCGGGCAATGGGAGGTATTCACGCACGGCGGGCGCAAGCGCACCGGACTCGACGTGATCGACTGGGCGCGGCGTGTGCAGCAGCTCGGCGCCGGCGAAATCCTGCTGACCAGCATGGATAGAGACGGCACCAAGAATGGTTTCGATTTGCCGCTGACGCGCGCTGTTTCGAATGCCGTCGATATTCCGGTGATCGCCAGCGGCGGCGTCGGCACGCTGCAACACCTGGCCGACGGCGTCACCGAGGGCGGCGCCGACGCGGTGTTGGCGGCGAGCATCTTCCATTTCGGCGAGTACACGGTGCGTGAGGCCAAGGAATATATGCGCGAGCGCGGCATCGAGGTGCGGCTGTGAGCGCCGCCAGCGATCTTGACGCGAGCCGTTTCTGGCTCGACGCGCTCAAGTGGGACGAGAATGGGATGATTCCGGCGATCGCTCAGGACGCGGCGAGCGGCCGCGTCGTGATGTTCGCCTGGATGAACCGCGAGTCGCTGCAACAGACGGTGGCCAGCGGCAACGCGGTCTATTGGTCGCGTTCACGTCAGCGGCTGTGGCGCAAGGGCGAGGAGTCGGGTCATTTTCAAAAGGTGATTTCGATTCGTGCCGACTGCGACGGTGACGTGTTGTTGCTGGCGATCGAGCAGGTCGGCGGGATTGCCTGTCACACCGGGCGCCAAAGCTGCTTCTTCCTGGAATTGCGCGGCGAGCGCTGGGTTGCCGCCGATCCGGTCTTGAAAGACCCCAAGGCGATCTACGGCAACTGAGCCAGTCGCGCTTGCGTTCAATAAAAAGGCCTCTGCAGTGCAGCGGCCTTTGTTCTATTCGTCGTCGGTGTCCTGCGCCTCGTACCACATCGCATTGAGTACCGAGAGCAGCAAAGCCGCGCTCAGGCCCAGTATCCAAGTGAAGTACCACATCTCTTTTCTCCGGTGATTAGTGTTCGGTGATCAGTAGACCGACTTGCTGTTTTGTTCGATGAAACTGACGGTCAGCTTGCCGCGCATCACGCGATAGGCCCAGCTCGTGTAGACCACCACCAGCGGCAGAAACAGCACGACGACGCCGAGCATCACGCTCAGGGTGAATTGGCTGGAAGTGGCGTCCCAGGCGGTCAGGCTGCTTTGCGGGTGGCTCGACGAAGGCATGATGAACGGAAAGAGCGACGCCCCGGCGGTGCCGATCACTCCGACGCAGGCCAGGCTGCTGGCGATGAAAGCGATTCCTCCCTTGTTTTTCAGCGTCGCGATCAAGCCCGCCGCGATGCCGGCGAAAGCCAGCGCCGGCAGGCAGAGCGTCGCCGGGTAGCGCTGATAGTTGGCGAGCCAGGCGCCGGCCTGCTGGACCACCTGTTTGGCGAGCGGGTCTGAGGGCGCTCCGGGCAGGCCGCCATTGCTGATGACGTAACCGGGGATGGCCAGTGCCAGCCACAGTCCGGCGAGCGCGAAAGTGGCCGCCAGCAGCAGGTTGAAAGCAATTGCCGCCTGCCGCGAACGTCGGGCGATCGCGCCGTCGGTGCGCAGCATCAGGTAGTGCGCGCCGTGGCTCACCAGCATAGCCAGGCTGACGACGCCGCAGAGCAGCGGGAACGGCGTCAGCAGGTCGAAAAACCCACCCGTATAGGTGACGCGAAGGCTGTCGTCGAAATGGAAGGGAACGCCCAGGAAGAGGTTGCCGAAAGCGACGCCGAAAATGATCGGTGGCACGCTTCCGCCGACAAACAGGCCCCAGTCCCAAAAGTTGCGCCAGCGCGGATCGGCGACCTTGCTGCGGTAGTCAAAGCCGACCGGGCGAAAAAACAGCGCCCACAGTACCGCCAGCATGGCGAAGTAAAAGCCCGAAAATGCCGTCGCGTAAACAAACGGCCAGGCCGCGAAAATCGCGCCGCCGGCGGTGACGAACCAAACCTGATTGCCTTCCCAGTGGGGCGCGATGCTGTTGATCATCACCCGGCGCTCGGCGTCGCTCTTGCCGACAAAAGGCAGCAGCGTGCCGACGCCCATGTCGTGGCCGTCCATGATGGCAAAGCCGACGAGCAGCGCGCCGACCAGCAGCCACCAGATGAATTTCAGGGTTGCGTAGTCCATTTTCAGGCTCCTTGGCGTTCGCTGTGGTACTTGCCGGTGCCCAGCGAACTCGGGCCAAGGCGGGCGTATTTGAACATCAGATACATTTCGGCGACGAACAGCGCGGTGTAAAAGGCGATGAATCCAGCGAGCGAAAACAGGATGCTGTTGACCGACAGCGTCGAGGTCGACAGGTGCGTCGGCAAGACGCCGAAGATGGTCCACGGTTGGCGGCCGTATTCGGCGACCACCCAGCCCAGCTCGCAGGCGATCCAGGGCGCCGGAATGAACAGCACGGCGGTCTTGAGCAGCCAGCGATTGTTCTCGACCCGGTTGCGTGCGCTGGCCCAGAACGCCCAGCTGAAGAGCAGCAGGAAGCCGCCGCCCAGCGCGACCATCAGGCGGAAACTCCAGAACATCGGCGCGACCTTCGGGATGGTGTCGGCAGCAGCCTGGTCGATCATCGCCGGCGTCGCGTCGCGCACGTCGGCGACGTATTTCTTGAGCAGCAGGCCAAAGCCGAGATCGGCCTTGTCCTGCTCGAACAGCGCCTTGACGGCTGCGTTGCTCTGGTCGCGGCGCAAGGCTTCAAGCGCGATCACGGCCTTTTGCCCGCGCTCGATGCGCGCGCGGTTGATGGCGATGATCTGGTTGATCCCCGGAATCTCCTTGGTGAGCGAACGCGTTCCGATGATTCCCATGACGTAGGGGATCTTGAGTTCGTAGTGGTTGCTGCGCGTCGCCTGATCGGGGATCGCGAACAGCGTCAGCGCGGCGGGCGCTGGCTCGGTGTCCCACATCGCTTCCATCGCGGCGATCTTCGACTGCTGCGATTCGGTGACGGTGTAGCCCGATTCGTCGCCGAGAACGATCACCGACAGCGCCGAGGCGAAGCCGAAGGCGGCGGCGATGCGGAACGAGCGCAGGGCAAAGGCCCGGTCGCGGCCCTTGAGCAGATACCACGCCGAGATGCCGAGCACGAACACCGAACCGGTGACGTAGCCGGCCGACAGCGTATGGACGAATTTGGCCTGCGCCGTCGGGTTGAACAGCACCGCCCAGAAATCGAACATCTCCATGCGCATCGTCTGGTAATTGAAGGCGGCACCGACCGGATCCTGCATCCAGCCGTTGGCGATCAGAATCAGCAGCGCCGAAAGATTCGATCCGAACGCCATCAGGAAGGTCGCGGTGAAGTGGCCGACTTTGGACAGCCTTTGCCAGCCAAAGAAAAACAGCCCGATAAAGGTCGATTCAAGAAAGAAAGCGAGCAGTCCTTCAATCGCCAGCGGTGCGCCGAAAATGTCGCCGACATAGTGCGAGTAGTAGGCCCAGTTGGTGCCGAACTGGAATTCGAGCGTCAGCCCGGTGGTGACGCCAAGGGCGAAATTGATTCCGAACAGCTTGCCCCAGAACTTCACCATGTCGCGGTAAATTTCCTTGCCGGTCATCAGGTAGACCGCTTCCATGATCACCAGGATCCAGGCCAGACCCAGGGTCAGCGGGACAAACAGGAAATGGTACAAGGCGGTGACGGCAAACTGCAGGCGTGACAAATCCACCAGGGATTCACTGATCATAAGAACTCCGGTTTTCAGAATAGGATGTCGCCGGTTCGGCTGCCCGCGTCGCGCCGAGCAGGTGCGCGGCGGTCTGCGCAGTACCGCCCGCCTTGACTTCAGGCGGGCTGAAAAAGGCGATGCGCAGGGCGACGATCAGGCAAATCTTGATCAACAGCAGCCAACCGATTTCCTTGAAATAGCGTTTTTCGCGACGTGGCATCGGTGCGTTTTTGTTCATATTTGAGGATGCGAATATCCGGTACCCATCGATCCTATATCTTTTTTCTTGTTTCTTGGCAAAAGCCAACAAAAAAGAGAGCAATGGCGTGCAGTCGCGCCATGTCGATCGATGGCCGGTTGCGAAAGACGCGTAGCGGGATTCCCCGGCGATGGAATCGCGCGTGGGCTGATGTAGAATGCACGGATGTGGATTGCTTTGGTTTGGCGAGACGGTTTGCTAGACAGCAGTTCGTGCGAACAGTTCATCTGTTTTCAAGGCTGGCACAGAGATTGTTAAGTTTCTAAGAAAGTTTACGAAAAAATGAGTACTCACGACATCCTGCATCGTCTTTCCGAGACTCTGGCGAGCCGTCGTCACGCCGATCCGGAAACGTCCTATACGGCCAAGCTGTTCGCCAACGGCCCCGATTCGATTCTCAAGAAGATCGGCGAGGAGTCGGCCGAACTGATCATGGCTGCCAAGGATGGCAAGCGGCTCAACATCGTCTGGGAGTCGACCGACCTGATTTTTCACGTACTGGTGCTGCTCGCCTTCTATGGCTTGAGCATCGAGGACGTCTCGCAGGAAATGCGGCGCCGCGAGGGCGTTTCGGGAATCGACGAGAAGAAGGCGCGGGCCAAGTAAAATGGACAACTGTCTGTTCTGCAAGATCGCTCGCGGCGAGATCCCTTCGCGCAAGGTCTATGAAGACGACGAGGTTTTTGCGTTTCACGACATCAACCCGGCGCGCCCGGTGCATATCCTGGTGATCCCCAAGCGTCACATCACGTCGCTGGCGACGGTCGGCGATGACGACGCACCAGTGCTTGGCAGGATGCTCGCGGTGGCCAATAAATTGGCGAGCGAAAGCGGCAGCCCGGACGGCTTCCGTGTCATCATTAACAACGGGCGCGTCGGCGGGCAGGAAGTGCAACACCTGCACGCGCACATCGTCGGCGGGCCGGAACCGGTCGGGCCGATGCTCAAGCGAGTTTAAGGAGAGAATCATGGGTAGTCTCAGCATTTGGCACTGGCTGATCGTTCTGGTGATCGTCATGCTGGTCTTCGGCACCAAGAAGCTGCGCAATATCGGCGAGGATCTGGGCGGTGCGGTCAAGGGTTTCAAGGAAGGCATGAAGGACGCTGCGGCGGACAACAAGCCGGTCGATCAGCCCCCGCAGCAGGTCAGCGGCGCCCAGACCGGCCAAACGATCGAGGGCGAAGTCAAGGAAAAGACGCGCTCGTGAGTTGGTCCGCGCATGGGCTTGGCTTGCCGTTGAAGGCGCCGGCCTGACATGTTCGACGTCGGCTTCTCCGAACTGATCGTCATCGCCGTCGTCGCGCTGGTGGTGATCGGCCCCGAGCGTCTGCCCAAGGTCGCGCGTACGGCAGGCCTGCTGCTCGGGCGCTTGCAGCGTTACGTCAATGACGTCAAGGCCGACGTCAGCCGCGAGATGCAGCTTGACGAACTCAAGAAGTTGCAGGCCGAGATGCAGGATTCGGCGCGCAGTTTCGAGCGCAGCATTCACAGTGAACTGCAGGCGGTCGAACAGATCGTCGACCAAACGGCGCAGGCGGTCGAACAGGTCGTCGACCAGACGGCGCAATCGGTCGAACAGCTCGTCGACCAGACGGCGCAGTCGCTCGATCAGCCCGCGCAGTCGGTCGAAGCCGCCGTCAATTCCGTCTATGCGTCGCCCGCGGCGGGTGTTCCCGCCGCGACCGAGCCGCCGCCGGAAGCCGTCACGGCGCTTGCAACGACGACGGGCGAGGCGGTCGCCGCGCCGCCCGCTGCCAGCGAGCAGCTCGCCGCCAGCCGGCTGCGTCGGCGTATCCGACACATCCGGCGCCAGGAAATGAGCGACCAATGAGCGAACTGGAAGACTCGTTTCTCTCGCACCTCTTCGAGTTGCGCGATCGGCTGATTCGCGCACTGGCCTCCGTTGGCATCGTCTTTGTCTGCCTTTTTCCGTGGGCCAAGGAACTCTATGCGCTGCTCGCGCAGCCGCTGCTGGCGTCCCTGCCGGCGGGCGGCCAGATGATCGCCACCGACGTCGTCGGCGTTTTCCTGGTGCCGATGAAAGTCGCGCTGATGGTCGCCTTCCTGATCGCGCTGCCCTACGTTCTTTACCAGATCTGGGCCTTCGTCGCGCCGGGCCTCTATGCCCACGAGAAGAAGCTGGCGCTGCCGCTGGTCGCGGCGAGCGTCGTGCTGTTCTTCATCGGCATGGCCTTCGCCTATTTCCTCGTTTTTCCGACGGTCTTCGGCTTCATGGCCAAGGTCGCGCCCGAAGGCGTCGCCTGGATGACCGACATCGAGAAATACCTGTCTTTCGTGATGACCACCTTCATGGCCTTTGGCGTGACCTTCGAGGTGCCGATCGTCGTCATCGTGCTGGTCCAGATGCATGTCGTCGAGCTCAAGACGCTCAAGGAATGGCGCCCCTACGTGATCGTCGGTGCCTTCGTGATCGGCGCCATCTTCACGCCGCCTGACGTCATCTCGCAGCTGATGCTGGCGATTCCGCTGTGTCTGCTCTACGAACTGGGGATGCTGATGGCGCGCTTTGTCAGCAAGCCGGACGCTGAGCGCGTCGCCAATTTCCCAGAGCCACGCTGACTTACTCGCTTTCGCGGCGCGACGGCGGCCGCTTGCCGATACGGATCGTCGTTTCGACCAGCGTTTTCTGCCGGCGCAGTTTGAACGGGACGCTCTCGCCAGGCTTCTGACGCGCGATCAGTTCGAGCATCGCCTGCGGATCCTTGACCGGTTTGCCGTCGATCGCGACCAGGATGTCGCCGGGCTTGATGCCGCCGGCGTCGGCCGGACTGCCGCGCTGAACGCCGGCGATCAGCGCGCCGATCGGCTCGGGCAGGCCGAACGACTCGGCGAGTTCCTGGGTGATTTCCTGGACTTCGACGCCGATCCAGCCGCGCGTTACGGTGCCGGTCGCGATGATCTGCTCCATGACGTTCTTGGCGGTCGAGATCGGGATCGCGAAGCCGATTCCCAGCGAGCCGCCCGATCGCGAATAGATCGCCGTATTGATTCCGACTAGGTTGCCGCGGCTGTCGATCAACGCGCCGCCCGAGTTGCCGGGGTTGATCGCCGCGTCGGTCTGGATGAAATTCTCGAAGGTGTTGATTCCCAGGTGCGAGCGGCCGAGCGCCGAGACGATTCCCATGGTCACCGTCTGGCCGACGCCGAAGGGATTGCCGATCGCCAGCACGACGTCGCCGACGTCAATGCTGTCCATCTGGCCGAGGGTGATCGCCGGCAGCTTGAGTTCTGCCTTCACCGGCTCGATTTGCAGCACGGCGAGGTCGGACTCGGGGTCGCCGCCGACCAGCCGGGCGTTGAGCGTTCTTCCGTCGTTGAGCGCCACTTCGATCTGGTCGGCGCCGTCGACGACGTGGAAATTGGTGAGGATATAGCCGCTGGCGCTGACGATGACGCCAGAACCCAGACCCGACTTGGTTTGTCCCTGAGTCTCCGGAACGTCGCCGAAAAAGTGGCGGAACACCGGGTCGTCGATCAGCGGGTGACGCGGCGCCCTGATCTTCTGCGAAGTGAACACATGAACCACCGACGGCAGCGCTTTCTGCGCGGCGTCGCGGTAAGAGGCGGTGCCGGTCGCCGGACCGTCGGTGCCCGCGGTTTCGCGAACGGCGACGATGTTCGCGCCGGCGCTGATGGGTTTGCCCAGCCATTCGGGCTTGAGCGTGCTGACGACAAAAAGAACGGCAAGACTAACCGTCACCGTTTGTGCAAAAATCAGCCATAGTCTGCGCATTGAAATTCGGAGCCCAAAAGTGAAACGTGAAGAACTGACGCGCTATCTCGACCAACTGCTCGACGCCTCGCGCTTTCGCGATTATTGCCCAAACGGCCTGCAAGTGGAAGGTTGCGGCGAGGTGCGGCGCCTCGTTGTCGGCGTCACGGCGAGCCAGGCGCTGGTCGACGCGGCGATTGCGCGCGGTGCCGACGCGCTGCTGGTGCACCACGGCTGGTTCTGGCGCGGCGAGGATGGTCGCGTCACCGGCCATCGAAAAGCGCGTCTGCAAGCGCTGCTCGCGAATGACATCAACCTGATCGGCTATCACCTGCCGCTCGACGGCCATCCCGAATTGGGCAACAACGCGCAGCTGGCCAAACGCCTGGGCTGGCAAGTCGATGGGCGCTTCGGCGAGCAGGAGCTCGGCTGGCACGGGCGCACCATGGCGGCGACGACGCTTGCCGATCTGACGCAGATGATCAGCACTCGGTTGCAACGAGTGCCGCTGGTGATCGACGGTGCTGCCGACGGCGGGCGGCTGATCAACCACGTCGCCTGGTGTTCGGGCGGTGCGCAGAGTTATTTCGAACAGGCGATTGCGCTCGGTGTCGATGTTTTTCTCTCGGGCGAGATCTCCGAGCAGAACGTTCACCTCGCGCGAGAATCAGGCGTCGCCTATCTTGCCGCCGGGCATCACGCCACCGAGCGTTACGGCGTTCAGGCGCTGGCCGCCCACCTGGCCGAGCGGTTCGGCCTGGACTGCGAGTATGTCGAGATCGACAATCCAGTTTGAGGGAGATTGATTTTTTTCACCACGACGAACACGACGGTCACAACGAAATTCTCTTTTCTTTTGGCTTCTCGTTGTGTTCGTTGTGCCCGCTGTGGTTAATGTTTGTCATCACCTGTTTTTCTGGGAGGCTTCATGAACTACGTTTTTCCGCCGGCGGCGCCGGTCGCCCTTCGCGTTGCCGGCAGCGAGTCGGTTTTTCCGGTGCGCCGCGTCTATTGCGTCGGACAGAATTACGCCGACCACGCCGCCGAAATGGGCGGCGATGGTCGCCAGCCGCCGTTCTTCTTCGGCAAACCCGCCGATGCGCTGGTTCCCGGTGGGGGTAACGTCGCCTACCCGCCGCAGACGGTCAATCTGCAGCACGAAGTCGAACTGGTCGTCGCGCTGAGTAAGGGAGGCAGCGACATCGCGGTCGATCGGGCGCTTGACTGCGTGTATGGCTACGCGATCGGCTTCGACCTGACGCGGCGCGATCTGCAGTCGCGCGCCAAGGCCAAGGGCCAGCCGTGGGACATGGCCAAGGGTTACGATCAGAGCGGACCGGTGAGCGCCATCGTCCCGGTCGCGACGCTCGGTCATCCGGCGAACGGCGCGATCTGGCTCAAGGTCAATGGCCAACTCAAGCAGAGCGGCGACCTCGCGCAGATGTCGTGGAAGGTCGCCGAGGTGATCGCCAACCTGTCGAGCTACGTGCGCCTCGAGCCGGGCGACCTGATCTTTACCGGCACGCCGGCCGGGGTGTCGACGGTGGTTCGCGGCGACGTCCTCGAGGGCTTCATCGAGAACGTCGGCGAACTCAAGATCAAGCTCGTCTGATCGCTCGCCGATGCCTTGAAAGCACGCTAAAAGGCGATCCTGGCGATGCTCCCGGGCAGCTTCGGCGGCTCAGTCGACTAGCCAGCCGCGGCGCTTGCCGGCAGACTTCGCAGCGCAGGTCAGGCGTGCGCTGTCGGCCGCCGGCGCGTCGAGGCGAACGGTAAATTCCATCAGCTCGTCGCGGCGGAAAGCGTGCAGCTTGACCGTGGCGCCGGGCTCAAAGCGCGCCAGCTGCGGGTCGATGCTCGCCGGCGTGACGCGCAGTCCGTCGATGGCGAGCAGCAGGTCGCCGGCGGCGAGGCCCGCGGCCTGCGCTGCGCCGCCGTCGTAGACCGTCGCCAGCCGTACTTCCTTGCCTTCGGTCGCGGTCTTGACGCCGAGCGACGCGGTCGTTTCAACTTTCTCCTTCTCCCAGGCGAGCGTCACGCCGAAGCGCGCGAGCAGACTCTTGAGCGGCAGGTCGGTCGTTCCATCGACGGCGCTGGCGAAGAAGCGCTTGAGTTTAAGTCCCGAAAGTTCCTCGGCGATCAGCCGCACCGTGTCCTCATCGACGCCGATTCCGGTTTGGCCGTGGCGGGCCCACAGCGCGAGCATCACGTCGTCGAGCGAGACGCGGCCGGAGGTTTTGCTGCGCAGCGTGAGGTCGAGCGCCAGCGCGACCAGCGCGCCCTTGGCGTAATAGCTCACCACCGCATTGGGCGTGTTCTCGTCGGGCCGGTAGAACTTGCTCCAGGCGTCGAAGCTCGATTCGGCGAGCGTCTGCCGCAGGCGTCCGGGGCCGCGCGCCACGCTGCTGATCGTCTTGGCGGTGAGTTCGAGCCAGTCGGCCTGGGTAATGCAGCCGCTTCTGAGCAGCGCGAGATCGTCGTAATACGAGGTGAAACCTTCGAAGACCCAGAGCAGCGTCGTGAAATTCTCGCGATCGAGGTCGTACGGGGTAAATGCCGCAGGCTTGATTCGCTTGACGTTCCAGCTGTGGAAATACTCGTGGCTGGCGAGGCCCAGGAACTTTCGGTAGCCCTCGGGCGTTCCCTTCATTGCGGCGTAGGGCAGGTCGTTGCGCGAGCAGATCAGCGCCGTCGAGGCGCGGTGCTCGAGGCCGCCGTAACCCTCGCCGACGGCAGTGACGAGAAAGACGTAGCGCGACATCGGTGCCGGCTCGCCGAAAAAGCGGATCTGCCATTCGCAGACTCGTTTTAGGTCGGCGCACAGGCGGTCGAGGTCGGCGTCGTGTTTGCCGGTGATGGCGATCTCGTGCGCGACGCCGCAGGCGGTGAAGCGGGCCAGCGTGAAGCGGCCCATTTCGACCGGGTGGTCGATCAGCTCGTCGTAGTCGGCGGCGTGGTAGTGGCCAAAGCCGTTGGCCTGGGTGCGCTTGCCGGGCGCCAGCGCGGTGGCGATTCGCCAGTCCTGGTAGGCCTTGCCGGCCGGCGCTGCGATGTCGACACGGCAGGGGGCGTCCTCCTGGCCGACGACGCGCAGAAAGACGCTGCTGCCGTTGAAGAAAGCGTGGGTCGCATCGAGATGGGCGCCGCGCACCGAGAGGTCCCAGGCGTAGATCTCGCAACGCACGGTGATCGATCCGGTGGTCGGCGCCGCCTGCCAGGTGTGCTTGTCGATCTTGGTCAGTGGCAGCGGCTTGCCGTTCGCCTGCGCGTTAATCGCGACGATGTGCCGCGCGAAGTCGCGGATCAGGTAGCTGCCGGGAATCCACGCCGGCAGCGCGAAGCGCTGACCGGCCGGGTCGGGGTCGCGAACCGTGCAGCACACCTCGAAGGTGTGCGCCTCGGGACGCAGTGGGCGAATGGCATAAAGGATGGCGCTGGCGGTCATTGATCGATGTTCCTGAACGAGAGTTTTGGATTGTACGTCGCCCGCCTCGGGAACTGTTTGCGTGTTGGCCTTGTCAACGGCGCTAGAAACGAAAACGTTCTGGCATGAAATCAAGTGTGCTAGAGTCAAAAACAATATTCGGAGCCGCGCTCCGTCGATGTGTCAGCCCGGGATTGACCATGCCACTGCCTCCTCCCTGCGTCGAGCGTAAGCGAATGCATCTGCGCCGCGTCACCTTCGACGGCTACAAACGCGTCGACGGACTGTGGGACATCGAGGCGCGCATGGTCGACACCAAGGACCAGGACTATCCGCTGTCGTCGGGCCTGCGCCGCGCCGGCGAGGCGGTCCACGACATGTCGGTGCGGGTCACCATCGACGGCAAGTTCAACGTCATCGACGCGCAAACCTGTACCGACGCGGCGCCCTACATGGGCTTCTGCGACGCCGTTCCGCCCGACTATTCGCGCATCGTCGGCCTCAATCTCTTTCACGGTTTTCTCAAGGCGGTCAAGGAACTGTTCGGCGCAACGCGCGGCTGCGCGCACCTCACCGAGCTCTTGATGTCGCTGCCGACGGCGGCATTGCAGACCTTCGCCAGCGAGGTGGTCGACAACGAAGACAGCGAACATAAGCCGTATCACGTCGATCGCTGCCACGCACTGAGCTCTCATTCGGAAACGGTACGGCGCTATTACCCGCGCTGGTATCGTGACCAAACCCCCGGGTAGGTTCGCCTGCCCAAAGATCGTCACTTCTAAGAAAGCAAGGGAAGGCGCATGAAAATTCACGAATATCAGGGAAAAGAACTTCTCAAGAAATTCGGCGTAGTCGTTCCGCGTGGGGTGTTCTGCAATACGGTCGATGATGCCGTCAAGGCGGCAGCTTCGCTGGGCGGCAAGGTCTGGGTGGTCAAGGCGCAGATCCATGCCGGGGGCCGCGGCAAGGGCGGCGGCGTCAAGGTCGCCAAGTCGCCCGAAGAGGTCCGCTCGTACGCATCGCAGATTCTCGGCATGCAACTGGTGACGCATCAGACCGGTCCGGAAGGCCAGAAAGTGCGCCGCCTGCTGATCGAGGAAGGCGCCGACATCAAGAAGGAATACTACGTCGCGGCGCTCACCGACCGGGCCACGCAGAAGGTCGCGATGATGGCGTCTTCCGAAGGCGGCATGGACATCGAGGAGGTCGCGCACAGCACGCCCGAGAAGATCCTCAAGGTCTTCATCGATCCGGCTGAGGGACTCACCGACGCGCAGGCGAGCGAACTGGCGAGCGGCATCGGCGTTCCCGCCGCTTCGCTGCCGCAGGCGGTCGCTGCGCTCAAGGGCCTCTATGCCTGCTACATGGAGACCGACGCGTCGCTCGCCGAAATCAACCCGCTGATCCTCGAAGGAGGCGTGGATGGAAAGCCGGGCAACATCAAGGCGCTCGACGCCAAGTTCAACTTCGACGCCAACGCGCTCTACCGTCATCCCGAGATCGTCGCCTACCGCGACCTCGACGAGGAAGACGCCGACGAAATCGAAGCGTCGAAATTCGACCTCGCCTACATCGCGCTCGACGGCAATATCGGCTGTCTGGTCAACGGTGCCGGTCTGGCGATGGCGACGATGGACACCATCAAGCTGTTCGGCGCCGAGCCGGCCAATTTCCTCGACGTCGGCGGCGGCGCGACGACCGAGAAGGTCACCGAAGCGTTCAAGATCATGCTCAGGAATCCCAAGGTCAAAGGCATCCTGGTCAACATCTTCGGCGGCATCATGAAGTGCGACACGATCGCCAACGGCGTCATCGCCGCCGTGCGTGAAACGCATTTGTCGGTGCCGCTGGTGGTGCGAATGAAAGGCACCAACGAGGAGCTGGGCAAGAAGATCCTCAAGGATTCGGGCCTGCCGATCATCACGGCCGATACCATGGCCGAAGCCGCCACCAAGATCGTCGCTGCGGTCAAGTAAGGGAGCCACTCACTATGTCGATTCTGATCAACAAGAACACCCGCGTCATCACCCAGGGAATCACCGGCAAGACCGGCCAGTTCCACACCGAGAAGTGCCAGGAATACGCCAACGGCAAGGCCTGCTTCGTCGCCGGCGTCAACCCGAAGAAGGCCGGCGAGTCGATTTTCGATATCCCGATCTATGCCTCGGTCAAGGACGCCGCGGCGCAAACCGGCGCCACGGTATCGGTGATCTACGTGCCGCCCCCGGGCGCCGCAGCGGCGATCTGGGAAGCCGTCGAAGCCGACCTCGACCTGGTGATCTGCATCACCGAAGGCATCCCGGTTCGCGACATGCTCGAACTGCGCAACCGCATGAAGAAGAAGGTCGCCGCCGGCGGCAAGGAAACGCTGCTGCTCGGACCCAATTGCCCGGGCTTGATCACGCCCGACGAAATCAAGATCGGCATCATGCCCGGTCACATCCACCGCAAGGGACGCATCGGCGTCGTCTCGCGCTCAGGAACGCTGACTTACGAAGCGGTCGCTCAACTCACCGAAATCGGTCTTGGCCAGTCGACCGCGGTCGGCATCGGCGGCGACCCGATCAACGGTCTCAAGCACATCGACGTCATGCGATTGTTCAACGACGACCCGGACACCGACGCGGTGATCATGATCGGCGAAATCGGCGGCCCGGACGAAGCCGAAGCCGCCGTTTGGTGCAAGGACCACATGCACAAGCCGATCGTCGGTTTCATCGCCGGCGTCACGGCGCCGGCCGGCAAGCGCATGGGCCACGCCGGCGCGCTGATCTCGGGCGGCGCCGATACCGCCGACGCCAAGCTGGCGATCATGGAGGAATGCGGCTTCACGGTGACGCGCAATCCGTCGGAAATGGCCAAGCTGCTCAAGGGCCTGCTGTGAGTCATTAAGCCGGAAGTTGACCACAGCGGGCACGGCGAACACGGCGGAAAGACAACGATTTGATTTGATACGCTCAATCACCGAAAGGGTGAGTCGAGAAAAACGCCAAAACTTGTGTTTTCGCCGTGCCCGCTGTGCCGCCGTGGTTTAGCTCGTTGTCTCTTTACACCACTTCAGCGCGACTCTTTGATTACCCGGTTGTTGACCGGCTGCACCGGTCGCACGTTGTTTTTGTAGATCGTGCCAAAGCCGGCGAGTTGCTCCTTGGAGACCTGGACTGGCGTCTTGAGTACCAGCCACAGCACGTCCTCGGTGCACGGCGGCGTCGTCAGCGAGCCGATGAAGGTGTAGTAGCCGCGTTTGGCCGGCAGCAGCTGCGTCGGGTCGATCTTGAGGTCCGCTCGAACGACCGGCTTGTCTTCTTCGAGCGGCAGGTTGTTCCATAAGGTGCGGATCAGACGCTGTTCCTTGCCGGCCTCGAAGAGCACGGCGACGACCGCGAGCTTTCCGGCCTTTGACTGGTGCACCAGGTGGGCGACCATGGCGTAGGATTTGCCGTTGATCTTCTCCTCGCTTGGCTTGTGAAAGTGGAACTGCAGCAGCGCGTAACTTTCGCCGTCGACGGTGATGGTTCCGGCGTCCGGCGCGTCGACCTTGATGCTGTGCCCGTTATCGACGATAGCCAACGGGACCGGCTGGTAGGCAAACTCGATCGGTGCCAGATCGGCGCGAACGGTATGGCGAATGTCGATCGGCGATTGCCGCTGGCCGACGCTGCAGGTCGCAAATTCCTTGCTCAGGCTGCCCCATTTTTCGACGCCGGTCGCGCCGGTGTAACTCCAGTGCGGTGGCGGTGGCGGCGGTTCGACCTGGCCTTTCTTGAGCTTTTTCTTGAGCACGACCGTGACTTTGACCACCGGCGGCGGCGGTGCCGGCTCGGGCGGCTTGGCGACCGGCTTGCTGCGCGGCTTGCAGGCGTAATTGAAAACGGTCTCGAGGTTCGAGTCGGGGGTGACCGGCACCGGCTCGCGGGTATCGAAGGTCTCGCTCTTGAGCTCGCTGCCGTCGGCGGCGGTGTAGCGGTGGGAGACCGTTGCCGCCAGCCGCTTGTCGCATTGGAATTCGGTGAGCGCGGTCAGCCGCGTGAACGAAAATGCGCCGGAATCGGGAATCTTCGGTTGCGCGTAGGTTTCGCGGTGCCAGATGCGCAATTTGCCGTCGCTGGTCGTGACGATGCTGGCGGCATCGACCTCGTAGCGCGGGGTCGTCGCTGACGCCTTGCCGCCGATACCAACCCAGCGCGCCGCGTGGGCCGGGGCGGCGAGCAGCAAGGCGGGCAGCAGCAGGGCGGTGAGCAGTGTCGTTCGCATGGCAGGCTGATTCACGTCAGGGGAATGCGCGGTAAAGGCGTCATGTTAACTGCAAAACCATCGCGGGTGATCGAGTCTGCGAAGGAAAGATGAAATGCCGGTAGAATCGCGTTTAAGTTTGTTCAACCGGCGCTTGCGCGCAGCTTTTGGAGGATGCATGTCTTTATTCCTGAATGAAAGCGATGTTCGGCAGTTATTGACCATGCCGCTGGCGATCGAGGCCGTCGAGGAGGCGCATCGCGAACTCTCGCTCGGCCGTGCGGTCGATGTGCCGCGTCAGCGCACGCGGCTGCCGCAGACGGCGCTGCACATCCTGCAGGGCGCCTTGCCCGGGTGCGACGCGATCGGCTACAAGGCCTATACCAGCAACCGTTCGGGTGTCCGCTTCCTGGTTCACGTGTTCAGCGCGTCGACCGGCGTATTGCGCGTCGTTCTCGAAGCCGACCTGCTCGGCATGATGCGCACCGGAGCGGCGTCGGGCGTCGCCACGCGCTGGCTGGCGCGGCCCGATGCCGAGATCCTCGGGCTGTTTGGCTCGGGATGGCAGTCCGAGGGGCACCTCGAAGCGATCGCCGCAGTGCGTCCGCTGCGCCGCGTCAAGGTGTTTTCGCGCAATGAAGAGCGCCGCGCAGCGTTCTGCGCAAAGATGTCGCAGCGCCTCAAGATCGACGTCGTTGCGGCCGGCTCGCCGGAAGAGACGGTGCGCGGCAGCGATATCGTCAGTACCGTGACGACGGCGAGTGCGCCGTTGTTCGATGCGAAATGGCTGTCGCCCGGAACGCACATCAACGCCGCCGGGTCCAATTCGCTGATTCGCCGCGAAGTCGGCGAAGATGTCCTGAAAGTCAGTAGTGCTATCGTCGTCGACAGCCGCGATACGGCGCTCAAGGAAGCCGGCGATCTGTTGCCGGCGCTCGAAAAGGGGCGGCTTTCCGAGCGCGCGCTGGTCGAACTCGGCGAGGTGATCATCGGGCGTCATCCCGGGCGCAGTACGCCCGACGAGATCACGCTGTTCGAGTCGCAGGGCATGGCGATCCAGGATATTTCGCTGGCCGTCAGGCTTGAGGCGTTGGCGCGCGAGCGCGGCCTGGGGGTTGAGTTGCCTTACGGCGCTTGAGCCTGACGCTGTCGTCGATTGACCGCTGATGAACGGCGAGGGTTCGCAATAGATCGCTGTTTCTGCTGCGAATTTTTTTGCTTGCGGGGATAATTGGCGCAGGGCTGCAGCGCCCGGCACCGGCTCACCATCGTTGGGAGGCGAGGTGGACAGAACATTGAGTAGCGCGCTTGAAATCGTTGTCCGGACCGACCCGGGAATGGTTCGCGGGCACAACGAAGACGCGGTATTTGCCAATCCGAATCTGGGTTTCGCGATCCTCGCCGACGGGATGGGCGGTTACAACGCCGGTGAAGTGGCGAGCGGCATGGCGACGATGGTGCTCTCCTCTGAACTGGAAACGGCGTTTTCCGTCAGGCCGCCCTACGAAGTCGACCGCGAAACCGGCTTGACCTATGGTCACCGCTGCCTCAAGGAAAAGGTGGCGCTGACCAATTCGGCGATCTTCAACGCCGCAGAAAGTCAGCCGCAGTATTCGGGAATGGGCACCACGCTGGTCACCGCGCTCTTTTACGACAACCGGGTGACGGTCGCGCACATCGGCGATTCGCGGCTCTACCGCTTGCGCGGCGAATCGTTCGTGGCGATCACTCGGGATCACTCGCTGTTGCAGGAGCAGATCGATTGCGGAATGATTTCGCTCGAGGAGGCGCGCTTCTCGCAGAACAAGAATCTGGTATTGCGCGCGCTCGGCGTCGATGTCAACGTCGACACCGAGATCCACGATTATCCAGTACGTCCCGGCGATATCTATCTGTTGTGTTCCGACGGTCTCAACGACATGGTCGACGATGAGGATATCCAGCTCACGCTGCAGAACCGGGCGGCCAACCTCGATCTGGCGGCGAGCGCGCTCATCCAGATGGCCAACGACAATGGCGGACGTGATAACGTTTCCGTCATTCTGATAAAGATACTCTGCGACTTTGCTGCGCCCCAGGGCTGGTGGTCGAAGTGCCTGACCTGGTTTGGATAAGGACGAAACAGCGATGGCAAAACTGATACTGAGCATGGACGGTCTGGTCCTCAAGGAAATTGCCTTGACCAAGGAGCGGATGAGCATTGGCCGCAGGCCGAGCAACGACATTCAGATCGACAATCTGGCGATCAGCGGCGAACACGCCGCAGTGGTGACGATTCTCAACGACTCATTTCTGGAAGACCTCAACAGCACCAATGGCACCTTGGTCAATGGTCAGCCGGTGAACAAACACTTTCTCAAGAACGGCGATGTCATCGAGCTTGGCAAATACAAGCTCAAGTACGTCGTCGAGCAGGCGCCGCAGCTCGATGCGGGCGACTTCGCGAAGGCCGTTGCCGGGCAGAAGCCGGCGACGCCGGCGGCGGTCAAGACCGCCTTGGCCAGCCCACTGCCCGGACCGGCGGCGGCAGTTCCGCCGACCTATGCCGCGCTGGTCTGCGGCGCGATCCAGATCCTCAATGGTGCCAATGCCGGCCGCCAACTCGAATTGACCAAGACGCTGACGACGCTGGGCAAGCCCGGGGTGCAGGTGGCGGTGATCGCGCGGCGGCCGCACGGCTATTTCATTACCCATGTCGAAGGAGCGCAGTGCCCGGTGGTCAATGGCCAGACGATCGACACACAGGCGCGTGCGCTGGCCGACCACGATGTCATCGAAATAGCCGGAATCAAGATGGAATTTTTCCTCAAGCCCTGATGGTCAGACGTTCCTCTTTGCCGGCAGCGCAGTGAAAAAAAACCTCGTTCGGATCGCCTTCGGTCTGGCGCTGGCGCTCGTTTTTCTTGGCCATTCGGCGCGCTTTTACCAGATTCCGCTGCTCAACACGCTCGACGCCTTCGCCTATGACGCGCGTCTGCGCCTGACGACCCCGGGCGGCGTCGATCAGCGCATCGTGATTCTGGACATCGACGAGAAGAGTCTGGCCGAGCAGGGGCGCTGGCCTTGGAGCCGCGACAAGATGGCCGCGCTGGTGAGCCAGCTTTTCGACCGTTACGGGGTCGTCCTGCTCGGCTTCGACGTGGTTTTTGCCGAAGCTGACGGCAGTTCCGGACTCGCGTCGCTGGAAGCCATCGCCAGCGGCGAACTCAAGGGCGACGCGGCTTTCCTGTCGGCCCTGAAGGGGCTGCGCGGCCCCTTGAACTACGACCAGCGCTTCGCCGATGCGCTGCGCAACCGCCCGGTCGTTCTCGGCTACTATTTTTCGAGCGTCAATGGCGCCCACCAGAGCGGCGCGCTGCCCGCCGCAGCGGTGCCGGCGGCCGCCTTCGCCGGCAGGGAGATCGACTTCACCCGCTGGCGCGGCTATGGCGGCAATCTGCCCGAGTTCCAGCGGAGCGCGGTCAATGCCGGACACTTCAATCCGCTGGTCGACTTCGACGGCGTTGCGCGGCGCGTACCGATGCTCGTCGAACACGAGGGGCAATACTACGAGTCGCTGTCGCTGGCCATGGCGCGGCTGCTGCTCGGCAAGGCGCCGCTCAAGCCCGGTTACCCCGATGCGGATTCCGGCGGCATGGAGTGGCTTGAGTTGGCGCCCGTCGGCGGCAGGGCGCTGCGCATTCCGGTTGATGACCAGGTGGCGAGCCTGATTCCCTATCGCGGGGCACAGGGCAGCTTCGCCTATCTTTCGGCCGCCGATGTGCTGAGCGGGCGGCTTGCGCTGGAAGCGCTCAAGGGCAAGATCGTGCTGCTCGGCACCACCGCGCCCGGCTTGATGGATCTGCGTGCGACGCCGGTCGGCAGCGCCTATCCGGGGGTCGAGATTCACGCCAATCTGCTCGCTGGCATCCTCGACGGTGACATCAAGCAGAAGCCGTCGTACGTGGTCGGCGCCGACGCCTTGTTGCTGCTGCTCTGTGCCTTGCTGCTGGCCTGCTCGTTGCCGGTTCTGTCGCCGATGCGCGCGAGCTTGCTGGCGCTGACGCTGCTCTCGGGCGTGGTCGGACTCAACCTCTGGCTGTGGTCGTCCGGGCTGGTGATGCCGGTGGCGGCCGTCGTTTCGGCGATTCTCTGCGTCTACGCGTTCAACATGTCGTGGGGCTATTTCGTCGAGACGCGCAGCAAGCGCCAGTTTGCCGAGCTGTTCGGCCAGTACGTGCCGCCCGAGCTGGTCGACGAGATGGCGCGCGACCCCGAGCGCTACAGCATGGAAGGCAAGAACGAAGAGCTGACCGTGCTGTTCTCCGACGTGCGCGGTTTTACCAGCATCTCGGAGGGGCTCGATCCCAAGGAGCTGACGCGTCTGATGAACGCCTATCTGGGCGCGATGACCGCGGTCGTCCAGAAAAATCGCGGAACGCTCGACAAATATATCGGCGATGCGATCATGGCCTTCTGGGGGGCGCCGGTGGCCAACCCCGACCATGCTCGCCAGGCCGTGCTGACCGCGCTCGAAATGCAGTCCGAGCTGCGCCGGCTCGACGAGCCGTTCAAGGCGCGCGGCTGGCCGCCGCTGCAGATCGGGGTCGGCATCAGTTCCGGGACGATGACCGTCGGCGATATGGGTTCGCCGGTGCGAAAATCGTATACGGTGATGGGCGACGCCGTCAATCTCGGAGCGCGGCTCGAAGGGATCACCAAGCAGTACGGCGTCGGCATCATCGTCAGCGAGGCGACGCGCGCGCTGGTTGGCGACATCGTTTATCGCGAACTCGATCGTGTTCGCGTCAAGGGCAAGGGCGAACCGGTCGCGATTTTCGAACCGCTGGGGAGCGAGGTCAGCGACGCCGAGCGCGACGAACTGACGCTCTGGCATCAGGCCTTGCGGCTCTACCGTGAGCAGGACTGGGATCAGGCCGAACTGCTGCTTGACCAGCTGTCGCGCCTCAGCGCGCAGCGCGTGCTGTATCAAATCTATGCGCAACGAATCATCCATTACCGCGCCAATCCCCCGGAGTCGGCGTGGGACGGGGTAACGACGTTGGCCACCAAGTGAAGTCAGAGCAAAGTCTGCGGAGAGCGAATGAAGGTCAGAATTCTGGGCTGTAGCGGGGGCATCGGCGGCGAGCATTTGCGCACGACGTCGATGCTGGTCGATCACGACATCCTGATCGATGCAGGAACCGGTGTCGCCGATCTCTCGCTCGCCGAGCTGGCGTTGATCGACCACGTCTTCATCACCCATTCGCACCTCGATCATCTGGCCGCGCTGCCGCTGATGATCGACTCGGTCGCCGACCTGCGCGTTGCGCCGGTCACCGTCTATGCGACCGCTGAAACGCTGGAAATCATCCAGAACCACATCTTCAACTGGGCGATCTGGCCGGACTTCTCGGAGATTTCGATTCGCGAAGCCGCGGTGATGCAGTACCGGGCGATTCGCGTCGGTCAGACGATCGAGTTGGCCGAACGCACGATCACCGCCGTTCCCGCCGAGCATACGGTGCCAGCGGTCGGCTATCAGCTCGATTCGGGGGCGGCCAGCCTGGTGTTTACCGGCGACACGACGGTCAACGATGCATTCTGGCCGGTCGTCAACGCGATTGCCAATTTGCGCTACCTGATCATTGAAACCGCGTTTTCAAATCAGGAAAAACGACTGGCGGTGATGTCCAAGCATCTTTGCCCGAGCCTGTTGGGCGACGAGCTCGCCAAGCTGACGAGCGATGCCGGGATCTACATCACGCACCTCAAGCCCGGCCAGATCGACCTGATCATGGGCGAGATCGAGCAATGCGCCGGCGACGTCAAGCCCAAGATGCTGCAAAAAGATCAGATTTTCGAGTTCTGAGTCAGGGGCGGCAAGATGGATACGATGACCGATCTGTTCGAGCGCTTTGAACAACTCAACGCCATTGGCGCGTCGCTCTCGAGCGAACGCAATATCGATCGCCTGCTCGAGAACATCCTGCTGGCGGCCAAGGGGATTACCCATGCCGACGGCGGGACGCTCTATCGCGTCAGCGACGACGGCCAGTCATTGCGTTTTGAAATCGTTCGTACCGACTCGCTCAAGATTGCCTACGGCGGCACCAGCGGCGAGTCGATTTCCTCAAAATTCAAGCGCCTGCCGCTCTATCGCGACGACGGCGAAGCCAACAACTCGCTGGTCGCCGCCTACTGCGCGATTCATTCGCTGACGGTCAATATTGCCGATGCCTACGCGGCCGACGGCTTCGATTTCTCGGGGACGCGAAAATTCGACGAGATGACCGGCTACCGTTCGCAGTCCTTCCTCACCGTTCCGCTGAAGAATCACGAAAATGAAGTCATCGGCGTGCTGCAACTGATCAACGCCATCGATCCTGCGAGCGGCGCCGTGTGCGTCTTTTCGGATGCCGATCAGCGCCTTGCCGAATCGCTGGCGTCGCAGGCCGCGGTGGCGCTGACCAACCGCCTGCTGGTGATCCAGCTCGAAGAACTGTTCGAATCCTTCATTACCCTGATCAACCTCGCCATCGACGAAAAATCGCCGTATACGGGAGCGCATTGCCAGCGCGTTCCGACGCTCACGATGATGCTCGCCGATGCCGCTGATGCCGCGCGCGACGGGCCTCTCGCCGACTTCCGGATGAGCGACAAGGATCGCTACGAACTGAAGATCGCCGGCCTGCTGCACGACTGTGGCAAGATTACGACGCCGGTGCATGTGGTCGACAAGGCGACCAAGCTGGAAACGATCTTCGACCGCATCGAACTGATCGACACCCGCTTTGCCGTGATCCGGCGTGACGCCGAGCTCGACATGCTGCGCGCCGTGCTGGCTGGCGCCGATCGCCAGGCGGCCGAGCAAAGCCGGCAACAGCGGCTGAGCGCCATCGACGACGATCGTGCCTTCCTGCGCCGCGCCAATGTCGGCAGCGAACTGATGAAACCCGAAGACCAGGAACGCGTGCGGCGTATCGCACAGGACTATCGCTGGCTTGATGGCGACGGCGGCAAGGTCGATTTCCTGAGCGCTGACGAAATCGACAACCTCAATATCCGCGCCGGGACGCTGACCCCGGCCGAGCGCCAAACGATCAACCACCATGTCGTGGCGACCAACAGCATGCTCAAAGCGCTGCCCTGGCCCGCGCACCTCGCGCGCGTCCCCGAGTACGCCGCAGGGCACCACGAGCGCGTCGACGGCAAGGGCTATCCGGCCGGACTTAAGCGCGACGAGATGTCGGTGCAGGCCAGGATCATGGCCATCGCCGACATCTTCGAGGCGCTGACCGCCAGTGACCGACCCTACAAGCCCGGAATGAAGCTTTCGCAGGCGCTCGCGATCCTCGGCAACATGAGCAGCAGCGGTCACATCGACCCCGATCTGTTTGACGTTTTCGTCAAGCAGAAGGTCTATCTGGAGTACGCCGAGCACTACCTCGACGCGTCGCAGATCGACGCGCGGGCCGAGATTTGATCGCTTTGCGGTAATATCGCGCTTCTCCATATTTCGTTGCCTATCGCCATGTACCTCATCGCTCCCAGCATTCTCTCTGCCAATTTCACCAAACTCGGCGAAGAGGTCGTCGATGTGCTTGCCGCCGGTGCCGACTGGATCCATTTCGACGTGATGGACAACCATTACGTCCCCAACCTGACCGTCGGCCCGCTGGTTTGCGCGGCGCTGCGTCCGCTCACCGAGGCGACGATCGACGTGCATCTGATGGTCAAACCGGTCGATCGGCTGATTCCGGACTTCGCCAAGGCCGGCGCCAATCTCATCAGTTTTCACCCCGAGGCCTCAGAACACGTCGATCGCAGCCTGTCGCTGATTCGCGAACACGGCTGCCAGTCGGGCCTGGTGTTCAATCCGGCGACTTCGCTCGACTACCTCGACTACGTGATGGACAAGGTCGACCTGGTGTTGCTGATGGGCGTCAATCCGGGTTTCGGCGGGCAGGCTTTCATTCCGTCGACTTTGCCCAAGCTCAAAGCGGCGCGCGCGCGGATCGACGACTATCAGCGGCGGAGCGGGCGGACGATTCGCCTCGAGATCGACGGCGGCGTCAAGGTCGACAACATCGGCGAAATCGCTCGCGCCGGCGCCGATACCTTCGTCGCTGGATCGGCGATCTACGGTGCCGGCAAGGACAGCGACGCGCAACGATACAACTCGATCATCGCTGCGCTGCGCGCCGAACTGGCCAAGGTCTGATACGGTTGTCGGGAGGTGCGGCGAAGTCGTTTGACTTGCCTGCGCCGACTCTGTGATTCAATGACTTAGCGGCGACCGTCCCAGCCGCGACCGTCTCGCTCCCAGCCGCGGCCGTCTCGGTCCCAGTCGCGATGTTCGTGGTGCCTATGGTAGTCGCGCCCGTAGCCGCGTTCGACGTAGTAGCCCGGGCGTTGGTAGACCGGTTGCGCGTAATAGACCTGCTGTGGCGGGTAGTAGGCCTGCTGCGGGTAAGCCGGTGCGGTGTAATAGACCGGCGGCGGCGCGACGTACTCGACGCGGCCGCGCTGTTGCGAGCCGATTGCCGCGCCGGTGGCGGCACCGATCGCGCCGCCGATGATCGTGCCGTCGCGGCCGCCGATCGAATGGCCGACCACGGCGCCGGCGCCACCACCGATCAGTGCGCCCAAAATCGCGTCGTCAGCGAGCGCGGCGCCCGATGAGAGCAGGCAGAAGGTCAGGGCCAACGTGATGCCGAGTTGCTTTTTCATGATTGTTCTCTTTTTTTCGCTTCGATAGGCAAAATAACGCGCCGCCGACGAGACCGATGACCGGCGTTACAAACGCTTACCACTTCGTACACCGGCTTACATCAGCCTCCGCGCGCGTCGACCTGCTGATGACCAAGGCGTCCCGTCGTCTGCCCCGCGAAGGGGTAAAATGCGCGAATGTCCGAATCCCGCTTTGTCCACCTTCGCCTGCACAGCGAATACTCTGTTACCGACGGCATCGTCCGTCTCGACGATGCGGTGGCGCGCGCCGTCGCCTGCGGGATGCCGGCGCTGGCGCTCACCGATCTCTCCAACTTCTTCGGGCTGGTCAAATTCTATAAATCGGCGCGCGGCAAGGGCATCAAACCGGTCCTCGGCTGCGACGTGTTCCTGGCCAACAAGGCCGACCCCGACCGCCCGTATCGAATGCTGCTGCTCGTTCGGTCGCATCAGGGCTATCTGCAGCTTTGCGAACTGCTGTCGCGCGCCTGCCTGGCGCCGCGACTGCGCGGGCGCGCCGAAATCACTCGCCAGATGCTGCGCGAGGTCGGCGTCGATGGACTGATCGCACTCTCCGGCGCGGGCGCCGGCGACGTCGGCGAAGCGCTGCTGCAGGGCAACGTCGAGCAGGCTATGAACCGCGCGCGCTACTGGGCGAGCCTCTTTCCCGGCGCCTTCTATCTCGAGGTACAGCGCGTCAATCCGCGCGGTCACGCGCCGCAGGAAGCGCTGATCGCGGCGACCGCCGATCTGGCTGCCGACCTTTCGCTGCCGCTGGTCGCCACGCATCCGATCCAGTTTCTTGAGCGCGACGATTTCAAGGCGCACGAAGCGCGCGTCTGCATCGCCGAGGGCTATATGCTGGGCGACGCGCGGCGCCCCAGGCTGTATACGGAAGAGCAGTACTTCAAGTCGGAGGGCGAAATGGTCGAATTGTTCTCCGACCTGCCCGAAGCGCTCGAAAACTCGGTCGAGATCGCCAAACGCTGCAATCTTTCGATCACGCTCGGCACCAACTACCTGCCCAATTTCCCGACGCCGCAAGGCATCACGCTCGACGAGCTGCTGTGTCAGGAAGCGGCGCGCGGTCTCGAGCTGCGCTTGCTGCAGCTGTTCCCCGACGAAGCCGAGCGGCAGGCGCAGCGCCCGGTCTACGATGCGCGCCTGAAGACCGAGACCGAAACCATCGTCAACATGAAGTTCCCCGGCTACTTCCTGATCGTTGCCGACTTCATCAACTGGGCCAAGAAGAACGGCGTACCGGTCGGCCCCGGGCGCGGTTCGGGCGCGGGTTCCTTGGTCGCCTTTTCGCTGGGCATCACCGACCTCGACCCGCTGCGTTACGCGCTGCTCTTCGAGCGCTTCCTCAATCCGGAACGGGTGTCGATGCCCGACTTCGACATCGACTTCTGCCAGGACAACCGCTGGCGAGTCATCGAATACGTTCGCGACAAATACGGCCACGACGCCGTCTCGCAGATCGCCACCTTCGGCACCATGTCGTCGAAAGCGGTGATCCGCGACGTCGGGCGCGTACTCGACCTGCCGTACAACTTCTGCGACCAGCTCTCGAAGCTGATCCCGCTCGAACAGAACAAGCCGCTGTCGCTGGCCAAGGCGATCGAAGCCGAACCGCAGCTCAAGGCCAAGCTCGACGAGGAAGAGGAGGTGCGCGACCTGTTCGACCTGGCGGGACGCCTTGAAGACCTGACGCGCAACGTCGGCATGCACGCCGGCGGCGTGCTGATCGCGCCGGGCAAGCTTACCGACTTCTGCCCGCTCTATTCGGCCGACGGCGGCGGCTCGGTCGTCTCGCAATACGACAAGGACGACGTCGAGAAGGTCGGCTTGGTCAAATTCGACTTCCTGGGCCTGCGCAACCTGACCATCATCAAGCTCGCCGTCGACTACGTCGAGCAGCTCACCGGAACGCGCCCCGACCTCGACGCACTGACCTTCGACGATCCGAAGGCCTACCAGATCCTCAAGGACGCCAACACCACGTCGATCTTCCAGGTCGAATCGGAGGGAATGAAGAAGCTGCTCAAGAAGCTCGCTCCCGACCGTTTCGAGGACATCATCGCGGTGCTCGCGCTCTACCGTCCCGGTCCGCTGGGTTCAGGAATGGTCGACGACTTCATCCTGCGCAAGAAGGGCCAGCAGAAGATCGACTACTTCCATCCGGATCTGACCGCCTGCCTGTCGCCGACCTACGGCGTGATCGTCTATCAGGAACAGGTGATGCAGATCTCGCAGATCATCGGCGGTTACACGCTCGGTGGCGCCGACATGCTGCGCCGCGCGATGGGCAAGAAAAAAGCCGAGGAGATGGACAAGCACCGCGCGACGATCGCCGAAGGGGCGAAGAAGCGCGGTTACGATCCGGCGCTCGCCGAGCAACTGTTCGACCTGATGACCAAGTTCGCCGAGTACGGCTTCAACAAGTCGCATACTGCCGCCTACGCCGTGATCACCTATCAGACGGCGTGGCTCAAGGCGCACCATTGCTCGGCGTTCATCGCCGCGACGATGTCGTCGGACATGGACAACACCGACGCGGTCAAGATCGTCTATGACGACGCGATCGCCAACAAGCTCTCCGTCCTCGGCCCCGACGTCAATGAATCCGAATACCGCTTCACCCCGGTCGATCGCAAGACCATCCGCTATGGCCTGGGCGCCGTCAAGGGCACCGGCGAGCAGGCGGTTACCGAAATTCTCAAGGCGCGAGCGAGCGGCGGCGCTTTCAAGGACCTCTTCGACTTCTGCCTGCGCGTCGACAAGCGCATGGTCAACCGCCGCACCATCGAGGCGCTGATCCGTGCCGGTGCCTTCGATGCGCTCGACGACCATCGCGCGCGCCTGATGGCGTCGGTCGGCATCGCCATGGAAGCGGCCGAGCAGGCCGAACGCAATGCGCTACAGGTCAGCCTGTTCGACGTCTTCGACAGCGCCACCCTCGCCGCGCACGGTCCGCAGTATTGCGAGGTGCCGCGCTGGAAGGAACGGCAGCAGCTGACCGAGGAGAAGCTGGCGCTCGGCTTCTTCTTCTCGGGTCACCCCTTTCATGGCTTCAAGGCCGAGGTCTCGCGCTTTGCGCGTAAACCGCTGGCCGCGCTCGAGCCGCGCAAGGAACCGCAGTTGCTGGCCGGCCTGGTGGTCGGCGTGCGTACCAAGATCACCTCGCGCGGCAAGATGGCCTTCGTCCAGATCGACGACGGAACGACGCTGCTCGAGGTCTCGGTGTTCAACGAGGTTTTTGAGGCCGAACGCGCCAAGATCCGCGACGACGAGGTGCTGATCATCGAGGGCAAGGTGCAGCGCGACGACTTTGCCGGCGAAGGCAAGGTGCGCGTGATCGCCGAACGACTGCTGACGCTCGCCGAAGCGCGCGGGCGCTTTGCCCGTCATCTGCGCCTGTCGCTCAACGGCCAGGCCAGCGCCAACCCGCAGGCCGCGGCGCAGCGCCTGCGCGCCGTACTGGCGCCCTATACCCCGGGCAATTGCCCGGTGCGCGTCGCCTACCGCAACGCTGAGGCGGTTTGCGAACTGACGCTCGGTGAAAACAACCGGGTCCGGCTCGAGGACGAGCTGCTCGCCTCGCTCGGCGACTGGCTTTCGAGCGAGAACGTGCGCGTCGATTACGCCTGAGCGCGGCGTCAGGCGTCAAAGCCGGCCGGCCGGCAGGCTTTGAATTGCCGCTGCGCGTTGGCTTAGAAGCGGTAGCCGACGCCGATTCCCAATGTCACCGGATTGAGATCGAGCTTGCCGATATTGGCCGAACCGACATGGACGTCGGTGGCCATTTGGACGTACTTGGCGTCGATGTTGAGCGACCAGTTCTTGTTCAGCACGTAATCCATGCCGATCTGTCCGACCAGGCCCCAGCTGTCCTTATCGATATTCGCCGCGCCGTCGAGGATATTGCTGGTCTTGTAGAAATGGGTGTAGTTGACGCCGGCGCCGACGTAAGGCTTGAACGCGCCGAGATCGGTGAAGTGGTACTGGATCAGCAGCGACGGCGGCAAGGCCTGAATTTGTCCGATCTTGGTGCTGCCGGCCTTGATGTTGATATTTTGCGGCCAGGTCAGCACCAGTTCGGCGGCGATGTTCCTGGTGAAGAAATAGCTGATATCGACTTCCGGAATCCAGCGGTCTTCGGCCTTGATATCGAGCGTCTTGACCGACTTCGACTGGCCGTTGTCGAACAACAGATCGACGGCGCGGGCGCGAATCAGCCAGTTGCCTTCGGCGACCTGAGCCATGGCCGGAAAAGCGGCGGCGAGTGTGAGCGTTGCGGCAGCGATTTTCAGAGTGTTGCGCATTGTTTGTCCCCCGTTGATGTAAGTCAAAAAAAACCACAAACTTCGAAGGGGAATATACCCGCAAGCTTGAAGTTTTTGATCTAGATCAATCGGCGTGCGCCGCAACGGTCGCTCTTTTTGGTCAAAATGTTGCGTATACGCAACATTTTTCAGCGGGACGACTACGGCGCTTCGCGCGGATCGGGCGAAGCGCCGTGCTGCTTACAATTCCTTGGCGTGCGTCGCCAGGTATTCGGCGACACCGGCGGTTGACGCCTTCATTCCGGCCTTGCCCTTGTTCCAGCCGGCCGGGCAGACTTCGCCGTGCTCTTCGGTGAATTGCAGCGCGTCGACCATGCGCAGCATTTCGTCGATGTTGCGGCCGAGCGGCAGGTCGTTGACCACCTGATGGCGAACGGTGCCTTTCTTGTCGATCAGGAACGAGCCGCGGAAGGCGACGCCGGCGGCGGCGAATTCAACGTCGTAGGCGCGACAGATTTCGTGCTTGGTGTCGGCGATCAGCGGGTACTGGACCTGGCCGATACCGCCGTTATTGACCGGGGTGTTCTTCCAGGCGAGGTGGGTGAATTGCGAGTCGATCGAGACGCCGATCACTTCGACGCCGCGCGCCTTGAACTCGGCCAGACGGTGATCGAAGGCGATCAGTTCGGACGGGCAGACGAAGGTGAAGTCGAGCGGGTAGAAGAAAATGACGGCGTACTTGCCGCTGATTTCCTTGGAGAGCGTGAATTCACGGATTTCGTTGTTGCCCATGACGGCTTGTGCGGTGAAATCGGGGGCTTGCTTGCTGACGAGAACGGCCATTGTTTTTCTCCATGGATGTGGTTGAGGTGAATGAGAACGGAATGAATACCGGATGGGTATCGAGTCCTGAGTCGCTTAGTCAGCATAGAGGCCAAGCAAGTTCCCGGCAAATCAAAACGTCGGGCGCAGTTCAAAGCCCGGCGGCATATTGAAGTCTGCAAGGTCGGGCTCGTCGCGGCACAGCACGCGCTCGACGCGGGCGCCGGGCGGGCCGGTCCAGGCCCATTCGGTGAGCGCATTAACGGCCTCGGGTGCGCCGCTGATCAGCGCCTCGACGCTGCCGTCGCGCCGGTTGCGAACCCAGCCGCAGAGCCCGAGCGTGGTGGCTTGCGCGGACAGCGCCCAGCGGAAGCCGACGCCCTGGACGCGGCCGTGGATAAGGAGATGGCGGCACATATTCGGCATGCTTGCTCGGCGAGTCGGTCGATTTTGGGCGACGCGCCTATTATTCCATGCGCCGGCCGAAAAAAAAGCGTCGCCCGCGTCACCGTCAAGGTCATGGCACACTATCGCCGTTGGCATTGGCTGCGGTCAGCCGGCAGCGCACAGGAGGAAGAATGAACGAACGTTATTTCATCGTTTGTCCGGACGACAACGGAGCGATGATTTTTGCCACGCACGGCTATTTCACAACGCGGCAGGCGGCGGAAAGCTATGCGCGGACGATCAGCCGACGTCACCCCGTCGTCGTCATGGCGACCGACGAATTTTACAAAAGGGACGGCGTACAGGCTTGCGGCGGCTGACGGCACTATTTGGCCGGGGCGATCGCCGCCAGGATTCCCTCGATCAGCTGTAGCGGCGTTGGCGGGCAGCCGGGGATAGCGACATCGACCGGAATCACGTTGGCGATCTTGCCGCGGCAGGCGTAGCTTTCGCCGAAGATGCCGCCGGTGCAGCCGCAGTCGCCGACGGCGACGACCAGCTTGGGTTCGGGCGTCGCGTCGTAGGCGCGCTTGAGCGCGACTTCCATGTTCGCGGCGACCGGGCCGGTGACCAGCAACAGGTCGGCGTGGCGCGGGCTGGCGGCGAACTTGATACCCAGCGCCTCAAGGTTGTAGTAGGGGTTGGAGAGCGCGTGGATTTCGAGTTCGCAGCCATTGCACGATCCGGCATCGACGTGGCGGATCACCAGGGCGCGACCCAGCTGTTTTCTGAGCGCCAGGGTGAGACGCTCGGTGGTCGCGCGCAAGGCGTCGTCAGCGATCGGGGCTGGTTCGCTGATGAGGCCGGCGCGCAGGATTTGTCTAAGCATCGGGAACATGGTCAGAGATCCTGTCCGGCGTACGCGAGGTTGAACGATTTGTTGATCAGCGGGAAATCGGGAACGATGTTGTCGATTGCCGCGTGTTCGAGCGCCGGCCAGTTCTGCCACGACGGATCGTGGCAGTGGCAGCGGCGGATCTTGCCGTCGACGCCGGTCTCGAGCGCGACCAGCACGTCGCCGCGCCAGCCTTCGATCCAGCCGAAGCCGCGCCGCTCGGGCGCGCTATGGACGTCAGTGCGCAGCACGCCGGGCGGCAGCCCGGCGGCGATGCTCTGGATCAGGCGCAGCGACTCGGCAATTTCGGCAAAACGGACGAGCGCGCGCGCCGCGACGTCGCCGTTGCGTTCGATCGCCATTTGTACCGCCAACTGCTCGTAGGGATCAAACGGGTGATTGCAGCGCAGGTCCCAGGCCTGCGCGCTGGCGCGTCCAACCAGGCCGATGACGCCGAGGCGCTGGGCGAGCTGCGGGGTGACGCGGCCGGTCGACAGGAAACGGTCCTGCAGTCCGGCGTGTTCGTCGTAGATCTTCTTGAGGCGGCGCACTTCAGCGGCGACCGCCTGGCACTGCTCGATGATCGCCAGCGTTCCTTCGGCGGTCAGGTCGACGGCGACGCCGCCGGGGATGACGCGATCGATCAGCAGGCGGTGGCCGAACAGCCTGGCGTTGAGTCGCAGCCAGTCTTCCCTGAGGCGCGAAAACTGCGCCAGGCCGAAGGAGAGCGCGACGTCGTTGCCGAGGTAACCTAAGTCGCCCAGATGGTTGGCGACGCGCTCGCGTTCGAGCAGCAGTGCGCGCAGCCACAGCGCGCGCGGCGGCGGCAGCGTGCCGCCGATCGCTTCGGCGCCCTGGCAGTAGGCCCAGGCGTAGGCCACCGTCGAATCGCCGCAGACGCGCCCGGCGAGCCGAACGCCGTCGGCCAGCGTCATGCCGACGAAGCGGCGCTCGATCCCCTTGTGCTTCCAGCCGAGCCGCTCTTCGAGGCGCAGCACGTTCTCGCCCATCACCGAAAAGCGGAAATGGCCGGGCTCGATGATGCCTGCATGGATCGGGCCGACCGCGACCTCGTGCACGCCGTCGCCTTCGACACGAACGAAGGGGTAGTCCTCGTTGGCGGTTTCAAAGCGAAGATCGGGCGTGTCGCGGCGCAGCGGGTAATGGTCGGCTGGCCAGTTGGCGTGGCGCAACCAGGGACGTTGGTCGCCGTCCTGCGCAGTGATTCCGCAGAGGTCGCGAAGCGCGCGCTGCATGCGCTCGGCGGCCGGGAAGATCAGCGCCAGGTCGGGAAATTCGGGTTGGTTGGTTGCCAGCGGCAGCGTCAGGCAGCAAAGTCCCTCGGCGAGATCGAAGGCGAGATGCAGCGCATAGCCGAATTTCGTGTCGCGATCGCGCTCGTCGCTGCCCCACAGTGCGACCAGCCGGCGCTCGGCGCGATGTGCGGCGCTGCAGAAAGCGAGCAGGTCGCGCTCGCCGACGCGCGCCGCGTAGGTCAGCGTCGCGTGATCGGCAAGCAGCTTGAATTCGATGGCTTGATCGAGAAATTGCATACTGTTTCAGCCGATCAGTTTGGCCGCCTGCCGGTACCACTCGGCGAGGTAGGGCGGGATCCACAGGCCGAGCATCAGCACCAGCCCGAGATGGACGAAGACCGGCAGCAGCGCCGGATTGTGTGCCAGCGGGCGCACCGTCGGTTCGCCGAAAACCATTCCCTGGACCTTGTGAAACATCGCGGCGAAGGCGACGCCGAGCGCCGTGAGCAGGATAGCCGCAGCCCACGGATAGTGCTTGATGGCGGTGGTCAGGATCATGAATTCGCTGGTGAATACGCCGAACGGCGGCATGCCGAGGATCGCCAGCGTGCCGAGCATCAGCCCCCAGCCGATGGTCGGCGAGCGCTTGAGCAGCCCTTTGATGTCGTCGATCATTTGCGTACCGGCCATCTGCGCGGCGTGGCCGACGGCGAAGAAAATCGCCGATTTGGTCAGCGAGTGCACGGTCATGTGCAGCAGGCCGGCGAAGCTGGCGACCGGGCCGCCCATGCCGAAGGCGAAGGTGATCAGCCCCATGTGCTCGATCGACGAATAGCCGAACAGACGCTTGACGTCCTTCTGGCGCGACAGGTAGAAGGACGGGACGACGACGGTCAAGAGGCCAAAGGCGATCATCAGGTTGCCGGCAAAGTGCGTTCCCAGTGCGCCGTCGACCAGCACCTTGCAGCGGATGATGGCGTACAGCGCGACGTTGAGCAGCAGTCCCGAGAGTACCGCGGAAACCGGCGTCGGGCCTTCGGCGTGGGCATCGGGCAGCCAGTTGTGCAGCGGCACCAGGCCGGTCTTGGTGCCGTAGCCGACGAACAGGAAGACGAAGGCGAGCGACAGCACGGTCGGTTCGAGCCCGCCCTTGACGACGTCGAGGTGCGTCCATAGCAAGGCGCCGCCGAGCGGGCCGAGCACGCGCTCGGCGGCGAAATAGATCAGGATGGTGCCGAACAGCGCCTGCGCGATGCCGACGCCGCACAGGATGAAATACTTCCAGGCGGCTTCGAGGCTCGCCGGCGTGCGGTAGAGCGCGACCAGCAGCACGGTGGTGAGCGTCGCCGCTTCCATCGCCACCCACAGGATTCCCAGGTTGTTGGTCGACAGCGCGACCAGCATGGTGCACATGAACATCTGGAACATGCTGTGGTAGAGGCGCAGGCGGCCAACCGACAGGCGGCCGTGGTCGTGCTCGACGCGCATGTAGGGGCGCGAGAAGAGCGAGGTGGTGAAGCCGACCAGCGCGGTCAGCGCGATCAGGAAGACGTTGAGCGGGTCGACGAAGAACTGCTCGTCGAACAGCACCAGCGGCCCTTCGCCGATCACGCGAACGGTCAGTGCGGCGGCGGCGACCAGCGTCGCCAGGCTGCCCGCCGAGTTGATCTCGGGCGCGCCGCGGTGGTGGCCGAAGAGCGCCAGCAGCAGCGCGCTGAGAAGCGGAATGGCGAGGACGAAGGCAAGCTCGGTCATGGCTCGCGTCTCGTTTCCATGTGGCGGATGTCGAGGCTGTCGAACTGTTGCCTGATCTGGAAGAAGAATACGCCGAGGATCACCATGCCGACCATCACGTCGAGCGCGATGCCCAGCTCGACGACCATCGGCATGCCGTAGGTGGCGCTGGTGGCGGCGAAGAACAGGCCGTTTTCCATCGCCAGGAAGGCGATCACCTGCGGTACCGCCTTGCTGCGCGTGATCATCATTAGGAAGGCGAGCAGTACGCAGGCGAGCGCGATGCCGATCGTCGCACGAGTGATCGTCCCCGAAAGCTGCGAGATCGGCTGCGCGACGTTGAAGGCGACGACCACCAGCGCGATGCCGATCAGCATGATGGTCGGGATGTTGAGCAGCGTCTCGATGTCCCACTTGACCGAAAGACGGCGAATCAGCCGGTGCAGGATATAGGGCAAGGCGATGACCTTGAGCAGCAGCGTCAGCGCCGCCGACCACAGCAGGTGGTTCTGATGGGTAGAGAGCGCGACGATCAGCGTCGAGGTGAACAGCACCAGCCCTTGCAGCATGAAGAGGTTGATCAGCGTCAGCACGCGGCGCTGGGCGAGCATCGCGAAGCCGAGCAGCAGCATGATCGCGGCGCACAGGTTGATCACCTGACTGGCGAGCGGAACGGCGTTGAGCAACATGGCATTCACTGGCCGGTCTCCAGCAGCAGGTGCACCAGCATCGCCAGCACCGCGAGCAGGAAGGCGGTACCGAGGAATTCGGGGGCGCGGAAGATGCGCATCTTGGCGCTCAGCGTTTCGATCAGCGCCAGTACGAAACCGCCGACCGCCAGCTTGAGAATCAGCGTCGCGCCGGCCAGCGCCAGCGATAGCGGATCAGCCGCTTCGGGGATGCCGAAGGGGAAGAACAGCGCGATGCCGAGGCACGAATAGGCAAACAGCTTGAGGCTCGCCGCCCATTCGATGAGTGCCAGGTGGCGTCCCGAATACTCGAGGATCATCGCCTCGTGAATCATCGTGAGCTCGAGGTGGGTGGTCGGGTTGTCGATCGGGATGCGCGCGTTTTCGGCGAGCGAAACCATGGTGAACGCGACGCCGGCAAAGGCCAGGCTCGGATAGATCACGAACTCGCGGTGCGCCAGCGTCTCGACGATGGTCGACAGCGAGGTCGACCGCGAAATCAGCGAGGCGGTGAAAAAGACCATCAGCAGCGCCGGTTCGGCGAGGAAACCGATGAACATCTCACGGCGCGAGCCGAGCGAACCGAACGACGTGCCGACGTCCATTCCGGCCAGCGCGATGAAGACGCGCGCCAGAGCGAAGAGGCCGACCAGCGCGATGGCGTCGGCGGCGGGAGCGAAAATCAGGTCGGTCGACAGCGTCGGGACGATCGCCGCAGCCAGCGCCATGCACGAGAAGATGATGTAAGGCGCGGCGCGAAACAGTGTCGAGGCGTTGTGTGCCAGCAATACGTCCTTGTGGAAGAGCTTGGAGAGCGTGTAATAGGTCTGCAGCAGCGGCGGCGCCGAGCGGTTTTGCAGCCAGGCGCGGCACATGTTGATCCAGCCGTTGAGGATCGGCGCCAGCACCAGCGCGACGACGAGCTCGAGCAATTGGGCGAAGAGGGCGTAGAAGTTCATCCGCGGGTCAGCACCAGAAGGGTGAGCAGCGTGACAAAGCTGTAGAGCAGATAGATCGCGATGCGACCCTGCTGCAGGAAAGCGATCAAGCGCGTGCCGTGTTCGACGAGGCGCGCGACCGGCAGGTAGAGCCAATACCACAAGGGGTCCTCGACGATGCTGCGGTAGCGCGGCTGAGTATCGAACGGCGAGGGGTGTTCGCGCGTGCGCTTGAAGAACGGCGAGAAGATCCTGCGGATCGGCTGGCCGAAGCCTTCGGCGGTGTCCTGCATGCGCGAGGTTTGCAGCGGGAAACCGCAGTCCCAGGCGGCGACGCGCGTCAGCCGCCCGTGGTAATAGCGGCGCACCGCCCAATAGACGAGCGGGATGAACAGCGCGATGCTGACCAGGAAGATCGCCGGACTGTAACTCGCCCGATCCTCGCTGATCGGCGCTAGCAGCCACCAGCCGTGGCTCGCCGCGGTGTAGCTCAGACCGCCGCCGAGCAGCTGGCGGGTGACCGGATCGAGCAGTGCGATCACGACATTGGGCAGCAGGCCGAGCAGCACGCAGCCGGCCGCCAGCCAGAGCAGGCCGAGACGTTCGAGGCGGCCGGCATCGTGCGCTTGCGCGAGCTTTTCCTCGCGCGGCTGGCCGAGGAAAACGACGCCGAAAAATTTGACCATGGCGAAACCGGCGAGCGCGGCGATCAGCGCGACGGCGCCGGCGACGGTCGGCAACAGCATGTTGAGGTAGCCGTGCGGCAACCCGGCAGTGAATAGGAAACCCTGCAGCAGCAACCACTCAGAGACGAAACCGTTGAGCGGCGGCAGGCCCGCCGAGGCCAGCGCGCCGATCAGCGCCAGCCAGGCGACCCAAGGCATGTGGTGGATCAGCCCGCCGAGCTTGCCGAGGTTGCGCTCGCCGGTGGCGTGCAGCACCGATCCGGTGCACAGGAACAGCAGGCTCTTGAAGAAGGCGTGGTTGAGACAGTGGTAGAGCGCGGCGGTGAGCGCCAGCGCGGCGAGGTTGGGCAACTGGAACGACTTGAAGACGAGCGCCAGGCCAATACCGACGAAAACGAGGCCGATGTTCTCGATCGACGAGTAGGCGAGCAATCGTTTCATGTCGGTTTGCACTGCCGCGAAAATGACGCCGAACAAGGCGCTGGCGAGCCCGATGACGAGCAGCAGAACGCCCCACCAGCCGAGCTGGACGTGCAGCAGGTCGAAGGCGACGCGCAGCATGCCGTAGATCGCCGTCTTGAGGATGATTCCGCTCATCATCGCCGAGACCGGCGACGGGGCGACCGGATGCGCCTCGGGCAGCCAGACGTGCAGCGGCAGGATGCCGGCCTTGGTGCCGAAGCCGAACAGCGCGAGCAGGAAAGCGACGCTCGGCCAGTAGCCGTTGCTTGAGAATTCACGCATGGCGTCGAAGGTGTAGTCGCCGGCGCTTCCCGCCATGACGCCGAAAGCGAGCAGGATGCCGACCGCGCCGACGTGAGAGATCAGCAGATAGAGATAGGCGGCGCGCCGGATCTCTGCGTAGCGGTGTTCCGAGGCAACCAGGAAGTAGGCGCACAGCGCCATCGTTTCCCAGGCGACCATGAAGGCGTAGCCGTCATCGGCCAGCATCACCATGGCCATGCTCGCCAGCAGGCCATGGTAGAGCAGGCAATGCAGTCCCGGCGCGGTGCCCTCGCCGGGGCGCAGATAGCCCGCGGCGTAGATCGAGATGCCGGCGGCGGTCGCGCCGAGCAACAAGAGGAAGAAGGCGGACAGCGCGTCGAGGCGCAGGTGGAAGGGCAGGTCGGGCAGGCCGAGCGGCAGGATTCGCACTTGCGGCGCGGCGCCGATCGCGGCCAGCGCGAGTAGCGCCAGCACCAGCGCCAGAGCCGCGCCGAGCGGAAAGAGATAGCGGCTGATCAGCGCGAAATTGCGCGGCAAGACGATACCGACGAGGCCGATTGCCAGCCAGCCCAACGCTGTAATCAGAACCCAGTCGATCAGCAGCAATTGGCGCATTCTCGGGCTTTCCCTAAAACGCTGGCCGGCTAAAGGGGGACTGTCCGAGTCGCACGCTCAGGTCTTTCCGGTCGGCCGTCGCATCAACTCGCGCAGGATCTGCGCTGCAGCCCAGAGCATCAACGCCAGACCGCCGACCACCGCCGCCAGCGCCTCGGCGAGGTTGGTCGGAAAGCCAGCGATGAACAGCGTTTGCCCGCGTGCCAGCCACAATGCACCGGTCGCCAGCGCAATCATTCCGGCCATGTCAAAAACCACGTAGCCGAGGATTTTGAGTGTCAGCCGAGGGCGGCCGAACGGCTGGAGGTTTTGTGCGGGCGTCATGATGGGTTTTATTTTACGCGCATTCCGGGCAATGCTCCGCTATCCGGTGCGAGCAGGTAAATTCCCGGCGTCTGGCCGCTCATGTCCGACGCGGCGATGATCATTCCTTCGCTGATGCCGAACTTCATCTTGCGCGGCGCGAGGTTGGCGACCATAACCGTCTTGCGTCCGATCAGCTGCGCCGGATCGTACGCCGACTTGATTCCGGCGAACACCTGCCGGGTTTTCGCTTGGCCATCGGCGGTCTTCTCGCCGATGTCGAGCGCCAGGCGAATCAGTTTCTCGGCGCCCTCGACGTGGCCGGCATCGACGATGGTCGCGACGCGCAGATCGACCTTCATGAAGTCGTCGATGCTGATGTGCGGCTCTGAGCCCGCCTGCGCGACGGCGACGGCCGCGGCTTTCTCCTGCTTTTCGGCGTGTTTCCGCGCGGCCTCGGGCTGTTGCGGGACATCCGCAGGCGGCTGCGCGGCTTCGGCCGGAGCGAGAGAAGCCTTGTTGGCGTCGACCAGTGCAGCGATCTGTTTCGGGTCGATCCGCGTCATCAGGTGGCTGTAAGCGTTGATCGCGTGGCCGGCGGGCAATGCGTTTGCCGCGTCGCTCCAGCACAGTGGCGCGATGTTGAGGAAGGCTTCGACGGCCTCACCGAGCTTGGGCAGCACCGGTTTGAGGTAGAGCGTGAGCAGGCGGAAGGCCTCGATCGCCTCCGAGCAGGCGGCGTGTAGTTCGGCCTCGCGTCCTTCGTGTTTGGCGAGATCCCAGGGCTTGCGCTCGTTAACGACGACGTTGGCGGCGTCGGCGAGCGCCATGATTTCGCGCAACGCGCGCGAAAACTCTCGGTCTTCGTAGGCCTTGGCGATGCTTTCGCTGGCATCGCGCAGCGGCTTGAGCCATGGCGCGTCGGTGGCGCAGAGGCGGCCGTCGAATTTCTTGCCGATGAAACCGGCGCAGCGGCTCGCGATGTTGACGTATTTGCCGATCAGGTCCGAATTGACTCGCGCGGTGAAGTCCTCGAGGTTGAGGTCGATGTCTTCCATCGTGCTGTTGAGCTTGGCGGCGTAGTAGTAGCGCAGCCATTCGGGGTTGAGCCCGGTGGCAAGGTAGCTCTGCGCGGTGATGAAGGTGCCGCGCGACTTGCTCATCTTGGACCCGTCGACGGTCAGGAAACCGTGCGCGAAGATGCTGGTCGGCGTGCGGTAGCCGGCGTGCTCGAGTTCGGCGGGCCAGAAGAGCGCGTGGAAGTAGAGGATGTCCTTGCCGATGAAGTGATAGAGCTCGGTTTTCGAGTCGGGCTGCCAGTACTCGTCGAAGTCGATCGATTCACGCGCGCAGAGGTTCTTGAACGATCCCATGTAGCCGATCGGCGCGTCGAGCCAGACGTAGAAGTACTTGCCGGGCGCGTCGGGGATCTCGAAGCCGAAGTACGGCGCGTCGCGCGAGATGTCCCAGTCGGTGAGCTTGTTTTCGCCGCCGTCCTCTTCATTGAAGCCGAGCCATTCCTGCATCTTGTTGGCCGCTTCGGGCTGCAGTCGGGTGTTTTCGCGCGTCCAGCGGCGCAGGAAACTCTGGCAGCTGGGATTGGAGAGCTTGAAGAAGTAGTGGTCGGAGCTGCGCAGCTCGGGCTTGGCGCCGGACACCGCCGAGTACGGTTCGACGAGGTCGTTGGGCGTATAGGCCGCGCCGCAGCTCTCGCAGTTGTCGCCGTATTGATCCTTGGCGCCGCACTTGGGGCATTCGCCCTTGATGAAACGGTCGGGCAGGAACATCTGGCGGACCGGGTCGTAATACTGCTCGATGCTGCGCTTCTCGATCAGCCCGGCCTGTTGCAGGCGCGCATAAATGGTGTTGGCACAGTCGCGCGTCTCGGTCGAGTGCGTCGTATAGAAATTGTCGAAAGCGACGTGAAAGCCCGCGAAGTCGCGCGAGTGTTCGCCGTGCACGCGTGCTATCAGCGCTTCCGGCGTGATCCCGTCCTTTTCGGCGCGCAGCATGATCGGCGTGCCGTGCGTGTCGTCGGCGCAGACGTACCAGCATTCGCTGACCTTTTCCTTGGGCTGCATTTTCTGGAAGCGCACCCAGATGTCGGTCTGGATGTATTCGACGAGGTGGCCGAGGTGGATGGCGCCGTTGGCGTAGGGCAGCGCAGAGGTGACGAGGATTTTTCGGGTCATGGAGGGCGATCAGCGATTTCGGTGAGGCATCAGGACGCCGCGGACGGCAGAACATGGCATTCTATCAAAGTGCAGGCGATCCGGTCTTAGTTAGTGCATGAGTTGACGCTTGGCCAGATGCTCGTCGCTTTAGTCACGGCGTAAGCTGACGGTTAGCCTCCACTGAAACATGCGCCCTGTCCGGCAGGCCGGACAATTGGCCTGTTTTAGTTTCGGCGTAACCTGGCGGTCAGCCTTCACTGAAATGATCGCCCCGTCCGGCTTGCCGGACAGGGCGATCATTTTCCGGTAAACTGGACGGAATTAGTCGGGTATCTCTTCAAGGAGCAATCAATGGCGGTAACGGTAGAGTCAGTACAGGCGGCGCTCAAGGATCTGATCGATCCGAATACCAAGAAAGACTTCGTTTCGACGCGATCGGCGAAGAACATCAAGGTCGACGGCGACAAGGTCTCGCTCGACGTCGAGCTAGGTTATCCGGCCAAGACCCAGGTCGATCTCATTCGCGACGCGGTCGTCGCTGCGATCAAGGCGGTTCCCGGCGTGACCAGCGTCGACGCCAAGGTCTCGATCAAGATCGTCGCCCACGCCGTTCAGCGTAACCTCAAGCCGCTGCCAGGCGTCAAGAACATCGTCGCCGTCGCTTCGGGCAAGGGCGGCGTCGGCAAGAGCACGACCGCGGTCAATCTGGCGCTGGCGCTCTGCCAGGAAGGCGCCAGCGTCGGTCTGCTCGACGCCGACATCTACGGCCCGTCGATTCCGCAGATGCTGGGCCTCGCGGGGCGCCAGCCGGAGTCAGCTGACGGCAAGTCGATGGAACCGCTCACCGCTTACGGCGTGCAGACGATGTCGATCGGCTACATGATCGACGTCGATTCGCCGATGGTCTGGCGCGGTCCGATGGTCACCCAGGCGCTTGAGCAACTGCTCAACCAGACCAACTGGAAAGACCTCGACTACCTGATCGTCGATATGCCGCCGGGAACCGGCGACACGCAGCTGACGCTGGCGCAAAAGGTTCCGGTGACCGGCGCGGTGATCGTCACGACGCCGCAGGACATCGCGCTGATCGACGCGCGCAAGGGGCTCAAGATGTTCGACAAGGTCGGTATCCCGATTCTCGGACTGGTCGAGAACATGAGCATCCACATCTGCAGCAAGTGCGGCTTTGAGGAGCATATCTTCGGTCACGGCGGCGGCGAGAAGATGTGCCAGGACTACGACACCGAATTGCTCGGCTCGCTGCCGCTCGAACTGTCGATCCGCGAACTCGCCGACGCCGGCCGGCCGACCGTCGTCGGCGCCGCGGATTCGCGCGCCGCTGAGATCTATCGTGCGATCGCCCGGCGCATCGCGGTCAAGGTCGCCGAGCGTGCCAAGGACATGAGCGCCAAGTTCCCCAACATCGTCGTTCAGAATACCTGATCGAGCGTTGGGTCGATCAGTTTCCGGGGAGCAAAAAGCAATTCCCCGGAACCTTCCGGAAACCGTAAAATAGCCGCCTTTAATTAACGGCTTCCGGGAAATTGTCGATGTCCATCAAATCCGATAAATGGATCCGCCGCATGGCGGAGCAGCACGGCATGATCGATCCTTTCGAGCCGGGCCAGGTGCGCGAGATTGACGGACGCAAGATCGTCTCCTACGGCACCTCGAGCTACGGTTACGATATCCGCTGCTCGAACGAATTCAAGCTGTTTACCAACATCAACTCGACCATCGTCGATCCGAAGAATTTCGACCCGAATTCGTTCGTCGAGGTGAACCACGATTTCTGCATCATTCCGCCCAATTCGTTTGCGCTGGCGCGCACCGTCGAATATTTCCGCATCCCGCGCAGCGTGCTCACCGTTTGCCTCGGCAAGAGCACTTACGCGCGCTGCGGAATCATCGTCAATGTCACGCCCTTCGAGCCCGAGTGGGAAGGCTACGTGACGCTCGAGTTTTCCAATACCACGCCCTTGCCGGCCAAGATCTACGCCAACGAAGGTATTGCGCAGGTGCTCTTCTTCGAGTCCGATGAAGAGTGTGAAACCTCGTACAAGGACCGCGGCGGCAAGTACCAGGGCCAGGTCGGCGTGACCTTGCCGAAAATCTGACCGCCCCCTGGCCGTTTCGCAACACGTTTATGCTCAGACCCGCTGCGGCGGGTCGCTGCTTTTCAAGGATAGCGCCATGCACTTTCATTTCCCGATCATCATCATCGATGAGGACTTTCGCTCCGAGAACGCCTCGGGTCTGGGCATCCGCGCGCTCGCCGAGGCGATCAAAGTCGAGGGCTTCGAAGTGCTGGGCGTTACCAGCTACGGCGATCTCTCTTCGTTCGCGCAGCAGCAGAGCCGCGCTTCGGGTTTCATCCTGTCGATCGACGATGAGGAGTTTGGCGCCGACGAGGCGGACAAGACGATCGCCGACCTGCGTGCCTTCGTCAAGGAAATCCGTTGCCGTAACGAGGACATCCCGATCTTCCTCTACGGCGAGACGCGCACTTCGCGGCACATTCCGAACGACGTGCTGCGCGAGTTGCACGGCTTCATCCACATGTTTGAGGATACGCCCGAATTCATCGGCCGCTACGTCGTTCGCGAGGCCAAGACCTACCTCAAGAGCGTTCCGCCGCCGTTCTTCCGCGCGCTCACCCATTACGCGTCGGACGGCTCGTACTCATGGCACTGCCCCGGCCACTCGGGTGGCGTCGCCTTCCTCAAGAGCCCGGTCGGCCAGATGTTCCACCAGTTCTTCGGCGAGAACATGCTGCGCGCCGACGTCTGCAACGCGGTCGAGGAACTCGGCCAGCTGCTCGACCACACCGGGCCGGTCGCTGCCTCGGAGCGTAACGCGGCGCGAATTTTCAACGCCGATCACCTCTATTTCGTGACCAACGGCACCTCGACGTCGAACAAGATCGTCTGGCATTCGACCGTCGCGCCGGGCGACATCGTCATCGTCGACCGCAACTGCCACAAGTCGATTCTCCATTCGATCATCATGACCGGCGCGGTGCCGGTGTTCCTGATGCCGACGCGCAACCACTACGGCATCATCGGCCCGATTCCCAAGGAAGAATTCCGCTGGGAGAATATCCAGAAGAAGATCGCTGCCCATCCCTTTGCGCGCGACGTCAAGGCCAAGCCGCGCGTGCTGACGATCACCCAGAGCACTTACGACGGCATCCTCTATAACGTCGAGGAAATCAAGGAAATGCTCGACGGCAAGATCGACACGCTGCACTTCGACGAGGCCTGGTTGCCGCACGCCGCTTTCCACGATTTCTACGGCGATTACCACGCCATCGGCGCCGACCGGCCGCGCTGCAAGGAATCGATGATCTTCTCGACGCAATCGACGCACAAGCTGCTCGCCGGCCTCTCGCAGGCGTCCCAAATCCTGGTGCAGAATTCGGAGCAGCGCGAGCTTGACCGCGACATCTTCAACGAAGCTTATTTGATGCACACTTCGACGTCGCCGCAGTACGCGATCATCGCTTCGTGCGACGTCGCCGCTGCGATGATGGAGGCGCCGGCGGGGACCGCGCTGGTCGAGGAGTCGATCGCCGAAGCGCTCGACTTTCGCCGCGCCATGCGCAAGGTCGACGAGGAGTGGGGCGCCGATTGGTGGTTCAAGGTGTGGGGGCCTGACGACCTCTCGGAAGAGGGAATCGAGGAGCGCGACGCCTGGATGCTCAAGCCGGGCGAGCGTTGGCACGGCTTCCAGCAGTTGTCCGAAGGCTTCAACATGCTCGACCCGATCAAGGCCACGATCATCACGCCGGGACTTGCGGTCGACGGCGCGTTCTCCGAGCGCGGAATTCCGGCGGCGATCGTCACCAAGTACCTCGCCGAGCACGGCGTCATCGTCGAGAAGTGCGGCCTCTACTCGTTCTTCATCATGTTTACCATCGGCATCACCAAGGGCCGCTGGAATACGATGGTTACCGAGCTGCAGCAGTTCAAGGACGATTTTGACAAGAACCAGCCGCTGTGGAAGGTGTTGCCCGATTTCGTCGCCAAGCATCCGCGTTACGAGCGCATCGGCCTGCGCGATCTGTGCCATCTGATTCACGGCGTCTATGCGGTCAACGATGTCGCGCGACTGACGACCGAGATGTACCTGTCGGACATGGAACCGGCGATGAAGCCGACCGACGCCTTCGCCAAGATGGCGCACCGCGAGATCGACCGGGTGCCGATCGACGACCTCGAAGGGCGCGTCACCAGCATCCTGCTGACGCCTTACCCGCCGGGAATCCCCTTGCTGATCCCGGGCGAGCGCTTCAACGGCACGATCGTTCGCTATCTCAAGTTCGCTCGCGACTTCAACGAGCAGTTCCCCGGTTTTGAGACCGACATCCACGGTCTGGTCAAGGAAGTGGTCGACGGCAGGCCTCCCGCCTACTACGTCGATTGCGTGCGCTGAGGCGGTTTCCCCCGTCGAACAAGAACGGCGGCCTTGGCCGCCGTTCTTTTTGAGTGGCTCGCCGCGCGGCCATGCCCTATGGATTGTTGAGACAGCTGAGGAATTCCATCACTGCCGGCGAGAATATTTTCGTTCTTTTGGTGATTACGCCAAGATTGACCATCGACATCGGAAGGTCGACGTCCAAAACGGCAAGCATTCCATATTTTGCGTAATGCAATGCCACATCCCGGGGAACCACGGAAATCATTTCGGACGCTTCAATCAGCGCGGTGACTGCGATCAGCGATGTGGTCTCGACGACGTCCAGCGGCGACGCCATCTTCGCTTGCCTTAGCGCAGCTTCAACGCGCAAGCGCATCGGGCTGCCGACCGGATGCAGGATCCAGGTCAGCGCAAACAAGTCCGCCAGGGGGATCTTCTTCTTTCTGGCGAGTTGATGTCCTGGGCGCGCGATGACGCTCATTTGCTCTGGTTCTTTCAGTTGGTCGATCGCCAGATCAAGGTGTTCCAGTTGATCGGGCAGGCGTCCTATGACCACATCGAGGTCACCATTGACGAGGTGAGGGAGCAGCGTGTCGCTGGTTCCCACGTCAATGGAGACGCGCACGCGCGGATGGTTTGCCTTGAAGGCGATCAATCGGCTGGTCAGCAAGGAAGGGACCGTGCCAATGACGCTGCCGATGCGGACCAATCCCTTGGCCCCTCTCGACAATTCGGTGATTTCCGCCTCGGCATGCTCGAAATCATGACTGACGCCCCGGGCATACCTGATCAATACCTCGCCATAGATGGTCGGTTCCATCCCGCGTGGCAGGCGGTCGAAGAGCTTGACGTTGAGCCGTGCTTCGAGCTGCTGCAACAGCAGACTGGCGGTCGGTTGCGTCGTATGCATGGCGAGCGCTGCCCGCCGCATGTTCCGGTATTGATCCAGGGCGTTGAGCAGCAAGACCTGCCGGCTCGATATTTTGAGCGGTCTGAATGCGACCTCGGCTTCTTCCTCCAGAGACATCGATGCTCCTCGGTAGTGGCTCAACTATCGATATTAGATTTGAGATCAATTCATACGAAAATACAATTATACATCTATGTCTTTGCTGCCTAATATCGGCTCACATCCAAGTTGAGCTGCTTACAACTGACGATGCCAGAGAGTTTGGTCGGCAATGAATTCCTTTCATCAGACCAAGGGTCGAACAACACTATTCAAAATAGAGGGCAACAATGTTCAAGCGCAACGGCATTCTCGCAGTATTGGCAACGCTTTTTGTGGTCGCCTCATCGTCTTCGTTTGCTCAGTATGCCGATCGGAAGATCAAGATTTCGTCGGGTGTTCCTGAAGAAAATCCGATCTCGGTTGGCGTCAAGAAAATGCAGGAGATTCTGAGCAGCAAAACGAACGGCAAAATGAAACTCGTCGGCTACTACGCCGGCATGCTCGGCGGCGACTCGCAGGCCGTTCAGGCGCTGCGCTCAGGTACCCAGGAGATGGTCATCACTTCGAGTTCGCCGCTGGTCGGTCTGATCAAAGAGCTTGGCGTTTTTGATTTTCCCTTTCTCTTCGCCAATGAAAAGGAAGCCTATGCCGTTTTCGACGGCCCGGCCGGCGAATACTTCAACAAGAAGCTGCTCGATCTGGGTCTGGTCAACCTCGCTTATTGGGAAAACGGTTTCCGTAACCTGACCAACAGCAAACGTCCGGTCGCCAAAATCGACGACCTGGCCGGAATGAAAATTCGCGTCATGCAAAACAATATCTTTATCGATGCGTTCAAGGCGTGGGGCGCCAATCCGGTGCCGATGCCCAAGCCCGAGCTCTATACCGCGCTGGAAATGAAAGCGGTCGATGGCCAGGAGAACCCGTTCATCGACATCGAGACTTCCAAAATGAACGAGGTGCAGAAGTACCTGACGGTGTCGCAGCATGCCTATACGCCGTGGCTGATCCTCTATAGCAAGAAGCTGTGGGACGAGCTTAGCCCCGAAGAACGCACGGTCCTGCGCGAAGCCGCTGTTGAAGCGCGCAAAGTGCAACGCGAGGCCAATCACAGCCAGGACCAGAAAGCGCTGGGCAGCCTCAAGAGCAAGGGCATGGTCGTCAGCGAACTGCCGAAAGCGGAGCGCGACAAACTGGTCGAGAAGGTCAAGCCGGTTTATGAGAAGAACATGGCGACCTATGACAAGGAAGGCCCCAATCTGGTCTTTGACGCGCTCAAGAAGATCCGCGCCACTAACTGACGTGGCTTCGTAAGACACGCCAGGTGGCCGCGCTGCTGGCCGGCCGGTCACCTGAAGATAACTCACTCCCCGCAATTGCCTGACGCAGACAGAATTTGTTTGCGGGGATCCCTTCGTCCGCCATTTCATTCTATTCAGACCCAATGAAGATCACTAAACGCGTTCTCACCAACTTGAACAGCTGTTATGCCGTCAATAGCATGCAGATCAACGGCATCCCCAATATCTTGCTCGCTTCGGAGAGCGAGGCGCCCTGCCTGGCCTGGGCCGGGCCGGACTACGACAGCCCGCGGATGGTCTGGGAAGGACCGGGCGGCGTCATGTCGATTGTGCCGATTCCGGGCACCGACGGCGAGTTCCTGGCCGTGCAGAAATTCTTCAGCATGGATGTGCAGGAGATCGCCAAGGTCGTTCATGTCCGTCCGCTGAGCAACGGCCAGTTCGAAGTCACCGATATCTTGCAGTTGCCGTACATCCACCGTATCGATCTGCTCACGGTCAATGGACGTCACTATTTCATCGGTTGCACGCTGTCGACGCACAAGGAATCGCTCGCCGACTGGTCACATCCCGGGCAACTGTGGGTCGGTGAGTACACCGGTCCGGGGCCGCTGGCCATCCGGCTGCTCAAGGATGGCTTGACCAAGAACCATGGTTACAGCCGCCTGGTTCGGGACGGGGTGATGCTGGGCTTGGTGACCTGCGAAGAAGGGGCGTTCGAAGTCACGCCGCCTGCCGTCCCCGGTGGTGAATGGTCGGTCGCGCAGTTCATGGATTGGCCGATCAGCGACATCTCATGCATCGACATCGACGGCGATGGTGAATTGGAATTCGCGACGATCGAGTCTTTCCATGGCTCGTATTTCAGAATCTACAAGAAGATCGCCGGCAAGTTCGTGATGATTTTCGAACATCCCGAAGTCACCGAGTTTTACCACGTGGTGGTCGGCGCAACGCTGGCCGGCCGTCCAGTCTTCATCGGCGGTTGCCGGCGCGGAAAGCAGCAGCTCTTCTACGTCGCGCCAAGCTCAGACAAGCCGTTGCGTCTCGAAGCCGTGCTGATCGATGAAGGCGTCGGTCCGAGCAATGCCTGTGTCGTTCACGAAAATGGTCGGGACATCATCGCCGTCGCCAATCGCGAGACCAACGAAGCGGCGCTCTATTTTGTCGAGTAGCCGCTGACGCCCAACAGCTCATTGTGAGATCGGATCATGACCCATATCTGCAACAATCCCGAAGAGTTCGCCGCTTCGGCCTTGCTCGGCTTCTGTTCAATTTATCCCCATACCGTCAGGCCGGTCTCTGGTGGTGTGGTTCGCGCGACGGCAAGCCCTGAGCACAAGGTGGCCGTCGTCGTCGGTGGCGGCTCTGGCCACTATCCGGCGTTCGCCGGAATGGTTGGCCCCGGGCTCGCCGATGCGGCGGTTGCCGGAGACATCTTTGCCTCGCCTTCAACGCACGCCATTGCCCACGTTTGCCGCCTGGCTCATCGTGGCGGCGGCATTCTGCTCGGTTTCGGGAAGTATGCCGGTGACGTGCTCAATTTTGGCCTGGCCGCCGAGCGATTGATTTCGGAAGGAATCGACGTTCGGGTGCTGCCGGTCACCGACGACGTGGCCAGTGCGCCGATCGACAAGCCCAGTCAACGCCGGGGTGTCGCCGGCGACCTGATGGTCTTCAAAATCGCCGGCGCCGCCGCCGAAGCCGGTTTGCGCCTCGATGAGGTCGAACGGGTCGCGATCAAGGCCAACCAGAATACCGTTTCTTTCGGCGTGGCGTTTTCCGGCTGTACTCTGCCGGGCGCCAAAGAGCCTCTATTTACGGTCCCGTCGCAGCACATGGGAATCGGCCTGGGAATTCACGGCGAACCGGGAATCAGCGAAGACGCGATTCTTTCGGCCGATGGGCTGGCGCAGCTTCTTGCCGCTCGCCTGTTGGCGGAAAAGCCGGCCAACGCCGGCGGTCGCGTCGCCGTCGTTGTCAACGGGCTGGGCGCGACCAAGTACGAAGAGTTGTTCGTTCTGTGGCGCGGCATCGAACCCCTGATTCGCCAGGCCGGGCTGACGATCGTCGCCCCCGAGGCGGGAGAATTCGTGACCAGTCTGGACATGGCGGGTTGCTCGCTGACCTTCACCTGGCTTGACGAAGAACTCGAAAAATACTGGTGCGCGCCCGCCGACGCCATCGGCTTTCGCCGCGGCGCGACGATCCCGACGACGCCCGCGCCGGCCTTGGTCGAAACAATCGCAGAGCAATCCTATGGTCCGTCGTCGCCCGAGTCTTGCGAGAGCGGCAAGTGCATCGCCTATGCCATCGACCGGGTCGCCGCGGCGCTGCGCGACGCCGAGGACGAGTTGGGGCGGATCGACGCGCTGGCGGGAGACGGCGATCACGGGCAGGGAATGACCCGCGGCTCGGCGGCGGCCGCCGAAGCGGCGACCAAGGCGGTCGCTGCCGGCGCTGGCGCAGCCACCGTCCTGAGCGCGGCAGGAAACGCCTGGGCCGACCGCGCCGGTGGCGCATCGGGTGCGCTGTGGGGACTGGCGTTGCGCTCCTGGAGCAGCGCCTTGAACGACGACGTCCCGGCGACGCCGATCGCCCTCGCCAGCGGAGCAAAGCTCGCGCTCGAAGCGATCATGCGGCTTGGCGGCGCGCAGGTCGGCGACAAGACGCTGGTCGATTCTTTCGTTCCCTTCGTCGAGACGCTTGGTGACGAGATCGCCCAAGGTCGTGCGCTCTCGTATGCCTGGCGCGAGGCCGCCGGCGCCGCGACAAAAGCCGCCGAAGCGACCGCGCAGCTCACGCCCAAGCTCGGGCGCGCACGTTCTCATGCGGCGCGCAGTCTCGGTCATCCCGATGCGGGAGCGGTGTCGCTCGCGCTGTGCGCGCGGGTCGTTGCCGATGCCATGGTCAGTTTTCCGCAGCAAGGCCGCTGAGTACGCTGCTTGCAGGAAAGAAACCGTTTTTTTCGTTCGTTTGTCATTGGCAATAGCAAGATTTATTGGAGATTGAAGAAAGTGAAAATACTGATTACGGGTGCGGGTGGCTTCGTCGGTTACCGTCTGGCGCAGGCGCTGCTCAAGAAAGGCAGCTTGGCCGACGGCGAAGGCAAGCAAGCGCCGATTTCGCAGATCGTTCTCTTCGACGTGGCTTTCCCGGAAAACGTCGATGCGCGCTTGAAGTGCGTCAAGGGCGACCTGACCGACAAGGCTTGCGTCGAAGCGACGCTCGGCGACGATACCGACGCTGTCTTTCATCTGGCGTCGGTGGTCAGTGGCGGCGCGGAAGCCGATTTCGACCTCGGCATGCGCGTCAACCTCGACGGCACGCGTGGCCTTCTCGATGCCTGCCGCAAACTGCCCAAACCACCGCGCTTCGTGTTTACCAGCTCGGTCGCGGTGTTCGGCGGCGAGCTGCCGGAAGTCCTCGATGACGGCACGACGCCCAATCCGCAAGGTTCCTACGGCGCGCAGAAAGTGTGCTGCGAATACCTGGTCACCGACTACTCGCGCAAGGGCTATATCGATGGCCGTTCCCTGCGTCTGCCGACGATCTCGGTGCGTCCCGGCAAGCCCAATCTGGCCGTCTCGTCGTTCGCCAGCGGCATCATCCGCGAACCCTTGAACGGCATCGTCTCTGTCTGCCCGGTCGCCCCTACAGCCAAGATCTGGCTGCTCTCGCCGGGGAAAATCGTCGACGCGCTGATTCACGCGTACGAAACGCCGTCGTCGGCCTGGGGCGTCAATCGCGTGGTCAACCTGCCCGGTATCACTGCGGTGGTCGGCGAGATGGTCGACACCCTGCGCAAGATCGCCGGCGACAAGATCGCTGATCTGGTCGAATGGAAACCCGATCCGCGCATCGAGGCTCTGGTGATGTCGTGGCCGGCGAAGTTCCGCAACGACCGGGCGCGCAAGCTTGGTTTCGTCGCCGACACCGATGTCGAGTCGATCATTCGCGGCTATATCGACGATCAGGGAATCAAGATCTGACGGGTTTTGCTTAGCGGGTTTCTCGGGCCCAAAGCTCGCTGCTCTGATTGATTGGCAGCGAGCTTTTTCCAACGCAACTGAGCGTGCGAAATCCTGCTTGTGACCCGGGTTTCGACCCCGGTACGAGGAAAGCTGGAAGAGAAAGCGCCGTGAACATCAAAAACGTTTTTTGGCACGCTAGTTTGAATTTTGGGGGGCGAAAATAATGAAGATGCTTGAGAAGATGGTCAGCTATGTCGAGTGGGTTCTGGTCGCCATGTTCGGGATCATGGCCGTACTGGTCTTCGGCAATGTGGTCCTGCGTTACGGCTTCAATTCGGGGATTGTTTTTTCGGAGGAAGTGGCGCGCTTCATGTTCATGTGGCTGACGCTGATCGGCGCGCTGATCGTCATGAAAGACCACGGTCACCTGGGCATGAGCAGCGTCGTCGACATGCTCGGCGAGCGCGGTCAACGCATCTGCCGTTTTCTGGCTGATTCGCTGACCCTGGTTTGCTGCCTGCTGCTGATCCACGGCGCCTACAAGCAGATGATCGTCGGCATGGATGACCACGCGCCGGTCACCGGCATCCCGATGGGAATCATCCAGTCAGCCTTGCTGATCTCCAGTGTCGGCATGGCGCTGGTCCTGGCGTACGGCTTGTGGCGCTTGCTCAGCGGACGCATGAAGGCGGACGAACTGGTGCCGTTCAGCGGCAGCGTCGGCGAATAACGGGCCAAGGAATCGACATCATGACTATTGCCACCTTCCTGTTCGCGCTGCTCGGCGCGATGGCGCTCGGCGCCCCAATCGCCTTCTCTCTGCTCATCTGCGGCGTCGCGATGATGATCCAGATGGGAAATTTCGACACCCAGATCGTCGCCCAGAACCTGCTCGAGGGCACCAACAACTACCCGCTGATGGCCGTGCCATTCTTCATGCTGACCGGCGAACTGATGAATGCCGGCGGCCTCTCGCGGCGCATCGTCGAAGTCGCCGATGCGCTGGTCGGGCACGTGCGCGGCGGCCTCGGCTACGTCGCCATCATCACCGCCGCCATCGTCGCCAGCATCTCGGGGTCGGCGGTCGCCGATACAGCGGCGGTCGCCGCCTTGCTCATTCCGATGATGCGCAATGCCGGTTACAGCGTACCGCGCTCGGCCGGACTGATCGCCTCGGCGGGCTGCATCGCGCCGGTGGTACCGCCGTCGATTCCGCTGGTCGTCTTCGGCGTCACCACCCAGTTGTCGATCACCAAGCTGTTCATGGCCGGGATCTTCCCTGGGCTGATGATGGCGGTGACCTTGGCGGCCACCTGGTGGCTGGTGGCCAGGAAGGAGCAACGCGGCAACCGCCGGCCGCCGTTTGAGCTTGCGCGTTTCTTCTCTTCATTGCGCAACGGCGTGTGGGCGCTGGTCCTGCCCTTCGTCATCATCGGCGGCATGAAGGCTGGCGTATTCACGCCGACCGAAGCGGCCGTGGTCGCCGTCTTCTACTCGCTTTTTGCCGGTCTGTTGATCTACCGCGAGCTGGACTGGCGGAGAGTGCCGCAGCTGATGCTCGCTGCGCTCAAGACATCGAGTACGATCATGTTCCTGGTCGCCTGCGCCATGGTTTCGGCCTGGCTGATCACCATCGCCGACATCCCGGCGCAAACGGTCGCTCTGCTGCAGCCGTTCATGGACAACAAGATTCTCTTGATGTTCGTGATCACGGTGCTGGTGATCATCGTCGGCACGGCGCTCGACCTGATGCCGACCGTGCTGATCCTCGGGCCGATCCTGGTGCCGGTGGTCAAGCTGGCCGGCATCGATCCGTACTACTTCGGCGTGCTGTTCATCATGAACAACGCCATCGGCCTGCTCACCCCGCCGGTCGGCACCGTGCTCAACGTCGTCGCCGGCGTGTCTCGGGAAAGCCTGGACAGCGTGATCAAGGGCGTCTGGCCCTTCCTGCTCGCCGAGACCGTGCTCATGTTCCTCTTCGTGCTCTTCCCTGATCTCGTGCTGGTGCCGATGAAGTGGCTGATATGACGCGCCCCGGCGCTTGATCATAGATGCACGTCACAGCCCGAGAGGCAGCCCCCGCCAGGGACCGCCTCTCGGGCTGCCGATCAGTTCGCGGTGCGGCAGTCCCGGCCGATTACAGTCGATAGGCGGCGACGATGCCGCTCATTTCGCGCGACAGTTGGTCGAGCTCGTTGGCCGACGCCGAGCTGTTTTGCGCTGCGGCGCTGGTTTCCTCGGCCATTTGGGCAATGCTCTCGACACTGCCGGCGATGGCGTTGCTGGCCTGGCTCTGCTCGCTGAGCGCCGAAGTGATTTCTTCGACCGCGGCAACGCACTGAGCGCTTCCCTCGCCGATTTTCTTGATCGCCGCGCAGGCTTCTCCCGCCCGGCTGACGCCGATGTCGACCAGCGCGACGGCTTGGGCCATGCTCTCGACCGCTTCTTTTGAAACGGTTTTTATCGAGTCGATCATCGTCGAGATTTCGGTGGTGGACGTCGCTGTACGTTCTGCCAATTTTCGGACCTCGTCGGCAACGACGGCGAAGCCGCGGCCCTGCTCGCCGGCGCGTGCAGCCTCGATGGCGGCGTTGAGCGCCAGCAGATTGGTCTGGTCGGCGACGTCCTTGATGACCGAGACGATCGACGAGATTTGTTCGCCGTTCGCTTCGAGTTGCAGGATGCGCGTCGACGTCTGCTTGACCGATTCCGAGATCCGGTTGATGTCGTCGACCGCCTGGACGATGGTGCTTTCACCTTCGGCGGCTTGACGTCCCGATTCGGCGGCGAGCGCGTACGCTTCGCTTGAGCGGCCGCTGACGTGGGAAATGCTGACGGTCATCTGTTCGACGTTGGCCGCCATATTGGACGCCGAGTCGCTCTGTTTCTCGGAGGCCGCGGCGACCTGGCCCGAGGCGATCGCCAGTTGCGCCGAGGCTTCGGCCACCTGGCTGGTGCGGCTGGCAATCGCGCCCAGGCTGCCGCGCAGCTTGTCGAGCAGACTGTTGAGAGCCCTGGCAACGACCGAGATTTCATCGTTGCCAATCACTTCGGTATGAACGGTAAAGTCCAAATTGCCTTCAATCTGGGTCACCGCGCTCTGCATCGCATTGAGCGAACGATTGATTCCGCGGATGGCAAAAAAACTGATCAGACCAATGAAAGTCGAGGCGAGCGCGATCGCCGCGCCCATCATGAACAGTTCGCGCTCGGCCTTGGCCTCGGTCTGCTGCGCCAGGATGTCCGAGTTGTGGCCGTTGACCGCGATGTGTTCTTCGATCAGGTCGGCCATCTTTTGCCGGCTGCTCGCCATGTTGGCCGTAAACGCCACGGCGCCCGCCGTGTCGTTCGCCCGCGATTTTTCGAGCAAGGCGGGAATCATCCCGACATACTCCATCATCGCCGCGCGTTCGGCCTTGGCCAGCTCCTTGCCCTTGACTGACCGAGCGACGGCTTCGTAGGCTTTGAGATTGGTGTCCATCCCCTCTTTTGCCGCGTCGATGGTTTTTTCCAAAGCAGTCTTCTGCGCCGGTTCTTCGCTCAGTACGTGCCGGTAAATGCTGATCCCCAGCAATTGCTGATGTCCCTTGAGCTGGTAGATGCTGCGCATGCCGGGAATGCCTCGCTGGTTAAGATTGTCGAGGACGCCTTCAAGACCCGTCGCGACGAAAATGCCAATGCCGCCAACGACGATCAGTGCGGCAATCGCGCTCGACGCCATGAGGTACAATTTTTTCGAAATATTCACTGCCCATCTCCCTCGATTATTCTGGATCCATTTGAATAACGGTTCTTAGCACGTGAAACTGAACACCCTGTGATCCGATGTGTGTCTCGTCGTGTTCCGACATGGCCTGTCGCAGGGGGACGGTGCGAAGAAGGTTGTTGATCTGGTGTCGAAGATTGATGCAGGGGTAAATCTCCGGCCCAACGAAGCATGATATCGAACGACTATTTTGTAAAGCGAATGCGGGCGGCTCCCCTGCGCCGTTTTCGCTGTTCAGTTGCGCTGGCGAGAAGTTTTTGGCTCAGCGGCCGGGTGCGATCGACAAGGCCATTTCGCTGCTTACTTTCGGCGCTGATAGACGGCGAAGGAAAACTGCGGCCCGCTCGTCCCCCGGCTCGGCTGGCGCGAGATCTCTTGCCAGTCTTGCGGCAGGATCTCGGGAAAGAAAGCGTCGCCGTCGAAGCTTTGCTCGATCTCGGTCAGATAGAGGCGGCTGGCGAGCGGTAGCGCTTGGCGATAGAGTTGCTCGCCGCCGATCACGAACACCTCTTGCGCGTTTGTCTTCGCTTCGGCCTGCTGCACTGCGTCTTCGAACGAGCGGGCGAGCGTCGCGCCGCTCGCCTGATACGCCGGGTCGCGGCTGACCACGATGTTGTGCCGCCCCGGCAGCGGACGGAACGACTCGGGCAGCGATTCCCAGGTCTTGCGCCCCATGATCACCGGCTTGCCGCGCGTCGTTTCGCGGAAATGCCGCATGTCTTCGGGCAGGTGCCAGAGCAGCGCGTTGTCTTTGCCGATGGCGCGGTTGCTGGCCAGCGCGGCGATCAGTGAAATGATCATGAGGCTACACCGCGACCGGCGCCGCGATGTGCGGGTGCGGGTCGTAGCCTTCGAGCGTGAAGTCCTCGAAGCGGAAGGCGAAGAGGTCGGTGACTGCGGGATTCAGACGCATCGTCGGCAGCGCGCGAGGTTCGCGCGAGAGCTGCAATTGCACCTGGTCGAGATGGTTGTTGTAAAGGTGCGCGTCGCCCAGACTATGCACGAAGTCGCCCGGCTGATAGTTGCAGACTTGCGCCAGCATCAGTGTGAGCAGCGCGTATGAGGCGATGTTGAAGGGGACGCCGAGGAAAATGTCGGCGCTGCGCTGGTAGAGCTGGCACGAGAGCTTGGGCCGCTGATTAGCGTCGCCGGGTCGCGCCGGCGCGACGTAGAGTTGAAAGAGCGCGTGGCAGGGCGGCAGCGCCATGCGCTCGACGTCGCCCGGGTTCCAGGCGCTGACCAGGTGGCGGCGCGAGTCCGGATTGTTCTTGAGGCCATCGATGAGCTGCGCGATCTGGTCGATTTCACGGCCGTCGGCGGTTGTCCAGTGGCGCCACTGGTGGCCGTAGACCGGGCCGAGGTCGCCGTTTTCGTCGGCCCACTCGTCCCAGATGCGAACGCCGTTCTGTTTGAGATAGGCGATGTTGGTGTCGCCGTGCAGGAACCACAGCAATTCATGGACGATCGAGCGCAGATGCAGTTTCTTGGTGGTCAGCAGCGGGAAGCCGGCGGCCAGGTCGAAACGCATCTGCCAGCCGAACACCGAGCGGGTGCCGGTGCCGGTGCGGTCAGTCTTTGGGTTGCCATGCTCAAGGACATGGCGCATCAGATCGAGATACGGCTTCATGCGTTTGCCGGGTGGTTTTGAACGGGTCAATTGTAATGGATCGCACTGCGCTCCCGCCCGAAATTTCAAATGCAGTTTATCAATCCGCCGCTGGCGGCTTGGGCGAACTTGCGGCGATTGGCAATCGCCCTATACAATCAAGCTATTTATCCGACCTCTTCCGCAGGCCAGGATTAAGGACCGCTTGCCGTGATCATGAAGCTCTTCTCGTCGCGACCGGATCACCCGCTGGGTGATGCCAAAGAGCTCAGACGGGTTCTCGCCGAATTGCCTGCGGACAATTCGTTCAAGGCGGTCGATGAAGTCTATGGCTGGTTCGAGTCATTGCAGTCGGCTGACGATTTTCGCCTCGACCATTTCTTCGACGTCGTCAGCCAACTCGACGAAGCGGCGCAGCCCTATGTCCGGCTGTTGACGCGTACTTACGTGCAAACGCCGCAGCTCTCGAAGAGCGAAGAGCGACGCTTGTGGACGCTGTGCTACAACTACTGGGGCGAAGTCGCCAGTCTCTACGCGCGCTGCAGCGATCGCTTTCGGCAGAAGCCCAAAGACAAAGGCAGCGAGGCCTTCCGCTCACAGCGGCCGCTGGCCACGGCGCGCCTGCTGGCGGCGCGCGCGACGCAGCTCAAATGGGTTGAGTATCGCTACGATCCGATCGGCGAGGACCTGTGGCGCGGTCTCGGACAGCCTTATCTCGCCGCCGAGGCCGACGGCTATGCGCAGAAACCGCTGCAGCTCTATCCTTCGCTGCCGGGGCTGACCTGCGTCGCGGCGCAATATCTGCAGGCGCTGATCTTCTATTCGTCGTCGATGGACAGCCTGATGCCACTCGAGATCGAGCTGGCTGACCGCTTGATCGCGCATTTCAAACCGGGCTTTGTTTTCGCCAACAGTTGCTTGCCTGACTGCGTGTGGTGGGTCGACGCGGCGAGCGGCTTGCCACCGGTGCGGCTCGCGCGTCAGCCGGTGCGTGCGCTGCCCAGCCTGCGCTTTTTGTCGTCGGGAAGCGCGGCGCCGGCCTTGAACGAGCTGATCAGCAGCGTCGAACTCGGCAAGGTCCCCGCCGATCTGAATCTGGGCGGGCAATACCTGGCCAAGGTCCTGCTGCCCGTGCTGCGTCACCTGGCGCGTTACTGGGCGCCCGAGCCGCCGCAACGCGAGTATCCGCGGCATCCGGTCAAAACGCGCCTGGCCGTACTGCAGGGCTTCGACGACTGCTTCACCGTCTTCGCCGGCGATGTCGCGCGTCTGGGCAAAGAGCGCACGGCCGAGAGTTGGGTCGTCGAAAATGTCAGCCTCGGCGGCTTTGGCGCCGGCATCGACGATCTGGGTAGCGGTTTCGGTGGCCAATTTGGCAGCGATGCGCTCAAGATCGGCACGCTGCTCTGCCTGCAGCCCGAGGGCGGCGAGAACTGGGTGCTTGGCGTGCTCAGGCGATTTTCAAAGGATTCGACGGCGACTGCGCGAGTCGGTATCGAATCTCTCTCCAGGCAGGCGCAGAGCGTCGAGCTGCGGCCGCGGACGACGGGTTTCTCGGCGACCGGGACGATTCCCGGGATCTGGCTGCGCGACGGCGGCGCACCGGGCGAAACGCGGGTGGTGCTGCCCGGCATGAGCTTCAACCTGCGCCAGAGCCTCGAGTTCATGCACGACGACCGGCGCTATCTGCTGACCCCGGTCGAGCTCGAAGAGGCGGGTAGCCACTTCGAAATCGGCCGTTATCGCGAAAGCGTCGCCGATTGACCGGCGACTACGCTTCTTCGTCCTTGTCGTCTTCTTCGATCGCTTCGCTTGCTCCGCCGTTCTCGAGTTCCTTGAGTAACTGGAAGATCGCGCGGTAGCTGCGTGGCGGCTTGTTTTGCAACTGCTCCTTGAGCGCCGCGCGGCGCAGCGAGCGCAGATGTTGCAGGTCGACCGCCGGATAGAGCTGGGCGATTTCGTTCGCCACTTGTTCGTCGGCGAGCAATTCGCCGCGCAGTCGCTCGAGGCGGTGCAGCTTGGCGGTTTCTCCCGCCGACTCGCCGCGCACCAGCGCCAGCGCCGCACGAATCGGTTCGACTTCGACGTTGCGCATCAACTTGCCGATGTACTGCATTTGCCGACGTTTGGCTTCGTCGTGGCGCATCATGCGCTGCGCCTCACGCACGGCGTCGCGCAGTCCGTCCGGGATGTCGATTTTCTTGATGCGCTCGGTCGACAGCGCGACGAGTTCTTCACCGAGCGTCTGCAGTTCTTCCATCTGCTGTTTGCGCTGGGTCTTCGAGGGCGCTGCGGTTTCGTCTTCTTGGTTTTTCATCGGTTTTCTATCGGGAAACGGGTCGCGTGCCGGGGGCTGGGCGGGGAACTGCTATGATAGCGGCTTTCAACGCCAGTATCGTCATCTCATGTCGCGAATCCCCGTTGCCAGTCCCCCCGATTCACGTTTCAGCCATCCCTTGGCGAGCCTTGAGCAATTGGCCCAGGATGTCCTGTCGCATGCCAAAAAGTCGGGCGCCAGCGACTGCGAAGTCGATGTCTCGGAAGGCTTTGGCCAATCGGTCAGCGTTCGCTGCGGCGAAGTCGAAACCATCGAATACAACCGCGACAAGGGAATCGGCGTCACCATCTATCTGGGTCAGCACAAGGGGCACGCCAGTACCTCCGATTTTTCGCCGGCCGCCTTGCGCGAGACCGTCGAGGCGGCGCTCAATATCGCGCGTTTCACCGCCGCCGACCCGGCTGCCGGCTTGCCCGAGTCATCGTTGCTGGCGACCCGCGAGCAAGGCTTTGCCGATCTCGATCTCTATCATCCGTGGCTGCTCTCGATCGAAGGCGCGATCGACCTGGCGCAGCGCTGCGAGCAGGCGGCGTTTGCCGTCAGCGGAGAGGTGAGCAACTCGGAAGGTGCCACGGTATCGATCCAGGAAGGCCAGTTCATTTCGGCCAACAGTCTCGGTTTCATGGGCGGCTACCCGAACTCGCGGCATTTCCTGTCGTGCTCGGTGATCGCCGGCAAGGACGAGAACATGCAGCGCGACGACTGGTATTCGACTTCGCGCAACGCGGCGCATTTGGCCTCGCCCGAAGCGATCGGCGATTACGCGGCGCGCCGTGCGCTGTCCCGGCTCGGTGCGCGCAAGATCAAGACCTGCAAGGTGCCGGTGCTGTTCGAGGCACCGCTCGCTGCGTCGCTGATCGGCAGCTTTGTGCATGCGGTGAGCGGCGGCAGCCTTTACCGCAAGACCAGCTTTCTGGTCGATAGTCTGGGTCAGCGCGTCTTCTCGAAGAAGATGCAGATCAGCGAACGCCCGCATCTGCCCGGCGCGATGGCCAGCAGTCCGTTCGACAACGACGGCGTCGCCACCAGCGACCGCGAGGTGGTCGTCGACGGCGTGCTGCAGGGCTACTTCCTTTCCGCCTATACGGCGCGCAAGCTCGGCTTGCAGAGCACCGGCAACGCCGGCGGCAGTCATAACCTGATCGTCCATCCGGGCAAGCGCGACCTCAAGGGCCTGCTCAAGAAGATGGGGCGCGGCCTGCTGGTCACCGAGTTGCTCGGCCAGGGCGTCAATTACGTCAATGGCGACTATTCGCGTGGCGCCGCGGGTTACTGGGTCGAGGGCGGCGAGATCGCCCACGCGGTCGAGGAGGTGACGATCGCCGGCAATCTGCGCGACATGTTCCGCAACGTTGCCGCTGTCGGTAACGACGTTCTGGTGCGCGGTTCCAAGCAGGTCGGCTCGATCCTGATCGAGCAGATGAAGGTCGCCGGAAGCTGAGCAGTAGACTGCCGCAAATGACGTTCAGCAAGGGCGGGCTTTGGCTATAATCAACCGTTCGTCAGCAGGTTCAATTCCTAAAAATCCTAATATTCGGAGAAAATAAACCATGGAAAGACGTTCCTTCTTGAAGAAAGCCGGCGTCGGTCTTGCCGCTGGTGCTGTCGCGCTGCCGGCGCTGGCGCAGAATGCGCCGACCATCAAATGGCGCATGGCGTCGAGTTTCCCCAAGAGTCTGGATACCTTGCACGGTTCGGGCGAGTATCTGGTCAAGCGTGTCGCCGAGATGAGCGGCGGCAAGCTGCAGATCCAGCTGTTCGCCGCGGGCGAACTCGTCCCCGGACCGGGCGTGCATGACGCGGTCAAGGACAATACCGTCGAAATGGGCTTTACCTGCTCCTACTACTACTTCGGCAAGGATCCGACGTACTGCATCGATACCGCGATTCCGTTCGGCATGAACGCCCGCCAGATCAACGCCTGGTATCGCGAAGGCAATGGCGCCAAGCTGATGAACGAGTTCTTCGCCAAGTCGAACATCATCTCCTTCCCGAGCGGCAACACCGGCGTCCAGATGGGCGGCTGGTATCGCAAGGAAATCAAGAGCGTTGCCGATTTCAAGAACCTCAAGATGCGCGTTGCCGGCCTGGCCGGTGCGGTGCTGGCCAAGCTCGGCGTGGTGCCGCAGCAGATCGCCGGCAGCGATATCTACCCGGCGCTCGAAAAAGGAACGATCGATGCGGTCGAATGGGTCGGTCCGTACGACGATCAGAAGCTCGGCTTCAACAAGGTCGCCAAGTACTACTACTATCCGGCCTGGTGGGAGGGCGGCCCGCAAATCTCGACCTACATCAACACCAAGAAGTGGGCCGAACTGCCCAAGGAGTATCAGGCGATTATCGAGGCCGCGTGCGCCGAAACCAACACCGAGATGTGCGCGCGTTACGATGCCAAGAATCCGCTGGCACTCAAGCAGTTGCTGGCTTCCGGCACCAAGATGCTGCCCTTCCCCAGGGACGTCATGGAAGCGAGCTACAAGGCGGCGATGGAGTATTACGCTGAGACGTCGGCCAAGAACCCCGAGTTCAAGAAGATCTACGACGACTACAAGAAGTTCCTCGACGAACAGAATTCGTGGTTCCGCGTCGCTGAAAACGAGTACGCCAAATTCATGTACAGCCGCAAGAGCTGAACGCGGCGATCACCATGAAAACGGGGGCTTTCGCCCCCGTTTTTCGTTGACCGCCCTTACTTGGCAGGTTCAGGCGGACTGCTGGGTTCTTCGGCTGGCTCGTCGTAGTTGGTTTCCGGCAACTCGATCTGGATCGAGTTGACGTCGACCGTGCTCGGTTTGTCGAGCCCGACGGTGACCATCTGCGGGAAGACGATGATCAACGCGACCATGATGATCTGGATCAGCACGAAGGGAATCGCGCCCCAGTAGATGTCGCTCGACTTGACCGACGCCGGTGCCACCGAGCGCAGGAAGAACAGGGCAAAACCGAACGGCGGGTGCAGGAACGAGGTCTGCATATTGACGCCGAGCAGCACGCCGAACCAGATCAGGTCGATCCCCATCTTTTCGGCGACTGGGCCGAGCAGCGGGATGATGATGAAAGCCAGCTCGAAGTAGTCGAGGAAGAAGGCCAGCACGAAGACCAGCAGGTTGACGACGATCAGGAAGCCGATCTGTCCGCCGGGCAGCGTGGTCAGCAGGTGCTCGACCCAGAGGTGGCCATCGACGCCGTAAAAGGTCAGCGAGAAGACGCGCGCGCCGATCAGGATGAAGAGCACGAAGGTCGTCAGCTTGGCCGTTTTTTCCATCGCCTGCTTGAGCAACGGCAGGCTCATCCGCCGGCGCACCAAGGCCATGATCAGCGCGCCGGTGGCGCCCATGGCGCCGCCCTCGGTCGGCGTCGCGATGCCCAGGAAAATCGTTCCGAGCACCAGGAAGATCAGCGTCAGCGGCGGCACCAGCGTGGTCAGCACGCGCAGCGCCAGCGCGGCGCCACGCAGGCTGCGGGCCTCCAGCGGCAGCGCGGGAACCCACTTGGGTTTGAAGATCGAAACCAGGATCACATAGGTGACGTACAGGCTGGTCAGCACCAGGCCGGGAATGAAGGCGCCGGCATACATGTCGCCGACCGACTTGCCGAGCTGGTCGGCCATGACGATCAGCACCAGCGACGGCGGGATGATCTGCGCCAGCGTTCCCGAGGCGGCGATGACGCCGGCGGCAAGCCGTTTGTCGTAGCCGTAACGCAACATGATCGGCAGCGAAATCAGCCCCATCGAGATTACCGACGCGGCAACGACGCCGGTTGTCGCGGCGAGCAGCGCGCCGACGAAGATCACCGCGTAGGCGAGTCCGCCGCGGATCGGTCCGAACAGCTGGCCGATCGTGTCGAGCAGGTCTTCGGCCATTCCCGAGCGTTCGAGGATCAGTCCCATGAAGGTGAAGAAGGGGACCGCCAGCAGCGTTTCATTGGCCATCACGCCGAAGATACGGTCGGGCAGCGCCTGGAAGAGTTGCGGTCCGAGCAGCCCGAGTTCGATGCCGAGCAGCCCGAAAACGACCCCGTTGGCGGCCAGCGCGAAAGCGACGGGGAAGCCGACGAGCAGGAAAATGATCATCGAGGCGAAGATGATCGGCGCCATATTGGCGATCAGAAACTCGCTCATTGCGCCTCTCCCTTTTGCGCCTTGATGGCCAGCGCGAGTTCTTCTTCGTCGCTCAGCGCGTTGGGTTTTTCAGTGGGGTCGGGGCACAGCCCCTTGAGAAAACCGACGCGTTTTATGAGTTCGGAAATCGCCTGCACGATGAGCAGCAGGAAACCTGCCGGAATCATCAATCGCGCCGGCCAGACGATCAGTCCGCCGGCGCTGTTCGACATCTCGCTCGACTCGATGGCGTGAATGAAAACGGGCCACGACAACACCATGATGGCGATGGCCATCGGCATCAGGAAAAAGAGAATGCCGAAAATGTCGATCCAGGTTTGGCCGCGCTTGGAAAGCCGGCCCGAGATCAGGTCGATGCGCACGTGTTCATTGCGCATGAACGTGTATCCACCACAGGACAGGAAAATCATCCCGAACAGATACCACTGGATCTCGAGGAAGGCGTTCGAACTGTAGTTGATCGTATAGCGCATCATGGCATTGGCCGCGCTGATCAGCACGACGACCAGCACCAGCCACAGCGCGGCCTGGCCGACACGTTCGGTCAAGGCGTCGATGCGACGCGAGAGCTTGAGCAGGGCGTTCACGGGGAAATCCTCGGTTAGGGGCTAAAATCCGCTTTTTGCTGAGGCAGTCTTGCGTTTTTGGGCAAGTTTTATGGCGATGGACGCGTGGCCTTGCGCACCGAACGGGTAATTCGGTCGCGGCCAAGCCGGCAAAAGGGAGGCAATTATCGCACGCGCGCGCGTTTTTCGCTAAAAAACGCCGCAGCGACTGGCGTTGATGCTGATTCCTGCGACCATGTTTTTTTGAGTGAATGAATTGATGCGTCAGACAACACGGATTTGTTTCGTCCGCCACGGCGAGACGGATTGGAATATCGAGCAGCGCATGCAGGGGCATCGCGACCTCGCGCTCAACGCCCGCGGCGAGGCCCAGGCGGCTGCCGCGGGGCGCTATTTTCGCGGCCGCCAGGCCGACGCGCTCTACTGCAGCGATCTTCTGCGCGCACGGCAGACGGCGCAGCCGATCGCGCAGGCGCTGGGTCTCGCGCTGATCCTCGACCCGGCCTTGCGTGAGCGGCATTTCGGGCGCTGCGAGGGGCTCACCTATGACGAGGTGGCGGCACGCTATGCTGACGATGCGCGCGCGATCGACAACCGCGATCCCGATTATTGTGCGCCGCAAGGCGGCGAGAGCCGGCGACAGCACGAGGCGCGGGTGCTCGGCTGCGTCGCGCGTCTGCTCGGCGAGCACGGCGGGCAGACGATCGTTGTCGTCACCCACGGCGGCGTGCTCGACGTCATCTACCGGCGCGCGCTCGGCTTGCCATCGGATGCGCCGCGCGATTATGCGATCGCCAACGCCGGGATCAACTGGCTGGCGATCGATGGCGATCAGTGGTCTGTCGAGCGCTGGGGCGAAACGGCGCATCTCGCTTAGCCGGCGTGCGCGCGCTGCCGTATCATGCAAACCAGATAGAAAGGGCGTTCTGATGTCTTTATCTCCCGAGCAGTTCTTCGCTTTTCTGGCGGCGGCAATGCTGATCACCGTTTCGCCAGGGCCGGACAATCTGATGGTTCTCGGCGTCGGCATCGCGCGCGGTCGCGCGCCGGGCGTCGCTTTCGGGCTCGGCTGTGGCTTCGGCTGCTTGAGCCACACGCTGCTCGCGACGCTCGGCGTCAGTGCCTTGATCGCTGCTTCGCCGCTCGCCTTTGCGCTGCTTAAGGTGGGCGGCGGGCTCTATCTGGTGTGGCTGGGTGTTCAGGCGCTGCGCAGTCGCGGCGGCGTGACTGCGGCGAGCGCCCAGGATGCCGACGAATCATTGCGCCGGCTGTTTGCCAAAGGATTGCTGGCCAACGCCATCAACCCCAAGGTGGTGCTTTTTTTTCTGTCGTTTCTGCCGCAGTTCGTGATCGCCGATCATGGGCATGTCGGCTGGCAGACGCTGCAGTTGGGCCTGAGCTTCACGGCGCAGGCGGCGCTGCTCTTCGCTCTGCTCGGCTATTTTTCGGGCGCCGTCGGCAACTGGCTGCAGCGCCACGGGCGCGCCGGGCTGTGGCTCGATCGACTGGCCGGAACGATCTTCGTCGGTCTCGGCGTGCGGCTGATTGCGGCGCGCTGATGCCTTGCCGCGTTACCGGCAGGGGCCTGCATGTTACAATCAGTCTCTTTTCAATGGCTTGTGAGGCATACGATGTTTTCAGCAAAAGACACCCTGGCAAAAGTTGATCCTGATCTCTGGCAGTCGATTGAAAACGAAAATCGGCGTCAGGAAGAGCATATCGAGCTGATCGCCTCCGAGAACTACGTCAGTCGCGCGGTGATGGAAGCCCAGGGGTCACAGCTGACCAACAAGTACGCCGAAGGCTATCCGGGCAAGCGCTACTACGGCGGTTGCGAGTACGTCGACGTCGCCGAGCGGATTGCGATCGACCGACTCAAGCAACTGTTCGGTGCCGATGAGCACAATTACGCGGCCAACGTCCAGCCCAATTCGGGATCGCAGGCCAACCAGGCGGTGTTGCTGGCCTTCGCCAAGCCGGGCGACACGATCATGGGGATGAGTCTGGCTGAAGGCGGCCACTTGACGCACGGTATGGCGCTCAATATGTCGGGCAAGTGGTTCAACGTCGTTTCCTACGGCCTCGACGCCAAGGAAGAGATCGATTACGAGCGCATGGAAGCGCTGGCGCGCGAGCACAAGCCGAAGATCATCATCGCCGGTGCCTCGGCGTATTCGCTGCGCATCGACTTTGAACGCTTCGCCAAGGTGGCGCGCGAAATCGGCGCGATTTTCTGGGTCGATATGGCGCATTACGCCGGCCTGATCGCCGCGGGCTGCTATCCGAGCCCGCTGCCGCACGCCGACGTGGTGACCTCGACGACGCACAAGACGCTGCGCGGTCCGCGCGGCGGCGTGATCCTGATGAAGGCCGAGCATGAGAAGGCGATCAATTCGGCGATCTTCCCCGGGCTGCAGGGCGGTCCGCTGATGCACGTGATCGCCGCCAAGGCGGTGGCCTTCAAGGAAGCGCTGTCGCCCGAGTTCGTCGAATATCAGGAACAGGTGGTGGCCAATGCGCGAGTGCTCTCGCGCGTGCTGTCCGAAGAGCGCGGTCTGCGCATCGTTTCCGGACGTACCGAGTCGCACGTTTTCCTCGTTGACCTGCGCGCCAAGAACATCACCGGCAAGGACGCCGAAATCGCGCTCGGCCGCGCGCACATCACGGTCAACAAGAACTCGATCCCCAACGACCCGCAGAAGCCGATGGTTACTTCGGGAATCCGCATCGGTTCGCCGGCGATGACGACGCGCGGCTTCACCGAGATCGAGGCCGAGGCGGTCGCTCACCTGATCGCCGACGTGCTCGAAGCGCCCAACGACGAGAAAGTGCTCGAACGCGTGCGCAACGCGGTTGCGGTGCTGTGCAAGAAATTCCCCGTGTACGGCAAGTAAGCTTCGATGAAATGCCCGTTCTGCGGCGCGGCCGAGACCACCGTCGCCGATACGCGGATCAATGACGACGGTGACATCGTTCGCCGTCGTCGCCGTTGTCTGTCGTGTGACAAACGGTTTTCAACGTACGAGCGCGCCGAGATCCGCTTGCCGCAGGTGGTCAAGAAGAACGGATCGCGCGTCGATTTCGATCGCGAGAAACTGTCGGCGAGTCTGTGGCTGTCGCTGCGCAAGCGGCCGGTGACGGCCGAGTCGGTCGATGCGGCGATCGCGCGAATCGAAGAAAAATTGCTGACGCTTGGCGAACGCGAAATCCTCTCCGAAAAAGTCGGCGAGATGGTGATGCGCGAGTTGAAAAAACTCGACAAGGTGGCTTACGTGCGCTTCGCGTCCGTTTATCGCAACTTTGAGGACGTCGATGAGTTTTCCGAACTGGTTCGCGAAGTGACGCGCCCGGTTCAGCGGCGCAGCCGTTAAGGCGGCGCGCATGTATAGCGCCGCCGACCACGAGCACATGGCGCGCGCGCTGCGCCTGGCCGAACTCGGCCTCTATTCGACGACGCCCAATCCGCGCGTCGCCTGCGTCATCGTCAAGGCTGGCGTGGTGGTCGGCGAGGGCTGGCACCGGCGCGCTGGCGAGCCGCACGCCGAGATCCATGCGCTGCGCGCGGCCGGCAACGCGGCGCGCGGCGCGACCGCCTACGTCACGCTCGAGCCGTGCAGCCATCACGGCCGCACGCCGCCTTGCGCCGAGGCGTTGATTGCCGCTGGCATCAGTCGCGTGGTGGCGGCGATGGAAGACCCCAATCCGCAGGTCGCCGGGCGCGGCCTGGCGCTGCTCGCGGCCGCCGGAATCACCGCCGAATGCGGCCTGCTGGAAGCCCACGCACGCGAACTCAACATCGGTTTCGTCTCGCGCATGACGCGCGGCCGGCCGTGGTTGCGGATGAAACTGGCGGCCAGCCTCGACGGCAAGAGCGCGCTTGAAAACGGCGTTTCGCAGTGGATCACCGGTTCGCCGGCCAGGCTCGACGGCCATCGCTGGCGTGCGCGCGCCTGCGCCATCCTGACCGGCAGCGGCACGGTGCGCGGCGACGATCCGCAGCTCAACGTGCGCGACGTCGATACGGCGCGTCAGCCCTTGAAGGTGGTCGTCGATAGTCGTCTCGAACTGCCGTTGACGGCGCGCGTATTGGACGGCGGCGAGCTGCTGGTCGCCTGCGCCAGCGTCGATGCCCGGCGATCCGCCGCGCTGCGCGAGCGCGGGGCGCAAATCCTTTGTCTGCCGGGTAATGAGGGCCGCGTCGACCTGCCGGCGTTGCTCGCCGAGCTGGCGCGGCGCGGCGTCAATGAAGTGCACGTCGAAGGCGGTTTCAAGCTCAACGGCGCGCTGCTGGCCGCCGGCCTGGTCGATGAGTTGTTGCTCTATCTGGCACCGTGCCTGATCGGCGACGCGGCGCGCGGCCTGTTCGACCTGCCGGCGCTCGAGTCATTGCAGGACAAGCGCCGGCTGCTGATCAACGATGTTCGCATGGTCGGCGCCGACCTGCGGATACTGGCGCGGTTGGCCAAGAGTTGACCACGGCGACACGGCGGGAACGGCGCAGAACTACTGCTTCAAGCATCTGAGTTACACCGGCCTGCGTGATGATCCGTCCCGGTTTTTCAAACAGGCGATTTTCGCTGTGGTCGCCGTGGTTTAACCTGCTCTTTTGCACGGCCTACTTGTACTCACGCCACTCGGGCGGCGTGTCGTCGTGGTCGCCGTGCGGGTGGCGTTCCCAGGCGTGGGTGTAGGCCTCGTTCTGCGATTTCTTGAGCAGGCGATCGGGGGCGTCGAGGTTGTGCAACTGCGTCTCCTCGACGTAGTAGATCAGTGCGCGCATCATCTTGCTGAGCAGCGTGTTGTCGAGGTGGAAGCCCTTGTCTTCGAGCGTCGTTTCGAGTTCCTCAAGCGAATGCTCGCGCAGGTCGTAGGCGACGTCGACGCTGCGGCGCTCGACGTGCGCTTCGACTTCAAGGTGCTCGAGTTTGGCGAGCACGTCGGACGCCTCCGGCACCTGGCCGGGGGGGAACTTTGAAAACAACACGCTGCGTTCCTTGCGGATCGCTGCCGGTTTGGTGGCGAGCGGTCGTTTCATGGCTTCGCTCCTGGAACGTCGCTACGGCTTGTTCTGCATGATCTGCAGACCCTTGAGCAGGTTGAGCGCCTGATTGAGCTGGTAATCCTTCTTCGACGCCAGCTCGCGCGTCGGCGGCTCGGCCGCCTCTTCGCCCTCGTCCTTGCCCGGGCTGGTCTTGGTCTTGACCGGTGCCTTGCTCTGCGGCTTGGTTGGCGTCGTCGGCGGGGCGGCCGCATCCTTGTTGCCGTTTTCGAGGTGGTTTTCGAGGTCGGCTTCGCGCAGCCGCGTCGACGAGATGCCGTTGGCGCTTTCTTCGACGACGATGTCGGGGACGATTCCCTTGGCCTGGATCGAACGGCCCGACGGCGTGAAGTAGCGCGCCGTGGTGAGCTTGATCGCGGCGTTGCCGGGCAGCGGCAGAACGGTCTGCACCGATCCCTTGCCGAAGCTGGTGGTACCCAGGATGACCGCGCGCTTGTGGTCCTGCAGCGCGCCGGCGACGATTTCGGAAGCCGACGCCGAGCCGCCGTTGATCAGCACCACCATCGGCACCTTGCGTGCCAGCGCCGGCAGACCCTTGAGGTAATCTTCCTTGGTCCCGCGCAGGTAATCCTCGGGCTGCGCGTAGAACTGGTGCTTGGCGTCGGGCGTGCGGCCGTCGGTCGAGGTGACCAGCGTTTTTTGCGGCAGGAACGCGGCGGAGACGCCGATCGCCGTATTGAGCAGGCCGCCCGGGTCGTTGCGCAGGTCGAGCACCAGGCCCTTGAGCGGTCCGGGCTGGTAAAGGTCATTGAGGTGCTTGATCAGCGATGCCCCGGTGTTTTCCTGGAACGAGGTGATGCGCAGATAGCCGTAGCCGTCTTCGACGAGTTTGGATTTGACGCTCTGAACCTTGATGATTTCACGGATCAGCGTGATCTCGATCGGCTTGGCTTCGCCCTTGCGCAGAATGAACAGCTTGATCGGCGTTTTCGGCTTGCCGCGCATGCGCTTGACCGCATCGGACAGCGTCATCCCCTTGACCAGCGAATCGTCGAGCTTGAAGATCAGGTCGCCGGACTTGACGCCGCCGCGATCGGCTGGGGTATCTTCGATCGGCGAAACGACCTTGACCAGGCCGTCTTCCATGCCGACTTCGATGCCGAGACCGCCGAATTCGCCCTGCGTGCCGACCTGCAAGTCCTTGTACGCGTCGGCGTCCAGATAAGACGAGTGCGGATCGAGATTGGAGAGCATGCCGCTGATCGCGTGGGTAATCAGTTTCTTGTCGTCGACCGGTTCGACGTAGCCTTGCTTGATGGCGTTGAAAACTTCGGCAAAGGTGCGCAGCTCCTCGATCGGAAGATTGGCGCGCGTTTCCTTTTCGGCCATCGCCGAAAACTGCAGGCTGATCAGAATGCCGCCCACCAGTCCGGCGCAAATCAACCCGGCTTGTTTCAACTTGCTACCCATCTAGTTCGCTCCAAGAGATTGTCATTTCAGACTAACCCATTTTAGCGGGTCGAGCGGTTGCCCCTGATGACGCAGTTCAAAGTATAAACCGGATTCCGGATTGCCACCGCTGTTCCCCACGCTGGCAATGAGTTCGCCGCCGCGCAGCGTGTCGCCGGTCTGTTTGAGCAGCGCCTCGTTGTTGCCGTAGATCGACAGATAGCTGCCACCGTGGTCGACGATCAGCAGATTGCCAAAGCCGCGCATCCAGTCGGAAAAAACCACTCGGCCGCCGGCAATCGCCCTGACCTCGCTGCCCGCCGCGGCGCGGATGAACAGCCCCTTCCAGGTGCTGCCCTCCTGGCGCGCGCTGCCGAAGCGGTTGCTGACGACGCCGCGCGTCGGCAGGCGTAGCGCGCCTTTTTGCCGAGCAAAGTCCCCCGCTGTCGCTTCCGGCGTGCGCTCGTTGCTGATCTCGGCGCTCGGCGCAGCGCGCTCCGGTGCCAGCGCTTGGCGCGGTGAGTCATGGCGTTGAGCGGACTTGGCGGCCTGCGCGGCTTGCGCGGCCCGGGCGGCCCTCTCCGCTTTGGCCGCCTTGGCCGCTTTTTCGGCGTTCGCGGCGATGATCTTCGCCAGGCGCTCGACCAACTGCGAAAGCTGTTTCTCGTCGCGTTCCAGGTTGCCGATTTCGCGGCGTTGCTGGGAAATTTTGACCGAGATTTTTTCGAGAACCAATTTGCGTTGCTCGCGTTGCGCGAGCAGCTTGTCGTGCTGCTCTTTCTGCCGCGCCTCGATCGCCGCCAGTTCGGCGGCGCGTTCGCGGGCGTCTACCGCAAGCGCCTGCTTGCGCTGCAGCGTGCCCTCGATTTCGCCAAGCAGTTCGCTGCGCGAGCGGCCGATAATCGCCAGGTAATGCAGGTCGCGCGCCAACTGGTTGGGATCGTCTCCGTTGAGCAACAGGCGCAGCGAGTCCGGGTTGCCCTGCAGGTATTGGCGATGGACGAGCTTTTCGAGCTGCAGCTGCTGGCTGCTCAAGCGGCCTTGCAGTTCGCGCGACTGGCTGGCGAGGTCCTTGAGCGTGCTTTGCAGTTTGTCGCGCTGCGTGCCGAGTTTGTGCAGGTCGCGCTGCGTCTGCGAGATTTCCTGCTCGACGTCCTTGAGTTGGTCGGCAGCGTCGGCACGCTTGCCTTCGGCTGCGACGACGCCCTTCTTGAGCGATTCGATCTGTCCGCGCAGCTCCTTGAGGTCACCCTTCTTGTCGGCGACCTCGCTGTGCGTCGGCGCCGCTTGCTTGGCGTTGGCAGTCGATGAAGTCAGCCCGGCCGAGCCGCTCAGCACGATCAGCGTAAACGCCAGGCGCGCCGCAAAGCGGTGCCCGGCGTGGTCACGCGGGGATTGTTCGCCGCCTTGGCGGGCTGTCGTTTTTTCGGTGCTCAGGAGGTTCATTGACTGCCTAGGGGATTGCCTTTTGGGGACGCCCCCCGGATCGCTAATTATTCTATAATGATTCCCCGCTATTAACGAGTCTTGAGCATCGTGGTGATTCAGGTCAGTCTGATCGACAAACAGGAACACATTGAGCAGGCGGCGCGCGCTCTGAAGTCGATCGCGCATCCGTTACGCCTCAAGATTCTTTGCGTCGTCGGCGACCAGGAGGTCTGTGTGCAGGAGATCGTCGACGCGGTTGGCACCTCGCAAAGCAACATCTCGCAGCATCTGGCGATCCTGCGCGACAAGGGGGTGCTGGTGACGCGCAAGGACGCCAACCGGGTCTATTATCGCATCGGCGATGCGCGCACCCTGCAGTTGATCGGCATGATGCGCGAGGTTTTTTGCGGTAACTGATGGCGGCGTGTTTGATGCGCGTCCCGTCATCCCGTGTCCATTCTTTGATTATTCGTTGCAGTCTCTGGAGCTTCGCTTGGAATTCATTCAGCAAAATATCTATCTCGTCGCCATCGCGCTGGTCAGTGGTCTTGGCCTGCTGGTCCTCACCTTTCGTCGCCCCGGCGATCGCAACTCGCTGAGTGCGACGCAGGTGACCCAGTTGATCAACCGCGAGGAGGCGCAGGTCATCGACGTGCGCGAGCCCGACGAGTACGCCACTGGCCACCTGCCTGAGTCGCGCAATATCCCGGCCGGTCAGCTTGGCGAGCGCGTCGGCGAACTCGACAAGTACAAGGACACGCCGCTGATCCTAGTTTGCCAGACCGGGTCGCGATCGACGGGCGCTTGCAAGCAACTGATCGCGCAGGGCTTCGCCCGCGCCCACAACCTCGAAGGCGGCATCGTCGGTTGGCGCGCCGCCGGTCTGCCGCTCAAGAAAGGTGCCAAGAAATGACCGCTGCGCCGCGCGTGCGGATGTATTCGACTGCGGTTTGCCCGTTCTGCGTGCGTGCCGAGCAGTTGCTGCGCGCGCGCGGGGTCAGCGAAATCGAGAAGCTGCGCGTCGACCTCGACCCGGCGCTGCGTCTCGAGATGATGGAAAAAACGGCGCGCCGCACCGTGCCGCAGATCTACATCGGCGATACTTACGTCGGCGGCTGTGACGATCTGATCGCGCTCGACCACGCCGGCAAGCTCGTTGCGCTGCTTTCCGGAACTGCTGCCTGAATCTGCACAGCGATTGACGGCAAACCTTTAACCCGCTCTTAACTTTAACCAAGAAAATCATCATGACCCAACAAGAAGCCGAAGCCCCGTCGTTCGCCATCGAAAAACTCTACGTCAAGGACCTCTCGCTCGAGGTGCCCAATGCTCCGGAAATCTTCATCGAGCGCGAAGCCCCTGAAGTCGGGATCCAGCTGCAGACGGCGGTCAAGGGCTTGGGCGAAGGCGCCTTCGAAGTCACGCTGACGGTCACGACGACGGCCAAGCTCGGCGAGAAAACCGTATTCCTGGTCGAGGTCGGCCAGGCCGGAATTTTCCGCGTCAAGAACGTTCCCGAGGAAAACCTCGAGCCGCTGCTTTCGATCGCCTGCCCGAACATCCTTTTCCCGTATGCCCGCGAAGTCGTTTCGGAGTCGGTGATGCGCGCCGGTTTTGCGCCGGTGCTGCTGCAGCCGGTCAATTTCGAAGCCCTCTACGCCGCCCGCCTGCAGCAGGAAGCGGCCGCCGAGGAACCTGCCGCGGCGACGCTGCAATAGCCATGAAGCGATTGCTGCTGTTTGTCGCTGCGGGACTGTGCCTGTCGGCGAACGCCATCGAATACCGTACGGTCGATACGGCGACGGTGCTTTACGACGCGCCGTCGCAGCGCGGCAGCAAACGCTTCGTGATCAAACGCGAAACGCCGGTCGAAGTGGTGGTCAACATTGAAGGCTGGTCCAAGGTGCGCGACGCTGACGGCACGCTGGCCTGGATCGAGAAAAAATATCTGTCGGACAGGCGTACGGTGATCGTTACCGCCGAGCGCGCCGAAGTGAGGCAGAAGGCCGAAGAGGGATCGCCGCTGGTCTTTGAGGCCGAAAAGAACGTCGCGCTCGAGTATCTCGAGGCGGCGCCGGGGGGCTGGATCAAGGTCCGCCATCGTGACGGCCAATCGGGTTTCGTTCGCGCCAATCAGATCTGGGGCCTGTAGGCTTGAAGCTCTCGGTGATTGCCGCCGGCGCGTGGGGCACGGCGCTGGCAATCGCCTTTGCCGCCAGGCATCAGGTCACGCTGTGGACGCGCCAAATCGATCTCGCGCAGCAGATGCGCGAAACGCGTGAGAACACGCATTTCCTGCCGGGTTTCCCGCTGCCAGAGTCCTTGTGCATCGGCAGCGATTTTTCGAGTTCAGTCGCCGACGCCGAGTTGCTGATCCTGGCCACTCCGCTCGCTGGACTGCGCCCGACGCTGCGTCGTTTGCGCGAGGCCGGGCAGGTCAGACCGCTGATCTGGGTGTGCAAGGGGCTTGAGGCGCAAACCGCGTTGCTACCGCACCAGGTCGTCGCCGACGAGTTGGGCGACGGTGTGCTGTGCGGCGCGCTGTCCGGTCCCAGTTTCGCCGAGGAAGTGGCGCAGGGCTTGCCGACGGCGATTACGCTGGCGTCAGGCGACGCCGAGTTCGCGCGCCGCATGGCGGTCGAATTGCATAGCGTGCGGCTGCGCATCTACGCCAACGACGACCTGCCGGGAGTCGAGGTCGGCGGCGCCGTCAAGAACGTGATGGCGATCGCCACCGGCATCTGCGACGGCCTCGGGCTCGGACACAACGCGCGCGCCGCGCTGATGACGCGTGGGCTGGCCGAGATGGCGCGGCTCGGCGTCGCGCTCGGCGGACAACCGAATACCTTCATGGGACTTGCCGGAATGGGCGACCTGATCCTGACCTGCACCGGCGACCTGTCGCGCAACCGCCGCGTCGGGCTGGGTCTGGCGGCCGGCAAGACGCTCGCTCAGATCCTCGCCGACCTCGGGCACGTCGCCGAAGGCGTCAGCACGGCGCGCGAAGTCGCGCGCCTGGCTGCCGAGCAGGGAATCGAGATGCCGATCACCGAGGCGGTCGATGCCATTCTGCACCGCGGCCTGCCCGCCGCCGAAGCGGTCGAAACACTGCTCAGCCGGGATCCGAAGCCGGAGATGCAGTAGGTTCGAAAGCAATTCACCACAACGGGCACAACGAACACAACGAAGATCGTATTTTTAAAACACTCGATTTCTTTGCCTGTTGAGCGCTAAAAAACAAATTGAGGTTTTCGTTGTGCCCGTCGTGTTCGTTGTGGTCAAAGCACTTGGGGCCGCGGTTGACCTCAAACTCCGTTCGCAAACCCCATTTGCCGCCATGCTTCGAAGACCGTCACTGCGACCGCGTTCGACAGGTTGAGGCTGCGCTGACCCGGCAGCATCGGCAGGCGCAGTCGCTGCGCCTCAGGGAACTCGTCCATTACCGCGGCCGGCAATCCGCTGGTCTCGCGGCCGAAAACGAACACGTCATCGGGCGTCAAGTCCGGCGTATCGAAACGCTGGCCGCCGTGGGTCGTCATCGCGAAGCGGCGGCGGCCGGCCAGCGCGGCCTTGCAGGTTTCCCAGTCGGGGTGGCGGAAGACGCGCGCGAATTCGTGATAGTCGAGTCCGGCGCGCTTGAGCGAGCGGTCCTCCCAGCGAAAGCCGAGCGGTTCGACGAGATGCAGTTCAGCGCCGGTGTTGGCGCACAGGCGAATGACGTTGCCCGTATTGGGCGGAATCTCGGGTTGGAACAAGACGACTGCAGTCAAGGCGGGCTCCGCAAATAAGGCTATTGGCTCGCCGCGGCGTTCTCTACTTCGCCGGGGTTTTGCTCGATTTCCTGGCGATAGGCGCTGGCCTGATCGCGCAGCCATTGGCAGAAGACCTGCAGCGACGGCGAGCCGACCTTGTTCTGCGGATACACCAAGTAGTAGCTGCGCTGGTTGTGCAGCACGTACGGCGACGGGATCAAGAGTTCGCCCGAGGCGATCTCGCTGAGCACGAAAAAGCGTGGCATCAACGCCACGCCGAGCCCGGCGCGCGCCGCTTCGACGAGCAGCGAAAAGAGTTCGTAACGCGAACCGCCCATGGCGTTGACGTTCGGCCGGCCGGCGACTTCAAACCATTCGCGCCAGGCGCCGGGGCGCGCCGACTGGTGCAGCAGCGGCAGCGTCTCGAGCTGCTCGGGGTCGATCTGGGTGGCGCCGTCAAGCAAGGCCGGACTGCACACCGGAACCATTTCCTCGCCGAACAGGTACTCGGTGATGGCGCCGGGCCACACCGGGTCGCCGAAGTGGATCGCGGCGTCGAACGGGGTGTCGGTAAACATGAAGGGTTCGGCGCGCGTCGTCAGATCGAGCGTGATCGCCGGGTTCTGCGCATGAAAATCGGCCAGCCGCGGGATCAGCCAGCGCGCCGCGAAGGTCGGTATGACCGCCAGTTCGAGCACGCCGCCAGCGCCGCGATGGGCCATCAGCGACAGCGTGTCGTGCTCCATCTGCTTGAGATATTCCCTGACCTGCTTGGCGTAGAGCAGGCCGGCTTCGGACAGCGTGACGCGTTTCTTGACGCGGTTGAACAGCAGGATGCCCAGATAATCCTCGAGCGCCGCGATCTGCCGGCAGACGGCGCTTTGCGTCAGGCAGAGCTCCTCGGCGGCGCGGGTGAAGCTCTGGTGGCGCGCCGACGTTTCGAAGGCGATCAAGAGATCGGTTCCTGGGATTTTTCTTCGCATAATGGTTATCCTGAACGCATCATTAATGCTTGACGTGGCGTTTGGCCCGAGGGGCGCGAACTCGATTCGACCGGCAGCCGCTGCCGGCCGTCGAATTGACCGTCAATTTTTCTATCAGCGTTTCTGAGTTGGTTCCAATACGGTACAAGATAGTGAATATACGTCGATTGTAGTCGGGCTAGAACAGGATGAATATGAAAGCGTGTACTGGATTTGCAGAAAGTGCGCGGTAGTCGGTTGGTGATGATCGAGCATCAACTGGTTTTTGGAGGTTTCCCCGCATTTCATGCCTGATCCTGCGATTGGAGTTACCGTATTTCCCTGACTTGAAGCACCCTATGCATGGCCAAAGGAGATGGATATGACAGTCATTACGGATACCGACAACAGCCTGTTGCGCAACCTGCGCGAAATTTCGATGCGGCAAAAGATATCGGCGGCGCTCGCTGACTATATCGAAACCTATTTCGCCGACGCCGACCTCGCCAGCTTCGGAGAAGCCAGCCCTGAAGAACTGCACGGCGCGGCGCTGCAGCACCATCGCCTGGCGCTCTCGCGTCCGCCCGGAAACGCCGCCGTTGCCTTGTATACGCCCGACTTCGACCGCCACGGCTGGCATTCACCGCATACGGTGATCGACATCGTCACCGACGACATGCCCTTCCTGGTCGATTCGATCACGATGATCGTCTATCGCCACGGCCTGGCCATTCACAAACTGATGCACCCGGTGCTCGGCGTCGAACGCGATGCGGCCGGCACGCTGCAGCGCTGTGCCGAGCATGGCAGCGCCGGAACGCTGGCCGAGTCGTGGATCCACCTTGAAATCGACCGCGTCAGCGATGCGGCGCAGATCGAAGCGCTGCGCGCCGAGATCGGCGAACACCTGGCCGACGTTCGTGCTGCCGTCGAAGACCACCTCTCGATGCGCGAGAAGGTCGCGGGCGTGATCGCCGACCTCGAAACCTGGCCGCATGCGGAGAATCGTGAAGTCGCCGATTTCCTGCGCTGGATCGCCGCCGAGAACTTCGTTTTCCTCGGTTACACGCACTACCAGGCCGACACGGCGGCCGGTCAGCTCGAACGCGCCGCTGACGGTGGCTTGGGTCTGCTGCGGCGCAACGACCACCCGCGTTTCGGTCGCTGCCTCGCCGGAATACCCGGCGATCTTGCCGAAATTTCGCGCATGACTTCGCCGCTGACGCTGGTCAAGGCCGACGCGCACTCGAGCGTGCACCGCCCGACCTACCTCGACTTCATCGGCGTGCACTACCGCGACGCCGCCGGCCACATCGTCGGCGAACACGTCTTCGTCGGTCTCTACGCGATGCACGTCTATCACGTGTCGACCAGTGACATTCCGGTGGTGCGCAGCAAGGTCGCCGCGGTGCGCGCGGCGTGCAGCTTCACCGCCGGAAGTTTCCGCGACAAGTTGCTGATCAACGTGCTCGAAACCTACCCGCGCGAGGAACTGATCGAGATCGATACCGACGACCTGCTGCGCATCGCCAGCGGCATCGTGATGCTGCAGGAGCACCCGCGTGTTCGCGTCTTCCTGCGCAACGACAACTGGGGGCGCTACGTCTCGGCGCTCGTCTATATGCCGCGCGACCGCTTCGATACCACCATCCGGCGCCGCATCACCGCCTTGCTCGCCGAAACGCTGCACGCCGAGAGCATCGACTTCTTCCTGATGGTCGGCGAATCGCCGCTGGCGCGTCTGCACCTGATCGCGCGAATGCCCGCCGGCACCCGCTACGACTACGACGGCGAAACCTTCGAGGGCGACGTCGCGCGCATCGTCCGCGGCTGGCACGACGAGCTGCAACACAATCTGATCGAGCACTGCGGCGAGGCGCGCGGCAACGAACTGCTGCGCCGTTACGCCAACGCGCTGCCGCTCGCCTATCAGGACCAGGTGCCGCCGAGCTCGGCGGTCTCCGACCTGGAGCGACTTGACGTTGCCGCCGGCAGCGGTCGCATCGAGCTCAAGCTCAACGCGCCTTACGGCGACGATGGCTCGCACCAGCACCTCAAGCTCTTTCTCAAGGGCCAGCAGCGGCCGCTGTCGGCGGTCCTGCCGGTGTTCGAGAACCTCGGCGTGACGGTGCTCTCCGAGCAGCCGTTCAAGCTCGCCGGCAGCGACCTGCACATCGCCGATTTCGCGGTGCGTCTGCCCGCTGCCGACGCGCTCGACGACGAGGCAACGCGCAAGGCTTTTGTCGCGCTGCTCGAGAGCGTGCTGCGCGACGCTGCGGAGAACGACGGTTTCAACCGCCTGGCGCTGCTCTGTGGGCTCGACGGCGCGCGCATCGCGATCCTGCGCGCCTACAGCCGCTATCTGCGCCAGGCCGGGCTGCCGTTCAGCCAAGTCTATATCGAGCGCTGCCTGGCGGCGCAGCCACAGATCGCCCGGCTGCTCGCCGACCTGTTCGTCGCACGCCTCTCGCCCGACGGTGACGAGGCGCGCGCCGCAGCGATCGGCAGCGAACTCACCGCCGCGCTGGCGCAAGTGGCCAACCTCGACGACGACCGCATCCTCTCCGGCTTCCGCACCGTGATCGAGGCGACGATGCGCACCAACGCCTGGCAGAATGGCGCTGACGGCAAGCCGCACGACTACCTGTCGTTCAAGATCTCGTCCAAGCTCGTTCCCTTCCTGCCCAAGCCGCTGCCGCTCTACGAAATCTTCGTCTATAGCCAGCGCATGGAGGGCATCCACCTGCGCGGATCGAGCGTCTCGCGCGGCGGCCTGCGCTGGTCGGATCGAATGGAAGACTATCGCACCGAGGGACTCGCGCTGATGAAAGCGCAGATGGTCAAGAACGTCGTCGGCGTCCCGCTCGGCGCCAAGGGTTGCTTCGTCGGCAAGCGGCTGCCGCCGGCCAGCGAGCGCGACGCCTGGCTCGCCGAAGGCATTGCCTGCTACTCGATCTACATCCGCGGCCTGCTCGATCTCACCGACAACCTGATCGACGGCAAGGTCGTTGCGCCGACCAACGTTCGTCGCCGCGACGCTGACGATCCTTACCTGGTCGTCGCCGCCGACAAGGGCACCGCGACCTTCTCCGACATCGCCAACGGCATCGCCATCGAATACGGCTTCTGGCTCGGCGACGCCTTCGCTTCGGGCGGTTCGGTCGGTTTCGACCACAAGAAGATGGGAATCACCGCGCGCGGCGCCTGGGAAGCGGCCAAGCGTCACTTCCGCGAACTGGGGCTCGACACGCAAAGTCAGCCCTTCACCGCGGTCGGCATCGGCGACATGAGCGGCGACGTCTTCGGCAACGGCATGCTGCGCACCGATCAGATGCAGCTGCTGGCTGCTTTCGACCACCGTCACATCTTCCTCGACCCCAACCCCGACTCGGCGAAGAGCCTCATCGAGCGGCAGCGCTTGTTCGACCTGCCGCGCTCGTCGTGGGACGATTACGACAAGTCGCTGATTTCCGCAGGCGGCGGCGTCTGGTCGCGCAGCGTCAAGCACGTCCCGCTGTCACCGAAAATTCGCGCGCGGCTTGGCGTCGACGCCGAACAACTGACGCCCAGCGAACTGATCAACGCCATCCTCAAGGCGCCGGTCGACCTGCTCTACAACGGCGGCATCGGCACTTATTTCAAGGCCAGCAGCCAGAGCCAGCAGGACGCCAACGACCGCAGCAACGACGCGATCCGCGCCGACGCCAGTGAAATCCGCGCGCGCGTCGTCGTCGAAGGCGGCAACCTCGGGCTGACGCAGAAGGCGCGAATCGAATACGCGCTGGGCGGCGGCCTGATCTATACCGATGCAATCGACAATTCGGCGGGCGTCGGCACGTCAGATCACGAGGTCAATATCAAGATCCTGATCTCCAGCCTGATCGGCAACGGCGACATGACGTTCAAGCAGCGCGACGCGTTGCTGGTGGCGATCACCGACGAAGTGGCGGCTCTGGTGCTGGTCGAGAACTACCAGCAGACCGCGGCGGTCTCGCTCGAAGCGAGCGCCGGCAAGGAGATGCTCAACGCCCACGCGCAGGTGATCCGTCACCTGGAGGCCAAGGGCGGGCTCAATCGCAGCATCGAGTTCCTGCCCGACGAAAAGGCACTGATCGAACGTGCGCAGATGGCTTGCGGCCTGACCGCGCCGGAGATCTCGATTCTGCTCGCCTACACCAAGATCTCGCTCAAGGAAGCCTTGCTCGCTTCGCCCTTGCCCGACGCCGCCGAGTTCCAGCCCTTGCTCGTCGATTACTTCCCGCCGGCGGTGCAGAGCCAGTGCCGCGAACAGATCGCCAGCCATCCGCTCAAGCGCGAAATCATCACCACGCAGATCGTCAGCCGGCTGGTCAACCGCATGGGGACGCACTTTACGCTGCAGATCGGCGACGAAACCGGCGCTGATCTGACGCAGATCGTCACCGCCTGGTACGCGGCGAGCGAGCTGCTTGACGCCGAAGCGCTGTGGGGCGAAATCGAAGCGCTCGACCTCAAGGTCCCGGCGGCGCAGCAGATGGCGTTGATGGCGTCGCTGCGCGAGATGGTCGGCGCCGCGACGCGGCAGATCCTGGCTTCGCAGAGGGCCGGCGCGAACATCGCCGCGATCGTCGAGACCTTCGGCGACGCCGTCGGCAAGGCGATGGCGACGGCCCGGGCCGGTCAGCCGGCCGGCAACGTCGCCGCCGTGCTCGACGCCCGTGCCAACATCGTCGGAGTCTTCGAGCTGGTCGATCTGGCGCGTGCCGGCGATCAGCCGCTGGCCGAAGTGGCGGCGGCCTGCGCCCGTCTCGACGCGCGTCTCGATCTGGCCTGGCTTGGCCAGGCGATTGGCCGTCTGCCGGCCGGCAACCGCTGGCAGGCGCGGGCTCGCGCCCAGCTCGCCAGCGAACTGCGCAAGCTGTGGCAGGCGCTGTTGCAGCGCGGCTTGGCAGAAATGCCGAGCGCCGCGGGTGAGGCGCGCGGCGTCGTCGATGAGCTCAAGCGCAACGCGCCGCAGGACCTGGCGATGCTCTCTGCCGGTCTGTCGGAGATCAAACGGTTGCTCGCAATCTGATCGGCCGTTTTTTGAGCGAATAGAGGCCGGCCTGCAGATCAAGCAGGCCGGCCTTTTTGCGACGGCCTGTCGGAAACGCCAAGGTCTATGCGGCGTTCGCGGCAGGCCGTGCCACGATCACCTTTTGCTGCGGCGTTCACACCAGGCCGAAGCCGCCGAGCAGCGCGCCGACGGCGAGCAGCCAGAGCAGGTGGATCTTGCTGCGCCAGACGATCAGCGCGGTCGCCGCCGTCAGCAGCCAGAGCGGCCAGTCGCGCGCCGGGTCCTGGTGCGCGCTGGCGAGCAGCCAACCGGTCGAGACCAGCAGTGCGATGACGATCGGGCTCATTCCCTGCTTGAACGCGCGCACCGAGCGCCAGTGGCGGTTGCGGTGGCTCCAGCGCGCGGTCATATAGGACAAGGTCGTGCTCGGCAGCAGGATGCCGGTCATCGTGAGCAGCGCGCCGACGAACGCGTTCGCCATACTGCCGGTGTTGATTCCGACGTTCCAGCCCATCAGCGCGACGAACAGCACGTTGGGCCCCGGCGAGGCCTGGGCGATCGCGATCGACGCGTTGAACTGGGCGTCGGACAGCCAGCGTTGCTGATCGACCAGAAAGCGGTGCATCTCGGGCAGCGTGGTGATCGCGCCGCCGATCGACAGCAAGGACAGCGCCAGGTAGTGCGCCAGCAGATTGAGCCAGTCGCTCCAGGCCAGCGCCAGGACAGGCGCGCTACTCATGGCTTGAGCCGGCGGTAGGCGAGTACGCAGCCGGCGCCGCCCAAGCCGAGCACGACGTAGGCGAGCGGCCAGCGCAGCAGCGCGATGGCGACAAAACAGGCAGCGCTCAGCGCGATGCAGGCAGGAATGCCAAGCGGATTCGACTTGAGCGCCGACGCGAGCTTGATTCCGGTGGCGATGATCAGTCCGGCGGCAACGGCGCCCATGCCGCGCAGCGCGCCGACGATGTACGGATGGCTGCCGTAGTGTGCGTAGGCCACGGCGAGTGTCAGCACCAACAGCAGCGGCACGGCGAGCAGCCCGGCCATCGCCGCCAGCGCGCCGCGCAGACCGAAGTGGCGCGCGCCGATCGTCAGCGACAGGTTGACGACGTTGGGCCCGGGCATGATCTGCGCGACCGCCCATTCCTCGACGAATTCTTCGCGGGTCAGCCAGCGTTTGCGCTCGACCAGTTCATGCTGGACGACGGCGAGTACGCCGCCGAAACCCTGCAGCGCGAGCAGCGTGAACGAGACGAAAAGATCGGTCAGCGACTGCGGCTGGGGATGGTCGGAATCTTCCATGATTGGCTCGCGGGGAAAACGCGAATTCTACCTTGCCGTAGCGGGCGCGGCAGGGCTATCGCATCAGCTCTCTTCAACCGATGGGGCGGATTTACCGCTGTATTCCGCGCCTGACGCGCGGGCTACTTTCTTTTGCGTCGCCAAAAGAAAGTAGCGAAAGAAAAGGCGACCCCGGCTCCGCGGTCGGCTGCGCCGACTTCCCTGCGCTACTCGTCAAACCGGGCGGCTGCGCAACTCGGGCCTGCGGCCCTCAAACAGTGCTCGCCGACTTCCCTCGGCTTGCCTGCGTTGCTCGGCGCTCCACAGGGGGGAGCAGCGTCTGAGCTCGTCCGCCAAGGAAAGAAGCTGCGACCGGTTCTGCTCCTGCCCTCTGCGTCGTCGAGCAGCGCAGAGTACCCGGCGTAGCCGGGCGACGCAGCGGGCGCGCCTTCTTCTTGGGTACTTCTTCTTGGCAAGACAAGAAGAAGTACCTCGCCGGTCGACGGCGAAACCCTGCGTGTCCCCACGAAATAACGCAGGCAAGAGCTACGCCGGCCTCGGCAGCGCACGCGCCAGCACCAGCGCCGTGACCGCTGCCGCACCGTGCAGCTTGAGCGTTCGTGCGCATTCGTCGAGCGAGGCGCCGGTGGTCATCACGTCGTCGACCAGGATGATTCGCGCCCCGCTCAAATCGGCGCTGCAGGCAAAGGCGTCGCGCAGGTTCTTGACGCGTTCGCGCCAGGCGAGCCCGGCCTGCGCCGGCGTGTTGCGCGTGCGGCGGCAACTTAGCGCATCGATCGGCAGGCGGCGCGCTCGCGCCAGCGCGCGAGCGAGTTCGAGCGCCTGGTTGAAGCCGCGCTGGCGCAGGCGCTCGTCGTGCAGCGGCAGCGGCACGATCAGGTCGGCGTCAAGCGTCGCGGCGAGCGGTGCGAGCTGGCGGCCGAAGTAATCGCCGAGTGCCAGGCGATGGCCGTATTTGAACGATTGAACCAGTTTGTCGAGCGGGAAGTCGTAGCGATAGACGGCGCGCGCAGCGTCGAAGTGCGGTGGCTTGGTGAGGCAGCGGCCGCAGGTCTCGCCGGTCGCGTTGGGCAGCGCGCAGCGCGGGCAGCACGGACCCTTGATGCGCGGCAGATCGGCGGCGCAGTCGGGGCACAGGATCTCGTCGGCGCTGGCGGCGGCGCACAGCAGGCAGTCCTGCGCCAGCGCCAAGCGAGCGATAGCCTGCCCGAGCTTGAGCCCCGCGCGGCTCAGCCGGTCGGACTTAAGGCCCTGGATTTGGGTTAAAATCGACATCTTCGAATCGTTTCCGAAGCGGTTCAAACGCCTGCCGCAATTCCTTTTTTTAGTAGGTTTCGCTCATGAATACAATTTCTCCGGCTTCAGCGTTGGCTCAGGCTGCAGCGTCGATTCCGACTCCGACTCCGCCACGCTGGACGGTTTCCGCCGTCGAAGCGCTTTACCAGCTGCCGCTGATGGATTTGCTGTTTCGCGCGCAGCAGGTGCATCGCGAGAATTTCGACCCCAACGAAGTGCAGCGCTCGGCGCTGATTTCGATCAAGACCGGCGGCTGTTCCGAGGATTGCAGCTATTGTTCGCAATCGGCGCGTTACAAGACCGACACCGAGCGCGAGGCGCTGATGGAGGTCGAGGACGTGCTGGCGGCGGCGCGCGAAGCCAAGGCCAAGGGCGCGACGCGCTTCTGCATGGGCGCTGCCTGGCGCGGCCCGAAGGAAAAGCAGATGGAAGTCGTGACGCAGATGATCCGCGAGGTCAAATCGCTGGGAATGGAAACCTGCGTCACGTTGGGAATGCTCAAGGACGACCAGGCCCAGGTGCTCAAGGCGGCCGGCCTCGACTATTACAACCACAACCTCGATACCGCCGCCGAGTTCTACGAGCAGGTGATCACCACGCACAAGCAGTCCGACCGTCTCGATACCATCGCGCAGGTTCGCGCTGCCGGGATCAAGGTCTGTTCGGGCGGCATCCTCGGGATGGGCGAGTCGCGCCGCAACCGCGCGGCGATGATCGCGCAGCTCGCCAATCTCAACCCGCCGCCCGAATCGGTGCCGATCAATAACCTGATCGCGATTCCCGGCACGCCGCTCGCCGAGAGCGAAAAGATCGACAACTTCGAGTTCCTGCGCAGCATCGCCGCCGCGCGAATCGCCATGCCGAAGAGTTATGTACGGCTGTCGGCGGGGCGCGAAGCAATGTCCGACGAAATGCAGGCGCTCTGTTTCTTCGCCGGCGCCAACTCGATTTTCTCGTGCGACAAGCTGCTGACGATGAGCAATTCGGGCGTGGGTCGCGACCTCGCGCTGTTCGACAAGCTCGGCCTGCGCTCGGTCTGAGCTGCGATGAGCGAAGCGCCGCCGCCCGTTGGCTTCGTCGATACGCGCCGTGTGCGGCGCAATTTTTCGCGCGCCGCGGCCGGCTACGACGACGTCGCCGTGCTGCAGCGCGAGATCGGCAGCCGCATGCTCGAGCGCCTCGACTACGTCAAGATTGAACCGCAGCGTGTGCTCGACCTGGGGTGCGGCACCGGCGCCAGCCTGACCGCTTTGGCGACGCGCTACCCCAAGGCGCAGGTGATCGGCGCCGATTTTTCCGAGGCGATGCTCGGCGCCGCGCGCGGTCAGCGCTCGCAGCTGCACTGGCTGTTGCCTTTCATGCGCAAGCGGCAGGCTTCCTTGCTCGCCGCCGACGCGCAGGCCTTGCCGTTCAAGTCGGGCAGTGTCGACCTGCTGTGGTCGAACCTGATGCTGCACTGGCTCGACGACCCCTTGCCGGTCTTGCGCGAGATGCAGCGCACGCTCTGCGTCGGCGGGCTGCTGATGTTCTCGACGCTCGGCCCGGATACGCTCAAGGAACTGCGCGCCAGCTTTACCGACGGCGAGGTTCATACCCAGCGCTTTGCCGATATGCACGATTACGGCGATATGCTGCTCGAGTGCGGTTTTTCCGACCCGGTGATGGACGCCGAAGTGCTGACCGTCACCTATTCGACGTTCGACGACCTGTTGCGCGACCTGCGCCAGGGCGGCGCCAGTTGCGCCATGATGGCGCGCCGGCGCGGCCTGGCGGGACGTTCAGCGTGGCAGGCGGCGCGCGAAGCTTACGAGAAGCGCCGCCACGATGGGCGACTGCCGGCGACTTTCGAGGTGGTCTATGGCCACGCCTGGAAGGCACTGCCGAAGACTGCCGCCGACGGCAGGGCTATCGTTCGTTTCGATCCCAAGCAAAGACTTCGCTAAGCCCACTTTTTTTCACGTATCTTTTTGCAGGAAGCTGACATGCTCAAAAAACTCGAATCTTTCGCCGGAATCAAAGGCCCGGTCGTCACCATCGTGATGGACGGCTACGGCATTCCCAAATCCGACGCCGGCAGCGCCATCGCCGCCGCGCGTAAACCCACGCTCGACCGGCTGTTCGCCAACTACCCGAATATCACCTTGCGCGCGCACGGCACCGCGGTCGGCATGCCGTCCGACGACGACATGGGCAACTCCGAAGTCGGCCACAACGCGATCGGCGCGGGGCAGGTCTATAGCCAGGGCGCCTCGCTGGTCGCCGACGCGATCGCTTCGGGCGCCATCTGGCAAGGCGAAGCCTGGCAGCAGATCGTCGCCGGCGCCAAGAAGAGCGGCGGCGCGATCCATTTCATTGGCCTGTTTTCCGACGGCAACGTGCATAGCCACATCGACCACCTCAAGGCGATGGTGCTGCGCGCCAAGGAAGAAGGCGTCAAGCGCGTTCGCATCCACGCGCTGATCGACGGCCGCGACGTTCCCGAAACCAGCGCACTCGACTACGTCGAACCGTTCGAAGCCTTCCTCGCCGAAACGAATACGGACGGCTTCGACGCGCAGATCGCCTCGGGCGGCGGCCGCATGAACATCACCATGGACCGCTACGACGCCAACTGGAGCATGGTCGACAAAGGCTGGCACACGCACGTGCTCGGCGAGGGCAAGCAGTTCGCCAGCGCATCAGAGGCGGTCAAGGCGCTGCGTGTCGAATTTCCGGGAACCATCGACCAGGATCTGCCGCCGTTCATCATCGCCAAGGGCGGCAAGCCGGTCGGTACCATCGAGGACGGCGATTCAGTCGTCTTCTACAACTTCCGCGGCGACCGCGCGATCGAAATCACTCGCGCCTTCGAGGAAGACAATTTCGACAAGTTCGACCGCGTCCGCGTGCCGAAAGTGACCTACGCCGGGATGCTGCAGTACGACGGCGACTTGAAGTTGCCCAAGCGCTTCCTGGTCAACCCGCCGGCGATCCTCGATACCTCGGGCGAATGGTTCTCGAAGGCCGGGATCACCCAGTTCGCGTGTTCGGAGACGCAGAAATTCGGTCACGTCACCTACTTCTGGAACGGCAACCGCTCGGGCAAGTTCGACGGCGAAACCTATGAGGAAGTGCCGAGCGACGTCGTTCCTTTCGAACAGCGGCCGTGGATGAAGGCCGCCGAGATCGCCGACGCGATGATCGCGGCGCTCAAAAGCGGCAAGTACCGCACGCTGCGCTGCAACTTCGCCAACGGCGACATGGTCGGCCATACGGGTAATTTCCGCGCGGCGACGATGTCGGTCGAGGCGGTCGATCTCGAACTCGCGCGAATCCTGCCGGTGATCGACGCCATGGGCGGCGTCGCACTGATCACCGCCGACCACGGCAACGCCGACGAAATGTACGAACTCGACAAGAAGACCAAGCAGCCGGCGCAGAACAAGGACGGTTCGTTCAAGGCCAAGACCGCGCACACCCTGAATCCGGTGCCGCTGATCCTCTACGACAACGTGACCGGCGGCAAGCTCGGCCTCAAGCACATCGCGACGGCCGGCCTCTCCAACATCGCGGCGACGACGGCCAATCTGCTCGGCCTCGAGAAGCACGCCAAGTGGGACGAAAGCCTGCTCGAAATCAAGCAGTAAAAGGTATTCACCACAGCGGCACGGCGGGCACGGCGAAAATTCAATTAGTTCTTCGCCGTGTGCGCTGTGTGCGCCGTGGTTTGCTTGTTTTTCGGCTACTCAAGCTTCTTGAGGTAGTCCTTGGTGAACACCTTGTCCGGCAGGTCGCGCAGCTTCATGCTGCTGTACTCGAGGATCGATTGCTCGCCGCTCTTCAGAGCGTCTTCCATGACCAGCCGGGTCGGGCGCGAGCGGCCCAGCATGGTCTGGTAGTTCTCGTATTTGCAAGTTTTGAGCAGGCGGTTCGAGAGCGAGTAGAACTCGGCCTTGAACGGCCAGTTGTCCTTTTGCCTGACCCAGTAGACGACGCGCTGGTAGGTCACGCCGCGGTCGACGGCGGTCAGTTCGAGCACATGGTAGCTCTCGTTGCCGATGGTCTCTGAGCGCAGGATCTTCGGATTGTAGTCGGCGGCGAAGTTGGCGCGCGCCAGATCGCCGTTGGCGACCTGGCCGGTCAGGCGCTGCGACAGCGCGAGGCGGATCGGTTGCGAGACGTCGGGCATGAAAATCCACAGATCGCGCCCTTTCATCAGAATGATCTGGCCGCGTTCGGACGCCGGTTCGGTGACCATCACCACGGTATTGCTGTTACCCTTGGACAGCACCCGGTAGCGGCGCGTCTCGGTGGTCTGGCCGGACTGGGTATTGGCGATGTCGATATCGACCTGAAAACCTTCGGACGGAAAGCGCACCTGATCGGCCTTCTCGACGATGGTCCGCGCCGCCGCGTCGTCGGCGGGCTCCGTTGACGAGGCTTCCTGAGCGAGGCAAATCGCCGTGCCGAAGAACAGCGACAGAAATGCAAATAGGCTAATTGCCTTGACACTTCGATGTCGGATCGTCATGATTTCCATAGTTTCCTCCAACGTAGGCTGACCACCGAGAGGGTTGGCAGAGAGCCCGCCGATGAGCGTTGTCCGCATTGAACACGTGTATAAGGATTATCTGCTCGGCGAGCAGAAAGTCCAAGCCCTCAAGGACATCACGCTGTCTTTCGAACCTGGCGTGTTCCTGGCGATTGCCGGTCCGTCGGGCAGCGGCAAGACGACGCTGCTCAACCTGATCGGCTGCATCGATACGCCGAGCAGCGGCAAGATCTACATCAACGACCAGGACGTCAGCGGCCGCACGCCCGATCAGCTCGCCGACCTGCGCAACCGAACGATCGGTTTCATCTTCCAGACCTTCAACCTGCTGCCGGTGCTGTCGGCGGCAGAAAACGTCGAGTATCCGCTGCTGCAGCGCAGCGACGTTTCGCGCGCCGAGCGGCAAAAGCGCGTCGCCTACTTCCTCGACATCGTCGGGCTCACGAAGTACGTCCATCATCGTCCCAATCAGCTCTCCGGCGGTCAGCGCCAGCGCGTCGCGATTGCGCGCGCACTGGCGATTCGCCCGTCGATCGTGCTGGCCGACGAGCCGACCGCCAACCTCGACCACAAGACCGGCGAGGAAATCCTCAATCTGATGAAGCAGATCAACCGCAGCTTCAAAACCACCTTCATCTTTTCGACGCACGACAAGCGCGTGATCGCCAAGGCCGACCGGCTGGTGCGCATCGACGACGGCGAGATTTTCGCACTGGGCGTTCGCTCCGAAACAAAAACGTGGTCGCTCGCGCGCAATCGCCGCGCGAGCGATGGTGCACAACCCCTGCCTGGCTAGTCGCCGAAAGGACCTTGATGGCCTATCAGAAAAGTCAGCGTTTGCGTCACCAAGCGCAGCTTGGTTTGGCGCTCGCGCTGGGCGTCGCGTCGGTCGGGGCTGAGCCGGTCGGCGGCGCGTTGTTTGGCTATCCGGCATCGCCGACGGCCGAGCGCAGGCTTGGGCCACTCGCTGCCGCCGATGCGGCGAAACCGGCAAGTCGCGACGCGCTGTTCGGCGATGACGACGATGCTCCGCTCAAACCTGACGCCAGCGTCGAGAAGAAGGCGCCGGCGACCAGTAGTGGCGTCAAGGGTTTTCTGCAGTTCGAACTGGCGCGCGCCTACGAGGACCCCGCGCACTGGTCGAAAATGCTGACGCGAGCCGATCTGAGTTCGCAGGGCAATCTCGGCGACGGCGTCAAGTGGAAGCTTGGCGCGCGAATGGACTACGACGCGGTGTTCAGCGCGACCGATTTTTACCCGAGCGCGGTCGCCGACAATCAGCGTTTCAATCTGACGTTGCGTGAGAACTACCTCGACGTCGGCGCCGGCGACTGGGACTTTCGCTTCGGCAAGCAGCACGTCGTGTGGGGCGAAATGGTCGGGCTCTTCTTTGCCGACGTGGTTTCGGCCAGGGATATGCGCGAATTCATCCTGCCCGAGTTCGACATCATGCGAATTCCGCAGTGGGCGGCGCGTGCCGAGTATTTCAAGGACGATTTTCACGCCGAGCTGCTGTGGATTCCGGTCGCCACTTACAATGAAATCGGTAAACCCGGTGCCGAGTTCTATCCGTTTGTGCCGCCCGCAGTGCCTGGTGTGACGACGCTGATTCGCAACGAAGACCTGCCGTCGCGAACGCTCGCCAACACCAATTACGGCGTTCGCCTGTCGACGCTCAAGAACGGCTGGGATATCTCCGGCTTCGCCTACAGCAGCATGGACATCGAGCCGACCTTCTACCGTCAGACGGTTGATTCGTCGACCGTCGCATACGAAGCCCGGCACGAGCGCATCGACCAGTTCGGCGCGACGGTGGCCAAGGATTTCGGATCGGTCGTGCTCAAGGGCGAGGGCGTTTATACCCATGGCCGCCAGTTCTACGTTTCGACGCCGACCGACAGCGACGGCGTGGTGCCGCAGAACACCATCGACTGGGCGCTGGGGCTGGATTTCAGCCTGCCGGCAGAAACCCGCCTCAACGCGCAACTGTTCCAGCGCGCTTTTTTGGACTATGACCCGAATCTGCTGTCGGACAAGCACGAGAACGGCTACAGCCTGCTGCTGAACCACAAGCTGACCGACAAGCTTGAAGCGCAGCTCACCTGGATCGCCAGCTTCAACCGCACCGATTGGCTGCTGCGCCCCAGGGTGACCTGGAATTTTGAACGCAACTGGCGGCTGGCGATCGGCGCCGACGTGTTCCAAGGACCGCCGCTTGGCCTTTTCGGCCGCTACGCCGACAAGGATCGGGTCTACTCAGAACTGCGCTACAGTTTTTGACGAGCGGTGTTGATCGTCTGCGGAATCGTCGATGATGGCTTCCCGGATCAAGGTTCTTTTTTTCGCCGAGGGTGCCACGCTTGCGCAGCTGGCCCGTCCGCTGGCGCTCGCCCGCCTGCTCGATCCCGAGCGCTTTGAGGTGACCTTCTGCCGGCCGGCAGCGCATTGCTGGTTGACCGCCGACGCAGCGTTTCGCATCGTCGATCTCGCGGTCCAGCCGGCAGCGCAGTTCGCGCGGCGGCGCGACAAATTGTCACCGCTCTATGACTATGCGACGCTCACGCGCTATGTCGACGACGATCTGGCGCTGATCGACGCGATTGATCCGAACGTCATCGTCGGCGACTTTCGCCTTTCGCTGTCGGTGAGCGCGCGGCTACGCGCGACCCCCTATATTGCGCTCTGCGACGCCTGTTTGAGCCCGGAGAACGGCGCGCCGGCGCCGCTCCCGGCGCTCGCCTGCACGCGCTATCTGCCGATCGCGCTGGTCGAGCCGCTGTTTCGCGCCATCTCGGGAATCGCCATGCGCTATCACGCCTTGCCGCTCGAACGACTGCGCGCCCATTACGGGTTGCCGTCATTGGCTTTCGATCGCTATCGCGCTTATAGCGACGCCGATCTTCGCCTGTTCGCCAGCATCCCGATGCTTTTCCCCAAGGTCTACCCCGGTGCCGACGCCGCTTACATCGGCCCGGTTACCGCCTTCCCTGGCCCGGTCGCCGCCCCGGATTTTTTTGACGACGAGGGGCCGCTCGTCTATGTGACGCTCGGCAGTTCGGGGACCCCCCGCCTGCTGACCCGAATTATCACCGTGCTTGAGCGGCTCGATTGCCAGGTGATCGTCGCCACCGCCGGGAAGTCACTGCCGTTCAAGCCGGCGTCGGAGCGGGTCAGGATTTTTGACTATCTGCCCGGCGAGCTCGTCTGCCGGCACGCGCAGCTGGTGGTCTGCAACGGCGGCAGCGCAGCGGCCAACCAGGCGCTGGCGAGCGGCGTTCCGGTGCTCGGCATCGCGCGCAGCATCGACCAGTTGCTCAATATGCGCGCCGTCGACAGCTTCGGCGCCGGGCTGCTGGTTCGTGCCGACCGCGCGAGTTCAGCACGATTGCGCGAGGCCGCTGAGGAACTGCTGCGCGAATGGTGGTTCACCGAGCGCGCCGAGAAACTGGCGGCGAGCGTTGCGCCCGAGAGCCTCGCTGCGGTCTTTACCCGCCACGTGCTGAGCCTGAGTACCGCCTCAGCTGTTTCGACCCGCTGAGGCGGTTTTGGGCTGGTGCGGCTTACTCGGTGACGAGCTCTCGCCAAGAGACGCGGCGGACCGACGGGAGCGGTTCTGTCGGTAATTTGGGGGGCTCTATGCCCCCCCGGAGGCCCTCCGGGTTGTCCGTTTGGATAAGTACTCTGAGCTCGCCGTTGGCCATGCGGACGATGGTTCCTGCGCTAACCCGGTAAGCGCTGACGGTCACGCCAACCTGTCCGCCCGTTCCTTCGACGTAGCCGCCGGTCTGGTAGTCGAAGGCGTACGCGACGCCCGCCGCGAGCGGTTCGCAGGTCCCGAACTGCGGGATGTTGGTGTTGAGCGACAGCGTGCCAAGCGTCAGGCGCAGGTCGGTGTTGGCGCGCTCGCCATCGCTCGGAAAGTCAAGATACCAGCCGTGATCGTTGGCAAAATCGACAGCATTCTTGCTGCCGGTGACGATCGCCTGGCCGGCGGTGCAGTAGGCCGTGGTTGTCGCGCAGGTGCTCTTGGTCAGCGTCTGCTCGACAAAGTGGGAATCGCTGCGCGGATTGCCGTAATCGGTGCCGTCAAGGCTGTCCTTGATGGCATAGACCGATTGCTGCTGGGTCGATCCCAGATCCCCTCCGTCGAGCAGTTGTCCGGTGGCGACAAAGACGACCGAGACGTTCTTGACCTCGCCGATTTCCGGTCTGGCGGTGATCGGTTGCGGTTGCGGGACCCCCGCCGCATCCTTGAGCGTGGCGAGGCGCTGGGCATCGTAGTCGGGTGCGCCGGTTGCGCCCGGAATGTCGCCATTGACGTCGAAGCGCCACAGGTTGCCGAGCAAGTCGCCGCCGTAGACACGTTGCGCGGTGTTGTTGCTGTCCGGATAGTCGGCCCAGGCTGTGATGCGTGACAGCCCGCTGGGCGTCGTCGTGTCGCCGGCGCTCGTGGGGATCGATCGGATCAGTTCGCCGGTGTTGGCGTTGAGGATGAACAATCGTCCCTGGCCATCGCCCGGCGTGACGTTGTTATAGCCCGAAGCCACCATGACCACCCAGGTGCCGTCCTTGAGCTTGCTGATCACCGGGTTGCCGTAGCTGTAGCCCAGGTTGGGATCGGTGAACTCCCACAATAACTTGGGTGCCGCCGGTTTGGTGATGTCCAGCGCGTAGTAGCCGCGCCCGCCGCGGTTCAAGCCGCCGACCAGGATGGTTTTCCAGACCGCCGGGGGCGGGACGTCGCCGACAGCTTCGCAGTTGCTGGCGCAGATGTCGCCGCTGACTGGCGTGCCATCGACCAGGAAGCGATGCTCGGCGGGCTTGTTGTAGTTCTTGTCGGCGAGCCGGTAGAGTCCGGGCATGACCATCTTCGGAATAAAGGCCCAGCTTTCCTCGCCGCTGGTCGCGGCAAAGGCGTGCAGCATGCCGTCGTTGGCGGCGACATAGACTGCGGCGGCCCTGCTGGCGTTGCTGGTCTTGAAGTCGGCATAGCCGTAGTCGGCATAGCTTCTGGTCGATCTCTGCACATAGACGGCCTCGGAGCCGGCGATGTCGCCGAGCAGATGGGCGCGCTCGCGGTAGTAGGTGGTCAGGACATTTGGCGCGCCCTCGTGCGACTTGTCGCCGCGAACGAAATTGAGCAGATTTTGCCCGCTCGCCAGCGCCTTGTTCGCCGTAGACAGGCAGGTATCGCCGGTGGTACAGAACTGCGACAGCGAGGCGATGTTCGGCGTCGTGAAATAGTCCTGCTCGGGCGAGGAGAGCTTATCCCACTGGAACAACCTCAACTTGTCGGCCGCTCCTGGAGCGCTTTCACCGTCCCCGGCCGGATTGGAGATGTAGATCTTGCGCGTCGCCCAGTCCTTGGCGTCGAGCTTGGCCTGGGCCGACCAGACCGGGTCCGAAATCGCGGCGGTCGTCCCGTTGATTGTCCGCTTGATCAAATCTCCTGACCACGATCCGGTGGTCAGGGTGACCTGGAAGAGGTCGTTCTCTCCACTCAGAAGGTTCGGGTTGACGACCGTCACCGCAGCCAGCGAGCCGTCCTTTGGTTTTATTTCTTGCACCGTTTTGGTGATGCCGGCGACCATCGCGCTCGGGTCCGCGGCGCTGAAGTAGATGCCGCGGCCATTGACTGCGGCATGCCAGAGGTCGTCGATATTGCTTTGTCGGTTGGTTTCCGGTTTCGGCCAGTTGCACTCGCCGACCTGCTGCCATGAGCAGATCCCCTGACTGGTGTCGGCGAGTTCGCCGTTCTTGACGCTGAAGAAATCGCTGCCTGGTGCCGCCGCCTCGTAATTCTTGTCGTACTGCATCAGTCCCGATGCGCCCAGGCCAAGGGTGAAGGTCCTCATGAATTGGCGCTCGTCGAATGTATCGGCGTTTCCGTTGGCGCACACGTCGCCGCTGCTGCCGTCGTCCCTCTCGCCGCCGGTACACCAGGCGCCGCCTGCCGCACGCAAGTCGGTCTTCCAGTAGTATTCGGCGACATCGGCCAGCGTGTCGTTGGTCGGGCCATAGCTGCCCACTGGGCAGGTGGTGTCGACATATTTGTTGTCGTATGTCGGGCCGGAAGCATTACAGGTAATGACGTCGGCCGACACGGTGGTCGTCGTCGCGCACGTGGTTTTGACAAAGCCGTTGGCCGGCGTGGCGTCTTGCTCAACGCACGTGGCGACAAACGTGATGTCTTGTGGTTTGGCGACCTTTATCGGTTGGCAACGGCGAACGATAAAGCCCTCATGGCTTTCAGTGCAAGTGGGGACCGTGTGCCAGGGCTCTATGGTGAACCCTAAGCACAGCACGCCGGTCGTCGATGGCGGGTTGGTAAATGGGACAATAGCCGGGCTTGGGCAGCTGTTGGGAGCCGTCACGGTCGACCAGTTGTTCTTGCACTCCACCATGCCCGTCGCCGCACTGCAGGTATCGGTCGGTATCCAGTCCGTCCACTCGATCGAGCATTTCTTGGCTCCGCCGGCCGCCAGGAGGTCCCCCGTTGACTTTTCGATTGCCGAGCAGGCGGGGTCGGCGACAAGGGGGGTCCAGTCGGCGTATTGGCATTGGCGGGTGGAGATCGTCTTGTCGCATGCCCCTGGGCTTGCGCTCCAGGTGGTCGGGAAGGTCGTTTGCTGGCATCGCTTGGCCGTCAAGACCGAATACGTCGGTCCGTCAGATTGCGCTACTTCAGAGCAAGTGAGGTCGGGGATATAGGTCGCCCATCCGTCGTAGGCGCATTCAGTGACGCCTGGAACGGCATTGCAGGTGGCAATGGCGGGCGCCCACTCGGTCCAGAGTTGCTGACAGGTGATGCCGTCAACCACGCAGGTTCCGGGGATATTAGTCCAGGTCGCCGGGATGCACTGCTTGGCATCGGTGTAATCGGGGCCGGCCGATTTCGCTTTCCCCGTCCCCGGGCAGCTGGCGTCGTCTGCCAGAGTACTCCAGTCGGTATACCGGCACTCGGTCTGGATCGGCCCGGTGCTCTCGCTGTGGCAGGTCCCGCCGGCCGCTGCCCAGCCACTGAAATTGGTTCGGCAGTCGATTTGTTCGAGGTAGCCCAATGACGGGGCTCTGGGCGTGCAAGACGACGCGACATCGGTCCACGCGCTCCAGTTGGCCGGCGTATCGGCCTTGTAGCGGCATTCCTTGACGCCGTCCACGGGCGTGCAGGCGGCGCCCGAGTCGCCCCAGTCGGTCCATGTCGGCGTGCAGCGGCGGGCGGTGCCGACCGTATAGTTGGGTCCGGCAGAGTGCAGCAGGTCGGTACAGCCCGCATTTTCCACCGCGGGGCTGCTCCAGTCCGTGTACATGCAATGCACTTCGGAAGTGGCAGTGCAGGTGTCGGCGTTGACCGGGGCCGCCGAAAAATCGGCCTGGCAATGCACCGCGACGCCGACGGTGTATGGGGAGGTGGCAGATGGCGCTATCTCGACACAGGTGCCCGTCGGAACATTTTCCGGGGCCGACGTCGCGTAGCGGCACTCGGAACCTGTGGTGTAGGTCCATGTCTCGTTGTCTAACCCTGAATTGCTGACCGATTCGCCGCCGGCAATCGTTGTGCACTGCGCCACATTGTTCCAGTCGGACGGACTGCTTGTCTCGCATAGCACCCGGTTGGCCCCTTTTGTCACGGCCGTGCACGAGGTGACGTTGCTCGGTTTGGTCCAGGTGCTTCCGTAATCGCTCGACGTCATTTGCTGCACCTGGGTCAGCCGTTGTTGCAAACGGGAGGTCACGCGCTGCGCCTGTCCGACGGCTTTCTGCAACTGCGAGGTTTCCTGCATAATCTTGGTCTTGGTTCTCGTCTCCAGCCCTAGCGTGCGCGTCTGGACCGGACCGCTTCGTCGTTCCAGCGTCGAGGTCTGCGACTGCATGGTGCCGGAACTCGTCTGGAACTGGGTAAACGCCCTGGTCATCAGCTGTGAGGTGCTCGACTCCTTGATGGCGTCCCTGAATTGGACGGCCGACGTGCTCGATTTCAGCTCGGTTTTGGTTCTTTTCGAGAGTATCGCCGTGTACATATAGATGTACTCGCGCATGGTCTGAGTTGCGTCCACATCGGGGTTCGTCAGGGTTTGGGTTATCTGGGTCTTTTGTATTTGCTGTTTCGGAGCGCCGCCATCGAGTTGCGGCCGCTGCACTTTCTTGTCGGGCTCTTCCTCGATGACGTTGGCGCCGTCCTGGTCGCCGACGGCAGTGCTGTCGAGTTTGAAGCCGGCGCCTTCGTTCCAGTAGCCGTCGGTCGAGAGCAGCGTCACGTTCGGCTGGCACGAGTACTGCAACGGGTCGGCGACGGTGACGCCGTTCAGCGTGCTGCCATTGAGGCGCCCGCCATAGAGGCGGCCGGCATTGGACAATGCGACGCGTAGCGGCGTGTTTTTTCCTGGTTTCGCGGCGAAGAGTTTGTCGTACCAGTCTTTCTTCTGGCCGAGTTCAAAACGCGCGATGTTCTGGAAATCGCTTCCGGTATTGTTGTTGATGCTCAAATAGCCGACCCGGTAGGCTTTGCCGATCGGGTCGAAAGACAGGCTGGTCGCCGTCTTCATCGCCTGCAGGCGAGTGCGGTAATAGGCCCACCAGTTGGCGTAGTTGGTCATCTCCTCGTCGTAGGTGCAGGTGCTTGCCGCACAGTCGTTGCGGCTGGTCGTCGGGGCGATGTCAGCGGCGATGCGGGTTAGCAGGTTTTCGCCCGGAGCGAGGTTGTTCGATGGGCGCGCAAATGGCGTCGCAAAAACCGTCATCGAGCCGCTTTGAGTGATCGCGGGTTGTGCGCCGGTGGTGCCCGGCGCGCTGATCACCAGTTCGCTGCCCGAGGCCTGTGCGCTATAGCCTGCGACTTGGCAGCTTCCGCTCAAGCCGTAGGTGCAGGCGTTGATGCGCGCTTCGACGGCGCTGGCCAGCGTCGCCGGCAGGGGCGTCGTGTCGGTCGCGGACGACAGGATTTCCTGGCCGTTGACCTTGATGCTGGCGATCCTCGTGCCGTCGGAACCGCTGATGCTGATCTTGCTCACGCGCGGCGATGGCATGCGCGGAAAATTGAACGGAACATTGGTTAGCGCACCGCTGACATAGACCGGATCAATCTGCGTCGCCTGGCAGGCGCCGACCGTCGGTGCCGCCGCCGCCGCGTCGGCGGCGCTCTTGCACCAGCGCAGCTTCGCTGCGACCGGATACTCATCGGTCGGCGCACTGGCGGTGATGCATGTCTTGAGGCTGCTCTTGGTGCAGTACTCGCCGGCGACCGTCGTAAAGAAATAGGCTTTGCCAACCAGATTGCTGCTGCCGTTGTCCTGGACGCCGTAGCCATCGTTCCTGACCTGTTTCCAGTTCGGCTTCGTTGACGCATCGGCGCCTTCTGCAATGCTCATCCCGGTCTGGCTCGGATAGGTCGTGGTGTTGGCTGAGCCATCAGCATTGAAGTACTTCGGCGGCAGGTAGCTTATGGTTGGGTTATAAGCCAGACCATTGAAGCTCGCATTGCGGCGCCGCGAGAGCTGCGTCGTCTGTCCTGCCCAGTCCGGCTGGTAATCCGAATCCATGCTATCCGAGTCGTCGAGGACGAATAGCAGGTTGGGCGCGATCTGGACCGCCGAGGCGTTCGATAGCGGTAGATCAGCAAGTGGTGTCAGTGCGGCCTGGGCGGTGGCGGCGAGGATTAGCGATCCGACCAGCGCGTTCAGAGCCTTCATTGGGTTGCGCGATTTCCATGACTTCCTTGACTTCGCCCTAGGGGTCGGCATGGCAAGCTCCTTTTGAAATCGCGTGCTGGTCTAGCGGGTGACGATGGTCTGAATGTAGGCGACGGTACGGCGTGGACCGGCAATGCGCGTGGTGATGCGGTAATAGGTCTTGGTCTCAGGGAAGGCGGTGGGATCGCCTTTGCTGTCGCGGGGCTTTTCGAGCGATAGCGAACAATTGACGGTGCTCGTCGGGCCGACGCCATCGCACAGCCGATGAATGACATACGACACGGTGTTGCCGGCGACGTCTTGCGGCAAGGTCTTGGCTTGTGCGGCGAGGGTAGCGGTCCAGAACGCATCCCAGGACACTCCGGTGGCCGGGTCGGCGCGTTGGGCACGGAAACCGTTTGTCGCATTGTCGTTATTCAGATCACTGGTACTACTGGTAAGCAGCCAGGCCACGGCGTCTTCGGTGCTTTTTTCGCCGGACTGGATTGCCGATTGCTGAAAGGACATGTTGCCGGCGATCAGATTGGTCGTGTCGACCGAGCGAATGAGCGCGACGCCGGCCAGCGTCAAGGCGACCAGGACGATCAGTGCGATCAGCAGAACGACGCCGCGCTGGCCGGCGTAACCGATCAGCGGCCGGTTCGGGTGTCGCATTTGTCTCAGGGGGTGCATGATTCCATCCAGGGCAGATTGCGGATCGGGATGACCGTCTGAAAAACCTTGTAGCGGAAGTTTTGCCAATTGGCCTTGCCGCTCAGATCGATTGCGGTGCCGGCGCTGCCTTCCCAGGAAGGTACCTCGCCAGTGAGGGTGTCCTTGTCCTCCTGATTGTTGCGGGCGATCACCGCGACGCGCAGTGCCATCGTTCGCGGCCACAGGCAGGCGCTAGCGGGAGTCGTTTGATCCCAGACGTCAACGCCGCTGGTGGCGGTCGTGGCGTGGCCATACTCGGCGCGCAGGCTGGCGATACCGCTGGCGATCGGAACCCAGTCTGCGTTGCAGTTGGTATTCCCCGCAGTGCAGGCCGTTGCGCAATTGGCTGCCAGATAGTCGCAAACCGTCAGGTTGCCGGAGCGGACGGCATAGGCCAGGATCCGCGGGCTGGCTCCCAGATTGAACAGCGCGCCTTTTTCGACGGCGCCGCTCGCCGGCAGGGTGACCGTGACCGGGGTCACGGCGGTCACCGCGGCTAGTCTCAAGGGCGTTGTCGGATTGGTACAGGCGCTGAGCGGCGCCGATGGCGCCGCGATGACTTGGTCGCCGACGCTGAAGTTGGTCGGGCTCCTTACGCTCATGACACCTGCCGTTGTTGGCGTCGAGGTTACGGTGTCGCCTTCCGGTGAGCCCGCACTGCTGCCGTAGGCGACCAGCAGGGTGTCGGTATTGGCGTCGCCGGCCGGAACGTCGGTGACCGGAGGGTTGATGAGCACCGGTGCCAGTTGGGCGAGCGTATGGCCCGGCAATGCGAGCGCACAGCCAAGTACATTGACCGAACTGAAGCCATAACCGGCTTGGCGGATGTCGCGTTGCAGCGCGTAGAGCGCCAGCGCGCCGTTGTTTTGCGCGTCGCCGGCGCCGGTCGTCGATCGTTTCTGGCCTTCGGCGACGGCAAAGACCTGCAGCATGATGATGATGCCGAGCATGCCGATGACCAGCGCGACCATCACTTCAACCAGGCCGAAGCCCCGGTGGTATTTGGTGGTGGCGTGCGAGAGTGATTTCATGGCGGTCTAGAGATTTTTGGCAATTTGGGTGGTGACGATGTGGCGGTGTCGGTCGTTGCCGTTCATCTCCGGCGTGCGCCAGAACAGCGTGATCGTGACCTGCGCCGAAGTGGGCGCCGCTGTCGGAGTCAGGTCCACCGTCACTTGCGGCAGGGTGGGGGCTGTGCCCGTGGCGACCACGCCGGGCAGCCCGCTCCCGGCGGACACGTCGGCAAGCCAGGCGCAGTATGCGGCGCCCGAGGATACGCTGCCTGAGCATGCGGCGCCCGAGGGGGGCTCGAAATCAGCCTTGAGCGCCGCCAGATTGCCGCTTGCCACCCACATCTGGCCGATCAGGCGGTTGGCGAGCAGCGTCGCGTCGGTACGGTACTTGGCGTCGCCGGTGAGTTTGATCGAGGTCGCCTGCAGCGCGACCAGGGCCAGAATGCCGAGCGAAAAGATCAGGATGGCGATCAATGCCTCGAGCAACATGATGCCGGTTTGGTCCGTTTGGCGTGTCGGGTGGCTTTTCATCAGCAGCCCTGAGTATCTGTGGCGGGGAGCGCCGGGTCGCACATGCGGATCTGTCCTGCGCCTTTCACTTCGATGCGCAGGCAGCGCACCCTGCCGCCGGGCAGGCATAGATCAGCAGCCAGATTCTCGACGGCGATGGCGGTCGGCACTGCCGTCGGACGGCCCATGCCATTGAAAGCAAAAGACGACTGACCCGCCGCGACGGTGGTTTTGTTGTCCGACCCTTCGGCGCGGTTGCGCAGCTGAATGATTCGCGGATCGGTCGTGTCGGAAGCTGATGTTCCGCACTTGTTGGTGACGTCGTCCATGCTGACCACCCAGTGCGGGCCGTTGGCGTTCGGGGCGCACGTGTTATCGGTCGAACTGATCAGCTGGAAGCGAACCGTCGTATTGCGTTTGACGGCCTCAGTTCGGGCGATTTGCAGGCCGGTCTGTATCGACTCGGCGGTCGTGCGTATCTTGGCGTTGACGATCCAGGCCGAAAAACTGGGGGCAGCCAAGGCCGCCAGGATGCTGAATATCGCGATGCCGACCATGAGTTCGACGAGGCTGAAGCCGCGCAGAGTTTTCAACACGCACCTCCCTTGTTGGTGACCCAGCACGACGCATTTGCTGTCCAGCCGGCAGGCACGGCCGTCGTGCTCCTGACGGGGACCTGGTCGACCGTATAAGTGAATCCCGTCATCGAGTCCTTGCCGGTGGCGGTCAAGGTGTATGTGGTGTCGGAAAGTGCTGCCGCCGGGCAAGCGAAGTCAAAATAAGTTTCGCTGGTGTCGGTGGCGGCGGGGCATGCCGGCGAGCGGAGTTCCGGTGTAGCACCCGCAGCTGCCCGGTAATACGCATGGTTATCCTGAAAAAACTGTTCCATCATTACGCGCCTCGCTGCGAGTCCCGACGTGGCATGTGCGATTCGTGACCGGGTCACGTAGTCGCTGTACGACGGGATGGCGATTGCCGCAAGAATTCCGACGATGGCCACCACGACCATCACTTCGATCAGCGTGAAGCCCCGTTGCCCTTCCCCGATTTTCATATGGTTTGCACGCCGTTGTTCCGGTAAATATTATGCCGAAGTCATTGGCTCGATGATAGGCTCGTGGAGGGGGCGTGCAAGCCGCAAACGATGTGCGGTCGATTATTCCAGATGAGTGGCGTTGCGGCTGTCTTACCGCGCTGCAAGAATTCAAAATAGTCCTATGGCATTAATTGATACCGGTCAAATAATTGATTTGGAATTTTTTGTGTGGCGCGATCGTTACGGGAATCTACCGACGGATTTCTGGTGGGCACTGGCTGTCTCGCTCTTGCTTCACCTTTTCCTGCTTGAGCTCGGATTGGCCTCGAGTCGACCGGAAGGCGCTCGCAAGCAGGGCGGCATCGCCTTGCACGCGACCTTGCTGGGGGCGCCGCCGCATGAGTTTGTTTCGGTCCCGATGGGCGATCCCCTTGCGACGGGGGGGGCGATTGCCGAGGATTCGGACCAGGAGCCTGCGGTGCAGCCGGTTGCATACCCAGTACCTGCTGCGGCGCGCCAGACGACTTTGAACGATGAGTTGATACGGCGTCCAAGTCACGGTCCGGTGATGCCAATTGAAATCGACGATAGTCCCGTTCCAACTCCTGTTTCCGGCAGCGTTTCGTATTTTCGGCGCTCGGAGTTGACTCGCCCTCCCGTGCTGCTGGGCGAGCCGCTATTCGACGCGCCCGACGAACCGGCAAAGGCGCCGACTCAGGGCGGCAAGTTGTCGCTGCGTTTGTTCGTCAGCGCGAGTGGCGAGCTCGACCGCGCCGAAGTCGAGCGCAGTGCTTCCCGCGCCGATCTTGAAGACGCGGCGATCGCCGCTTTCTTGCCCCTGCACTTTCTCCCGGCGCAGATCGACGGCGTGGCAGTCAACAGCCAGGTGGTCTTCGAGATTGACTTCGACAGTCAGGCAGGCGGCAGCAGCCGTTCAAGCGATCGCGCGAGTTGGTTGGCTGGCGCGGTCGAGCTGGGCGACGGCCGTGGCGCGCTGGCCAGCGCGGGGCGGCTGCCACGACCTGGCGTCAGGTGAGCGGGTTAGCCCTGCAATTCCTTGGGCAGCGCGAAGGTCACGTTTTCTTCGGCGCCGGCAAGCTGGGTGATGGGCTGCTGCCCGCCTTCGCTCAAGCGGGCGACGACGTTTTGCACCAGCACTTCGGGCGCCGACGCGCCGGCGGTGACGCCGATTCGCGTCGCCCCTGCGAGCCAGGATTGATCGATCTGCGCGGCGTCGTCGATGAGGTAGGCACGGGTTCCCAGCAGTTCGGCGACTTCGCGCAGGCGGTTGGAGTTGGAACTCGACCGGCTGCCGACGACGAAGACGACGTCGGTTCGCGCGGCCAGTTGCTTGACGGCGTCCTGGCGGTTCTGCGTCGCGTAGCAGATGTCGTCGTGGCGCGGGCCGGTAATCGCGGGAAAGCGTTGCTTGAGCGCGACGACGACTTTCTCGGCGTCGTCGACCGACAGCGTGGTCTGCGTGACGTAGGCGAGTTGCGTGCCGTTGCCGACCGCGAGCTGCTCGACGTCGGCGACGGTTTCGACGAGGTGCATGCCGTTCGCGCTTTGCCCCATCGTTCCCTCGACCTCGGGGTGCCCGCGGTGTCCGATCATGATGATTTCGTTGCCGGCCTGACGCAGCTTGGCGACTTCGCTATGCACCTTGGTGACCAGCGGGCAGGTGGCGTCGAAGACTTTGAGGCCGCGCCTCGTCGCCTCGGCGCGAACCGCTTGCGAGACGCCGTGCGCGCTGAAAATGACGGTGCCGCCGGCGGGGACATCGGCGAGTTCGTCGATGAAGACGGCACCCTTGGCGCGCAGGTCGTCGCAGACATACTGGTTGTGCACGACTTCGTGGCGAACGTAGATCGGTGCGCCGAATTTTTCGATCGCGCGTTCGACGATGGCGATCGCGCGGTCGACGCCGGCGCAGAAGCCGCGGGGGTTGGCGAGGGTGATTTGCATATCTACATGATTCCGATGATTTCGACCTCGAAGCGGATCGATTTGCCGGCGAGCGGGTGGTTAAAATCGATGAGCGCGGTGGTGTCGGTGAGCTCGCGCAGGAATCCGGCAAAGCCGCCGCCCTCAGGTGCGCCGAATTCGAGCAGCGAGTTTTCGCGAAGCTCGATTCCGGCGGGCAGCGCGCTGCGCGCGATGCGCTCGACGAGCTGTGGGTTGTGTTCGCCGAAAGCGTCTTGGCAGGCGAGCGCGATGACTTGGCGCTGGCCCGCAGGCAGGCCGATCAGTCGCCTTTCGAGCGGTTCGGCGAGCTGACCGCTGCCCATCTGCAGCGTCGCTGGCGACAGGTCGAAGGTGCTGACGTACTCGTTGCCGGCATCGTCAGCGAGCCGGTAATTGAGCGTCAGATAGCTGTCGGCGTGCACGGTCGGCAGGGTCGCATCTGTAGTCATCGTTGAAACCTCAGAATCGCCATGGCGAAGGCTTCTTCGACCACTCAATCGGCAATCGGTTTCGTCGCGAACTGATCCCAGGCCAGTAAGATGGCACCGAGCGTGATCGCCGAATCGGCGACGTTGAACGCCGGCCAGTAATAGCCGGCAACGTGCCACTGGATGAAATCGACGACGGCGCCGAAGCGCAAGCGGTCGATGACGTTGCCGAGCGCGCCGCCGAGCACCAGCGTGAGCGCCAGCGAGAGCCGGAACTCGCTGGTGTGACGGCGCAGCAGCATGACGATCCAGACCGAGATGCCAAGCGCCAGCAGCGTGAAGAACCAGCGCTGCCAGCCGCCGGCGTCGGACAGGAAGCTGAACGCGGCGCCGCTGTTGAAGGTCAGCACCCAGTTGAAGAACGGCGCGACGTAGCGCGAATCGCCCGGGCGCAGCGCGCCGAGAACGATCCACTTGCTGATCTGGTCGACGGCGATGAGCGCTGCGGCGAGCCACAGCCAGGACTTGATATTACGCGCAGGCACGCTTTTCGCCTTCGCCGTAGAGGTTCTCTGCGCAGCGGCCGCAGATTTCCGGATGCGCCGGGTCGGCGCCGACGTCTTCGCGAACGTGCCAGCAGCGCTCGCACTTGGCGTGGGTCAGCGCTACGCATTCGAGCTTGTCTTCGGCGCTGCGGACCAACTGCGTCTGCGAACAGATCAGCACGAAACGCAGGTCGTCGCCGAGCGAATCGAGGATCTCGTATTTTTCGCCGTCGGCGTGGATCGTCACCGCGGCTTGCAGCGACGAACCGATGCTGCCGGCGACGCGCAGCTCCTCAAGCGCGCGAGTCACTTCGGCGCGATAAAGACGGATCTTGCTCCACTTGTCGAGCAGCGCCGCTTCATCGGCGAGCGCCGGCAGGCTCTGCCAGGTTTCGAGCATGATCGAGCGATCCTTGCCGCCCATCACCTGCCAGACTTCCTCGGCGGTGAACGAGAGGATCGGCGCCATCAGTTTGACGAAAGTCTGCGTGATGTGCCACAGCGCGCTTTGCGCCGAGCGGCGCGCGGTCGAATCGGCGGCCGCCGTATAGAGGCGATCCTTGAGGATGTCGAGGTAGAAACCGCCCAGGTCTTCCGAGCAGAAAGTCTGCAGCGATTGCACGACGCGGTGGAATTCGTACTTGCCGTAGTCGGCCTCGCACAGCGTTTGCATCTGGCGCGTCATGGCCAGCGCGTAGCGGTCGATTTCGAGCCATTGCTCGGGCGGCAGCAGGTTCTTGGCCGGATCGAAGTCAGCGGTGTTGGCGAGCAGGAAGCGCAGCGTGTTGCGGATTCGCCGGTACGACTCGACGACGCGCTTCAAGATCTCGTCGGAAATGTTGAGCTCGCCCGAGTAGTCGGTGGCCGCCGTCCACAAGCGCAGGATGTCGGCGCCCAGCGTGTCGGAGACCTTCTGCGGCGCGATCACGTTGCCCTTCGACTTGGACATCTTGAGTCCCTTGCCGTCGACCACGAAGCCGTGCGTCAGCAGCGCCTTGAACGGCGCGCGGCCGTCGATCGCGCAGCCGGTCAAGAGCGAACTCTGGAACCAGCCGCGATGCTGGTCGGAGCCTTCGAGATAAAGATCGGCCGGGTAGGCGAGTTGTTCCCGGTGCGAGCCGCGCAGAACGCTCGAATGGGTGACCCCGGAGTCGAACCAGACGTCGAGCGTATCGCTCATCTTGCGGTACTGGTCGGCTTCGTCACCGAGCAGTTCACTGGCCTCGAGCGAGAACCAGGCTTCGATCCCGGCTTTTTCGACGCGCAAAGCGACTTCCTCGATCAGCTGCGGCGTGCGCGGGTGCAGCGCACCGGTTTCCTTGTGCAGGAAGAAGGGAATCGGCACGCCCCAGTTGCGCTGGCGCGAAACGCACCAGTCGGGGCGAGTCTTCATCATCGCTTCGAGTCGCGCGCGACCCCAGGCCGGGAAGAACTGCGTCTCATCGACGGCGCGTTCGGCGATGCGGCGCAGCGTCGCGGCGCCTTCGTGGTCCTGGTGGTCCAGGCCGCCATGGGCCGCCTCGCGGCGGTCCATTCCAATAAACCACTGCGTGGTGGCGCGGAAAATGATCGGCGTCTTGTGTCGCCAGCAGTGCGGATAGCTGTGCGTGATGCGTTCGTGCTTGAGCAGTCGCCCGCACGCTTCGAGTTCCTGCAGCACCAGCGGATTGGCTTCCCAGACGGTCTTGCCGGCGAGCTCGCTGACCGACAGCGGCGGCGTGTTGGCGAGGAAACGGCCGTCGTTGCCGACCGGGTTGTTGACCGGCAGGCCGTAGACGCGGCCGATCTGGTAGTCGTCGGCGCCGTGCGCCGGCGCGGTATGCACCAGCCCCGTACCGGCTTCGAGCGTGACGTGCCGGCCGCAGATCAGCGAGACGTCGCGATCCTGGAAAGGATGCTTGAGCAGCACGAGGTCGAGCGCAGCGCCCTTGGCCGTGCCGCTCACCGTGCACTCGCCAGCGGCGAAGCCGTAACGCGCTAGGCAGTCGGCGGCGAGTTCGCGAACCAGGATCAGCGCGCCTTTGGGCGTGTCGATCAGGTCGTAATCGTAGTCCGGGTGAATGCTCACCGCCTCGTTGGCCGGCAGCGTCCACGGCGTCGTCGTCCAGATCACGGCGAACGCCGGGCCGCGCAGGTGAGTCAGGCCGAAGATCTTGGCGACCTTCTCGGCGTGGTTGGGATGGACCGCAAAAGCGACGTCGATCGCCGGCGAGTTCTTGTCCTCGTACTCGACTTCGGCCTCGGCCAATGCCGATCCGCAATCGAGGCACCAGTTGACGGGTTTCAAGCCCTGGTAGAGATAACCCTTGTGCAGAATCTTGCCGAGCGAACGGATTTCGTCGGCCTCGGTCTTGAACGCCATCGTGAGATACGGATTGCCCCATTCGCCGAGAACGCCCAAGCGGATGAAGTCCTTTTTCTGGCGTTCGACCTGCTCGCCGGCGAAGTCGCGGCAGAGCTTGCGCACCTTGTCGCCGGCGATGTGCTTGCCGTGCAGCTTCTCGATCTGGTGTTCGATCGGCAGGCCGTGACAGTCCCAGCCCGGGACGTAGGGCGCGTCGAAGCCGGCCAGCGTCTTCGAACGGATGATGATGTCCTTGAGGATCTTGTTGACCGCGTGGCCGATGTGGATGTCGCCGTTGGCGTAGGGCGGGCCGTCGTGCAGCACGAACAGCGGCCGTCCTTTGGCCGCGGCGCGGATCTGCTCATAAAGCTTCTGCTCCTGCCAGGCGGCGACCCACTGCGGTTCGCGTTTAGCAAGGTCGCCGCGCATCGGGAACGGGGTATCGGTGAGGTTCAGCGTTTTCTTGTAGTCAGCCATGGTCTTTGCTCAATGCTTGAAATAGTCTTTGGCGGAGTCGACGTCGAGCGCAATCTGTGCCTTGAGCGCGTCGATGTGGGGGAATTTCATTTCGTCGCGCAGCTTGTGCAGGAAACGAACGTTGAGGTGAGTGTCGTAGAGATCGCCGGCAAAGTCGAAGAGATGGACTTCGAGCAGCGCTTGCAAGGCCTTGCCGACGCTCGGGCGGAAGCCCAGGTTGGCGACGCCCTTGAGCGGTGAGGTCAAGCCCGGCCCGCGCACTTCGACGGCGAAGACGCCGAGCAGCGGCGGCTTGTCGTGCTTGATGCGGATGTTGGCGGTGGCGAAGCCGAGCTGGCGGCCAATTTGTTCGCCGCGAACGACGCGGCCGTCGATCGCGTAGGGGCGGCCGAGCAGCCGCGCGGCGAGGTCCATTTGCCCGGCGGCGAGCGCGGCGCGGACCGCCGAACTCGACGCGCGTTGGCCATCGACGATGACGCTGGCGACGGCTTCGAGCGCAAAGCCGTGACGCTTGCCGGCGTCGGCGAGCAGCGCAAAGTTGCCGGCGCGGTCGGCGCCGAAGCAAAAGTCGTCGCCGATGATCAGGTGTTTGACGCGCAGCGCGTCGATCAGAATGCGTTCGATGAACTCGTCGGCCGAAAGCGCGGCAAAGCGCGCGTTGAAATGACCGACCCAGGTCGCCGCGACGCCTTCGTCTTCGATCAACTCGAGCTTTTCGCGCAGCGTCGATAAACGAGCCGGCGCCGATTCGGGCGCGAAGAACTCGCGCGGATGCGGCTCGAAGGTGAGCACCGCCGGCAGCAGTTGGTCTCTGGCGGCAATCGCTTTGAGGCGGCCGAGCAGCGCGCGATGACCCTGGTGGATGCCATCGAAGTTGCCGATGGTCAGCACGGTGGGGCCGGGCGCTGCGTGAGAGAAACCGCGATAAACGAGCATCGGAATGAGCTGCCGGGGAGAGTACGGAAAAGGGCTGAATTATAACGGTTTTTAGGATCAATTTGCCGGCCGGTGTGATGCCGCGAGCGATTGGCCGCGTCGGCGCGAGCCCGTTCAATCCTTCGGCCGGCAGGATCTGCACGCTGTCGAACTGGCTTATACTCTTCGCCGTTGCGGGGCGTCGGCAGGTGCCGGCGCTTTTTGCCAGTGGGAACCGAGCGCAGATGAGTCAGGACAATTGTTATCACTGCGGCCTGCCTGTTCCGGCCGGGCTGGCCTTGTCGGTGAGCATCGACGGCGAGCCGCGCGCGATGTGCTGCATCGGCTGCCAGGCGGTGACGCAGGCGATCGTCGATAACGGCCTGGCCGATTATTACCGCCATCGCGATGCCTTGCCCGATTCGCCGCGCGAAGCGCTGCCCGCCGTTCTGCAGGGCCTTGCACTCTACGATCACGCCGATTTCCAGAAGAGCTTCGTTCGCGACTTGGGCGGAGGCGAGCGCGAAGCGTCGCTGATCATCGAGGGAATCACCTGCGCCGCGTGCATCTGGCTCAACGAGCAACATGTCGCTCAGCTTCCCGGCGTCGTCGGCGTGCAGATCAATTTCGCGAGTCGGCGCGCGCGCGTTCGCTGGGACGAGCGGCGCATCAAGCTCTCCGAGATCCTGGCGGCGATCGCTGCCATCGGTTACCGCGCTCACCCCTACGACGCGGCGAAGAGCGAGGACCTGGCGCGGCGCGAGCGGCGCAGCGCGCTGTGGCGAGTCTTCGTCGCCGGTTTCGGGATGATGCAGGTGATGATGTACGCGGTTCCGGTTTATCTTGCCGGTGACGGCGACATGGCGCCCGACATCGAAGCGCTGCTGCGCTGGGCGAGCATGGTGCTGACGCTGCCGGTGGTCCTTTATTCGGCGGCGCCGTTCTTTCGCGGCGCCTGGCGCGACCTCGCGCGACGCCGGGTCGGCATGGACGTTCCGGTCGCGCTGGGTGTCGGCGCGGCTTTCGCGGCGAGCGTCTGGGCGACGCTGACGGCTTCGGGCGAAGTCTATTTCGACTCGGTGACGATGTTCGTCTTCTTCCTGCTCGGCGGGCGCTTCCTCGAAATGACCGCCCGCCAGCGCGCGGTGAGCGTCAGCGAGGCGCTGGCGCGGCTGATGCCGGCGTTGGCCGAGCGCCTTACGGCTTATCCGCACGATCGGTCGACGCAGCAGGTGATCGCCGCTGACCTCAAGCCCGGCGACGTGGTGCTGGTCAAGGCCGGCGAGACGATCCCGGCCGACGGACAGGTGCTCGAAGGGACGAGCTGTGCCAACGAGTCGCTGCTCACCGGCGAGAGCGCGCCGCTCGCCAAGTCGCCGGGGTCAATGGTGACCGGCGGCGCCGTCAATGTCGACAGCCCGCTGCTGATCCGCGTCGAGCAGGTCGGCGAAGCGACTCGTCTGTCGGCGATCATCCGCCTGATGGAGCGCGCGGCGATGGAAAAACCGGCGATCGTCGAACTGGCCGATCGCGTCGCCGGACGATTTATCCTGGCGCTGCTGGTGATCGCCGCGGCGGTGGCGGTCGCCTGGTGCCTGATCGACCCGAGCAAGGCGCTGTGGATTACCGTCTCGGTGCTGGTCGTGACCTGTCCCTGCGCCTTGTCGCTGGCGACCCCGGTGGCCTTGAGCGTGGCCAGCGGCGCGATGGCGCGCGCGGGACTCTTGGTGACGCACGGCCACGCGATCGAAACGCTGGCGCGCGCCACCCACTTCGTTTTCGACAAGACCGGGACGCTGACGCGCGGCCAGATGACCTTGCTCGCAACGTTGCCGCTTGGCGAACTCGATTCGTCATCGTCGCTGGCGCTGGCGGCGGCGATCGAGGCTTCGTCCGAGCATCCGATCGGCGCGGCCTTGCGCGCGGCGGCGGGCGAATCGCTGCCGGCGCTGACCGCGATTGCCAACGAGTCGGGCAGCGGCATGAGCGCACTCGACCACGGGCGGGCGCTGCGCGTCGGGCGGCTCGAGTACGTCGCGGCGCTGCACGGCCAGCCGCTGCCCGAAGCGGCGGCCGCTTTCGCCGCGTGCAGCGATACCGTGATCGCGCTGGGCAATGAGGCGGGCTGGCTCGCGCTCTTTCGCCTGGGCGACGAGGTGCGGCCCGAAGCGGCAGCGGCGATCGCTGCGCTGCGCGCCGCCGGGCGGCAGGTCGCGCTGCTTTCCGGCGATTGCGCGCCGGTGGCCTTGAAGGTCGCGCAGGCGCTTGACATCGACGAGGTACACGCCGCCGTCTCGCCGCAGGGCAAGCACGACTATGTGAGCCGGCTGCAGGCCGGCGGAGCGGTCGTCGCGATGATCGGCGACGGCGTCAATGACGCGCCGGTACTGGCGCAGGCGCAGGTCTCGGTGGCCATGGGCGGTGGTTCGCAACTGGCGCGAACGCAGGCCGATCTCATTCTGTTGTCGGAAAATCTCGAACACCTGACGCGCGGTTTCCTGGTCGCGCGCCGCGCACTGGCGATCATTCGGCAGAATCTGCTGTGGGCCTTCGCCTACAACCTCGTCGCGCTGCCGCTGGCGATGAGCGGTCTGGTCGCGCCGTGGATGGCCGGCATCGGCATGTCGGGTAGTTCGTTGCTGGTGGTGCTCAATTCATTGCGTCTGCAGAGGGCGAACTGATGGAAATCATGTATCTGCTGATTCCGCTTTCGGTGATCCTGGTCTTTCTGATCGGCGTCGTTTTCTGGTGGTCGTTGCGTAGCGGCCAGTTCGACGATCTGGAGGGGCCGGGCTATCGAATCCTGATGGACGACGACCAGGCGAGGGGTGAGAATGCCTCCACAACGCCGCCGGATCAGCATCGCGGCAGCGCTGCGGCGAATGAGTAAAGCGGCAAGCGTTGCTTTTTTGGCGTCTCGTTTTGATCGCGGCAGGTTTTCGAGTTGACTTATATCAAATTTGTTGGCGATTGGTTAGAATGCTATCCGTTTAATGCAATGCTGTCGGTAGGGGTATTCGAGGGCGGCGAATCCGTTTTATTTCTAAAAATGAGGTGGGTCCATGTCGGAAACTCAGTCAATGTATAACTACAAGGTTGTGCGGCAATTCGCCGTGATGACCGTGATCTGGGGCATCGTGGGGATGCTGGTCGGCGTGATCATCGCCTCGCAACTGGTCTGGCCCGAACTCAATTTCGGACCGTGGCTGTCGTACGGCCGTCTGCGTCCGCTGCACACCAACGCGGTGATTTTCGCCTTCGGCGGCTGCGCGCTGTTCGCGACCTCGTATTACGTCGTTCAACGCACCTGCCATGCGCGTCTGTTTGCCGGCGGGCTCGCCGCCTTCACCTTCTGGGGCTGGCAATTGGTGATCCTGCTGGCGGCGATATCGCTGCCGCTGGGCTTCACCCAGGGCAAGGAGTACGCGGAACTCGAATGGCCGATCGACATCCTGATCACCGTCGTCTGGGTTTCCTACGCCGTCGTTTTCTTCGGCACCATCGCCAAGCGTACCGTCAGCCATATCTACGTCGCCAACTGGTTCTTCGGCGCCATGATCCTGACCGTCGCCGTGCTGCACCTGGTCAATAGCGCCGCGGTGCCGGTGCTCGCCGCCGGCATCCTGACGCCCAAGTCGTACTCGGCGTACGCCGGCGTCCAGGACGCGATGATCCAGTGGTGGTACGGCCACAACGCGGTCGGCTTCTTCCTGACGGCGGGCTTTCTCGGCATCATGTACTACTTCGTTCCCAAGCAGGCCGGTCGCCCCGTTTATTCGTATCGCCTCTCGGTGGTGCATTTCTGGGCGCTGATTTTCACCTATATGTGGGCCGGCCCGCACCACCTGCACTACACCGCGCTGCCCGACTGGACGCAATCGGTCGGCATGATCTTCTCGCTGATCCTGCTGGCGCCGTCGTGGGGCGGAATGATCAACGGCATCATGACGCTGTCGGGCGCCTGGCATAAGCTGCGCGACGACCCGATCCTCAAGTTCCTGATCACCTCGCTGTCGTTCTACGGCATGTCGACCTTCGAGGGTCCGATGATGTCGATCAAGACGGTCAATGCGCTGTCGCACTACACCGACTGGACCGTCGGCCACGTGCACTCGGGCGCGCTCGGCTGGGTGGCGATGGTGACCATCGGTTCGATGTACTACCTGCTGCCGCGCCTGTTCGGCAAACCGCAGATGCACAGCGTCAAGCTGATGACCGTGCATTTCTGGGTGGCGACCATCGGCATCGTTCTCTATATCGCTTCGATGTGGATCTCCGGCGTCATGCAGGGGCTGATGTGGCGCTCGGGCAACGCCGACGGCACGCTGGCCTACAGTTTCGTCGAGTCGGTCAAGGTGACCTACCCGTTCTATGCGATTCGCCTGGTCGGTGGCCTGCTCTTCCTGTGCGGCATGCTGATCATGGCCTACAACATGTTCAAGACGATGGCCGGCGGCAGCACGGCAGATGCGCCGGTGCTGCTTGCGGCCGGTCAACACGCCTAACAGGGAGGCTTCGATAAAATGAAACTCACGCATGAATCGATAGAACGCAACGTCGGCCTGCTGATGGTGCTGATCGTGCTGGTCATCAGCGTCGGCGGACTGCTCGAGATCGTTCCGCAGTTTTTCCAGAAATCGACGACGACGCCGGTCGAGGGCTTGAAGCCCTACGACGCGGTGCGCCTGTCGGGTCGCGACATCTATCTGCGCGAAGGCTGCTACAACTGCCACTCGCAGATGATCCGCCCGTTCCGCGCCGAGACCGAGCGTTACGGCCATTACTCGGTCGCCGGCGAGTTCGTTTATGACCATCCGTTCCAGTGGGGGTCGAAGCGCACCGGTCCGGATCTGCACCGGGTTGGCGGTCGCTATTCGGACGAATGGCATCGCGCGCACCTCAACAATCCGCGCGACGTGGTTCCCGAGTCCAATATGCCGGCCTACGCTTTCCTCGCCAAGACGCCGGTCGATGCGTCGACGATAGCCGCCAAGATGAGCGCGCTGCGCAGCGTCGGGGTGCCGTACACCGACGCCGAGATCGGCGAGGCCGGAAAATTGCTCGAAGGCAAGACCGAGCTCGACGTGCTCATCGCCTATCTGCAAGGGCTGGGAATCGAACTCAAGGGCGCCAAGTAAAGCCATGGATATCAACGATCTGCGATCCATCATGACGGTCGTCTCGCTGCTCACCTTTCTCGGCATCGTGTGGTGGGCCTATGGCATGAAAGGTAACAAGCAACGCTTCGAAGAAGCCGCCAACTTGCCGTTTTCAGATGAGGGAGCCGATCGAGCTGAGCTCGGTCTGTCTCGCAACGAACAAAGGAAAACATCATGAGCGATTTTGTCAATGAGTTTTGGAACTGGTACGTCATCCTGATCGTGCTGGTCAGCATCGTGGCCTGCGGCGTCTTCCTCTGGTCGCAGAGCATCCACCATCCGGGTGGCGCCGAAACGACCGACACCACCGGTCATGTCTGGGACGAGACGCTCGAGGAATACAACAATCCGCTGCCCAAATGGTGGAGCTGGCTGTTTTATCTGACCGTCGTCTTCGCGTTGGTCTATGCCACCTTGTATCCGGCTTTGGGTCGTTTTCCGGGCGTCTTCGGCTGGACTTCGGCCGGCGAGCACAAGAAGGAGGTTGCCGCGGTCGATGCCCAGGTCAAGCCGCTCTTCGACAAGTATCTCAAGATGGACCTGCTGGCCGTCGCCGCCGACCGCGATGCCATGGAGATGGGCGGACGTCTGTTCCAGACCTATTGCATTCAGTGCCACGGCGCGACGGGGCAAGGTTCACGGGACAAGGGCTTCCCCAACCTCACCGACAAGGATTGGCAGTGGGGCGGAACGCCCGAAGCGATCGTCGAAACGATCAGCAATGGTCGCATGGGAATGATGCCGCCTTACGGCGGCAACCCCGACGCCATCGGCGGTGAAGCCGGCGCCAAGGAAGTCGCCAACTACGTGCGCTCGCTGTCCGGCCTCAAGCACGACAGCGCGCTGGCGACCAAGGGCAAGGCCAGGTTCGATACCGTCTGCTTCGCCTGTCACGGTCAGGACGGCAAGGGAATGCAGGCGGTGGGCGCGCCCAACCTGACCGACAAGGTCTGGCTCTACGGTAGTTCCGAGGCCAAGATCGTCGAGACCATCACCCAGGGACGCGCCAATCAGATGCCGGCGTGGAAGGACTTCCTGGGCGACGCCAAGATCCATCTGCTTGCCGCCTACGTGCTCAACATCAGCGGCGGCGGCGAGAAGAAGTGATTTTTTCGGCCACGGGGCGACGCGAGTCGCCCGGTCTTGGTCGGCAGAGCTGATTCGTTGCACCGTGGGCTCTGGCGATCAGCATTAGCGTAATGTGTAATTCTGAAATACCTTAAGGCGCAGGTCATGAGTAAGCCAGTCAAAGATTCGCTCAAGCCGGTAGTGATCAATACCGACGGGCTGTTCGAGAAGCACCAGACGATCTACGCGCGCAGCGTCAAGGGCGTTTTCGACAACTGGCGCTGGGCCATGGTCTTTTTTACTCAGGCCTTGTTCTACGGCCTGTGCTGGGTCGATTGGGGCGGGCGCCAGGCCGTTCTCTTTCATCTGGTCGAGCGCAAGTTCTACATCCTGGGAATGGTCTTCTGGCCTCAGGATGCGATCTATCTGGCGGTGCTGCTGGTCATTTCGGCCTACGCGCTGTTCCTGGTGACGGCCGTCGGCGGCCGCCTCTTCTGCGGCTACGCCTGCCCGCAGACCGTCTATACGCAGATCTTCATGTGGCTCGAGCGCAAGATCGAGGGCGAGCGCCCGGCGCGAATCAAGCTCGACGCGCAGCCGATGAATTCGCGCAAGTTTCGCATCAAGCTCGTCAAGCATTCGCTCTGGCTGATCGTCGCGCTATGGACCGGAATCACCTTCGTCGGCTATTTCACGCCGATCAAGGAGCTGATCGCCTCGGCCGCAGCGACGACGCTCGGTTCCTGGGAAATTTTCTGGATTCTGTTCTACTCGGGCTTTCTCTACATGATGGCCGGCTTCATGCGCGAGCAGGTGTGCAAGTACATGTGCCCCTACGCGCGCTTTCAGGGCGTGATGTTCGATCCCGACACGCTGATCATCACTTACGACGCGGACCGCGGCGAGCCGCGCGGACAGCGCAAGAAAGGCGCCGATGTCCAGTCACCGCCGCTCGGCGATTGCGTCGATTGCGGCATCTGCGTCCAGGTCTGTCCGACCGGGATCGACATTCGCGACGGCCTGCAGTACGAGTGCATCGCCTGCGCCGCCTGCATCGACGCCTGCGATACGGTGATGGACAAGGTCGGTTCGCCGCGCGGACTGGTGCGTTACTCGACCGAGAACGCGCTGGCCAAACACTATGCGCCGCGCGACATTCTGGGCCATCTGCTGCGTCCGCGCACCATCCTCTACGCCGCCATCCTCTTGCTGATCGTCGCCGCCACGGGGTGGAGCCTGAGTACGCGGATACCGCTCAAGGTCGATGTGCTGCGCGATCGCGGGACGCTCTATCGCGAAGCCGACGACGGGCGAATCGAGAACGTCTTCACGCTGCACGTCATGAATACCGACAATACGATGCACCGCTACGCGATCAGCGTTGCTGGCGTTCCCGGAATCGAAATCGAGGGCGAGCGGATCGTCGAGGTGCCGGCGGCGACCAACAAGAAATTCCTGGTCGTCGCCGCGGTCGACGACGGCGCCGCCAGCAGCGGGTCGCACAAGATCTTCTTTGACATCCGCGCGCTCAACCACGACCCGATCGCGGTGCGCGAAAAAACGACCTTCTTCATGCCATGACGACCCCTCTGAGCGACAAGATCCAACCCTGGTATCGCCATCGCTGGCCCTGGATGCTGATGGCCGGTCCGTTGATCGCAGTCGTCGCCGGCCTGTTTACGGCGTATCTGGCGGTGACCAGCAACGATGGACTGGTCGATGACGACTACTACAAGCAGGGCCTGGCGGTGAATAAGGTCACCGAGCGCGACCAGAAGGCCCGCAGCCTGGGCTTGCAGGCCGAAGTGATGCAGGGCAGCGACGGCGTGCAGCTGCGGGTTCTGCTCAGCGCCAAGCCCGCTGTCGCGCTGCCTGAAGCGCTCACCTTGCGCCTGGTCCATCCGACGCGCGGCGGTGTCGATCAGAGTGCGCTGCTACGCGCCGCCGGCGGCGGCAGTTACACCGGCAAGCTGGCCGCGCCGCTTGCCGGGCGCTGGCATGTCGCGCTCGAAGACGATCAGAAGCAATGGCGTTTGACCGGCAACTGGGCGGTCGAGAAGAACGCTTCGTTGCATTTGCCGGGCGCTGCGAAGGCCGGCGTCGATTCGTATCCACCGGGGAGGTAAGTCATGGCCTGGGAACTATTGCTGACCAGCGGCATGGGGCTCTTTAGCCTGTTCGTCATCGTCTTCATCGTCGGCATGGCGGTCTGGTTTTCGCGCTTCTACCAGCGCAAGATGCGCGAAGACGAGAATGCGGCGAGTGCGCGGGAGCGCCGCCTGCAGTGAGCTTATCGGCTTGTGCGGTCGCCTGCAGTGCTTACCTGGCTTTGCCGAATTTTGCCATCAGCTGGTTGAGCTTCTCGCTGCGCTGACGTTCGGCCGCCTCGGCTTGGCGTGCTGCCGCCTCGGCCTCACGCTGGGCGCGGCGCCGCTCGGCGTCCTTCTTGAAGCGCTCGCGCAGCACTTCGCTGGCATGGCTACGATGGTCCGGCGTCACTTCCTCGCCGGTTTGCCCATCGAGATCGAGGCGGTGCGTCGCTTTCTCCATGGTCTTGAGATAGCGCAGCGAGTGGGTGTGCATGCCCAGCGCGATGCGCAGCGTCTTGCGATCGATATCGCTGCGGCGTGCCAGCAGCTGCTTGTCGATGCCGATCGCCAGCGGCGAGTAGTCGCGGAAAACCGAAAAACTTTCTTGCAATGTCTTGAGCAGTGCGCGCGCGTTTTGTACGGGATTTTCGGTGGGCGTGTTCATGGTCAGAATGAAACGGTTGTGATTGATTGGGGCCGCAGGTCTGCGAGCTTACCACGAGTTCGGAAGGTCATGCCGCGCATCATTCGGGCGAAGGCTTGGGCAAGCTTGCGGATCGTCGTCAGTCGATTGCCTCCCCTTGCCCTTATTCGCTCTACAATGCCAACGGGAAGCGAGCGTAGCAATGCTTGACGCCCTTTTGGTGATCATCGACAAGGAGATTGAGATGGGAAAAAAGCTCAAAGCACTGACGGGTAATTTGACCGAAAATCAACTCGCACTCACCGTCAAGGATTCGGCTCAGCAGATCTGGCTGGCTGGGCTGGGCGCTTTCGCCAAGGCCCAGCAGGAGGGCGGCAAGGTGTTCAATTCGCTGGTCAAGGAAGGTGAGACGATTCAGGCGCGTACGCGCCAGATCAGCGATGAGAAGGTCGCCGCGCTGACCAGCCGGGCGGCCGGCACTTGGGATCGCCTGGAGCAGGTCTTCGAGGACCGCGTCGCGCGCGCCTTGGGGCGTCTTGGCGTGCCGAGCAAAAAGGAGATCGACAAGCTGGCCAAGCGCGTCGCCGAGTTGACTGCCGTCGTTGACGGCTTGGCTTCCGCCCAGGCGGCGGCCAGCAAGCCTGAGCGCAAGCCGGCGCGCAAGCGTGTGGTCAAGGCGACGGTCTGACGCGAATTCGCGAGCGGGCGGCGCGCCCTGACTTTCGCGCAGGATTGCTAAAGTATTGCTTTAGGCATACGTTAAAGACATGTCAGAGTGAGTCTTCAGGCGTCAGTGTGTCGCAGCAATAGCCAGAGGAGCATGTCGTGAACCTGCAAAGCGAAGAGGTCGAAGTCGCCCCAGCCGTCGTTCCGGCGAGCCCGCCGAAACTCACGCTGGTCGTCATCCTGGCGGCGCTGCTCGGGGTTCTGCTGACGGTCATCGCCGCCGGTGCCTGGCTGCATTATCAGCAACGCGCGGCCTGGGACGCTGAAGTGCTGACGCTCAAGGACGCGTTGAAGAAGAAGGCCGTTGCGCTTGACGAAATGCAGGCGCAAAACGCGACGCTCGGCAAACAGCTCAAGATCCTCAAGGCTTATTCGATCGCCAGTTCGACAGCTGCCAGCGAAAAAGTGAGCAAAGCGGAAGACGTTGCGGCGCCGGCTGAGGGTGAGCCGAAGCCGAAGGCGGCACCGAAAACGCCCGTTTCGACGAAGGCGAAACAGGCCAAGGCGCAGCCTCAGGACTGCGAATTGATCGGCAAAACACCCGAGCAGCAAGCGGCGACGTTACAGCGCTGCGTCAGCCAGATCGAATCGCCGCCGGCCAAGCCGCAGCGCTAGGCGCTGCGCTTCAGCGCTCGACTTCGGCGCACAGCGAACGGAAAGCCGCGTAGCGGCGCGCGTCGATCGCGCTCGCCTTGAGCGCCGAATGGATCGCGCAATCCGGTTCGCGGTCGTGGCGGCAGTTGCGGAAGCGGCATTGGCCGAGCAGCGGCCTGAACTCGAGGAAACCGTGCTCGATCTCGCCCGGCGACAGGTGACGCAGGCCAAACTCCTGCAGTCCCGGCGAGTCGATCAGCGTCGAGTTGTCGTCGAGCCGGTAGAGCGTGGCGTGGGTCGTGGTGTGCTTGCCCGAGTCGAGCGCGTCGGAAATTTCGCGCGTCGGCGCCTTGGCCGAGGGAATCAGCGCGTTGGTCAGCGTCGACTTGCCCATCCCCGATTGGCCGACGAGAACGCTGGTGTGCCCCGACAAATAGGGGCGCAGCGCCTGCGCATCGTGATGCGCCGAAAGCCTGAGCAGCGGGTAGCCGAGCTTTTCGAAAGGCAATAGCATCGGGATCGCCGAGGCCACGCGGTCGACGAGATCGCACTTGTTGAGAACGATCAGCGCGTCGATATCCTGGCTTTCGGCGGCGACGATGCAGCGCGTGATCAATTCGTCCGAAAACGAAGGCTCGGTGGCGACGACGACGACGATCTGCGTGACGTTGGCGGCGATCAGCTTTTGTTTGAACTGGTTGGATCGGTAGAGCAGCGTGCGGCGCGGCGCGACATCATCGACGACGCCCTGGCCGTCGCCGCTGCGCGCTATGCTGACCCGGTCGCCGCAGGCCAGTTCGCTTTTCTTGCCGCGCGGAAAACAGAGCAGGATCTCGCCGCTCGCGAGTTCGACCCGATATTGCCGGCCATGCGCCGCGACGATGGTGCCTTCGAGTTTCAAATCGGTGATCTTTGCATGGTCAGCGTCCAGAGAGTCGAGCGATGCGCAGTGCGGCGGGCGGGTGCGAGTCGTAGAACAACGAGTGCAGCGGGTCGGGGGTCAGCGTCGCGGCATTGTCCTCGTAGAGCTTGACCAGCGCGCAGACGAGATCGTCGGCGCTGGCGTGCTCGGCGGCGTAGCGGTCGGCCTCGAATTCGTGGCGGCGCGAGAGCTGGCTCGACAGCGGGGTCAGCAGAAAAGTGAACACCGGCACCACCAGGAAGAACAGGATCAAGGACAGTGCGGTGTTCTGTGCCTGGACGCCGAGGCCGACATAGAACCACGGGGCGTTTTGCAGGTGGCCGAGTGCGGCGAGGAAGATAAGCGACAGCGCGAAGAGCAGCGCGATGCGCTTGATCACGTGGTGGTGCTTGAAGTGACCGAGCTCGTGCGCCAGCACCGCTTCGATCTCGGCCGGCTGCAGCCGCGAGAGCAGCGTGTCGAAAAAGACGATGCGCTTGGTCTTGCCGAAGCCGGTGAAATAGGCGTTGCCGTGGTTCGAGCGCTTCGATCCGTCCATCACGAAGAGGCCGCCGACGGCGAAACCGCAGCGTTCGAGCAGGCTTTCGATGCGCGCCTTGAGCGGCGCGTCGTCGAGCGGCGAAAACTTGTTGAAGAGCGGCGCGATCCAGGTCGGGTAGATGAACAGGATCAGCAGGTTGAAGGTGCACCAGAACAGCCAGACGTAGAGCCACCACAGCTCGTCCATCTGCGCCATCAGCCAGAGTACGGCGAGCAGCACCGGCGCGCCGATGACGACGCCGAGCGCGCTCTGCTTGATGAGGTCGACGATGAACAGCTTGATCGTCATACGGTTGAAGCCGTACTTCGCCTCGATCACGAACTGTTTGTACAAGGACAGCGGCAGGTCGATCAGTCCCGAGACAAACATCACGCTGAAAATCATCGCCACGCCATAGGCCAGGCCGTCGAGTCGGGCGTTCCAGAACTCGTGCAGAAACTGCAGCCCGCCGCCGAAGGTCAGCGACAGCAGCAGCACCACCTCGAAGGCCAGCGCGATGCGCCCGAAGCGGGTCTGTTCGACCGTGTAGTCGGCGGCTTTCTGATGCGCCGACAATTCGATGCGATCGGCAAATTGCTCGGGAACCGCGGCGCGATGGGCGAGCACGTGCGCAATTTGGCGATCGGCGAGCTTGCGACGGATCAGCACCATCAGCGCCAGCGCGAGAAGAAAGGCAAGGGAGAAAGTATTGGTCATTGCTTGTGCGAAAATGTCGGTTTAAGAGCTCGGACGGATTATATGGCACAGGACGCAAATCACCTCATCTGGCTGGACATGGAAATGACCGGCCTTGATCCCGAGCGCGAGCGAATCATCGAGTTGGCGATGATCGTCACCGACGTCAATCTCGTCACCGTCGCCGAATCTCCGGTCTGGGTTATTCATCAGTCGGCTGCCCAGCTCGACGCGATGGACGACTGGAACAAGGCGACGCACGGCCGCTCCGGGCTGATCGCCAAGGTTCAGGCGTCAACGCTCGACGAGGCGGCGGTCGAGGCGGCGGCGCTGGCGTTCATGCAGCAGTATGTGCCGACCGGCGCGAGTCCGATGTGCGGCAATTCGATCGGCCAGGACCGGCGCTTCATGGCGCGCTACATGCCGCAACTCGAAGCCTGGTTTCACTATCGCAACCTCGACGTGAGCACGCTCAAGGAATTGTGCCGGCGCTGGAAGCCTGAGCTGGCCAAGGGTTTCGTCAAGAAATCCGAGCACACCGCGCTCGCCGACATCCGCGAGTCGATCGAGGAGCTCAAGTATTACCGCGAGCACTTCATCAAGCTGTGATGGGGGTCAGCGGCGCGCCGCGCCGTTCTTGAGCTTTTTGGCCGGTGCGGCCGATCCGCCATCGCGCCGATAGAGAACCAGCTTTTCGCTGTCGCGGCGGTCGCTCGGCCGCCGCCCCTCCCAAACCTTGTGCCAGCCGGCTGCAGTCTCGCTCGGCGGCTCGCCCTGTGCCAGCAGCCAGTCGCAGGATTTGCCGGCAGCGCTGCCGTGCTCGACGGTGCGGATTCCGTTGAAGTAGTCGAGCGAGGCGAGAATCGAGTCGCTCAGATTGCTGTTGGCGACGCAGTTGCCGCGTGCCGGCAGCGTTTCGGCGAGCGACGCTGAGAGCGGGCGGTAGGTCTTGCCGTAATCGATCCACGGCATCCAGAGCGTGGCGATGAGCAGCCAGAACAGCGTCAGTCCCGCCATCCAGTGCATGATGCCGCGCATCGGCGAGCGCGGGCTGGTGACGATCAGCCAGAACCAGACGATCGTCACCAGCAGCGCGAAGACGAAGGCGATCGGGTCGAACTGGCCGACGAATCCGGGTTCCAGGCGAACCACCTGACGCGCCAGCCGCTCGGGCCAGCCGAAGACCATCGCGCTCCAGGCGATCCAGACGACGACCGCGAACAGCGTAAAGGTCATCATGCCGAACCAGTCGAAGGCGTTGGCTGCGCCGCGCCGCAGGCTGGCGACGCCGGGCTCCGCGAGCAGTACCAGCGGCGGCAGCAGCAACAGCGTCACCGCGCTGCTCACCTCGATGCGGGCGCCGAGAATCAGCAGCACCGCGACGAAGGTTGCGATCGGCAGCGCCAGCGGCTTGCTGGCGAGCGCGCGGCGTTTGGCCCACAGCGCCCAGGCCGCCAGCGGCAGCGCCGGCCAGGCGTACCACAGCAACAGGTTGAGGTAGCGCCCGATATTGGGCAGGATAGCTACGGGTTTGGCGAGCGAAGCGAGCTCGCCGTGCAGAAAACTCGCGAGATAATCGGGCGCGGCGAGCTGCAGCGGCAGCAACCAGGCGGCGCACAGCGCCAGCGACAGGATCAGCGCGGCGAGCAGCAGCAGCGCGCTCGTTTTCCTGTTCGCCGATTGCCACAGCGCGCAGATGGTGAGCGGCAGCAGCGTCAGTACCGGCAGCAGTCCGTTGGCGAGAAAGCCGAGCGCCAGCGCGGCGCCAAAAACGATCGTCGCCAGGCGCGGACGACGCGGCAGCAGCGTGAGCGCCCAGTAGGCGGCAGTGTGCGCGGTCAGTGCCGCGAGCATCGGCTGCGCTTCGTGCGCGTGAAACAGGAAGCCGATGCTGCCGGCGAGGATCAGCGGCGCGGCGGCGGCGTGCTCGCGGCCATGCAGTTCGCGCGCGGCGAGCAGGATGAACTCGAGCGCCAGCAGCGTGTAGAGTCCGCTGGCCAGGCGCGCGGCGTCGTGTACCGGCAGCAGCCAGGAAAAAAAGTGGGTGGCGAGCGCCGCGGTCCAGTAGTAGAACGGCGCGTGCGGATGCGCCTGTCCGGCGAGTTCCGGCGTCAGCCAGTCGCCGTTGCTGAAGATGTCGTAGGCGATGCCGATCGAAATCGCATCGTCGTGTTTCCACGGGTCGTGGCCGATCAGCCCGATGAAGATGTAGGCGGCGAGCAAGAGCGCCAGCACCCAGCCGCTGGGGGGCAGACTGATTCCCTTGAAGCGAGGATGTTCCGGGAGAAAGGGCATGGCCGGGGTGTGATATGTCTCGGTCGCGAGCTTGCTGGTGGGCTCAATAAAAAAGGCAGCCGTGCGGCTGCCTTTTTGCTGAGTCCGCGTGAACTCGATGTTTGAATCAGGCGGGCTTGTGCATGGCGCCGTATTTGCGGTTGAACTTCTCAACGCGGCCGGCGGTGTCGATGATCTTCTGCTTGCCGGTGTAGAACGGGTGGCAAGCCGAGCACACTTCGACGTGCAGCGCCTTCTTCATCGTCGATTGGGTTTTGAACACGCTGCCGCATGAGCAGGTGACTTCGACTTCTTGGTAGTCGGGATGGATATCGGATTTCATCTTGGGAAATTCCTGTAAGTCAAATCTAGCCGGCTCGAGGTAAACGGAGGTTACTTCGGTGACCGGCTCCGGAAAACGCGCAATTATCCTTGATTCTTTTGCAATTAGCAATCAAGAGAAGATCAGCGACGCATCGAGTCGAAAAATTCGCCGTTGTTTTTGGTCGCCTTGATCTTGTCGAGCAGAAATTCCATCGCTTCAAGGTCGTCCATATTGTAGAGCAGCTTGCGCAGCACCCACATCTTTTGCAGCACGTCGGGCATCAACAACAGTTCCTCGCGGCGGGTTCCCGAGCGGTTGACGTTGATCGCCGGGTAGACGCGCTTTTCGGCCATGCGGCGGTCGAGGTGGATTTCGAGGTTGCCGGTGCCCTTGAATTCTTCGTAGATGACGTCGTCCATGCGGCTGCCGGTGTCGATCAGCGCGGTGGCGATGATCGTCAGCGAGCCGCCTTCCTCGATGTTGCGCGCGGCGCCGAAGAAGCGCTTGGGCTTCTGCAGCGCGTTGGCGTCGACACCGCCGGTCAGCACCTTGCCGGAAGCCGGTTGCACGGTGTTGTAGGCGCGCGCCAGACGGGTGATCGAGTCGAGCAGGATGACCACGTCCTTTTTATGCTCTACCAGGCGTTTGGCCTTTTCGATGACCATTTCGGCGACCTGCACGTGGCGCGTCGCCGGTTCGTCGAAGGTCGAGGCGACCACTTCGCCGCGCACCGAGCGCGTCATTTCGGTGACTTCCTCGGGGCGCTCGTCGATCAGCAGCACGATGACCTTGACGTCGGGGTGGTTGGTCGTGATGGCGTGCGCGATGTGCTGCATCATCACCGTCTTGCCGCTCTTCGGGCTCGACACCAGCAGGCCGCGCTGGCCCTTGCCGATCGGCGCGATGATGTCGATGATGCGGCTGGTGGTGTTTTCCTCGCCGCGGATGTCGCGCTCGAGTTTCATGTGCTCGGTCGGGTGCAGCGGCGTCAGGTTCTCGAACAGGATCTTGTTCTTCGACGCTTCGGGCGCCTCGCCGTTGATCTTGTCGACCTTGACCAGCGCGAAGTAGCGCTCGCCCTCTTTCGGCGTGCGGATTTCGCCTTCGACGGTGTCGCCGGTATGCAGATTGAAGCGGCGGATCTGGCTGGGCGACACGTAGATGTCGTCGGTGCTGGCCAGATACGAGGTGTCGGGCGAGCGCAGGAAACCGAAACCGTCGGGCAGCGTTTCCATCGTGCCGTCGCCGAAAATGGTTTCGCCTTTCTTGGCCTGGTTCTTGAGCAGGGCGAAGATCAACTCATGCTTGCGCAGTCGGTTGGCACCCTCGATCGCGTTGTTGACGGCCATGTCGAGTAACTGGCTTACATGTAGGGCTTTGAGTTCAGATAGGTGCATGAGCAGATAAGAAGAAGGATTGGGGTAACACTTAGGGGCGTTGTCACGAATGACGCGCGCCGAGAGAGGATGTTGAAACTGTGTTGGGGAGTGCAGGGAGCGTTGCCTGAGGCTGCTTGGGACAGGCGACTACGCCTGAAAGTTCTTTGCCGGCTTTCCTGTTACCAGGCGCCGCGCTTTGCGAACCGTCAGGCGGAGGGTAGCGACTTTACAGATGGCTGTCAATGAATGCGACGAGTTGCGATTTGGACAGCGCGCCGACCTTGGTCGCCTCGATGTTGCCGTTCTTGAACAGCATCAGCGTCGGGATGCCGCGCACGCCGTAGTTGGCCGGCGTCGTCTGGTTGTCGTCGATGTTGAGCTTGGCGACCTTGAGGCGACCGGCATAGTCCTTGGCGACTTCGTCGAGGATCGGCGCGATCATCTTGCACGGGCCGCACCATTCCGCCCAGTAATCGACCAGCACGGGTTGGGCCGACTGCAGAACCTCGGTGGCAAAGTTGTCGTCGGTGACGTAATGGATGTGTTCGCTCATCAGAAAGCCTCTTGGGTCGAAAGGGGGAGGATGGATAATGGCCGGCTGGAGAATTGAACCTCAGCGGAAGCGGCTATCCTAGCGAAAAAAAACTCTCATGGGAAGCGAGCTCAAGCTAAAAATAGGATATGGTTTTCTCGTCAACTCTGGAAGGAAGAAATTATGGCTTACGTTGTTACCGAGAACTGCATCAAGTGCAAATACACCGACTGCGTCGATGTTTGCCCGGTCGACTGCTTTCACGAAGGCCCCAACTTCCTGGTGATCGACCCGGAAGAGTGCATCGACTGTACCTTGTGCGTCGCCGAGTGCCCGGCCGAGGCGATCTTTGCCGAGGATGACGTTCCCGATCAGCAGCGGCAATTCATCGCGCTCAACGTCGAATTGGCCAAAGTGTGGCCGGTGATCGCCGAGCGCCGCACGCCGGCGGCCGACGCCGACGACTGGAACGGCGTCGCTGACAAGCTCGACAAGCTCGAACGCTGATCCGGCAGTCGCTTTGTCCTCACCGCTTTCGGTCGACCGGCTCGACTCGACCGCGCTGCCGGCCGGCGAACTTTTTTTCGACGCGCTGGCCGAAGCCATTCTCGAGCGCTGCGCCGACGAGCTTGCCAGCGGCGACCTGTCGTCGCTGCTCGTTCTCGTTCCCGCCTTGCCGCTTGCCGCCGAGTTGCTCGCCGCGCTGCGCCGCGCAGCGCCACGGCCGCTGCTGCTGCCGCGCTTTGATACCCTGACGCACTGGGCTGGCTCGGTGGCGGCGAGCGATGCGCCGCTGCCCGACAGCGAGCGGCTGGTGCTGCTGCACGAGGCGCTGCGCGAGCGCGGCTGGTTCGACGAATCGGCGCTGTGGGGAATCGCCGCCGAGATGGCCGACTTGTTCGACGAGCTCACCGCTGCGGCGCTGGCGCTGCCCGACGATGCGGTCGCACTCGAAGCGCAGTTGCAGCGCGCCTACGATTTGCGCGCCTGCGCGCCGCTTGCCTTCGAGGCGCGCGTCGTGCACGAGCTATGGCGCGCGTTGGCCAGCGCCGGGCGACTCGACGCCGCGGCGACCTACCGGCTGCGCCTGGCGGCGCTCGCCGCTCAGCCGGGCGATGGCGCGCGCCGTCCGTTGCTGGTGCTGCTCGACGCGCCGCCCGCCGAGTCGCTCGACCCCGCCGAGCGCGAATTCCTGGCGCGCTACGGCGCTGCGCAGCCGCTCTACGTGTTTCATCCGCTGCCGCGCGAAGCGGGCGGTTCGCCGTTGTTGGCGACGCTCGCCGCGGCCTGGCCCGAGCCGGCCGCGCCGGCAACGCTTGGCGCGCCGCTGCGTGAGCGCGCGCAGACGCTGCAGATGCTGCCCAGCGCGCTCGCCGGACGGCTGCAACTGGTCGCCACCGAGGGGCGCGAGCAGGAAGCGCTGGCGGCGGTCGCGCAGGTCGGGCAGTGGCTCGCCGACGGCCTGCGGCGGATCGTGCTGATCGCCCAGGACCGCCTGACGGCACGCCGCGTTCGCGCGCTGCTCGAGCGCGAGGGCGTGCTGGTCAGCGACGAAACCGGCTGGACGCTGTCGACCTCGCGCGCCGCGGCGAGCATCGATGCGCTGCTCGAAACGGTCGCCGGCGGCGCCTACTATCGCGACCTGCTCGACCTGTGCAAATCGCCCTACGTCTTTGCCGACGTCGACGAAGGCGAGCGCAAGGCCGCGGTCTACCGGCTCGAAGCCGCGCTGCGCGCCGCGTCGGTGCGCTCGGGGCTCTCGCGCATGCGGCGCGCGCTGCTCGAATTTGGCAGCGGCGATCAGCACGGCGCCGATCGGGAACTCGCGCAGGCGCTGCTCGATCGCGTCGGATCGGCGACGGCGCTGCTCAACTCGCGTCCGGCGCCGCTCGCACGCTGGATCGAGCGCCTGCTGCAAGCGCTTGAACTGCTCGGCGCGCAGGCCCCGCTGCGCCAGGACGCCGCCGGCCAGACGCTGCTCGACCTCTTGGCACTGCGCGGCGCTGAGCTTGCGGGCAGCAGCGCGATCTTCTCGTTTACCGCCTGGCGCGACTGGCTCAACCGCCAGTTCGAAGCGGCGACTTTCCGCGACGCGACGATTGCCAGCACGATCGTGCTGACGCCGCTCAACGCCGTCTGCCTGCGCCGTTTCGACGCGGCGCTGCTGCTCGGCGGCGACGCGCGCCAACTGGCGCCGGTGGCGGGCGGCGACTTTTTCAACCAGTCGGTGCGCCGCGAACTCGGTCTGCGAACGCGCGATGACGGCGAGCGCGAATTGCGCCGCGATCTCGAATTGCTGCTCGCCACCGTGCCGCGTGTGACCGTCACCTGGCAATCGATGCACGACGGCGAAGCCAACCTGCTGGCGCCCGAGTTCGCGCTGCTCTCTACCCTGCACCTGCTGGCCTGGGGCGACGATCTGCGCCGCCCGCCGCTGCCGGCGCGCGGCGAGGCGCCGCTGGCAACGGCGCCGGTGCGCGCCATCCCGGCAGCGCCGGTGGCGCTGCCGACGCTGATTCCGCAGCGCGTCTCGGTGAGCGGCTACGCGAGTCTGGTGGCGTGTCCGTACCGCTTCTTCGCGCGCCACGTGCTGCGCCTCGGTGAAATGGACGAGGTCGCCGAGGAAATGGCCAAGAGCGACTACGGCGCGCTGGTGCACCGCGTTCTCGAACGTTTTCACGAGCGTCACCCGGTCCTCTCGCAACTGCCTGAAGACGAGGCGCTGTCTGCCTTGCAGCGCTGCGTCGAAGAAGTCTTCGCGGCCGCCGTCGCCGACAACTTCCTGGCGACCGGCTGGCGCTTGCGCTGGGAGCAGCGTCTGCCGGCCTACCTCGACTGGCAGCGCGAGCTCGAGGCGCAGGGCTGGCGCTGGGCGCAGGCCGAAACGAAAGTCAGCCGGATGCTGCCGCTGGCCGCTGGCGACGAGGCGATCGATGCCATTGAACTCTACGGTCGCATCGACCGCGTCGATCAGCGCGCTGACGGCGCCGTGGCCTTGTTCGACTACAAGACGCAGAACGCCAAGGCGATCCGCGACCGCTTGCCCGACGACGTGCAGCTGCCCGCCTACGCGCTGCTCTACGGCGGTAACTGCGCGCAGGCCGCCTACGTCGCGCTCGACGACGAGGCCGTCGTCACGGTCGCCTCGGGCGGCGAGGATCTGATGGATGACGCGCAGGCGCAGGGCCGGCGTCTGCAAAACGCGTTCACCGCGATGCGCGGCGGAGCGAGGCTGCCGGCGCACGGCGTCGATAGCGTGTGCGCCTGGTGCGAGATGAGCGGCTTGTGTCGCCGCGATCATGTCTAATGGAAATCATCGATTGGAGTCTGCAGTGCGAACGATAGCGTCATTTTTTCTTGTTTTGGCAATGCTCGGCGTGCTGCCGTTGGCCGCTGCGGCGCCAATCGACGGCCGCGGCGTGGTTTTTGAGACGAAGCAGCGGCCGCTGACCGCCGAGCTTTTTTCGGCGCCTGGCGCCGGCAAGCGACCGACGGTGGTGATCCTGCACGGCGTCAGCGGGCTCGACGCTTCTCCGGCCCTCTCCCAGTATCGGCGCTATGCGGCCGCGCTCGCCGGCGCGGGGATCGATGCCTACGTGCTGTCCTACTACGATGCGGCAGACGCCGTGGCGACCAAGAGCAAGATCGCCGACGAGCGGCGCGCCGTGTTCAACCAGCGAATCCGTTCATGGGCGTCGTCGGTCAGCGAGGTGGTCGGTCTGATCCTTGCCCAAGCCAATTCTGCGGGCCGCGTCGGTGTGCTCGGCTTTTCGCAAGGTGGCTTCCTGGCCACCGCGGCGGCCGCGCAGGATCAACGGATCGCGCCGCTGGTGGTGTTTTACGGCGGGATTCCGAGCCTGCTCAAAGACGAAATCACGCATCTGCCGCCGCTGCTCGAACTGCACGGCGACGCTGACCGCGTCGTCGCGCTCGCTGACGGCCAGGCGCTGGTCGATCTGGCGCGCGGCCTCGGCCAGCCGGTCGAGATGACCGTCTATCGCGGCGCCGGCCATGGTTTTGACGGCGCTGACGCGGTCGACGCGCAGCGCCGGACGCTGGCGTTCTTTGCGCAACGGTTGCTGAAAGCGCCGGGAAAATGAGCGGCAAGCGTCATGGCTGATTCGTCCGCTTCGCTCACGCTGCGCGCGCTCGATCCGGCGCGCAGCGTCGTCGTCGAGGCCTGCGCCGGCAGCGGCAAGACCTGGCTGCTCGCCTCGCGCATCGTTCGTTTGCTGCTCGCCGGCGTCGCGCCCGGCGAGATTCTGGCGATCACCTTCACGCGCAAGGCGGCGCGCGAGATCGAGGAGCGCGTCGTCGGCTGGCTGCAGTCGATGGCCACCGACGACGACGTCGCGCTTGCCGCCTTTCTCGCCGAACGCGGTGTGGCGCGCGCTGACGGCGATCAGCTGCGCACCGCGCGCGGGCTCTACGAGCGCGTTCTGGCGGCGCAGCCGAAGCTCGCGGTCAACACCTTTCACGGCTGGTTCCTGCAACTCGTCGATGCCGCGCCGCTGTCGGCCAATCTCGCCGGGACGACGCTCGCCGACTCGGGGTCGCGGCTGTTCGACGAGCTCTGGCAGTCGTTTGCCGCGAGCTTGCAGAAGACGCCCGACAGCGAACTCACGCCAAGCTTCGTGCGGTTGCTCGCCGACGCCGGACTCGAGTCGGCGCGGCGCCTGATCCGCCGCGCGCTCGACCGGCGCAGCGAATGGCTGGCATTCGGCGAGGACTCTTCCGACCCCGCGGCCAAGGTCGTCGGCGCGCTGCGCGAGCGTCTGGCTGCCGGCGAGCCGGGAGACGCGCTGGCCGAGTTTTTCGAAGGCGACTGGGATGGTGAGTTTCAGGCCTACCTCGGTTTCCTCGAAATGAGCGAGCTCAAGGGTGACCAACAGAGCGCGGCCAATCTGCGCTCGGCCTTGGCCGAGTCCGACGACGCGCTGCGTTTCGCCGGGCTGCAGTCGGTGTTGCTGACGCGCGACAATACGCTGCGCTCGAAAAAGCCGGGAAAGACGCTCGATCAACGCTATACGCCGGCCGGCGCGGCGCGTTTCCTCGAACTGCACGGCGAGCTCGGCACGCGTCTGATCGACAGCCTCGAAGCGCAACGCGCCGAGACCATCGTCGCCTTCAACCGCGACGCGTGTACGGTGTTCCAGGCCTTCCTCGCGCACGTCGATGCGTTCAAGCAGGCGCGGCGACAGATCGATTTCGTCGACGCCGAGTGGAACGTGCTCAAGCTGCTGCGCAGCGAGGACACCGCCGCTTTCCTGCAGGCGCGGCTCGACGCGCGTTACCGCCACGTGTTGCTCGACGAGTTCCAGGACACCAGCCCGCTGCAATGGCAGATCCTGCTGGGCTGGCTGGCGGCGTATTCGGATGGTTCGCGGCCCAGCGTTTTCCTGGTCGGCGACCCCAAGCAGTCGATCTACCGCTTCCGCCGCGCCGAGCCGCGTCTTTTCCTGGTCGCCGCCGATTTTCTCGAAGCCCACTTCGCGGCGATCCGCTGCGAACTCGATTCGACGCGGCGCAACGCGCACGCGATCGTCGACGTGGTCAATTCGCTTTTTCTCGGCGTGCGCGAGTTCGCGCCTTTCCGCACGCAGAGCACGCTGGCCGGCGCGCTGCCCGGTCGCGTCGAGCTGCTGCCGCTGTGCGTCAGGGACGACGCGGTGCCGGATGGCGCCGAGGCGACTGGCAGGCTGCGCGATCCGCTCAATGAGGCCGCGCTCGAACCCGAGGATTCGCGGCGCCGGCAGGAGGCCGCGGGCCTCGCCGCGAAGATACTCGAGATGGTCGGCACCGACGGCCGGGGCTGGCAGGTCGAAGACAGGGGCGCCGACGGGGCTGGCCGGCGGCGGCCGCTGCGCTACGGCGACATCATGCTGCTGGTGCGAACGCGGACCAACCTCGCTTGTTACGAACGCGCGCTTGCCGCCGTCGGAATTCCTTTCGTCGCCGGGTCGCGCGGCGGCCTGCTGGCAGCGCTCGAAGTTCGCGATCTCGTTGCGCTGCTCGAATTCCTGGTGACGCCGCTGGCCGACCTCAAGCTCGCCCAAGCCTTGCGCTCGCCGCTTTTTTCCTGCACCGACGACGACCTGATGCGGCTCGCGGCGCGCAGCGAAGCCGGCTGGTGGCAGCGGCTGCAGGCGCTGGCCGCCGAAGGCCCGGGTTCGCCGCCGCTTTCGCGCGCCGCTAGGCTGCTCAGCGACTGGCTGCCGGCCGCCGACCGCCTGCCGGCGCACGACCTGCTCGACCGCATCTACCACCAGGGCGAAGTGCTGGCGCGCTATCGGCTGGCCGTTCCCGAGGCGCTCGCCGCCGGCGTCGAGGCCAACCTGCAGGCGCTCTTGCTGCTCGCGCTCGACGTCGACGGCGGGCGCTATCCGAGCCTGCCGCGCTTCATCGACGAGTTGCGCGAACTGCGCGACGCCGATGCCAACGATGCGCCCGACGAAGGCGCCATCGAGTCGGCGAGCGCCGACGCGGGTCGCGTGCGGATTCTGACCATCCACGGCGCCAAGGGGCTCGAAGCGCCGGTCGTCTGGCTGCTCGACGCCAACGCGAGTCCGCGCGCTCAGGAGTCCTGGGACCTGTTGGTCGATTGGCCGCCGCAGGCCGCTGCGCCCGAACACGTCTCGTTCTATGGTCGCCAGAACGAGCGCGGTGCCGCGCGAGCGCCGCTGTTCGACGCCGAACTCGCGGCGGCGGCGCGCGAGGAGCTCAATCTGCTCTACGTTGCGATCACGCGTGCGCGCCAGGTCTTCATCGCCAGCGGCATCGAGAACGCCAAGGCCAGCGCGGCGACGCCCTACCGTCTGCTCGAGGCGGCGCTGGCTGGCTTGGGTGCGACGCTGGCGCACGGCGACGAGTTGCCGATCGGCGTGTCGCCGGTCACGGCCACTTTGCTACCCCCGGCGACCGTCTGGGCGCCGTTGCCGCCGATCGGCGAGCGTCGCCAGTTGCCCGGCGACGCCGAGCGTTTCGGCGTGTTGCTGCACGCCATCCTCGAACGGCGCAGCGCGGGGGAGGCGGTCGATGGCTGGTGGACGGCGCTCGGCTTTGACGACGCAGACTACCGGCGGGTGCTGCCGGTCGCCGAACGCATGCTCAGCGCTGCGGCGCTGCAGCGCTTCTTCGATCCGGCGCAGTATCGGCGCGCGTGGAACGAGATCGATTTGTCGACCGGCGCCGGTGGCTTGCTGCGCATCGACCGCCTGGTCGAGTTCGACGACGCCTGGTGGGTGCTCGACTACAAGAGTTCGCGCAGCGATAGCGCGCGACTTGACGAGTACCGCGCGCAGGTCGCCAGCTACGGTCTGGCGGTCGCCGACGTTTTCCCGGGCAAGGCGGTGCGCGGCGCGCTGATCTTCGGCGACGGTTCATTGCTCGAAGTATGCTGAGCGAATGATGGCCGGGTTTGTTGCGCCGGGCAGGGCGTCGCCTTGCGCTAGAATGCGGCTTCGATGTTTTCCTGGCGAGGTTCGCAATGGCGCAAATTCACCGTGATCTGACGCGTACCACCCTGGCTATTCTCTGCATCCTGCTCTTGATCGGCGTTTCGCTGTGGGTGCTGCGCCCCTTCCTGGCGGCGGCGGTGTGGGCAACGATGCTGGTCGTCGCCACCTGGCCGCTGCTCAAGTCGCTCGAGCAGCGCTGCGCCGGCCGGCGCGCGCCGGCAGTCACGATCATGACGCTGGCCATGCTGCTGCTGCTGGTCGTTCCGCTGTGGTTGGCGATCGGCACCATCGCCAATCACGCCGAGGACATCGCGAGCGTTGTCCGCAAGTTCGCCGCTTCGGGGCTGCCGCAGCCTCCGGCGTGGGTAGCGACGCTGCCGCTGGTCGGCGACAAGCTGGCGAGCTTTTGGGGCGAGCTGGCCGACGGCGGTCCGCAGGGCGTGGTCGCCAGAATCCAGCCCTACGCGGCGCAGTCGGGCAAGTGGGTGCTGGCCGAGGTCGGTGGCCTGGGCTTCATGCTGCTGCAGTTCCTGCTCGTCGTCGTGCTCTCGGCGATCCTCTACGCCAGCGGCGAAGGCTGGGCCTCGGGCGTGCGGCGCTTTGGCCGCCGGCTGGCCGGCGAGCGCGGCGAGAATGCCATCGTTCTGGCCGGTCAGGCGATCCGCGGCGTCGCGCTCGGCGTCGGCGTCACCGCCATCGTGCAGAGCGTGCTCGGCGGCATCGGCCTGGCCGTCGCCGGCGTGCCTTTCGCTGCGCTGCTCTCGGCGCTGATGCTGATGCTCTGCATCGCCCAGCTCGGGCCGGGGCTGATCCTCTTTCCGGCGGTCGGCTGGATGTTCTGGAGCGGCGACACCTCCTGGGGAATCGCGCTGCTGATCTGGAGCCTGCTGGTCGTGACGCTCGACAATTTCCTGCGTCCGGTCCTGATCAAGAAGGGCGCCGATCTGCCGCTGCTGCTGATTTTTGCCGGCGTCATCGGCGGCATGCTCGGTTTCGGACTGATCGGGATTTTTGTCGGCCCGGTCGCGCTGGCCGTCACCTATACCCTGCTCGAGGCGTGGATGGCCGACGCGCTGGGCGCCGACGAGAGCGATTGACGATGCGCTCGACGCGTGCCACTGCCGCCGTCGCCCGCTTGAACAAGCGTAGCGAAGGACGCCTGTATCAGATGGTGATCACCGGTGCCGGCCTGTTCAAGCTGAGCGAGCAGAGCGAAGGCGGAATCAGTTCGGAGGCGATGTCGCTCGACGATTTCGTTCGCTATGTCGATGCGCTGGGGCCGCAGCCGGTTCGCCGCGTCACCAGGAACGACGCCGCCTTCGCCAAGCAGCTGGTGAAGAAGCCAGCGCCATAGCAGGTACAATCCGCCGCTGCGCTCATCAATCCAACAAAAGGTCACCCCATGTCAAAGCTATTCCCGATTGCCGCTGCCGTTCTCTGCGCCGTCTCGCTGCACGCCGCCGCGGCGGATTCCAAGGAGACGAAAACCGCTTCCGGGATCGTCATCACCACGCTCAAGGAGGGCTCCGGCGCGAGTCCCAAGAGCACCGAAACGGTCAAGGTGCACTACCGCGGCGTGCTCGAAAACGGCAAGGAATTCGACAGCTCCTACGGTCGCGGACAGCCGGCGACTTTCCCGCTCAACCGCGTGATCGCGTGCTGGACCGAAGGCGTGCAGACGATGAAGGTCGGCGGCAAGGTCAAGCTGCTCTGCCCGTCGAACCTCGCTTACGGCAGCCGCGGCGTCCCCGGGACGATCCCGCCCGACGCGACGCTGATCTTCGAAGTCGAACTGCTCGAAATCGTCAAGTAGCCGTTGCGCTTTGCCAATGCGACGAAGCCCGCTGTGCGGCGGGCTTCGTAAGACGTCCTCGGCGAAGATTTTTACTTCTTCTCGACGCTGCCGGTCAATAGCGGAATGCTGCCGTCCGAGTTCGAACCGAGCAGGCCGCTGCGGCTATAGATGCCGAGCTTGTGGCGCGTATCTGAGATGTCGAGGTTGCGCATCGTCAGTTGGCCGATGCGGTCGGCCTGGGTGAAGGCGGCGTCTTCGACCTTTTCCATCGACAGACGCTCGGGCGCGTAGGTGAGGTTCGGGCTCTCGGTGTTGAGGATCGAGTAGTCGTTGCCGCGGCGCAGTTCGAGCGTGACTTCGCCGGTGATCGCGCGCGCCACCCAGCGCTGGGCGGTCTCGCGCAGCATCAGCGTCTGCGGATCGAACCAGCGGCCTTGATAGAGCAGGCGGCCAAGGCGCAGACCGTTGATGCGGTACTGCTCGATGGTGTCCTCGTTGTGGATGCCGGTGATCAGTCGCTCATAGACGATGTGCAGCAGCGCCATTCCCGGGGCTTCGTAGATGCCGCGGCTCTTGGCTTCGATGATGCGGTTCTCGATCTGGTCGCTGGTTCCCAGGCCGTGGCGTCCGCCGATCACGTTAGCCTCGGCGAACAGCTCGACGGCGCTGGCGAAGGTCTGGCCGTTGATGGCGACCGGCTCGCCTTCCTCGAAGCGCACGCTGACCGTTTCGGGCTTGACGACGACGTCGTCGCGCCAGAAGGCGACACCCATGATCGGGTTGACGATGTTGATGCCGTTCTTGAGAAACTCCAGATCCTTGGCCTCGTGCGTCGCGCCGAGCATGTTGGAGTCGGTCGAGTAGGCTTTTTCGACGCTCATCTTGTAGTCGAAACCGTTCTTGATAAGGTACTCGCTCATCTCCTTGCGGCCACCGAGTTCGTCGATGAAGTCCTGGTCGAGCCACGGCTTGTAGATGCGCAGCGCCGGATTGGCGAGCAGGCCGTAGCGGTAGAAGCGCTCGATGTCGTTGCCCTTGTAGGTCGAGCCGTCGCCCCAGACGTTGACGTTGTCCTCTTTCATCGCGACGACGAGTGCGGTGCCGGTGACGGCGCGACCGAGCGGCGTGGTGTTGAAGTAGGTGGCACCACCGGTCTTGATGTGGAAAGCGCCGCACTGGATGGCGGCGATTCCCTCGGCGACGAGTTGCGGGCGGCAATCGATCAGGCGGGCGATCTGCGCGCCGTAAGCCAGGGCCTTGCGCGGGATTTCATCGTAATCGCTTTCGTCGGGCTGGCCCAGATGCGCGGTGTAAGCGCAGGGGATGGCGCCCTTGCCGCGCATCCAATGGACGGCGGCGGAAGTGTCCAGACCGCCAGAGAAGGCGATGCCGACGCGTTCGCCGGTGGGAATCTTTTGCAGGATAGTTGCAGCCACGGAAATTTCTCGCGATATTTGGAAAGCGCCTATTGTAGCGTGTCCCGACATGATGCGCCGGGCCGCAAAGCGCCATGCCCAGCGTTTCGACGGCGCGGCGCGCGAATCGGCAGGCGAGCCAAATACGGCGTTGGCGGCAATGAACTGTTGCCCGGCGACGGCTGTCGTATGGACCGGGCAGCAGAGCGGCTGGATCAGCGAAGCTCACCGTACGCAGCCGGCGCTGTGCCTATCGAAAATCAATCCCTGAATCTGAACGGAGCCATGATGTCTTCTCTCTGCCTTGAAGATCGTGCCGTGGGCGCCTTGCTGGGTGCCTTCATCGGCGACGCCCTCGCGCTTGGCCCGCATTGGTACTACGACCTCGATCAACTCCATGCCGATTACGGCCGGTGGATCAGCGACTACAGCACGCCAAAGCCGGGGCGCTATCACGCGGGAATGAAGGCGGGACAGCTTTCACAATCCGGGGTACTGCTGCGACTGACCTTGCAGTCGCTGGTCGATTGCGCCAGCTACGATGAAGCCGACTTTTGCCGTCGTCTGGACACCGAGTTCTTCCCGCTGCTCGATGGGACGCCGCTGAACGGACCGGGCGGCTATACCAGCCAGTCGATCAGGGAAGCCTGGCGCAAGCGGGTTGGCGCCGGGTTACCTTGGGGGCAGGTGGCGGGAAACGCCGATACCACCGAAGCGGCTGAGCGCATTCTGGCCATTGCCGTGCGTTATGCGCTGCAGCCGGCAGAACTCGCTTCGGCCGTCTGCCGCAATACGCTGCTGACGCAGAGCGATGGAACGGTCGTCGCCATGACCGTCGCCTTCGGCGCGGTGCTCGGCATGCTGGTTGAAGGGCAGATCTTGGATTCGAGCATCTCGGGTAAACTGATGGCCCGGGTCAAGTCAGGTGAGCTGCCTTTTCATTCCGTCACCAGCGGCAATTTGCAGGCACCGCGTCCCAGTCAGGTCGAAGCCGCGACTGCCGGCCGCTTTCCTTCGCCGGACGCCTTGTTGAGCCAATCCTCGATTGCCCAGGCGGCGATCGATCCCGATATTCGTATCGAGCCCGCCTGGAAGGTCTCTTTGGTATATGGCATGCCCTGCGCCGTATATCATCAGTTTCCGGCCGCTTACTATCTTGCTGCACGGTTTCATGACGACTTCGAGTCTGCCGTGCTTCATGCGGTCAACGGCGGCGGGCAGAATCAGGCTCGCGCCATTCTGGCCGGCGCCCTTGCCGGAGCCCAGACCGGGCTTTCGGGAATACCTCAGCGTTTCCTTGATGGTCTGGAAAATAGCGGCGAGTTGCTCGATCTGGCGCGGCGGCTGGCTAAACAGATGATTTCCTGATCGGCTTGTCGCGGGCAGCTTTTCGAAATTCGCTACTCACCCTACCGACCCACAGCCGTCATCCATCTCATCAGTCGTTTAGCGACAGTTATCAGAGTGGAGCGGCCACCCGGCGCGGAAACTTATGGACAGCAGTTCTGCCATTGGAGGTCGGGCTTTAACGCGGTCATTCAAGACTTCTCTGTGCAGGCACTCCATCAGTTACCACTATCACTACTTGGAAAAGTTGCGATTCGCAATTATATTGGTTGTCTATTGCAACCAATATTCGTGATCACAGATGGCTATCTCCTTACCTGACTTGCAGCCAAGCAACGATGCTATCCTCAAACTGCGCGAGCAATCCCGTAAACTGGTTCGTGAACTGGGGTTCATGCGGCCATCGATAGCCGACAGCGATCTTGCGCCGTCGGCGGTGCACGCAATTATTGAGATTGGGCACTGCCCAGGTATTCAGGCACGCGACTTGGCGAAGATTCTCCGTCTGGACAAATCAAACACAAGTCGGCAGGTTGCGAGACTTGAGTCGCAGGGATTGGTCTTCCGTGAAATCGCCAGCAGCGATGCTCGTTCGTCAAACTTGTTTCTGACCGAGACTGCCCGGAAGCTACTCAAACGAATTGACATCTTTGCGACAAACCAGGTCTCAAATGCTCTTAGCCGTCTAGCCTCCGACGATCAGAAATCATTGATTCGTTGCATGTCGCTATACGCGGATGCACTTGCTGAGCACAACCCGAATGAACAACAAGCGTCGCCAGCGACAGATGATCGGATTCACCAAGGATACATTGAGGGTTGCATTGGCGACATCGCTAGCCTGCATGCACGGTATTACGCAAAATCGTCCGGATTCGGAGTGTTCTTCGAGAATAAGGTTGCGACAGAACTAGCAGATTTTGTACAGAGGTTGCCGGCCAGTGATAAGGAAATCTGGCTCTACGTCGAAGATGAGCGGTCTCTGGCTTCTGTGGCCGTTGATGGAGATGCAACAACCAAAGTTGCACATCTACGCTGGTTCATTGTCGACGAGAGTTTGCGGGGAACTGGCATTGGACGCCGGTTGCTCACTACTGCGATGAAGTACATCGACGAGCGGTTCGATGAAACTTTCCTTTGGACTTTTGGCGGATTGGATGCCGCTCGCCATCTTTATGAATCATTTGGTTTTGGCCTTGCTGAAGAGGCCGCTGGAAAGCAATGGGGTTCAACAGTAATTGAGCAACGATTCGTACGAAAATTGCACCACGGCTAATATACCGAACGAATAAACTCGCCAGAGAGAGGGGGCGAGTTGATGAAAGTCATTAGGCTAAATTCCGTCTCTATCAAGTGTCAGTAACAACTTGCAGATGAATGGCGGCTCGTTCATGCGGCAAAGGGTGGCTTTGGGTCGATTCTCCCCGTTGATCTATACAAGACCTGCCGTTGACATAGTGATCTTTTCCCTATGGCCTAGCGGTCAGCAATTTGCCTTGTTGCTGACATTCCAATGAAGGCGTCCCTGTGACAATTGGCCGAGTTGCACGCGTGGCCAGTTTGGCAGGTTTTGGATGCTGAGCCGTCGTCAGGATGGCTGCTCTCTAGCATTCACGAAGGTCGGCTCCTGGCCGAACAGAGACGAATCGCCTTCCTGGCGGTTCGCCATCCGCCTCATGCGGCGCACCGTCTTAGCCGTCGTCGCGTGTCTGGCTGACCCAGATCAAGCGGTCGGTATCGATACCCTGTGCTCTGGCCTGGCTGATCAATTGCTCGCGCAAGCCCGCCGGCAACTGCCTGTCGCGCGCCAGGATCCACAGGTAGTCGCGGTCGGGGCCGACGACCATCGCCCAGCGGTAGTGCTGCTGGTCGAGCGCGACGACGTGGTAGCCGCCGTAGAAGGGGCCGAAGAACGACACCTTGAGCGAAGCGCGGTTGGGATCGCCGGTGAACAATGCGCGGCCGATGGCCTGGCGCCACTTGCTCCCGTCGTGGCCGCGGTTGATCACTTCGACGCTGCCGTCGGATTGTTGCGTATAGGTCGCGCTGACGTCGGAAAGTCCGCGTTCGAACGAGTGGTCGAGGCGCGCGATTTCGTACCATTTTCCCGTATAGCGCGCGATCTCGAACGGCGTCACCGAAGTCATTCCGGTGGGTGGCGTCGTCGAGCAGGCGATCATGCCGAGCATTGCCGTCAACGCCAGTGCGGCGCGCCGGATGGTGCGTCCGACATGGTGCGAGCAGCGCAAACGATGAGTCATGGCTAGGCCTTTATTCACAATGAATGGCCTCGATACTACCCCGCTTCACTGCACAGCGGGAAAGCAGGCGTGGTCTGTTGTGCAGACCGGGCTATCCGCGCAAGTGGTCAGCCCGGCCCGGACGATTACTTGCCGTGGGCCGCCTTCTTGAGGTCGGCCTTGACGTCGCCAAAAGCCGCCTGCACCTTGCCGGCGGTGTTCTGAATCTTGCCTTTGATTTCGAGCTTGTCGTTGCCGACGATGCGGCCGGCGACTTCCTTGACTTTGCCTTGGGCTTCGGCGATGCGACCGCTTGTTTGGTCCTTGTTCATGAGTTGCTCCTGAAATGATTGGGGTTGGGCGCCGAACATTCTCGGCGCTCAACGGCAATCATAGGCAGCGCTGGCCGCAGCTTCTGTGCGCCAGCGCCCACAAGCCGCCAGGAGGTCGTCGGGGAGCGCCGCGCTTAGCGGCTGGCCTCGGCGTTGAACTCGTCGATCAGCGTGTCGAGTTCGGCGCTCTGGGTGCGCAGGCAGCCCCAGTAGTTGCGGTGGTCTTCCCACTGCGCGCGCAGTTCTTCGACGCTCTTGCCGAGTTGCTCGACCCACGAGAAGTACTTGAGCTGGTGCACGCGGCGCTTGTCGACCTGCGAGAGTTCGAGCACGTGGTCGATCGACGTTCCGGCGAGCCGGTCGTAGTCGCGGTCGGCCTGGCGCTGGTCGTAATTGCCGCGCTCAGCGTTGAGGTCGGCAAGGCGGCTTTGGTACATCGCCATCGAATCGGTAAAGACGGTGAACACGACGTCGTTCTCGCCGAGTTCGTAATACTTGGCGAACTTGATCGCCGCGAGCATGTTGCCGATGCTCGAAATGCCCATCCACTCGAGCTTGTCGATGATTTCCTGCGCGACGCCGTTCTCGGCCAGCAGCTTCCTGCCCGCCGGTTCGTTGAAGAGGCGCATCAAGCGGATCGGCAATTCGTCGTCGACGCCGATCGCCGCGTCGGTGTCGCGAACATTGTGGATCCACGGAATGTGCTTGTCGCCGATGCCTTCGATGCGGTGGTCGCCGAAGCCGTTTTCAAGGATCGTCGGGCACTGCAGCGCTTCGGCGACGCCGACCTTGGCACCCGGGAAAGTGTCGCGCAGGTACGATCCGGCGGCCATCGTCCCCGCCGAACCCGACGAGAGCACGGCGCCGGCGAGGGCATCGCCGGGCCTGGCGATCTGTTTGAACACTTCGGCCATCGCCGGTCCGGTGACGTTGTAGTGCCACAGCGGATTGGGCAGCTGGTCGAACTGGTTGAAGATCACCGCGTCGGGGCGAGTCGCTTCGAGTTCGATGCACTTGTCGAAGATTTCCTTGACGTTCGATTCGCAGCCCGGCGTCGCGATCACTTCCTCGGCCATCGTACGCAGCCAGGCGAAGCGCTCCTGCGACATGCCGGCCGGCAGGATGGCGACCGACGGGCACGACAGCAGGCGCGAGATGTAGGCGCCGCCGCGGCAGTAGTTGCCGGTGCTCGGCCACACCGCCTTCTTGCTCAGCGGGTCGAAGCGGCCGGTGACGAGCTCGGGCAGCAGGCACGAGATCGCCGGGCCGACCTTGTGCGCGCCGGTCGGGAACCACTTGCCGGCGATGCCGACGACCCGGGCGCGGGTTCCGGTGATCGCGCTCGGCAACTCGATGAAATTGACGCCGCCGAAGCCGCCGCCGTGTTCGACCGGCGCGTTGTGCCAGTTGATGCGAAAGAGGTTGCGCACATGGACGTCCCACAGGCCGATTCCGGCGAGCTCTTTCTTGATCGCGTCGGGGATCAGCGCCGGGTCGCGCATCTGCGCGTAGGTCGGCAGGATGATTCCCTTTTCGCGGCAGCGGGCTATGTTTTTCTTGCGCTGCGCTTCGTTGATTTTGAGGTCGATCATGCTTGTTCTCCAGTGGGTTGTTGGTGGCCGGGGTTAAGTCCGAGGCCAAGGGTCGCGGCGCTGATGTCCTTGAGCCCCGAGCCGGTAATCAGCAAGACGCAGGTTTGGTTCGCGGGAATCGATTCGCGAACCTTGAGCCAGCCCGCGAAAGCGGCGATCGACGACGGTTCGGCGAAGAGGCCCGAACTTGCAGACAGTTTCTGCTGCGCGGCAAGGATCGCTTGGTCGTCGACGGTGACGACGCGGCCGCCGTGTTTCCTGAGCTTGGCGAGCGCGTGCAATCCGTTGCGCGGAACGTCGACGGCGATCGAATCGGCGATCGTCGATGAGCGCAGCGGGTCGGAAAAAGCGTCGTTGCCGTCACGGTTCGAGGCGAAGGCGCGCGCGATCGCGCTCGATCCCTCAGCCTGGCATGCCCACAGCGTCGGCATTTTGGCGATCCGGCCGAGTCTCTTTAGGTTCTCGAAACCGCGGTAGACGCCGGCCAGGATCACGCCGTCGCCGGTCGGAACGAAGACGTGGTCGGGTTCGTTGCCGCCGGCGCGCAACAAGTCGTCGACCATTTCGAACGAAACGGTCTTCTTGCCTTCGATGGTCAGCGGGTTGTAAGCGGTATTGCGCGACAGCGATCCGCTGCGCGTCGAGTACTCGAGCGAGAGGTCGAAGGCCGCATCGTAGTTGCCGTTCACCGCGACCAGTTCGGCGCCGTACTGCAGCACCTGGATGCGCTTGGCGACGGGCGCTGCGGCCGGCAGGAAGACCTTGATCTTGAGGCCGGCAGCGGCGCCGACCGCGGCCATGCTCGACGCCGCGTTGCCGGTCGACGCCAGAACGATCTCGGGCAAACGGTGCTCTCTGGCGAAAGCGGCGACCAGATAAGACGCTCTGTCCTTAAACGACCCCGACGGGTTGCAGGTGTCGTCCTTGATCCAGAGATTGGGCGCGCCAAACTCGTCGCGCAGTCGGCGCGGCGCCCACAGCGGCGTGTTGCCGACCGGAATCGGTGGCAACCACTTCTTATCGACCGGTAGCGGAATGCTCCCGGCCGCGACTTCGCCTTCCCAGTCGACGTCGAGAACGCCCGACAGCGGCCGCTGCGGCTGTTGTTCCTTGGCGCAGTGCTCGCAGAGGTAGCGCCCCGGCGCGATGGCGTAAGTCGCTGCGCAGGCGGGGCAGCGGTAGAACCATTTGATGCTCATGCAGTATCCGTCCTGTTCAGATGAAATGGCACGCCGCCCAGTGCTGCGGCCCTTGCGCGGCAAGCTGCGGCGAGCTCTCGGCGCATTCGCTGCGCGCCATTGGGCAGCGCGTGCGGAAGGTGCAGCCCGACGGCGGCTTGGCCGGGCTCGGGAGGTCGCCCTTGAGCAGCGTTTTCTCGCGCGCGAGCCCGGCGCCGACCTTGGGCACTGCCGCCAGCAGCGCCTGCGTATAGGGATGACGCGGGTTGGCGTAGAGCTCGCCGACCGGGCCGATCTCGACGATGCGGCCAAGGTACATCACTGCGACGCGCTGGCTGATGTGGCGCACCACCGCGAGGTCGTGCGCGACGAAGAGGTACGAGACGCCGAGTTCGTGCTGCAGGTCTTCGAGCAGGTTGATGACCTGCGCCTGGATCGAGACGTCGAGCGCCGACACCGGCTCGTCGCAGACGATCAGCTTGGGGTTGAGCGCCAGCGCGCGAGCGATTCCCAAGCGCTGGCGCTGGCCGCCCGAAAACTCGCTGGGAAACTTGCGCATCGCCTCGCGGTCAAGGCCGACTCGCGCGAACAGCGCGGCCATCTTGTCGTCGTCGCAATCGCCGGAGCGCCCGAAGTTCTGCAGCGGTTCGGCGACGATGTCGCGCGCACGCATCCTCGGGTTGAGCGACGAATAGGGGTCCTGAAAGACGATCTGCAGATCGCGCCGATAGGGGCGGAACTGGCTGGTCGAGAGCTTCGCGATGTCGGTGCCTTCGAGCACGATGGCGCCCGAAGTCGGCTCGATCAGGCGCAGGATGGTCTTGGCCGCGGTCGACTTGCCGCAGCCCGACTCGCCAACGAGGCCCAGCGTTTCGCCGTAGCCGATGGCAAACGAGATGTTATCGACCGCCTTGATCGGCTGCGGCTTGGGCCAGACGCCGCGGCCCGGGTAATACTTGACGAGCTCGCGCACTTCGAGCAGTGCCGGCTTCTGACTCGGCGTCGCCGCTTCTTGGTGGGTGGAATTCATTCGGCAATCGCTTCGCAAACGGTGCGCCAGCAGGCGGCGCGATGTGTTGGGTTGGCGCCATCAATCGGCGCGAACGGCGGCACCTCGCTGCGGCAGCGGTCGATCGCCAGCGCGCAGCGCGGCGCGAAACGGCAGCCGACCGCCGCGCCGCGCAGCGACGGCACCATGCCGGGAATCTCGGGCAGGCGGCCGCGCGGTTCGGTAAGCGGTGTATCGAGCCGCGGCATGGCGTCGAGCAGGCCGCGCGTGTACGGATGGCTGGGGCGCGCGAAGAGCTCATTGGTTGCCGCTTCTTCGACCTTGGCGCCGGCGTACATGACCACAACGCGGTCGCAGCTTTCGGCGACGACGCCCAGATCGTGGGTGATCAGCACGATCGCGGTGCCGGTCTCGCGGCGCAAGCGGTCGAGCAGTTCCATGATCTGCGCCTGGATGGTGACGTCGAGCGCGGTCGTCGGTTCGTCGGCGATCAGCACGTCGGGTTTGCACGCCAGTGCGATGGCGATCATCGCGCGCTGGCGCATGCCGCCCGAGAACTGGTGCGGGTATTCGTGGACGCGGCGCTGCGGATCGGGGATGTTGACCAGGTCGAGCAGTTCGACGGCGCGCGCCCAGGCGGCGCGGCGCGCGAGCTTCTGGTGCAGCATCAGCACCTCGGCGATCTGTTCGCCGATGGTCAGCACCGGATTGACCGAAGTCATCGGGTCCTGAAAGATCATCGAGATCTCGTTGCCGCGGATTTCCTGCAGCCGCGCTTCGCTCGCCTGCAGCAGGTTCTCGCCGCGAAAACGGATCGCTCCGCTGATATGCGTCGTCGGCGGCGCCGGCAACAGGCGCAGCACGGCCATCGCCGTGACGCTCTTGCCGCAGCCGGATTCGCCGACGATGCCGAGCATTTCGCCGGCGTTCAGCTGCCAGGAAACGCCCTCGAGCGCACGCGTGACGCCCTCGCGGCTGGCGAAAGCCAGGTGCAGGTCGGTCACTTCAAGCAGGGGAGTACTCATCCCTAAAACCTCAGTTCAAACCACGGCGACACGGCGAACACAGCGAAATGCCTGAGGTTTTCAGTATTTTTTCGCCGACCCAAAGGCTGAATCGAGAAACCTTTGCAATTAGTTGTTTTTCCGCTGTGTTCGCCGTGGTCAACAGCTTTTTCTAGGTTCATTTTTCGCTCACAGTTTCTTGGCGATTCGCGGATCGAGCAGGTCGCGCAGGCCGTCGCCGATCAGGTTGACGGCCAGCACCGTCAGTCCGAGGAAAAGACCGGGGTAGAGAATCACGCCGAACGCCAGTTGGACGACCGAGCGGCCATCGGCCATGATGTTGCCCCAACTCGGTACTTCCGGCGGCGTTCCGGCGCCGAGGAAACTGAGATAGGCTTCGAAGATCATCGCCGAGGCGCAGATGAAGCTGGCCTGGACGATCAGCGGGGTGAGCAGGTTGGGCACCACGTGGCGCGCCAGGATTCGCGGCAGACGGGTGCCGCAGGCATGCGCGGCCTGGATGTAGGGCTGCTCGCGGATGGTCAGCACCAGCGCGCGAACCAGCCGAACGACGCGCGGGATTTCGGGCAGCGCGATGGCGATGATCACCGTCTGCACGCTGGCCTGGGTCAGCGTCATCAAGGCCACCGCCAGCAGGATTCCGGGGATCGCCATCATGCCGTCCATGAAGCGCATGACGATGGCGTCGATCCAGCGCGAGAAGCCGGCGACCGTGCCGACGACGATGCCGACTGCGGCACTGAGCAGCGCGACGCAGAAGCCGACCAGCAGGGACACTCGCGCGCCGTGGAGCGTTCGCGAAAAGATGTCGCGGCCCATCGCGTCGGTGCCGAACACGTGCTCGGCCGACGAGGGTTTGAGGCGCGCGATCACGTTCATTTCGGTCGGGTCGTTCGCGCACAGCCACGGCGCGAAGATCGCCAGAAAAACGACGATAGCGAGCAGCACGAGGCCGAGCACGAGCAGCGGATGACGCCGCGCGAAACGCAGCGCGCGCGGCTGATTGGCCTGGCGTGCGATGCGTTGTTCGAGACGTTCGAGGGAGAGATCCATGGGCTTCGTTTCCTGTGCTGATCAATAACGGATGCGCGGGTCGAACAAGCCGTAGAGCAGGTCGATCACCAGATTGATCGCCACGTAGGCCAGCGAGGTGACCAGCACGATTCCCTGGATCACCGGATAGTCGCGGCGCAGGATCGAGTCGACGGTGAGACGGCCGATACCGGGAATGGCGAAGACGCTTTCGGTGACCATCACGCCGCCGAGCAGCATGGCGATCCCCAGGCCGATGGTGGTGACGATCGGCACCGCGGCGTTCTTGAGCGCATGGCGCAGCAGCAGGCGCGGCAACAAGATCCCCTTGGCGCGCGCGGTGCGGATGTAGTCTTCGCCGAGCACGTCGAGCATCGTCGCGCGAGTCATTCGCGCCAACAAGGCCGTATAGATCAGGCCGCCGCTGACCACCGGCAGGATCAGGTGGCGAATGAACGGAAGCGCGCCGTCGGCGAGGCTCTTGAAGCCCTGCACCGGCAGCCAGCCGAGCCGCGTCGAAAAACCGTAGACCAGCGCGTAGCCGATCAGGAACACCGGCAGCGAAAAAGCGATCACCGACAGTGCGGTGACCAGCCGGTCGACCCAGGTGTCGGCTTTCCACGCCGCCCAGATCCCCATCGGCAGCGCGAAGACGATGGCGAAAGCCATGGTCAGCGCGGCGAGCCACAGCGTCGGCTCGACGCGCTGCATGATCAGCTTCAAGACCGGCATGCCGGTGAAGATCGAGACGCCGAAGTCGCCGTGCAGCAGCTGCCAGATCCACTCAAAGAACTGGCCGAGCAGCGGCTGGTCGAGGCCCAGCGAACGGCGGATGGCCTCGATGTCCTGCGCGCTCGCCGAGTCGCCGGCGATGATCACCGCCGGGTCGCCGGGCGACAGGCGCAGCAGCAGGAAAACGATCACCGCGACGACGGCGAGGACCGGAATGACTGCGGCAATGCGTTTGATCAGAAAATACATTTGATCCTTGAACCTTGTTGGGTCGGGTGAAAATTACAGCGCGTTCGGCGGCGGCTTCCAACCCCCCCAGCCCCCCTTCTCAGGGGGGAGTAGGTGGTCTCCTCCCCTGACAAGGGGAGGTCGGGAGGGGTTATCGTCCGCTTACTTCTTTTCGACGTTCCACATCACCGGGATGCCGACGTCGAGAACGCCGGTGAGGTTGCTGCGGTAAACCATCGGCTGGAAGAACTGGCCGAAGTTCACGTAGGGAACGACCTCGTACATGCGCGCCTGGATCGCGTCGGTGATCTTTTTGCGCTTGGCCGAGTCGCTTTCGGCGACCCACGACGCCCTGAGCTTTTCGAGCTCAGCGTCGCACGGCCAGCCCGAAGGCGAAGCGTCGCAACTGGCCTGGGCGTACGAATTGACCGCCGGCGAGTAGACGTCGGCGCCGACCGAGTAGGTATGGAAGATGTTCCAGCCTTCCTTCTTGGCGCGGCGCGCCTGCAGCGTTCCCCAGTCCATCGCCTGCGCCTCGACATTGACGCCGATCTTCTTGAGATTCTGGATGGTGACCAGCGCGGCGGCAGCCTGGATCGGCGGCTCCGACGGCGCCAGCACGATGACCTTCTCGCCCTTGTAGCCCGACTCCTTCATCAGCTGCTTGGCCTTCTCGAGGTTCTGTCCGCCCTGATACGGCTGCGCACCGGCCTTCGAGTCATTGACGCTGCCGCACATGAAATAGGCCATGCACGTCGGGTGCTGGTACTTGGCCGAGAAGCCGGCGGCGGCCAGGTATTCGCCCTGGTTGACCATGTAGATCAGCGCCTGGCGCGCCTTGGCGTTGTTGAACGGCGGCAGCAGGTGATTGGGGCGCAGCCAGCCCTGGTTGCCGAGCTTGTCGATCGACAGCTTGATGCTCGGATCCTTGGCCAGCGGCTCGAGGAAGTCGGCGGGCGGCAACTCGTAGACGTCCATTTCGCCGCCCTTGAAGGCTGAGAGCGCGGTGTTCTGGTCGGGGATGACGTTCCATTCGACGCGATCGACCTTGACCACCTTGCCGCCGGCCAGGCCGTCGGCCGGCTCCTTGCGCGGAACGTAGTTGGGGTTCTTGACATAGACGACCTTGCTGCCGGGAACCCATTCGTCGTTCTTGAAGATGAACGGGCCCGAACCGGTGGTGTCCTTGATCTGCTCGGCGGCCTCGGTCTTGGCGACGCGCTCGGGCATCATGAACGGAACGTTCGACGAGGGTTTGCCGAGCATTTCGATGACCGGGCCGAAGGGCTTGGCCAGCGTGATGGTGAAGGCATTGACGTCGACCGCTTCCATGCTGCCGATCGCCGCGCCGAGCAGCTTGCCCGAGACGTCGCGGCTCGCCCAACGCTTGATCGAAGCGACGCAGTCGGTCGAGGTCACCGGCGTTCCGTCGCTCCATTTGAGCCCCGGACGCAGCGTGAAGGTCCATACCTTCTTGTCGGCCGAAACCTTGTAGTTATCGACCATCTGCGGCTTGATCTCGCCCTTGCTGTTCTGCGAAAACAGCGTGTCGTAAATCATGTAGCCGTGGTTGCGCGTGATGTACGAGGGGTTCTGGATCGGGTCGAGGATCTTGAGGTCGCCCTGCGGGATCATGTGGATGGTCTTGACGTCGGTCGCGGCGAAGCTCATTGCCGAACCGAGCGCGGCAACCGACAGCAGGGCGGCCGGCAGCAGGCGAAGCGAGAAACGGTGGCGCATGGTGTTGCTCCTTGAGTGATGGGAAAGGCGGTGGAGGAGGCGGAGGGTGAATGGCGTCATGGTGTTCAATCGTGGGCCAGCGGCGAACCGTCGGCGGCGAGCGTCGTTCCCTTGCGCTCGACGATCAGGCCGTAAGCCTGCGGCTGGCGGTGCAGGTCGAAGTTGAAGGTGGTTTTCTGGTAGATCGCGCAAAAGTCGAGGTCGCAGCGCGCGATGGCGATCTCGTCATCCTTGGTGATACAGGCGGCGACGACCTCGCCCGACGGCGCGATCAGGCAGCTGCCGCCGATGCTGTCGACGCCTTCTTCGAGCCCGGCCTTGGCGACGCCGGCGACCCAGCAGCCGTTGTGATAGGCGCCGGCCTGCAGCGACAGGCGGTTGTGGAACAGCGACAGGTCGTCGTGCGCCGGCGCCGGCGCGTTGTGGATCGGCGTGTTGTAGCCGATCAGCACCATCTCGACGCCCTGCAGGCCCATCACGCGGTAGGTCTCGGGCCAGCGCCGGTCGTTGCACAGCGCCATGCCGAAGACGCCGCCGAAAGCCCGGGTCACGCCGAAGCGGTCGCCGGGTTTGAAGTAGCGCTTCTCGAGGTGCTGGAAGCGCCGCCACGGCTCGTGTTCGCTGTGTCCCGGGACATGCACCTTGTGGTACTTGCCAATGATCGTCGCAGTCTTGTCGACCAGAATCGACGTGTTGTAGCGGACGCGTTCGCCGGCCTCGTGAGCGAGTTCAGCGTAGCCCAGATAGAAGCCGACACCCAATTCGCGCGCCAGGTCGAAGAGCGGCTGCGTCGCCGCGTTGGGCATCGAAGTTTCATAGTAACTGTCGAGCTCGGCCATGTCCTCGATGTACCAGCGCGGGAAGAAGGTAGTCAGCGCGAGCTCGGGGTAGACGATCAGGTCGGCGCCCAGCGCGTGCGCTTCGCGCATCAGCTCGCACAGGCGCGCGACGACCTGCGCGCGGCTGTCGCTGCGCTGGACTGGACCGAGCTGACCGAGGGCGACATTGACGAAACGGGCCACGATTTTCTCCTGGGTAAATGGCTATAGGTTTGGTGGTGGCGCGTTCAGGGCCGTTCAGCGAGCTCGATCAGGAGCTGCAGCAGGACCTGCGCGCCGGCGATCAGGTCGGCGGGCTTCGTGTATTCCTCGACGTTGTGCGACAGGCCATTGACGCTGGGGACGAAGATCATCCCGGTCGGGCACATGCGCGCCAGGATCTGCGCGTCGTGGCCGGCGCCGCTGGGAAGGCGGCGGTGACTCAGGCCACGCTCACCGGCGATGCGTTCGACGCGATCGACGATCGCCGGATCGAAGCGCACCGGGTCGAAGCGCGCCAGCGCGCGGCGTTCGCAGGCAACGCCTTCGGCGGCGGCGGTCGCTGCGGCGAAGTCCCACAGTTGTTGCTCGGCGGTGGCGAGCACCGCGCCGTCGGTGTTGCGCAGGTCGACGGTGAATACGGCCTGGTTGGCGATGACGTTGATGAGGTTGGGCGAGAGCGTCAGCGCGCCGACCGTCGCGATCTGGTTGCCACCGTGCTGCTGCGTCAGTTCGCGCGCAAAGGTCGCGACGCGCGCGGCGACGTAGCCGGCGTCGTTGCGCATCTGCATCGGCGTGGTGCCGGCGTGGTTGGAGACGCCGCGCAGCGTGAACTCGGTCCAGGAAATTCCCTGGACGCCCTCGACGACGCCGATGCGGATGGCTTCGCGGTCGAGCACCGGGCCCTGCTCGATGTGCAGTTCGACGTAGCTGTCGACGCTGTTGGCGCCGACCGGCGCGGCGCCAGCGTAGCCGATGCGGCGCAACTCGTCGCCGACGGTCGCGCCGTCGATGCCGCGCGTCGCCAGCGCCTGCTCGAGCGGCAGATCGCCCTGAAAGACCAGGCTGCCCATCATGTCGGGCGCGAAGCGCGACCCTTCCTCGTTGGTGAAGAAGGCCACCGCGATCGGCCGTTTGGTGCGCAGCCCGGCGTCGCGCAGCGCGGCGACCACTTCGAGTCCGGCGAGAACGCCGTAATTGCCGTCGTAGAGGCCGCCGGTACGCACCGTGTCGATGTGCGATCCGGCCATCACCGGCGCGCGTTCTTCAAGTCCATGATAGACGCCGACACCGTTGCCGATGGCGTCGATGGTCACGCTCATGCCGAGCGCGCGCATTCGCGCGACGACCCAGTCGCGCCCCAGACGGTCAGCGTCGGTCAGCGCCAGCCGGCAGACGCCGCCGCCGGGCAGCGCGCCGATGCTGCCGAGTTCTTGTAGCGAAGCGAGCAGACGGGCTTGGTCGAGTACGGGAGTCGTCATTTTTTTCACCTTCAATAGCGGTTCATTCGTCGAGGTCGTCGAGCAACAGGTGGATCTGTTCGATGCGTTCCATGCGCTGGCGCGACGTCGTCCGCGCGCTGGCGACCAGTTCGCCGGCGAGGTAGTTGACCAGGCTGATGGCGGCGACGTAGGAGTCGAAAATCGTCGATCCCTGCGTCGGGCAGGTCAGCACCACCTGCGCTTGGGATGCGAGCGCCGAAAGCGGCGCGTAGGTCAGCAGCACGACCGCGGCGCCGGCGTCGCGCGCCACCGCGACGACCTTGGGCAGTACCCGGGTGCGGCGGCGAAAGTCGATGGCGAACAGCACGTCGCCAGCACTGACGTCGGCCAGGATGTCGGCGCCCTTGGCCGCCGCTTCGTTGATCAGCGTGACGTCGGCACGCGCCTGCGAGAACAGCACGTGCGCGTAAAAGGCGCTGGCGTAGCCGTTGCGGTAGCCGACCACCCACAATCGGCGCGCGCCCTTGAGCAGCGTCAGCGCGTGTTTGAGATCCTGCGGCCTGACGCTCTCCCGCATCGCCGACAGATTGCGCGCGTCGGTTTCGACGTGACTCGCGAAACCCGGTTTGCGATCGCTCTCTGGCGTGGCGTGATCGAGCTTGTAGAGCGGCGACTCGGACGAAAAACGGGCGCGCACGCCGGCGCGAAACTCGTTGAAATTGCGATAGCCGAGGCGCTTGAAGAAGCGCGCGGCACTCGGCTTGGACACCCCCGCGAGTTGCGCGAGTTCGGTTGCCGAGTAGGCGACCAGATCCTTCTGACGCGCGACGATGACCGCTGAAAGCTTGCGATCGGACGGGGAAAACTGGTCGTAACGACTGCGGATCAATTGCTCGATCGGCTGCGACTCATCTATCGAGAAGTTGGCAGGAGCCTGGTTCACTGGGTCGTCACTTTCACCAATTTGGTGCGAGCAGGGCTGGGAACGCACCGAATTGTAACAATAGTTACCAAAATTTTGAGTTTTTGACGCATTTGTTTCTACTTCAGCAAAATTGGTGCCAGGAATTTTGGGGGCAGGTCAGGCCGAGAGACTGACGGATGGGCTGCGCCGGTTGCGCAACGCACAGTTGAGACCTCATGCGAGGTTGCGCAATAGTCTGGCAGGGGGCGGCCAGGATCTGCTCTGCGTGAATGCCAGGCAGCGGCCATTCTGACGGCGGCTCTACATCTTGGACTTCCCAACCGGCTAAGCCTGAAACTCAGCCTGAACGGTCTCTAAGGGACTTCCTGTCAACCCCGCCAAATTTTAAATCTGGCTGTCAGCCCGGTTCATTGTCGTTGATCAAGATGTATTGATGTTCATGTGCGTTCGTTCTGTTTCCGGATCGC